>ERZ779843.2-NODE-2-length-405851-cov-22.847741_pt1 | contig 405851 bp, 280 predicted proteins | sample MGYA00511560_ERZ779843 | MGnify/ENA primary metagenome ERZ779843 (study PRJEB29588, sample SAMEA2158062) | human gut metagenome | biome: human gut; feature: human-associated habitat; material: faeces | place: Denmark | collected 2008/2010 ... | reverse complement strand
GGACTTTGCCTTCTTTGCCATAGCTTTTAATATCAAAAAGATGTGTGCAAAACTGAGAAAAGCAGGAAAGGAGCTCATTACACTTGCTAAATCTATATTTATTGGACTATTTATAACCCGATACAACGGGAAGATAGCAACTTGTTACCAAATGAATGAGAAAAAAGCGGCGTAGACAAAAGAAAAGATAACAGGACTATAAATTATAGAAAAAGGTTGTGCCAACGTTTTGACACAACCCCTTTTTCTTTGTTTACAATTCAATACTTCAAGAAATACAGATATTAATTCGGTGACAAATTCGGTGACATCTTTTCTTCCGGCAACTAACTTTTCTACATATCCCGCAATGAGAGCTTCCCTAAATCAAGACTATATTTTTTCAATTCCTTTTCCGCCTCCAATAGACTTGTCACTTTCTCTTCCAGTTTGGTAATACTATACCGAGATTCATCTCTTTTTATCTCGTAAATGGCAGCCGTCTTATCCAAATCATTCAATGTAATAAGATCGATTTCATTTTCTCCTTTTCGATTCCAGTACATACCAATATCAGTATATAAACCAGATTGCATAAATTTATCACGGAAATAGCGCTCCAGCATACTTCCTGAAAAGACATCATAATCCCGACGGATTATATTTTCCACCAGTTTCAATGCACCGGATTCAATATACCCTTGATAACGATAAATAAAGCGAAACCAAAAAGTAAGGAAGTTATCAGCTATGCAATAGCGTACTTGTTTAGAGTTCTCCTTAGAGAAAATAGGGCGTTTCTTACTTATCAAAGAATAATATTTCTCCAACTTAGCCAAATAGCCGCCAATCTCTGCCTTTCCCAAACGATTTTCAATTTCTCCACGAGTATAGTCTCCGCCGGCTATACATTCTAAGATAGAGAAGTAAATGGAGTAATCCGGTCCAAACTCTTCAATAAGCAAATTCTTCCCTTCATTCAAAAAAGGAGAGTTGGGACGTGCCAACAAACCAATCATTTTATCCTTGGTATATGCCTTATTTGTCATAAACAGATTGACGTACCACGCTACCCCTCCTGTAAATGAATAAAGCGCCAAAAGATCATCGGGATGGTAGGATGGATTGTGATCGGCCAATATCTCCTTCAACACCTCCACCTTGAATGGTTTCAAATGTATCATCTGCCCGGCACGGGAGAAAAGAGGCTCTTTCCGATCTTCAAAAATCTGGTGCATCAACGAATAGATAGAACCACTAACAATAAGGTTCATTCTTGAAGTCCCCTTATTCAAGTCCCACTCTCTTTGTATTTCACTGAAAATAGAGGGGTTAGTACGCTGAAAGTCTTGAAATTCATCAATAATAAGATTAAAGGGACGTTCCCGGGAGATAATAAGCAAGTGACGGAATAACTTGGCAAAAGAAACATAACTGCCAATAGGCAATCCTAACTTATTTTCAGCTTCCTCTACGAAGTCCTGGCAAAGCAAAGTTTCCGCCTTACGCGCAACAAAGAAATAAAGAGTCAGATTTCCTGCGGTACACTGTAGCGCCAATTGGGTTTTTCCAATACGCCTCCGACCGAATAGAACAGTCATTTGCGACTCTTGCAGGGAAGCTTCACGGATATTCTCTAATAATTCTTGTTCTTCTTCACGATCATAGAATTTCATAATAAACTATGCTTTTAATAAATAAATCATCATTATCGCAACAGTCATTACGGTAACAGTCATTACGGTAACATCCATTACGATAATACAAAGATATTATTTTTTGTACTTACACCCAAAAGAAATGCAGGTATCTTTCTAGCCTGCTTAATTCATAGTAGGCTAAAGGAATTGTGTTAAAAAACCGGGATTTGAATGACCTCGAAATCTTTTTTTCATTTGCATTGTTCTGATGCAATATATCATTCACATAAAAATTTAATGCAATGAAGAGAAACCTGAACCCTCCTATGAAGAGAGCCCTAAGGCTTAAAAATCTATTCTTGACGGTATGTTTCCTGCTGATAGGCACTGCCGCATTTTCTCAGGAACGGACCATAACCGGTGTCGTTACCGACTCGTTTAAAGAACCGTTGATTGGTGTATCCATTGTGGTACAAGGCACCAATACCGGTGTAGTGACCGGACTGGATGGTGATTATTCAATCCAAGTTCCGCCAAATGCCACCCTTGACTTCTCATACGTAGGCATGGAGAAGCAAAGCATTAAAGTAGGTAACCAAAGCGTCATCAATGTACAGATGAAAGAAGACTCGCAAATGCTTGCCGAAACAGTGGTCATCGGTTACGGTAGCGCCAAAAAGCGTGACCTGACAGGATCTATCACCAACATTAAAGGTGACGAAATTGCCAACAAACCTGTTGCCAACCCACTGTCTGCCCTGCAAGGTAAAGTGGCCGGTGTACAAATCATCAACTCCGGTAAGGCAGGTGCCGACCCGGAAATCCGCGTACGCGGTACAAACTCTATCAATGGTTACAAGCCCTTGTATGTAGTGGACGGACTGTTCAATGACAACATCAACTTCCTGAACCCGCAGGATATCGAGTCAATGGAAATCCTGAAAGACCCTTCCTCACTTGCCATCTTCGGTGTGCGTGGTGCCAATGGTGTAATCATCATCACCACCAAGAAAGCCAAAGAAGGACAGACACGGGTAAACATCAACGGTTCGTTCGGCTTCAAAGCCATTACCAATAAAATTGCAATGGTAGATGCCGATGGTTTCAAACTGCTGTATAACGAACAGTTGAGAAATGAAGGCAATCCGGAATATAATTTCTCGGATTGGACAGGTAACACCAACTGGCAGGACGAAATCTTCCAGACCGGATTCATTACGAACAACAACATCAGCATTACAGGTGCTTCCGACAGGCACAGTTTCTACCTCGGCGCAGGTTATGCCTACGAACAAGGGAACATCAAGCACGAGAAGTACAGCAAAATCACACTAAACATCAGCAATGATTATAAAGTGACGGACAACTTCAAAGTAGGTTTCCAGTTTAACGGTGCACGTATGCTGCCAGCTGATTCAAAAAGTGTTGCCACCGCTTTGCGGGCAGCTCCGGTAGCAGAGGTGTATAACAAAGAATATGGATTGTATACCTCCCTCCCCGGCTTCCAGAAAGCGCAGATGAATAACCCGATGGTGGACGTTGAACTGAAGGCAAATACCACAAAGGCGGAGAACTACCGCGGTTCGGGCAACATATACGGGCAATGGGACTTCCTGCAACACTTTCAGTTCAAAGCCATGTTCTCGCTGGATTATGCATCGAACAGCACACGGACTTACACACCGATTATTAAAGTGTATGATGCCAGTGCCGAGGATGACATAGCTACATTGGGCACCGGCAAGACCGGAGTGACTCAGGCTAAAGAGACCGAGATGAAAGTGCAGAGCGACTATCTGTTGACTTATACCAACTCCTGGGGCGACCATAGTCTGACAGCCACCGCCGGTTTTACCACCTATTATAATAAACTCGAAAATCTGAATGCCGGACGCACACAAGGCGTAGGACTGGTCATTCCGGACAATCCGGACAAATGGTATGTAAGTATCGGCGATGCCGCCACTGCAACCAACGGTAGTACACAATGGGAACGTTCTACAGTATCTGTACTGGCACGTATTCTCTATAACTATAAAGGCAAATACCTGTTCAACGGCTCCTACCGCCGCGACGGTTCTTCCGCTTTCTCTTATACAGGAAACCAATGGCAGAATTTCTACTCCGTAGGTCTGGGTTGGTTGATGAGCGAAGAGGAATGGATGAAAGGTATCGAATGGCTGGATATGTTGAAACTGAAAGGATCATGGGGTACCCTGGGTAACCAAAACCTGGATAGAGCCTATCCGGCAGAGCCTTTGCTGAGCAATGCCTATTCCGCAGTATTCGGTACTCCGTCCGCCATTTATCCGGGCTATCAGCTTGCCTATCTCCCTAACCCGAACCTGCGTTGGGAAAAAGTAGAAGCATGGGAAGTAGGTGCCGAAGCCAACTTCTTCCGCAACCGTCTGCACTTTGAAGGTGTATATTACAAGAAGAAAACTAAGGACCTGCTGGCAGAAGTTCCCGGTATCTCAGGAACCGTGCCGGGCATCGGTAACCTGGGATCTATCGAAAACCTGGGTGTGGAACTTGCACTGAGCTGGCGCGACCAGATCGGCGACTGGAATTATAACGTCGGGGCCAACCTGACTACAATTAAGAACAAGGTATTAAGCCTTGTACAGGATGGATACTCCATCATTGCCGGAGATAAGAGCCAAAGTTATACAATGGCAGGTTATCCTATCGGCTACTTCTATGGTTACAAAGTAGAAGGTGTTTACCAGACTCAGGAAGAGATTAACAATTCACCGAAGAATACGCTTGCAACCGTCACTCCGGGTGACTTGAAGTTTAAAGATGTGAACGGTGACGGTGAAATCACCACCGCCGACCGTACCATGATTGGTGACCCGACTCCTAATGTTACTTATGGCATCACTCTCGGAGTAGGTTATAAAAACTGGGAGTTGGCAGTAGATATGATGGGACAAGGCGGTAACCAGATTTACCGTACCTGGGATAACTACAACTGGAGCCAGTTCAACTTCATGGCACAACGCATGGATCGTTGGCATGGAGAGGGTACCAGCAATACCCAGCCGTTGCTGAACACGAAGCATACCATCAACAATATGAATTCCGAATATTATATAGAAGACGGCTCGTTCTTCCGCATCCGCAACGTATCATTGGCTTACAACTTTGATAAGGCGCTGATTTCCAAGATCGGTATGCAGGCATTGAAACTTTATGTGAATATCCAAAACCTGAAAACATGGAAGCATAACACCGGATATACGCCTGAACTGGGTGGCTCGGCCATCGCCTTCGGGGTAGACGACGGAAGTTATCCGATGCCGGCGATTTATACGTTTGGATTCAACTTAACGTTCTAAAGCAGTATCATAAACCATCTAACAACAAAGAATATGAAGATAAAGAAATATATCCTATCCCTGTTGATTGGTGCAACCGCCCTCTCATTCAGTGCTTGTAATGACTTCCTGGACCGCGACCCACTGGGACAGTTCACGGAAGACGACGCTCCCAACGCCCTTGTAGGCGGAAAGATGTACAATGTCTACTACTTGATGCGTGGTTATGATATCACCGCAGGTATCCCCGCTTTCATGATACACATGGTACGCAGTGAAGATTCTGAGAAAGGCAGTGATGCCGGTGACGGTGGCGAGCAGGCTGCAATGTACGATGACTTCGAGTATACTGCTTCCAACGGTCCTCTGGGCGCATACTGGAGCCAGAACTATAAAATCATCTACCAGTGCAATGAAATCCTGGACGATATAGAGAAGAGCGAAAACAAGGACGATACCGAAAATATCCGTACCAAGGGCGAAGCCCTCTTCTTCCGTGCTTACTGTTACTTCAACTTGGTGCGTGCCTTCGGTGAAGTTCCCTTGGTAACCATTAAAGTAGTCGAGGCTTCCGATGCCAATGTCCCCAAAACCACTGCTGAGAAGATATACGAACAGATTGACAAGGACCTGACCACAGCCGAGGATTGCTTGCCACTGCGATGGAACAGTGACTACACCGGACGCGTCACCTGGGGTGCCGCACGTTCCCTGCACGCACGCACCTACATGATGCGTAACGATTGGGACAATATGTATACAGCCTCTACCGAAGTAATCAACTCCGGCATTTATAACCTGAATACTCCGGTAGATAAAGTCTTCACCGTAGAAGGTGAGAACTGTGGTGAAAGTATCTTCGAACTGCAATGTGAAGCCACCGATGCCATGAAAGAAGATGGTAGTATCGGCAGCCAATTCTGCCAGGTACAGGGTGTGCGCGGAGCAGGCGATTGGGATTTGGGATGGGGCTGGCACATGGCCACCACCCTGATGGGTAAAGCTTACGAACCGGGCGATCCGCGTAAGAATGCTACACTGCTTTACTTCCGCCACAGTAATGACGACCCCATCACACCGGAGAATACCAATACACCTTATGGCGAATCTCCCGTTTCTACCGCCATGGGCGCTTACTTCAACAAGAAAGCATACACCGACCCAGCCTTGCGCCGCAAGTATACCCGCATGGGCTTCTGGGTAAATATCCGCCTGATCCGTTACCCGGACGTGCTGTTGATGGCTGCCGAGTCTGCCAACGAAAAAGGTTTGATGGGCGAAGCAAGCGGTTATCTGGAACAAGTACGCGCACATGCCCGCGGCACACTGACCAATGTACTTCCTAAAGTAGAGTCTCTGGATCAGAGTGTATTGCGTGAAGCTATCCGTCACGAACGCCGCGTAGAGTTGGGATTAGAGCCCGACCGTTTCTATGACCTCGTACGTTGGGGTATCGCACAAGAAGTGCTTCAGGCTGCCGGAAAGAACTATCAGCCTAAAAACGCACTGCTGCCATTGCCGCAAACAGAGATAGATAAATCAAACGGTGTATTGATACAAAACCCCGATTATTAATCAATTAGGAATTAAATAGGGGATATCAGAAAGATGCCGGCAGGTGACTAAAAGTTTCTCGGTGTGAAACCATTGGTTTCATGCCTTGAAACTCTCAGTTTCACACCGAGAAACCGGCAGTTTCATCGCTTGAAACTGGTAGTTCCAACTGGAGAAACAAACAAATGCAAAGTATCTCCTTACCGGACTCTAACTTATATAAATAAAAAGATATGAAGAAAATACTCAAAAGAACAAGCCTGTTGCTGATCAGCGCTTTAATGAGCATAGCGGCGGCACAGGCTCAAAAGTCACCGCAAGACATGGATCGCTTCATCGACGCACTGATGAAGAAGATGACCGTGGAAGAGAAAATCGGACAATTGAACCTACCCGTCACGGGAGACATCACCACGGGACAGGCCAAAAGTAGCGACGTGGCACAAAAGATTGAAAAAGGATTGGTGGGCGGACTCTTCAACCTGAAAGGTGTAGACCGTATTCTTGAAGTGCAAAAGCTGGCAGTAGAGAAATCACGCCTCGGCATTCCTCTGCTGTTCGGCATGGATGTGATACATGGCTACGAAACCATCTTCCCCATTCCATTGGGATTGTCCTGCACCTGGGATATGGCGGCTATCGAGAAATCCGCCCGTATTGCAGCCATCGAAGCAAGTGCCGACGGCATTTCCTGGACATTCAGTCCAATGGTAGACATCAGTCGCGACCCACGTTGGGGACGTGTCAGCGAGGGCTCGGGAGAAGATCCGTTCCTGGGTGGAGCTATCGCACAGGCAATGGTATACGGATACCAGGGTGCCAATCTGCAAGACCAATTGCACCGCAACGATGAAATCATGGCTTGCGTAAAACACTTTGCATTGTATGGAGCCGGAGAAGCCGGACGCGACTATAATACAGTAGATATGAGCCGCAACCGGATGTTCAATGAATTCATGTACCCGTATGAGGCTGCCGTAGAGGCCGGAGTGGGTAGTGTGATGGCGTCATTCAATGAAATAGACGGTATTCCCGCCACCGGAAACAAATGGCTGCTGAGTGATTTGCTGCGTGGTCAGTGGGGCTTCGAAGGGTTTGTGGTAACAGACTTCACAGGCATTTCAGAGATGATAGAGCATGGTGTCGGCGACTTGCAAACCGTCAGTGCACTCGCTCTTAATGCAGGGGTGGACATGGATATGGTAAGTGAGGGCTTCGTCGGTACACTGATGAAATCCATTAAAGAAGGAAAAGTAAGAATGGGCACGTTGAATACAGCCTGCCGCCGGATATTGGAAGCGAAATACAAGCTGGGACTGTTCGACAATCCTTATAAATACTGCGACGTGAACCGTCCGAAGCGGGATATCTTCACAAAAGAGCATCGTGACGCCGCCCGCAAGATTGCCGGCGAAAGTTTTGTTCTTCTGAAGAATGCCCCCGCCACCGCACAGTCACTCGCAGCTCATAGCTCGTCACCCGTAACTGCTTCCCTCGTGCTTCCGTTGAAGAAACAAGGTACAGTTGCCGTCATCGGCCCTCTCGGAAATACCCGCAGCAACATGCCGGGCACCTGGAGCGTAGCCGCACGCCTCAACGATTATCCTTCTTTATACGAAGGCTTGAAAGAAATGATGGCAGGCAAGGTTAACATCACCTATGCCAAAGGTAGTAACCTCATCGGCGATGCAGCTTACGAAGAACGTGCCACCATGTTCGGCCGTTCATTGAACCGCGATAATCGCACGGACCAGGAGTTACTGGACGAAGCACTGAAAGTTGCAGCCGGCGCCGATGTTATCGTAGCTGCCCTGGGAGAATCTTCTGAAATGAGCGGTGAAAGTTCAAGCCGCACCGAACTCGGCTTGCCCGATGTACAACATACCTTGTTGGAAGCCTTACTGAAAACGGGTAAACCCGTAGTACTAACCCTCTTTACCGGTCGGCCGTTGACGCTGAACTGGGAACAGGAGCATGTACCTGCCATCCTGAATGTATGGTTCGGAGGCAGTGAAGCGGCTTATGCCATTGGCGATGTTCTGTTCGGTGACGTCAATCCGAGTGGAAAACTAACCATGACTTTCCCGAAGAATGTAGGCCAGATACCTTTGTTCTACAATCATAAGAATACCGGTCGCCCACTGGCGGCAGGCAAATGGTTCGAAAAGTTCCGTTCAAACTATCTGGATGTGGATAACGAACCGCTGTATCCCTTCGGTTATGGATTGTCATATACCACTTTCCAGTACAGTGACATTGCATTGAGCACACCGACATTGGGAAAAGATGGTTCCGTTACAGCCGTAGTCACCGTCACCAATACTGGTAAACATGACGGTGCGGAAGTAGTTCAACTCTATATCCGCGACCTCGTAGGAAGCATCACCCGCCCTGTACGCGAGTTGAAAGGTTTCAATAAAATCTTCCTTCGCGCCGGAGAAAGCAAAACGGTATCATTCACTATCACGCGTGATCTGCTTCGCTTCTATGATTACGACCTGAACTACGTAGCCGAGCCGGGTGACTTTGATATCATGATCGGTGGAAACAGCCAGGCTGTGAAGACGGCGAAGTTGACACTGAGCAAGTGACAAGCTACAAGCTACGAGCTACAAGTGCCTTTCGGACTACACAGCGCAGCCACTTGTAGCTTGTAGCTCGTAGCTTATTTATCATCCCTAACCCCTTATTAATTATGAAACAATTAACAACCTACCTTCCCCTCCTCTTCTTGCTTCTCCTCGGAGCCTGCAAGAATGCCAAGACCGGAAGTGCCGCCCAACTTACCGATGATGCCCTCATGGACACCGTTCAACGGCGAACCTTCAATTACTTCTGGGAAGGCGCGGAGCCTAACAGCGGTCTTGCCCCCGAGCGTATCCACATAGATGGTATCTACCCCGAAAAAGACCAGAACGTCATCACTTCCGGCGGTAGCGGCTTTGGCATTATGGCGATACTTTCAGGTATCGACCGCAACTACATCACTCGTGAAGAAGGTCTGGCACGTATGGAAAAGATAGTCTCTTTCCTTGAAAAAGCCGACCGCTTCCACGGTGCCTATCCTCACTGGTGGTATGGAGATACCGGCAAGGTAAAGCCTTTCGGACAGAAAGACAACGGTGGCGACCTCGTAGAAACAGCTTTCCTTATACAAGGACTGCTTGCCGTACACCAATATTACGTCAATGGCTCTCCCCAAGAACAGGCGCTTGCCAAACGCATCGATACCCTTTGGCGTGATGTCGACTGGAATTTCTATCGTCAGGGCGATCAGAATGTACTCTACTGGCATTGGAGTCCCGAATACGGCTGGGCAATGGACTTCCCCGTACATGGTTACAACGAATGTCTCATCATGTACCTGCTTGCCGCTGCCTCACCCACGCACGGCGTTCCCGCCTCCGTCTATCATGAGGGATGGGCACAGAACGGCGCCATCGTCGCCCCCCACAAAGTAGAAAATATCGAACTTCATCTGCGCTATCAGGGTTGTGAAGCAGGTCCCCTCTTCTGGGCACATTATTCCTTCCTCGGATTAGATCCGACTCATCTAAAAGATGAATACTGCGCCAGCTATTTCGATGAAATGCGTAATCTGACTCTCGTGAACCGTGCTTATTGCATCCGAAATCCGAAGCACTACAAAGGTTTCGGTCCGGACTGTTGGGGACTGACCGCCAGCTACTCCGTCAACGGATATGCCGCCCACATGCCGAACGAACGGGATGACCAGGGAGTCATCTCTCCTACCGCCGCTCTTTCGTCCATCGTCTATACCCCGGACTATTCGCTCGCTGTGATGCGCCATCTCTATGATATGGGCGATAAGCTATTCGGTCCTTATGGTTTCTACGATGCTTTCTCCGAAACTGAGAACTGGTATCCCAAACGATATCTTGCCATCGATCAGGGACCTATTGCCGTCATGATAGAGAACTACCGTACTGGTCTGCTATGGAAACTCTTTATGAGCCATCCGGATGTACAAAACGGATTGCAGAAACTGGGATTCTCAACAGATAAATAAATAAGAAAAGCCGGAAGCAGTACACAAACCTGTTCCCGGCTTTTACTTTTCCTATAGATCACTCACACCGTCCTTATTCTTTATCCATCTAAGAAACAATGCATTAAATTGATTTGAGTAGTAAATGAGTAGTTCCCGATTTGTTAAAAATCAGGGATATGTATTGGTGGTGAATAGCTTTTTTGCAGTTCGCACATTGAAAGCCGCAAGATATAAAAGCTAACTATTGAAATTTTATATTATATTCTGGTAAATACGTTCTACTTGATATTATTTCCTGCCCTGTACTTTTCACAGTCATAGTAACAGTTACATTAACTCCAAGATTCGCTACATATAATACAGGCTTACCATTAAAATATGCATTACTTATAGACAATGGGAAGCTATTAATCTCAGTACGATTATAAGATGACATATATGAGAAGACCGTATTATAATATACCGAAAAAGTCTCTGTATATACTGAACTACTGCCAATATAAACGCCAACATCACTTAAAACTATAGGATAGTCGTAGTATGCTAATTTAACCTTTGTACCTTTTTCTTCATTTTGAATAACTGTGGGAGAAGGATCATACCCTGATCTTTTACTTGGTATATAAGCACAGTATACCGTATAAGAATTATTAGGAGTAATATTATAATATTTTTTAAATTGAGCATCCCATTCACTTCCCTCAAACTCCACAAGATTATAACGAACTTTATAAGTTATTTCATCCGCTATGGATGGATTAATAACTACATTAAATGTTGGACGAAATGATAATGTATAATATTTTCCCGCATACTTACAATTATATGCAGAAGCTATATCTGGCCGGGCAATTACTTCGTGATAAGTTCCTGTTATATCTAATATTGGTGCAGATGCTAAATTCCAAGCTCCAAATCCTTCATCACATTTTATAGCTGTTAGCGGCAAGACAGGAACCGAACTATTTTCAATCATTTGCCCCTTCAAATCAATAGTTCCATTAGTAGATAATTCAACTGTTTGTATAGTGGGTTCATTAACTTTTTTCGAACCGAGAAATGAACCAAAAAGAGCATTTAATCCTCCAGATATCAAACCTGTAACTCCCCCTTTAGCTAATCCAGCCAATCCACCAGCAACCATATTACCAATATTTTTAAAAATTCCAGAAGGAATATTGTTTAGGGCTTTTTCAGCCTCGCCTTTTACCCATTTCTCGGCAGCATCCCCACCTGCCTTTACTATAGAATTTGCACCTTTTTGCAGAAGATTCGGAGATGAAGAGTAATGATCTTCAACAATAGTACCTGTTGTTGTATCTTTATAATTCCCTGTAAGTGTCAACTCAGATATGTTTAACACTTTCGAATAAACATTTATGTTTCCATCAGCTCGTCCTGTATATGTAAGCGGTATTTGAAAACAATTCCAGCCTTGATCAATACCCAAAGTAGTGTTATTACTCAAACAATTAACGCCCACACGCTGAATTGAAGTTCGATCCAATGGTGCCGTAAATGTAGTTCCTTGATTGAAGTAACCATAATACTTTTCATCAAAGAACTCCCAAACAGCATTATTATTTAAGAAAGAGCTCCTATTATAATAAAAGACTTTTAAAATACCTGTATATTTATTATAGAAGATTAGATAATCACTACCATTATCTTTACTGGGAGTACTTAAAAACATCCAGCCATCTTGTTTCTTTATGTCCATTCTTGTATCATAGATTATGCTAGTAGGAGCATATTCGACCCAAGGTAAATCATAAGTCTTATTATCTGTCAATAGAATAGACGTTTGATTTTCCCAATCTTGTTCAAAATCCAGAGGGTTCAAAGATCTAGTACTCTCTGACGCATCAGTTTCTAAATTCAATAAATTGCTTTGGCTTTCATCTGTACATGAATAATTAATAAGAACAGATAAAATAACGAAGAAAATAGATACATGTTTCATAATAATAAAAATTTAAAGGTTATACTACTACATAAATATATTCGCAATGCAATAAATACGCCATGCTAATCATTTTCTCACAATCTACCCTATATTACAAACACTTATGACATTTAGTTTATTTAGTACATGAATTCCATAATAACGTAGGTCATTTTCTATCGTTTCCGTACACTCAAACACCACACCTATATTACATTTAAAGAATAATAAGAAATACATTTGAGCTAATTAATAAACACCAGCAAGTTATGAATATTTTATTAAATAACAAAGAATACAAGTGTAAATATTCTTATGAGATCTCCACTGGCGATACGATGATACGCCCAAAGCCCTCGCTTTGGTCAAATAGATGATATCCAGAAACAGACCTCTTTCATCATCCACAAGAACGAACTTATCCTGAAACTGAAAGAGATGGTAGATGAGATTTGCTCCCGTAATACGCAGAAAGCCTTATTACCTCTTTATCAGAAAATAAATACGTTGCTTGCCAATAACCTCGATACGGAAGATGACTGGAAAATGTTCCTTATCAAGTTCGAACAGAAGCACCGCAACTTCTTCAAACGGTTGAAAGAGGCGCATCCGCAGCTAACCAACAATGACTTGCGCCTCTGTGCCTGCCTCAAGCTGAATATGGAAACTAAGGATATTGCCTCATTAATGAACCTTTCGGTTCGTGCAGTAGAGAATAACCGATACCGATTGCGAAAGAAGCTTGACCTGAAACCTACACAGAACCTGAATGAGTACTTTTTGAATATAGATTAATAAAAACGAAATCTATTCTTCTAATCATGTAACACCATGAAAAGTATCTGTAACATCCTACTAACCGGTTAAAAAAAACATCGTCTATCTTTGCCAACAGATGTAAACCTCTTAAAAAGATAGAAACATGAAAAACTGGAAAACACGTTTATGGGTACTGATTGTTCTGCTGAACATGGGTATGGGCATTTCCACATTTGCACAGAAAATCCCCTTAGTCTACACTGTGGAAAATACGGGAATAAAGAATCCTGCACCCATGTTGCCGGGTATCGATGAACTGCCGGTGGTAAAAACACTGACCGATCCCTTCCAATGGTCCGATGGCAGTGGCCGTTCAACCAACTTCAAGGACTGGAGCCGACGGCGTGCAGAGATAGCCCGCGAAATAGAACACTACGAAATCGGCGAGAAACCCGTAGTATCGAAAAAAAACATTACCGCGGATATCATGGATGATACCCTCAGAGTAAATGTAACAGTGAACGGACAGACGCTCACTCTGAAAGCAAAAATTACTTATCCGGCAGGTAAAGGCCCTTTCCCTGCTATCATTGGAATAGGCAGAGGCACGGGTAGTCTTCCTCCTGCCATCTTCACGAGTCGTAATATAGCACAAATCGCATTCAACTTCACACAAGTCATGTCGCACACACAAAAGCGCGGCAACGAGCCTATCAACAAACTTTATCCTGACCGCACGGACATGGGAGCCTATTGCGCCTGGTCCTGGGGAGTGAGCCGTATCATTGACGGATTGGAAATCGTAGGTAAAAAGAGCAAGATAGATACCAAACGACTGGCCATATCCGGTTGTTCCTTCGCCGGGAAAATGGCTCTTTTTGCCGGAGCATTCGATGAGCGTATTGCACTGACCATTGCTCAGGAACCGGGTGGTGGCGGTGCGGCAGCATGGCGTGTTTCCGAAACACTGGGTGAAGTGGAAACTTTGGGAAGGACCAGTCATGCCTGGTTTAAGGAAAGTATGTTCCAGTATAAAGAAGATAATGTATCGAAATTGCCGTATGACCACCACGAACTGTGTGCCATGATAGCACCGCGTGCACTGCTGGTACTCGGAAACCCGGACTATGTATGGCTGGCAGATGAATCGGGTTATGTCTCCTGCCGTGCTGCCCGTAAAGTATGGGAAACCTTCGGCATTGCCGACAGAATGGGCTTCTCCATCGTAGGCGGACATGGGCACTGCCAACTGCCCGAGAGTCAGTATCCTGAAGTAGAAGCATTTGTCGATAAGTTCCTGCTTGGAAAGAAAGACGCGAATACAGAAGTAACCATTGCGCCACTTTACGAAAAGGTGGACTATGAGCGCTGGTTATTCCACTAAAACTCTTTATCTTTGGGGGTATAACACTTACTAATACCCCCAAAGAATCATGAAAAGAATTTTATTAGCTATCTGTGTGATAGCGCTGTCTCTCCTTTCCTACGGACAAGGCAGCAACGAACGAGCCTTCACTTTCGCATGGCTCAGTGATGTGCACCTCAATTCTTTCGCTTATGCCGAAAACGACCTACGGCAATCCATTGAAGACATCAATGCCAATCCTGACGTTACCTTCACCATCCTCAGCGGCGATGTCACTGAATTCGGCGACACCAAGGAGTTTTATCTGCTGCAAGACATTCTGAAGAACTTCCGGAAACCCTACTTTCTCATCCCCGGCAACCATGATGTAAACTGGAGTGAAAACGGATGCACTATGTTCGACAAGATTTTCCAAGCCTCCCATTTCTGTTACGACTGGCAGGGAGTACGTTTCATCGGCTGTGGCGCCGGTCCAAGTCTACGTATGGGACCACCTCACATTCCCCGCGAAGAAATTCTGTGGCTCGATTCTATCGTTCGCGCCACTCCGGCAAAACAACCCATTATTTTCATCAATCACTTCCCTATCGATCAGGATCTGAGTAACTGGTACGAAGTTGTCGGCATCCTTAAAACGCGCAATATCCAGGCAATACTCGGCGGACACCTACACGTGAACCGTGCTTATGATGCCGAAGGTATTCCCGCCGTAATCGGCCGTTCATCCCTGCGCAGGAAAGATCCGATAGGCGGATATAACCTGGTCACACTTCGCGGCAATACATTAGAGTTCCACGAACGCATCATCAAAGCAGAAACCCGCCCTGCATGGAATACGATTCATCTGGCACCTTTGCAGGAGAAGAAGGATACCACTTACTATCGTCCGGATTTCGCCATCAATGCTACTTATCCTTCGGTACGCGAAACCTGGAAATTAAAGGATGTGACCGATATCGCTTCACAGGGAAACATAGACGGTAACCTGTACGTTTACACCAATACAGCCGGTGTTGTTCATGCCCTCAATGCCAAGAACGGCAAAACCCTGTGGACTTATACCACCGGAAACAAGATATTTTCAGCCCCATTTATCACCCAAAAACTTGTCATAGTCTCTTCCTGCGATGGTTTCATCTATGCCCTTGACAGGAAGCAGGGCACAGTACGATGGAAATACAATACTGATTACCCCATTGTAGCCTGCCCTGTCGTAACCGAAGGTACAGTCTACATCGGCAGCAGCAACGGCAAATTCTACTCTTTAAAGCTGACGGACGGAACACTGAACTGGACTTGCGATGGTCTGCAAGGCTACATCGAATCACGCCCGGCTGTAGATAAAGAACGTGTATATATAGGCACCTGGGGAGCGATGTTCTATGCCATCGACCGCAGGAGTGGGGAGAAAATATGGGAGTTCGACACCAAACGAGGCAGATATTTCTCACCGGGTGCCTGCTGGCCGGTAGTGCTGCCGTATACGCGGCAAGGAGAGACGAATGAGCAAGTCATAGTTCTCAGTTCCGACTATTTTGTCCGCTCATTCCATCCCGGGACGGGAGAAATCCTTTGGGCTTCCGATGAAGCGAAAGGACGCGAGTCCCTCGGCTTCTCACCGGATGGAAAAACAATGTATGTGAAAGGAATCAAGAACAACATCACCGCTGCAGATATATCTCACGGCACCTATACCAGTCTTTGGAATACATCAATGCCCTACGAAACTAACTTCATCCCCACCCGTATGGAAACAACCAAACAACTGGTGTTCATTCCTACTGAATTTGGTGTTCTCCATGCCGTGCGGACAGACGGAAGCGGCATTGCCTGGTCACATAAAATCTCCCATTCGGCAATAACTTCACTAACGAATGCTGGAAAAGGGAAAATCATTGCCATGACAATGGATGGTACAGTGACTTGTCTGGAATATCCCTTATAGAAAACAATCATCCGCAGACCTCACGAATAACGCAGATTTCTTTAATCGTAAATCTGCATTATCCGCGCCATCTGCGGATGAAAAATAATTCAGAAAAGTACGGGCAGATTATTCTCCACCGCCACCACCTTGGGTGCCACCACCACCTTTCACATCGTCGTTACTAATGGAGCGGGCAGCTTTCTTAACACTAGCCTTCAATTCACCAATACGATAGCTAATGCTCATACCGAACGAACGGTTGGGATAACGGCTCTTACTGGTAGAGTAGAAATTCTCACCGAAGGTTGTATTATTAAAGTTTATATACTTCGAGAAGAGATTTGATCCATAAACGCTTACTGTCAATCGATCTTTCAGGAACGAGCGGTTTACACTCAGGCTATAATAAGAATAACCGCTACCCTTTCCCTGTAAAGAAATATAGGGTGTGCTTCCACCGGCATTCAAACTGGCACGTAAATTCCACGGAAAAGTATGCTGGATACCACCATACATAGAGCCCTGCCAACCGTAATTGTGCAAGCCCTGCGACGGACTTTTAAGATCCGAATACCCACCACGACCATTGATGTAGATACGTGTTTTAGGCGATGCATTCCAGTTGAGATATAAGCTCATATCAGTACGACGGCTCTTACCTATATTTTCATACGTACTGTAAAGAGCACCTTCAGGAGCAAAGTGTCCCCCTTCGAACTCCTCACCTCCTTCACCTATCAGCCGGCTGACTCTCTCAATTCCGCTATTATTAAAGGAGTGACGCAATGAAACATTGACATTAAATTTAGATGAGAAACTACTATAATTCAAGTTAAACGAATGACTCTTCTCACTCTCCAGTTCCGAATTACCCTGACTGATGAACATCGGGTTACTATCATCAAAATAAGGATTCAGATACCAAATACCAGGACGATAGATACGCATATCATATCCACCACGCAATGTCTGTGTCTGTCCCAACTTAATACCCATAGATACAGAAGGTACCAGATCATTATAGCTCACTTTGAAATCTTCACCTGCACCAACAATATAGCGTACATCCTGCGCCGTATGCTCAAAACGCAAGCCGGGCTTGAAAGTGAAATCCTTATAGCGTAACGTATATCCCAAGTACGCAGCCAGGATATCATTCAAATGCTCGTAGTTGCTACTGCGTTTTTCATTGTACACATAATCACCATTACCATCATCGCTCTTATCCTCTTCAAAATTATTTTTACTGACATTGTTACGGATAATATACTTCACACCTGTCTCTATGGTATGTATTTTGCCGATAGGTGTTGTATAGTCTACCTGAAAAGTATGCTCCGTGGTATTAGTCTTGCCGAAAGTGTGAGAGTTATAAAGTTGGAAAGCCTCAGGCACCTGGTAACGATCCAAATAACGATTATAGCTATCACTCTCCTGTGGTTGAGTATTAATCTTATACGACAGGGTGAGCATACGGTTCTTGTTCTTCTTAGAAGTACGTTGGTAGTCGATGTTACCACGGATAGAATACCACGAACCGTCTCCGTCCATCAAATTACGATAACTATATGCTTTCTTGTCGCGAGCCTCATTCCACATCACAGTGTTTCCTTGCGATTCATTATCATTTCCACCACCATACATACCTACGGACATGGTGATGAGCCGCAATGTATCGATCTCATAACTAGCCTCCAAGTTACCATGCTGGAATTGTCCGCTATAATCCGATTCAGAAGTGGATTCCAAATACTTCTGGTCAGTAGAATTATAATCTTCGCGATAACTATCTGAATAGCTCGTAGGCTGGGTATTATAACTGTAATTGTAATTACCTGTCAACGTAAGTTTTCCTTGTTTGATCGTAGCGTAGGCACCAGCACCCAGTCCCATATTGCTGGCACGACCGCTGAATGTGGCTGTATAGCCTTCGAATCCACTACCAACAGTCACAATATTGAGGATGCCTCCCACTCCTTCGGCATCATACTTTGCTCCCGGAGAGGTGATAACTTCAATATATTTGATGGTATTCGCAGGCATACTCTTCAACACTTCCTTGGGGTTATTACTCATCATGTTGTTAGGTTTGCCGTTAACGTGTATCTTAAAGCTACTGCTACCGTTTACCTGTATATTATCTTCACCGTCCACCGTCACCAGAGGTACTTTTCGCAGCATCTCTATCACGGAATTGGTCTTAGAATCGGGGTCGTCTTCGATATTATACTCTATCTTGTCCACATCCACCTTTACCAAAGGTTTTTGAGCTACTACTTCCACTTGTCCCAATTCATTGGATGCATCCGTGACATACAAAGTACCGAAATCAACGATTTTCTCTCCTGCTTTCACACTGAAATCCTTCACAATGGTATTTCTACCGATAGAAGAAATCGTCATTACGAAATCACCCGTCCCCGGAATTTTCTCCTGAAATTTACCTTTCATGTCTGTTACCAGCATTTTCAATGCATGGGCAGGCGCTTCTTTTTTTACGATTTTGATTGTGGCATAAGGTTCTCCCTCTTGAGTCAAAGAATCCAGTAAGACTCCTTTAATCTGAAATGGAGGTGCCGCATTCTGTGCCGCTACCAATGAGGATATTACCAGCATTATAAGCAGCAAAGGGCATTTAATTTTCATTTCTGTTTTAGTTTGTTTGATGAATATTAATTGACTGTTTTTGTATTAGACGTACATTGTTGCCTTTTTGTCACATGAATGCAGCAAAAGTAGGCTCTTTTTCTTTACCTACGAGATTTTCGGAGTTAAAAAAGCACAAAGAAAAGGGATTAGAGAGAATATTTGTAAGCATTCTTGCGGAATTTATAGCAAATAGAAAAAAAGTAGCAGGCAGACATTCACTGCAATCACACCACCAAACCCACGCAGTACCCACCGGCGCAACGGACTCTTCCCACCGGCAAAGAACAACGCATAGCACATATTCACGGCAATATTGCTCACGATAGCCTGCATACAACAAGCTGTCACCACCACAACGGCAACACCCGAACCTTGCAGCAGGTTCAGAATAAATGGAGTAATATCACTCAACCCGGCAATGAACGACAAGACATTCAATCCACCCGTACCGGTATAAATCAAAGTATAATGTGTCACAATGGTGAATATCACAAACAGAACGGCAAAAATCAGTGCAACTTTAAATTCCAACGGGTTACTGCTATCTTCTTCTTCAGCTTCTTCGCCCGTCACCGGAATCGACTTACGCTTCCGATGCAGATACCAGGCCACTCCCGCCGTAACGAAGGACATTATAAGGAGGTATGGATAAATTTCCGCAAGAATCGCCTTACTGAATATGCCTATTAGTATAAGGAAACGAAGAAACATCATACTCACTGCCAACAACATTGCTGCGGCATATTCCGGCGCCTCCTGTGCAGGTGCCTTGCGACTCTTACGTGCCAGAACAGAAATAGTTGCCGTACTGCTATACAAACCACCTATAATACCGGATACCAGAATACCGGACTCATGAAATACATATCGCCTCAGCAGATAAGACAAATAAGAGATACCGGATACAACTACCGTAGCCAACCAGACGGTATAAGGAGTCAAATTAATGTCGGGTATCAGATTTTCATTCGGCAACATCGGTAAGATAATGCCACTGATAGCGAGGAACTTGGCGAGAGTAATCATCTCGTCATTCTTCATGCGCTGTGCGAGTTCTGTAAAAGTATGCTTCAATTCGGTAAAGAGCAATACCGTCACAACCACCATCACGTAAAACCAAGAGGGTTGTGTGGCTACAATAGGAGCAATACAATAAGTGATGAGTGCGATAATAATGGTGGTAACCCCGAATACATGGAACTGAGATTGTTTAACGTAATAGTTCAATCCCAGCAGCAGTCCCAATATAGCGCCACCGCCCATAAACAAGCGGTAATCCACCGGATCAAGAATATAAAGCAGGTACCCCAAAATACCTATAAAAGTGAACGTGCGGTCCGTACCGAATAACGTTGTCTCCCCTTCGCGCTTCAAACTGATTTTCCGCTGTGAAAGTCCTATTAATAAAGAAAACAAAGTCACCAATACAAAGGTCACCAGTTCTCTAGGCAGGTATTCATAAAGTTTCTCCATTTCGTCCTCTGAATATACTTGATTAGCAACCATTTGCAAGGAGTTAACTTCCTGTCAACAAGAAGTTAACTCCTTGTTGACAAACTCTTAACTTCTTGTTGACAGGGTATTAAGGCCTTACCAAACGGTGTATGGATGCTTCATCAGTTGCGAGTTATAGTAACGGACGTCGCCTGTTACTTCCCGCCCTATGAAATCCGGTTTTTCAAAAGCCTCGTCTTCCGAAGTCAATTCCACTTCAGCAACTACCAAACCTTCATTTTCACCGTAGAACTCATCCACCTCAAACGTATGCCGTCCGCTGCGCACCAGATAACGAGTTTTATCAATAACACCCGGTTCACAAAGTTTCATCAGTTCCTCTGCTTCATTCAATGGAATCTCTTTTTCCCACTCATATCGGCTGAGTCCCGAGGCATCGGAAGCACCTTTTATCGTAAGATATCCCTTTCCGTTACGGATGCGCACCCGCACGGTCCGGCCTCTTGCACTACTGATATAACCTTGTACAATACGGCTTTGTTCATACGCCCTCGATTTGTACTCCCCCGTCACGAGGAATTTCCGTTCTATTTCTTGCGACATTTATTCGTTATTTCCCCAAGAACGAGTATCCTATCAGCATCACCAACACCAGTATCAATGCAGATACGCCAATAATCAACAACACTTTCTTAGCTTGTTCTTCTTCTTTCTGGCTATGCATAGCCTTTTTCTTACTCTTTCCCATAATGTGTTCTTAGTATTAAAGTTCAACTGATAACAAAGTAACATGAAATTCGGGAAGATTCCAAAAGAAAAGAGGAAATTTATTTGTGACAAACTAATACCCGAACCGTATCTGAGCCGTACTTGCTCCGTACATTCTTCGGTTAGAGGTACCTCTGAGCGAAGAAAGTACGGAGTTGGTACGGAGCAAGTGCGGTTCAGATACAGTTCGGGTATGGCAGAAAGGTATCTTGAACTACCTACAGGTAGCTAGTAAACTACTACGTAGTAAGTGTCCAACTACTTACGGGTAGTTTAGTATTTACTAGGTAGTAGTTTTTCGATGCTCTAAGATAGTTTTCTAAAAAAATGGTACAGCTATATGGAATATATATTACCTTTGTCGTGATCACTTAGACAGTATTACACAAATAACGGATGTATCCGGTAATATTGTACAAGAATTGAGTTATGATGCCTGGGGTAAACTACGAAATCCAGCTACACAAGCTATCTATGCGCCAGGGAGTGAACCGGAACTCTTTTTAGGCAGAGGATATACCGGACATGAACATCTTGCGGTCTTTGGTTTGATTAATATGAATGCCCGACTATACGATCCGGCATTAGGACGTTTTCTAAGTCCTGACCCATATGTACAGAACCCGGATTTCAGTCAGAATTTCAATCGTTACAGCTATTGTTTAAATAATCCGCTAATATATGTAGACCAAAATGGTGAATGGTTCCTTATAGATGATTTAATCGCTGCTGCTATCGGTGGCATATTCAATGTAATTGTTAATGCCGTACAAGGCAATATACATAGTGTAGGACAAGGATTCGCCCTCTTTGGGACAGGAGCGGCTTCTGGATTTGTAACCATCTATGCAGGACCAATTGCCGGAGCAGCGGTATTAGGTGCAACAAATAGCATTGTCAATCAAGGATTCAACAATGGCTGGGGTAACATAGACTGGATGCAGGTTGGCAGTTCAGGTATAATGGGGGGAGCAACTTCTTATTTAGGAGGAAATTTAGGTAGCTATTTTGCAAAACCAATTAGCAAATTAACAGAAGGGATTACAAGCCCCATATTAAAAGAGGTTTTGACACAAGGAACATTAAACGCTACAACCGGCTTTGGTTTAGGCACAGCTATGGCCTTAGGATCAGGTGCTGATCTTGGAGAAGCATTAAAGCAAGGAGGCCAAAGTGCTGCATTAGGATTAATGTCTGGTATAATGAATGGCACTGCTGACGGTATAAGAACCGGTATTAAAGAAGGCATTGACCCATTTACTGGTAAATCTTGGATGAGTGAAAGGGCAATGAATTCAACGTAACATGCTAATGCCAAAAATAGGAATAATGACTTAGATATATCAGAGAGCAAAATGGCAGAAAAGACAACAGAACTAGTCATGAGAAATCGATATAGATTAAAAGAAGGTGATAATACATTCGTAGGTAAAATCAATGGTATAAACAAAAGTATAAAAGCTTTTGTACGAAACGGTGAAGTTATATCTACTAATCTCTATCCTAGAATATCTAATAGAAGAACGGATGGTCCCATCATCAAATTTGGTAACAAAAAATGGAAATAAATAATTCAATGATAAAAATAGAGAACAAACAAATAGAAGTAGTGGATTTAGATTTTCTTAAAAGAGAACCTAATGCAATCATTGATACCCGGAACTATGACTTGTATTCAAGTTTGTCGATTAAACAATCCATTATTGATACGCTCGACCTATCAGCCTTTCACTTTTATTCAGAAGTAATCATTCATGATTGCGTCATTCGGGAGGTCAAGCTTTCCTACTGTTGGTTCATAGATGGATTAGAGTTTATGAATAATATAATTACGCAAGGAACAACATTCGAAGCCGGAGGACATAACAAAAAAAAATATATAATGAAAGAGAATATATTCCATGGCTTTCTGAATTTCTTCGACTGCCAATTCGAGGATACGATTCATTTCTCTAACAACATACTATTGGAAGGATGCAACCTGTTAGGGAATAAAGGGGAGGGATATGAAACCATATTTGATAATGGAATTATTCAGGATAGAAATATAGGAAGGCTCGATTTGGAATAATGAACATCCTACAATGTATATCAAGTAAATCCTACAACAGGGAAAATCATAACTGTACACGGTACTCATACAAAAGATGTAAAAAAATTAGGAGGTAACAAATGATTAAAAAAGTGACATTATCTGAAAAAGAGTATGACTATCTTATACATTCTCTTTTAAAAGGACATGAGAATTTAATAAATAAAATCAAATTCTTCAATTCAACAGATTCTATAAAGCTCTATTTAGATGAAGATACAGCATATGAAATCCGTGGATTGGCAAGTGATGAAGTCGCATTGCATTTTGATGAGAATTATGAGCCAACAGAAGAAGGATGGATATTAGAACATTTTATTGACAAGTTTTACTTTGAATAAATTTCCGCCGCAGCGGATGTTCTTCATCCGCTGCTTCCAAGTATAAGAATCTCCTGATTCGTATATAAGAGGTAATTGACCGACTATAAACAAGGTTCCAATTTTAAGAACCCAATATGGAAAAGATAATTGATAAAAATATTATATTGTTTAATATTGCACTTGAGTATGACTTTATAGACATCTCTATCATTACTTCTTGGGCTGATAACTATATTCTAAATAATGAAATAAAGGTAAACGACTATTTCATTATTGAATTATCATGGGCTCATACGAAAGAACGCATCCAAGAGATTTTAACGGATGAAATTTATAAAAGACAAATTTCGTCTCTAAAAATTTCCGGTAACTTATTTTTCCCCTATTTGAAGCAATATGATTTATCTTCCATTACGAACGTTATATTTGTGATAGACACACTATGGGGATTGACTAATGAAGTGGAATTTACTCAAAAAGAACTAACATCAATCTATTATGTAGACGAGTGTCGTGATGAATATCTTGAAGGCATCATGAGTTTCAGTAAAGTCAGAGAAGCATTGCTTCTATTGTTAGAGCAGCCCAATATAGATAAAGACACGCATGATCGCCGGGAAACCGCCATGCGTAATCTTTTGGAAGAGTATTCTTGTGACAAAGTCAACACGATAGACTTTTGCAACAAAATCTATGAATGGTATGATATTGGCGACTATAAGGACGGAGCAGAACCAGATGAAAAGAAATGGCTTGATGAATTGAGCACAATAGCCGGACGATATTCTGAATTTAGCGAAGACCACAAGCTTGACCCGAAAGCTTTTACGACTGAATCAGACATAAAAGCAAAAGTCAGAGAGATACTAAAGTATATTCAACCGGAATGAGAGCAAGAATGTCAACATAAAAACAAAAAATGAAAGAAGTTGATACGAAAGGAGTAAACAACAATAATGTTTATTCTACTAAAATTACCTATGGAAAGCCCAAACCCATAGACGAAGTGACCTTGCAAGATATGCAGGAAAATCCAATCTGGGTATTCGCATTAGATGAAGAAGACTCTGAGGAGATAGATGAGACCTGGCAAAAGCCAATATTAAATTACGACAACGTAACACACGAATTAGTCGAAGCGTATATCCTGATGAAAAGTACAGACGGGCAGTATGACATATCAGCAAATCTGGATATAAAAAAAGAAATGCTAGATGATGTCACTTACTGGGAGCCGGAACAGGAATGTTGGATTCCGATAGATAATATCAAGAATTACAAAGAATTGCAATTCATTGCTATTCCCAAAATCAAGAAAGAATCCGATGTTATCTTCGGATTTGACGATACGAGAAATACATTTTGTTCCATAAGAAGTCGGGGACAGTCAAAAGCCGAGAAGAGGAACCTGTTTTCTTTCTTTTCATCACTGTTTAGAAAAGAATAATTCAGAATTGTATAGCATGATAAGAATAGAGAACAAACAAATAGAAGTAGTGGATTTAGATTTTCTTAAAAGAGAACCTAATGTAATCATTGATGCCCGGAACTATGAATTGTATTCAAACTAATACAGAAATCCAAACAACCAAAGAGGAATCCTGTTCCCCGTTCCATATTCTATCCCGTCTATGGCCAGATAACTGTTCGGTACATCCTTTATTTGCTCAAACGTCTTGTTCTTTCCTCCCACTTCAAAAGTATAAACATCATTTATCCGAAAATCTCCCTGTCCGGAAAAAGCTATCTGATGATTTTGCTTCAACTGATTGGCAAAGAATGTTTCACGAATATTACCTATATCCGCAGAGGAAGAAAGAGCATACATCAAGTTCGTATTGTCCAAATAAACTTTTTCCGGTTTGGCAAGTTGCTGCATATTATTCTTCCCGGAATACAGCATAATGAGCAAGGCCGCACGTTCCAGAACTTGAAACATACGGATAACCGACTGACGAGTGGCTTCTATGCTTTCGGCTATTTTCGTCATATTAGGCGTAAATGGAACCATCTGCGAAAGAATCATCAATAAGCGTTTCATCTTCTTTATAGATACATATTCCACTTTTTCTACTGCCGGCAAATCATTCTCAAGCACAGTAGTAATAATTTGCTGCAACCGTAACGGATAAGAGACAGGCGCTTCTTTGTAAAAAGGATAATAGCCTTGACGCAAATATTCCTCAAAAAGCGGAATAACGGTAATCTGCGAAACCACATCAGCCGCAGCAGTCAAATGTCCCTTTAGGATCTCTTCTAACGTAAAAACCGGAAAGGAACCTTTCCCCTCAAACTCCAGATACTCCCTGAAAGACAATCCCTGAAGCGTGTAAAAGACACACCTGCGGGACAAATCGGCCACCGAAAAATCAATCTGCAACAAAGAAGAACCGGTAAATACCACTCGAAGTCCGGGATAGGAATCATAGATATTTTTCAATTCTTGTATCCAGTTATTATATGGATAACGATGCACTTCATCTACAAACAGGTGCGTCCCGCCATGAAGGAGGTGATATTCAACTAACTCTATCAGCCGATGTTCAGTAAACCACAGGTTATCCAAGGAAACATAAACAGCTTGTTCATTTCCCGGAAACGACTGTTTGATGCGTTGCAACATCAGGGTTGTTTTTCCTACACCACGAGCACCTTTTACACAAATCATTCGCGAAGTCCAGTCTATCGCATCATGTAGATAACGGACGTACGTCAAACTAACCGCATTCACCAAACGGGTTGAATTAATATAAATATCTGCTATTTCCATGCAAAAGCAATTATTGAGTTAGGAACAAAGATAAGAAATGTTTTTTAAAGAATACGTTTTTGCGAGAAAAGTGTTCTTTGCAAAAGACGTTTCTTAAGAAAAAACGTCTTTTACAAAGAACAATATCGTTTCCCTTCACGCTCTTGAAAAGAAAAAATGGGTGCCACTTTCATTCATCAAGTGATACCCATTCTCTTTATATAGAAATAAAAATTATTCCTCTTGTCCCGCAAATTCCATCAGATACGCTTTGATGAAGCCATCTATCTTGCCATCCATCACTCCATTGACATCCGAAGTCTGGAAGTTAGTACGGTGGTCTTTTACACGGCGATCATCAAATACATAGCTTCGTATCTGCGAACCCCATTCGATCTTCTTCTTCCCGGCTTCCACCTTGGCTTGTTCGGCCATGCGGTGCTGAAGTTCCTTATCATACAGAATGGAACGTAACTGGCGCATTGCATTCTCGCGATTCTTGGGTTGGTCGCGGGTTTCCGTATTTTCAATCAGGATTTCCTCTTCCTCGCCCGTATACGGGTCTTTGAACTGATAACGCAGACGAACTCCGGATTCCACCTTGTTCACATTCTGCCCACCGGCACCACTGGAACGGAAAGTATCCCAGGAGATATTGGCGACATTGATGTTTACCTCAATGGTATCATCAACCAGCGGAGTTACAAAAACAGAAGCAAAAGAAGTCATACGCTTGCCCTGCGCATTGTAAGGAGATACACGCACCAGACGATGCACACCATTCTCCCCTTTCAGATAGCCATAGGCATAATCACCTGAAATCTCGATAGTACAGGTTTTGATACCGGCTTCATCCCCTTCCTGCAAGTTAGAAATGACAGCCTTGTAGCCATTGGTTTCGGCATAGCGCAAATACATACGCATCAGCATGCTTGCCCAGTCCTGGCTTTCCGTGCCACCTGCACCGGAGTTGATTTTCAACACACAATCCATCTGGTCGGCTTCATCACGAAGCATATTTTTCAGTTCAAGTTCATCAATGGCAACAGAGGCTTTGGCATAAGCTTCATCTATCTCTTCCTCGGTTACAAGTTCATCCTTGTAGAAGTCAAAGGCCAGTTGCAATTCATCCGATAATGTCTTTATTTCATTATAACCGGCTATCCACTGTTGCAAACCTTTCACCTTCTTCATCTGTGCCTCAGCCGCCTTCTGGTCATCCCAAAAACCCGGTGCCTGCGTGCGCAACTGTTCTTCTTCCACCTGGATTTTCTTTCCTTCGATGTCCAGATAGCGGTAGAGTGCCTCGGTGCGCTCTTTAATGCTTTTCAGTTGTTCTATGGTAATCATAATCTATGAAAATAAACCTTCTTATTTAAAATATTTACTTTTTGAGTGCAAAGGTATGAAAAAAACGCATATTTTTGCAGTTATCAATCTAATAAGTCAGCTTATGAACAAACTATTCCGACAAATTGGTTTAACGTTTATCCTACTGGTAGCGATAAGCTTAGGTAGTTGTACTTCGAAGTACAGCTACGAAACAGTGCCCAACGATCCGCTGAAAGCGCGCATCTACACTCTGGACAACGGTTTGAAAGTCTACATGACTGTAAACAAGGAAACACCGCGCATACAAACGTACATTGCAGTACGTGTAGGTGGTAAAAACGACCCCGCAGAAACTACCGGATTGGCTCATTATTTCGAGCACCTGATGTTTAAAGGTACCACAAACTTCGGTACTCAAAACTATGAAATTGAAAAGCCTTTGCTTGACCAGATCGAAGAACAATTCGAAGTTTATCGCAAGACTACGGACAGCCTTGAACGTAAAGCTATTTATGCAAAAATCGACAGCATCTCCTACGAAGCATCCAAATATGCCATCCCCAACGAATATGACAAACTGATGGCCGCCATCGGTGCCAACGGAACAAATGCCTACACCAGTTTTGACGTTACTTGCTACACGGAAGATATCCCCAGCAATCAGATTGACAACTGGGCAAAAATTCAGGCAGAACGTTTTGAGAATTGCGTGATCCGCGGTTTCCACACTGAGTTGGAAGCGGTTTACGAAGAAAAGAATATGTCGCTGACCCGCGACCCGCGCAAAGTTTACGAAGCAGTACTTTCTTCTCTTTTCCCACACCATCCTTATGGAACGCAAACCATACTTGGCACCCAGGAAGACCTGAAGAGTCCTTCCATCACCAACATCAAAGAATATTATAAGAAATGGTATGTGCCCAACAACATGGCTATCTGCCTTTCCGGTGATTTCGATCCCGATCAGATGATTGCAACCATTGATAAATATTTTGGTGGTTTGAAACCGAATACTGATCTGCCGAAACTGGACCTGCCGAAAGAGACCCCGATTACAACACCTGTTGTACGTGAAGTTATCGGCCCGGATGCCGAAAGCGTTGCTCTTGCATGGCGCTTCCCCGGAGCAGCCGACAAAGATGTGGAAACTTTACAAGTGGTTTCCCAGATACTCTATAACGGACAAGCCGGTCTGTTCGACCTTGACCTGACACAACAGCAGAAGACGTTAAGCTCTTATTGCTATCCTATGACCATGAGCGATTACAGCGCACTGTTGATGCAGGGACGCCCCAAACAAGGACAGACTTTGGACGAAGTGAAAGACCTCATGCTGGGTGAACTGAAGAAACTCCGCGACGGCGACTTCGACGAAAAGATGCTGGAAGCCAACATCAACAACTTCAAACTGTATCAGATGCAGCAGTTGGAAAACAATGACGCACGTGCCGACATGTTCGTTGAGTCATTCGTAAACGGCAGCGACTGGGCAGACAAAGTAACCTCCCTCGACCGTATGTCAAAACTGACCAAGAATGACATCGTAGCCTTTGCCAACAAATATCTGAAAGATGACAATTACGCCATCATCTACAAGAAACAAGGCAAAGACCCGAATGAGAAGAAGATGCCGAAACCCGAAATCACTCCTATCGTGATGAATCGCGACACTGCCAGTACCTTCCTGAAAGAAATACAAGCAAGCGTAGTGACCCCTATCGAACCGATATTCCTGGACTATTCCAAGGATCTTACCCAACTGAAAGCAAAATCGGATATTCCTGTACTTTACAAACAGAATACAACGAATGATATTTTCCAGTTGATTTACCTCTTTGATATGGGTAACAACAATGACAAAGCACTCGGTACCGCTGCCCAATATCTGGAGTACCTCGGTACTGCCGACATGACTCCGGAAGAGGTTAAGAGCGAATTCTATCGTCTTGCGTGCTCATTCTTTGTATCTCCGGGTAGCAAACGTACCTTTGTTGTACTCTCCGGCCTCAACGAAAATATGCCTGCTGCCATGGCCCTCTTCGAAAAACTGTTGGCAAATGCCCAGGTAAATAAAGAGGCTTATGCAAATATGGCTAACGATATTCTGAAATCCCGCAAGGACGCTAAGCTGAATCAGATGCAAAACTTCTCACGCCTGATGTCTTATGCTACTTATGGTCCGAAATCTCCGGCAACCAATCTGCTGACCGAAGCAGAATTGACCTCTATGGATCCGCAACAGCTTGTGGACCGCATCAAACAGTTGAACAGCTTCAAGCACCGTATTCTTTACTACGGACCAAGTAACCAGGATGACCTGCTTGCCATCATCAATAAAGAGCATCAGGCACCGGAGACTTTGAAAGAAATTCCTGAAGGAAACAACTTTGAAGCACTGCTGACACCGGAAACGAAGATTTTCATTGCTCCGTATGATGCTAAACAAATCTATATGTCGCAAATCTCCAACAAGGGAGAGAAATTTGATCCTGCAGCTGAATCCGGCCGCCAATTGTACAACGAATATTTCGGTGGCGGCATGAATTCCATCGTATTCCAGGAAATGCGCGAAAGCCGTGGTTTGGCTTATTCGGCATGGGCCAGCATGCTTCCGCCAAACTATTTGACAGATCCTTATATGCTCCGCACACAGATAGCTACGCAGAATGACAAGATGATAGACGCCATCAATACATTCAACGACATCATCAACAATATGCCTGAATCGGAAGCTGCCTTCAAGCTGGCCAAAGACGGTATGATTGCCCGTATGCGTACCGACCGTACCATCAAAATGGATGTTATCTGGGATTATATCAATGCCCAATATCTGGGACAGAACGTAGATAGCCGTATCAAACTGTACAACGATGTGCAGAACATGACGTTACAGGATGTTATCGACTACCAGAATAAGTGGATCAAGGGACGCACCTATACATACTGTATCCTTGGTGACAAAAAAGAACTGGATATAAATGCCTTAAAGAAGGTAGGTCCGGTAATTGAACTGAAACAGGAAGATATCTTCGGATATTAATATATCTGAGCTGTAAAACAGGGAAAGGGTTGCATTGTCATGCAACCCTTTCTTTTTTATAATTTCTGCCGGTTCTATTCTATAAATACTCTTTATTACACAAAAAGTCCACCCTCCCCGCACTGTGATTACGTACATTTGCCCCGTATTCTAATTTGTATCACATATCTAAAAGAGTATAAGACAGACCATGAAACGTTTATTCATCTTTATTATGGGAGTAATGATGGCTGTGGCAGCCACGTCCCGCACGTTCGACATGAAACAGTTGGGGGCTGATGCCAAAGGCATCAAGCCGTGTACGAAACTGATTAACCAGACTATTGAAAAAGCAGCTTCGGAAGGAGGGGGAACCATCTATTTTCCTGCCGGGACTTATCTGACTGCTACTATCCACATGAAAAGTAACATTACATTGCATCTGGAATCAGGTGCCATTGTGCGCTTCTCAGACAGGTTCGAGGATTATTTGCCTTTTGTAACCGCGCGTTGGGAAGGAACCGTTATGCAAACCTTATCCCCGCTGATTTACGCTCATTCGGCAGACAATCTGACCATTACCGGACGTGGAACGCTGGATGGGAACGGACTGAAATGGTGGTTATGGGAATTTGAGACACGTAAAGTGATAAAGGAGAACGGTGGCAAACTACCTTCTCTGGATAAGTTACAGCAAATGTGGGTGGATGCCAATAAAGACCTGGAAATATCCGATTACTATAAGCCTTCGCTGGAACGTAAAATGTTCCGTCCGCCTTTTATTCAGTTCTACGAATGTACGAATATCCTTATTGAAAATGTGAAGATCATCAACTCTCCTTTCTGGACTGTCAATCCGGCCTTCTGTGATAACGTTACAATACATGGAGTAACCATCAATAACCCGTCAAGCAATCCCAAAGGACCGAATACGGACGGTATCAATCCGAGTTCCTGTCGGAATGTACGCATCTCCGACTGTTTTATCAGTGTTGGAGACGATTGTATTACCATCAAGTCCGGACGTGATGCCGACGGACGTAAATATGGGAAAGCATGCGAAAACATCACAATCACCAATTGTATCATGCTTTCCGGTCATGGCGGAGTGGTCATCGGCAGCGAAATGTCGGGCGGCGTAAAAAGGGTGGCTATATCCAATTGTGTATTTGACGGAACGAATGCTGGTATCCGTTTAAAAGCATCCCGCGGACGCGGTGGTGTAGTAGAAGATATACGGGTAGACAATATCGTAATGAAGAATATACAAGGAGATGCCTTTATTTTCGATTTATTTTATGACCGTTTATCGAAAGTAGAACCGGTAAGCGAACGTACTCCTATTTTCCGGAATATCCATTTAAGTAATGTTACGGGGAATGATATCAAGCGGATAGGCTATATAAAAGGTATTGAGGAAATGCCTATATCGGAACTGTCTTTCTCCAACATGAATATAGTGGCCGGAAAAGGATTTCAGGCGGAAACAGCCACCGATATCCGTTTTAACAACGTAAGTTTCACCGTAGAAGAAGGACCTTCACTCAACATCCGACAATGCAAGGATATATTCCTGAATGACGTGCGGACAAAGCAACCGATAGCCGGTCAGCCGGTGGTGAATATTGAAAAAGATGTGGAGAAAGTGACGGTTATCCATTGCGATTCGACACTGGTGGCAAGAAACTAAAAACAAAGCTAAGGGAACCTATACTTATGCGCCCCTCTGGCAGAAAACCGACATTTTCTGTCAAGAGCAGATTTACATAAGATTAACAGACGGGAGGCACAAACCTCCCGTTTTTGCTTTCAGAGCAGACGGTCTGTTTACCTCAAACGCATGATCCGTTTACCCAAAACACATGATTCGTTTGCCCCGGATGCATCATCCGTTTGCCTCAGGTGCATCATCCGTTTCGCAGGAGTGAATAACTGGAATGCCACACTTCAACAGACTAAAGCCCAGCCATTTCATCTGTTGAAGTGTGGCATTCGGGTTACTAAGGTGTGGTATTCGGGAAGCAGACATGTGGCATTTCAAAAGACAAGCCATAGGGATAAAAAGAGAACGGAGAAGCAATGCCTCTCCGTTCGCGCTAATTTAAAATTGAATCTTAAATAGATTTACGAATACAAATATACGACATCAGAAAGGCGATGTCAAGTATTCGGGATTTTTTTTTCACTTTCCGACAACTATTTTATAGCAACCGTCGTACGCTGCAAATCTTCCTCTTTAGAGCTTCCTCCTACCATGATATCATAGCTACCCGGACAAACTCTTACTGTATTGGATTGATCGTCCCACCACTCCAATTCTTTATCTTTCAAATCGAACTCCACATTGACGGTCTTTCCAGCCGGGATGTGCACGCGCTTGAAAGCACGCAGGGTTTTTACCGGCCCTTCCGCATCTCCTTGTTTTCTAAGATAAACCTGCACCACTTCTTCTCCGTTACGCTTGCCCGTATTTGTAACGGGTACAGTAAGTTTCAAAGACTGTCCGGCTGTAAGTTCATTCTTGTCAAGTACGGTTTTACCATAGCCGAAGGTGGTATAACTAAGACCATAACCGAATGGGAACAAAGGTACATCCTGCATATATCTGTAAGTTCTTCCGGTCATGTTATAATCCTCAAAATCGGGCAACTGAGACACATTGCGATAGAAAGTAACCGGTAATTTCCCCGCCGGATTATAATCACCGAACAATACCTCGGCAACAGCCGTACCACCTTGCTGACCGGGATACCATGCCTGCAAGATAGCTTCGCACTTTTGGGTCTCAGGCTCCAGACCGATAGGCGATCCTGAACAGTTAACCAGAATAATCTTCTTACCTGCACGATGCAGGGCATCAATCAGTTCACGCTGAACAGCGGGTAATTCAATATCCGTACGATCTCCCTTCTTGAAGCCGGGAAGATTTACTCCCATCTCCTCTCCTTCAAGGCTGGGAGATATACCGCTCGCAAAAATAACGATATCTGCATCCTTCACACGCTCAACAGATTTCCTTATATCCACATCTTTCTTAAATCCAAGATCAAAGTTCAGCTGTGCATCACTTCTCAGATACTCAAAATCAAGCTCCAGATCATACGATTTACCAGCCTGCACCTTCATCGCATGAGTAGATTTTCTTGCACCGTGCTTGTTTGAGAAACTTTTCACTTCTTCTCCGTTCACACGAAGTCTTCCGCTCCCATAGCAATAAACCTCAAGAACAATTTCTCCTGATTCCTTAGGAGTAAATACGCTGTTATAGGTTGCGGAGAAATCCGTCAGATTCACCCCCGGAGCAAACACTGTAGCACCCGAAGTACAGAAACGGAAAGGAGTGGTGACCTGTGCTGTGGTCACCGGTTCGCCTTCACGCTTCAGGTTATTCCAGTAACGAGCCGTGAAACCGGGACCTTTGTCGGACTTACACTGGCTGAATGCACTCTGAATCAGAGTTCTTTCTACCCATGGGCAGCCTTGCTCATAGATCAGTTTATCATCAGCGCCAAGCATATTCCGTACTCCGTCAAGAATGGTAACAGTGTGTGGCGGCATCCCGTTGTAATTTCCCCATTGCATCACTGAGTCATTCGCATTCGGCCCCATAACGGCTACCGTCAGTCCGCCACGTTTCAGCGGCAGGAAGTTATCCTTATTCATCAACAATGTCATGGATTCACGGGCCATATTCAATGCCAAAGAGTCGTGAACTGCAGAAGCTACTACGGAGAAAGGTATCTTGGTCCAGGATACTTTTTCCGGTTCATCCATTTCCCCCAATGCAAAACGGGCTTTCATCAGTCGCTTGACAGACGTATCCACAGTCTCTTCAGAAATTAATCCTTTTTTTACGCTCTCTATCAAAGCCTTATAGCTGGAACCACACTCCAAATCTGTTCCACTGATCACCGCAGCAGCAGAGGCTGACTCTGCATCGGGATGGGTGTGATGACCACGGTCGTTGTAGAAGTCAGCTATTGCACCGCAATCAGATACTACTATACCGTCGAATCCCCATTCTCCACGCAATATCTGCATCAGCAGGCGGTCGCTTCCACAGCAGGGATCACCTTCAAAACGGTTGTAAGCACACATTACTTCTTCCACTTTCCCTTCTTTCACCAGTGCTTCGAAGGGTGGCAGATAAGTTTCATACAAATCACGTGGCTTTATATTCTCCGCATTAAAAGAGTGACGATTCCACTCCGGTCCCGAATGTACGGCAAAATGCTTGGCGCAGGCATGCAGTTTATCATATTTTCCATCGGCAGGTCCTTGCAAACCTTTTACCACCATCACGCCCATCCGGCTTGTCAGATAAGGGTCTTCACCATAGGTCTCAATACCCCTGCCCCAGCGCGGATCACGATAGATATTCACTGTGGGAGTCCACATGGTCAAGCCCTGATAGCGTTCACGGCTATCCTGAGACGCGTAGTAGGTATTCTTCGCACGTGCCTCATCCGACACAGCATTGAACACTTCGTACACCATTTCCGGGTTAAAGGATGCTGCCATACCTATCGGCTGAGGAAATACTGTAGCCAAGCCTGCCCGGGCAACGCCATGCAGCGCCTCATTCCACCAGTTATACGGTTTAATACCCAATCGTTCCACAGAACGGGAGCCATCCATCATAAGATGCGCCTTCTCTTCCAGCGTAAGTTCCTTCACCAGAAGTTCCGCCCGCCTTTCAGGAGATAAAGAAGCATCCTTGTAGGATGGCTCTCCGCAACCTGTCAAAGCAAGGAAAGGCAGTAAATAAAAAAGTTTTCCTTTCATCATTGTCTATTCTATAATTTCACAAAATTAATATATCAAATGAAATAGTACGACAAAAACCGCAAGATTTTAAATCCGTTGGAGATGAAATCCTGCAGTTTTTTCAAAGCTCTATGTTAAATACCTATTATTGCTGTGGCAGTCCATAGCCATTTGTCACTTTTCCTTTGGATTGACTGATTGTTTCATAAGGAATAGGCCAGTAATAACACGGAACACTCTCTTCCGATGTAATGCCCGGAAGGATATTACTCAGATATATATCAATATTGGCGGCAAGAGTGCTTCCCCACTCTGTCTTTACATATCCTTCCGCTTCTAACTCTGCCGCAGTCTCACTATCCGGAGCAATATATTCAAATAACCCTTTGATAGCGGTATTATGGTTGGTTCCATTAACAGACAATCCTAACTGAGCAAAATCCAATACACCACGCCATCCCGGGAAAAGTACAGGATCGTTTTCATCCGTACAGTCATAAGTCAGTTTGGCTCCTGCAACCTGCTTTGTCCAGATGTAAGCGGGTAATATGTTGCCATTCTCAAATTCATGATAACCTTTAGTCTTCAGATTCTCAGCAAGGGTTGACATCTCATTACGTACTTCCATTGCTTTTTGTGAGAATTTACCACTCCGAACCAGATCGTAACTGGTATGCCCTTCACCGAAAAGTTCAAACTTACGTTCCATCAGAATAGCTTCTTTCAGAGCTTCACCGGATAAACCGGAAATATTATGCAAATCATCACCAAAAGCTCTTTCACGAATCTGATTAACCAGGCCTATAGCTTCAGCATCTGCATTCAATCCTGCTTTCACTTCCGCTAACATCAGAATGACATCAGCTACACGCATAATCGGCATATTAAAACCTGCGCCCATCTGAGGACCGACAAAGTAAGGATTCTGGCGGCAAATATCCCATTTATTCAAGCAAATACCTCCATCAACCTTAGCACCTGCCTTAAAAGTAAATGCCAACTCATTACCTTTACCATCCAGTCCGGTAACCACTGCACTGACATCACGACGTTTATCGGCGTTGTCATAACCACCGTAATAGAAACTCGGCACCATACGTATACCGGCAAATACCTTATTCGGGGCAGTATTGTTGCCACCGTTAGAACCACGACCAAAATCATAGCAATACATACGGCTTGTAGCCTGATTCTGTACACAACCTATTTCAAAGATAGCTTCAGGACTCATCTGAAGATCCATTCCATATTGGAAATGACGTTGGAAAGGATTGTTCGCATAGCTACGCTCATCCGTAGTAACCAGTTTGGTGGTTCCTGCATTGGTTGAAAGAGCTTTCTGCAAATAGTCTTCAGCTATAGTGTAATAGTTCTTGTAATCGGAACGGCGGGCATAAGCGCATTTACGTTTAGCATCCGTACTGAGAGTTTCGAACTGTACACTTCCATAAAGTTCCGGCATATCGGTACGGACAGTTTGATAGCCTCCGGCATAAAGAGCCATTTTGCCAATCAATCCATCAACAAATGTCCGCGTAATACGCTCACCGTTCAAACCGCCTTCACCTACTTTATACATATACGGTTCCGCTACTTTCAATTTTTCAATCAGTGCATCATAAATATCAAAACGTGAAGTCAGCCCGTAATTATCTACATAATTATTCTCATAGCCATACGGCACATCACCACAATGTTTAATCAAGTCAAAGTAGCATAATGCACGCAATGCTTCGGCTTCACCTTTCAGATGTGTCCAGTCAGAAGTTCTGCCTGCTGCGATATCATCCTGATAAGCTGTTTTGGCAGCAATCAGGTCAGCTGTCTTTCCGGCATAGGAGATCACATTGTACAAAGCATTGAAGCTACCTTTCATGTGGTCACAAGGAATCTGTTCGGGAACCAGCTTTGCATTGATATTATTGGAAGTATTATTCTCGGGGAAATATTCGATATCCGAACGGTAATGGTCATTCCAATCATATGCCCCATTACACGATTCACGATAAAGTGCATAAGCTCTTGACAAAGTCTTCAGAGTTTCTGCGGGACTGGAAGTTACAAACTCGTCATCTGTATTAGAAGGAGAAGAAGTTTCCAGAAAGTCACTGCACTGTGCAAACAGGACGCAACAGGCTGACGCAAATGCCATTTTTATATACTTATTCATAATTTCATCTTTTATTTAAATGATTAGAAGCTAAGATTTACACCCAGTACGAAGGAACGTGCACGCGGATAAGTACCCCAGTCCATACCTAATTGAGGATAGGTCTTTGTAGAAGTAGACGTACTTACCTCAGCATCGATTCCGGAATATCCTGTAATCGTAAAGACATTATAGATACTTCCGTAAACACGCAGATTACTGATACCCGCCTTCTGAAGAATATTCTTCGGTAAAGTATACCCCAAAGTCAGTGTATTCAAACGCAGATAAGAGCCGTCTTCAATACCCAATGTAGACACATAGCCATTCTCACTGTATGCCAGTGGTAACTTAGCATTCGCATTGGCAGCATTCAGCTGTTCAGGAGTGGTCAATGCAACCAATTCGCCATTCACTACATCATAGATTTTATAGCAATCCTTTACTATAGAGAGCTTATTCTCGTAAACGGCACCTTCTTTATAACCATAAAGTGCTGCCAACTTATTTACATTATAAATTTCATTACCATAGCTCCAGTTAAAATACAAACCTAAATCAAAGTTCTTATAAGTAGCGTTAATATTAAAACCACCGGTATGGACAGGTGTCATATCACCGATAACGTCCACGTCATCATCATTGATAATACCGTCATCGTTCAGGTCTTTGAACTTTGCCATACCCGGGTAAGCTAACTGTCCTGCAGGGCGTTCGTTTATACCATTGTGCAAGTGATAGTTGGGGAATACAGCAGAAGAAACATCCGCAACTCCTTTCTTCAGGGTATACACCCCATTTTCATAAGTGAAATCGTCGGTAGTATAGAAGCCATCAGCAGTCAAGCCACGTACCAAGCCTACAGGGTGCCCTTCTTTCAAGACATAATCTGATTTCGGGAAAGTAGATGAAGTAGCCCATTCCGTACCATAAAGTCCGGTAACATTATCAGCCAGTTTATCCACTTTACCGCGATTGAAGTTAATATTGAAACCGGCCGTCACATTCCAGTCCCTCGTTTTCACGAGTACACCCTGAAGAGCTATTTCAATACCTTTATTGCTGGTCTGGCCTACATTGGCATAGGTTGAAGTAAAACCTGTGATACCCGGAATGGCTGTTTTCATCAACAAGTCCTTAGTGGTATTCCAGTAGGCATCAATCGTACCTGTCAAACGACTATTAAAGAAACCGAAATCAACACCGATGTTGCGGGTAATCGTAGTTTCCCACTTCAGATCCTTGTTCGCCATATCTGCACCAAGTGAATAAGAAGGCAGGAAGGCGCCATTCACGGCTCCCTGGTATCTCTTGTCACTAGTCGATTCCCAATTCTGTGACCACAGACTGGAATTTATACCATCGTTACCTACCTCACCATAGGAAACACGGAGTTTAAGGTTATCCAGCCAGTTCACATCATTCAGGAATGCTTCTTCAGACATACGCCAGCCCAAAGCAGCTGCCGGGAAATATCCCCAACGGTTACTGGGAGCAAATTTAGATGAACCATCCGCACGGAATGTAACCGTCAACAGATAGCGTTCCATAAGGTTATAATTCAAGCGGCCAAAGAACGAAAGGATACGGCTCGGCGTGGAAATACTTGAAGAAAATTCTCCCACTCCCTTAGTACTGTCATATTGATTGATCATGGCAAATGCATTCTCTTTCGTAAAGTTTGCAGGGAAATAGGTTCCTGAGGCTTTCAGTCCGTCACCGCCCGAATTGGAAACTTCATGACCGGCCAGGATATTCAAGCGGTGTATCTTAGCAAAAGTAAAGTCATAGCTCAAGGTATTTGTCCAACGGAGTCCCCAGCTATTCTTTTTCTCCAGATTCGCATTACCTGCATATAGAACCTCACCGGTACTATCATCCAGATAGTTATTTATGATGGCTCCCGTCCATTCTTTATTCTGATTCCAGGTCTGGCTGAGAGACAGGTCAGTATGATAGGTCAATCCCTTCACAATCCCCCAGTTCAGCGAGAGAATACCACGCAATGACTGCTGGGCATTCGGCGCATACTTGTCATTGATGCGGTTTACCGGATTATATCTGTCCCACTGGCTCTGTTTGGCATAGTTCTCAATCATACCTTCATTCATTGCAGATAGATCACCCAAAATATCATCTGTTGCAATAGGGCGGAAACGATAAGAAGATGACAGAACTGATCCGCTACCATTCGTAACACCCTCATCACCCATCTTTTTAATATTGGTATAACGGGTATCAAGACTCAAATCAAGGTTCTTGGCAATCTTTTGGTTCACTTTCAACGAAACATTGGCACGTCTATAATAAGAAGCGAGTTTCATACCATCCTCGTCCATGTAGTTAACTCCAAACAGCACTTTAGTCTTTTCAGTACCACCCGTAACAGAAAGGTCATGATTATGAGAGAAAGAATCTCCATAAATCTTCTTCTGGATATTATCCGCCTTCACATTGCGATAACTTTCTATGCCGTCAGGATTGGTAGTCGTATAACGTCCTATTCCATACAGTTTCTCCAATGGTTCCATATAGCTGTTACCACCAACCGAAGCCGCACTTGCCCAGCTATATGCCAGGTAGTCATAAGGATTGAGCGCATCCATATACTTAGTCGGTGTATTGAACTTCGCATAACCATTGTAGCTGACAACAACACGTCCTTCTTTAGCCCCCTTTGTGGTAACAAGAATTACACCATTAGCACCACGGGCACCATAAATAGCCGTTGATGAGGCATCTTTCAAAACGTCAATCGACTCAATCTGATCGCCCGGAATATCACTCAACGAGCCACTGACTCCATCAATCAGTACCAGCGGATCATTGCTCTGTGAGATAGAACCGCCACCACGTACACGAATAGAAACAGCGGCATCGGGACGTCCATCCTGCGTTGTTACATTGACACCGGCCAGCTTACCCTGCAAAGCCTGAGCTGCATTGGCAACAGGCATAGCTGCAATTTGCTCACCCGAAACAGAGGCTACCGATCCGGTAAGGTCCTTACGTTTTACCATCTGATAACCGATTACTACAACTTCATCCAGAATCTCAGCATCTTCAGCCAATGTCACATGAACCGGCTGTCCTGCAACAATGGATACAGTTTGCGTCTGCATTCCGATAAAGCTTATTTCCAATTGTTTGGCTGTACCCGGCACGGCAAGGGAGAATTTACCATCCAGGTCTGTAATTGTACCGATAGAAGCGTCACTTACTACTCTGATATTAGCACCAATAACAGGATCACCTCTGCTATCGAGCACAACACCTGAAACAGTACGACTCTGTGCAAGAGAGATAAGGCAGATCATACTCATCAAGAGAGTAGCAGCTGTCCTTTGAACAAGTCTTTCTAAATTCATAAGTAATGTGTTTTTAATAGTTAATGATTAAAATGATTCACTTCGCAAAAGTAGCCAACCTGTGTCATAGCAACGGAATAAAATCAGGTAACAAGAGTGCACTTTTTCAAAATGGGACAAAAAGGAGGTGGACTATTCGGGCGAAATATCGGCTTTTTCGGTCAAACAGGTCCTATACTTTTCATTTATTCCCTTTTTTCTATACATTTGTTCTGCACTATTCAAAACAATACTATGAGACGACTGATTATCTACTTCTTATACTTAATGATACCGATGTTTTCATCGGCACAGCCTATCTGCCAGATTACTGATTTTACGGCAGAGAACGGACTACCCCAAGATATCGCATCAGCGGTTTTACAAGATCAGAAAGGCTTTATCTGGATCTGTACCCGTAACGGACTCAATAAGTTCGACGGATATACATTCAAGAGCTACAAATCCGCGCCACATAAAGAATATACACTATCCAACAATCGGATAACCTTTATTTCAGAAACCGCATATGGCGATATCTGGTGCCAGACGTATGACAGCAAGGCTTATATATTCGACACGCATCTTGAAATCTTCTATGATGTTCTGCAAACAGTAGATAAAGATATGCAAAGAAGAAACTTTGTCCAGAAAATATTTCCCCTAAAAGAAGGCATAGCCTGGGTGACATGCGACAAAGGTTATTGTTACAGAATCGATGAAAAGAGATATAAAGAAAAAGACGGAATTACACTCTATAGCACATTCAATGGTTTTTTAAAAGGTGAGCACATCTTCACTATCTTCCAGGATTCCGATAAGGATGAGTGGATATTGACAGACAAAGGTATATCCATTATAGGCAACAAAAAGATCGACAGTGATTTTCCTTTCCAGTTTATTCAGGAATACAACGGTACAATTTACCTTGCTTCCGCTTCTGAAAAGATAGCCTATTATAACCAACAAACTGAAAGCATAAAATTTATAGAGCTTCCTTACCCCATCAACAAAATAAGCTCTTTAGACATAACCAACCATGGGCTACTCACCATAGCCACTGATAATGGCGTCATCCTGTTCAATCCGGAAAATAAGACTTCTCAGCTAATTGATATCCGTACTCCCATGCAATCCTCCAATGAAGCTATCTCCATTTATGAAGATAAAGAGGGAGAGCTATGGATATTCCCCACTACTCCCGGAGTGATACGCTTTAATCCGGCAACAGGTGAAAAGCAATACCTCTTTACACCCGAAAAAGAGGTCGTGAATTATGGCAGAGAGAACAAAAACACCATATTTGAAGATAAACAAGGTACTTTATGGCTGATTCCCCATAATGGAAACTTCTGTTATTATGATAGGAAAAGTAAAGAATTGAAAGCTTTTTATACTGATCCGGACAATCCTCAATCGCTATTTGCTCCGCTTGTTCGCTACCATTATCAGGACAGACAGGGAAACCACTGGCTAGTCAGCGCCAGAGGAATAAAGAAAATGTCTTTCTATCCACAAATTTATAATCTGAAAGGAATAGACAGGGGATTCGAAATCCGTGCTTTCCTTTTGGACAGTTCACAACGATTGTGGGTAGCTTCCAAAAGCGAATATGTCAGGATATACCACCCTGATGGCAGCCTGTCCGGTTACTTGTCTTCACAGGGAAAGATAGGTAAAGACAAAGTATCATTCAATGCCAGTGTTTACAGCATCTGCGAAGGAAAGGACGGAACAATCTGGATAGGAATCAAGGGAAACGGACTATTCCAACTCACAAAGAAAACCGATGGGAATTACGACGTACAAAATTATATGTATACCTCCGAAGACATCTATAGTTTGAGCAACAATGACATATTCAGCATATATTCCGATAATCATGACAACATCTGGATAGGATGCTACGGTGGCGGATTAAATCTGCTACAACAAACACCTGAGGGAAAAGTGTATTTTATCAACCACAGGAATAAGCTACAAAACTATCCGTTCAGCACCTGCCATAATATCCGCTATATTACAGGTACGGAAAATGGTATCCTGTTGGTAGGAACCACCTTTGGTTTGGTTACATTCTCAAATGACTTTGCACAACTGGAAGAAATCAAGTTCTACAGAAATATACAAAACAGGAACAGACCTTCTAGTCTGACAGGAAATGACATTATGCATATATACAAAAACAGCCATAAAGACATCTATGTATTGACATTCACCGGAGGAGTCAACAAAATCACATCCAGAACCCTGCTTAGCGAAAACATTGAATTTCAGTATTACACCGAGCAGGAAGGGTTAGGTTCCGATATGGTCCTATCCATGATAGAAGATTCCCAAAAGAATCTGTGGATAGCATCCGAAAATGCTTTATCCAAATTTAATCCGGAAACAGAGGCATTCGAAAACTATAGTACAGGATTTCTCAGACAAAAGATGAACTTTAGCGAAGCGATACCCACCATAAACGCCCGGCAACAATTGATTTTCGGCACAGATATGGGCTTTTTGGAAATTGTTCCGGAACAAATGAAGAAGAGTGATTATGTACCTCCCATCGTCTTTACTGATTTGAAAGTTAACGGAAAGAAATCAACAGTCTCCACCGATGACTTGAAAGAGATAGCTTTACATCCTTCAGAACGAAATATTAATGTACAATTTTCAGCATTAGACTTCACACGACCGGATGACATACGCTATGCCTATCGCCTGGAAGGTCTTGAAAAAGAATGGAATTATAGCGATAAAAACAAATCAGCAAGCTACATCAATCTGCCCGCAGGCGAATATCGTCTTCAGGTGAAATCAACAAACAGTGACGGAGTATGGGTAAACAATATCCGTACACTTTCCATCAAGGTCATTCCTACCTTCTGGGAGACTCCTTGGGCTTTACTGGCATATCTTGCAGCATTCATCCTTCTCACAGGGTTAATTCTGTACATCTTCTCTTACATCTATCGACTGCGTCACCAAGTGGATATGGAACAGCAATTATCAAATATCAAACTGAAATTCTTTACCGATATTTCACACGAGCTACGCACACCATTGACTCTTATCTCCAGTCCGGTCAGTGAAGTTCTGGAGGACCAGACCATTTCTCCTTCCGTACGGGAACATCTGACCGTTGTACATAAAAATACGGAACGCATGTTGCGTCTTGTCAATCAGATACTCGATTTCCGAAAGATACAGAATAAGAAGATGAAAGTAATGGTTGAACAAACAGAATTGATTGCTTTCCTGATGAAAATTACAGAAAATTTCCGTCTGATAGCTGAAGAGAAACAAATAGACTTCACATTCAAAGCTGATCAAGAAGAAGTATATATATGGATAGACAGGGACAAAGTGGAAAAAATAGTATTCAATCTGTTATCCAATGCATTCAAATATACTCTACCTGGGAAAACCGTAAAGATTACAGTACAGAAGTCGGATCAGCATATCCGCATTTCCATTATTGATGAAGGTATCGGTATTGCTCCTGATAAGATAGGTTCTCTTTTCAAACGCTTTGAGACACTAAGCAAGAACAACAATATTCTGCAACCTTCATCAGGCATAGGTTTATCACTCGTCAAAGAATTGGTGGATATGCATCACGGAAATATAGAGGTCAAGAGCCAACCGGGAACGGGTAGCGAATTCAGTGTAACTTTACCTTTGGAACGTGAAGTGTTTGAGAAAGATGCACAGGCCGAATTAATCCTTGCTGATAGTTCGGACAATACAGAATATATTACCACAACTGTAGATAACGGTATAGCTGAATCCGAAAACAGCTCGGAAGAGGATTTTTTATCCATTTTAATCGTAGAAGATAATCGTGAGCTGAGAAGCCTGCTCAGAAATATACTATCAAAGAAATACACTATCCTGGAAGCAGCAAACGGAGAAGAAGGTTTGAAACTTGCATCGGAAGCTATACCTGATATGATAATCAGTGATGTAATGATGCCTGTCATGGATGGATTGGAAATGATTAAACGTATCAAGGAAAACAAAGATATCTGCTATGTTCCAATCATTCTTCTATCAGCAAAAGCATCATTGGATGACCGTATCACCGCTTTGGAACAAGGTATCGATGATTACATTACGAAACCATTCAGTTCTTCGTACCTCAAAGCCCGTATTGCTTCTCTGTTTACCAAGCGTAAGCAGTTACAGGAAATATTCATGAAGCAGTTATCAGCAAACAATGAAACCGATAATTCTAAGGAATGGACTCCTTCGGAACCCGAAGTGATGCCGCATGATAAGTTATTCATGAAAGAAGTGATGGATTTCCTGGAAGAGCAAATAGATAATCCGGATCTGGTGATCGACGATTTCGCCAACAAGCTACTGCTAAGCCGGAGTATTTTCTACCGGAAGCTTAAGTCCATTGTAGGAATGCCTCCGGTAGATTTTATCAGGGAAATTCGTGTAAAAAGAGCCGCCCAGCTGATCAGAAGTGATGTATACAACTTCTCTCAAATAGCTTATATGACCGGTTTCAGCGATCCGAAGTATTTCAGCAGATGCTTCAAAAAACACATGGGAGTTACTCCAAGTGAGTATAAAAACTCCATTAATAACGAGGATAATAATCCGGATCAGTAAAAGACAAAGTTCTTTATAGCAAGTCCCTGACTCTGTCCACGGAACAGGAAATAAATTTTGGACTTATCTTTCACTGCTCCACTGACCTCAAAGGCTTGCTTCTCCCATTCTCCCGGAGTCTGGTTCTGATTTATCGGGCAAGTGGCTATCAACTTCCCATCGAGACTTCCCTCCCTTATCTCAATCACTGTTCCGGGAGTTTCCGCCTGAAGTTCGATAGTTACTTTTTGAGGGTTCTGCTTAAAGCACATATTATTGAATACGAGCCAGTTTCCATCCCGTACTCCGGAAATAAACTGCATAGGGCGTTTTGCTACCGGACGTACTAATTTCATTCCTTCACGATCATCATACTGAGAAAAGTCTATCTCGGTAAATGCATCGTAGTGATTTCCCCTGCGATTACTTTCTAATTCAAAATAATCAAAATCGGCATAGCCGCCAGTAGCACCTTTATTCAAGTTATAACAACATAAAGCATGACGGATACCCAGAAATCCCCAGAAGTTAGAAACTCCTTCCGGCCCCAAACGGTTATATTCAAGATTATCCAGACTATAATAAAACAGTAAAGATCCTTGCTTTGTCACTTCAGTGCGCAGGTATATCTTATCAGTTTTGACAGGAAGACTATCGACAACAGTCTCTCCTTCTCTTCCTCCCTGCCTCATCTCAAGCCAAAAGCCATCCGCCTTCTTCCGTACTCCCAGTTGGTACATGACTCTCCCCATTATACCATTTCCGGCAAAATCCCCTTCACGGAGTCCGGTCAAATCTAATGAAACAGTTCCGGTACTATAAGGTCCAGACACTTTCTGTGTCAGAGAATTACGCGCCCATTCAAATCCCTTTGCATACTGCGCATAAATCCTAAAATAACCGGGACGATCCGTCAGGCTCCATTTATCTTTCCGGGGTACATGATTGAATTCCCACACATGAGCCAGTTTCGAAGAACTGAAATCATCCGAATGTTGGGGAAATGTAATCTCTTGCTTGGCCTTGACTGCCGGTTTTCTATAAGTTACCACTCCTTTTCCCGGTTTACCTTCCGGGCCTACCACCGGCCAATCCTCCTCCCATTTCATCGGATACAGCATCACACACCTACCCATATAGTCCCTGTCCTGGAAAGTATAAGCCCACGACTCGCCTTCAAGTGTCTCCACATATCCGCCCTGATGTACACCGGCATCAGCATAGTTGATATCATCATCAATAAGGACCTTTGTTTCATACGGACCGTAAAGATTACGGGAGCGGCTAATCATCTGTACCCCATTGTATCCCAATGCCGGATTAAAAATATAATACCAGCCATTCCTTTTATAAGTGTGACATCCTTCAAAAAGATATTCATATCCCTTGGGAGCTGTTATAATCAGGGTACCCTCATCGTTAGGATCCAGTACACCGGTTCCATCATCTTTCAAACGTGTCAGGTATATTTTCGTCTTTCCATGTGTGACATATTTCTTACCGTCATCATCAATGAAAAATCCCGGATCATACAAACGCTTGTCAAACTTATGCATAGAATACGGCCCTTCCGGTTTATTACTCTTAAACATTACAAAACCATCATCGGCTATATTAACTCCTATATAATAGGTACCGTCATGATATTTAATGGAAGGAGCCCAACACAAACGACTATACGCGGTCTGCTCATTCTCCATCCTATATTGAGGACGGAAAGTGATGCTGTCGTAGGCATGCCCTATGATACGCCAATTTATAAGGTCTTTAGAGTGACAGATAGGAATACCCGGCATAGCAACGAATGAGGAACTGACCATATAAAAGTCTTCACCTACCCGTATAATGTCAGGGTCGGGATAATCGGCATTAATCACCGGATTGGTATAAGTACCGTCTCCATTGTCAGACGACAAAGAAGCTGTAGTTTGTACGGGAACAGTGCACGACTGTACCATGAGTATGCAACAAAGCATTAACAACGCGGAAAAGCCATCCGCTATTTTTCCTGTAGTAATAGATAAGTTATACATCTTACATAAATATATAAAGTGAGGATGCAAATATATGCGGTACAGGGCCATCAAGAGGGGATAAACCGGTAATATACGTGCACTTTTTAGGCACACGGATATATAAAAAAACTCCCGATTAAAAGTTCTGACTCTTAACCGGGAGCTTTTTATTTTCAATAGATAGGTTTATTATATCTTTATTCTTCGTACATCTTATCTATCACTTCCTTGTAATTCTTTGCAACTATAGGACGCTTCAACTTCAAAGTATTAGTCAGTTCGCCACGTTCCATACTGAAAGGTTCGGGCAAAAGTGTGAAACGTTTCACTTGCTCATAGTGGGCAAACTGTTGCTGCAAGGTATCTATGCGAGCACGGAACAGACCGAGAATCTTAGGATGTTGCAGCAGTTCTTCCATATTCTTATATTCAATGCCTTTTTCCTTGGCATAATCTTTCACAAAACCATAGACCGGTACAATAAGGGCAGACACAAATTTACGCTGGTCGGCAATAATGGCAATCTGATCGATATAACGATCAATAGCCAGTTTCGTTTCTAAAGCTTGCGGACTGACATACTTACCATTGGAAGTCTTGAACAAGTCCTTGATACGCTCAGTCAGATAAAGTTGGTCACCCTTCAGATAGCCGGCATCACCGGTATGGAACCAACCATCTTTATCAATAGCAGCGGCAGTAGCCTCCGCCTTCTTATAATAGCCTTTCGTGATAGTCTTTCCACGCAGAAGTATTTCATTCTCGTCACCGATCTTCACTTCTACATCAGGCATCACGGTGCCTACGGAACCAATTTCATAACCCTGGTTAAGGAAACAAGAAACAGTAGCAGTCGATTCGGTCAGACCATAGCCAACCAACATATTGATACCTACCGAATGAACAAATTCACAGATTTCATCAGGTACGGCAGCTCCAGCAGTAGGGAAAAAGTTACCATTCTCAATACCAATCGTCTTTTTCAGTAAAGCATAAACCGTCTTTTCGTAGAATTTATATTTCAGTTGATTCATCAACGGCGGAGTTTTACCTTTACGCAGATAATCGATGTTGTGTATCTTACCCACCTTAATGGCATCTAGCATCATAGCTTTCTTCAACCCTGTTTCCTGAGCAATCTTCTCCTGCACACCGGCATATACTTTTTCCCAGAAGCGGGGAACACTGCACATCAATGTCGGACGGATTTCTTTAATGGTAGTCTGGATATCTACCGGACGGAGGTTGATGCAAATCTGCACACCTTTATGGATACAAAGATATGTCCATGCTTTCTCGAAGACATGTGTCAAAGGAAGGAAGTTCATGGACACATCTTGGTCACTCATATCTACCAGACGGATATCATGGATACGGAAGGCCTCCATATAGTTAGAATGATGCAACATCACCCCCTTCGGTTCACCAGTTGTACCGGATGTATAAAGAATGTTGGCAAGGTCATCATCCGATGCACGGGAAGTACGTTCTTCCACTATATCGTTGTTCGGCAAACCTTTTCCTGTTTCCAGGAATTCGTCAAAATAAATAGAAGTCATGTCACGAGGGTCGCGTACTACAGCACGGTCGAAAATGATCAATTGCTGTAATGATTGGCAAAAGCCAAATACACTGAAAGCTGCATCATACTGGAATTGCTCGCCTACAAAGATATAACGTATCTGAGCATCATTGATAATGTACTGCGCTTGTGCCGGTGAACTGGTAGCATACAGAGGTATGGTCACCGCACGATTAGCAAATGCCCCGAAATCTACATAAAGACATTCCGGTTTATTCTGAGAAAAGATTCCTATGTTTTCTTCCTCCTGCACTCCTAACTCTACGAGTGCATTCGCAACTTGTCGAACTGTCTGTGAGAATTGATTCCAAGTAATGGGTATCCACTGCGACGTTTCGTAATCCCTGTATTTCAGAGCCACCTTGTCGCCATACTTCTCTGCCCGTCGATGTACGAGGACAGATAAATGATGATAAGTCATATTATTCATATATTGGTAAATACGGCACAAAGGTAGTGGTTTCATTTGAAACTATTTCTATATTGAGAATTAAATATTTAGTATATATTTCCGCAATACTAGTACTATCCTACTATAAAAAGAAGTGATTACCCTACATTTTTGTTCGTTTTTCCAAAGAAATACAAATATATGTATATATTTGCATCCGATAGTTTTTAAATATCAATACAATAACTTAACAGACATGAAAAAGATTCTAGCATTAGTCGCCATATTGGCGATAGGTTTAGGGAGTATCAACGCACAAGATAACCTCAGATGGGGTGTCACGGCAGGTATGAATGTAAGCAGCCTCAACGTAACCGGATTGGACAGTCGCGTAGGTTTCCATGCAGGCGTTAAGGCTGAATTGGGACTGCCTCAGTTTACGGAAGGTCTTTATATGGATTTCGGAGCGCTACTTTCGCTAAAAGGCGCCAAAGTTGAAGCAGGCAGTATGGCTAGTTTCAAGATCAACCCGTACTATTTGGAGATTCCGGTACATATTGGCTATAAATATGCTGTAAATGATAATTTCTCTTTGTTTGCCAATGCAGGTCCTTACATTGCAATCGGTCTGTTCGGCAAAGCAAAAATTACTGCCGACGGCAGTTTGGTAGATGGAGGTTCCAAGGTTTCCGAATCAGAGAACGTGTTTGGCGATGACGGATTCAAACGTTTTGACCTTGGATTGGGACTGAAAGCAGGTATAGAAATCAGTAAGAAGTATCAGTTCTCCATCGGCTACGACTTCGGATTCATTGAAGCTGAGGAATTGATGGGCTGCAAGAATAGAAACCTAATGATTTCTTTAGGACTTATGTTTTAATGATATCAAGAATAAAAAAAGGCGTTGAATAACGCCTTTTTCAACATACTCAATCCTTATATTTACAATTACATAAACCAAATTAAAGACTTAATTACATGAAAAAGATTTTAGTAATATTCGCATTATTAGCGGTAAGTTTCGCAAGTGTAAATGCACAAGAGAACCTCAAATGGGGAGCAACTCTCGGTATGAACTCCAGTAATTTTTCCGGTGATGCATTCAGTAGTAAAGTAGGATTCCATGCCGGAGTCAAGGCTGAAGTGGGATTGCCACAAATTGCCGAAGGAGTATATTTGGATTTAGGTGCCCTATTGTCACTAAAAGGTGCAAAAGTTAATCTTGGTTCCTACGATATCAAGTATAATCCTTGCTATTTAGAAATTCCCGTGCACATGGGTTATAAATATGCAGTGAATGAAAATTTCGCTGTTTTCGGCAATGCAGGTCCTTATGTCGCTATCGGTCTCTTTGGCAAAGTTAAAACAGATGGAATCGAATCATCAGATCCTTCTGATAATGTTTTTGATGAAGATGGTGGTGGCATGAAACGTTTTGATCTCGGCCTTGGGCTGAAGTTCGGTGTAGAATTCTGCAAAAAGATTCAGGTTGCTTTCGGATATGACTGGGGATTAATAGATAACGCCGATCACATAGATAACAAGAACCGTAACATGATGATTTCCTTGAGCTATATGTTCTAAAAATATTAAATGCTCTTCCCCCCTTCCGCACTCTGCCCCTCTCTATATTAATCTGCAGCAACAGTGGAAGGGGATTTTTATCCTATCGATTAAGCATATTTCAGTATTTATCCGTAAGTTTGCATCACAATAATTTAACTGATTGAGATATGGCTTACGATATACCGACAATGGTTTCTGAGGCAACCGGAGTTCTTAAATCTCTGATTGCTATCCCTTCTCTTAGCCGTGATGAAGAAAAAGCGGCTGATTATCTACAGAATTATATAGAGTTGCAAGGCATGGCAACCGGACGAAAAGGCAATAACGTATGGTGTCTTAGTCCGATGTTCGACTTAAATAAGCCTACCTTGTTACTGAATTCACATATTGATACAGTGAAAGCTGTGAACGGCTGGCGGAAAGATCCGTTTACCCCAACCCTGGAAAGTAATGGAAAACTATACGGATTGGGTAGCAATGATGCCGGTGCAAGCCTTGTCAGTCTGTTGCAAGTCTTTTTGCAACTTTGCCGCACCACACAGAAGTATAATCTCATCTATCTCGCTTCCTGCGAAGAAGAAGTTTCCGGAAAAGGAGGCATCGAATGCGTATTGCCTGAACTTCCTCCGATACATTTTGCTATTGTAGGCGAACCTACCGAGATGCAACCTGCCACTGCGGAAAAAGGATTAATGGTACTGGACGTGACCGCTTACGGAAAAGCCGGACATGCCGCACGCAATGAAGGAGACAATGCCATATATAAAGTATTGGAAGATATCGCCTGGTTCCGCGACCATCATTTTGAAAAAGTATCTCCATTATTAGGTCCTGTAAAGATGAGTGTAACGCAGATCAATGCAGGCACGCAACACAATGTAATCCCAGACCGTTGTACGTTTGTGGTAGATATTCGCAGTAATGAATGTTATAGTAATCAGGAACTGTTTGCCGAAATACAAAAACATATTTCTTGCGAAGCTAAAGCACGTTCGTTCCGCTTAAGTTCTTCTCATGTAGAAGAAAGACACCCAATAGTACAGCGTGCCGTGGCAATGGGGCGTGTTCCTTTTGGTTCTCCTACCCTCTCCGACCAGGCACTGATGCCATTCCCCTCTCTCAAAATGGGACCGGGAAAAAGCAGTCGTTCCCATACAGCAGATGAGTTTATTTTCATTCAGGAAATAGAAGAAGCGATAGGGTTATATCTGAAACTATTGGACGGAGCTATCTTATAATTCGTCAGTTTCTACTTTCTTTCATAACACATGAACAGCCTTTCCTATTTAGGCTGTTCCATTTAATCATGCTCTTTATCGATTTAAAAGCGTACGGAGAGCCGGAATTTTCTTTTTAAGATTTCCTTTTTGGATATATAGTACTTTTTCTCTAATATTGTATCATCTTTGCTTTGAATTACTAATCCTAATTAGAATGATATCACACAGATTTCTTTTTCTCCTGTTGCTGTTGTTGCCCATCCATAATTCGGTGGCACAAGAAGAGACATTTGAACCGTTGTTTGAAAACATTGATATCACTAAAGGACTACCTCATAATACAGTTCAAAAGATCTTTCAGGATTCCGAAGGCTATATGTGGTTTGCAACTAAAGATGGACTATGCCGGTATGATGGCTATAATTTTATTGTTTACTGCGAGTCATTAGTTAAAGAATCTATTTCCAACAGTAAGGTACGTTGCATAGCTGAAGATGCTCATAAAAATATATGGGTAGGAACCGACAATGGCCTTAATTGTATAAATCTTCTCAGCCAGCATATTCTTTCTTTCTTCCCTAACGAACTTTCCCCACTAAAAAGCAATAAGATTAATGAACTCTATTTTGATCCCTCCACCCATTTATTGTGGATTGCAACAGATAAAGGAATTACATGGTATGATACAGATTCCAGAAAATTTATAGCTCCGGAAAACCACAGAGCTTTCAATGAGGAAACCAATACCGTAGGGAAATATGGTGACAAGGAAATATATATTGGCACACATAATGGATTATACATTTATGATATTCATACCCAAAATGTACGACGCATCCAGTTAGAGCATGGAGGTGGCAATATTAATGTACTTTCTGTCTGGCAAGATACAGCAGGAGACACTTGGATTGGAAACAATTTAGCTTTGCTGGCTAAAGTGCCCAAAGGTGGAAGCGTAATCTCACTTCTTCCATTCGGACAGGTACGTATGAACGACGATCAGAATATCTGTTGTATTATAGAACAAAAAGAGATTCTGTGGTTGATCAGTAAACGGCGGGGAATCTTCTTTTATAATAAACAGACCGGGCAATTACTCAAAACACGGAATACCTATTCTCTGAATCCTCTCGGAACAGATGTGAAAGAAAGGATCATGCTTACCAGCGGTTATAAAGATAATAATGGAAATATTTGGGTGGGATCATATTATATGGGACTCTTTCTCCATTCACGTTATATGAATCATTTCACTCACATCCCAATCGAACGGACTGGTAAAGCCTCCACTGGAATAATCGGATCAATGGTACCCGATGGGCAAGGAATATGGCTTGGAAGTGATGATCTTGGAATCACTTATTACAACCCGGTTACGAGGACTCAACAATATTATGAGTTATACAACGGAGAGACTCCTCTAGTGGAATGTAAGCCTCTGTTAATTCATAAGGGTACGTTATGGGTTGGTACAGAATCTCATGGCATCCACCTTTTTGATTTGAAAACAAAACAACTCATCGGACATTATACAGCTACTTCACAAACCGGGCGCATTCCCGGAAATCGAGTGAACTGTGCATTGCAGGATTCCAATGGATATATTTGGATTGGTTTTAACGGCGGTCCGGGTGGCATTTGCCGTTTCAACGAACAGAATGAAAGCTTTACGACTTTCTATCCATCAAACAGTTCTCATAAGGTAAGAGACGTGTATTTTATCTATGAAGCTTCCGATAATGAGCTATGGATTGGTACTCGTAATAATGGTCTGTTCTGCTATAATATCGCAGAGAATGTTTTCACACCTATTCCTGTTATGGGTAGAGAAGATTTGTCTGTCAGTTACATTTATAAAGACAAGAAAGATCGTATTTGGATAGGAACATTCGGACAAGGACTGGTCTGTATGGACAGTTCGGGTGAAGTGAAGCAGGTATTCAATACAAATAGCGATCACATTGGTAACAACATTTGCGGTATACTGGAGGATAATGACGGTCGTATCTGGATCAGCTCATTTTATGAAATAGCTTATTATAATGAAGAAGACCATACATTTATAAGATATGATGCTTACAATGGATTTCCATTGTTGCACGTAAAGTCTATGTCTTGTTTTGTTTCAGAACGCAATTTGCTATACTTTGGGGGAAGTAACGGTTTAGTTGAAGTCGTTCCAAAAGATGTGATGCATGTTAATAAGAAGGCTCCTAAGGTTGTTCTGACAGATTTTCTAGTTCATAATCAGTCAATAGATACTCTATCCCGTAAAAATATACGTACCCACCACAGGGTTGAACTTAAGTATAATCAAGATAATCTTACTTTTGCTTTCGCTGCATTAAGCTATATCTATCCGGACAAGAACCTGTATCGTTACCGATTACAAGGTATCGATAAGGAATGGAATTTAGCCGGTACACAAAGACAGGTGACTTATAGTAACCTGGGAGCAGGTGAATATCAGTTCCAAGTCTGTGCTTGCAACAGTAATGGAACCTGGTCTGAACCGTCCAATCTGCTTTCTGTCATTATTAAACCTGCACCATGGCGTACATGGTGGGCTTATCTGGCATATACGATTGTAATACTTGCATTGTTGGCCTTGTTCTTTTACTACCTGCGCATTAAGATGCAGTTGGAACACGACTTAGAGATCAAGAATATAGAAAAGAAGAATTTAGATAAGATGCATAAATTCAGACTTGATCTTTTTACAAACTTTTCCCATGAGATACGTACTCCACTGACACTGATTTCCGGTTCATTGACTGACCTATTGGCATCCAACACTCCTTCACAGATGGAAAAAGGAGTATTACAGGGAGTTCAACGCAATGTCATGAAAATTATGAAGTTAGTAAATCAGTTGATGGATTTTCGCAAGCATGATGAAGGGCGTATGGAATTATTAGCATCCAAACAACACCTGATTCCTTTTATCAAGGAGGTGATACTTGCTTTTAGCGAATTGTCCAGAATCCAAAATCATCCATTAAAGATACATTTACCTGAAACAGAGCTAATAGCCTGGTATAATCCTCAGCTACTGGAGAAAGTCTTTTATAATGTCCTGATGAATGCTTTCAAGTATTCCAATGAAGAAAGTGTCATCTCCCTAAACGTTGATGTGATAACTTTGAATAAGTCACCCTATCGGGAACGGGTAGATGAACGGGTAAAGGAAGCTATACTTATTTCTGTATTCAATGAAGGAGATATTATTCCGGAAGATAAACTTGAAGAAGTTTTCGAACCTTTTTATCGGCTTAAAAACACAAAGAGCCAGCAGGGAACAGGGATCGGTCTAAGTTTCAATCGTATGATCATGCGCCTGCATCATAGTGATATTTGGGTTGAAAATATCGACGACACAGGTGTTGTATTCAAATTCCTGATTCCAATAGGTAAAGACCATTTGCGGGAAGATGAGTTATGCGATGAAACAGAACAGGAACATCGTTTGATTCTGACTCCTTCAGTCGCTCCCAAAACAGAGCCTGCTATGGAACGCCCAAAGGTGGAAAAAGAGCTTAGAACTTTGTTAGTTGTAGAAGATAACAATGAGATCAGACAGTATCTGAAAAGTAAGCTTGCCACTATATACAATGTATTCGATTGTGATAATGGCCATGAAGCATTAGAAATCATACACCGGAGAGAGATCGACTTGGTCATCAGTGATGTAATGATGCCGGTCATGGACGGAATAGAACTCTGTAAAGCTATAAAAAGTAATATTGAGATTAATCATATTCCAGTAATCTTACTGACAGCACATGTATCGGACACACACGTAAAAGACGGATTGTCTTCGGGTGCCAATGATTATGTATTCAAACCGTTTAATTTTGATTTATTATTGGCGCGTATTCAAAACTTATTAGATAACAATGAACGATTACGACAATCTTTCCAGAAAAGAATCAGTCCGAAAGATATGAATGTAGAGGTAACTGACTATGATGAGCAATTTTTGCAGAAATGCTATGACTTTCTGCGAAAGAACCTTACTAATTCAGAACTAACCATTGAGGATTTCGGGAAAGAGTTAGGAGTAAGCCGTGTACATCTCTATCGTAAGATAAAGTATCTTACGAATTTATCTCCCAGCCGTTTCATTCTAAATGTAAGACTTAAAGTGGCAGCTGATTTGCTTCGTCAGGAAGGTGTTTCTGTTTCTGATGTCTGCTATCAGGTCGGCTTTAATAACCTTTCTTATTTTACTCGCACTTTTAAGGAAAGCTATGGCGTTTCACCATCCGACTACCAGCATAAATAATTGAATAAATACAGAAATATCCGATTATTAAGCGATTATATCATGTTCTTGTATCATTTGTGTTAATATCCGTAACATAGCTTCAAACAAAAAAGTAGTTCTGCGCATACCTTTGTCAGCGAACAATCGGAGTTAAATCCGGCTATTCTGAAACTTTAAATGATACGATATGCAAAAGACACTTTTTAGTATTCTGGTTTTATTAGTCTGTATAAGTCATCCGTCAAAGGCTACATCTTTTATATATAATGTAACAGACTATGGAGTGAAAGCCAATTCAGGAAGATCCGAGACAGCTTCCTTACAGAAAATTATTGACTTATGTTCCACAAATGGAGGAGGTACGGTATGTATACCTACAGGTACTTATATCAGTGGAACATTATTTCTGAAAAACAATGTAATGCTCTTTTTAGATCGTGGAGCCGTACTGAGAGGAAGTTCGGACCTGAATGAGTATCCTGAACTTAGAACTCATCGTAAGGGACTTATTCATGCAGAAAATGTCCATAATACAGGTATTTGTGGGAGTGGAGTGATCGATGCGAATGGCAATGATACTGTTTTTCATGGAGGTGCCAAATCCCCAGACCGTATTTATGCCGCTAATTTTGAAGGATGTTCACAAATAGATATTCGTAATGTAAGCCTGATCAATGCCTCTTATTGGACTTTGCGTATCAGCGATTGTGACCATGTACAAATAAGAGGGATTACAATTCGTTCTACCAGCTATTTTAATAATGATGGAATAGATCTCGATGGGCGAAATATTACCGTATCCGATTGTATAATCGATTGTATTGATGATGCGATATGCTTGAAGAGCTACTACAAAGAACGCCCTTGTGAAAATATTGCCATTTCCAATTGTATTGTTTCCAGTAATTGTAATGCTATAAAATTGGGAACAGCTTCCAGAGGTGGATTCAAGAATATTGCCATATCCAACTGTGTTATAAAGCGCCCGGAACAAAATGATTATTTTGATTATAAAAAGTATACTATACCTGGTGTAACAGCCAATTATACAAACAATTCGGGCATTGCATTGGAAATGGTCGATGGAGGAACAATGGAGCAGATAGTGATTAATAATATCACCATGTTCAATACATTGACCCCTATATTTATTCGTTACGGACAAAGACATAGTCCGCTGGTTGGTACGATGAAAGGAATAGTAATCAGTAACATTACGGCCACAAGCAATAGCCTGATGAGTTTTTCCATTACAGGTATTCCCGATCAGTATGCAGAAAATATAAAGTTGAGCCATATAATACTGAATTGTCCTGGTGGCGGACGTAAAGAACATACACTGCGCACTATCCCCGAAGTGGAAAACAGCTATCCGGAAAATAAGATTTTTGGTGCAAACTTACCGGCATATGGCTTTTTTATCCGTCATGTACGCCATCTGACCTTAGAAGATATACAATTTAATTTAGACAATAAAGATGATAGGCATGCGCTGTACCTTGACGATTGCCGTGATATTACCATAGATAAAGTGAAAACGATTTCGCACCTGAGCGAATCTGCCTATATCAGGACAAATAATGTGGAAAATCTTATGATCAGAGGATTCTCAACAGAAAATGCTCTACCGTCTTTTTTGGAAAACAGCGGCAAATCTTCCGGTATAAAGTTGATTGGCAATGATTTCAGTAAGGTATCCCAGTTGTACAATGAAGAAATCGGGCAAGAGGTAAAAGAAGCCGGTAATCTATTTGAAAACAAATAAAAACTTAAGTATATATGAAAATTATGAAGCGCTATATTCAAGTAATATTCATCTGCTGGTTATCCATAAATTCCATAACTGAAGTTTACGGAAAGGACCCGATAGGCATATCTTTAGTAAAGTGGAGTTTTCGTACACAGACTGCTATATTATGTGATATGGCAAAAGAAAACGGAGCTGTAGCTATTGATATGGTAGATCCGGAAAAGTGGGACATTGTGAAAGAGAAAGGACTAACCGTTGCCATGGCTGATGGTATAGATATGGGAATCGAACGAGGATTTTGCGACCGGAGGTGGCATTCATCACTAATTGAAAACTATAAACGCTTCATTCCCCTATTAGCAGAAAAAGGAATTAAGCAAGTGGTATGTTATTCTGGAATAAATACGGACTTATCGGATGAAGAGGCTTTGGAAGCATGTGTGGAAGGATTAAAGCCCCTATTGGATATCGCAGAAAAAGCAAATGTGACTTTGGTAATGGAGTTACTCAGTAGCCGTAATACTGAAGAGATTTTCACAAAACAGCGTTTCTCTTATTATCAGTGTGATAATCCGGAATGGGGAGTAGCATTATGTAAAAAACTAAACTCACCGAATTTCAAACTTTTATATGATGTCTGGCATATGAACGATATGGGACGTGATATAATGAGTGATATAAAAAAATATCATTCTTATATTTCTCATTATCATATTGCGGGCATTCCAGAACGGAAAGGACTTAACCGGACAGACTCCTTTAATTATCAACAGTTCATGAAATTGCTGAAAAAAGTCGGTTACCAAGGTTATGTTGGATTAGAACCCGACAGGATAGAAAAGAATTTGAAAAGTACTATTCAAGAAAGTATAACCCTATTAAAAAATAAATAATGATGAAACAAATCTCTTTAATGATCACATCTGTGGCGTTGACATTTGCTATGAATATCTGCGCTCAGCAATCACCTTGGGATAAAGCAGATGCCATCGTGCAGAGCCTAGATCCTGTGACATTTCCCGACAAAACTTATGTCATCACGGACTTTGGTGCAGTCGGAGACGGAAAAACATTGTGTAAAGAAGCCTTTGAAAAGGCTATTACAATTTGTAGCGATAACGGTGGAGGAAAAATCACTGTTCCTGCAGGTACTTACTATATGAATGGGCCTCTGGTCTTCAAAAGCAATGTAAATGTACATCTGGAAAAAGGAGCGATACTTGATTTCAGCACTAATGAAAGTGACTATTTACCGGCTGTCATTACTCGTTGGGAAGGTACCGAGCTGTTCAACTATTCTCCGCTGATATACGCATATCATGTGCAGAATATAGCTCTGACAGGTGAGGGCACCGTAAATGGAAATGGCTCAAAAAAATTCTCACCATGGAATAATATTCAGACAGTAGAACAGGAAATGCTTCGTAAGATGGGGCGTACCAATGTACCGGTTTATCGTCGTATATTCGGCGAAGGCTATAAACTTCGTCCCGGTTTTATCGAACCTTTTGGCTGTGCTAATGTAAGAATAGAAGGCGTCACTATCATGGATTCTCCGTTCTGGGTGATTCATCCTATTTTCTGTAACAATGTAATTGTCCGTAATGTAACAGTTGACAGTCATAATTATAATAATGATGGTTGTGATCCGGAATCCTGCCGGAACGTACTGATTGAAGGTTGTACTTTCTCCACAGGCGACGATGCAATAGCCATCAAATCAGGACGGGATAATGACGCATGGCGCATCGGTCAGCCGACGGAAAATGTTGTGATACGTAATTGTTCTTTCCGCTCTAAAATTAATGGTGTATGTATTGGTAGCGAGATTGCCGGTGGAGTCCGGAATATCTTTATTGAAAATATTACAATTCCGAAGTCCTCCAATGCCATCTATTTCAAATCGAATCTTGACCGTGGAGCTTACATACAGGATGTATATGTACGTAATGTACAAGCAGATACAGTACGTACTGCCCTGATACGTTTTGAACCGAACTATAAAGGGGAACGCTCAGCTTTCCATCCAACGTTATTTGACTCATTCTTGATTGAGAATGTAACCTGCAAGCAATCCAATGAATGTGGTATTTACATGGCCGGTTTTGCAGAACGTCCTCTTCAGAACATTGTATTGAAAAACGTAACAATCGGTAAAGTACCTACCCCCTACTGTTTCCAGAACGGAGAAAATATTCGATTTCAAAGTGTAAAGGTAAACGGTAAAAAGCTGGATGAAAAACCGACTCCCAAAGAATTGGTGAAGCTTAGAGTACTTTAATCTGTATAACTTTAATCTAATCACATCATGAAACGATTTATAGCAGGGCTGTTGATGAGTGGATTAATGATTCCACAGTTGGGGGCGATCGTCCCTCCATCTTGTTTCAATGATAGTCATGATATAACTTCATTAACATCCTGGGGACCTTATTCAAAGCGTTATGCAGGAATTTCGCATATACCTGACATAAAGAAAGGAATACGCTTTGACTTTTCTGTAATGCCCGGTTATTACCGAAACCGGCAGTTGGTTCCGCATGTCCTTTTTGAATCGTCCTATTATCCATGGAATATAAATCCTTCCATGAATCGCATTACCTATCGCTATGAGTTGGAGTGGAAAGACCGGGTATTTACAGATGTTACTTATTATATATTGGATGAAAGCAGCACACTGGTAGGTATACGTTGTGTAAACAATACGGAGACTTATCAGAATCTGGCCCTGAATCAAATGGCCTATATCGATTATCCGGAAGCACACCCACAGGTGAAAGCTTCAGGAGCTTCTCGTTTGCAATGGTATAGTGCGATAGATTATACAGAGAATGAACCTGCTTTTAAAACTCCTCAGTATGGACTGGTGTACGACGGGTGGTACAGAAATGAAGAACGTAGCAGTTTTTCACTGGATGGGTCCGTTTTGGGAAAAGGATTTGGAAAAGACGCGGGCGATCGGGTAAGCTACCGGATAGATATACCTTCAGGTATGGAAGATGGGGCTATAGGATTCAGATATAAAGTTGAAAAAGGGAAAACTGCAACTTTACGCTTGAAAGGACTGACTGATGAAGTGGTAAAATTCACCGGAACCGGAGATTTTACAATTCTCCCGATCTCCTATTATGGCAGAAAGAGTGGTGAATACATTCTGGAACTTATTTCCGAAGGAACTGCCGAGATTTGTTTGGACGGATTCTTTATCGGAACTGCTGAAGATATGGGCAAACTGAAGTTCACCCCCACCGCAATACCTTTTACACCAATAATTGAAGTGGGAAACGAGAAGCAGGATTTCATATTAAAATATGAAGATTGTGAGAATTTCTATGGAGTAGCCTGGAATTATAAAGAATCGTTTATCCGGGAAGTGCTGAATAGTGAATTAGAGTCATTTTTCCGAAAGAAAACACACGATCATTTAGCCAGAAAACTGATTGGTGACAAACAATGGCACTATACAAATGCTTTTTTGCGACCGGTAGTATTAGCTCCTCATTCAGAACAAACACTGTATATGTTGGTATGTACCGGCAGCCATGAGAAAGTCAGACAAGATTTAGAGCTTTTTCATTCCACTCCTGAAAAGTTTGTTTCTCTAGCTCAGTCTCAGCAACCGGTAAAACCAGAGGAGGCCCTGCTACCCGGAGGAAAGAAGTATAGTTTTGGGCATCAGTTATTGCAGGCCGCATTACTTTCCAATGTTGTTTATCCGGTTTACACTCAGAAAGAATATATCCGGCATTTTACACCCGGGAAGAATTGGAATAGCCTCTATACATGGGACCTTGGCTTCATCGCTTTAGGCATGATTGATGTAGATATAACGAAAGCCTTCGAGTGTATCAGAGCTTATACTACACCGGTGGGAAGTGAATCTGCTTTTATTCATCATGGTACTCCGTTGCCTATCCAGATGTATGCTTACTATGATTTGTGGAACAATAGCCAATCGCGTGAAGTACTGAAATTTCTCTATCCGAGGCTGAAACAATACTTTGATTTTATGTTAGGAAACAACCCGAACTCTACTACGCGCATGAAAGGCTCCTGTCTGCTCCGAACCTGGGATTATTTTTATAATTCCGGAGGCTGGGACGACTATCCACCGCAGCAGGCACTACGCAGTGATAAGAGTCAATATCCGTTTGTAACCCCTGTAGTAACTTCAGCGTATTATCTTCGTGCCGCCAAAATTTTGCGTTTGGCTGCTAAAGAGATGGGATTGAAAGAGGATATAAAGAGCTACGACCGGATTATCAAGAATCTTTCTAAAGCACTGCAAACCTACGCCTGGGATGAAGAGAGTGGTTATTTCGGATATGTGACTCATGATGCATCCGGAGATGCCAAAGCAATTTTCCGATACAAGGATCAGTCCAACTTCAATAAGGGATTAGACGGAGTAACCCCGCTGGCAGCAGGTATTTGTACACCTGAGCAAGTAGACAGGTTGGTGGGACATTTGTTTTCACCGAAAGAATTGTGGACATCTTCCGGTCTTTCAACTGTCGATCAATCGGCCCCTTATTATCAGGCAGACGGATATTGGAACGGAGCAGTCTGGTTTCCCCATCAATGGGTTATATGGAAAGCTCTTTTAGACATAGGAAAAGGTGAACAAGCCTATCAGATAGCACAAACCGCCTTAGACAAATGGGAACAAGAGTGCCAGGAAAGTTATTACACTTTCGAACACTTTATAATTTCCTCAGGAAGAGGAGCTGGATGGCATCAATTTTCCGGCCTTTCTTCTCCGATACTAAATTGGTTTGCTGCTTATTATAAGCCCGGCAAGGTGTCAACCGGCTTTGAAATATGGATTACCGAGAATCATTTTAATACAGATTATTCTCAGTATCGCGCCAAGATTTCTTTTGACGATTCTACACTGCCTCATGAGCGTTGTATGATTGTATGTATGAATCCGGATCATACGTATGAAGTACAATTCAATGGCAGACCGGTTAAAAGTAAGTCTTATCATACCGGAGTGGTGGAAATCACCCTCCCGAATAGCAATAAAACAGGAGTACTTACCATCAGTGCTCTTAAATGATATCGATGTTAATTTTTAATTTTATGGAGACACAACCTATGAAAAGTAAAAAAATCATTTTAATTCGTAGCCTGTTTACAGTCCTTTTCTGCCTGTCGGCAGTGATGCTGTTTGGTCAGCAAAATAATACAAAACAACCGAGGGCAAAACAGACAGCACAAGTTGGAGGACAACATACCGGTCAGAAAATAGTGACAGGTGTTGTCCGTGATGACAATGGAGATCCTTTGATTGGTGTGAATGTACAAGCGGTTGGTACACAAACGGGTGTCATAACTGATGTAAACGGAAAATATTCAATACAGGTATCTGCCGGCGCAAAACTGTCTTTTTCTTATATTGGATTCCAGACACAGACTCTGTCTGTCGATACGGGTTCGGTACTCAACGTAAAAATGTCCGAAGACGCTCAATCCTTGGAAGAAGTAGTAGTCATCGGTTATGGTCAAGTGACTAAAAAAGATGCAACCGGAGCAGTGGCAACCCTGAAAGCCGGAAACATGAACAAAGGTGCAATCACCACTCCTCAGGATATGCTGACAGGAAAAGTGCCGGGTTTGCTGATTGTTCCGGGCGATGGGCAACCGGGGTCCGGTACCACCATCCGCATCCGTAACGGCTCCTCTCTATCTGCCAGCAATTCTCCTTTGATAGTGATTGACGGAGTTACTACATCTGATGATGCCGGAGTGGGTATGTCGAACGTACTGGGAGCATTAAATCCCGAGGATATAGAATCATTCAGTGTTTTGAAAGATGCTTCCGCAACAGCCATCTATGGTTCCAGAGCTTCTAATGGAGTCATTATCATCACTACGAAAAAAGGAGGAAGCAAAGCACTGAAAGTGGAATACAGCAGCACATACAGCGCCAACGTAAATTCGGGTAAAGTACCGGTCCTTGATGCCGATGAGTTCCGTGCCTATATTGACGAGTATTATCCGGAAAACACGTTATCCGGGGCAGCAGTTCACAAAGCCATCAATTATACCTATCCGGATGGTACAATAGGATATTATAATACAGACTGGCAAAAGGAAATCTACCGGATAGGTCTGTCTACCGACCAGAATATAGGAATATCCGGAGGAGGTGATAAATATCCTTTCCGCGTATCTCTCGGATATACTGATCAGAATGGTACCTTGAAAGGTTCCAATTTCCAGCGCTTTACCCAGGCAGTCACATTTACTCCTAAATTCTTCGATAAGCATTTAAGTGTGAGTATCAATCTAAAAGCTACAGAGAATAAGAATAAATATGTATCTACCGGAGCCATCAACGCTGCCGCAGCATTTGATCCTACAAAGCCGGTACACTTTTATAATGCCGACGGCTCGATTGATTACAATAAATATAACGGTTATTTTCAATGGCTGAATCCGGATGGTTCTATCAATCGTAATGGCTCGGAGAATCCTGTATCACGACTCAGTGGTTACTGGGATGAGACCCAAGTATTCCGTTCTTTCGGTAATATGCAGCTTGATTATTCCTTTCATTTTTTACCGGAATTACGTGCCAACCTGAACTTGGGATATGATTACACGAAAAATGATGGTGATAAAGGTAATTATCCCGGATCGTACAGTTCGTATACAGATGCCATCTTACCTCCGGGACAAGGAAGGTATACCGATTCTAAATCGACCCGCGAGAACTATCTCTTGGATTTCTATTTGAATTACGTAAAAGATATAAAGGCAATTCGCAGTAAGATTGATGTCATGGCCGGTTATTCATGGCAACATTTTAAAAGAGATGACCAGAGTCAGACCTACTCCAATCCGTTAGAAAATTATGAATCGGTATTTATTTCGGAAAGTGCAGCTCCTAAAGAATATTATTTGATTTCACTTTTTGGACGTTTGAATTATACATTTATGGACAAGTATCTGATTACTTTCACATTGCGTGATGACGGAACTTCCCGTTTCTCTCCTTCTAACCGTTGGGGCCTCTTCCCTTCTGTAGCTTTAGCGTGGAGAATGTCCGATGAAGCTTTTTTCAAGAAATTTGATAAGCTGAGTAACTTAAAGCTACGCGCCAGTTATGGTGTGACGGGACAGCAAAATATTGGTTCAGATTACTATCCTTACATTGCAACCTATAATTTGTCAACCATCACTTCTACTTCACAATATCAGATCGGAGATAAATTCTATCAGATATTGAAACCGGAAGCTTATAATGAAAACATCAAGTGGGAGTCTACCGCCACCTGGAATGTGGCATTGGATTGGGGATTCTTTAATAACCGTTTATCGGGGAGTGTCGACTTGTTCTACAAAGAGACCTCCGATCTATTAAACTCCATTCCCATTCCCGCCGGTTCTAATTTTACGAATAAGATGACCGCCAATATCGGTAATTTGGAGAATAAGGGTGTTGAAATCAACATCAATGCCACTCCTATCGTTACAAAAGACTTTTCTTGGGATATCGGTGTAAACGCTACCTGGAGCAAATCGAAAATTACGAAACTGACCGCCATCTTCAATCCGGACTACGTGGGAGTGCCCACCGGAGGTATCAGCATGGGAACGGGTAATAACATCCAGATACATAGTGTAGGGTATGCTCCTAATACATTCTATGTATATGAACAGGTATACGACGAATATGGTAATCCGGTTCAAGATGCATTTATCGACCAGAATAAGGATGGCATCATCGATGACAAAGACCTCGTACTTAAACACAAATCGCGCCCGGATGTATTCTTCGGATTCAATATGTTATTCCGTTATAAGAATTGGGACTTCGGTTTTAATGCACATGGAAGTATTGGGAACTGGGTATTCAACGATTACAATTCCGCACGCTGTTCAGCCGACTATACATTCAGCAACGGCCAAACAGTACGCAATATACCTGAATTTGTTGTGAAAACTTCAAAGTTCCGCAATCCCATTACCGTCACTCAGGCAAAGAGTGATTTATTCCTGGAAAATGCATCTTTCCTGAAGGTGGATAATATCACCCTGGGCTATTCTTTCAAAAAACTATTTAATAGTAAACTTGGAGGACGTGTCTCATTCACTGCCCAAAATCCGTTTGTTATCACAAAATACTCTGGATTAGATCCGGAGGTAAGTAGTGGTATTGACAATAATGCATGGCCACGCCCTCGTATCTTTGTATTAGGTTTGAATCTTAACTACTAAAAAATGATCTGTTATGAAACTAAAATATATTTTACTATCAATACTGTTCCCGGCAATGACGATTCTATTTGCGTCTTGCTTCGATGACCTGAACACTACCCCGCTTGATCCTAAGTTGTATACGGCAGATAAAGCGTATTCTACCCCTGAAAGTTACATGCAGGGATTAGCCAAATTGTATGCAGCACTTGGCCTCTCCGGACAAAGCGGACCAGCCAGTGCGGAAATTGCTGATGTGGATGCCGGAACCTCTCCATTCTTACGTACATTCTGGTACATGCAGGAGTTCACTACAGACGAGGTGACATTCACTCAGTCCGACCCGGGATGTCCCGAACTCTCTTACAATACATACAGCACCTTGAACAATCCGATAATTTCAGGTCTCTATTATCGTCTCTTGTTCACTATTACCATGTGCAATGATTATCTGAAACAAACCACAGACGAGCGTTTGAATGACCGTGGAGTAGATGATGCTCTCAGAGCTAACATACAGTATTATCGTTCCGAAACCCGTTTTCTCCGTGCTTTGATGTATTATCACGCTATGGATATGTTTGGGAATACTCCTTTCATTACAGAAAACGATCCAATCGGTACTTATTTACCTCCACAACGCTCACGTGCCGAACTCTACAGTTTCATTGAGAGCGAACTTCTGGAATTATCAGACGATCCGCATATGACCGAACCGAGACAGAATGAGTATGGGCGTGCCGACAAGGCAGCTGTCTGGATGTTGCTGTCACGCTTATATTTGAATGCAGAAGTGTATATTCAGACACCTAAATATGATGAGTGCATGAAATATGCCCGCAACGTGATCAGTGCAGGATATGATTTATGTCCCAACTATGCAGAACTTTTCATGGCTGACAACGGTGAAAATACAGATGCACGTAAAGAAATGATTTTCACGATCAACTTTGACGGACGCTGGACTCAGTCTTATGCAACACAATTCCTGGTAGCAGGTTCACGAGGTCCCAACGATCCTAACTTTACCCAAACGAGTGGTATCTCAAAGAGTTTCAAAGGTTCTCGCGCTACATTGACTTTCGTCCGTCACTTCTACCCGGGAATTGATGATTTCCTCGGAACAATGGATGAGGTGGTTGATGACGGAAACGGATCATTGGGAAAGTATGTAAACACCTTAGATAACCGGGCTATTTTCTTTACCCCGACTTGCCATTTGCCGATGTCCAAAAATGCCGGTTCGAGCACCTTCATTTATGGCTGGCCTTCCTATAAATGGACCAACCTGACACGTGAAGGCATACCGCCCTCATATACGGATGAAAATGGGAATGTGATTTCTTTGACTGAATATCCAAGTCTGGACTATCCCTTGATGCGCCTTGCCGAAGCCTATCTGAACTACGCTGAAGCTGCGGTGAGAAAATCCGGAGGAACATGTACGGATGCATTGGCTCTGGAAAAGCTCAACGAATTGAGGCATCGCGCAAAAATACAGGCCGAAGATCTGAGCTCTTTCACTCTCGATTATATTTTCGGTGAGCGTTCCCGCGAGCTTTATTGGGAAGCATTCCGCCGCACAGATCTGATCCGCTTTGGTAAATATTCCGGGAATGATTATACATGGGAATTCAAGAATGGAACTTTCCCCGGTTCTGCCGTTCCCAAATATAGAGAACTGTTCCCTATACCCGCTTCAGATATAGGTGCCAATCCTAATCTGACTCAGAATCCGGGCTATGACAATGCCGTTTCCAATCAATAACCTCTTTAAGAAGATTAAATATGAAAAAGTTAGTTTATTCAATAGTTAGCATAATTTCTCTTCTTTGCCTGGCGTCTTGCGCACAAGATGAGAAACTAATACTGGACCCTGATAATTTTGTTGCCAGTTCCTGGAAACAGACCTTTGACGATGTGTTTGTTCTGGATAAGAATGCTGCCGAGACAGACTTGGCCGTCATTGAGTGGACCCCTGCCCAATTTGGCTACGATGCTATTATTTCCTACGCCATTCAGCTGGCTGTAAAAAAGGAAGGAGTAGATATAAATGATCTGACATACACAACGTTTGCAATTACCAATGAAAACAAATATACGGTGAAAGTAAAGGATCTGAATGCCGCCTTATTGTCGGCCGGAGCCATCAAACGCCGACCTACAGACATTGTAATGCGCGTTGAAGCCACCATCAGCACAGCCTATGCATCATTGACATCCTCCATATCCGAATTCAATGTGACTACGTTTTCCAGTGATCCCGACTTACTTTATGTAATAGGTGATTATACCGACTTTACAACAAATAATGCAGAAGTATTATATTCTCCCGGCTGGAATGGAGAGTATGAAGGATATGTATATTTACCCAAATTAGACCAAGGTATAAAATTGGTTGAAGAACTGGCACCGGAAGTTGAATGGGGAGCACCGGCTTCATTCACTCCGGGTACAAGCCTTGCTCTGCAGGCAGGAGGAAACGTTATTGCTCCGGGTTCTTTTGCACCGGGTTCCAATAAAGAGGAAATACTCGATGGACCGGGATTTTATAAAATGGTAGTTAAAATCACGGAGAACGCAAAGACCATGACACTTTACAAATTCTATAAAGAGTTTTTCGTGTGCGGACAGCGTAATATGAGTTATCCTCAATGGGCAAATTCCATGTCAGCTCAAAATCCTGAAGAAGGAACAGGAGCTGTTCTGACATACGATCCGGAAGGAAAAGTATGGACTGCCAAGCATGTGTATGTTCCGGAATATCAGACAGACGGAAGTGGTGTACCCAATACCTCTAAGTTTGAATTCAAATTCAGAGCGAATGCAGTGGGCAAAACCTGGGCAAATGCTGCCAATATGGGAGCTACCGACAATAAGGTGGAAAAGGGTAATCAATCGGGTATCATATCCGGCACAAAGAATATTCCATTTCTTGCAGCAGAAGGATATTATGACTTCAATGTGTATTTGCAGGAATATCCTTTCCGGTATGAACTGGTCCCCAGTGCTGATGAGTAGTTTTCAGGTTAATTGAGTGATTAGAATCGGGCTGTATCGTATATTTCCGATACAGCCCATTCTTTTATAATACTGACATTGAAACAATTAAAAATTATCCTTATGAGAACTTATATATTGTTTATCACACTTCTGTGCACTTTATCTCTAAAAGCACAGATTGTAGATTGTACACCATCTAAGCCAACAGGTGACGATGAAGTTACTGTGACTTTTGATCTGACCAAGTGTTCCTTTCAGAAAGCTTCTTTAGTCGATTTTGAAGGACCGATTTATTCACATATGGGAGTTATCACTTCCGAAAGTCCGAGTGGTACTGAATGGAAATCCAGAATTGCTTTGTGGCCGGATAAGACAACACCCGACAAATGTAATATTGATGCTGTTAAACTCCAGAAAGTCGGAGATAACCTCTGGCAGCTTAAAATCACCCCGTCCGTCAAAGAGTTCTTTATGCAAAACACTCAGATGGAACCACCTTACGAGTTTAAAGCAGACGAACAGTTGCTGAGTATCGAGTTTGTGTTGCGTAATGCGGATGGCACCATGGACGGGAGGGCTACCGGTGATAAAAAATCGAATATTAAATTACTGTTGTCCCATACAATAACTCCGGGAGAAGATAGTCCGCGCCCGGAAGGAGTACAAAGAGGTATTAACTACCACAATGACGAAAGTCTCACTTTAGTGCTGTTCGCTCCGGGAAAGCAATTTGCGTATTTAATGAGCGAACTGAGCAACTGGGAAGTGAAAGAGGATTATCGGATGAAAAGAGACGGTGACTACTTCTGGATTACTCTGAATCATCTCATTCCCGGGAAAGAATATGCTTTTTATTACCTGGTCGATGGTCTTTTGGATATCGCAGACCCTTATGCCAATAAGATACTCGAAAGGAAGTTCGACAAAGGAATATCTCCCGTCGCATATCCTAACCTCATGGAATTTCCGGAAAAATGTAAAGCTGATATTGTATCTGTGTGGCAAACGGCAAAACCGGAATATCCATGGGAAGTGACTGATTTTAAAGGCGTACGCCAAGACCGACTGACAATTTACGAACTCCTGCTTCGAGATTTCACACGCAACGGTGAATATAAAGGAAATCTGAAACTGGCCCTTGAGAAACTGGATTATCTGAAATCATTGGGAATCAATGCAATCGAATTAATGCCTTTCTGCAAGATAGACGGAATAACCAATTGGGGATATCACTCCACCTTCTTCTTTGCAACAGAAAAAGTGTATGGAACAGAAGAGGATTATAAGAAATTTATAGACGAGTGCCACAAACGTGGAATAGCAGTGATCATGGACATTGTATTGGATCATGCATATGGTACTTGTTCCTTAGTCAGACTGTATGCTGATCCTCCGGGAAATACCAAAGCACAGCCGGCAGCAGATAATCCCTGGTTCAATATGGTTTCTCCCAATACTAAATATTCATGGGGAGCCGATTTCAACCATGAGAGTAAAGAAACGCAGATTCTTTTAGACAGCATTTGCGCTTTCTGGCTAAAAGAGTATAAACTGGATGGTTTCCGTTTCGATTTCTCCAAAGGTTTTACCAATACTCCGGGAGATGGTTCTGCATACGATCCGGATCGGATCCGCATTATAAAGAGATTATCGGACGAAATACGGAAGCGAAAAAGTGACGCTTACCTCATTTACGAGCATTTAGCTGGCGATCAAGAAGAAAAAGAACTTGCCGAACACGATCTGATGCTATGGGGAAAGCAAAATTCTCCTTTCAGCAATGCGATCAATGGAGTTCAGAAAGGCAGTTCGTTTAAGGGAGCCATGGCTTCATCTAAAGGATGGAGTAAAAACAACCGGGTAACTTATATGGAGAGCCATGATGAAGAGCGTGTTGCATACAATGCTTCAGTGAATGGAATTGGAGAAATTCGAACGGAATTAGAGGTACGTATGAAAAGATGTGGAACTGCCGCAGCCTTTTTATTTATGATGCCCGGTCCCAAGATGATGTGGGAATTTGGCGAAATGGGATACGACATCTCTATTCAGTCAAAAGAAGGTTCGGACGAACTTAGTTCCAGCTATGAAGGTGAAACGAAACCTCCTCATTGGGAGTTCCTGGAGGTTCCGGAACGAAAGAATTTATTTGAGACTTATTGCAAACTACTAAATTTCAGAGAACAGTATGCCCATGTGATATCCGACGGAGAATTCGTAGGAAATGTGGATGAGACAGACTGGCCTATCCGACGTATTGAAATAACACATCCGGATCTTCACTTTGTTTTAGTAGGCAACTTCGGTACTGCCACTAATATATGTATCCCAAATTTGAATAACGGAGAAGACTGGTATGATTTCATGACCGGTAAATCCGAAACAGGAGGTCCCTTCTCTTTGCCTGCCGGAGAGTTCAGACTGTATATAAACAAGCCTGTAGAAATTACTTCCATAGAAACGATACCGAAAGAAAACCGGCAAATCGCTATTGCCCCTACAATTGCCCAAGAGGATGTTCGGATTTTATTATCCGGAATTGTCAAAGTGCAGATTATTGCAATGAATGGAATCATAGTAGACGAGCAGACTCCCGCAAACCATACTTTCAATGTCAGCAAATTAAATAAAGGATACTATCTTGTACGTCTGACAGGAGAAAACGGGAAGCAAACAATGGCTCATCTTATTAAGCAATAGAAACGACTTACTTTGAGCAAGCATACCGGGAAGGCAGATTAAGAGTACCTTAATCAGATATTGTTCCATTACGAAGAAGCGTAAGTTTCACTTTAGAGGAACATTTGTTTCCTTACTGTGGCACAAAAGTTTCTTGCCTAAGAAACGTTTGTTTCTTAACCGAGAAACTTTTGTTCCATAGGCAAGGCACTTTTGTTTCAATAGGAAGAAATAAAAAGGAAAGGCGTAATCTTACGAGTATACCTTGCACTTGCTAACAGGCTGAAAGCACTGAAAGCCGTCCACGACCGGACATTTCAGTATAAACGCCTTACACACAAGGGCCTATAGACGATGAAAGAGATGAAAGCGCAGAACGGCACGATAATACAGCACAAAGAAAACTTGACTCAGCGGTTCAACCACGGCTCCGGATTCAGTTTCTCCTTTTCTTTGCGCAACTGGAAGTGAAGCACCGTACGTCCATTGTCCGCACCATCCGAAAATACTTGTCCGAGGGCTTGCCGGGTAGTAACAGTATCCCCCGTCTTCACTGAAGCAGAAGCCAGGTTACAATAAACGGAAATATAGTTTCCATGGCGGATAAGAATATTGAAAAGTCCGTTCAGTTGGAAAACAGCAGCTACCTTTCCGTCGAAAATAGCACGCGCCTGTGCACCGGGCTTACCTTGAATGTCTATCCCTTTATTATCCAGTTTCACATTGCGAAGCCCCTCTACGGAATACTGACCGTAGCGGCTGGTGATGATATACGGTCCGGTAATAGGTATTGGCAATTTACCACGGTTGTTGACAAAGCTACCGGACAATTCCCGGTCTGCCTTATCCATCGTATAGGTTTCGAGAGGTGCCGCTTTCTTGGCGATGGCTGCTTCGGAAGAAGAAGTTGCAGCCGGTTTCGTTTCTTTTGCAGCAGCCTTTTTGCGGGCAGCCGCTTCTTTACGCGCCTCTTCCGCAGCACGTTTACGGGCTTTCTCAATTTCTTCGGCTATCAAGCGATCAATACGCGCATTCAGCTGGTCGGCTTCCCTACGCTTCTTGTTCAACTCATTTTGCAGCCCACGCTGCTTCTTCTGTAAATTGGCAACTAAGGTTTTCTTCTCCTTCTCCTGGTTTTCCAACTTTTCTTTTTCCACTTCACGCTCTTTCAGCAAACTGGCTTTGGCTTTCTTTACCTGTTGAAGTTCCGTCTTCTTTTGATTGACCTGCTCTTGTTTCTTCAGAATCTCTTCGCCTTGCAGGCGCTGATAGTCGGCATACTCACGCACATAGCGCAAACGGCGATAAGTTTGCGATAATGTTTTGGCGGAAAGAATAAACAAAAGTTTGTCTTGGACGGAACGGTTCTTATACAAATATTGAACAGAAGACTCATATTTCTTCTTCTTATCCTTCAGATCATTTTCGAGGCGGACTAACTGACGTTCCAGTTTGGAAAGTTCACGATCTATAGTCTCCATATCATTATTAATGGCGAGGATATACCGTTTTCGTTCCTCAATCTGCCCGGTAAGGGCGGCAAGACCATTCAACTGGCTACCGACATCTTTCTTTGTAGTGTTCAGAAGTGTTTCCGACTCGGCTATCTGCTTTTGCAAAGCGCCCCGTTTACTTTCCAACTCCTTAATCATCTTGTTGGATTGGGCACAAAGTGGCAGAGCCAGACAAAAACAACTTATGAAAATACAAAGAAACTGTCTCATAACTTAGCCAGCATCTCTAAAAGTTCAGTCCATTCAACCTTAGTATATCTGGAAGACACCTGAGTCGGAGTCAGCGATATCTCTTTATCCGAAAAGTCGGTAAGAACGATTTTTCCTTTTTCCAAAGAAGGAATCCCCAACTCCTTACCTGTCAAAGAAGCTTTGCCACCGGGTTTGGCAGCCTCAAAAAGCATCTTCTCCAAATGGGCAAAGTCGGCCTTCTTGGGCAAAACGTCTTTCAATTCCTTACGGGTAGCCTGTACATAACGTTTTCCCATGCGGTCCACTACCAACACATCGTCGGGAGTAATCTCCAATCGTGCCACTTCACTGCGGAGGATAGGCATCAGAAGGGAAAGCTGCATACGTTCACCGCTTACAAGCTTCATGGTACCGTTCACTGTAATTGTGCCTCCCTTGTTAGGAATGGTCAACTGTACTTTAGAAGATAAAAAGCGCGGTTCTCCCAACGAAGAAGTCACTTTCCGGGAAGTCTTACAACCGGAAAGACCTACTACCAGGGTCAGGAGAAGCAAGAGAGGCAGCATACGAATACTGCCTACCGTTCTGTATTTGCTGTGTAACGTTCTCATTCGGGTATATATTTCTTTTTCTCGATCTTCTTTTTCAATGTCTTGGACTCACTGCCCACTTCCTGAGCCTGCTTCCAATACTTCAAAGCACCATCCACATCACCGGTCATATAATAGATATCACCCCCATGTTCAAGAATGGTATCACTTTGATCTTTATCATTCTTTATTGCATCGTCTATGTAGAGGCGGGCTTCGGCATAGTTGCCTTTCTCAAACAGAATCCAGGCGTAGGTATCCAGATAAGTGGGGTTCTTCGGTTCGGATTTCACCGTTTTATAACTCATTTCCTCCGCTTTGTCCAGATCACGACGTTCCAGCGAGAGATAATAGGCATAATTATTCAATGCTCCCAGATTTGCCGAATTGTAAACCAATGCAGAGTCATAGGCCGCATAGGCTTCCGTATTCATTTTCTTTGTGTGATAGAAATCGCCCATGATGGCATAAAAGTTAGAAACGAATTCTTTATCACTCTTTTCCGGGATGTTTTCCAATCCTTTCTTGCAAATGGCAAGTGCATCATCTGTGCGGTCAGCCTGATTATAGGCTATGGAAAGATAGAAATAGAACTCCAGCATATCGGGATTAGACTCGATACCGGCCTCGCAAAGACGGATTACTTCTTTATAATCTTCTTTCCGTATTGCTTCACCGAGAAGTGTCATACGGGCAGCCGTATTCGTCGGATCAATGTCCAGCACTCGTTCCAGTACGGGCATGGTCTCTTTATTCATTTTCTTGGCAAGGAGATATTGGGCATAAAGCATCGGCATCTGTGCATCATCCTGATCTTGTTCCATAATACGGTCAAAAAGATTGATCACGCGGGTACTGTCTCTACCTGCCCGTTCATTTTCAACCACAAACTGACGCATCACGTTCAACTTTGTATCAGAAGGCACTTTCTTATTCAGTAAAAGGGTATCCAGTTGTTGCTCGTAGAGTTCTTTCTGTCCGGTTTGTTCGTAATAAGAGGCCAATGAATACATCGCCATGGCATTATCCGGTTCGGTGGCAAGCACTTTCTTGTATATGTTATAGGCTTCGTCCTTCTTGTCGTTCTGCATATAAACATCACCCAGTATCACCTGATATCGCATATCCATCGGATACTCTTCCACCAGACTCTCTATCTCACGGAAAGCGCTCTGATTATCTTTCTTCTGTAAATAGATACGAAATTTCTCCATACTGAGTTGCTCGTTCTTTCCCATCTTTTCTTCCAAACGATTCAAGGTGGTAATCACATTATCGTACTCTTCCAGACGGTTGTATATATCCAACAAGCTGTACAGAGGATCCATCCTATCCGAGAAACGGGTTGCCATGCTTTCCAGCAGATTCGTAGCTTTCTGCATCTCATTCTGTTGCTGATATAAGCTGGCCAATCCCTGGCTATACCAATAATTATCCGGATCATTTTCCACAGCCTTTTCCAATGCTGCCTGTCCTTGCGGAACTTGTTTAAGGTACATATAGTACTGCGAAATCTCGTACAAAGCCGATGAAGCATTCGGATTAATGGTCAGACAATGCTGCAATAAGTCAAAGGCAGCACTATAATCGTCTTTCATCTTCAAGCGGGAAGCTTCCAGGAAGAAGTAATCGTATTTACGCTGTTGCTCGGGCGTAAGCACAACCTGCGCCTTGGTTCCTTTCCGCTGTTTTTTTCCTCCCTGACGGGAAGTACCACACGATATAAGTATCGCGCACAATACGAAAAGAGATACTATTTTAAATTTCATTTTCATTCAGTCAGTTAGTAGAACTCAGCCCCTTTTAGTTTTTAAATTCTTTGATTTTTAATTCCTCAACTCTTTCCTGTATGACCGAAGCCGCCTGCACCACGCTCCGTATCATCCAGCACTTCCACTTCCTGCCATGTAGCTTGTTCGTGGCGTGCTATTACCATCTGCGCAATGCGTTCTCCGTCTTCTATCACAAAAGTCTCCGATGAAAGATTTACAAGGATAATACAAACCTCTCCACGATAATCGGCATCAATCGTTCCCGGAGAATTCAGCACCGTGATACCTTTCTTGATAGCAAGACCACTGCGAGGGCGCACTTGTGCCTCAAACCCCGGTGGCAGGGCAATATATAATCCTGTAGGCACCAGGCAACGCTGCATTGGAGCTAAAGAAATAGGTTCTGAAAGATTAGCACGGATATCCATTCCTGCGGACAATTCGGTGGCATAAGCCGGAAGCGGATGTTTCGATTTATTAATGATTTGTACGTTCATGACATTAATTACAAATTACGAATTATAAATTACGAACTGCCGCTATTTCAGTATTTAATAGCAGTTCTTCTTTTTTAATTGGGCGAAAATACAGCTTTTAAAGCAAAATAGTGATACATTTGCAGTTAAATAATAACAAAGGGCAAATGTCCCCTCTTTTTTGCCATTTATAATTTGTAATTCATAATTCGTAATTATCGCCATGAATTGGAACACCCTCATATCTGCCAAACGCTTCGGGCTTGAAGAGTTTCACCAGGAGCGTCACGAAAACCGTTCGGAATTTCAGCGGGATTATGACCGTCTCGTCTTCTCCGCCCCCTTCCGCCGCTTGCAGAACAAAACACAAGTTTTTCCCTTGCCGGGTAGTATCTTCGTACACAACCGCCTAACGCATAGTCTGGAAGTTTCCTGCGTAGGCCGTTCGTTGGGAAATGATGTTGCTAAAGCCATTCTTACCCGTCAGCCTGAATTGAAAGATTCGTATTTACCCGAAATTGGGTCTATCGTATCGGCAGCCTGCCTGGCACACGACTTAGGGAATCCTCCCTTCGGTCACTCCGGAGAACGAGCCATCTCCACTTTCTTCTCCGAAGGAAAAGGTATGCCTCTAAAAGGACAACTGTCCGCAGAGCAGTGGGAGGACCTGATACACTTCGAAGGAAATGCCAATGCTTTCAGATTGCTTACCCATCAGTTTGAAGGAAGACGCAAAGGAGGATTCGTATTAACCTATTCCACCCTGGCCAGCATCGTAAAATACCCCTTTTCATCGAGTTTAGCTGGTAAGAAATCAAAGTTCGGCTTCTTCACCACGGAGGAAGATAGTTTCCACCGGATAGCCGAAGAACTGGGTATGAAAAAGCTGAATGAAACTCCACTAAAATATGCCCGTCATCCGTTGGTTTACCTGGTAGAGGCGGCAGATGACATTTGCTATCAGATGATGGATATTGAAGATGCCCACAAGCTGAAGATACTTACCACACAGGAAACACAAGATTTACTTCTTTCCTATTTCCCCGAAGAACGTAAAACGCATATGCTCAAAACACTGAAGCTTGTCAGTGATGTCAATGAGCAGATTGCCTATCTGCGTTCCTGCGTCATAGGACTGCTCATCCAAGAATGTACCCAGGCCTTTCTGAATAATGAGGAAAAGATATTAAAGGGGGAATTTGAAGGAAGCCTCATCAAGCATATTTCCGAATTGCCATCCGGTGCTTATAAGCACAGTGTAGATATTTCGTTAAAGAAAATCTATCGCTCGCGTGATGTACTGGACATCGAACTTGCCGGTTTCCGCATCATCAGTACTTTGCTCGATCTGATGATCGATGCCGTCTGCTCACCGGAAAAAGCTTATTCACAGTTGCTCATCAACCGGGTATCCGGCCAATACAATATAAAAGCGCCCGTACTCTACGAAAGAATACAGGCGGTATTGGATTATATCTCCGGCATGACAGACGTTTATGCACTTGATCTCTATAGAAAGATCAACGGAAACAGTTTGCCGGCAGTATAAGTTGTGCTTCAGGCACAATTATCATCTACTCGGAAAGAACACTTTATTAGCTCCGGAGGTAAGTTTGCAAGCCTCCGGCTCATTCTCGATGAATGACTGGATATGGCGGATACGCTTTTCTGCCAGAATCTCATCCACAGCAATCAGAATTCCCGTTTCTTCCACATCGCCAAAACCATAGTTAATGGCAGTACCGAACATACGCATCGTCGGACTCAAACTCATATAAGCATTTACCAACGGCGGAATATTATAGCCTAACTTACGTATCTCGCAATTCAGTATCTTATAGTCCTCCTTAAATGTCTTCTTACAAAACAAAGCAGCCAAATCGGCCTCTTTAGCTTCCATTTCAAGCGGTTTCATCGGAGTAATCAGATTATCTTTATCCTCAAAGTGCTTCTTCAAGAAATAAAGAATCATGTCGCGTCCCTGACGATGATAGCTCGGATACATAGTCACTTTACCGAAAAAATACTTCACATTCGGCATAACTACCGTTAACGCACCCAAACCATCCCATAGGTTATCCAGCGCAAACAAGCCTTTGCTACCGGCACGGGTGGACTGATACTCTACCGTAACAAATGAACGTCCTAACTCAATTGTAGTGGGAAGGTACTCTTTCAGGAACTTTTCAGAGAAATTGAACATGTGGGCTGTAGCCAGAATAGGGGCACCCTGTTCATCGAACCGAACGTCCGTACCAAGGATATAACGATAACCACCTAATATTTCTTCTGCTTCAGGGTTCCAGACAATCAGCTGTTTGTAGGGATTATCCATGATATCGTATTCATCGATATCCAGCGGTTGTCCTGTACCTCCACCTGCTGCACGGAAAGCAATCTCGCGTAAACGCCCGATTTCTTTCATAATATTCGGAGAATCCTGAGCTGTAATGATATAAATCTGATTATGGCTCTTATTCGTCATACGCAGACGCTTCTCTTCGGTCAGTTCCGCTTTCAGAAGTTCCTTACTAATAGGTTCAATAATCTCTTCCATATTTTTTTGTTAGTAGTTCTCTTATTAAAACTAAGTTCTATAATTTATAAACGATATCTTTTACGTAAGCCGCCCACTCGGCAGGAGCTTTTGATTTATCAAAAGTCTGCCAGGAAATAGGTTTCCCGATGGTAACAGTAAACGTTTTATGACGGTTCTTCAACATCTCGTCGGCAAGGTAGAGCATGGCTATGTTAATTTTGATGCCCAAAAATTTGCAGACGTTAGCCAAATTATAAAAAAAGTTCGAATTCCGGCCTTCAAAATGAATGGGGACAACGTCGCGTTGTGCCTGCACACTCTTTACGATAAAGGTCTTCTTCCAATCCAGATCACGGATCACTCCGTTCTGACGTCGGGAACACAATCCGGCAGGGAACATAATCAACTGATCATTCGATGCAAAGCCCGCTTCCACCATTCTCGGAAAATCTTTTGCCTGTTTTCCTGTCTTATTAATAGGTATACAAAGAGGAGCTAATCCTTGCAGATTCATCAGCAGGTCATTCACCATATACTTCACCTTACCTTTATAGAAACTACCCAACACATATCCCAAAGCCACACCATCCTGGCCTCCCAACGGATGATTAGAGACAAAGGTATACAATCCTTCAGTCGGTAGATTCTCTTCTCCCTTCACTACAATATTGGCATCCAGAAATTCCAGGCAGGCTTTTAAGAAGTCTACACCTACCTTATCCTTCGACTCGCGCAGGAAAACATTCAGTTCTTCCTGATGAACGATTCTTTTCAGATAAGAAACCACGAATTTGGGGATATACTTATAGTACTTCGGAGCCTTTTCCCGGAGCACTTTATCAATATCAATCAAAAATAAAGAGTCGTCAGCCATTCTTTTTAAGATGAAATGATTGCGCAAAATTAACTCATCTTTTTAATTATACGCAATAAAATTGGTGAAAACTGCACCCAAAAACAAACAAAAGGCACCCAAAAACTATCAATTGATAGTTTTTGCCCTAAAGATTGCTCAAAATGCGTCCGTCAGAGTTAGGGAACTTTCGTAAAATTGCAACATCAAAAGTCAAACAAACGAATAATTATAATAAAAAAGGAGAACGATATGAACAGTATTACATTTCAAAAGGATTTGCTCGGAGTACAAGACGATTTATTACGTTTTGCATATAAACTAACCTCCGACCGTGAAGAAGCTAACGACTTACTCCAGGAAACCTCTCTAAAGGCATTAGATAATGAAGATAAATACATGCCCGACACTAACTTTAAAGGATGGATGTACACCATCATGCGCAATATCTTTATAAACAACTATCGGAAGCTGGTTCGCGACCAGACCTTCGTAGATCAGACTGATAATCTTTATCACCTCAATCTGCCTCAGGAGTCCGGATTTCAAAGTACCGAAAGCGCCTATGACTTGAAAGAAATGCACCGTGTTGTAAATGCACTGCCACGCGAATATAAGATTCCATTTTCTATGCATGTATCCGGTTTCAAATACCGCGAAATTGCAGAAAAGCTGGGATTACCCTTAGGAACAGTAAAGAGCCGTATATTCTTTACACGCCAGAAGTTGCAACAGGAACTGAAAGACTTCAGATAATCTGTGTTGCAGGATAAAAACAGTTATTACCCTATACAACCTAAACCGATAACGTTCAGATATGAAAAAGTGTTCATGAAGAGGTCAGAGACTACTTGCATGAGCACTTTCCGACCACCCGAAAACTATCAAAACACCACCTAAAAACTATCAATTGATAGTTTTCCCCCCAAATATTGCCTGAAATCCGTCTATCAGAATAAGATAACTTTCGTAAAATTGCAAAGTCAAAAGGCAAAACAATAACTATTGAAAAGGAGAAATGATTATGAATAACAGTATTACATTCCAGAAAGAATTGATCGGGGTACAAGACGATTTATTACGCTTTGCATACAAATTAACCTCAGACCACGAAGAAGCAAATGACCTACTCCAGGAAACCTCTCTAAAGGCGTTAGATAACGAAGATAAATATGCACCTGATACTAATTTCAAAGGATGGATGTATACCATCATGCGCAATATCTTTATCAACAACTACCGCAAGGTGGTTCGCGACCAGACTTTCGTAGATCAGACAGAAAATCTCTATCATCTCAACTTACCGCAGGAATCCGGCTTTGAATGCACGGAAAGCGCATACGACTTGAAAGAGATGCATCGTATAGTAAATGCATTACCCCGCGAATATAAAATTCCATTCTCCATGCATGTATCCGGTTTCAAATACCGCGAAATTGCAGAGAAGCTGGGATTACCACTCGGAACAGTGAAAAGCCGTATCTTCTTCACCCGACAGAAGTTACAACAAGAACTGAAGGATTTTGTTTAGGAGATTTAAAAAAAATCTGCAAAACCGATATATAGTATAAATTTTTAGTTGTGTTAGAGAGAATATGGGCAGACCGGAACAATATCCAGTCTGCCCTTTCTTTATATCCCCTCGCTCCATACCCGAACCGTACCCGAGTCGTACTTGCTCCGTACATTCTTCGGTCAGAAGTACCTCTGTACGGAGAAACTACGGACTTGGTACGGAGCAAGTACGGCTCGGGTACGGTATAAATAGAACGGAGTGCCTGGCTGCTTACTCATACCGCGCTCAGCATCGTTGAAGTTGCAGACCAGACAGGGTTCTCAACTTCCCGCTATTTCAGTACGGTGTTTAAGCAATACATGGGATGTTCACCTACTCAATATAAAGAAGAACACAAGTCATCCTAACGTTTTTCCAAGGAGGGTATTCGAAGATTACATTTTCTTAATTAACCTGACTCCAAATATTCTCCCAATCATCCTTTCTTTGTGAGATTTAAAAGAAATTTTCACTTTGTCCTTATTGGAAGTAGATTCAAAAGGAATATCTATTTTCATATCATAAAGATCTTCTGATTTCTGAAGTCGCATAGTAACAGATCTCAGAAGTTTATCATCTATATAAATGTCAAAAGAACAAGACTCTCCATCATTACCACAACAAGTCATTATTAACTGCAGGGGAGTTTGATCTGTTACCTTCATATCAAAAGTAAACCAACCATCATTCCAGCTAAGACGGAATTTACGTCCGACAAATTCTCCAACAGCAGTATTACTTCCTTTCAGACTATGTTCTCTCTCAGGTTCCATTTCTCCTAGCTGAATAAAATCAACTGTCTGCTGTTTTAAGACTTCCTGCTCCCGAAGATAATTTTGATATTCTTGCTTTCTCCTTTCCCAACCTGTGGAATCAAACACATCGAAATAAACAATATACCGTTCATTATACAAAGTATAAAAAGGAGCTAATACAATGTCTGACGGTTCTCCAATATTTTGAGTTTTGAACAAAAGGCTATCCAGAGATATTCTCCTTATCCATTCCGACACAGGTTTATTATCAGTTATTAAAACCGGAATATCTTTCATCGGATCGATTCTTTTATTACCCAACTTACCTGCCAAAACCCAAGGACCGTATTTTATTGCCATTCTATTGGGATTATCAGGAGTAGACTCCGTATAAACAGGCATATCAAAATTAATTTCAATAACATCGCCCTTCTTCCATTCTCTGGTTATTTTAAAATTAGTACCCGGAACAAGCAAGGTATTCATTTTCTTCCCATTCACTTTTATTTCTGTTTTCTCCGTCGTCCAATAAGGAATTCGAAGCAACATAGAAAATTTTTCAGATTTGGATGGGGTTACTGTTATCCTGATATTCCCATCCCGTTCATAGTTTCCTTCCTGTTTCAGAGTGATTCCCTTTTCCTGCCATGTCAAAACAGATGGGATATACAGATTCACAAATATATTATTCTTCTTGTCCTTGAAATAAATAGCTTCCCCATAACGGGCATGATTCTCAAATCCGGTTCCGACGCAACATGTAAAAGTTTCAAATGCACTACTATAACCTCTTTTACTTCCAGCCACTAACGGAAGATAATAAGTAGTCATCCCTGTTTCCGGATTTTGAGAAGCCAGAATATGATTATACAGAGCCTTTTCATAATAATCACTGTATTGGGTATCACCAGTTTCCAGAAGGAGCATTTTTGTCAGTTTCAACATATTATATGTATTACATGTTTCAGCCGTTCTATCACTCAGGCGGCTTGACAATATTCCTTTAGGTCCGAAATGTTCACCATCTCCATTTCCCCCAATACAATAAGTATGATTTTCAATTACTGTTTCCCAAAAGAAGTGAGATGTGATTTTATCTTTTTCATTATTAGTAAGCAGATGTCTTCTTTCCACACCTACCACTTTAGGTATCTGGGTATTCGCATGTAACCCTGCCAAAGAATCAATCTGGCGCGAAAGAGGAGAAAGGAACTGTTGATGATCAAACCAATGGCTCATTTCAAGATACTTCATATCACCGGTGATAGAATAAACATTGACCAAAACCTCTAGCATTCCGCCATGCTCACAAGCTAATATCTTCTGCCATTGTTCATCGTCCAATCCCTTAAACTGATTGTACGCCCAGTCAGACAGATGTATCAAAACCGACTTAGCTTTCTCATTTCCCGTATAGACATGAACATCATAAAGTCCGGCAAACAATTTATGTAGAATAAACCAAGGTACTATCGCTCCATTCAGATCAAAGCCTGTTGAGTAAATTTCTCCCTCGCCAACCTGCATCCAAATACTATCTTCAACACTACCAATATACCCAGTTCCTTTTACATCCTGGCATCTTTTTAATTCATCAATAACATAGTCCGTACGTTCTTTAAACTTCTGTTCTCCCGTCGAAGCCCACATCATGGCACATGCGGACATATAATGTCCCAAGCCCCTGCCACCTCCTCTTTCTGTTTCCCAACCTCCATAGTTATCCGCCTTCGGTGGTAAACCTGCATTTTTATGAAACCTATGTAATAATCGATCCGGTTCAAGACTCAACAACCATTCTGCGTCCAATGTCTGAGCATGTTTAAAAGGGCTTGGCAGCAATCTGATTTGATTCAACTGAAAAGGTTCCAGTGCCATCCGTATATTGTGCCTATCCTTACATAAACAGTAATTTGCTGTCAAAAGAAGATATATGAGAAGAAGAAAAGCTCTCGAATGTGTCATAATACAATTAGGTTTTAAAAAGCACGAAAGTTCCGAATACGATGAAAAGTCATATAATTAGCATCATGTTGCCGGGGTGGATTTCCGGTTTTATCTCTCCAAGCCGTACGGGAGACAAAAACAATGTCTTTTCCATCAAATTGCCAGTCGACATATTGAAAGCCATACAATTCCGGTTGATCGCATGTCAGCACCGTATCTTTGATACACCACTCCGTCAAATTATCCGAGCACATCAAAACCTGTGTGTTACGTATAGCACCACCATCCATATTGTTCCGGTCTTTTTCCAATATAAAATTGGATAACGTCCAATACTTCTTACTTTTTTTATCATAACGAATGGTGAACTTCTTGCCCGCTCCCGGAAGTTTAATGAAATCTTTCTCCGGATTAAAAGTCATAATCTTACCGTCCTCTGAAACAGAAGTCATTGCAGCCACGTCATCCGGTCCATAGGCCACACGCAGGATATCTTTGACTTCTCCCTCTCGGGTTACTACCGCATTGCCTTCCAACCATGCGGTAGCTCCTTCTTTCCACGACGAATCATATCGTATCTCGTTACTAAAATTCCACTGTCCGGCGTCCAGCAGATCGGCTTCACAGGAAATTGAAGTCATCAAAGCGGAGAAAGGTCCCCAGCCCCATTCTTGTCCCATATTTTCCATAGCACGCCAGTATTTTCCTTTATGACGAACTACCGGGACCGGAGCACAGTGATAAAAGCCACATCGGATAAGCCCGGACTTTTCATCTTTAGGTTCTGTCCAGGAGCGCCCAAAGTCCAATGACCTACGAACTACAAAATCTCCATACCCCATTGTAACCTTAGGTGATATACCTATCAGATACAACTCTTTGCCACGGTTAAATAGTGTAGCCCAAGTCAGAGATTCCAGTTTGGCGATCGGAGTCCAGGAATTACCACGATCCCCGGACCTATAGATATAAGTATCCGAAAGCTTTTTGCCAAAATAATCGTGTGAAGCAATATAAGTACCATCCGGCATGATAACAATGCTGGGTGATCCTATATATTCATGAGATATCGCCGGTGCATTATGTATTACAACTCCGGGAGGAAGTGTGTCACCTTCCTGGGTGATTCCTGCCCAACACAGGTTTGTAATCAGCAGGCAGCCGACTATCATCTTTAATGTTCTTTTCACTTTCATACCTACTCATGTTTTGCTATACGCGCATTATAGATTGCTCCTGTCCAGTTACCCGGTACGCCTTTAAAACGGATTGTTATCTTTTCCTTACCTTTCCAGAAATGCTCCGGCAACGAATATACTCCTTCAAAGAACTGATTCGGTTTATTCTGATAAAGATGTTGCCTGGCCAGTACCTTACCGTCTACATAAATATCAAATTCCAAATGAGCCGTTTCGCCTCCCCAATAGGTAACATGTAAATCTTGAGGAACATCGGGCAAAACCTTCATATCAAATTCAAACCAACCACCAATCCAGGCCGCTCTCCACTTTTTCCGGTGCGAAACACCATTACCAATACCCTCCCCACGGAAATTATGATCTCTCTCCGGTTGCATTTCACCTAAAGTAACGTAGTCAACCGTTATCTTATCCAGATCCTGCAACCGCTTCAATTCATTTTTATAGGCTTCCTGCATATCCTTCCATTCTTCAGTAGTAAACAAATCCCAGTAGACCATATAATGTTGATGATGCATCCCATAGAAAGGAATTAAAGACATATCTTTCGGTTCTCCAACCCCTTTTGTCTTAAATCGCAAAGGACTATCAGATACCTTCTCCAACCACTTGTCCACTGGCTGATTATTGGTTACTAACACCGGAATATCTTTTTCCATATCAGGTTCCTCCGTTCCCAACTCACCAGCCAGCAAAACCGGTCCATAGAAAATACCCACCCGTTTTTCATTATCAGGCATAGATACGGTATAAAACTTTATTTTAAAGGTAATTTCTATTTTATCATTATCTTTCCATTCCCGCTCAATAGAAACATAGCTATTATTAGAAGCCTCAAATGAAACAGAACTTCCATTCACTTTGATACGCATGGACTCCGCCCATTCCGGATAACGTAGACGGAATATAACAGACTGTGGTTTTTCTGTTTTAACTGTCAGCACAGTTTTATCAGAAGAAGGGATATCCGTATCCTGGGTAACAATCATCTTCCGGTCCGTCCAATTCAATTGCGAAGGGATGAACAGATTCACCCAAAGGCTGGAATCACTGCCTTCAGAATAAATAAAGTCACCATACTTCACGTGATTTTCCATACCGGATCCGCTGCAACAGCAAAATGATTGAAAAGGAGACAAATAACTTTTCTTACCACCAGAAATCAAAGGCGTATAGTAAGTACACATTCCATCATCCGGATTCTGAGAAGCCAGAATATGATTGAACACGGCTCTCTCATAATAAGCACTATACTCAGGAAGCGACTGCCAGGAAAATAAATGCCGCGTCAGTTTCAGCATATTATAAGTGTTGCACGTTTCTGTATTGGAAGTGCTTAAGCGTTCATTCAATTGTCCGGGGGTTCCAAAATGTTCTCCATCACTATTACCTCCGTTCACATAAGAATGATTCTGTACCACCGTATGCCAAAAGAAAGAAGCAATCGCAGAATCACGCTTACTACCAGTCAATTCATACAGGCGTGCGGCTCCTATAATCTTAGGTACCTGCGTATTAGCATGCTTTCCTTCCAAATCATCCACTCCCACCGCTAAGGAATCCATGATAGCTTTATGATTATCGAACCGTTGAGCCAAAGCCAGGAACTTTTCATTCTTTGTACAAGCATATAAATTAGCCAATGCCTCATTCATGCCACCAAACTCACATGCCAACACTTTCTGCATTTGTTCTTCTGTAAGATGCTGAAAGGTACCATACATCCAATTGGCCAATTTTTCGGCAACAGCCAATGCCCGCTCATTATGAGCGTATTGATAAGTATTAATCAGTCCGGCCAGAACTTTATGCATTACATACAGAGGTACCCAGCCTCCATTCAGGTCGAATCCCTGTGAATATATCTTTCCAGCCGAAACCTCCTTAAAAATCCTTTTACCATCCGGTGTAGCCGCCAGATAACCATCACCATTTGCCTGTTGGCAACTATCCAGTTCATTAATAGTGTATTCTAATCTTTGCAGGAAACGTTCATCTCCCGAAGTTGCATAGTACATGGCACAAGCTGATAAATAATGCCCCAATGTCTGTCCGGCTACTCCCAGACTTTCCCATCCTTCATATTTAGGAGCTTTAGGAACCAATCCGGCTTCTGAGCGGAATCCACTAAGAAAACGGTCCGGTTCCAATTCCAGCAGATAAGCAGTCTCCTTTTCCTCCGCATGTTTAAAAGGTCCCTTAGTTATAACGACCTCCCCCATTTCAAAAGGTTTTGTCGGTAAAACCGGAGTATCTACTTGTTTTGCCGCTTGCTGGCAGGACAGTAATAAGCACAAGGCACACACGCCATAAAAGTATTTCTCTATTTTCATGATATTATATTTTATTTACTACGAAGTTCATACATCGTCTCACCAACCGAACGTGCAGCACGTATCAGTTCCCAGTTGGGAGCATCATATACATTAATAAAACCAATCTGATAGTTCTCTCCATCTCCGCGCCCGGTTACAGCTTGGTCATTGTATTGGAACCAGTGTGTACCAACCAGATAAGGATTCATCACGGCATCCTGCACATAATGTTTATACAAGTCAGCCCGGTTCTCCTGGCTGCCTCCATAACGTAACCCGCCATGCAGCAGACCACGATCCAACCCTCCGAAATGGAACTCACCGATTATCATCGGAAAATCACGATCCTTGGAAGGCCGAAGCGAATATGCCGAATAAGTATACCTGTTGAAACTTACAACATCACAATATTTGGCTGCGATATCTACAATCCATTGTTGCACGGCATTCCCGGCAAAGTCTCCATAATTAAACCGGCAACCCAAATACAGTTTGTGAGGCGCTTTTGCTTTTAATGCTTCTTTGACAGAACGAAAATAAGCATTCGCCATATGACTTGTGAAGTCAATCAAATCATTTGTAGCCCCGGCATAAACTGAATCATTTTTCATCCAATCTTCCCAAGTAGCGAACTCACTTCCCCAAATAGTATTCAGTTCAGCCAAGGATGCATATTTCTCAATCAAACGATTCTTGAACACTTCCTTCGCATAAGGATATCTCCCTTGTAAAGCCAAAGTAGCCAGATAAGTATTATTACCCCAACCCAGTTCATTATCAACAAAGTATCCGATACACCATTCATCATTGGCAGCTGATGAGCCGGCAATGGTCCGTTCAAGACCTTTCCGAAATTCCGGTGAGAACGGATCTTGTATGAAATGCCCATATTGCGTATGGATTACCGCCGTATAAGGAGTCTTTCTTGTACGGATCACCTCTTCATTAGACCAGTTTGCAATGGTATTAATATTCCAACTCTTTAACCGTCGGTTTGCCTTATCAATCATTTTGATTTTATAATCAGCACCCCATTTCCGATACATATTCAGTTTCCAATAAGAAAGCTCTTTCCTGTCGTTGCGCTCAGAAACAAACAAAGATGAATCCACCGAAGCCGGGAGATTCAAGGGACGATAAAACTTCTCACGCCCTTTGACATTCGTCTCGTCTCCTCCACCTACACAAGTGATGCCATGCGACCAAAACAGATATCCCTGCGGGTCAACCAACCACCATTTACCCTGATATTTCTCTACGCGAAAATGTCCGGTAGCAGCCAATTGAGGTCCCTTTGCCCAACCCCCATAAATATCCCAGCTTTTATTGCCCGGATATTTTTTCATATCCTGTTCCTCTCTTTTATCCGCTTTCACTATTTCTCCGACACCGGATATCTTACCGGGATAACGGCTATGAACATATTGCCCGAATTCATCCACAAATGGAAGTAAATCTTCATATTCCTTGCCTGAGTATTCTTTATAAGGAATGGTCAGCATCACATTCTTCACCACGACCTCATCTCCCGACTGGATACGGGGAAAGTCCAAGGAAAAACGATGGATAGATTCCGGACGATAACCACACCACAATCTTGTAGCACCACCGGGCAACCCATTCATTTTGGGAAACAATTCCAATTGCTGCTTTGAATATTCTTTGCGTAAAATCAGAGTTTCAATCTTTTTCGTACTCCGTGCAGGTACATACCCCGCACCTGTACTCCAATAATCGCCATCCAAATGGCACTCCACGAATAACTCATGATCTGCCAGGTTCTGGACTTCACAAACTAAATGTACAAAAGGGGAGAAGTCCCAGGCTGTTTCTCCCGAAGAAAAAGTCACGCTCGCCCCTTGCCGGGTTGCCGTCCAATGCAACGTCTTGCCTCCGGAAACTTTTTCAAGTCCATACGTATCAATACTACCTTCTTTTAATAATTCGGGAAGTAGTTTTCTGTTATTCTGTCCTACTGCCCATACAGAGCAGGTGAATACTATTACGATTGATAATAAGAATGTTTTCATGGTTATTCTTTCAATATTCTGTTTTTAATCAAGTTTAGTTCAACCCATCAGGTAAGTAGAAATCAAAAGGGGCATTTCTATCGCTTCCCATTATTCCGTTTCTGTCTACCTTCAATTCAGCTACTTGTATCGACGAACGACGATAGATATAAGGCAACACACCGGCTTCATCCAACTTTCCGGTCTCGTCGCCCCAGCCTCCCTCTTTCTCCCATCCCGGATGAGTGAAATAAAAGACATACGCCTTATCTCCGGTCACTACCACTCCCGGATGACTGGCACGGACATTGTCATCTTTGCGCTCCCCTCTGCTTCCCAATATAACGCTTTGCTTCTCCCACTTCTCAGCATTCTTTGAGCGGTACACTCCAAAGCCATTCCACTGGTCTATCAGCATCCAGTAATATTCTTTATAATAGAACACAAAAGGCGCTTCGTGAGGAACATCACCAATCGTAATGCCCGGTACGTTCGTCCAATGATACAAATCGTCGCTTACAGCTTCCACCGTATAGCCTATACGCGAATTCTTATACCACATCCCCCATTTTCCATCCGGTTTCTTATAAATCGTGGCATCCAGCAACGGGTCTGCATCGGCCAAAGGTATCAATCCGCAGAAGTCCCAGTTCCACAAATTACGACTTGAATAATGAGCTATCTTGCCTATCCCCGACCATGACTCGTGCACTCCCCGGATATAGGTGACAAACAAATGGTATACTCCTTTATCATACACTACATGAGGAGCCCAAAACGTATTTCTTCCGCGCTCGAATTCAAGATCCAATGCACCTACATAATTCCAGTTCTTTCCGTGATCCGTGCTGACTGCCACGCCGATCCTGGTTCCATAACACCAATTGGTTCCTTGCGTAGGGACATTAGCCCGCCGGTTGGTGTAGAACATATACCATGCCTTCTCCTGTTCGTTATATATCACCATCGGATCTGCTGCCCCGTCATGAATGGGATCTCTGAACAAAGGGGCTTTAGCGACTCTCATCTCTTCTTTAGCCGCTGATTGAGCTTTCAGATCCATATCAGTCCCCAATATCAGACCACCTACTACTATGAGTAGTAACAATAATCGTTTCATCTATATAGCGTTTTTATAATTCCTTATTGGTTCTGAAAGAGGTTGCGGGCAATCCCTCTTTATTATAGAGATTAACTGCCGGATTGGAGTCCCACGCATGCCGCGCTGATAAAGGCTTCTTCACTGCATCGCTCCAAACCAGCACATCATTACCCTCGATAACCGCCTTTGCCGGAACATACTTACCATCCTCACCCGCAACTTCAAATGTGCGTAAATCTTTGCCGTCTTTACTCATCAGACCGCTTCCCGTACTTTTAAACTTCATGCGTATCTTGTTTCCTTCTATCCGGAATGAATCATAAACCGGACCTTGGAAGACACCCACACTATCTTTGTAAACCATCTCTTTGGCACGCAGATAAAGGCGCTCGCCTACAGGTTTCTTGTTATTCGGATGGATATCATAAGGATCGCCTACATCTATGGAAACAGCCATCCCGACATTAGGCAATTGCAAAGATTCTGCCTGCGCCTCCCGGAAATACTGGCAACTGCCTCCGCTGATATTAGGCAATTGTACAAGCAGGAACGGAAGATAGCCTTGTTCGAAACGTATGCGCCAATCGGTAATCATAGTTGGCTGCAACTGTTTATACAACTCCGGCTGACCGGAATTCCCTTCACCCTGATACCATAGAAAACCACGGATACCATAAGGTAGCAGAGGGGCAATCTTTGTATTATACATACAAGTGATATTATTGGAGTAACCCCTTCCCACCGGAAGCTTCGGCTCTATCTCACCATTGTACTTCCATTGTCCTTTCAAAGAAATGCGTACCTGGTTATCAGCAGAATGTAAATACGGATCACTAGCCTCATCACCCAAACGTCCATTTCCCCATTCGGACAACAGCCGTACGGCAATCACATTCTTACCCTTTCTGAGCAGTTTGGCAGGAACACGGTAACTTCTCACACCATCCCATCTTTCACGCCCTACTTCCACTCCGTTGAAGTAAGTGACGTCTCCCGTCATAACTTTCCCTAAATGCAGAATCAAGTCTTCACCCAGTGCCTCCTTCGAAAGTGTGACTTCTTTTCTTAGCCAAAGCAGTTGATAACCGCCCAAACCTACACGCGGAGGATATACCGGATAAGCCTCCTCTTTCCATGCCTTGTCATTAAAAGAAAGTTTATGAGCACCTTGTTTCAGCCCCACTTGTGTAGTCTGAACAATCTTCTCACGTTCTCTATCCTTCTCAACTCCCAACTGGTGGAGAGCTGCCCAATCTTCATCACTCTTATAAATCTCTTCAATCACCCGGTTCTTAAAAGCGGGAATCGTATAAAGCATTTCCGCACTAATCCATGCTTCGCAGATAGTACCGCTCCAGGAGGTATGAATGATCCCTACCGGTACTTTCTTATCCAAATGCAGAGCACGTGCAAAGAAATAGGCTACTGCCGAAAATCCCTTCACCGTCTCCGGGGTACATACCTTCCACTCTCCACCCGTCAAATCAGCATGAGGAGTTCTGCTTACAACTTCGGGAGTACAGAACTCACGGATATCCGCATAATTGGCATCCTTAATCACTTCATCGGCAGACAAGACAGCACCAACCCTGTAATTCATATTCGACTGCCCCGATGCCAGCCATACCTCGCCAATCATTACATTCTTGAACACCTCCTTCTGTCCACCGCAACTCACACTCAATGTATAAGGACCTCCTGCCGGCAGTGGTTCCATCTTAACCAACCATTTACCTGTATCATCAGCAACAGTTTCATACTCTTTTTCACTCATGCTGATTCGGACTGTTGCTCCGGAATCGGCCCACCCCCAGACCGGTGCATATATCCCCTGCTGAAGCACCATATTATCTGAAAAGATACGAGCTACGCGCATAGAATTGCTTTGGCTGTACGCCTTCGGGCAGACCAATAGTATCCACACGATGGAAAAGAATAAAGCTGAGCTTACACGTTTGTATACCATAATTCTATTTTTATTTATTTTACCTATCTTATCTTTAAAAGAAGTATTCGAAGAGGCACATCCTTTTACCTTAGTTCATTGACTGTACTTCCCGACTTATACAAATCCCATACTGAGACGCTTCGTTGTTCCAACGAGGAGAAACTTTTGTTTCACCAAGGTGGAACTATAGTTTCTTCATGATGAAACCTTTGTTTCTCCTTGGTGAAACTAAAGTTCTTCCCTGTTGAAACAGAGTGAGACTCTTACTCCTGATTCACTCCATACTAAAAGCCTCTTCGAATACCACTATTTCCAACCGGGATTCTGAACAAGTTTGGGATTTTTATAGATCTCCGACTGTGGAATCGGATAGAAATACATCTTGTCATCCCAAATACGATCCGCAGTCACACTATATTCGAAAAAATACTTGTCACCAGCCTTACTGATAGAAACACGCTTGATTTTCGTTGTCTCCTCCCCTATCTTCCATCTGCGGATATCCCAGAAGCGATGATCCTCAAAAGCTAATTCAGCCATCCTTTCTTTACGCAAAGCCTGGCGGAACTCCTTTTTCGAAGATACATCCTCAGAAGTCAGTGCAGCAATCCCCAAACCACTTCTGCCACGTACCATGTTGATCGCGTCACGGGCTGAAAGATTTAACTCATCCGTAACCCCTTCCGGACCATAAGCTTCATTCATAGCTTCCGCATAAATCAGCAGTATCTCAGCATATCTGAACAAAGGCATGGAATGCTTAGCTGTAGTAGTGCTATTGGCAGTCAGGCTTACACTGATATTCACGAACTTACTCAGATAGTATCCCGTTTTGGTTGCACCTTCCTGCGGAAGGCCGTTAAGGCCGTTCGGAAGTACGTCAACTTGTTTGCCATAAGCCGTTTTCCCGCCATGATAGAGTACGGTATATGCCAATCGGGGGTCTCTGTTGGCATAAGGTTCCGATTCATTCATCTCCTGCCCTTCCTTCATATCGTATGCATCAACCAGATTCTGAGTAGGACAATTGCCACTCTTTCCACCCTCCAGGCCGATTGGGAAATTCAATTTCTCCAGTTCGTTGGTATCACCAATTCTTTTAATCAGAATCATTTCCGGTTCTTTATAATTATCGGCACCCAGCAGTCTGTCAAATGACACTAAAGACAAATTCCAACTTCCGGCGGCATCTATAATCTTCTTGGCAGCTTTAGCTGTTTCTATCCATTTTGCAGGATTAGTCTCGGCATCCGGATTATTCAACGGGCTTGCAGCATATAATAAAGTTCTCGCTTTCAATGCCAATGCAAAGATTTTAGATACACGTCCGGTTTCATTATCATAGTCTGCATTGTAGACTGCCGGCAACCTTCCATCCTCGGTAACCTCGTCACACTCTCTCACGATAAAATCAACAATAGTTTGGTAATCAACCGGAACCTGATTGTTTGCTTCTTCCTCTGTCAGGACTTTCGTTATCAACGGAATCCGATTATAACGCTTTACCAACTCAAAATAGTAATATGCACGCAGAGCCTTAACTTCCCATTCCAGATTTCGGTATTTACGCATCATCTTGGCATAGTCTTTCTTAAACTCAAACTCTTTCCAGTCCTTGCCCGTACCATTTTCCAAGTAGTCATTGCAAGCCCGGATGGCTTTATAGTAATGCCCCCATTTATCATCTACAGTACGTATTGCACTCCAGCTTCCGTCATAAAAGCGGTGAATAGTTGAAGTGGGCCATACATACTCCGCTTCATCACAAGCTGCCGAACGCAAAGCACCGTCTACATCATTTAAGGCACCCGGAAGATAGGCATAGATGCCGGTCACAAAGTCTGTATTGGACCAAGTGGTATTGAAGAGTTTATTCTGATCGTAATCTGAATTCTCATTGTAATCCAGAAAGTCGCTGCATGAGGAGAGCAACATCACCAGAACTCCTGCTAAAAATATATGCTTTTTCATAATCTATATCTTTTTAGTTACATTAAAAACCAACTGAGAAACCAACCTGAATAGATGCCGGAATAGGATGAGAAATACCCATTGCTTCAGGATCGCACACATCTACGTGATCGAACAGAATGAAGTCGGAAGCCCTGACATAAAGCTTTGCCGATTGCAAAGGTGTTGAGGCCAATGCCTTTTTAGAGAACTTATAGTAAAGCTCGGCATGACGCAATTTCAAGAAAGATTTATTGGTCAGCCACAATGTATTGTCATTAAAGTTATTGGCATTCGTTCCTTGTGACAGTCTCGGAAACTTGGCGTTCGGTGTCTCAGGTGTCCAACGGTTATTGTAATAATATTCAGAGATAGAAGTATTGCCCGTCAAGGGACGGAACAAACTTGCCGTAGATGCAATAGCGGAATAGTTCCCGGTTCCCTGTATCAAAGCATCGATACCAATTCCTTTATATTCCACTCCAAGATTAACAGAGTAATAAATCTCAGGTATCTGGCTACTATAACCGATAGCTTTCTTGTCGAACTCATCAATAATTTTATCACCGTTCAAGTCTTTGAACTTGATATCTCCCGGCTTCACCGTGGACATATTCTGCTTCGGACTGTTGGCTATGTCCTGTTCATCCTTAAAGAAACCGATTGCCTCATAACCGAAAATCTGTCCAACAGGTCTTCCCGTAGCTTTCATCCATTCGTAAGGGGCATATTCTTCACCCATTTCTATGATCTTGTTACGGTTGAAAGTAAAATTAGCACCTGCGTTGAAACGGAAATCTTTTAATTCCTTATGATAATTCGCTCCGATTTCAATCCCTTTATTCTCTACCTTTCCGATATTCTGATAGGCATTAGTAGCACCCAGCACAGCAGAGATATCACCAGGGGTTACCAGCATATCCGTTCTCTTTTCCTTGAACAGTTCTACTGTTAAATCAACTGACTTTACAAAAGACATATCTAAACCCAGATTTGCCTTAGCAACTTTCTCATACAGCATATCCGTCGTTGGCAATCTACCTTCTCCCAATCCACTGGCACCATTGTATTCACCGCCCAGAATATAGCCATTAGCCCAACCATACTTACGATTCCACATCAAAGCCTCAGGCATAATATCCGTACCGGTAAGCCCCCAGGAAGCGCGCACCTTTAAAAGATCCAGGAAAGCAACATCTTTCAGGAAGTTTTCATTAGAAACGATCCAGGCAGCCGAGACAGCCGGAAAATTTCCGAAACGCTGAGAAGGAGCCAATAAATTAGAGCCATTACGCGAAAAGGCCAAGTCGGCTACGTATTTATCAGCATATACATAATGTACATGTCCCAGCATATTGATACGGTTACGAGTATTGTGCTGTCCGTTCAAGATAGTCTGCTCTCTTGAAGCCGCAAGAGTCACATTCAGTTTATGGTCGTCCCAGGTATTAGCATAATTTACTCTTCCCCATAAGTTAAAGCGGCTCCACTGGTTACCTAAAGAAGAACTGAACGAAGCGGCAGTACTCTCTCCCTTCAATGTATAATCTTCGGAAGATGAGGGATTGGAAACATTAGGCACTGCATAGGCATAGTTCATACCATAGTTATCCCAATACTCACAAAAGTTATCATAGGCAATACGCGCATCAACCGAAAGTCCTTTTAAGAACATACCAAGGTCTTGCCTGATGGCCATATCAGCAAACAAAAGCCGTTGATGACTCCTCGCATATCCTTTGGCTGCTACTTCAGCTACCGGGTTCCGGGTCCACACGTTGCTTCCACCCCAGTCACCATAAGGAGTCTTAACGGGAAAAGCCGCCGCCGGAGTATTATACAGCATTGACATCAGATCTCCGGTCAAAGGGTTCGGCCTGTTATGTTCGGACAACATACCACTCATCTTGAATGATAACAAGGTGGATTTAGTCAGATCTACATCTACATTGGTTCTTATGCTCAACTTCGAATACTTAAGTTGGGAGGAATACTCATCAACAATATTCTCCGGCTTAATGAAACCTTTGTAGGAGAGATAATCCACAGAAGAGAAGTATCTGACAATTTTTCCGCCACCACTCAATGTTACGAAAACATTATCCGTAGAACCTGATTTGCTCAAAACTTCATCCATCCAGTTCACATTACCATAGTGAGGATCATTATTCTTAATTCCATCCAATTGTGTCTGATCGTACATCGGACTCAAACCGTCATTCTTCATCGCTTCATTCATTGCCAATGCATAGGTATAACCATCTGCAAACTTCGGCAAGCGATTCAGCATATTAAAATGATGTTCATAATTCACACTGACATCAATCTTCTTCTTAGAACCGGTCTTGGTCGTAACCAACATGACTCCATTAGCACCACGCAAACCATATAAAGCCGTAGCTGCCGCATCCTTTAATATCTGAACGCTCTCTATTTCTTCTTTTGTAATCATGCTCAGATCTCTTTCAAAGCCATCTATCAGCACCAGAATAGAATTATCACGTGTGGAATTCAAACCGCGAATCATCGTAGTCGGTACACTTTCCCATACAGTACCGCCATTCTGCAATACAGTAAGTCCCAATCCCTTACCATACAATGCGTTCAGAGGATTGGTCGCCGCACTTTTCATGATCTCTTCTCCCGTAACTTCCGATATTGCAGCAGAAGACTCTTTTGCCTTCACCGTTACGCCATAGCCCAAATTCAGAAGTCTTTCCCCTTTAGCAACAATAGCGCTATCTTGTTGTGCATATGCGCTTAGACAAGAGAACATCAATGCACACGATAATTTATATATATTTCTCATAATCTTTTACTTCTTTAATTGTGATTTACAAGTAGCATATTACCATCCGGGATTCTGAGTTAAATATCCCTTGTTCATCTCTACAAATGGGAAGGGAGACAAATACCATTTCGGAGTGAAGAAAATGGTTCCATCCTCACCATCCTGAATAAATCTCTTCTTAATAGAAAATTTCTCATAAGAATAAGTACTATTATCTCCACGGCGTATACGGATTCCGTGCAATATCTTACGGAAGTCTTTTGCCTGTTTCCATCTGATCATATCATAGTAGCGCACTTCCTCAACACCAAACTCTCTGGCACGCTCGTCCAGAATTTCTTTACGCATCTCATCCTGAGTAAGCCCCGACTTCAACCCCGGCAGTCTGACACGTGCGCGTACATAGTTTACGTACTGATAGGCATCGCTCGTACGTCCCACTTCATTCAGGGCTTCCGCATAGCTCAGATAGATTTCAGGTAAACGCAAATAGGGCCATTGGTCTTGTTTACCCGCCATGTGTTCTTTATCCAAAATGTATTTGTAAACGGCAAAGCCTGTAAATGCCGCACCATCACTGGCAAGGTCATTGGCAGGACCCTCACGTCCACCAATCCATAACTCTGCCACATGGTCCATACCGAATTCCGCATTATTCACCAGGCAGTTTTCGTACAACCGGGGATCTCTGTTCGCAAACGGGTCTTCTGCTATGTAATGGTCTTTACTTTGTCTATCCCAGAAAGAAGCATCGAATGGAGTACCATCTGCATATGGAAAGAGATTCACATACTCCAGTGTAGGGGTCATTGCGCCATACGAACCGTAAGACTGCAAATAGTAACAATCCGCATCCCAGTACCAAGAAACCGTGGCACGGGCACGCGTATCGATCAGCAGCTCACCATTCGCCCTTCTATAATATGCATCCTGATAAGCCTGGCGGGGATTAGATGGATTCTGAACTAAATCCCAGGGATTTCCTTCCTGCTGATTACGTGTCATAAACAGGTCACAGGCATCTACCACATCATCCCACAAAGACATATCTTTACCACCGAACCAGACATGCTGTTCAGCAACTGACGGAGCAGAGGATGCTTCCGGATGATAAGGTTCGCCATCATTGAACAAAGGACTTGCACCAAACAACAAGATCCTAATCTTCAGACCAAGGGCAGCAGCTGCTGTAAAGCGTCCGGCCCATTGTTCTTGTTCACCGGATTGTAAGGCCCAGGGCAATACTGCATAGGCCTGGTCACACAAATCTGTTATAAAGTTCATCGTTTCACGAGCGGTAGCACGTGGTAATTTAAAATCGTCATTCGGATCGAAAGCCTTGGTTACTAACGGAAGGCCTCCATAATTGCGGAACATATCAGCATAATGGCAAGCGATAATCATTTTTGCCTCTCCTTTTAAACGTTCTTTCTCACTATCGTCAATATTAGGAGTCTGACCGATATTCTCAATAAATAACCAGGCTTTACGAATCCCGGTCCACTGTTCCTCACCGTTAGAATAAGAATAAACGGCAGCCGAATAATCAGAGGTAGCATTGAACTGACCGGAATAGTACAGGCCACTTACGCCGTCCCAACTCAAACCACTGGTGAAACAATCTGTCAAGGCATCCACAGCCCCCATATTCATTCTATTTCCCTTCGCACTCCAGTTCAAAGGACGTCCATAATAAAGTGAAGTATAGGCGTTCCATAAGAATGCACGGGCATAATTAGCATCATTAAACACCACATCTTTATCCACATCCACGCTCGGCGCCTTTTCCAGAAAAGCATCTCCTACCTTGAATTCATCCGCACAAGATACCAGTGCAGCGAATAATATAAGGATTAATCCATTAAATATCTTTTTCATGTCAGTCATAGTTTTAGAAGCTTACATTTAAACCAAAATTAATCACACGCATTACCGGATATTGCGGTACGCCACTGGACATAGATTCCGGATCTGATATTTTCAGCTTATCAAATGTCAGCAGATTATAACCGGTCATAAATACACGCATCTTTTCCATCCCTATCTTTGGCATAAACGGGAGGCGGAAGTTATAGCCGATTTCAATGTTCTTCAAACGCAGGTAACTTGCATCCTTCACCCACAACTCGGAATCCCGATAGTTATTCTTCACACCGTCAATCGTGGCACGTGGCAATTTAGCCGTAGCTGCCGTTTCCGGAGTCCAACGATCAGTAAATTGATGACTCATCAGAGACCTGTCGTAAGTTTCTCCAAGAGGTTTACGGAAAGTTTCTTCCAGAACACGGGATGTTTTTGTAGCTCCTACCCACAGCATACTGAAGTCAAAACCTTTATATTCAAAACCTAAAGTAAGACCGGCGTTCAGTAATGGATAACTGGGATATCCTATAGCCGTTTTATCATTATCATCAATCTTACCATCATGATTTAGATCCTCATACACTACATCTCCTTCTTTCAGGACATAGCTATGATCCGCCACATCTTCCATACCTTCGTAGTAGAATCCCCGGACTTTTAACCCAAAAGGTTGCCCCACAGGATGACCTGTTTTCAAAGTATATGTATATTCAGAAGGAACTTCATCCTGATAAACGATCTTGTTCTTCGCATAAGAAACATTCAAGTTGGTCCAATAACGAAAACTATTGATTTTATGATTCCATTTTAAGTTCAGCTCAACACCTTTGTTGGAAACAATACCCAAATTCAAAACAGGTAAGCTCATTGCATGAATAATCGGATCGGTAGATGCCTTCGCCAAAATATCCGTGCGTTTTTCATAGAAGTAATCGATACTACCACTCAGCTTCTGATTAAACAAAGAAAAGTCAATACCATAATTCTGCTTGGCAGATTTCTCCCAACTCAATCCGGAGTTACCGAAGCTCTTTTCGTAAGCACCCGGAGACCAACTTGTACCCGTACCAAATTGATAACCGCTTCCTATAAAGTAACTGTTAGGCAAATACAAGAACCTATCCATAAAACCGGTTCCATACGGATGGTATCTATCATTACCTACAATACCATAAGAAGCACGTATCTTCAAGAAATTAACTACTGGATTATCTTTCAGAAATTCTTCCTGAGTAAGTACCCATCCCCCGGAAACTGCCGGGAAGAAACCATAACGATTGCCTGGAGCAAAGTTCTCAGAACCATTATAACCCACATTGCCTTCAATCAGGTATTTATTATCATAATCATACGTGACACGACCTACCAAACCAACATACCCTCTTGGAATACCGGGGTAATCACTGTCAGGATAATAGGTTTTGCTTTGGTTATAAAGGGCCAATGCAGAAAGATGATGCAGATCAAAATCACGTTTCCAGTCAAAACTTGCCTCAGCATACCAGTCACGCGACTTACCAAAACTTTCGGCATAGCTGATCAGACCGGCTTCACCGTCCTGAATATACACAACTTCATTGGGATCGGAACCTGCCGGATGCTCCATCCATGTTACATCTTTCCTATACCACGGCTGATAACTCTCTATAGAAGTAGCACGCTCTTTGGTGTGATCATATCCGCTATTGTAGGCTACCTTTATCTTAAACTGCAATCCTTTGGTGACGAAATCCAGTTTTTGTGTTAGAGCCAAGTCCAGATTGACAACATTGGTCGTCTTAGAACCGTAACCACGTCCATAAATATTCCCCAAACCGTCAGACAATCCTACCGGCAGATATTGGCTATTACCCTTGATCCATTTCCCATCAACAATGCCAGGACCGGAGAAAGGTGTAGCCCAATAAATTCTGCGGAACAACTGATTTATATCATCACCCGAACGGGGAAAGTTTCTTTTCTCCACGCGACCTCCCATATTGATAGCCACAAGTGTTGTTTTTGTAAAATCAATATCCAGGTTTGCACGGTAGTTATAACGGTTGAAATTGAAGTTAGCATCGTAACGGGTATCATGGTTTTTAAAGAAACCTTTCTGATCCAGCATACCCATCGAAATGAAGTATCGAACCCTTTCCGTTCCTCCCGATATATTCACATTTCCCTGAGTCTGAGGCGCCGACGACTTAAACAACAGCTCCATCCAGTCCGTATCCGGATATATGATAGGATTAGAATGTGTACGGAAAGCCTCTACTGCTTCAGGAGTAAACTTGGGATCTTTGCCATCATTCGTATAAGCTTCATTCAAAAATGTGGCATAATCATAGCTATTCACAAATTCCGGCATCCGCGTCGGAGTCTGGATACCATAAGAAAAAGAAGCGTTAATCTTAGCTTTACCCTCTTTTCCTCGTTTAGTAGTAACAATGATTACACCATTAGCGCCACGTACACCGAATACAGCCGTTGAAGAAGCATCTTTCAAAATCGTAATATTTTCCACTTCATTAGGATCAATCTGGAAAAAGCTGCGCTCTACCCCATCAACCAGATATAGAGGCTTAGCATTCATTGTGTTCAACGTACTGATACCGCGAATAAAAACATCCGGATCATCGCCACCGGGCTGTCCTGATGACTGTATGGAAGAAACTCCCGAAAGTACACCTGACAACATATTACCAATACTCGCCGTAGGTACTTTCAACAATTCATCTGTATTCACAGAACTAATAGAACCGGTCAAAGTTACTTTCTTCTGAGCGCCATAGGCCACTACTTGAACTTCCTCTAATAATGTATTAGAAGATTTCAATACAATATCAAAAGTTCCTTTACCTTTCATCGGGATTTCCTGAGTTTCCATGCCTACAAAAGACACCACTAACACTCCATTCAAATCATCAGCCCGAAAAGAAAAATGCCCGTCAATATCCGTAATAGTTCCTAATGTAGTTCCCTTAACAAGGACTCCTGCTCCAATCACCGGCTCACCTGTATCATCTTTCACCACCCCCGAAACTGTTGCAGTTTGGGCGAAAGTAGCAGCAGTCGAACAAATACATAATAATCCTACTATTAGTTTCCGGACCAACCAGAATGTAACAGTCTGATTCATCTTTTCTAAATGCTTTTCATGTCCCATACTCTTACTATTAAATTAAAATTAAAAAGGTTACTATTTACATTTGTTGCAACAGCACAAAAGTGAATAAAAAATAAGTGACTACTGTCGTGAATTCATTCATTCAAGTCGAAAATTCCTTCACCATACACTTTATGCAACGATTGAACGATCTCTTAGACTTTATTGACTGATTTTTCTACCTGTTTATTTTATATTTGTTTCTACCCTTAAAAACCGGCATAATTACTCATTTTTTATATATGATATTTAGTTTAATTTGGTATTTTTGCGAATACCACACAATATTATGAATATATGGAAAACATTCAGAAAGTATCTTTGCTATTTATACTCTCCCTGCTAATATCGTCCTTCCAGAACATACAGGGAAAGGAACATAAGATTGAATTCAAAAGTCTCCCTCCTTATATTAATATCCCTACCGATGTTCAACAGATCTATCAGGACAGGGATGGTTTTATCTGGTTTGCAACCCGCAACGGGGTATGCCGCTTCGATGGTTATGAACTTGAAATCATCAAGTCGAACCTCTATACTCCCGGAGCCTTATCCAGCAATGACATTCTTGCCATACAAGAAGACTACCAACACCGATTATGGATAGGTACCAGCTATGGTTTAAACATGCTTGACAAGAAAAGCGGAAAGATTCAAAAAGAATTTGGGGCTCTGAACAACGAGCGAGTCCAGTCTATACTGATAACTAAAGATAATACAATTTGGTTAGGCACCGGTAGTTCTCTATATAAAAGCAACAATGATCCCGAGCAGTCCAATACATCTGTAAGTTTCACCAAAGTCAGATCCATGGATGTGAAATCTCTTGTAGAAGCCCCCAATAACCAAATATGGATAGGAACCTGGAGTGATGGGCTATATCGCTATATTACCGCTACAGACAGCTTAGTATCCTACCCTGCTATTAATCCTTTGAATTCCGCTTACTTTCTATTCCAGGATAGCAAAGAACAAATCTGGATCGGTACTTGGGGATATGGCTTATACAAGCTTCATCATCCATATGATCAGGAAAAAGCTTATTTTGAGAAGTTCGCACATGAAGAAGGCAACAGCAATAGTTTAATACATAATTTAATTTACTCCATCTCTGAAGATTCGAGTACCGGGAACCTATGGATAGGAACCCTGGAAGGTTTAAGTTGCTTTAACGGAAAGGATTTTCTCAACTACACACCAAATATTCCTTCCAATGGGTTGCCATACAATGAAATTATTAGTATTTTCAGAGACCGAACCGGAACAATGTGGCTAGGATTTCTTGGCGGAAGAGTTTACTGGGTACGACCACAAAATTTGCAATTCAACCTTCACCAACTTTCCCATGCATCTGTCGGAACAGCCTGTAGCAATATCCAAGGCCTGACAGTATACAAAAACGATCTGTGGATTGGATTAGAGAAACATAGTTTCATTATTCACGACCGCACCACAAACTCTAATAGTAAAAGAGAAAAAGCATTTAATCCTTCCATACTTCAATCAGAATATACTTATTATTCCTTTTTAAAACCTCGACACAAAGATGAACTATGGTTGGGTAGTTATGGTAATGGGGTCTACATATATCACCCTGAAGAGAGTGGCAAGCCGCTATCAAATATGCGTTCACCTGAAATTCCTCATTTTCCAAACTTTATATATTGTATGTTTGAGGACAATCGGCAAAATGTATATTTAGGCTCCACCACAGGATTAAGTATCCTGACGAAGGAAGGGAAATTCTATCACTATAACAATTTACTTTCTCCTCAAGGGCAATACTCACATAGCGTATATTCCATCGCCCAGGACAGTCTCAACAATATCTGGATAGGAACAGATCATAGCGGTATATTTCGCATAAATCCAACTCAGGACCTCAGTAATTGCACATTCAGTTCTTACTCTATCAATAATAACAAAATAAATTCCAATGAAATACAATGCATATTTGTGAATAAAGAAGGAAATATCCTCGCAGGAACAGATGGAGGAGGATTGAATTTATATGATCCTCATCTGGATTCTTTTATTTCAATCCATACCCAATATAATATTCCGGGAGACATGATATGCAGCATCCTGGAAGACAAGCAACAAAATCTATGGATGGGAAGTAATGTCGGATTAATTAAATTAAATCTGAAAGATTCTATTGCCGAAAGCAAATGCCGTCTCTATACCACTTCAGACGGTTTACAAGACAATAAATTTGCACGGGGAGCGGCATGCCAAGCAGAAGACGGAGAAATGTTCTTTGGAGGTCCCCAGGGATATAATTCCTTTTATCCGGAAAAGTTAACGGCTGATGAGTTACAGCCAGACATATTCATAACTGATATACAGGTACAAAACAAATCAGTGAAAGACCTCCCAGCTAAAGATAAATTAAACATAATGTCTGATCTGGCACCCGGATATGCTCAGACCCTTCACTTAAATTACAAACAAAATGATTTTACCTGTAAACTATCTGTTTTGAATTTTTACAATCCGGAGAAGAATGAATATGCTTATAGATTGGATGGTTTAGACCATACATGGCAATACACCACTGACAGAAGCAACATTATCTCTTATAGCAATCTGGAAAGCGGAACCTATACGCTATATATAAAAGGGACGAATGGGAATGGAAAATGGAGTAAAGTAGAAAAAGCATTAACCATCATCATTACCCCTCCCTGGTGGAATAGTATGTGGGCTTATATAGCCTATGCTATCTTCTTAATAGCAGTTATTGCCTATACCATACATTTTATCAGGAAAAGAATAAGACTAAAAAATACACTCCGCATAAAAGAAGTAGAGCAAAGGAAACAAGAAGAACTGAACCGCGCCAAACTACAATTCTTTACCAATATCACGCACGAGCTTCTTACTCCGCTGACTATTATTTCAGTCACATTGAATGAGATAAAAAGTATCGCTCCTCAAATAAGCGATTATTATTCTATTATGGACAATAATATCAATCGCTTAAAACGATTGCTGCAACAAATTCTGGAATTCAGAAAAGCAGAATCGGGCAACCTGAAACTTAAAGTATCTCAAGGCAATATTGCTTCCTTCATCCGAAAAAGCGTCGATAGTTTTCTGCCTCTGCTCAGGAATAAGAAAATGCAACTCGACATATCAATCGAACAAGAAGAAATCATCGGATACTTCGACCCTGACAAAGTCGACAAGATTCTCTATAATCTTTTATCCAATGCTTTCAAATATAACAGAGAAGGGAAAACAATACGCGTCAATGTGTCTTATGGCTCTTCAAAAAGAGAAATTATTATATCTGTTAGCGACAACGGAGAAGGGATCTCCAAAGAGAATCTTTCTAAACTGTTTAATCGCTTTTATGAAGGAGATTATCGCAAGTATCATACTACAGGACATGGAATAGGTCTGTCTTTAACCAAAGAACTTGCAGTGTTACATCATGGTAAAATCGAAGTTGAAAGCCAGATCAATGAGGGAACGACATTTCGTGTCACCCTGCCCATTATTGAAGAGGAGTTTACTGAAGAAGAAATAGACAGAAGTATTCTTCCCTTACCCGAAACGGTATCAGATTCCCTCTCTGTGATATCTTCTCTGAACAAAGAAGAAACCATAGAAATCACAGAAAAAATTGATAAGAAAAAGCTGCTATTAGTAGAAGACAATGAAGACTTATTAAAAGTCATGGCCGATTCATTGTCCCGTGAATACCACATCATCAAAGCCACCAACGGTAAAGAAGCCATTGAACAATTAGAAAAAACAAAAGATATCGTAGTAGTCATATCGGATGTGATGATGCCTGTCATGAATGGTATCGAACTTTGTCATTATATGAAGAAGCAAGATGAATGGCTACATATTCCAATCATCCTGCTGACGGCTAAAAGCAGTGAGTCAGATATCATTGAAGGATATGAAGCCGGGGCAGACGATTACATAACTAAACCGTTTCAACTGACATTGCTACTGGTTAAGATAAAGAGCCTGCTTAAAAACAAAGAAAACCTACTCAAAAATTATTCCAATATCATTGCTTTTGAAATGCAAAAGCCCAATATAGACTCCGCAGACAAGGAGTTCTTACAACAAGCTATCAATTGTGTATATGAGCACTTGGATGACATCAAATTCGATCAACAAGCATTTGCAGATGCTATGCGAGTGAGCAAATCAACTTTATACAGAAAGTTAAAGAGCCTGTCGAATGAAGGTCCCTCTGTTTTCATTTCTGATATACGCTTACAAACAGCTTATAAGATTCTTTCTGATAACCCCAGTATGCGTATTTCCGATTTGGCTTATACTGTAGGATATAATGATCCTAAATATTTTAGCAGTTGCTTCAAAAAGAAGTTCAAAGTATTGCCCAGAGATATATCACAAGAATGATGCTATTCAGGCAATGTAACAGGGAATATACCACTATCTCTGTGTTCCCGCTTAATAATCTCTTTCATCTGCTTCACAATATCAGGATGGGCAGCTGCAATATTATGATCTTCATGCACATCATTTGAGAGATCATACAGATAAGGTGTCCCTTTCTTTACCAATAATTTCCAGTCTCCCATGCGGACACCAATCTGATCTGTTTCATGGAACTCCCAATAAAGAAAATCATGTTTTTGCTGCTTGCCATCATCCCCCAACAAGGTCGAAGCAAAAGAAATACCGTCGAAGCAGTCATTCTTTATCTTCTTATTTATGTACTTCTTCGGAAATGCTTTATCCCCCATCAACTCACAAAATGTAGGCATCACATCGTAGAAAGCCAATTGGTGATCATTGACCATGCCTGCTGATACACGCCCTGGCCAACGCACAATAAAGGGGATTCGTATACCACCCTCATGGCATTGCCGTTTCAGACCACGCAGCTTACCATCCCGTCCGAAAAATTCGGGATCCGCTCCACCCTCTTCGTGAGGGCCGTTATCACTGCTAAAGATAACGATCGTATTATCATCAAGACCTTTCTCTTTCAGCTTCCTCAAGACTTCGCCTACATAACTGTCGAGACGGGTAATCATACCGGCAAACTCAGCATGGGTATGTTCCACGGCATTATAACGCGAACCTTCGGAACCTCCCCAGGTTTTATCTCTGAAAAAATGCTTTTTGTATCCTTTAAGAATGGAGTCATTGGGCTGTGCCAATTCCGCATGTGGAAGCGTATAAGTGAAGAAGCCATAAAAAGGTTGTTTGCCATCCTGCTTATCAATCCACTCCATGGCTTTCTGATGAATCAAATCGGCAGAATATTGCGAACGCTTTTTGTAATCATCACCAAACATGGGATAATTGATGTTGTCTTCCATTACAATACGTACGACTCCGGTATCTCCTTCCTCTTTACTGTATTTGTTCAGGAAATTGGGATAGTACAAATGTGCCTGAAACTGACATATATAACCGTAAAATTCATCTACACCCCGTTTATCCGGTGTGGAGCAGGAACCTTCATAGCCGCCCGCCCATTTACCGAAAACTCCTGTAATATAGCCGTTCTTCTTCATGACTTCGGGCAGAATAATGTGGTCTTCATCATACGGTTCCTGTCCTACGACAGAGAAATCTTTATTGATGCCGTATGCCACAGCAGGAACATTTTTCCAATATTCTTTATTACCACGCACATGAGTATGCCCAGTGTGCTGCCCGGTCATCAAAGAAGCACGGGAAGGTGCACTAACCGGACTACCGGCATAAGCTTGGGTAAACAACATACCTTCCTGCGCCATACGGTCGAGGTTGGGCGTCTGGATATATTTCTGCCCGTAACACCCCAAGTCGCCATAGCCCATATCATCGCAGAGAATGAAAATGATATTAGGCTTGGATGAATTATTTGCCGCATTGCTGTATAAAGAAATAGCGGTCAACAATCCTGTCCCCAAAGTTACTTTTATAGATTTCATATCATTGTTTTTTCTATTTCACTGGGACGGTTCATTCATTTCTTCTCTCCGAAATCCTCCTGTTGTTGCTCCACTTCTTTCAGTTTCTGCATATTCTGTTCTTTCTGCAACCGTTCCTGTTCTAACTCAGCAGCCGATTTTACTGTTGTTCCTCCCAACCCGGTAGCAGAAGCGCTTGAAATAAGCACCGCCTCTTTTTCTGAATATAGTAATGAATGCTCTGTCAGCACACTTTCCAACTCCAAAACAGCACTGGTGGGCATCTGCGAACCTTCAAACAACACACTGGCTGTCACCTTTATCTTGCCCGATTTCAAGGTCGACTGTATCAGTACCGGAGCAGTGCCCCACTTTACAGGTGCAGGATTTGCCAATATGAAAGCATCTCCCAGAAGGCGTCCTTCGCCTTCCACATGGAACTTCACATAATAATTATTCAAGCGCTTGATATTTCCATTTTTATCAGCAACGGCAGCCACCACTGTTACAAAGTCGGAGCCATCGGCTTTCAAGTTAACCCCTTCATTATCTGTCCAAAGCAGTAGCTTCTCCGGACGACGTGCCGGATGCACCTCATGGGTGGCAACCACTTTGCCATCTATCAGCCCTTCGGCCAGCAAAAGTACATCTTCTTGTTTTTTCTTCCGGGACATAGCTTTGTCCATCTGAAAATCATAGACATCCGGGAAAGTGATAACAGGTGAAGGCATACCGGCTTCTGTCAGTGACTTGCTGTAAGTAGACATTTTCCCGTCTCTCATGAAAGTAAGCCGTACTTCCTCGCAATTCGAATAAACAGTGACATCCTTACTTGAGAATGGAGTCATTTCATGGGCTATATAAACCATCGGGCCAGTCTCGAAAAGGCGTTCCTGTTTCTCGGGCGAACGCTGTGCCTTGAACATATAATACGAATACTTGGGCTGACGGAATACATCCATCAATCCACCATAAAACGGATCAGGATGGTAACCACGTTGATGGTCGAACGAGTGCCAGAGACATCCACCCACGTGTTGCCGGGGAGTGCGATAAAGAGCATCATAGCAAGTATAAGTATAGGTAGGATTGGCATAATGCCGGGCCTGGATGAGCATGGGTTGCTCTCCCCAGTTGCGTGCTACACGACTGGGTGAGTTATGCGAACTCCAATCATCCACATTGTCGCCCCACTCACGGGTAAAATAGGTAATTTTAGGATCAACATTCGGATCACCCCAGGCCTTCCCATCAAAAGACGGATGGGTGAAAAGTACCGGGAAATATTCTTTGCCACGCGCTCCGCTGTCGCAACCCGAATAACAATAAGGGTAAGGATATTCCTGATCGACCAGTTCACGGGTCTTCTTGGCAAAATCATCCGGATACCAAGTTTCATTCAGGATAGGTTCCCACAACCAGACACAAGCATGATTACGGTCACGGCGTACCAGATTACGTATATCACTATATACACGTTGTGCAAATTCAGGGGCATCATTCCAGAACTGCCAGCCCGGAGTATTGACTATTACAAACAAACCGAGTTCATCGCATGCATCCATGAAAGCCGGGTCTTGCGGACAATGGGCATTGCGGATCACCTTCATTCCCGCATCCCGCAGTTTCTTTGCGTCACGCCAGTGAATGCTGTTGGGCACTGCATTACCTACTACAGCAAAGTCCTGGTGGCGATTGGCACCGATCAACGGTTCTTCATAAGGTCTGCCGTTCAGCCAGAAACCATCCTTACCTTTAAATTCCACACTGCGGATACCAATACGGCGACGGTAACCATCCACCACTTTTCCTTCGTGGTCGCGGATACGTACAATCAGATTATATAAAGTAGGAGTCTCCGGACTCCACAACAATGGATTCTTTACTGTGATTTTATCTTTTGAAGTAACAGCCTTACCCGGACGTACCTGTATTTTATCATTCAGGAACGCCACTTGAGTACCATCCGGTTGCTGCAATTCATATTCCACAACTCCTGTAAAAGTTTTACGGCTATCATTACGTAGATGAGCTTTCAACAATACTTCAGCCGAAGCATCCGATACCTTATCATAAGCCACAAACAGACCGCCACCTGCGACCTCGTCCTCAAAGTTAGGGTCGGTGATAAAGACAGGATTATGAGCTACCAGCCAGCAATCACGGTAGATACCACCGAAGTAGGTAAAATCAAGGACATCCTGTGCCTTTCCGGGAGGATAAGACGGATCATCACTATTGTCCGCCCATACGGCAATCACATTATCCTCTCCCCATTTCAGGGCATCGGTTACATCTACGACCACCGGCAAGTAACCACCAAAATGCTCTTTTATCAACCGGCCATTCACAAACACCTTGCTCTTCCCCATGATGGCTTCAAAATGCAGGAATAACTTCTTTCCTTTCAATGCATCTGCGGGAGTGAAGTGCTTACGATACCAAACTTCACCTTGGTAATTGATACAACCGCTGGCTTCTGTAGGCAGATATTCAATCCCATTAGGCAGGGAGACTACAGCCCATTCCGTATCATCAAAACTTATAGCCTCAGCACCGGCAACGCTTCCTTTATAAAAACGCCAGGCCGGATTCATGGAAAACACTTCACGTCCGGAATTGGGTAATTCGAAGAAACCGGCAGTGGAAAACTCTGGTTGGTGAGACGCCTGCAATGCGCTGCAGGGAACTAACAATAAAACAATTAGAATTAAATGAATGATTTTTCTCATGAAGATAGTATTATTTTAGGTGTACACGATTTGATGCAACAACAACTGTTTACAACATCCGATACAAAAATAGGGCAAAACAGAAGATACGTATCACAATAATCACTATTTTTTAATCCAATTTTGTCTAACCACCCATTCTTTTTTACCTTCAACAAGACGAAAGAGTATAATATAAGGATGAGAATGTATTCGTGTTGATACATTCTCATCCATCCCAATTTAGAAACGACTGATTACCTTAAATTATTCTACCTTTACTATCCGAATATCAAATAGTCCTCCTACCGTATTATTTTTCTTTGCATGTAACTTCACCGTCACGGTTTTCTTTCCGGAAAGCAATTCTTTGGGAAGCGATACTACTTCATAATAGAATAAATCCGGAATGTCTTTAGGTTGGCAACGATCTATTGTAGCAATCTGCTTTCCATCTACCAATACATCAAATACCCTTGCACCTTCATCCGTATTGATGAACTGCATGTAGAGACTTTGAGGTACATCCGGCAACACCGCCATCTGGTACATAAAGTAACCGCCATTGGAAGCATGCCTCCATGAACGACCATATGCTTCACCCCAATCCATATTCACACCCGCCAGTTTATGATCGCTCTCCGAAAGTGGCGACTGAATCAGTACATGGTCTACCGTATTCGCTTGCAACATCTCATTTTCCTGAATAGTCTTCTTTTCCTGTTCATAAACAGCCTGATAATCTTTCATCTGTTTATAAAGCGGGAAATAGATGGCATAGCGGTTGAAATGAATTCTATTGAAAGGAATCAACTCAAAAGTAGTGGAAGCTACCTCCGATGAACATTCAAACACTAATTCCTTATCCGATTTTCTGGAAACTGCTTTCTTTATTTTATCTAAAGAACCTATTAACGCAGGAGCTGTCAGCATTGGAATTTCTAAAGTGGCAACCGTTCTTTTCGGGAATCTGAAACTATAGGCTTCTTCCAGTCCATTATTGTCGACTTTTGCTGCCAGGACTATGGGACCATAGAGAAATGCAGCATATTTATCACTGCCTTTCAGATATTCTACTGTAACTTGGGGAGTTAATTCCACCTCTACTTTGTCTCCATTGCTCCACGAGCGGTCCAACTGTACATAACCTTCAGTATTCGGAGCTAACTGCATCTTCTTGCCATTCACCCATACGGTCATCTTCTTCGCAATCGACCAATGAGGCTTGCGGATATTCAAAGTGAAATGAACGCCAGCAGCCGTATTGATTACAAAACCCACCTTATTATTATCAGGGAAGTCCGTGTTCTGTACCAGTTTCACACCTTTATCTTTCCAGTTCAGCTCGGAAGGCATAAAGAGGTTGACATACAACTCGGAACCTTGATGCGCATATATCATCTTTCCAAACTTTGCAGGAGCCTCCATACCTGTACCGGTACAGCACCAGAAACTATAATGCTGGGTTCCATATATCCGGTAATGTGCCGGACGCATAGAAGTATAGTAAGTACACATTCCTTCATGAGGATCATAATTAGCCAGGATATGATTATACAATACCCGTTCGTAATAATCCACCATCTTCATTCTTCCGTAATCCTGATACAAGGTTTCCGTCAGCCTCATCATATTCACGGAATTACAAGACTCCGGTCCTCCGTCACTTGGCACTCTCTTTTCAAACTGATCTACCGGGAAGAAGTGCTCTCCCGTACTGTTTCCACCAATCACCCAGGTATGCTTGTCTACCACAGTTTCCCAGAAAAACTGTGCCGCCCGGGTATACTTATCTTCCTGGGTATAGTTGTATACCTTCTCGAAACCCGTGAACTTGGGAATTTGCGTATTGGCATGCCAACCGTTCAATACATCCCGTTCCTCGGCTGCGGGAATAAGCATGTCTTCATCATTCAGAAGTTTAGCCCATTTCAGATACTTCTCATCGCCTGTAATCTCGTATACAGTGATATACGACTCATTGATAGAACCATGTTCACATACCAGTAACTCCTGAATCTGTTCATAACTCAGTTTATCCAGAACCTGATATCCAAACCAGTCAGCCATCTTCACCAGTACATCTTTTGCTTGAGGGAGATCACAACTCAGATAGGCATTATACAACCCTAACATGATTTTATTCATGATGTATACAGGTTCCCATACCCCGTTGATTGTCGGATTGTTGGTAGTGAACTTTCCACTCACTACTTCTTCAAAGATGCGTCGCCCGTTGATAGTTGCCAACAGATAGCCATCTCCCTGGGCATCCTGACACTCTTTCAGTCCGCGAACCATCTTTTCAATCTTTCTCTTCAGTGCCTCATCTCCCGTAGCTTCATACATCATTGACATGGAAGACAACGAGAAGCCCATAATATGCCCGGCCAGAGGGCCACCACCCCAGACATCTTCGGACTCCCAGAAAGGATAAGCAGGTGCATCAGGAGCAAGACCTGCCTCCCGCCGGAACCAGGATAACAGACGTTCCGGCTCCAATGATAGTAGATAAGCATGATCCAGTTCCTGAATATCTTTAAACTGACTATCGCCAAGTCTCACGTCCGTAAGCGGAAACAAAGTCCGTTGTGTGGGTTGCACAGGGTTCACCACTATTTTAGTATCTGCAGCTTCGGCAGTTGTGTAGGCACTTAGCAAAGTACCTACCAGCAAACAAGTTATATATTTCATCCGTTCTGTTTTATGTATAAAATTTACCAACCATGATTCTGAATCAGGTTCTTATTCTTATCGATCTCAGTCTGTGGAATCGGGAACAGGTAATGCTTATCCTCAAATACACGTTTCATCAGTTTCGAGCGTTTGTAAAATACGGATAAACCCACTTGCTTCGACTCGGAAGGAACATTCAGATTCAATCCTGATTGCTGTGCAGCCTTTTCCAATTCTTGTATAACAGGAAGTGAATTCATGCCCGTAACATTCGCACCATCCACCTTTTTAGCTATCATCCAGCGACGTACATCATAGAAACGATGGTTCTCATAGAATAACTCTACCCGACGTTCGTTTCTGATTCTCTTACGCATTCCCACCTGGGTTTTATCCTCTTCAGTGATGGGAAGTGAAGGCATACCTACCCTGTTTCTCACTGCATTGATAGCACTATATACTTTGTCATCCGGTCTATCCAAGTATTCATTCCAAGCTTCGGCACAATTCAAATATTGTTCAGCCAAACGGAACAATGGATAATGATGGCTTGTACGCCATGACATTTTCAAATTAATATTAGGATCCATCCATTTACGAATACCATATCCTGTTTCACAACTCTTTCCTACCAGCTTCTTATTCCCCTCAAAGAAGTCATCACTATTATTCAGCCAATAAGCATAGTATAGCGGACGATTGACAAATTCCGACTTCCAATAAGTTCCCTGGAATAATATGGAGGCATAAAAACGCGGATCACGATCCTTATACATATTAGATATATTCTCAACATGTTTCATCGTTTTTCCGTCATGCAATTCACCTGACCAGAAACCTGTTTCCGTATATCCGGACTCCGGATTTATCTGAGGATTACCATTTGCATCATAAATCACACAACCATCGTCATCCATCTTGAAAGGGAAATAACCGTCTTTGGTTTCATATGCATCCACCATCTCCTGCAAAACAGAGAACTTACCATAACCACCGTAATCACCGGCATTGGAGGTACATTCCTGATCAATCGTCATATCCGTACCCAGCAATCCCGGAAGAATGATTTCCTTGGAATGCGTGTTATCATAGAAGAGTTTCGCATAATTATCCACCGGATTGGAAGGATTGGGCTGTTCAAGAATGATACCTGCACGAGCACTCCAATCTATTACAGCTTGTGCTGCTTCCGCCGCTCTTTTCCATAACTCTTTATCGTATCCCTGAGGGAATAACTGCGTACCATCAGGATTTATCTGGTCAGCATACATCTTGTTACCATTGTACAAAGGACTTGCCATATACAGCAAGGTACGGGCTTTCAGTGCCAGACAGGCCCCCTTAGTAATTCGTCCCAATTCTTGGGTAGAATAGGAATCAGGCAATCCGGCTGCAGCAATATCCAATTCAGAACAGATATAATCGACTACTTCAGTCACAGAAGCTCTCGGCAACATCGTATTCTCCACATTAGAAATGTCCACCAACTCCTTTGGCAAAGGAATAGCACCGTACTGACGGAAAAGATCGAAAAAGAAATAGGCTCTGAAGAAACGGGCTTCCTCCTTATACTGCTTCACACGATCCGAATAATATGCTATTTGTGTAGCTTTCAATTCTACTTTATCTATATTGTCAATGAAAACAGTGGCACGACGAACGAAATTGTACATAAACTTCCATTCACCCAGCGGGTTATTCGAAGCGCCCCATGCCCCGCTGTTATACAACAGTCTGGAAGCCGGAGTTTCCCAATGATCATACATCTCATCGGTACAAGCACCCAGCTCACTCTTGAATCCGTCACGCCTCAAGCTCCCATGGTCCCAATATAAGCTCCAGTAAATACGTCCCAAGGCCAGTTCCGCAGTTTTGATATCACTGAAGATTTCTTCTTCAGAGGAAACTTCTGTCGGTGCAATATCCAGATAGTCACAAGACGTTGTCAGCATGACAGAACATATAAATAATAGTATAAATTTTATCTTTTTCATATCTGTATTTCTTTAAAAGGTCAAGTTTACTCCGATATTATATATTTTCTGTTGAGGGTAGTTACCCGAGTTATGAGGCATTTCCGGATCGAAGACTTTAATCTTATCCCAAGTGATCAGATTTTCTCCTGTCAGATAGAAGCGGCAGCCTGCCATTCCCATCCGTTTGCAAACAGCTTCTGGCAACGAATAACCGATCTCAAGATTCTTCAGACGGAGGTAGTCGGAGGAACGCGTCCAGTAGGAACTTGCCTGATAATTGTTTGGATTAGAGTCAGATGTCATACGAGGATAGTCTACCTTTGCATTCTGCGCCGGAGTATTGTCCTTCGACCAGTAATTACCTTTCACATCGGCAAGGACATTGGAGAAGCGAGCAAAGGGCCAAACCAGATCACCGGAATACCAGATATATGCTCCGGCAGCTCCCTGGAACAGTACACTCAGGTCAAAGCCTTTATAACTACCGCCCAATGAAAGACCGAATATCTTATCAGGTTTATCGATACGTCCCAAAAAGCCCTCATCTTCCGCATCAATCACATTGTCATTATTCAAGTCCTTATATTTGATATCACCGGGCTGCACATCACCATACATTTGTTTCGGACTGTTAGCAATATCTTCTTCCGATTCAAACAAACCGATAGCTGTCAGTCCCCACATCTCACCAATCCGACGTCCTTCGTTTTCACGCCACTCACGGCCCACATAGTCAGGTTCGGTCATATCAATGATCTTATTGCGTGCATAAGAGAAATTGGCTACAGCAAAGATGCTGGCATTACGGAAAGCCTTACGATATTCCAATTCTAATTCAAAACCTTTATTATCTACAATACCTGCATTGATAAGCGGAAGGGACTCCACACCCGAGAGGTCGGGAATAGTCAAAGGAGTAGTGAGAATATTCGTACGGTGTTCGAAGAAGATGTCACCGGTGAAACGCAACTGATTATTGAACAAAGCTATATCCAAACCGACATCTATCTTCCGGGCACGTTCCCACGTTACATTCGGATTTCCGGTAGTGGCTTCCTGGGCACCTCCCAGATACCAACCATCGCGCACATAACCAAAGTTATAACCATACATATTCGGGTTCCAAGTCGTCATATACATAAAGCGGCTACCACCAATCTGATCATTTCCCACTTCACCGAAAGAAGCCCTTAACTTTAACATATCGAGCCAAGATACATTATTCTTTATAAAGTTCTCTTCTGAAATTAACCAGCTACCGGACACGGCAGGGAAGAAACCAAAACGCTTACCTTTCGGGAAGTTCTCGGAACCGTTATATCCCGCATTAAATTCAAAATAATACTTCTTGTCCAAATTATATGTAACACGCCCTACCAGACCTTGTCGGCGATAAGGCAAACCAGCCACCGCATTCTGAGTACCTCCACCCACACTCGGTGTATTTTGTTGTTGGTTATACAATGCCAGTAAACCTACCTGATGCCGTCCAAATTGTCTGTCATAATTCAAAGAGGCTTCTACTACGGCTGTTCTCCAACCATTGGCAATCACATCATAACCTAATGTCGTATTACCATCTCCTACGGAAGAATAAGTTCCTTTGGATAGATCCGTTTCATTTTCATCAATTGAGAATGTATAAGACTTATAAGAACGATGTCTGTTCACATTTCGCCAATTACTATTATCAAAACTTATACGTCCTTTGGCAGTCAAACCTTTCACCAGTCCCGACATATCCCAAGATAATCCCACCGTAGCATTCAACGTTGTGGTATGGTGTGCCCCATAACCGGTCTGCGTAAGAAGAGCATACGGATTAGCATTTTTACCTGCAATTTCACCGATGGATCCATCCGGATTAAGCATAGGATACCACCAGGAAGGAGTTTGTTGTATAGCTTTGAAGATAGTTCCTGCCGCCTGACCGGGGAAGTTGTTATCTTGGATAATTCCTCCAAGATTCAGTTCCATCTTCAGTCTCTTAGAGAAATCCACATCCAGATTGGAACGGAAATTATAGCGTTCGGAACGTACCTGAGTATCGTAATCATTCAAGTCCGTATGCTTGTACATTCCACTTTGATTCAGATAGGATACGGATATATAGTAACGAACGGCACCGCTACCACCCGATACATTGACATTGGCCTGAGTTTTGAATGAGGCTTTCCGCAACAACTCTTCTTGCCAGTTTACATTAGGATACAAATACTGGTAAGTAGGGTTACTGCGATCACGGAACTTCTCAATATACTCATCCGTATATGTTGCATAATTAAGACCATCATTCTTCAGACCTTCTCTGTAAAGTTGCAAAGCATCATATGATTCCAGATATTCCGGCAATCGGGTAGGATTCAGCACTGCTTGCTGCACATTAACATTAATGCGAGGCTTACCCTCAGATCCTCTTTTCGTAGTAACAATCACAACTCCATTCGCACCACGCACTCCATATACGGCTGTGGAAGAAGCATCTTTCAGGATAGAAATACTTTCTATTTCATTCGGGTCGATATCACCAAAAGCGCGTTCAATGCCATCTACAATAACTAACGGATTGGAAGCAGTCTGATAGGTTCCTTGACCACGTACCCAGATGGTAGCACCGTCATAACCCGGTTCTCCCGAGTACTGAATAGCAGTAACACCGGTCAACTTACCTGCCAATGAATTAGATATATTGGCAACAGGAGATTGAGTTAGTTCTTTGGTACTGACAGCAGATACAGCACCCGTTACCGTCACTTTTTTCTGAGTACCATAACCAACTACTACAACTTCATCCAGCATTTCATTGGATTCCTGCATCACAACATTCAATACAGACTGATTTTTCAACTGGATTTCCTGTTTCTGATATCCTATATAAGAAAATACCAATATAGCATTATTCGAAACATTTGTAATCTCGTACTGCCCGTCAGCACCGGTAATCACTCCCTGGGCAGTTCCTTTCACTGTGATAAGTACCCCTATTAAGGGTTCTTTGTCGACGCCTGTCACTGTTCCCTTTATTATTTTTGTAGCTTGTGTCGTAGAAGCTACAGCAGCAACATCGGCAAACAAAGCAAGGGGTGAATTGACAAACAACAATGTCATAATCAAACAAATCCCCCAGCAGGAATGCCATTTGTCAGGGAGCATTCCAACATCAAAAACTCTTTTCTTTTCCATAAATTAGATCAATTAATAAGTATAACAATAGTGTATTATAAGAACTCATAGTATCAAATCTGTCTCATTTTCCAGAAATCCGCAGTTTGATTAACACAAATGTAGGGATTAGAAGAGAAGATTTACATCATAATTTTGGCAAAAGACAATAAAATCCTGTCATTAATAGGGGGTACAAAAGGTTCTTGGCAAGCTTTGCAAAGATTCTTTCAACACAGAACTGTCAAAGGGGGCAGGCTGTCTTATGAATTGTAATTACCATATTTGTATATGGCAGAAAATGCAATCATATCAGTTTTAAGAGGCACTATACTAACTATCAAATAGAAATAGAAACAAGCATTTTCCTTTCTATACTATCAGCTTCTTGAAATTCTACGAACTCAAGGTTTGAATAAAACAAGCTATCTGGAAAAAAGAAATCATATTTTGCGGGAAAGAACCTGCCTATTTACTCCAAAACAAACGGTCTATTTACCCCAAACATACAATCTAATCAGTCAAAACACACAATCTGTTTCTATAAAACAGATAATCCTTTTTCCAAGGCTACACCATTTTGCTCAAAAGGTGTAACCTTTTACCCCATTAGGTGTAGCCATGTATCATAAAGGGTATAACCATTCCGCCAACCAGAACTTATTTGTTCTGGTTGGCGGAAGCACTTGAAGCAAAGAAAACTTTCCTTTTCAATACAGTTCAGACAGATTCAAATCCAAACGTGCAAGATATTAGAAATTATATAGCATTTTATCACATTATTCCCAGTCTTAGTATCTCTTCAAATCTTTGAAACGCAAAATCCTTGCGTTTCTTTTCACTTCTTTATAAATGGGACGGACGAAAGGATTCTGAAAGAGCCAAATTATCATTTTGCCATTTTGCTACTTCATTCCTACACTCTCCTATTCCTTTTGTTTTTGTGTCCGGCAACCGAATACTCCTCCGGCAATCATTCCGGGCAAAGCCTGAATCTTCACCGTCACACTTTTTCTGCCTTTCGTCAAATTAGCAGGTATGGGATAAGCCCTGTCAATCCAGGCACTATAAGTTTCCGCCCGCAGTTTTTGCTCACCAATCTTCCGGTCATTTACCAGAATCTCAAACTCCCGGTTACCACCATCCGTACTGAGATAAGTCAACACCAATTCCATCGGTCGTTCCGCATCCACCTTCATTGTATAGGAGAACCAACCGCCATCCGATGCATCCCGCCAAGTATTGGGTCCTCCGGTATGCGTATTCTTACCTTTCAGGTTATGGGCTACCTCCGAGTCAGTATGCCCGATAATAACTTTATCCGTCATACGCCCACGCTCTATCAGTTGATTCTTCAGAATTGTTTCATCCGAAGGAAACCATACGGTCATCTCACCATTTCCCCTATGGGAACGTGCATAATAAGGAATCAAAGTAAGGGAATCAATTACAGACTTGATGACTTTAAAGTTATCCTCAGCAACAATCCGTTCAGCCTTGCCCTTCAATACATTTACTCCACCGAACATGGCATTTTCAAAAACGGGCGCAAAAGCTGTTTCCGGTTTCAGTACATAGTTAAGAACTACATTCTTATTATCGGCAAATTCAGCGCAATAAACAATCGGGCCGCGTTCCACAGCTATATGATTGACATCAGCTTCCACCAGATCATTTGCCTTACATGTATGTACCTCCATGGGTAAATTCATTTCAATGACATCACCCGGTTTCCAATCTTCCGACAGAACAGCATAGCCTTTTTCCATTCTGTACTCTTTGGCGCGTCCATTTACGGTTATCTCCACCGCTGGTTTATGGGTTGCCGTATAGTTATACAAATCAGAAGGAACCGGCTGATCATTCACCCATCCGGGAATACGCAGCATTACGTCGAAGTGCTTCTTGCTTTCGGGTGTCAATGTCAGTATGACTTTACCATCCCAAGGGTAATCAGTTTGTTGTGTCAGCTTAATATGCTCTCCACTGTTTAAAACAACTTCGGCCTCATTGGCTCCGTATAAGTTGACATACATTCCTTTGGCAGAAACCGCATACACATATCCGGGAACTGAAGGAATGAAACGAGATAAATTGGAAGGACAGCAAGAGCAATCAAACCATTCGCTACGTTCGGCACCATTCTCATCACAAGTCAACACATTCGGATAAAAGAATTTCTTGCCATCCAGACTGATGCCACTCAGCACACCATTATACAAGGAACGCTCCAGAACATCAATATATTTGGAATCTCCATGCAACATAAACATGCGCAGATTCCACATACAGTTGGCTATAGCGGCGCAAGTCTCACAGTAGGCGGTACTATTGGGTAATTCATAGTTCTTGCCGAAAGCTTCGCCGTGACGGGTGGAACCGATACCACCGGTGATATACATTTTCTTTCCAACTACATTTTCCCAAAGCTTATCTATAGCATTCTTATAAGGTTCTTCGTTCTTAAGTGCGGCAACATCTGTCATTGCAGAGTACATGTAAGTAGCTCTCACGGCATGGCCTACCGCCTCATCCTGTTCCAGCACCGGTTTATGATCCTGCCAGTAAGCGCCGTTGCGGAACTGGTCTTCACTACTACGGTCGTACTTATCATACTTTCCACGTGCATCCAAGAAGAACTGGGACAGATCGAGATAACGTTTATCTCCCGTTACCCGGTAGAGTTTAACCAAACCGATTTCAACTTCCTGATGTCCGGGTGCTACCGTGATTTTCCCTTCTTCCGGTCCAAAAGTCTCGCATAGCAGATTCGCACTCTTTATCGCTATATCCAGGAACGAACGTTTCCCTGTTGCCAGATAATGAGCCACCGCGGCTTCGTACATATGTCCTACATTATAGAGCTCATGACTATTATCCCGTTCATTCTCCCATCTTTCCTTACCGATCCACGGATGGTTTCCGCCACTTGTACGGACTGTATACAAGTATCCGTCCGATTCCTGCGCGGCAGCAATCAGGGTGATAAGACTATCCACATAAGCGTCCAACGCCTTATCCTGCTTGACCGCCATCAGATAAGAAGCTCCTTCCATAATTTTATAGACATCCGAATCATCAAACGGATAAGGTGAATTGAACTCACCCTCCATCAATTTGCCTGCTACGGCAAAATTATCGATGCGATGCGTATCTTCACATTTCTGGAAAGCAAAAGGAACGGTTACACTACGAATGGTTTCGATACGTGGCGCCCAAAAGTTATCATTGAAATGCACATTGGTAAAAGGCACATCCTTATAAAAGTAATCAGACTTTTCCTGCATAGACTCACAGGAAAGGAGAGTACAGGAAGCCAAAAGGACGATCAGTGTTTTCTTCATGGTTATTCTATATTTTATGATTTATCTATAATTCGTATCAGAAGTTATTTTCAATTCATACAATCCGCCCGCCCGCTTATCCTTACCGGCCCGGAATGTCACTTTCACTTTATCTTTGCCTTGTGTCCATTCCACCGGAATAGGGAATACATCGTTCACATAAGTCAAATAAAGTCTTCTGTCCAAACGGACCGTACATAGCAGGTTATCATCTACTAGGATATCAAATTGACCGGCTTCCGATTCATCCCCCCAGAAACGGCAAATCAGGTTATAGGGCTTCGTTTCTTTTTTATCTATATGCAGAACGTAAGAAAACCAGCCGCCGTCTGCCATACGATATTGTCTGTTCTTTGCCCAGAAGAAATCGTGCCAGTAGATGGAGTCATTCTCTCCCCAGAGCAGATGTTTCTTTTCATTTTTTTCGTCTCCTATCTTCACTTCATCCGTCAGAGAACGAGTGCGATAGGTAAATTCATCGGGACTGTATATTTTCCAGTAGACCGTATGCCGTTGATGATGCATCCGGAAATAAGGAATCAGTTCCACATCCTGTTGCTTACCCCCATTCTTAACTGTAAAGTGCAGCGGACTTTGTGAAGAACATACAATCCAACTCTCCAGGTCAGCCAATGAGCCAACCAGCATCGGGATATTTCCGGCAGGTACCGATTCACGGCATGCCCGATTATCGGAAACACGGTCTGCCGGCATATTCTCCTTACCCAATCCACCGGCCAGCAACAACGGGCCATACATGACAGAACCAAAGTGAGGTTCATCCTTTGCATAGTCGATATATAACTTCCGGGCGAATACCAAAGTGATGACGTCTCCTGTCTGCACCGGAGACAACAGACGTATATAGTTTCCTTTATGGGCTTCCGTCTTCGCTTCTTTTCCATTGATCAGAACCACCGCTTCGCCATCTACCCAGGCAGGATAACGAAACAGGAATGAACCGGTATAATCCCCTTTTTTATCTATACTGACAGAAATCGTATCCGATTCCGGGAAACGGGTATTCATTGTCAACGCCATCCCCTTTTCTCTCCAATTTAGGCGTGAGGGAATATACAGATTGACCAGTAAATCCTGTTCTGATTTAAAATAGATGGACTCAGCATACTTGGAATGATTTTCCATACCTGTACCGACACAGCACCAGAAAGAATCGAACGGAGTACTGTATTGTTTGAAGGAACCGGGCAACAGAGACGTATAATAGGTTACACATCCGGGCATATCCGGGTCCTGAGAAGCTAATATATGATTATATAAAGCATGCTCATAGTAATTCAGATATTTAAAATCTCCATCCAGCATAAACATTTGTCTGGACAATTTCAGCATATTATAGGTATTACAAGTCTCAGCCGAAGTATAATCCAGACGCTTACTCTCCTCACCCGGTATGCCGAAACGTTCATAGCAACTATTTCCTCCGATAGCCAACGTGTGATTATTTATAATCATATCCCAGAAGTTACGGGCAGCTTTATGATAAACTTCATTAGAGGAAAATTCATATTCCCGGGCTACTCCCATAAATTTAGGTATCTGATCATTGGCATGGCGTCCAAATAGTACATCTTCTCCATTGGCTACCGGATATATTACATTAATGTGATTAAATCTCTTGGCTATCTGCAAATACTTATCATCTCCGGTTATGCTGTAGATATCGGTAAACACTTCATTCATTCCGCCTTGCTCCACACTCAGTGTACTCTGAAATAAATCGCTATTACTATTCAAAGCGATATTAGCAATGAAATCGGCCAAAGGAAGCAGGATATCTTTCGCCTGCTTGCAGCCTGCATAGACATAGGCATCCTTCAAACCTGCCAGAATCTTATGAATGCAATACCAGGAATTGCCATTCTGGTTATAATTCCAGGGTTGTCTGGTCTCATCGGGCCGGTTCAGGATAACGTTACCTTGCAGTAATTGCCGATATCCTTCCTTCGCTCCCGCACCGGAAATGAACCATCCGTCTTTTGTCTGATTCTGGCATTCCTGCAATTCGCTCAGCATATAATTGAGTTTATCCAGGAACGCTTTCTCGCCTGTAGAAGCATACATCATGGCACAAGCCGACATATAATGTCCGTAGCTACATCCTCCATGTGTTTCCCAACCTCCATAATTAGAGCCTTTTCCTTGTAGCCCCACACCACGGCGTACATGCGGAATCAGCCTGTCTACTTCCAGCGAAAGCAAGTATTCTTTATTCAGCTCCATTGCTTTCTTGAAATAGCTGTCAGTCAACTCCACATCCGACAGGGCAAAGGCTTGCCACACCGGAACATGCACGCGAGGCGCTTTACGCACCTTCTCATATTCCGATGCCGGCAACTTTGTTATCCCTAAAACCAGTATACCTATAATCAATATCAATCTACAGTTCTTCATAGTATCCCGATGTTATCTCATTTATTTTATTGGGTTACGGGGAAAGCCGAAATACGCAAACGGGCGGCTCCCATCGGTATAAGCGTAATCTCTTCCAGTACTTCACTTTTGGGAGCATCTTCTTCCGGCAATACTCCGCACAGTCCATACTTGTCAATTCCCCAGGAAGGTACTTTCCGCCCTTTTGCCTTTATCATAAGGGGCACACTCTGAGTGGTAAAAGGATAATCATCAGAAGGCCATTCTTTTCTTTCTACTTTCAGGCACTGTGTCAAAGTTTTATCGTCCAGCTTCAAAGCATAATTCCATGCACTCTGCGGATAAATCTCGTAAGTAGGCCATGCGTTCACGTCCGCATCCTTCTGCCATTTGGAATCCCAGATGGCTGTTTCCGCACTGTTCACTTTCCTATATTCTTCTTCTATCAACAGAGAGAAAGTCAACGGACCATAATTCACACTCGCACTATTCTGGTTTGTTTCCCAACGCTTGACGGATAATACCATCGGCAATTGTAAAGTAACCACATCACCTTCGCTCCATGTTCTGCACAAACGGATGTATTTACCCGACTCCATATCAGCATTCACCACATTCCCATTGACAAGTACTTTGGCACTCTTACACCAGGAAGGAATACGTAGATACAAAGGGAAATCCACACTCTCAGAAGCTTGCAAGACAAAACGTATAGACTCCTCGAAAGGATAGTTCGTCTCTTCTTTCAGGGTAACGACTGTACCGTTTTCACCCACCTTGGCCTGCGTGGTACAAGGACCGTAAATAACGGCAGCCAAACCATTATCGGGAGTTGCATACATCAGGTTCTCAATATAATAAGGCCATCCCTGCGCATGATTATGCTGGCAGCAACGACTACTGAAAGGATTCATTGCCAGGAAAGGGCCTCCATTATCGATACCGGGCCTATGATTCTGAGAATCACTCACTACCTGATTGGGACAGGTAATGTATCTCAATGCCTTAAAATCAGGCATCACTGCTGCCGGATAAGAATTAAATGCCACATCCTCGCAATGTTCTGCCCAGAAAGGATCACCAGTCATACAAAGCATGATTTCATCCGAAGCCATCTGCTCTACAAAGCCACAGGTTTCTGTTCCCTGTCGCGGATCTATATAAGCCAGACGGGCATTCTCGTCAGCTCCAAACATACCTCCCGGTACTTGCCCAAATATGCGGCGCACCAGATGGTGTACTCTATAAGAAGCTTTCAAATCTGCCGAATCACCACTAAGCATATAATAAGTAGCCGGCTCACGGAAAGATTGAGCGATATTTACATTATGCCAGTTAGGCAATGCCGAATCATTAGTCCAGTCGGCAGTATTACGGTGTATCTTCTCTGCAAGCTCCAGCAGGAATTTATCACCCGTCCGGTTGTAAAGCCAATAAACACTGTACAGATTATCTCCTCCACGACTGTTTTCCCAATAATCCTTCAGGAAATTCTCATCAGGTACCGTCATTTGCCATTTGAAATAGTTAGTCATAAGACTGATAACCCTCTCATCACCGGAATATTCATAATAGGATTGCAGACACCAGAGCATGATCATATTTGCCCAAAGTTCCCGGTTCCCCCTTCGTTCATTGACCGGACCAAAATATCCATCCGGTTGCTGACTTCGGATAGCCGCTTCAATCCAAGTTTGAGTTTCAGCTATCATTGTAGAATCATTCAGAATATATGCCATATTGCCATATCCCTTCAACCAGTAAGGAACTTCCTCCCAACCATGATCGCCACCGGAGAGTAACCATGCATTGTCTTCCTTATCCAACCATGCACTGATCTCGCCCAGTTTACCTGTCAGGCCTTCCTTCTGCAATAATAAGTACTTTTTCAACCAGCCTTCCGGTTTAATATTTCCTACCGGCAGCTTAATAAAGTGCAGAGGCTTCAGTGGTAATCTGTTTCCCGTATAGCTCACATTAGCAGAGGCCGTATACGGACGGGATAAAATATTCACTTCTGTCGAGGCATTCTTTTCCGTACAGGACATAAGCACAGCCGTAGCTAAAAAAGAGCCAAGCAATAAGTTCTTCATTTTTCTTTTTCTATTAAGCATATCGTTATCTTTTAAATTATTTCTGTGACAGCAAAAATACAGCAATACAGAAACTTTACAGGATAAAATCCAACCTGAAAATGCAACGATTCTGTTATTCGACCTTATTTTATATTCTTAATAGCCTCCAAAACTTTTCTTACCTCCATTAATTGATCCGGACTCCATTTTACCACCTTTCTATCATATGTGATTAATCCGTTGATTTCACTTTCCACATCCGTGATCTGGGTATAAACAGCAGCACACAATCCTTCCTGTTTTTTTAGTTCTTCTACTTTGCCGGCATACTCAATGAACAGTCTTTTAAGATCTTCCGCACTATTCACCGTTGTATAATTCACTTCACTGCCTGCCCAGATATGATTATCTATTTTCAAATTAATACCACCATATTCTCCACAAACCACAGCCCGCTGATTCACCGGATTATCATAGACAGCCGGTAGCGGATAGTGATGTTTATCAATCATATCCCCGATTTCATAATCAAACCAACCGCTGGCAGCATTCACCAGGCGACCGTTACTCTTTTCCTGTACTTTTTTGACAGCCATACGTGTATAAGCCTCACGCTTATCTTCAATATCTTTCCGGTCATATTGCCCCCAGCCTTCATTAAATGCCACCCAAGTGATAATAGAAGGAGTATTCTTCAAACAGTTCATGATATTATGGGCTTCACGTACAAAGTTGGTTTCCACCCAGTCGTTTCTTTGTGTATTAGTGGTCGCATTCGGAATATCCTGCCAAACCAGCATTCCCAGTTTATCACAATGATAGTACCAGCGTGCAGGCTCTACTTTCACATGTTTACGTATCATGTTGAATCCCATTTCTTTCACCATCTTTACATCATATTCCAATGCCTCATCCGAAGGAGCGGTATACAATCCATCAGGCCACCAGCCCTGATCCAATACACCGTACTGGAACAATGGTTTATTATTTAGATAAATACATGGTTTGCCGTCTTTTCTCTCCAATGCGATTTTACGCATACCTGCATAACTTTTCACGATATCTACAGTTTTACCGTCCTTCTGCAATTCAATCTCAACATCATATAAGAATGGGGACTCAGGACTCCACAGGCGAGGATTCTTCACCGGTATTTGCAATTCTTCGCCAAAGGAGGAAACTTTCATCTTAGTAACTTCCTTCTTATCAGCCAATACACGAATCACAGCACTCATGTCATCCGATAACGCATTAGGCATGAGCGTGATTTTCATCTGTTCATTGTCAATATCAGGTACGATCAGGAAGTCGGACAAATGGGTCTTTGCTACAGGCTCCAACCACACAGTCTGCCAAATACCTGTTACGGGAGTATACCAAATTCCATTCGGATTTAACGACTGCTTACCATGAGGCTGGCCACCAGCCCACTGGGAATCAAAGACCTTTATCACCAGCTCTTGTTGGGCAGTCTTTTGCAGGTAAGGGGTGATATTAAAGGAAAAGGCATCGTATCCGCCTTCGTGTGTACCTACACTCTTCCCATTGACATAAACTTCGCACAACCAATCCACAGCACCCAAATGCAGCAGTAATTCTTTTCCCTTATAATTCTTTGGTACAGTAAACGTTCTTCTGTACCAGTAATTCTTATCATCATTCTTCGCATCAACTTCCATTACTCCCGAAAGAGCAGACTCTACAGGAAAAGGAACCAGAATACTTTTATCAAAGACCCGTTTCTCATTATACGTATCCCCATATGTACCACGGGTAAACTCCCATATTCCATTCAGATTAATCCAATCGTTCCGCTGCATCTGCGGACGAGGGTATTCTTCCAAAACATGTGCAGGATCTATCTTTTCTCCCCAGGTAGTCATGACTGCAACTTTAGCAGGTTTCCACTCCTGAGAACATACGGAGAAAATGAGTCCAAATATCAATAGGAAAGAAGAAATCAATCTATTCATCATACTGTGTTTTAATAAAGTACTATTAGTTATTATCTCTTTTTATAATCCGTACATCAAAAATACCACCTGCCGTACTTCCATTCTTAGCCTGGAATTTAACCGTCACAGCATTTTTGGAAGCAATACAACTATCGGGTATCTCGATATAGCGTCTATACAGTCCAGAACAGTCTGGATTAGGAGTAGAAAGATCAAGAGTCTGTATCGGTTTCCCATCAATCAGTACATCAAATACCCGGTTTCCTCCATCACTCCCAAAAAGCTGTAAACATAAAGACTGTTTCACACCGGGCAGGGCTTTCAATTCATACATAAAATAGCCTCCCTTATTTGCATCTCTCCAGTCGTATCCGTTAGAAGAAAATACCGCCTCCATTTTGTGTGCCTTTTCCGACTCTTGATTAGCCACGATCACCCGGTCGACAGTCTTGGCCTGCAGTTCAGCCTCTTCTTGCTTTTGTTGGTTCTCCAATTCATTCATTTCTTTATGTGCCTTTAAATAATCGTCTTTCCGATCATAATGACGGAAATAAACTGCATACCGACTCCAGTGAATCGTATTAAACGGAACCAGTTCCACGGGTTGGGAAACCACTTTATCAGTACATAAAAATGCAAGTTTATCCCCTTTCATACGGGTTATAGCAGATGCGATCTTCTGAACATTACCAAAGAAAGCCGGTACCTTGACTACAGGATAATTTTTCGATGCGATTGTGCTCCGTGCTGATCTGAAATCTGCTTTTTGTAACTGAGCGTCAGGAATCCGGACACCCAATACGATAGGACCATATTTCAAAGCTATATAATGGCTAGCCTGATTCAGTGGAACCACCTCCACTTTCATCGGTAAATCAATATCCACCCGGTCTCCATCCTTCCAATGTCTATTGATAGAAATATAGCCATCGGCTCCTGCTTTCACTTTCTGACGCTTACCATTAATCATTACAGTTAGTGAGGATGTTCCCACCCAATAAGGACAGCGTACCTTCAGATCAAATTCAGAGTCTCCCGAAATAGTCAGATGAGTAGAACTTTCATCCGGGAATGAAGTCTCCTGCCGAACCTGAATATTCTCTTTCCATGAAACCACTGAAGGAATAAACATATTGACATAAAGAGCCTCATCCGTATGTGCATAGATCATCTGTCCAAACTTGGATGTCTGTTCAAACCCTGTACCTGTGCAGCACCAGAAAGAATCATACGGAGTGCCATACACCTTATAGTGGCCCGGCTTCATAGAAGTATAATAAACGCACATTCCCTGATCCGGATCATAGTTGGCGAGAATATGATTAAACAGTACATTCTCATAATAATCTACTTTTTCAACCTCACCATAATCACAGAACAACCGTTCCGTCAGACGCAACATATTCACAGAATTACAGGATTCCGGTCCACCGTTATGTTCAATTCTCCGTTCAAATTCTTCGGGAGCAAAGAAATGTTCACCTGTACTATTTCCTCCCATTACCCAAGTGTGTTTATCTACTACGGTTTTCCAAAAGAAGCGGGCCGCCTTGGTAAACTTCTCATTTCCATCATAACGATAAACCGACTCAAAACCAGTAAACTTAGGAATCTGAGTATTTGCATGCCAACCCTGCAAAATATCCCTTCCTTCAGACATCGGTACCCACATATCTTCATCATTCAGCATCTGCGCCCATTTCAGATATCTCTTTTCTCCTGTTATCTCATACACATCCACAAAAGACTCATTGATAGAGCCATGCTCACAAACCAGCAGTTTTTGAATATCTTCATGCGACAACTTATCCAGAATGGAATAACCAAACCAATCAGCCATCTTCACCAAAATATCCTTAGCCTGTGGTAAATTACAACGCATATAGACCTGATAAAGCCCAAGCATGATTTTATTCATCACATATACCGGCTCCCATGTCTTATCATGAGGTGTATCTATAAAGGGATTTGAAGTTTCGAAATTACCATGTACAACGTTCTCAAAGACAGCTCTACCATTGATAGTCGGTAAGAGATATCCATCGCCTCCCGCCTGTTGGCAAATAGCCAGTTCCTTTAATATATAATTCAATCTTTCCAGTATGGCAGCATCTCCCGTAGAATCATACATCATAGAAATTCCAGACAGATAAAAGCCCATGATATGCCCCGGCAGAGGTCCATGGCCACCCATCCATTCCGATTCCCAAAACGGATAAGGCTGGGCCTTAGGAGTCAGTCCCGCCTCACGCCGGAACCACGAAAGTAACTTATCCGGTTCCAAGGAGAGTAAGTACTCATGGTTTAAGTCCATAATATGCTTAAAATCGCTATCTAACAAACGGACATCTTGCAATGAAAACAAGGATATTTTATCTCTATTTGCAGGAGATGCTTTCGTTTTGTTTTCCTGTGCACAAACACCGGAAAAGACCAAAAAACAATAAAAGAGAGCAAGAACATTTTTCATAATACGAATCATTTTATAGGTGTTATTTTCGATGAGAAGTTGGTTCTGTGGGCAAATGTAGGCCTATTGACTACAAAAAAACAAAAATATTCTTCCAGTTTACATTACTATCCGGTCAAAGTTAATATCCCATACTTTTTATGCCTGATTCCCTTCTTGCCATTCACAATTAAATATCTACATTTGTGAACAACCTTATCAATAAAACTATGCATAAGAAGCTTTTTTTCCTGATGCTAACTTTCGTTAGTTTGTTTGCAAATCATGTAAATGCTGAAAGATACTACTTCCAACATTTAGGACTAAAGAATAAATTGTCTCAAAGCTCTGTCCTTTGTATACAGCAAGACAAGAGTGGTTTTATGTGGTTCGGCACAAAGGACGGACTAAACCGTTACGACGGCTCTAACTTCCGCACATTCAAGTACGACCATAAGAATCCCCAGTCATTAGGCAATAATGCAATCAATTCCCTCCATGAGAACAAAGATGGAAACTTATGGATAGGGACAGATAATGGCATTTATCTGTATAACCCCATCATGGAATCATTCTCCAAACTCGAAAAGAAGAGCCAGGACAGTGTTTGCATTACCCAACCCATTGTACAAATCACTGCTGACTCGCACGAAAACATATGGCTCATAGTAGAATCACAAGGCGTCTTCTACTTCGACAATGATAAGCAAGCATTATTCCATTACCCGGTTCCCGATGCCCATGCTCTTAGTTCCATTTGTGTCGATCAACAGAACACGGTTTGGTTGGGTTATAAAGGAAAAGGTCTTTATTATACAAATGATACATTCAGAACATTACAATTATTCACTACTAAAGATGGAAAGAACCTCTTTGCTACTGATCACATTTTCAAGATTCTTCCCGAGCAGCATAACACATTATATACAGGTTCCGCCAAAGGAGGACTAAAGAGTATAAATATCGTCAACCAGACTGTTACAGACCTGTTAGCCGATCCTCAGACTGAAAGTATCTTTGTCAGGACCATCTATCCCATCAATAAGGATGTACTATGGATTGGAACGGAAAGGGGGGTCTATACTTATGATAAAAACACGAAAGAAAGCAGGCATTTTACTCACGATCCCAGTGACGACTATTCATTATCGGATAATGCCATTTACTCCATCTGCAAAGATAAGGAAGGAGGCATCTGGATAGGAAACTATTTTTGTGGCATTGATTATTATCCGAACCAATACGCCACATTCGAAAAGTATTACCCCATAACAGGTAAAAACAGCCTTAGCGGCAAAGTCGTACGCGAATTCTGTGAGGATGAAGAAGGTAACTTATGGATTGGTACGGAAGATGGCGGACTTAATAAATTCAATACTAAGACTAAACAGTTCACTCCACTCAATTTAAGCGGATTACACTATAATATACATGCCTTAAGTTTAGACCATAACACTCTATGGATAGGAACGTATTCCAAAGGACTATATGCACTGGATTTAAGGACTAACCACTCCAGACATTACACTATGGGAGATGCAGAGAATGAATTGAATGATAATAATATCTATTCCATGTGCCGCACCTCATCAGGAGAACTATATATAGGAACAACTACCGGATTAAATCAATACAACTACCAAAGTGATAATTTTACCCGCATTCACAAGATGGACGGCATTTTTATTTTCAGTATATTGGAAGATAGTAAAGGAAATATCTGGTTCGCCACTTATAATTCCGGAATATTCAAGTACAACCCCAGAGATAAAAGTTGGAAGAACTATGTCTCCAGCCCTGACAATCCACATGGCCTGCCCTATAACAAAGTGATAAGCATATACGAAGACAGCAAACAACGGTTATGGTTCTCCATATTGGGACATGGCTTCTGTTCACTAAACGAAGATACGGAGACCTTTATTTCTTATGACTCTTCCCAAGGATTGGCCAATGACGTCATCTACAAAATAATTGAGGAAAAGGATGATATTCTATGGTTGACTTCCAACAAAGGTCTGATACGATTCGACTTAAGTACGAAAAAATCAACCATCTATACTGACAGTAACGGTTTATTAACCAATCAATTCAACTATTGCTCCGGAATAAAAAGTAAAGATGGAACTATCTATTTCGGATGCATAAATGGCTTCATTGCTTTTAAACCCGATCTATTCACCGAGAATACCGGCTTCCCGCCTGTTGCAATCACAGACTTTCTGCTCTTCAACAAAAGTGCCGACATTGGAAGCACCGATTCTCCTTTAGCCCAAAGTGTGACATATACTCAAAACATAGAGTTGAAATACAATCAAAATTCATTCTCATTCCGCTTTGCTGCCTTAGGATATGCATCTCCTGAAGAAAACTGCCTAAGTTACACATTGAAGGGATTCGATAAAGAATGGTATTATACATCAAAAAGCGCCACAGCTACTTACACCAATCTCAAGCCCGGTACATATACATTCTGCGTAAAAGCAGCAAACGGCAAAGGGGAATGGAATGACGAATACAGAGAAATCCAAATACATATTGCACCCCCTTTCTGGAAAACAGTTTGGGCTTATATTATCTATGTGATATTAGCCATCATCATTACAAGTTATACTCTCTACCGGTTCCAGAAACAAATAACTGATAAACATAAAAGGCAATTAGAAGTACTGGAATCGGAAAAGGAGAAAGAGATTTATCATGCCAAGATAGATTTCTTCACCAACATTGCCCATGAGATACGAACTCCTCTGACTCTAATAAAAGGACCGTTGGAAAACATCCTGAAAAAAGAAGAAATAAATACACACTCGCTCAAAGATAATTTAAGCATCATGGAGAGAAATACCATGCGCCTGCTTGATTTGACAAATCAACTTCTTGACTTCCGCAAAACAGAAGCGCAAGGATTCCAACTCAATTTCATGATTTGCGACATATCTCAACTCATAAAAGATACCTACATACGTTTCGACCCTGCTGCAAAACAAAATGATCTGACTTTCAAGATTGGACTGCCCGAACAGAATTTCAATGCTGCCGTTGATAAGGAAGCACTGACTAAAATACTGAGCAACTTATTCAACAATGCCGTGAAGTATGCGAAATCATACATTCATGTATCCTTACATGCACCTACAGATGAGCAAAATGATTTCTTCTCGATCACAGTCAGCAACGACGGATTACCTATTCCTGTGGAAATGAAAGAGAAAATATTCGAACCTTTCGTTCAGATCAAAAATGTATCCAACGGACAAACCAAAACTGGAACCGGTATCGGACTTCCATTAGCCCGTTCACTGACGGAATTGCACAGAGGAAAACTATATCTAAAAGATAGTGATGACATCTGTTTCTGCATCGAACTTCCCATCAAACAGGAAAAAACCATTCTATTGCAGAAAACAGAAATAGAAAAACCTGTCAATACCCCTACCGTCATCCGCCAGCACCAAACAGATATATGCATACTGGTAGTTGAAGATGATCCTGAAATGCAAAGTTTCATTAGCTCCCAACTGGGAAATGCCTATTCTGTGATGAATGCCTCAAATGGCAAGGAAGCACTGAAAATATTGTCAGAGAATACAATTAGCCTGGTGGTGAGTGATGTTATGATGCCGGAAATGAATGGATTTGAACTATGCCGTACATTAAAAACGAATATCGAATACAGTCATATTCCTATCATCCTATTGACAGCCAAAGCTACCATTCAATCCAAGATAGAAGGCATTGAACTGGGAGCCGATGAATATATCGAAAAACCGTTTTCTACGGAGTACCTGTTAGCACGTATTGCCAACCTCCTAAGTAACCAGGAGAAATTGCGCCAGGCCTTTACTTCATCTCCCTTTGTCAATGCCCAAACCATCGCATTGACCAAAGCAGACGAAGCCTTTTTGGAGAAATTGACTGAGGTCATTAAAAGTAATATCTCCGAACCCGAATTCAACGTAGATATACTGGCCGAGAAAATGAATATGAGCCGGTCCAGTCTGCACCGTAAAATAAAAGGCATTGCCCAAATTACCCCTAACGAATTCATTCAACTGGAACGTCTGAAAATGGCAGCCCAGCTCATCCAATCGCAAGAGTACAAAATCAATGAGGTATGTTATATCGTCGGATTTAACTCCTCTTCCTATTTTGCCAAATGCTTCCAAAAACAATTCGGAGTACTTCCCAAAGACTTCGGGAACAAGCCAACGGGCTATTACACTTCCTCCCAGCAGAAAGTTACTGATAAATAAGCTGATAGATAATAAACAAGCTACATCTACTCCATACCCGGACCGTATCTGCACCCTACTTGCTCCGTACCAAGTATGGTCCGGATACAAAACTGAGACTATAAAACCATGTTAGTTCCCCACCCAAAAGGGCTTTCACCACTATGTTCATTATCAACGAAATAAACAATGAACAGGGTGTTGAAAACTTCTCAGAAAGTTTTTAGTTAAAACTTGTGGGGAATTGTGGGGAAATGTGTACTTTTACCGTCGCTTATTATAATAAGGTAACAATGATACGTTTTTTGGGCAATATAGAAGCGAAGACCGACGCTAAGGGACGTGTATTTATCCCCGCCGGTTTTCGGAGGCAACTGCAATCCGCTTCCGAAGAAAGGCTCGTGCTGCGCAAAGACGTATTCCAAGATTGCCTGGTACTCTATCCAGAAAGCGTTTGGTTCAAGACGCAAAACCAATTAAGGAGGCGATTGAACAAATGGAACGCAAAACACCAAGACATTTTCCGGCAATTTGTGAGCGATGCGGAAATCATGATTCCCGATGGAAACGGACGCATCCTTCTGCCCAAACGTTACCTGCAAATGGCCGGCATACAGAGCGATGTACGTTTTATTGGTGTAGATAATACAATAGAGATCTGGGCAAAAGAGAAAACCGAACAGCCATTCGTAAGTCCGGAAGAGTTCAGCGAAGCTTTGCAGGACATTCTGGGAGATGAGGATGATTGGGAGGAAGAAGAAGATGAGTAACAAGTGATTAGTTATTAGTGATGAATAAAGAATTGACATATCATGTACCGGTGTTGTTGAAGCCGAGTGTGGACGGAATGAATATCCGCCCGGATGGGACGTATGTAGACGTCACTTTCGGTGGAGGAGGACATTCACGCGAAATACTGTCACGATTGGGAGACGGCGGACGGTTACTGGGATTTGACCAAGACGAAGATGCCGAACAGAATATCGTGGATAATCCGCATTTTATTTTTGTACGCAGCAATTTCCGCTACCTGCATAACTTCCTGCGCTACCATGATATAGAAGAAGTAGATGCGATACTTGCCGATCTGGGTGTGTCCTCACATCACTTCGATGATAGCGAGCGGGGATTCTCATTCCGTTTTGATGGTGCACTGGATATGCGTATGAACAAACGTGCAGGAGACACTGCGGCGGACATTATCAATACTTATGATGAAGAGCGCCTGGCAGATATCTTTTATCTGTACGGAGAACTGAAAAACAGCCGCAAATTGGCATCCGTACTCGTAAAGGCACGCGCCGGACAAAAGATTACAACTATCGGTGAGTTTCTGGAAGTCATCAAGCCACTTTTCGGTCGGGAACGCGAGAAAAAAGAGTTGGCAAAAGTTTTCCAGGCATTGCGTATCGAAGTAAATCAGGAAATGGAAGCGCTGAAAGAGATGTTGTATGCAGCAACCGAAGCGCTGAAACCGGGCGGACGCCTAGTAGTAATCACGTATCACTCGTTGGAAGACAGAATGGTGAAGAATATGATGAAAACCGGGAACGTGGAAGGCAAGATGGAAAAGGATTTCTTTGGAAATGTACAGACGCCTTTCCGACTGGTAAACAATAAGGTGATTGTACCGGACGAAGCGGAGATAGAACGAAACCCGAGATCGAGAAGTGCAAAGCTGAGAATAGCGGAGAAAAAAGGGGAGGAATAGTGGTTAGTGTTAAGTGATTAGTAATTAGCGATAGGCAATGAGTGAAGTAGAAGAGAAACAGATTAATGAGAAAACAGAGAAAGCGAAGAGAGCTAAAAATCGCACGTCTCTGAAGAACATCATTGGTGGTGATATTCTGGCAACGGATTTCTTCCGTCGTCAGACCAAATTGCTTGTGCTGATAATGGTGCTGATACTGTTTTACATACACAACCGTTATGCTTGTCAGCAACAAATGATAGAGATTGATAAACTGAAAAAAGAACTGATTGACATTAAATATGATGCCCTCACCCGTAGCTCGGAGTTGATGGAAAAAAGTCGCCAGTCACGCATTGAGGAATACATTGCAACCAAGGAGAGTGACTTACAGACCTCAACCAATCCACCGTATTTGATTAAGTAATCAGTAGAATCGTTAAACAGAAAACAGACTTGGCAGTAAATAAGAAAAATATCATGACCCGCTACTTCTTTGTAGTCCTCGTAATGGGGCTGCTGGGAATAGCTATTGTCGTAAAAGCCGCAATTATCATGTTTGCAGAGCGACAATACTGGCAGGATGTAGCCGACCGTTTCATAAAAGAGAACGTGACGGTAAAGCCTAATCGTGGTAATATTCTTTCATCCGATGGCAAACTGATGGCAAGTTCCTTGCCGGAATATCGCATCTATATGGACTTTAAGGCAGGTGGTGTAACCAAAGATACCATGCTGGTGAACCACATGAACGAAATTTGCGAAGGACTGCATAAGATATTCCCCGATAAAAGTGCCGCCGAATTTAAGTCACACTTGCAAAAAGGGCGTAAGAAGGGCAGCCGTAATTATCTGATTTATCCGAGACGTATCTCGTATATCCAGTATAAAGAAGCTAAACGTCTGCCTGTATTCAATCTGAACAAGTACAAAGGCGGTTTCCACGAGCAGGTTTATAATCAACGTAAGAAACCATTCGGATCATTGGCAGCCCGCACATTAGGCGATCTTTATGCCGATACTGCACAAGGTGCAAAAAATGGTATCGAGTTGTCATTCGACACCTTATTAAAAGGTCGCGATGGCATCACTCATCGCCAGAAGGTGATGAACAAGTACCTGAATATTGTAGATATAGCCCCTGTAGATGGTTGTGATATTATCTCAACCCTCGATGTAGGCATGCAGGATATCTGCGAGAAAGCATTAGTAGACAAGTTGAAAGAAATTAATGCCACTGTAGGTGTTGCAGTACTCATGGAAGTACAGACTGGTGAAGTGAAAGCCATCGTCAACATGATGAAAGCCAACGATGGCAACTATTACGAAATGCGCAACAATGCCATCAGTGACATGATGGAACCGGGCTCTACTTTCAAGACAGCTTCCATCATGGTGGCCCTTGAAGATGGAAAGATCACACCGGAAACAGAAGTAGACACCGGGAATGGTATTATGATGATGTATGGCAGCAAAATGAGAGATCATAACTGGCATCGCGGAGGATATGGAAAAATCAATGTAACACGCATTCTGGAAGTCTCATCCAATGTAGGTGTCTCCTATCTCATTGATAAACATTACAAAGATAATCCGCAGAAATATGTGGATGGTTTAAAGCGTATGAGCATCGACCAACCGCTGCATCTACAAATTTCCGGTGAAGGGAAGCCCAACATCAAGGGGCCGAAGGAAAGATACTTCGCAAAAACCACCCTGCCCTGGATGAGTATCGGATACGAAACACAAGTTCCGCCACTCAATATCCTGACTTTCTATAATGCCATTGCCAACAATGGTGTAATGATACGACCCAAATTCGTAAAGGCTGCGGTAAAAGACGGTGAAGTTATAGAAGAATATCCTACGGAAGTGATCAACCCGAAGATATGCTCTGACCGGACATTAACTCAGATACGTGATATTCTGGAAAAAGTGGTATCACAAGGATTAGCCAAACCGGCCGGAAGCAAACAATTTTCCGTAGCCGGCAAGACGGGTACAGCACAGGTATCACAAGGTACAGCAGGCTATAAAAACGGACGAGTAAATTATCTGGTAAGCTTTTGTGGCTATTTCCCGGCTGATGCTCCCAAGTATAGCTGTATCGTTTCCATACAGAAACCGGGACTTCCGGCATCAGGCGGTCTGATGGCAGGTAGTGTATTCGGAAAAATTGCAGAAAGAGTATATGCAAAGAATCTGAGGTTTGATATCCGCAGTGCAATAGATAGTACAAGCAATGTCATTCCACCAGTAAAAGCCGGAGAAATGAATGAAGCCTTCCAAGTACTGAATAGTTTGAAAGTACCGGTACAGAAACAATTCACGTCCAAGAAAGGACAAGAGGTTTGGGGACATACACAAGCTGCTCCCAATGCAGTTGTTCTGCAAGGTAAAGACGGGGCCAACCCGGATCTCGTCCCCAGTGTTATTGGAATGGGAGCGAAGGATGCTGTGTACCTATTGGAGAGTAAAGGTTTGAAAGTTAGACTAAACGGTATTGGAAAAGTGAGAAATCAATCGATACCGGGAGGCAACCGTGTGGTAAAAGGACAGACGGTGACGTTAGCACTTCATTAGAGGTGTGGACGAAAGATTTATTAATTTAGAATATATATTATATATAAGGTATGGTATTAAGTGAATTACTGAAAGCAATACAACCGATACAGATTATCGGAAGTACGGAGACGGAGATAACGAGGGTAAACATCGACTCCCGCTTGGTACAAGCCGGACATCTGTTTATGGCTATGCGCGGTACCCAAACTGACGGACATGTCTATATTCCCGCAGCCATAGAGAAAGGTGCTGTCGCCGTGCTCTGCGAAGATGTACCCGAAGCTAAACAGGAGGGCATCACCTACATTCAGGTGAAAGACAGCGAAGACGCTGTAGGCAAAGTAGCCACTACATTCTACGACGATCCTACTTCCAAGATGGAACTAGTAGGCGTAACCGGAACGAATGGGAAAACGACCATCGCCACCTTATTATATAATACATTCCGTTATTTCGGTTATAAGGTAGGACTGATTTCTACTGTTTGCAACTACATAGACGATCAACCCATACCCACTGAGCATACGACCCCCGACCCCATCACTCTGAACCAGTTATTAGGACAGATGGCAGACTCCGGGTGCAAGTATGTCTTCATGGAAGTGAGTTCGCACTCTATCGACCAGAAACGTATCAGCGGGCTCCGTTTTGCAGGTGGTATTTTCACCAACCTGACGCGCGACCATCTGGACTATCACAAGACAGTGGAGAATTATCTCAAAGCTAAGAAGAAATTCTTCGACGACATGCCGAAGAACGCCTTCAGTCTGACCAACCTGGATGATAAGAACGGGCTTGTAATGACGCAAAACACGCGTTCAAAGATATATACTTACTCATTGCGCAGCCTCAGCGATTTCAAAGGCAAGATATTGGAGTCTCATTTCGAAGGTATGTTACTCGACTTCAATAACCACGAACTGGCCGTGCATTTCATCGGTCGTTTTAATGCTTCAAACCTGTTGGCGGTATTTGGTGCAGCTGTACTGCTCGGCAAAAAAGAGGAAGATGTATTGGTTGCCCTCAGCACTTTGCAGCCGGTAGCCGGGCGCTTTGATGCGGTACGTTCTCCCAAAGGCATCACCGCCATTGTAGATTATGCACACACTCCGGATGCCCTCATCAACGTATTGAACGCTATTCACGGAGTACTTGAAGGTAAAGGCAAGGTGATCACCGTAGTAGGTGCAGGCGGTAATCGCGATAAAGGCAAACGCCCCATCATGGCCAAGGAAGCAGCCAAAGCCAGCGATCGCGTCATCATCACCTCGGACAACCCGCGTTTTGAAGAGCCCCAGGATATCATCAACGATATGCTTGCCGGATTAGACAGGGAGGACATGCAGAAAACCATCAGCATAGCCGACCGTCGCGAGGCCATCAAGACCGCTTGCCTACTGGCACAGCCGGGTGATGTAATTCTCGTTGCCGGAAAAGGCCATGAAAACTATCAGGAGATTAAGGGAGTGAAACATCATTTCGATGATAAAGAAGAGCTAAATAAAGTTTTTAACGGTTAGTGATAAGTGATTAGCAACTGCATTATCACCATGCAAGACACTAATCACTTATCACCAATCACTAATCACTAAGAACATGTTGTATTATTTATTTCAATGGTTAGACAAGTATGACATTCCCGGTGCGGGTATGTTTGGATATACATCATTCCGGGCTTTGATGGCAATCATTCTTGCATTGCTCATTTCAAGCATCTGGGGAGATCGTTTTATCAACCTGCTGAAACGGAAACAGATTACGGAAACACAACGTGATGCCAGCATCGATCCGTTCGGGGTGAACAAGGTAGGTGTACCGAGCATGGGGGGCGTCATTATCATTGTAGCAATTCTCATTCCGTGTCTGCTACTGGGTAAGTTGAGTAATATCTATATGATATTGATGCTGATTACCACGGTATGGCTGGGGTCATTAGGATTTGCCGATGATTATATCAAGATTTTCAAGAAAGACAAAGAAGGCCTGCACGGAAAGTTCAAGATTATCGGACAGGTAGGCTTGGGATTAATCGTAGGACTTACTTTATACCTGAGTCCGCAAGCCGTCATCCGCGAAAACATTGAAGTGCAGAAACCCGGGCAGGAAGTGGAAGTTATTCATGCGGGACAAGACATTAAGTCGACGCAGACTACCATCCCCTTCTTTAAAAGCAATAACCTGGATTATGCTGATTTCGTAAGTTTCATGGGTAAACATGCGCAAACGGCAGGTTGGGTACTGTTTGTGATTATCACTATATTCGTAGTGACAGCCGTCAGCAATGGCGCCAATCTGAATGATGGAATGGACGGTATGGCGGCAGGGAACTCGGCTATTATAGGTTTGGCACTGGGAATTTTAGCTTATGTATCCAGCCACATCGAATATGCCGGTTATCTGAATATCATGTATATTCCCGGATCGGAAGAACTGGTAATCTTCATCTGCGCCTTCATTGGTGCCTTGATTGGTTTTCTGTGGTACAATGCGTATCCGGCACAGGTATTCATGGGTGATACGGGTAGTTTAACCATTGGCGGTATTATCGCCGTATTTGCCATCATCATACACAAAGAGTTGCTGATACCCATTCTTTGCGGTGTATTCCTGCTGGAAAACCTATCCGTCATTTTACAACGGTTCTATTACAAAGCCGGAAAACGGAAAGGAGTAAAACAAAGGCTATTCAAACGAACACCTATCCATGACCACTTCCGTACCTCCATGAGCCTGATAGAACCGGGCTGTACAGTGAAGTTTACAACGCCGACCAAATTGTTCCATGAGTCAAAAATCACGGTCCGTTTCTGGATTGTGACGATTGTACTGGCCGCGATAACGATTATTACATTAAAGATAAGATAACAGAGTTGCCAGTGACGAGCTACAAGCTACAAGTGCTCGCTACCGGTAACCAATAAGAAACAAACTTGTAGCAACTACCAACTCCAGCCACTGCTTGTAGCTCGTAGCTGGTAGCCCGTAACTAAAGAAAACATGAGTAGAATTGTAGTATTAGGAGCCGGAGAGAGTGGTGCAGGTGCTGCCGTACTCGCCAAAGTGAAGGGATTCGACACATTCGTATCCGACATGTCCGCCATTAAAAGCAAATATAAAGAAATGCTGGACAGGTACGACATCTCCTGGGAAGAAGGACAGCATACAGAAGAGCTGATTTTAAATGCCGAAGAAGTGGTGAAAAGCCCCGGCATCCCCAATGATGCTCCGATTATATTGAAACTGAAAAAGCAAGGTACGCCTGTCATCTCTGAGATAGAGTTTGCAGGGCGCTATACCAATGCTAAAATGATATGTATTACCGGTTCAAACGGTAAGACCACTACCACCTCACTCATTTATCACATTTTCAAGAGTGCAGGTCTGAATGTAGGATTGGCAGGCAACATTGGCAAGAGCCTTGCTTTGCAGGTGGCCACGGATCAACACGATTACTACGTGATTGAGCTCAGTTCTTTCCAGTTGGATAACATGTATAAGTTCCGCGCCAACATTGCCGTGCTGATGAATATTACGCCCGACCACCTGGACCGCTACAACCACTGCATGCAGAACTATGTGGACGCAAAGTTCCGTATCACGCAGAACCAGACACCGGAAGATGCTTTCATCTTCTGGAATGACGACCCCATCATCAAACGCGAACTGGACAAACACGGGTTATGCGCCCACCTTTATCCATTCTCCGCAATGAAAGAAGATGGAGCCATAGCCTACGTAGAAGACGGTGAAGTGGAAATCAACGAACCCATCGCCTTCAACATGGAGCAGGAGAAATTGGCTTTACAAGGCACACACAACTTATACAATTCTCTCGCCGCAGGCATCTCTGCCAATCTTGCCGGAATAGAGAAAGAATATATTCGCCGTGCTTTGTCCGACTTCAAAGGCGTAGAACACCGCCTTGAAAAAGTAGCCACTGTGCGCGGTGTAGAGTTTATCAACGACTCTAAAGCTACCAACGTAAATTCCTGCTGGTATGCTTTGCAGAGCATGAAAACGAAAACGGTCCTGATACTGGGCGGAAAAGATAAAGGCAACGACTATACAGAAATTGAAGACCTGGTGCGCGAAAAATGCTCTGCCCTGGTTTACCTGGGATTGCATAACGAAAAGTTGCACGATTTCTTCGATCGCATGGGATTGCCCGTTGCCGATGTGCAAACCGGTATGAAAGATGCCGTAGATGCCGCTTTCCGTTTAGCGAAAAAAGGCGAAACGGTATTGCTGAGTCCTTGTTGTGCAAGCTTCGACCTTTTCAACAGTTATGAAGATCGCGGAGACCAGTTCAAGGAATACGTAAGAGCATTATGACCGCGCCCGGGATAAAAAGACGGTCGCACATCGTGAGAAAAGCAAGCGTATATGAGCGCTTTCATTCCTTAAATTATTAACTATTAATTTGCGAAGCATTGGACTTACTCAGAAGCATATTCAAAGGTGACAAGGTAATCTGGATCATATTCCTTTTCCTTTGCCTCATTTCTATCGTCGAAGTGTTCAGCGCCGCGTCTACACTGACGTACAAGAGCGGTGACCACTGGGGGCCTATTACACAGCACAGCATCATCCTGATGGTGGGCGCTGTAGTAGTGGTGTTTATGCACAATATTCCTTATAAGTGGTTTCAGGTGTTCCCTGTGTTCCTGCTGCCTTTGTCCGTAGTATTACTGGGTCTTGTTATGATGATGGAACGCATCAACGGTGCTGCACGCTGGATGACCTTCATGGGTATCCAGTTCCAGCCTTCGGAGGTGGCAAAAATGGCCGTGATCATCGTCACTGCCTTTATCCTCTCCAAAGGACAGGATGAAGACGGGGCCAGTCCGAAAGCCTTCAAGCGTATCATGATTATCACAGGTGTTGTCTGCCTGCTGATTGCACCGGAGAACCTTTCGACGGCGGCTTTGCTTTTCGGAGTGGTTTTTCTGATGATGTTCATCGGACGGGTGGCAATAAAGAAACTGTTGATATTGGCCGGTGCTTTGGCAGGAGTAGCAATCATAGGTGTAGCATTCCTGGTACTGACCAAGAATAGCGATTTACCGTTCCTGCACCGTTTTGACACATGGCGTGCCCGTATAGAGAAATTCACGGATGACACAGAAGTGCCTGCCGCCAAATTCGATATTGACAAAGATGCCCAGATAGCCCACGCCCGTATCGCTGTAGCCACAAGCAATGTTGTAGGTAGAGGACCGGGTAACTCAGTACAGCGCGACTTCCTGAGCCAGGCATTCTCTGACTTTATCTTTGCCATTATTGTGGAAGAATTGGGATTGATAGGCGGGGCTTTCGTCGTATTCCTCTACGTCTGCCTGCTGATACGAGTCGGGCGTATAGCGAAGAAGTGCGACCGAACGTTTCCGGCTTTCCTCATCATAGGAATTGCGCTGTTGCTTGTATCGCAAGCCGTATTTAACATGATGGTAGCAGTAGGATTGGCACCGGTTACCGGGCAACCGCTGCCGCTTATCAGTAAAGGTGGTACCTCCACACTTATCAACTGCGCCTATATCGGCATGATATTGAGTGTGAGTCGCTATACTGCCAAATTGGAAGAGATTAAAGAACATGACGCACAGATACCGATGCAAGTGGAAGCTGCTGTTGAAGAAGGAAATAGCGAGATACAAACAGCGGCCGAACCAACAGCAAAGGTGCTGAACAGTGATGCAGAATTCGAGTAGGAGACAACGGAGTGACAACTCCTTTAACTCCTGCAATAAAATTAAGTATGAAAGATATGAATAAAAGTCATAACGGAGAGGCTCCCCGCATTATCATAAGCGGTGGAGGTACAGGGGGACATATATTCCCCGCAGTATCCATTGCCAATGCCATCAAGGAACTACGCCCCGATGCAGAAATCCTCTTTGTAGGTGCAGAAGGACGGATGGAAATGCAACGTGTGCCCGATGCAGGATACAAAATCATCGGTTTACCCGTGGCAGGCTTCGACCGTAAACGTTTATGGAAAAACTTTGCAGTGATTATAAAGTTACTCCGCAGCCAGTTGAAGGCACGCCGCATACTGAAAGAGTTTCATCCTCAGGTAGCGGTAGGTGTAGGTGGTTATGCCAGTGGCCCTACGTTAAAAGTAGCAGGTATGATGGGAGTGCCTACTTTGATACAGGAACAGAACTCTTATGCAGGCGTAACAAACAAGCTGCTGGCACAAAAAGCCTGCAAGATTTGTGTTGCGTATGATGGAATGGAAAAGTTCTTTCCTGCGGATAAGATTATTATGACAGGAAATCCGGTTCGACAGAATCTGTTAGCAAATAAGCAGAGTCGCGAAGCTGCCGTGACCTCTTTCGGTTTCAATCCGGAGAAGAAAACAATATTGATACTGGGTGGCAGTCTTGGAGCGCGTACTATAAACCAGACGCTGATTGCCGCACTGGATACAATCAAAGCATACGGTGACATCCAGTTCATCTGGCAGACCGGGAAGATATACATTCAGCAAGTGAAAGATGCCATCACTACCACCACCGGAGAAGCGGTACGTAATCCACGCATCTCAGCTATCCCGAACCTCTATGTGACGGACTTCATTAAAGATATGGCAAGTGCGTATGCGGCTGCCGATCTGGTCATTTCGCGTGCAGGAGCAGGATCTATCTCTGAGTTCTGCCTGCTGAATAAACCGGTTATTTTGGTACCTTCACCCAATGTGGCAGAAGATCACCAGACTAAAAATGCACTGGCCCTCGTAGATAAGGAAGCCGCCATTTACGTGAAGGATGCAGATGCTATGAAGCATCTTATTCCGGTAGCACTCGAAACGGTTGCCGATGCACAAAAACTAAAAACGTTGAGCGAGAACATTGCCAAGTTGGCGCTGCCGGACTCAGCAACTATAATTGCAAAAGAAGTATTGAAACTGATAGACAAACTATAGTATCTCAATGAATAAACAGCAGTATCCCAATTCCCCTCCTCCTGGGAGGAGGGGTGCCTGAAAGGCGGGGTGGTAGGTGAAAAATATATTCCTTATTTTAAAGAGCCCCTGCCATTTCACCTACCACTTCCCCCGTTGGGGTACTCCTCCTCCCGGGAGGAGGAGAATTGAGATAGTATTAAAATATAAGAAAATGAATATAGAAAACATCAAATCCGTATATTTCGTCGGTGCCGGCGGCATCGGTATGAGTGCCCTGATACGTTATTTCTTATCAAAGGGCAAACTTGTAGCTGGTTACGACCGCACTCCGAGCGAACTGACCGAACACCTTATCGCAGAAGGCGCACAGATACATTATGAAGAAAATGTAAGCCTGATCCCCGAAGATTGCAAGGACAAGGAAACAACTTTAGTCGTATACACCCCGGCCGTTCCGCAAGATCATGCCGAGTTAGTGTACTTCCGCAATAACGGTTTCGAAATACAAAAACGCGCCCAGGTTCTGGGAACAATCACCCACAGCAGCAAAGGTCTGTGCGTAGCCGGAACGCATGGTAAAACCACTACCAGCACAATGGCCGCACATTTGCTTTATCAGTCACATGTAGGCTGCACCGCATTCCTCGGAGGCATCTCCAAGAATTATGGAACTAACCTGCTACTGTCTCAGTCCAGTCCGTACACAGTGATCGAAGCAGATGAATTCGACCGTTCTTTCCATTGGTTATCACCGTACATGAGTGTCATTACAGCTACTGACCCCGATCATCTGGACATCTACGGTACGGAAGAAGCCTATCTGGAAAGCTTCCGTCATTATACAACCCTGATTCAACCGGGCGGCGCATTGATCATTCACAAAGACATTGCTTTGAAGCCTGATGTACAATCCGGCGTAAAAGTTTATACCTATGCTCGCACCGAAGGTGATTTCCATGCCGAAAATATCCGCATCGGGAACGGTGAGATATTTATCGACTTCGTGGCACCTGATACACGTATCAATGATATCCAATTAGGTGTTCCCGTCAGCATCAATATAGAGAATGGTGTGGCAGCCATGGCACTCGCCCACCTCAACGGTGCTACGGATGAGGAAATCAAACGCGGCATGGCAAGTTTCCGCGGAGTAGACCGCCGTTTCGACTTCAAAATCAAGAATGACAAAGTGGTATTTCTGAGCGACTATGCCCATCATCCTGCCGAAATCGCACAAAGCGTAAAATCTATCCGCGATCTATATCAGGACAAGAAAATAACAGCTATCTTTCAGCCGCACCTTTACACACGTACCCGTGACTTCTACAAGGAATTTGCCGACAGCTTGTCCCTGCTCGATGAAGTGATCCTCGTAGATATCTATCCGGCACGTGAACAACCGATTCCCGGTGTCACCAGCCAGCTGATATATGACAACCTGCGTCCGGGCATTGAAAAATGTATGTGCAGGAAAGAAGACATTCTGAACCTGCTATCGCAGAAAAAGATCGAGGTTCTGATTACTTTAGGTGCAGGAGACATAGATAACTACGTCCCTGCCATTGCAAAACAATTGGCAGAGTAACTGACAGTTGAGAAATCATAAATCATAATTGATAAATCATACATGCTGAAAAGAATTCTATTGTCTATCGTCCTGCTGCTCGTCATCGCCTATCTGGTGGTAGCTATCACGGCTTTCAACCGGAAGCCTGCCGGACAGGTGTGTCGTGACATGGAATTGGTTATCAAAGATACAGTTTATGCCGGCTTCATCACCAAGAAAGAAGTTTCGGGTATGCTGGAAAAGAAAGGTATTTATCCCGTTGGCAAACCTATGGATCGCATTCGTAGCAAAACATTGGAACGGGAACTCGCCAAACATCCGCTGATCGACGAAGTGGAGTGCTATAAGACTCCCAGTGGAATACTCTGTGTGGAAGTCAGCCAGCGCATCCCCATCCTGCGAGTGATGAGTGCAAACGGTGAAAACTACTATCTGGACAACAAAGGCACCGTGATGCCACCCGACGCAAAATGCGTTGCTCACCTTGCCATAGTGACCGGAAGAGTAGAAAAGTCGTTTGCCATGAGGGATTTATATAAGTTTGGTGTATTTTTGCAGAATAATAAGTTCTGGGACGCACAGATCGAACAGATACATGTGCTGTCGGACAAGAATGTGGAATTAGTACCCCGTGTGGGCGACCACATCATCTATCTCGGTAAGCTGGACGGCTTTGAGCGCAAGCTCGAACGGGTGAAAGCTTTCTACGAAAGAGGTTTAAATCAGGTAGGATGGAACAAATATTCCCGTATTAACGTTGAATTTAGTAATCAGATTATCTGTACGAAACGAGAGAATTAAAATATAAACAATAGAAATATATCTATGGCAACAACAGAATTTATCGCCGCTATCGAGTTGAGTTCTTCCAAGATTTCCGGTATCGCCGGCAAGAAGAACAGCGACGGAAGCATACAAGTGCTGGCCTACGCGCGTGAGGATGCCTCTTCTTTTATCCACAAAGGAGTCATCTACAACATTGATAAGACCGCACAGGCTCTGACTTCCATCATCAACAAGCTGGAAAGCCAGTTGAACAACTCCATTGCCAAAGTATATGTAGGCATCGGCGGACAGTCATTGCGCACGGTAAAGAATGCGGTAAGCCGTGTGCTGGAAGAGGAAGGGATTATTTCGCAAGAGTTGGTAGATGCAATCAGCGATGAAAACCTCGAAGTTCCCCTGATGGACATGAGCGTGCTGGATGTAGCCCCGCAGGAATATAAGATAGACAACAATCTTCAGGCCGATCCGGTGGGTGTGGCAGGCAAACGTATCACAGGAAACTTCCTGAATATCGTGGCACGTGCTTCCCTCAAGAAGAATCTGGAGCACAGCTTCGAGCAGGCCAAAGTAGAAATTGCCGACTTGCTCATCGCCCCGATAGCCCTGGCCAATGCCGTGCTGACGGAAAGCGAAATGCGCTCGGGATGTGCCTTGGTAGACTTCGGGGCAGATACGACTACCGTATCAGTATATAAAAATAACATTCTCCGCTTCCTTAGCGTACTGCCGCTGGGTGGAAACAATATCACCCGTGACATTACCGCCCTGCAAATGGAAGAGGCCGAAGCCGAGCAACTGAAGCTGAAATACGGAGATATGCTTTACGAGGAAGAAGAGACTGAAACACCGGCAGTCTGCACACTGGAGGACGGTCGTAGCATCGAGTTGAACGTGTTGAACGACATCATCGACGCCCGTGCCGAAGAAATCCTTGCCAATGTATGGAACCAACTGCAACTTTCCGGATACGAAGACAGATTGCTGTCCGGCATCATCTTCACCGGTGGGGGCGCCAACCTGAAAAACATGGAAGACGCATTCCGCAAACGCAGCAAGGTCGATAAGGTAAAGACCACCCGGTTTGTACACAACACCATCCATGGCTTCAGCGATGTACTGAAGAAAGACGGCATGCAGAATACACTGCTCGGCCTGCTTGCTGCCGGCAACGAAAACTGCTGCCTGCAAGAGGTGAAGCCTGCACCTGCCGCTTCCACCGTTACTCCACCGAAACCCGTCGATATGTTTGGCGACGACGAAGCCCTGAAAGAACAGGAAGCCGCCGCCCGTGCCGCCAAAGCACAGCGCGAGAAGGAAGAGAAAGAACGTCGCGAACGGGAACGCAAGGAGAAAGAACGTAAAGAAAAAGAAGAGAAAAAGAAAAAGAAGAAAGAAGGTCCCAGCTGGTTTGAAAAGACTTTCAACAAGATTTCCAATGAGATTTTCTCGGATGACGATCTGAAATGATCTCATAACGTATAAATCATAAATTATAAATCATAAATCCCATTATCATGGACGATATAGTACAATTCGATTTCCCGACAGATTCACCGAAGATCATTAAAGTGATTGGTGTAGGTGGTGGTGGTGGTAATGCCGTGAACCACATGTACCGGGAAGGCATACACGACGTAACGTTCGTTCTGTGTAACACGGACAACCAAGCGTTGAAAGAGTCTCCCGTCCCCGTAAAACTGCAACTGGGGCGTTCTATTACCGAGGGACTGGGTGCCGGAAACCGTCCCGAACGTGCCCGAGAAGCCGCCGAAGAGAGTAGCGAAGAAATCAAATCGCTGCTGAACGACGGTACCAAAATGGTATTTATCACCGCCGGAATGGGTGGCGGAACAGGTACGGGAGCTGCTCCCGTCATTGCCCGCATAGCCAAGGAGATGGACATCCTCACCGTCGGTATCGTCACCATACCTTTTATCTTCGAAGGTGAAAAGAAAATTATCCAGGCGCTGGATGGCGTGGAACGTATCGCCCAGCATGTAGATGCCCTACTGGTTATCAACAATGAGCGTCTGCGCGAAATATATTCCGACCTTACGTTTATGAATGCTTTCGGCAAGGCAGATGATACGTTGTCCATCGCCGCCAAGAGTATTGCAGAAATCATCACCATGCGTGGAACGGTGAATCTGGACTTTGCAGATGTAAAGACCATCCTCAAAGACGGTGGCGTTGCCATCATGAGTACCGGCTTCGGCGAAGGTGAAAGCCGTGTGACGAAAGCCATCGACGATGCCCTGCACTCTCCGTTGCTGAACAATAACGATATCTTCAATGCCAAGAAGGTGATGCTGAACGTATCCTTCTGCGAAAGTTCGGAACTGATGATGGAGGAAATGAACGAGATCCACGAATTCATGAGCAAGTTCCGCGAAGGCGTAGAGGTAATCTGGGGTGTGGCTATGGACAACACACTGGAAGGTAAAGTAAAGATTACCGTACTCGCCACCGGTTTCGGCATGGAAGATGTCCCCGGTATGGACAGTGTGCTCGAAAAGCGCAGCCAGGAAGAGGAAGAACGCCAGCTTCAGCTCGAAGAAGAAAAAGAAAAGAACAAAGAGCGTATCCGCAAGGCTTATGGCGAAAGTGCCAGCGGCATCGGCAGCAAGAACATTCGTAAACGCCGACATATCTATATCTTCAACCCCGAGGATCTGGATAATGCCGATATTATCAGCATGGTAGAAAGTTCACCGACATACCTGCGCGATAAGAGCACCCTGAGCACCATTAAAACCAAAGCGGCTACCGAAGGGCAGCTTGCTACGGAAGAGGCACAGGGCGGCGAAGATATGGGAGGAGTGATTACCTTCTAAATCTGCCTTAAGACATCTTTCATCCGCAGATTACGCGGATGAAAGATTAGTACACACTATAGCGTAATAAACAAAAATAGAGTAAACTTATGGATTTATTTGAAAGAGTCAGCGAAGACATTAAAACCGCAATGAAGGCCAAAGACAAAGTGGCACTCGAAACATTAAGAAACATCAAGAAAGTATTCCTGGAAGCAAAGACAGCTCCGGGTGCCAACGATACTCTGACCGACGACGCTGCATTAAAGATCATGCAGAAGTTGATGAAACAAGGCAAAGATGCCGCTGAAATATACATCCAGCAAGGTCGTCAGGACCTGGCAGATGCTGAACTGGCACAAGTGAAGGTGATTGAAGTTTACTTGCCGAAGCAGATGTCCGCCGAAGAACTGGAAGCTGCCCTGAAGGAAATCATTGCCGAAACAGGTGCTACCAGTGGTAAAGATATGGGGAAAGTAATGGGCGTTGCTTCCAAGAAGCTTGCCGGACTTGCCGAAGGTCGTGCCATCTCCGCCAAAGTGAAAGAATTGCTGGGATAAACTCCCACCTCATTTCTGTTATAAGCCGTGTTTCCGGAAGATAGAAGAAAGTAATTTAACTTCTATCGCCCGAAAACACGGCTTCTTTTCGCATTTTATTGAGTATCATAATTTTTATTTCAAATACTATCATTATATTTGCCACGCATTTTCAAGGGAATATCCCCGCATAATAATAAAACTAGAATTCTGGCACAGCATATGAAAAGCAATATAAAGATGTGGAAATTAATGGTCCTTGCGGGGACAATGCTTTTCTTGTCTGACATAGCTTACGCCAAAAGCCGGACACAAGACAGCGTACCGGGATATAAACCGGATACGGGATATTTCGCCAAACGTTTTATTCACAGACTGGGCGTAGAATACCGCCCGGGGTATATATTCCCTACCAGCTCATTCCTGGCGGGGGACAATTCCCAATGGAAACCTTTTGAATGGGGCTATTCCGCCCACCTGAAATATTCATTCCAGTTCAAGCCCAATACATGTGCCGACCGGATTTACGGCAGCGCCTACCAAGGTATAGGCGTAGGCTACTACGACCTCGGAAGCAAAGAAGAACTGGGAAACCCGATTGCCGTTTACGTCTATCAAGGCGCACGCATTGCGCGTATCACCCAACGGTTGTCACTCAATTACGAATGGAACTTCGGTGTGTCCTTCGGCTGGAAACCTTATGACGAACGCTACAACCCGCACAACAGTGTAATCGGCTCGAAAGCCAATGCCTATATCAATGCCGGCGTGCAACTGAACTGGATGGTTTCACGGCAGATCGACCTGATTGCCGGAGTAACCGGTACCCACTTCTCTAATGGTAATACCAAATTTCCCAATGCGGGTCTGAACACCATGGGATTGAAAGTAGGCGTTGTCTATAACTTCAACAGGCCGGAAGATGCGCTTACCAAACCTACGTACTATGCACCTGTACCGAAATTTCCGCGCCACGTCAGTTATGACCTGACCCTGTTCGGCTCATGGAGACGGAAAGGCGTGTGGGTAGGTAGCGGACAGATCGCTTCACCGGATGCTTATACGGTGCTTGGTTTCAACTTCGCCCCCATGTACAACATCGGATATAAATTCCGTACCGGTGTTTCGCTGGACGGTGTATACGATGCCAGCTCCAATGTTTATACAATCCCCGGAAACGGAAATGAGTGCTACAAGCCGTCTCTTCACAAGCAGTTAGCCCTGGGTATTTCAGGACGTGCGGAGTACGTGATGCCCTACTTCACAGTCGGTGTCGGTATCGGTGCCAACGTTCTGCATGGTGGCGGCGACCACAAAGGTATCTACCAAGTGTTGACGCTGAAAGCGGAACTTACCCGCAGTTCCTACCTGCATGTAGGCTACAATCTGAAGAATTTCAGTGATCCGAACTATCTGATGCTGGGTATCGGCTTCCGTTTCAATAACAAGTATCCGACTTTCCACCGCTGATGCAACGCATCCGGTCCGGGAGTTCTTCCTCATATCCCTCATACATCTCTATCACATCCCTATTTAATCTCATGCAAAAGATGGCATCTTTTACATCAAAAGGTGGCATGTTATGCTACAAAAGATGGCATCTTTTACAGCGAAAGATGGCATCTTTTGCACCAAAGGTCAGTGAGATATACAGGAAAGGGTTTATTGTTCTACGTCAAAGGACTTATTAATCCATATCAAAGAGCTCCTTCAGCACCTCAAGAGACTTTAATACGGGAAAGTCAGGCAAGTGAAGGCGATAATATTCATTCATTATTGTAAGGCAGCGGGTACGTTCAGCACGGTTCATGGCAAAGAGGTGCATTGTTTCATAATTCATGCGCATCAGCATCGTCAGCCGTGAAGCCTCCGCAGGAAGTATATAAAATGAATGAAGCTGCGGGCGCAAAGGAGTGAAACAGGCATTCAGCAGATCAAAGTAATCACCATTCTCATAATCCTCCAGATTAGGGTACAATCCCAGGAAGCGGGATAAGCGCATCAGGAACACCAGATGGAAATTGGCAAAACTATCGCGACACTCGTCCAGCCAGATAATAGAATGTTGCAGATAAGCAAACAACGGACGGTTCTCAGCCTCTTCGCGCACCGCACGATACAGGAACTCCGCCAGGAAAAGCGCTATGGAAGATTTGTACGGATCGTAGGGAATGGAAGAAAACGGATAGTAAGACTTCGCCTCCGTTATCTTATACATACTGGCGTTCGAACGGAAATCCGCCTCCAGTTCCACCAAGGCGAGTGGCTGAAACAGCACCGATTTCACCGCAGCCTTCCGCGAACGGGGTATCTTTACAATGAACGAAGCACGTCCGGCCGTCTCCGTATAGATGTCCGCAATAAGAGAGGTATCGTTATATTTCAGGGTATGCAGCACAATCCCCAGCGTTTTCTGTAACATCCGCGCTTCAAGTTTTGGTTTCAATCCGGTAACAAAACTACGAAAAAAGCCGGAAATAACGGGAATAAAACAAGGATAAATAAAAAAATGCAGGTAGGGAAGTAAAAAAATGAAAGATATTATTATCCTGATATTCAGAGTATAAGCACAGAATCAGAGAATAAACGCTACAAATCCCTTTATTTTTTTCTTGAGATTATTTTGCCAATTCAAAAATAGTCCCTACATTTGCAACCGCAAACGAGAGATAATCTCTCTGCAAGAGCAGAAATGCTCACCAAAGGATGGCCCGTTCGTCTATCGGTTAGGACGCAAGATTTTCATTCTTGAAAGGGGGGTTCGATTCCCCCACGGGCTACAATTAAAAAAATAAACGAATTAAAAAAGATTAGTCGAGATGGCAAATCACAAATCATCACTGAAAAGAATCAGACAAGAAGAGACTAGAAGACTTCACAACAGATATTATGGCAAAACCATGAGAAACGCTGTTAGAAAGCTTCGTTCTACAACCGACAAAGCAGAAGCTGCTGCAATGTACCCGGGCGTAACTAAGATATTGGACAAATTGGCTAAGACCAATGTAATCCATAAGAACAAAGCTAACAACTTGAAGTCAAAGTTGGCTCTTTACATTAATAAGCTAGGATAAGCTAATTAATATTACACAAAAGATATACAAGGAAAGTCGGACTAAAAAGTCCGACTTTTTCTGCATCTGCACCTATCGCCCCACCCCGTTCCAGACACCTTCCGCAAGAAGCTAAAAAGCTGTAAACGAATGAAATTTATCACTCAGTTTAGTTTCGTATCTCACGAATTTTCACTATATTTGCTCTGTTATTTGAATAAGGAAATTAGATTATGACTGAAGAACAGATTAACTCCAATAACGGGAGCTATTCAGCCGAGAACATCCAGGTTCTGGAAGGTTTGGAAGCTGTTAGAAAGCGTCCCGCGATGTATATTGGTGACATTAGTACGAAAGGACTTCACCACCTGGTTTATGAAGTTGTGGATAACTCTATCGACGAAGCGCTCGCCGGTTATTGCGACCACATTGAAGTAACCATCAACGAAGATAATTCCATCACTGTACAGGATAACGGACGTGGTATTCCGGTTGATTTTCACGAAAAAGAGAAGAAGTCAGCCCTGGAAGTTGTCATGACCGTATTGCATGCCGGCGGTAAGTTCGACAAGGGATCTTACAAAGTATCCGGAGGTTTGCACGGTGTAGGTGTATCTTGTGTGAACGCCCTGTCCACACACATGACTACGCAGGTTTTCCGTAACGGAAAAATCTATCAGCAGGAATATGAATGCGGACATCCGCTGTATCCGGTAAAGGAAATCGGAACAAGCGATATTACAGGTACACGTCAGCAATTCTGGCCGGATAACACGATCTTCACGGAAACCGTTTACAACTACGAGATCCTTGCTACCCGTATGCGCGAGTTGGCCTATCTGAATGCAGGCATCAAGATCACTCTGACCGACCTTCGTGTAAAAGATGAAGAAAACAACGCCAAGATGGAAGTTTTCTACTCGGAAGAAGGTTTGAAGGAATTCGTCCGCTACATCGACTCTTCCCGCGAACATCTGGTAAATGATGTAATCTACATCAACACAGAGAAACAAGGCACACCGGTGGAAGTGGCTATCATGTACAATACGTCTTATAACGAAAATATCCACTCTTACGTAAACAATATCAATACCATCGAAGGTGGTACGCACCTTGCAGGTTTCCGCCGCGCACTGACCCGTACGCTGAAGAAATATGCCGAAGACAACAAGATGCTGGAAAAAGCTAAAGTAGAAATCGCAGGCGATGACTTCCGTGAAGGTCTGACGGCTGTAATCTCTATCAAAGTGGCAGAACCACAGTTTGAAGGCCAGACCAAGACGAAGCTCGGAAACAGCGAAGTTATGGGAGCCGTAGACCAAGCTGTAGGTGAAGCACTGAACTATTATCTGGAAGAGCATCCGAAGGAAGCCAAGATGGTGGTAGACAAAGTGATTCTGGCCGCACAGGCACGTGTTGCCGCACGTAAGGCGCGTGAATCCGTGCAACGTAAGTCACCGATGTCCGGTGGCGGTATGCCGGGTAAGTTGGCCGACTGTTCAAGCAAGGATCCTGAGGAATGCGAATTGTTCCTGGTCGAGGGTGACTCGGCAGGTGGTTCTGCCAAGCAAGGCCGCGACCGTAGATTCCAGGCTATTCTGCCGCTTCGCGGTAAAATCCTGAATGTGGAAAAGGCCATGTGGCATAAAGCGTTCGAGAGTGATGAAGTCAACAATATCATCCAAGCTCTCGGCATCCGCTTCGGTGTGGATGGCGAAGACAGCAAGGAAGCAAATATTGATAAGTTGAGATATAAGAAAGTGATTATCATGACCGATGCCGACGTCGATGGTTCTCACATCGACACGCTGATCATGACGCTCTTCTTCCGCTACTTCCCGCAGGTAATCCGCAACGGATATCTGTATATCGCAACTCCGCCCCTCTATCTCTGCAAAAAAGGTAAAGTGGAGGAATATTGCTGGACAGACCAACAACGTCAGAAATTTATCGACACTTATGGTGGCGGTTCGGAAAATGCCGTACATACACAACGCTACAAAGGTTTGGGTGAAATGAATCCGGAACAGTTGTGGAGTACAACCATGAACCCTGAAAACCGTATGTTGAAACAGATAAGCATTGAAAATGCCGCCGAAGTGGATTATATTTTTTCCATGCTGATGGGTGAAGACGTTGGACCACGCCGCGATTTCATTGAGAAGAATGCAACGTATGCAAATATTGATGCGTAAGAAAAACAGTGATTAATGATTTACGATTAGTGATTAGTCACTGAATAACACGTTTTTATTAACCAACCTCACATCTTACAACGAAGAAACGCCGGATGGACAGGAAAATCCTGTTATCCGGCGTTTTTCTTTTCAGCTCACGAAATAGAAAAAGACACTCCGTGAGATGGTTCCGTACTATCTTTACAACAGATTCTGTTTCTTCATCTCTTCTGCCACCAATTCCAGCTCAGCATACCAATCCTCACCGAACTTACGTATCAACGGTTCTTTCAGAAACCTGTATACCGGCAGATTCTCTTTCCGCCCCAGCAATACAGCGGCTTTACACACATCCCAACGGTTATAATTCACTGCCTTATAAACTCCGTAATTTCCTACCCTGATCGGATACAAATGACAGGAAACAGGTTTGTAGAAATCTGTCTTTCCGTCTCGATATGCCTTTTCAATAGCGCAATAACAACAACCTTTCTCATCATAACAAGTAAAAACACAATCCTTGTTGTTGACAATGGAGGTCACCAGATCACCCTCACAATCAGTATACACTACACCTTGTTTCTCTATAACGGCACGTGCCTCAGGAGCAAGTTCTTCCCAAATCACAGGCAGTACTTCTTCCAGCTTTTCTATTTCATCCAGTTCCACCGGAGCTCCGGCATCTCCCTCAACACAACAAGCACCCTTACAGGCATCCAGATTGCATATAAACTTTTCACGCAGCACATCAAAACTGACCACTACGTCACCTATTTGTATCATTTCCTATAAAAAATTAATTGCGGATGCAAAGATAACACTTTGTTCCGCAATTAATAAGCACAGATTACCTATTTATCGAATGTCAGGATATAAGCCCCGCTCTTATCCACGAAATCGCTCACATAAGAACCGTCATTTCCTACGCGAGCATAGCAATATGCCAGCCCATTAAAAGAGAAGAAGCATACCGTCAAAAGAAGAAGTATTTCAACAAAAGTAGGAAAAACTACATTTACGAAAAGGACTTTATGGGATATGTTATTATAATCAACTGTTTACCATCTTCCTCACACAACTGATAGCTGCCTTGGAAGGCTTCCAGATACAGACGGTTTATGGCATGCTGAATTTCACGTTCTCTTTCGTTTTCTGCATCCATAAGTAGCGGACTGTTTGTAACCACTATCCTCAATTCATCTATACTTTTATAATCCAACATATACTGCACCGCATACGGCTCACGCCTCCCTTTTGGTGACATCAGAACGGAAGAAAGCAGCTTCATGAAGCGGACGGTATCCACCTGAACAAGCTGCGTATGCAAATCAGTAAGGAAATCAACCTGAACAGAAATTCCTTCCTGCAACTCTGCCTGCATCCTGGCATCTGTGCACAACTGTACCATGTCATACTCCTGCACATTAAATTTCATCATGCCCGACTCCAGGCGCGAAAGATCGAGAATGTTGAATATCAAATCGATCAGCTTCTCAGCATTTCGCCGGATAACCGCCGAATATTCCTGCTGCTCCTCCATGGTCAGATCATTTCTTTGGCAAAGAGAATCAGAAAGAGTCACAACAGAATGAAGAGGAACACTAATTTCATTCGTGATGTTGTGAAGAAAGACTTCTTTCATCTTATCAGCCGCCTGAACCACAGCATACGATTCACGCATTTCACGCTCCGACTTCGCCAGTTCCCGATAAATCCGGGACACTCGTAACACTCCCCCTACAAGTAAAATGACAAACAGAGATACACCGCCTACTGCTATCTGCCAGAAACGCTTTGCACCAATTTCCTTTTCAAGCAGGGCTTTCTGTATCCTATAATTGGCCTGAACGGTCTCCTCATTCATACGCAACGTAGCCTTATTGATAGAATCGCATTTCAGCACAGCGACTCTATATGTTTCAGCAGCTTCTTTATACCGTCCCGCATCAGCATAAGCATCTCCCATAATTCTGCGTATATCCATCTCATACATCGGCTGAGTGCCTTTAAAGGCAGACAATGTTAATTCAAATTGCGGAAAACATTTATCCCAATCCTTCGTTATATAATAATAGCCCGCCCACGAAAAATTATAAGCAATTACAGTAGAGGAAAAAGAATCATCAGTGTAGAACTTTGCAGCTTCGTCCAGATGCTTCTTCAGATTAGGAGCATCCTCAACAGCCAGATAGATTTTACAATACATTAATTCTATTTCCAGGATTTTACTCCTATAAGAATCAAGCATCGCAGGCTGCTCCTTTATGATACCATCAATGATTCTCCGTTGAGCCTCCAATTCCGCTATCATTTCAGGATGTTTATTAAACAAATAATAAGCACTTGTCAAATATTGGTGAACCATTAGCTCATCCTCCGTGGAAAGTGAAGTTAACTCCGCTGCTTTTTTATAATATTCAATCGCTTTTTCGTAGTTCCGGGCAAAAACATACGCTTTACCCTCTGTCACATAAGACAGAAATATGCCCCGACTGTCTTTCAGACGAATAGCTTCTTCACACATCTTCTGAGATTCCAGAATCGCTGATTCCGTATCACCTCTGCTCCCCTTAAGTTGAAGCATGTAATGCAATGCGGAAAAATAATTGTCATATATCTTAGAGCGATAACAGACTTCCTTCAGCAAGGCTAATGCCTTATCCATATTCTCACCATCCAGTCTGAAAGTGTAATAGCGGAAATATTCGTAACGAAGCGCCAATTCACTTTCCACATCTTTCATGCTTATTGCAGAGGCTAATGCCGAATCAAGCAATTCAGCCGACCAGTCTTTATCAATATTATGTACAAAGAGATCCTTCAGAAACTGAGTCCGGGCAGTATCAGCAGGCATCGACCGATAAATCCGGAAGATACTGTCACGCAAATTACTGCCATCCGAGGCCTGGGTAGCAGCAAGCGAAAACGAGCTGACTGCACAAAGTAACAAAAGAATCAGCTTTTTCATCGCACCACCTCCTGCTTTAGAGGATGAATAAACACAAACCGCGCACCGGCAGTATAGCCGGAATCCACCCAGATTTCTCCACCCAGCCGCTTTATAATCAACTTGCAGATGGACAACCCCAAGCCTGCGCCCTGCACTCCCTCATTCAGCTTCTCAAACCGACCGAAGATCGTGCTTTGCCTTTCAAGAGGAATACCGCAACCGGTATCCGCCACCGAGAACTCTGCAAAACCCTGTTCATCCAATCGCAATGCAAGCGTGATGCTTCCCTCTTTCGTAAACTTAGTGGCATTTACCAGCAGATTCACCAGCATTTGCTGCAAACGCCCTTGGTCCGTCTCTATCTCCAATGAAGTCAATTCCGTTTCAAAACGGATATCCGCTGATGTCTGCTTGATGTTATCCAGCATCTTCACCACATTGCGGCAGAGAGCCACCACTTCATGCGTAGTGATGCTGAACTTCATATTCGCTACATCCAGGCATGAAATATCCACGACATCATTAATCAGTTTAAGCAGCAATTCGGAGTTCAATTGAATCACATCGTTGCACTGTACACGGGTAGCCTCATCAATTCCCGGCGTAGTCAACACTTCCGAGAAACCCGCCAATGCATTCAGGGGAGTCTTGATTTCATGACTCATATTGGAAAGGAACAAGCTCTTGTTACGAATGGATTCTTCGGCCATAGACTTAGCTTTCTGAAGTTCATTTTTAGAATGAAGCAACCGCTTCCCTACCTTTTTCAGATAGAAAAAACCACCCAATAAAAAAACGGCAAGGGATAGGATAATGATAAAAGAGAGTTGTAACAAACGCTTTTGCTGTGCACTGTTTTGCAATTCCAGTTCATCGATGGTATAATCTTTGCGCATATCTTCCACCCGCTCTCCGGTGTATACACGAAACAGAGAATCACCAAGCACTATCATTTCACTATAAATTCGGGCCGCATCTTTGTACTCTTCTTCTTCCATTTTCTGTTCGGCATTTTGCCAATACAAGCTATCTACTATTACCTCTTCTGCACAAAGAGATGACGGCATCCCGGACAAGACAAATATCAATAGTAATATGAGTAGTTTCATTCCATCAATTGCGTGTATTGTCTGCAAAGATAACCTTTTAGAGAGAAGGACTGCCATTGAAGCACAAAAAAAGAGATGTTCCAAGAGCATAAAATCTCTTGAAACATCTCCTTTATTGAATATTGCAGGCAGTTGCTTACTTAATCAAGTCTTTTCCTGTCATATCGGCCGGCTGCGCCATACCCAGAATGTGAAGGATAGAAGGAGCAACATCTGCCAAAACACCATTCTCAACTTTGGCATTCTTGTTCTCGGTTACATAAACAAAAGGAACCGGATTCAGAGAGTGAGCAGTGTTCGGAGTGCCGTCTTCGTTCAGTGCATGGTCTGCATTACCGTGGTCAGCAATGATGATTACTTCATAATCGTTGGCTTTGGCAGCTTCTACCGTATCTTTCACACATTCGTCGATAGCTTTTACAGCTTTCTCGATAGCGCTATAAATACCGGTATGCCCTACCATATCACCGTTAGCGTAGTTCACAACAATGAAATCGAACTTTTGAGTGTTGATAGCTTCCACCAATTTATCCTTTACTTCGTAAGCACTCATCTCCGGTTTCAAGTCGTAAGTAGCTACTTTCGGAGACGGAACCAAAATGCGCTCTTCAGCGTCATACGGAGTTTCACGACCACCGTTGAAGAAGAAAGTTACGTGAGCATACTTTTCCGTTTCAGCAATGTGCAATTGAGTCTTGCCTTGAGCTGCCAGATATTCTCCCAATGTATTCTGAACATTTTCCTTATCGAAAAGAACATGTACGCCTTTGAAAGATGCATCATACGGAGTCATGCAGTAGTATTGCAAGCCCGGAATGATGTGCATACCCTGTTCCGGCATATCTTGTTGAGTCAGTACTACGGTCAGTTCTTTCGCACGGTCGTTACGATAGTTGAAGAAGATAACTACATCACCTTCCTTAATGGTTCCGTCGAAGTTACCATTTACAATCGGCTTGATAAATTCGTCCGTCACACCTTCGTCATAAGACTCCTGCATAGCCTGAACCATATCGGTAGCTACTTTACCTTCGCCGTTTACCAGCAAGTCATAAGCCACTTTCACACGTTCCCAACGTTTGTCGCGATCCATTGCATAGAAACGACCTACGATAGAAGCAATCTTACCTGCTGACTTTTCGCAATGTGCAGTCAGTTCTTCAATAAAGCCCTTACCACTCTTCGGATCGGTATCGCGTCCATCCATGAAGCAGTGAACAAAAGTATTATCCACACCATATTCTTTGGCAATATCGCAAAGTTTGAATAAGTGGTCGAATGAGCTGTGTACGCCACCGTTGGAAGTCAATCCCATGAAGTGAACGTTCTTACCTTTTTCTTTGGCATAAGTGAAGGCGGAAACGATTCCCGGGTTCTTTAGAATGCTATTGTCGGCACATGCACGGTTAATCTTTACCAGATCCTGGTATACGATACGTCCGGCGCCAATATTAAGGTGTCCTACTTCCGAGTTACCCATCTGACCATCGGGCAAGCCTACATTTTCACCGCTTGCCTGAAGCTGTGAGTGAGGATATGTTGCCAGCAGACTGTCCCAGTACGGAGTAGGTGTATTGAAAATCACGTCATCTTTCCCCTGATCGCCGATACCCCAGCCATCAAGAATCATTAAAAGGGCTTTCTTACTCATAATATTAATTGATTTTAAATGTACAATCTTTAACCTTAGCAAAAACGTTCTTTATAGAGAGAACGATTTTTCCGGCTGCAAAGGTACAAAAAAGCACGGTTAAAGCGTACTGTTTCAAATGATTTATGTACTTTTGTCGCGCTTTAAAAAACAAAAAACAAGAAATATGGACGATTCAAACCCACGAACGTGCAATAGTATTTATAATTAAAGCGAACAGAGACGTTGTCCGCAATGCCTCAGTTCGTTCCTAAAGAAAGGAGGCCATTACGATGAGAACGTACCTTTATTCTGAAGCCGGCTTTATAGAAAAGTCGCAATGGATGCCCAATAGCTGGGTAAACGTTGAATGCCCCGATGACAATGATTTTGATTTCCTCACCCAAGAGTTGAAAGTTCCGGAATCTTTTTTGGAAGATATTGCCGATGCGGATGAACGCCCGCGTACGGAAACGGAAGGCAACTGGTTGCTAACCATCCTGCGTATCCCGATGCAGAGCAGTCAGCATGGTATTCCCTTTATCACCGTGCCAATAGGCATCATTACCAATAATGAAATTATCGTATCGGTATGTTATCACAAGACTGAACTCATCTCGGATTTTATCCAACATACACGTCGCAAAGGTATCGTAGTGAACAATAAGCTGGACTTGATCCTGCGGATGATTTATTCTTCCGCCGTCTGGTTTTTGAAGTATCTGAAACAGATAAACAATGATGTAGCCAATGCGGAAAAAGAGTTGGAGAAAAGTATCCGCAATGAAGACTTGCTCCGTCTGATGAAGTTACAAAAAACCCTTGTCTACTTCAACACTTCCATCCGCGGAAATGAAGTGATGATCGGGCGATTGAAGAATATCTTCCAAGATACCGACTATCTGGATATGGAGCTGTTGGAGGATGTAATCATTGAACTAAAACAGGCATACAATACCGTAAACATTTACAGCGACATCCTGACAGGAACGATGGATGCTTTTGCCTCCATTATTTCCAACAACGTCAATGCTATCATGAAACGCATGACGAGCCTTTCCATCACGCTCATGATACCGACACTGATAGCCAGTTTCTACGGCATGAATGTGGATATTCACCTGGAAGGTTTCCCGTATGCTTTCATATTCATTATCCTGATCTCCGTAATATTATCGGCAGGAACATTTATCTGGTTCAGGAAGATTAAGTGGTTCTAAACTACCATTACCGCATTTGTTTTTGTATCAAAGATGATGTAGTTACGACCTCGTGACTATCATCATTTTCTTCTTTTATTTCCTCTTCCGCCTTTTCTACTTTATTCACCTTGTCGGCTCCGGCAGCAGTAGGTCGGGTTTTCCAGGTAAGGCGCGTTGTCATAACAGAAGGTTTAGTACTGGAAGGTTTCATGAAGCTGTCCATCCAGGAGTCGTCAGCATCGTCAACATTCTTCAAATTCGTAGCCGCCGAAGATTGAAGTACAGGAGATTGGGATGCGGAAGACATCTGTACCGGCTGATTCGAAGCGTTCAGCAGGAAAGCATACGTATTCTTCGTATCCTTCAAGGCACTCGAAGTTTTGAAGAAAGTAACTAGATTCATGATTACCAGAAAGACAGCCGCAAGGGGCGCAAGAGCTATGATAATCGCCAGTCGGATCAGCAACATTATAAACGGATAAAAAAGACTGTCAATGATATCATTACTGACTACCCGCATTCCTCCAGAGGACTTTGTAGATTTAAACGCCGAGGGAATGCCGCCAATACCTGCATATATCCACGCATTCATGGCATCACCGGTAGATTGCCAGATAGAAAAACCCAATATCATGAAAACCAATACGAAAATGCACTTTATCAGCGCCCATACCTTTCTCCTACTTAATGTAGACATTTCATCTTCCGCGGCTTTCAGATTACAATCGTGGCACAAAGGTTTGCTGTCATAAGAATAAACAGAACTATTCAGGCAGTTCTGACATAACCCCACTCCGCAAGATGCGCAGGTGGCGACAGCATAGTCATTCAAATGTTTGTAGCAATTCATAGCAGTGTCTTTCTTTGTGTACAAAGATATACAAAGAAAGACACTTTACCTAAAACGACGTCAGTTTTGTTTTTCCACCTCGTATATTTCCTTTACTTCGCTTCCGTCCAAATATACTAATTGAAATCAGATATAGTCATTCTTCAGTATGAGAATAATATTTTCCCCTTTTTGACCAGATTTCGCAAATAATACGTATGTTTGCGCCAAATAGGTCAATGAACATGAAAATACACAGAAATCTAATGCTTGTATGCCTGCTCCTCATGGCATCAATCTCTTATGCTCAATCCGAAACCATCGTTGTAGGAAAAAAAGCGGACGGAACGGACTTAAAAGCACAGTGCTACACTTTTCCGCAGCGAGTGGAAACTTTCTCCATGAGTGATAAAGGCGATTATCTCTGCGTCAGTTTCAGGGAAACCACTAAAAGCGGCAAGTATCTGAAGAATAAAGGAGAAATAGGTTTCTATGACACAAAGAGCAGTCAGCTCCTATGGAAACAGCCGATTGACTTCAGCAAATCACGGATAACTTGTCTTTCGGAAGGGGTCTTGATAACTGAAATCGGCAGCAAGATATCATTGCTCAGTAGAGAAACAGGAGCGAAGAGATGGGAAGCCAGTTTATTTCCGGTATATGTGGACGATTCATTGGGATTGGTCTTAGGTTATAACTCCCCTACCTCCAACAAACTCCGCGCTGTCAACTTGAAATTCGGTAATGATCTGTGGGAAAACAAAATACCTCATCAATACGGTTGGAACGAAGTTCTTGATCTGGAACAAAATAAACGCCTGATTGTAGCGGATGCATTGCATAAACTGGATTTCATGACCGGAGAGTTACTGACCTATCCGGGAAAACCGGGAGCTCATGATACAAAAGCGGCATTGCTGCAAGGATTAGCCGCTGTAGCAGTCGGAGTAGCCGGTGGCGTAGCAACCGGTGGTGCCTATTATTACAGCTATGTTCCCATTGCCAATAATACAATCACGGGGTTGACCTCCAATATACTGTCTCAGGATTCACTTTATTACTGGGCAGACCGTCAACACATCTCCTGTATGGACACGGCTTTCAACGTAATGTGGCAAACAGAGTTTCCTGATGTGAAAGCTTCCTGCTCTAAACTTTTCGTGCAAGATGATAAGTTATTCATGCTGAATTACGGCTACGGATTACGCGAAGGAGCAAGCCGCAAGAAATATGGACGCCCATTTATAGCCTGTTATAACTTGCTAAACGGAGAAGAAATCTTCTTCAACCAACTAAGCGTAAAGAAAGATATGATTGAAGATGCCCTGCGAACTGATGACGCACTCTACATGCTGTTTGATGACGGAATGGCTTATCAGGAGCTGACGGATTCCATCGTAAATATTGTACCTTGGGATACCAAGCAATACGGTAAGCTGGAAGCGATGTTGCCCGGTACACTCTATGCAGCCAACAAAGATACAACCGCTTTCAAGTCGCTCGCTTTCGATGGAGAACATTGCCTGGTATATAATGATCAAGGAGTTATCTATGAAGTAGACAAGGATTTGAACATCAGGAATACCTATGAACGGGAGCGGATTTACAGCCCCAGTATCCAACTAAAAGATTATTTATGTATCGGCAATCGTGGAGACTATTGGTTCATTCACGAAATGGGAATGCCTGTAGCCCATCTTGATACGGAGTTCAAAAAAGGGCGGGTGATTGGTAATAAGCTGCTGCTACTTAACAATGAAAACCAATTCCTGTTTATCGATCTGGATGAAGCGATAGAATAATCACTTGAAATCAAGTGCTAACTGCCCGTCACCCAATAGATTGAATGTCATGCGGTGATAAGGCGTAGTTCCACGTTCGGAGATGGCCGCACGATGTTTCTTCGTGGGATATCCTTTGTTATGGTCCCAATCATAATATGGAAATTCTTCGTGAAGGCGGTTCATATAATCATCACGATAGGTTTTGGCAAGCACAGAAGCTGCTGCAATAGAAAGGTATTTACCGTCGCCTTTAATCACCGTGGTATGCGGAAGATCCTGATATTTCTTGAAGCGGTTGCCATCTATAAGCAGATGCTGCGGACGCATCTTTAATTGATCTACAGCACGATGCATGGCAAGGAAAGAAGCGTTCAGGATGTTAATCTTATCAATCTCTTCGGGAGATACAATGCCAACCGCCCATGCCAGTGCTTCTTTCTCAATCACTTCACGCAAAGCATAGCGCTGATGTTCCGTCAACTGTTTGGAATCATTCAGTAGTTCGTTCTTGAAATCTTTGGGAAGGATCACGGCAGCAGCATATACAGCTCCTGCCAAACAACCACGTCCGGCCTCATCGCAACCGGCTTCAATCAGATCTTTATTCAAATAAGGCAATAGCATACAGCATTAATTTAGAGGCACAAAGATAAATCTTTTTGAAAGCAAACCGGACTTTTAAAGGAAAATAATTACATTTGCAGAAACAACAAATATACTATGAAGCAAGTACTGTATCTAATATTTGCAGTTTCCCTATTAACCACGATCCCCTTACAGGCTCAAGACAGCAAACAAGCCCAGACCTTATTAGAACAAGCTCAAAAAGCCCTGTTCAGCAATCCCAAGCAGGCATCATACTATGCAGCTCAGGCAGCTGCCTTATTTCCCGAAGACGAACCCAATGAAACCCGTGCACAAGCTATGATACTCTATTGCCAAGCAGAACAACTGCTGGGCAACTTCGATTTGAGTATCAAGAATTTATATGATACACAGAGATATATCAATCCCGCAAACAAACGGCAAACAGCTCAGCTTTATTCACTCATGGGACGTGTATATAGTAAGTTGGGCGATTATAACAAAGGGATAGAACTGAACGATAAGGCAACCTCTATTTTCAAGTCTTTAGGAGATTCAGCTTCAGTGGCCGGATGTTATAATGAGCGTGGAGTCATGCATTATCTGCTTGATGAATTTCTGGTAGCAGAAAGATTTCTTCAACGGGCCTTGACTATCAATCGTGCCCAAAGGAACTTAAAAGAGATTGCTACCAATCTGAACAATCTATGTCTATATCAAGGAGATACGGAAAAGAAACTGTCCTTCATTCAGGAAGCCATAGCCATCAACAAGAATCTGGATGCACAATGGTCATTGGGAGAGAACTACAACAATATGGGCAAGCAATATTACTTCGGCGAGCAATACTCCAAAGCTTTGGAAGCTCTGCAGAAAGCCTATGAATACGCCCATAATATCGGTGCCAAGGAATTGATTTGTGATTATTATGAATATTCGTCCTGGGTATATGCCGCCATAGGTGATTATGACCAGGCCTATAAACGGCTCAGTCAAATGTATGCTTTGAGCAAGGAGCTACAAAGTAGCAACAAGTTGCGTAACATTGAACAGGAAATCTCTTATAAAAGATATCAGGATCAGAAATATGCTACCGAAATGCAGGAGCAAACTTATAAGATAGAACTACTAAAGCGCAATCTATGGCTTTTGGGCAGTATACTTGTTCTTGGTTTAGCCTTCAGTATATTCTTATATAAATGGTATAAACGCAGAAAAGGTCTTCAACTAATAGAAGCCCGATATCAACTGGAACTGTCACAACGGGAAATATCCGAATTGAAACTGCACCAACAGGAATTGGAACTGCAAAATGTACAGAGTGCCTTAGACAACAGTCAACAAGAAGTAACCAGCTTTGCCGTATTTCTTAGAAGCCGTAACGAGTTGCTGGGCAAAATACGTGAGATGATTAAGGAAGGGTATAGAATGGACAATCAAGCACTGGTTCCCCACTTAAAGAAGGTAAATGCTTTTATCAGCCAATACCAAAGCGGAGATAAGACCAATAATACATTGCTGCTGAGTGTTGAGGAGAAAAATAAAGAGTTTATCGAAAAACTCGTAAAGCAACACCCCAACCTCACACAAGGCGAAAAATATCTCGCAACTTTATTACGGGTGAATCTCTCTACAAAAGAAATCTCAATGATTACTGGAAGCACTCCCAAAACCATCAACATGAACCGTTACCGGTTGCGCAAATCACTCAACTTATCCACAGAAGAAGACTTAACTACATATTTGCAAAGTGTTTAACCTCATCCTTACACACAATAGCATTTTGTAGATATAATCCCAGAATTATATCACTATATATCAAACAATTAAGAATTCCATTGTAGTACAAATATTTCCTCTAAAAAGCCCTTTTGTAGATTAATTATAGAACCCCCAGATTGTGAACTTTGATAAATAACATTCTTATTTGTGGTGTGAAACACATTTTATTAACCTTAAAAAACCACACACATGGGTAGAATTATTAAGAATTGTTCCATGAAGAGAGTAGTCAAGTTAGCCTTACTCTTTGCTTTCCTGATTCCACTAAGTTCTTTAGCACAGAACATTCAACTGACAGGTACAGTAACCGATACAACAGGTGAAACTGTTATCGGTGCAAGTGTACTTGAAAAAGGTACTACTAACGGAGTGATTACCAATATAGACGGTAACTTCTCACTAAACGTTTCCCCTAAGGCAATTATCGTTATTTCTTACGTAGGATACACTACTCAGGAAATTCCTCTTAACGGTGCAAAAAACATTAAGGTAGTATTGAGAGAAGATACTGAAATGTTGGAAGAAGTAGTAGTCATCGGTTATGGTACCATGAAGAAAAGTGATATGACAGGTGCCATTTCATCTGTTGACGTCGAAGAACTATCCAAACGTACCACCACTAACCCCGCCGAAGCGCTGCAAGGTAAAATCGCCGGTGTAAACATTATGAAAGCAGGTGGTAACGCCGGTGCCGGCGTACAAGTAAAAATTCGTGGCGTAAAGACTTTCGGAGATAACGAACCTCTTTATATCATCGATGGTTTCCCGGGTGATATAAATGCTGTTAACCCGCAGGATATTCAAGCTATGGAAGTACTGAAGGATGGTGCTGCCGCTGCCATATACGGTTCGGTTGCTGCCAATGGTGTAATTATCGTAACTACTAAAAATGGTAAGAAAGGCGAAACAAAAATAGATTTCAGTGCATACGTAAGTATGACAAATGTAGCGAAAAAACTCGACTTGCTGAATGCAGAGCAATATAAGAAAGTACATACACAAATGTATGAGAACTGGAACGCTCATGTAATAAATCATAAGTCGCAATACGACCCGAAAGGTAACGGTGCATGGGAAAAACAGATATTGAAACTGGAACCTTACATGACCAAGAATACCGGCATCGACACTGACTGGCAGGATGCAATGATGCGTACCGGTCTTTCACAGAACTATATGTTCAGTGTAAGAGGTGGTAGCGAAAATGCCCAATATTCCGTTTCATACAATCACGCTGATGACAAAGGTATTTTCCTTGGCAATGATTACCGTCAGGATAATGCACGCCTAAAACTGCACATGAGCAAATATATCTTTGATATTGACGCCAACATGGCTTTCAAATTCACAGATAGCAAACAGCCCGAATATCAGCTGAAAGAAATGTATATGATTTCTCCGCTGGTACCTATCTACAATGAAAATGAAGAATATGGCTTCGGTCTGACAAACTTCGATAACCTGCCCAACAATCGTAATGTTATGGCCGACCAGCACTACGAGAAATCTACAGATAAGAAGTATCATACCACCGCCAACGTAGCTTTAACTGCCAACTTTACTAAATGGTTGAGTTTCAAAACAAGTTATGCTTACCGTGGAGAGCATCAACGCCAAACTTACCATACACCGGCTTACATTTCCGACGTAAAAGCCAAGCGAGACTATCCGTATCATAGCGAAACCACCGCTTACTGGGAAGAGCATGTATGGGAGAATGTACTGAGTTTCAACAAAGCATTCGGCAAACATTCTGTCAATGCCGTAGCCGGTACTTCAACCATGGCTCGCAAATATACATGGAATTCTGTAGGCGTAGAAGGTAAATCGACAACTTATAAGGTAGAGGACGGGCAATTGGTAATCGGTGAACAACCAGGAGGTTTCCTCGATCCGGGCTTCTCTACAATCGGTGCAGGTGCAGGTGGTACTTACGACGGTGACGGAACTAAATGGGATTACAGACGCGTATCCTTCTTCGGTCGCGTAAATTATAACTATAACGATCGTTATCTGATTCAGGCAACTGTACGTTCCGACGGTTCTTCCAAGTTTGGTGCTGACAACCGTTGGGGTTTCTTTCCATCAATAGCTGTGGGCTGGAGAATCAGTGAAGAAGAATTTTTCCCAAAAGGTATTGCGCTGAACAATTTGAAATTGCGTGCCAGCTGGGGACGTCTGGGTAACGAAAATGCCTTGGGATATTATGACTTCCTCGCTCTAATTTCTACTTATAACACCAAATACCAGGGATATGTAAAAGGTAACGGTGATAATGCATGGGCAGGAAGTATTGCCCGTGGGCTGGAGAATCGTTCGTTGAAATGGGAAACTACAGATACTAAGAATATTGGTCTTGACTTCGGTTTCTTCAACAACAAACTGACCGGTGCCATGAACTACTATTACAATCAAACCGAAGAACTCTTGATTACGAAAGCACTTCCACCTTCTGCCGGCTTGAACAACCCAATCCTGAATGTGGGTAAAATCCGCAACTCCGGTGTTGAAGTTGAGATAAACTGGGCTGACTCAAAAGGTGGTTTCGATTATAACATCGGTATGAATTTCAGTACAACCAAGAATAAAGTTGTAGAACTGGCAGACAAAGGACAAGTCCTTTATGGTGAAGGTTTGAAATATGGAACTGAACACTTCCCAACCCAGACGCGCGTTGGCAAACCTATCGGTGCATTCTATCTTTATAAGACCAACGGTTTGTTCCAAAGCAATGAAGAAGCCCGCCAATATGTAAATGCAGATGGAGACGAGTATCAGCCTTTCGCCGATGCCGGTGATATCCGCTATGTAGATGTAAATGGCGACGGCTATATTGATGATGATGACAAAGTATATTGTGGATCGGGTATACCTACACTGGAAGTTAACCTGAATTTCTCTGCCGGCTATAAAGGCTTCGACCTTTCTGTTGTATTGGGTAGTGCATGGGGACACAAGATTTATAATGGTAACAAGTACTTCTATGAAGGAATGAACTCCGGTTCCAACTTCCTCACATCATCCTTGAATGCCTGGACACCTCAAAATACCAATACAAACATACCTCGCGCCATCTTCAACGACCCGAACGGTAACTTGAAGGAGTCTGACCGCTTCATTGAAAAAGGTGACTTTGTCCGCCTCCGTCAATTACAATTAGGTTATACCCTACCAAAAAAAATAATGCAAAAAGTATTCATCGAGAGATTGCGTTTTTATGTAAGTGGTGAAAACCTCTTCACAATCACCGGATACGACGGCATCGACCCCGAATTCTCACGTGTAAGTGTATTGAACACCGGTATTGATAAACTGATTTATCCGTTTACCCGTTCATTCACTTTGGGTGCCCAACTTACTTTCTAACTCATTTAACATTGTATAAACATGAAAAAAGTAATATATATAGCCAGCCTTTGTTTTGCATCGCTCTTTGTGAGCTCTTGCGATGATTATCTAACCTTGGAATCTCCCGACCAGTTGACTTCGGGAAGTTTCTGGCGTAACGAAAGTGATGCACAAGCCGGAATATCGGCTGCATATTCGCAATTAGAATACTACATTGACACCTGGGAATTTGCCGAAGTTAAATGGCCGGTGGAAGCTTACCGTGAAGACATTATCAATATGGGTAACGATGCACGTAACTATCCCAACTGGCTGGAACTCTACAATTTCACTTATACAAACGGTAACTCACAGTTCAGCAATTATTGGTGGAACAACTACAAAGGAGCCAGCTTTGCCAATCAGGTAATAGAGAAAGTGACAGAGATGGAAGAAGGAACTATCGACCCTACTGTCCGCACGCAAATTATAAACGAAGGTTATTTTCTTCGCGCTTACTATCACCTTAAATTGCTTTTGAATTGGAAAGAAATTATCATCCGTGACAAGTATATCACCAGTCAGGCAGAATTAAGCAAAGGACTTTCACCGCGTCCCGATGCCTGGGATTTTATTATAGAAGATTTAAAGCGAGCCACTGCTCTCCCTTCTTCTTATGACAACGACAACATCGGTCGAGCCACCAGTGGGGCAGCCAATGCCTATTTAGGTTTTGCCTATCTGACACGCGCTTACGAAGAATCTGACAAGAAGACAGAATATCTGAATGAGGCACTTACAGCACTAAACAATGTCAAAGGCTACGAACTGGTAAAGAAGTTTTCAAGTATGTTTGACGCCAGCAACAAAAACAGCAAAGAATCTATCTTTGAGTTGCAGACTTCCATGAGTAGTGCCAATGGTGCTAACTATCGCACTCAACTCCACCGTTGGATAGGTACATCCGAACTTTGGGGATGGGATGAGATTCTTCCGAGTAATGTATTGATGGAAGCGTACATGAAAGAAGGTGAGATTGCCACAACCGGACGCTATGACTCACGCTTGTATGAGAGTGTATTCTTCCAATGTGATTATTTCAATGATGGAAGCGGGCGTGTTTACGGGGGCGATTATGACAACTGGTTCTGTAGTTTCGATGATAAGAATAACCCTATTCCCGGTACAAGTTACAATCGGCCTTCCTTCCGCAAGTTTATGCCCACCGACTATGATGGCTTATACAATAATTATTGTGCCATCAACATTCCTTTGATGCGTTATGCCAATGTATTGTTAATGAAGGCGGAAGTATTGAACGAGCAAGGCCATCCCGAGCAAGCCATTCCGCTGATTAATGAAATCAGAAATGTACATGGAGACATGCCTGCCATGAAAGGGACTTCACAACAAGAGGTACGTGAGCAAATAGAACATGAACGTATGATTGAATTCCCGCTGGAAAACTGGCGCTGGTATGATTTACGCCGTTGGGGCAAATTAGCGTCAGCCTTGGCAGATGCAGGACGCGCCGGCTTTAATGTAGAGAAGAATTCGTTCTACCCTATTCCGTTGACTGAAATCAATTCGAACGACCAAATTAACAAATAAATTCTCTCTTCACTCAATATAACATCCTAACGAGACGGTATTTACCTACAGTATACCGCCTCGTTATATTCAAATGAATTATCTTTGCCCGCAAAAACGACATAGATATGTTTACAATTATCGGACTGATGCTCACAGGAATGCTGCTGGGCTACCTCTTACGGAAACGGAATTTAAGTAAAATACACAAGGTTATCACAGTACTGATCTGGGTGCTGCTCTTCATTCTCGGCATTGAAGTGGGAGGAAACGAGCAAATTATCAAAGGACTGCACACCATTGGCCTTGAAGCCGTCATACTCACCATAGGTGGAACTCTGGGAAGTGTGATTGCCGCTTGGGCACTGTGGAGGGCCTTATACAAACGGAAAGGAGGACAAGCATGAAAGGAAGTCTTATCATAGTCGGCTTTTTTGTGCTGGGGACACTTTGCGGAGTCTTTCACTTGATACCTATCGACATCGTAGTAGATAGTAAAGTCAGCTTTTATGCACTTTGCGCACTGATGTTCAGTGTAGGGTTAAGTGTAGGCAATGACCCGCAAACGTTGAAAAATTTTCGTTCACTCAATCCACGGTTGATATTCCTGCCTATCATGACCATTCTGGGCACGTTGGCAGGTTCTGCCGCAGTCAGCCTGATACTGACACACCGTTCCCTGACAGATTGCCTGGCTGTAGGTTCGGGCTTCGGTTACTATTCACTCTCCAGTATCTTCATTACCGAATATAAAGGAGCTGAATTAGGAACAATTGCCTTGCTCGCCAACATCAGCCGTGAGATTCTGACCCTGCTGGCTGCACCATTACTGGTGCGTTGGTTCGGCAACCTCGCCCCTATCTCTGCCGGAGGAGCAACTACGATGGACACCACACTGCCCATCATTACACGAACGGCCGGACAACAGTTTGTAGTTGTCTCCATCTTCCACGGATTTGTAGTGGATTTCAGCGTTCCGTTCCTTGTGACACTGTTTTGTTCTATTTAATACTGTTTTGAAATGACAGCTTAGAAGCGAATTGGTACGCGGACGACACAGACGAAGCGGACAAACGCGGATTTTAATTTCCATTTCAGAACTTAAAACAAATTATCATGAAAGCTAAAGTATATACCTTACTCTTTTCCTCATTGCTTTGTGTTTCTGCCCTGGCTGATAACGAACCTTGGCAGAACCCACAAATCAACGAGATAAACAGAGAGCCGATGTATGCGCACTTCATCCCATTTACGAATGAAGCCAACGCTTTGAAACAACGCTCTCTCCCCGCCGATGTGCGTTTCGATGTGAATCCCGCGACAGAAAGACGAGTTTCTCTGGATGGAACCTGGAAATTCCTGTTCGCAAAGAATAACGATCTTTGTCCCAAGGATTTCCATAAACCCGGATACAATACCCGGAAGTGGAGCAAAATACAAGTTCCCGGAAGTTGGGAACTGCAAGGATTCGATGCTCCTATCTATACAGATACCCGCTATCCATTTCCTGCCAATCCTCCGTATGTGCCCACCGATTACAATCCGGTAGGAGCTTACATCCGTGAGTTTACCGTCCCGAATGGTTGGGAAGGTATGGATATCTTCCTTGACTTCGAAGGAGTGGAATCCGCTTATTATGTATGGGTGAACGGTGAGCTTGCCGGATATGCGGAAGACAGTCGTCTGCCGTCTCACTTCAACGTCACCAAGCTGTTGAAAAAAGGCAGTAATAAACTTGCCGTGAAAGTATTCCGTTACAGCGACGGCTCCTATCTTGAAGGGCAAGACTACTGGAAATACAGTGGCATTGAGCGGGATGTATATCTCTATGCCCGTCCGCAAAGCCGTGTCCGTGACTTCCGGATGACTGCCGAGTTAGTCAATGATTACAAAGATGGGGAATTAAACCTCGATGTATTACTTCACCAACCGAAAGTCGGAGAAACCGTCGAAGTAAAGATATTGGATCACGGCAAGGAGATTTACAATCGAAAGAAGTCCATCACTTCCACCACCGATACTCTGTTCAGCCAACAGGAGATTTTCCCGAATATACGTGCATGGAATGCGGAGACGCCGAATATTTACACATTAGTAGTCAGCACCTTCGACGCCCAGGGAAAACCGCTGGAATCTTTCACTCACCTTTTTGGTTTCCGCACGGTAGAGATGCGCAACGGAATGCAGATGATCAACGGGAAAGCAGTACTGTTTAAAGGAGTAAACCGTCACGAGCACGATCCACACAAAGGGCGCACTATCAGTGTCGCTTCCATGATACATGATATTCAGTTGATGAAACAGTTTAATCTGAACGGTGTACGCAACTGTCACTATCCGAACTACTCTGCCTGGTACGAGCTTTGCACCGAATTCGGTCTGTACATGGTGGATGAAGCCAATATCGAAAGTCACGGCATGATGGATCACAAGGATGGAACGCTGGCTAATTATCCGGACTGGGAACTCCCCTTCATGGAGCGCATGAGCCGCATGATAGCACGCGACCGTAACTACTCAGCCATCGTCACCTGGTCCATGGGTAATGAATCCGGGTATGGCAAACATTTTGAAACGCTGTACGATTATACTAAGAAAATAGATCCTACCCGTCCGGTACAATACGAAGGAGGCGGCTACGATGCAAAAAGCGACATTTACTGTCCGATGTATGCACGTATCTGGTCACTGCGCCGCCACATCAATCAGCGTGACAAACGCCCCTTGATTATGTGCGAGTACGCCCATGCAATGGGTAACAGCGTAGGAAACTTCCAAGATTACTGGGATTTGATTTATAAGTATGACCAGCTACAAGGCGGATTTATCTGGGACTGGGTAGACCAGACATTCGCCATCAAAGATAAAAACAACCGTGATATCTGGGCATTCGGAGGAGACATGGGCTTTGTAGGCATCGTCAACGACTCTAACTTCTGTGCCAACGGACTGGTAGCTGCCGACCGTTCTCTCCATCCGCACATCTATGAGGTAAAGAAAGTATTGCAATACATTCACTTCGAACCGGTAGCTTTTACTCCGAACAAGATAAAAGTCAGCAATCGGCATGATTTCATCGGTTTGGAAGGATATACCCTGCGTTGGGCAGTAGAGTGCGACGGAAAAGCGGTACAAGGAGGTAAAATGAACTTCCCCGTAATCACTCCGGGAAGCTCTGCCAATATAGAATTACCCTTGAAAACATTGCCTGCCGACGGTAAAGAATACTTCCTGACTCTGCGCGCATTCACCAAGCATGAAGCTCCGCTGATACCGAAAGGACATGAAGTGGCCATCGAGCAATGGATACTCCCCACGACTCAAATCACCGGAAAGGTTCAGCCCGCCAACAGTACGTTGGCAACAGACCGGAATAATGAAGCGATCACACTGAAAGGAAATAACTTCCAGATAGCCTTCTCTACCCAAAACGGTGAGATGACAGAACTGATCTACCATGGAAAGAATCTGATTAAAGAGGGATTACAACCCAACTTCTGGCGTCCGTTAACGGACAACGATATTCCTAATGGACATCTCAATCGCTGCGCCACCTGGAAGACTGCCGGAAAGAATGCTAAACTGGAGAATCTGGAAGTTACGGAGAAACAGCAGATTGTCATTGTAACGGTTACTTATAAGATGGAGGCGCAAGGCTCTACATTGCAAACAATCTATGATATTCATCCTGACGGTGCCGTCCGGGTGAGCATGCACTTCACCCCGGGCAAACAGGCGCTGAATGAAATGCCTCGTCTGGGTATGCGTATGATACTTCCGGCAGAATATGAAATGATGTCCTGGCTGGGACGCGGTCCGCAGGAAAACTATGCAGACCGAAAGACAGGAGCATTAGTAGGCCTGTATAATGCTACGGTTTGGGAACAATTCCATCCGTATGTACGTGCTCAGGAAACGGCCAATCACTGTGATGTGCGTTGGGTTGCCCTGCGCAATGTTGCCGGAGAAGGTTTGCTGGTAACCGGAGAAAAGCCTCTGAGCGTAAGTGCCTGGAACTTTCCGATGGAGGACATTGAATATCGTCCCTCGCAGGTAGAACGCCGTCATGGAGGAAGTATCCTGAAAAAGGATATAATTTGGCTAAACATCGATCATCAGCAGATGGGTGTGGGTGGTGACAATACCTGGGGAGCACAGGTACATCCCGAATACACTATCACGCCACGCGAGTGGAAGTACAGTTTCACACTGCAACCGCTCGGAGCAAAGGATGATGCGGCGAAACAGGCTCATAAATGTTGGTTCTGAGAGATAAATGATAATTTATCATCTAAAAAGAAATCATTAATTATAAATTAGATCATGCGACATAAGTTTATACACATTATTTGTATTACTCTGCTGGTTACAGGCATCACCGCCTGCACTCCCGGCAACAAAAACACTGCGGAGAAGCGGTATACCTTCAATAATATACTGGATATCGCCTACACTCCCGATACCTTGCACCGCTGCTACGGCTGGTTCACAGATGCCGGCTCGTGGATGGGCTTCACTCTTCCCGAGAAAGAGAATTGGGTAAACGGTTTCTGCGGCCCATTCAGTCTGGATATGTTCCGCCGCCAGTGGATGGCTCAATCTGCTGTTACGGTAGGTTTTAGTCAGAAAGTCTCGGATACCTTTGTGCCTGACTCCACCTGTTACTATCCCGGAGAACTGTATATGTCCGCCCATTCCGGCAACGGAACTATCACCCAGCGGCTTAACTTCGTAAATGCCTCCACCGCATTGCTTCGTATAGAAGCCGACAAAGCGGAAGAACTGATGCTGACTGGCAGCCAATGGGGGAAGAATATAACCGTAAGCGTAGAGCAGAACTCTGCAATAGCCCGCCATCCCAGTGGAGAAAGCGTAACTGTAACGTTCCCTCCCGATGTGAAACTTACCGGAACGGATAACAATTACACCGCCCTTATCCACACCTCTAAGTATCCCGTAAATGTAGCCATTTCCTTCTTCACCTCCGAAAAGGAAATGACAGTCGGATTACAGAACCTCCCCAACCTGCTCAATAATCCCGAGAAAGCATTGCAAGCCAATGCCGAACGTTGGGAAGAATACCTGACGAAGATACTGCGTACCGACATGAAATCCGAATACGACCGCATCGCCGTGAAAGCCGTAACCACTCTTATCTCCAACTGGCGCACCCACCGTGGCGGTCTGTTGCACGAGGGTATTGTCCCAAGCCATGCAGTTGGCTACTTTGTAGGTTTCTGGGCATGGGATACCTGGCGTTTCAGTGCGGGGACTGCTAAGTTCGATCCTGAACTGGCAAAGAATAACATCCGCGCCATGTTCGATTATCAGCAACCGGACGGCATGGTAATCGACTGTATCTACACTGATCCATCCGAAAACAATGCCCGTGACAGCAAACCGCCTTTGGTATGCTGGGCTGTAGATGAAATCTTTACGCATACTGGCGACACGGCTTTCGTTGCCGAAATGTATCCGCAACTGCTTGCTTATTATAAGTGGTGGTATCAGAAACGCGACCATAATCATAATGGTATGTGCGAATACGGTGCCACTGACGGTACTCTGGAAGCAGCCGCTTGGGAAAGCGGAATGGACAATGCCATTCGTTTTGACGACGCCATGATGCTGAAGAACGACGGAGGCGAGGATGCCTGGAGTATGGACCAGGAAAGTGTAGACCTGAATGCCTACCTGGCACTGGAATGTAAGTTACTAAAGAAATTTTCCGGATTACTGAATGTCTCATTCGATGCTCCCGACTATAGTAATAAAGTAGCCGATTATTTCTTTGATCCCAAACTCAACTTCTTCTTTGACCGCCGTCTGAAAGACGGTTCATTCATTGAAGAACCGGGATGCGAAGCCTATACTCCGTTGTGGACACAGATTGCCACGCAAGAGCAGGTAGATAAGATGTTACCCATGCTTCAGGATACAGCAAAGTTCTCAACGTATATTCCTTTCCCCACCATTGCCGCAGATAATCCCAAGTATAACCCACGCGGCTACTGGCGTGGTCCTATCTGGCTAGATCAAACTTACTTTGCCATTCGCGGGCTCCGCAACTATGGTTATCATAAGCTTGCCGATGAATATACATTGCAGGTATTCGACCGCCTCAACGGACTGAAAGAAGGAGCACCCATCCATGAGAACTACGGCACGCACACCGGAGAGCGACTGAAAGCGCCACACTTTAGCTGGAGTTCATCCCATCTATTGATGATGTACGATGATTACGGGAAGTAATTCCCATTCCCTCTAATAAAAGAAGGTGTGTCATAATGCAGTACTATCTCAATTCTCCTCCTCCCGGGAGGAGGGGAGCTTAAGTTACTTTCCAGTTTTGACACACCTTCTTCTATTAGAGGGAATAACAAACAGGCTTCTTAAAAGAGGCTCCACGCAACCGTCAGCCCCGCCATCACGATAGCTACCATACTCATCAGCTTGATAAGTATATTCAAACTCGGACCGGAAGTATCTTTGAACGGGTCACCTACCGTATCGCCTACCACAGTAGCTTTATGTACTTCGCTACCCTTACCACCAAAGTTACCTTCTTCCACATATTTCTTTGCATTATCCCATGCACCGCCGGCATTCGCCATAAAGATGGCAAGAACGAAGCCGCTGCTCAATCCACCGATCAGCAGCCCCAGCACACCGGGAACGCCAAAGATAAGTCCCGTTGCAATCGGAGCAATAATGGCTATCAGCGAAGGAACTACCATTTCACGCTGTGCCCCTTTTGTAGAAATCTCTACACAACGCTCGTAATCCGGTTCTGTCTCACCGGTAAGTATACCTTTGATTTCACGGAACTGGCGGCGTACTTCATCCACCATGTGAGCAGCAGCACGGCCAACAGCATTCATTGTCAATCCGCAGAAAAGGAATGCCATCATACTGCCCAGGAACATACCCGAAAGAACCTTCGGATTCATCAATGTCACATCATAATGATGCATAAAATCGAAGAAAGTGGCATCCTGAAGGGCCACGGAGTTACCATGAGGAAGCGTTAAATCAGTAGTTCCCAAACGAGTCAGTCCGATACGGATTTCTTCAATATAAGAAGCAAGCAGGGCAAGTCCCGTAAGTGCAGCCGAACCAATGGCAAAACCCTTTCCGGTAGCAGCAGTAGTATTTCCCAAAGAGTCGAGAGCATCCGTACGTTTACGTACTTCCGCACCCAGACCGGACATTTCAGCGTTTCCGCCCGCATTATCAGCAATAGGACCATAAGCATCCGTAGCAAGCGTAATGCCCAGGGTGGAAAGCATACCTACGGCAGCAATACCGATACCGTAAAGTCCCATACCTACATTATTGAAATCGAACCCTGATGCAAACAGGTAGGAAGCAATAATACCGACTACTACAGCAATCACAGGAATCGCAGTAGACAGCATACCCAAACCGATACCGGAGATAATCACCGTTGCCGGGCCAGTCTTTCCGCTTTCGCTCAACTTCTGAGTAGGACGATAGGATTGTGAGGTATAGTATTCCGTAGAACGTCCGATGATGATGCCGACTACCAGACCGACTATAACGGCACAAGATATCCACATCCAGTTATCAAGTTTCAATAACCAAAGAATAAAGAAAGTAGTCACAACAATCAGCACTGAACTCAGGTTCGTACCGAAAGCCAACGAAGCGAGCAGGTCTTTCATCTTCGCATTCTCCTTGGTACGTACTGCGAATATACCGATAATAGAAAGAAGAATACCTACGGCCGCAATCAGCATCGGAGCTATAACAGCTTTGAACTGCATGGCCGTATCTCCCGTATGAATAAAGGCAGCAGCACCCAGAGCGGCAGTTGCCAGGATAGAGCCACAATAACTTTCATAGAGGTCTGCACCCATACCGGCTACATCGCCTACGTTGTCACCTACATTATCTGCAATTGTTGCAGGGTTACGCGGGTCATCTTCGGGAATACCGGCCTCAACCTTACCTACCAGGTCGGCGCCTACATCGGCAGCTTTCGTATAAATACCTCCACCTACACGGGCAAAGAGCGCTTGTGTGGAAGCACCCATTCCGAAGGTAAGCATGGTGGTAGTGATAATGCAGAGTTTATGAGTCGGAGTCAAAACATCTTCCGGTATAACCGCATTCAATAACAGATACCAGAAAGAAATATCGAGCAAGCCCAAACCCACTACGACCAGTCCCATTACCGCACCGCTACGGAAAGCAACACGCAATCCCGCATTCAGTGAGCTACGGGCAGCATTTGCTGTGCGTGCCGAAGCATACGTTGCCGTCTTCATACCGAGGAATCCGGAGAGGCCGGAGAAGAAACCGCCCGTCAAGAAAGCAATCGGTACCCAACGATTCTGTACATCGAAACCATAAGCCATAATAGCGAAAAGGATCACAAGTCCCAGAAATACCCAGCCAACTATCTTATACTGTTGTTTCAGATAAGACATCGCGCCTTTACGCACAGCGGCGGCAATCTTTATCATTTGCGGAGTACCCTCACTCTCTTTCATCATTTGCTTATGGAAATAATAAGCAAAGCAGAGAGCTAAAACGGAAGCGGCCGGAATCAGCCAGAAAAGCAAACTGTCCATGGTGTTAATCGTATTAAAAGGTTGATTGAAAGTCTAAAAGTATTGATTTGAAACGAAATAAGCAAAGGAATAAAAGAAAAATCAACTCATTCTATTAAATTTGCAGGCGAAAACCGTACCCGATTGAGCACCCATGTTGTAGTATAAGTAAAATCAATAAAAACAAAGGAATAATGAAACGCACAGATTTTACTTTTAGAAAGGTATGGATGATATACACAGTATATTTTCTTCTACTCTTTACCCCAACCGTAAATGCACAGCAAACATCCAGACTGGTCAGCCTGGAACTAAAAAACGAAAAGCTATCTGCCGCACTGAAACAGATAGAAAAGATGGGCGGCAAGAATATCCTTTTTGCCTATGAAGAGACGGAGAATTATCACGTAACAGCAAGTATCCGTAAACAGACGCAAGACGAAGCCATCCGCACAGTACTGAAAGGAAAACCTTTCAACTGTATCGAACGTACTGATTACTTCGTGATTCAGCGGAAGGGAAAAGATGGCAAGACTACCCAAGTACGCGGAACCATATACGGAGACCGAAATGAACCGTTAGCGTATGCCAACGTCATCCTGCTAGCAGCAGCTGATTCCGCCTTTATTACAGGATGCGTCACAGCGGAAGACGGTAGCTTTATCCTACCCGGCAACAATGAAAAAAAACATTTGCTGAAAGTAACCTACATAGGCTATCAACCCTTGACGCTTCCTTGCCAGCCGGAAAATGACATTCACCTGCAACCAGACGCACAAATGCTGAAAGAAGTGACCGTTACTGCCTCTCGTCCGCTGATGGAACGCAAGAATGGCGCTTTCGTTGCCAATGTAGCAGGGACACCGCTTTCTATGCTGGGCTCTGCAAGCGATATGATCGGTCACCTCCCTTTTGTCACCGGCTCGGACGGTAACTATACCGTTATCGGACGAGGCAAACCGGAGATCTACATCAATGGCCGAAAAGTACGCGACACCTCCGAACTAAACCAACTTCAGGCTAACGAAATACTCTCCGCTGAGATTGTAACCACGCCCGGAGCACGTTATTCCTCCAACGTGTCATCCGTTATCCGGCTACGTACCATCCGCAAGCGCGGGCAAGGTTTAAGTGCCAATGCCTACGCAGACTATACACAGGGACACTCGGCAAAAGGCAAACAAGGCGCCTCCCTAAATTATCGTACCGGCGGACTGGACATCTTTGTCAAAGGGCACTTCAATGAGTCGGACACATACTCCACCAGTCATACCCAACTGCAACTGAACACTTCCTCCGAATGGAAAAGCATATCTGACAACGTCAATCGTGCACATGATGCAAACTTCAATGGCGAAGTAGGTTTCAACTACGAACCGGATGACCATCAGTCTTTCGGTATACGCTATGTACCCAAAACCGGACTGGGCGATCAGGAGCTTTATTCGCAAGGTGAAACCGTGATGCTGCGGGACGGAGAAGAGGTAGATCGTCTTACATCCGACTCACACGGTCGCAAGCATACCAACTGGAATCATACCGTGAATGGCTATTATAACGGTACTTTCGGAAAATGGAACATCGACTTCAATGCCGACTACCTCTACGGTCGCTCCGGAGGTGGGCAGAAGGTAGACAATAATGGTGAAACAGATGCCTCATCCGACAGTGAAGTAAAAAACCGCCTGTATGCCGCTAAACTGGTGATTACGGCACCGCTTGGTCAAGGCAAACTCTCTTTCGGTACTGAAGAAACATTCACCGAACGCCACGACATCTTCAAACAAAGCGGTTTCTCCAATGATGCCGATAACCGCATCAAACAGTCCATCGCCTCTGCCTTTGCCGATTATTCCATAGAACTCGGGCAGTTCAACCTGACGGCAGGGTTGCGCTATGAATATCAAAAAACGGATTATTACGAATCAGATATCTATAAAGAAGAGAAAAGTCCTTCTTATCATGACTTAATCCCCATAGTCAGTATTTTCTATAAAAAGGAAGACTGGAATATCGGTCTGTCCTATCGTATGATGAAGCTTAATCCCAGTTACAGCATGCTGTCCAGTACCATCAGTTACCAAAGCAAGTACCAATACCACAACGGAAATCCTGAACTGGAACCGCAAAAGCATAATGCCTTCTCATTGGAAGGGGGCTGGAAATGGATCAATGCCAGTTTATACTTCGATCATGCACGAAACATGTACACCACTTATGCCAAACCCTATGATGATGCAAAGCACCCCGGCGTAGTATTGTGGACAATGGCAAGCATCCCCAACTCCTATGCATACGGAGGCGCCTTGGTACTCTCCCCAAAGTTCGGCTGGTGGCAACCGCAATTTACGGCCAGCCTGTTCTGGTTCCAGTCCAACGCCCGTTCACTGAATATTCAGCCTCTTTGGAATGAAGTGCAACCGGATTTCATTTTGAATAACAGCTTTACATTGCCTCGTGGCTGGTTTCTCAATATAAAAGGAAGACTGGCATTTGGTGCAAAGCAAAGCTATGCCATCAAAAAAACAGAAGGGACTGTAGATGCGCAACTTACCAAATCTTTCCTGAAAGACCGTGCGTTGCGCGTCTCGCTGGTAGCGAATGATATATTTCGTACAGGTACCTATCACTTTCGTGTATATGGCGACCGTACCTACAACGAGTTTGAAAATTATGCCGACAAACAACGTTTCGGCATACGCCTCAACTATCAGTTCAATGCCACTAAGAATAAATATAAAGGTAAAGGTGCCGGAGAAAGTGAAAAAGGACGTCTTTAAGCATTGCAGTAAACGAGGGATAAAGGATAATCCTTACCTTTGCGGACTAAAAAAAGAATCGGAGAATGTCCTTGTTTCATAAAAAAGACACAAAAAGAGAAGTTTTCGGACAGATGTTCACGGAGCTATATCCCCGTCTGGTGCGCTACGCCACCCAACTATTGGGCGACGGAGAAGAAGCCCGTGATATTGTGGGTAGTGTGATGGAGCAGGCGTGGAAACAATTCGAAAAGCTGGAACCGGAAAACCGGGGAGCCTGGCTTTATACTGCCACACGTAACGCCTGCCTTAACCGTCTGAAGCATCTGCAAGTAGAAGCCACCAACCTGGAAGCGTTACGCGAAGCCACTCGTATGGATGTAGCGACCGACTACCGGGAACATGAACGACTACTGCAACAAGCGGAAAGCATTGCCCGCAACCTACCGGAACCAACCTGCACGGTATTGCGGCTCTGCTATTATGAACATAAAACCTATCGGGAAGTAGCCGAACAGCTTGGCATCAGTCCCGACACCGTAAAGAAACATATATCCAAAGCTTTGCGTACCTTGCGCGAAGCTATGACCCTGAAAGGAGGAAACCGATGATGGAAGAGAGAAAAGAAAATGATTTCAAGATGGATACTGAAGACCTCAGATTACTGAATGCCTTCGGAGAAGCGCTCGGAGACTTACCTTCGGAAGAAGAAACCCGCGCGGCATGGAATGCTTTTACCTCCCGGCAAGACGCTCAAAAACGCAGACGCATCATACAGATGTGGACTTCCGGCATTGCAGCTGCCATCGTAGTGCTGGTAGTGCTTATCGTGCCCCGTATTACCAACGAAGACACGATTCAAGATATTGAAATCTTTGCGGCCCTGGATGTCCCCGAAGCAATCATCACCTCAGAGAGCAATGGTAGGATTACTCTTTCGACTCCCCCAGCCACTACCACGCAAATCATCCTGGACGATGGTACACAGGTTACGCTCAACGCCAATTCCCGCCTGGAATATCCTAAACAATTCCCGGCAGAGGGGACCCGTGAAGTCCATCTGACAGGAGAAGCACGTTTCGAAGTGGCAAAAGATAGTGCACGCCCTTTCATTGTTTCTTCCGGTAAGATGCAGACACAGGTATTGGGCACGGTATTCGATGTAAATGCCTATCCGGGAAAAGTAGCGGCAGTTACTTTATTTCAGGGGCGCGTCCGCGTCAGCGACGAGAAACAAACACAGCAGAAAGACATATTGCCCGGACAGCAAGCTATATTGTCTGAAGATAATGGTTTCACCATATCCGAAGCACAACTCACCGCAACGGAAGGATGGACCAAAGGAGAGTTCAGCTTCGATGATGCCGAACTGGCGGAGATTATGAAGTCTGTAGGCACATGGTATAACACCAGTATCATCTTTCATTCGCCCGACTTGCTGAAACAACGCATTCATTTCCGCTTCCCGCGAACAACTTCTTTGGAAGAAGTAGTGCAAGCGCTCAATGATCTGGGAATAGCCAAACTGGAACAAAAAAAGGGAAAAGTAATCATCAGCGATTATTCTCCCAAGCATTGATACGCAGAGGAAGAGCTTTTCGGCTCTTCCCCCTGTATTTATTATTCTACTGTCACAGCCGTACCGCAAGCGGTTACCATCAGCATACTACCGCTTCCACCTACAGTTTCATAGTCCAAATCCACGCCAATCACAGCATTGGCTCCGAGAGCTCTGGCGTGTTCCTGCATTTCACGCAGGGCGATATCTTTCGCTTCGCGCAGCACTTCCTCATAAGAGCCGCTACGTCCGCCCACTACATCGCGGATACTGGCAAAAAAGTCACGGAATACATTGGCACCGATAATCGTCTCGCCTGAAACGATACCGTAATAGCGGGTGATACGTCCACCCTCGATAGTTGGTGTTGTTGTTACTAACATAATCTTTCTCTATTTATTTAAGTTATTTGCACCCTATTAGACGCATGAATAGGGCGAAAAGTTGCAATGGCGAGAGCTTTTATACCTCTTCATTATAATAAAAAAACAAAAAAGAGAGTACCTATATATGAGCAAAGTCAGCATTTATCTATCTTTGTGCCGAAGAAATGGAAACAAAGCATTTTATATTTAAAATAATGATGTATCTGGTCGTAGTGCTTTTTGCTCTGCAACCAGAAGATTATAATTCCTTTTCCGAAAACGAACCTCCCTTTCTTTGCATCGAACAAAATGAGCATCATTCGCCTGAAGAGTTTAACGATGAAGCTGTTATCTCACGTACACTTTCTTTAAACCGTGCGCGTAAGCTCTGTGCAGAGACTACGACTACTTATACTTTCTCTACTGAGAACACTAATTTATATCAATATAGTGACGGCAGCCAACCGTACAACCTCAGGAGCGTATATTCACCCGAACGCTCTCTACTTTGTATATATCGGCTTTAGCACAAGTCCTCTATTACCGTATTTTTATATTCTATCCGGGACGAATCATACATTCGTTCCGCTATGTCTAATTAATAAACTTATATATGGGACTTGTTTTATTATACTTAACCCTCGCATTAGCTTTATCATTTTTATGCTCCATTCTTGAAGCAGTTTTGTTATCTACCCCAATGTCGTACATCTCCACCAAAGAGAAAACACACGGGAAAAGCGCTATCTTATTAAAGAAGTTCAAACAAGACATCGACCGGCCTATTGCTGCCATATTATCCTTGAACACCATTGCCCACACCGTGGGTGCTGCCGGTGTAGGTGCCGAAGCAGTAAAGATATTCGGAGAAGCTTACTTCGGTGTAATCTCCGCCATACTGACTATTTTAATCCTCGTTCTCTCAGAAATCATCCCTAAAACGATAGGTGCCTGCTACTGGCGCACACTGGCACTTCCATCAGCCCGTATCATTAATTTCCTTATTATCATCTGTTATCCCCTGGTGTGGTTGTCCGAGCTGATTACCCGTCTGTTTTCTTCCGGCAAACAAGAATTATCCGTAAGCCGCGAAGAGGTTTCGGCTATGATTTCCATCGGGGTAGAAGAAGGTGTTTTCCAGATGAAAGAAAACAAGATGATACAAAACCTCATTAAACTGGATAAAGTAAAATCACAATCCATTATGACTCCTCGTACTGTAGTGGCAACAGCTCCTGAAAGTATGTCTCTGAAGGAGTTCTATCAGGATGGGAAGTATAAGTTTTACTCTCGTATCCCAATCTATAATGATAGTGAAGATTATATCACAGGATATGTGTTGCGGCAGACTGTACTCGAAAAGTTAGCAGAAGACAGATTCGATATGTGTCTGAAGGATGTGGCCCGCCCTATCCTTTCCTTCCCGGAAAATAGTTCTGTTTCCACAGTCTGGGAACAGATGCTTGAAAAAAAAGAGCATATTTCAATCTTGATTGATGAATATGGCTGCTTCTGGGGAATTGTCACAATGGAGGATATTATCGAAACAGCCTTAGGTTTTGAGATTGTGGATGAAAAAGACTCCGTAACGGATATGCAGAAGCTGGCACGGGATAAGTGGCAGAAGAAGCTGGCGGAAACGAAGATTAGTGATTAGGGGTTAGTGATAACCCCTAATCACTAACTAGAACATCTTGCTGACACGTTCGATACCTGCCACCAAAATATCGATTTCTTCTTTCGTATTATAGATTCCAAAGGAAGCACGCACTGTTCCTTCTATGCCGAGGCGTTGCATCAGCGGTTGGGCGCAATGGTGTCCTGTACGTACGGCAATGCCGAGACGATCGAGCAATGTGCCCATATCGAAGTGATGAATATCACCTACAAGGAAAGAGATGACACTCCCTTTCTCAGCAGCTTCACCAAAGATGCGCATACCAGGGATTGTTTTCAATCGCTGTGTGGCATATTCCGTCAATTCATGCTCATAAGCGGCAATCTTATCCATGCCAATGGCAGAAACATAATCGAGAGCTTTCGCCAGTCCCGTAGTACCGATATAGTCAGGAGTACCGGCTTCGAACTTAAACGGTAATTCATTGAAGGTAGTACGTTCAAAAGATACATGCTTTATCATCTCACCGCCACCTTGATAAGGAGGTAACTTATTCAGCCATTCTTCCTTACCATAAAACACGCCCACACCGGTAGGCCCATACACTTTATGACCGGAGAATACAAGGAAATCAGCGTCCAGATCTTTCACGTCCACTGCCATGTGAGGAATGGATTGTGCCGCATCTACCAGGAAAGGTACATCATGATTATGGGCAATCTTAATCATTTCCTTGATAGGATTAACCGTACCCAAAACATTGGACACATGTACCACGCTCACAATCTTCGTTCGGTCAGTGAAAAGCTTCTCGTATTCATCCATCAGAAGTTCGCCGCGATCGTTCATCGGAATAACTTTCAGATTGATGCATTTCCGTTCAGCCAGCAGTTGCCAGGGGACAATGTTACTATGATGTTCCATTACGGAAACAATCACTTCATCACCCGGATGCAGGAATGCTTCGCCGAAGCTGGAGGCTAACAGATTAATGCTTTCCGTAGTTCCCCTTGTAAATACGATTTCATTTATAGAACCGGCATTGATGAATTTTCGCACTGTCTCTCGACTTGCCTCGTGCAGTTCCGTTGCCTGTTGCGACAGAAAGTGTACGCCACGATGCACATTGGCATTGACAGAATAATATTCATCCGTTATGGCATCCACCACACAACGTGGCTTCTGTGTCGTCGCCCCATTATCCAAATAGACCAATGGTTTGCCGTACACTTCACGGGATAGTATCGGAAAATCGGCTCTTATCTGTTGAATATCATACATGTTGTTTAGGTATTAATATATTCTCACTTGCATATCGCACAGCCCTGGCATTTATTCAGTTCACCACGGAAACGTTTCTCAACCAAGAGATGTAAGCGATCTTTCAATGCATCCAGACGGATGGTATCGATTACTTCGTTCACGAAGGCAAACATCAGTAATAAGCGGGCTTCACGTGCCGGAATACCGCGCTGGCGCATATAGAAAAGTGCATTTTCGTCCAACTGACCAACGGTAGCGCCATGACTACACTTTACATCATCGGCATAAATTTCCAGTTGCGGTTGCGTATACATACGTGCCTCACGGGTAGCGCAAAGGTTCCGATTCGTTTGTTGCGAATTGGTATGTTGCGCATCCGGGCGCACTAATACCAAACCGGCAAATGCACCGACTGACTGGTCATCGAGCACATACTTGAAAAGTTCATTGCTCGTGCAGTTAGGTACGGCATGATCGATACTTGTATTATTGTCTACATGCTGATTCTTATCTGCAATGGCCATACCGCAAAGATTGATTTCGGCACCTTCACCTGCCAGCAATACTTCAGTGGTGTTGCGGGAAGTGCCGTTATGCAAGGTCATGCCATTCAGCAATACATTGCTGTTGGCTTCCTGCTTCACATACATATTGCTGATACGTACGGTACTTGTATGCGTTTCTTCCAGTTCGTAAAGGTCAAAGACAGCATTCTCACCGACGAATACTTCTATCACCTGGGTTGCCAGGAAATTCACGGCATCCATGGCATGATCACACACCAGCATACGCGCCTGTGCGCCATCTTCCAATACAATCAATACCCGGCGGTTCACCAGGAAGTTCACGTCACCACGCAGGATGTTTACCAACTGAATGGGACGTTCCAAAGCGACGTTCTTAGGTATATACAACAGCACACCGTCTTGTGCAAAAGCGGTGTTGAATGCTGTCACTCCGTCTTTTGAAGTATCTGCCAGCTTGCCATAGTACTTCTTTACCAATTCCGGATGCTTCGCCGCCATCTCCTTCAAACTACCGAAGATAACTCCTTCGGGCAGATGTGAAGCAGGTAGCGCTTTATTGTAAAAAGCATCGTTCACTACAAAGTACAGAGAGGTACTCATATTGGGTACGTCACATTTGAATACCTCATAGGGATTTACCGGAATATCCAGGCGGTTCAGGTTCAACCCATAGTCCGGTTCAAAGAACTTGCTGACATCGGTATATTTATATTTCTCCTGTTTGCGGGTAGGAAAGCCAAGCCGCTCAAAGTCGGCAAACGCAGTCGCACGAGGGGTATTCATCACCTCGGTGCTATGTTGGCATATCATCGCTTCCGTCTGGGAGAAAATATCTATGTATTGTTGTTCTGCATTCATCTTATATATATTTTTAGGCGCGGATTACGCGGATTACACGGATTCATTTAGTAAAGACTTTACGTTTAAACTCTGCACTATGACCAAAGTTCAATAATAATCCAACTTCCAGTCCAGTTGCTTTTAAATAGTTAATCAATTGCCATTCATGTTCTACTCTCAATGCCTGTACAGCTTTTAATTCAAGAATAACTCTGTTTTCAACTAACATATCAGCAATATATCTACCAACAGTTTCACCTTTATAGTGAACTAAAATTTCTTTTTGACACTCTACCTTCATGCCCCTATAACACAATTCTTTATAAAGAGCATTTTGATAAACCTGTTCCAAAAAGCCAAAGCCTAATATTTTATGTACTTCATAAAAGGCCTTTATAATCTCATGTGTTAGTTCCTCATGCAACATAATCCGTGTAATCCGCGTAATCCGCGCCTAATTAATTACTCTCCTAGTTCCTTCTTAATCCAGTCATACCCCTTCTCTTCCAGTTCCAGAGCCAATTCCGGTCCCGCAGTCTTCACGATACGACCTTTGTAAAGCACATGTACAACGTCAGGTTTGATATAATCCAGTAAGCGTTGGTAGTGGGTGATGACAATGGTACTGTTCTCCGGTGTTTTCAACTTGTTCACACCTTCGGCTACGATACGCAAAGCATCGATATCCAGCCCGGAATCCGTTTCATCCAGAATACTTAATTTCGGTTCCAGCATCGCCATCTGGAAGATTTCATTCCGCTTCTTCTCTCCACCGGAGAAACCTTCATTCACCGAACGGTTAGCCAGTTTATTGTCCAGTTCCACAATGGCACGCTTTTCACGCATCAATTTCAGGAACTCGCTTGCACTGAGAGCGGGCAGATGATTGTATTTACGTTGCTCATTCACCGCTGCACGCATAAAGTTAACCATACTCACACCCGGAATTTCTACCGGATACTGGAAGCTGAGAAAGATACCCTCGTGACTACGGTCTTCCGGTGAAAAGTCCAACAGGTTCTTACCGCAGAAAGTCACGCTTCCCTTCGTCACCTCAAAGGCAGGATTACCTACCAATACAGCCGAAAGAGTACTCTTTCCGGAACCGTTCGGTCCCATAATAGCATGCACCTCACCTGCTTTTACCGACAGGTTGATGCCTTTCAATATCTCTTTGCCATTTACACTGGCATGCAGGTCTTTTATCTCTAACATCTTTATATTTACTATTAGACTATTTACAATTTACTATTTAATGTCACTTCTCCACTATTCACTATTACTACCGACCTTTTACTTATCTACCATTCATCTGCCGATTGTGCAGCAAAATAGTAAATAGTAAATCGTCTAATAGTAAATCACCCTACGCTGCCTTCCAGCGAAATAGCCAACAACTTCTGAGCCTCTACCGCAAACTCCATAGGCAGCTTATTAAGCACTTCCTTAGCATAACCGTTCACAATCAGCCCTACTGCATCCTCCGTAGAAATTCCACGCTGGTTGCAATAGAAGATCTGGTCTTCATTGATCTTGCTGGTAGTCGCCTCATGCTCCACAACCGCCGTCTCATTATGGATATCCATATACGGGAAGGTATGCGCACCACATTTATCACCCAGCAACAGAGAATCGCACTGACTATAGTTACGCGCATTGTCCGCCTTTTGAGCTACACGCACCAGACCACGGTAAGAGTTCTCACTATGTCCGGCAGAGATACCTTTGCTGACAATGGTACTGCTGGTATTCTTACCCAGATGAATCATCTTCGTACCCGTATCCGCCTGTTGGTAGTTATTCGTCACCGCCACACTGTAGAATTCAGCCGAGGAATTATCTCCAGTCAGAATGCAGGAAGGGTATTTCCACGTAATAGCTGATCCCGTCTCCACTTGTGTCCAGGAAAGTTTACTGTTCGCACCTTTGCAGTTACCACGTTTCGTAACAAAGTTATAAACACCGCCTTTACCTTCGGCATCACCCGGATACCAGTTCTGTACGGTACTGTACTTCACCTCCGCACGCTCGTGCACCACAATCTCCACAATAGCGGCATGCAACTGGTTCTCATCGCGCATCGGAGCCGTACAACCTTCCAGATAGGAAACATACGAATCATCATCCGCCACAATCAGTGTCCGCTCAAACTGACCTGTATTACGCGCATTGATACGGAAATACGTGGACAACTCCATCGGGCAGCGTACTCCTTTCGGGATATATACAAACGAACCGTCGGAGAATACCGCCGAGTTCAGTGCGGCAAAGAAGTTATCACGGTATCCCACTACGGAACCAAGATACTTCTGCACCAAATCCGGATGCTCACGTACGGCTTCACTGATGGAACAGAAAATAATTCCTTTCTCCATCAACGTTTCCTTAAACGTAGTTTTCACAGATACGGAGTCCATCACGGCATCCACTGCCATGCCACTCAACGCCATCTGTTCTTCCAAGGGGATGCCCAGCTTATTGAAGGTTTTTATCAACTCTGGGTCTACTTCATCCATGCTCTTAGGCGCGTCTTTCTTCTTCGCCAACGGATCAGCATAGTAGGAAATAGCCTGATAATCTATCTCAGGAATACGGAGATGTGCCCATGTAGGCATCTCCATCGTCAACCAGTGACGATATGCTTTCAGACGGAACTCCAACAGCCATTCCGGCTCGTTCTTCTTCGCAGAGATCAGCCGTACAACATCTTCATTCAGCCCACGCTCAATGACTTCCGTATGTACATCGGTGGTGAAGCCGTACTTGTACTTCTCCTGCGTTAGTTCCTTTACATATTTATTGGGTTCTTCGGGTTGCATTATGTATTAAGTATATATTGTTCTGTAACTTCTTTTGCAGCCGGGAAAAACATTCCCGCGAACGACTCTATAGGATAATATAACACGGATTCCTCCTTCATTGTTCTATCAATCATCGTATTATCCGAGTCGATAAACTCGACAACACAGATAAGCAGACTCACCAGCAGCAGAAACTTCAACGCGCCCAGTCCGGCACCCAGCCAGCGGTTCAGCCAACCGAGCGAGACTGCTTCCATCGCCTTCGTCAGCAAAGCCGCTACCAGCAGGAACAACAACGGAACCACTATCCAGATTACGACAAACGCCAATATCTGTGCAAACGTCATAGAGTCCGTTATCTTAGAAAAGACTCTCTCCGCTACCGACACATACAGTGCTTTTGCAGCCAGCAATCCAACAATCAATCCGAGGATAGATGCCAGTTGCTTGATGAAGCCTTTTATAAAACCGATGACTGCTCCCGCACCAATCACCACTAATAAGATGATATCTATTATTGTCATAACTATATCTAAAAAAGACACGGATTACACGGATAAGCACGGTTTTTCTTTTAAACCAATCCGTGAAATCCGTGTAATCCGTGTCTAAAAGATTATTTCGCTTACAGAGTCTGTTTTACTTCTATTTCTTCGTAAGATTCGATCATATCGCCTACCTTGATATCGTTGCAGTTCGTCAGGCTGATACCGCACTCAAAGTTGGTACCTACTTCCTTCACGTCGTCTTTGAAACGTTTCAAAGCATTGATAGAACCGGTAAAGATTACGATACCGTCGCGGATCAAACGGGCCTTGTCGCTGCGTTTCACCTTTCCGGTCTTCACTACCGCACCGGCTACGAGACCTACCTTGGTGATATTGAACACCTCGCGTACCTCGATGGTTGCAGTTACCTGCTCCTTCACCTGCGGTGCCAACATACCTTCCATAGCGGCCTTCACCTCTTCGATAGCATCGTAAATCACTGAGTACTTGCGGATATCCACACCTTCATTCTCTGCCATCTTTGCAGCGGCATTCGACGGACGTACCTGGAAGCCGATGATGATAGCATCCGAAGCGGCAGCCAATGAAACATCGGATTCGGAGATTGCTCCAACGCCTTTGTGGATTACATTTACCTGTACCTGCTCTGTAGACAGTTTGATCAGTGAATCGCTCAACGCCTCAACAGAACCGTCCACGTCACCCTTAACGATAACATTCAGTTCATGGAAGTCACCCAGTGCCAGACGACGGCCAACTTCATCCAAAGTAAGCATCTTCTGAGTACGCAGACCTTGTTCACGTTGCAACTGTTCACGCTTGTTAGCGATTTCACGTGCTTCCTGTTCTGTATCGATTACGTGGAACGTATCACCGGCAGCAGGTGCACCGTTCAATCCCAGAATCAATACCGGCTCAGACGGTCCGGCCTCTTTCAGGCGTTGGTTACGTTCATTGAACATAGCTTTCACCTTACCATACGCTGTACCTGCCAGTACGATGTCTCCCACCTGAAGTGTACCATTTGATACCAGCATGGTAGCTACGTAACCACGTCCTTTGTCCAACGAAGACTCGATGATGGAACCTGTTGCCTTACGGTTCGGGTTTGCTTTCAGATCAAGCATTTCTGCTTCCAGCAATACTTTCTCCAACAGTTCTTTCACACCCAAGCCTTTCTTGGCCGAGATATCTTGCGATTGATATTTGCCACCCCATTCTTCAACGAGATAGTTCATACTTGCCAGCTCTTCCTTGATTTTGTCAGCATTGGCAGTCGGTTTATCAATCTTGTTAATTGCGAATACGATAGGTACACCGGCAGCCATAGCATGGTTGATAGCTTCCTTCGTTTGCGGCATCACGTTATCATCGGCAGCGACAATAATGATAACCACGTCCGTCACCTTCGCACCACGGGCACGCATAGCGGTAAACGCCTCATGACCCGGAGTATCGAGGAACGTAATCTCACGTCCGTCTTCCAGTTTCACGTTGTAAGCACCGATGTGCTGCGTGATACCACCGGCTTCACCGGCAATAACGTTCGCCTTACGGATATAGTCGAGCAATGATGTCTTACCGTGGTCTACGTGACCCATGACGGTAACAATCGGCGCGCGCGGTTCCAGATCCTCTTCAGAATCCTCCTCCTCTACAATGGCCTGTGCCACTTCCGCACTGACATATTCAGTCTTGTATCCGAACTCTTCCGCCACCAGATTGATGGTTTCAGCATCCAGACGCTGGTTGATAGACACCATGATACCGATACTCATGCAAGTAGCGATGACCTGCGTCACGGAAACATCCATCATGCTTGCCAACTCGTTGGCAGTCACGAATTCCGTTATCTTCAGCACTCTGCTGTCCGCCATTTCGCGGTCTTCCTGCTCCTGCATACGGCTGTTCGCTATATCGCGCTTGTCCTTACGGTATTTGGAAGTCTTGCTCTTACCTTTGGAAGTGAGGCGTGCCAAGGTTTCTTTTACCTGCTTAGCTACGTCTTCCTCGCTAACCTCCTGCTTGATGACCGGTTTCTTGAAACGATCCCTGTTATTGTTGTTACGGTTGTTCTTGTTGCCACCTTGGTGATTATTACCACCACCGGCACCTTGCTGACCGCTGCCGGCATGAGGTCCTTTACCTCCACCACCACGGTTGTCGCCTCCACGCTGGAAGTTGGATGCATTGTTGATATCCACCTTCTCCTTATTATTATTAATGCGGAGACGTTTCTTCTTGTTGGCGTTGGCATCGGCATCTTTCTCTTTGCCATCCTTCGCTTTGGTGTCTTCGCGGCGGATTTCTTTGATGATCGCCTCTTTCATCAGCTTCTTCTGATCCTGACGAATCTTCTCCTTCTCTTCGCGCTCCTTACGTTTCTCCTCTTTGGATTTCTTCTTAGGGCGTGTAGACTGGTTCAATGTCGCCAAATCAATCTGACCGATGATATTGATCTTAGAAACAAACTCCGGCTTGTGAATTGTGAAGATTTCCGCCTCACCACTCTTTGCAGGCGCTTCTTCTGCCACAGCAGGTTTCGCCTCTTCCCGGACAGGTGCCGCGGGAGCAGGTGTTTCTTTTTTTACTACTTCTTTCGCTACTACCGGAGCGGGGTTGGGTGCAGGTGTTTCTGCAACGACTGCTGGCTTCGGTTCTTCTTTCACCACAGGAGCCGGTTCGGGAGCCGGAGTCGGCTTCGGTTCCGGTTTCGGTTCGGGCTTTAATTCCGGTCTGGGTTCCGGCTTCGGTTCCGGTCTGAACTCAGGCTTCGGTTCCGGTTTGGGCTGCGGTTTAGGTTCTTCCTTTACCACAGGCGCAGATGTTTCCACTTTCTTTTCTTCCACTTTTTCTACTACCGGTTTCCGGTTCAGTTTATCCAAGTCTATTTTTCCGACAGGTTTAAACTTCGGACGTGCATCTTCGGGTACAACAGTCTTTATTTCTTCAACTTTCGGTTTCTCCGTAGTCTCAGCTTCGTAACCATCGATAGATACCGATGCTTTGTTACGGTCTTTATTCTGCCGTTCCTGAATGAAACGCTCCGATTCAAGTCTAAGATTCTTATCTGTACTGAACTCTTTCACGAGCAAGGCATATTGCTCCTCGTTAATTTTTGTGTTGGGGTTTGCCTCAACGGCAAATCCTTTTTTCTGCAAGAACTCAACGACCGTTGAAATTCCTACATTCAAATCTCTTGTTACTTTATTTAACCTTATCGTCATACTAAAAAATTAATGAATAATGTGGAGAAAGAAGTTAGTGCAAACAGAAACAGATGTCGACAGACACTTTATTCTGCCTCGGGCTCTGCCTCAGGGGCAACCTCGGGCTCTGTCTCAGACACAACCTCAGGTGCCGGTTCCAATTCAGGTTCGCCTTCTTCAAACTCCAAACTTAAAATGCGTAATACCTCGTCCACCGTTTCTTCTTCCAAGTCGGTCTTTTCAATCAACAACTCGCGCGGAGCGTTCAGCACGGCCTTCGCTGTATCGATACCAATCGACTTGATGGCATCAATCACCCAACCGTCGATTTCGTCTCTGAACTCATCCAGATAGATATCTTCATCCTCAACAGCCTGATCCAACTCACGGAATACGTCAATGGTGTACTCGGTCAACATACTGGCAAGCTTGATATTCAAACCGCCTTTACCAATAGCCAGCGAAACCTCTTCAGGCCTCAGAAATACTTCTGCCTTACGTTCTTCTTCATTCAGACGAATAGAAGATATCTTCGCAGGGCTGAGGGCACGCTGAATAAACAACTGGATATTGGACGTATAGTTGATTACGTCAATATTCTCGTTGCGCAACTCACGAACAATGCCATGAATACGGCTACCCTTTACACCTACGCAGGCACCTACCGGGTCGATACGGTCATCGTACGACTCAACGGCAATCTTGGCACGCTCACCGGGGATACGGGCAATCTTCTTAATGGTAATCAGTCCGTCATTGATTTCGGGCACTTCCATCTCGAACAGACGCTGCAGGAATACAGGCGATGTACGGGAAAGGATAATCTTCGGATTGTTATTCTTGTTGTCCACACGGGCCACCACGGCACGCGCCGTTTCTCCCTTGCGATAGAAATCGCTCGGAATCTGTTCCGTCTTGGGCAGCAGCAATTCGTTTCCTTCATCATCGAGCAGCAGCATTTCCTTCTTCCATATCTGGTATACTTCCGCATTGATGATATTGCCCACCTTATCAATATATTTATTATAGATACTGTCTTTTTCCAGTTCCAAAATTTTAGAGGCCAACGTCTGACGCAGGTTCAGGATGGCACGTCGTCCGAAGTTCGCGAAGATTACTTCATCCGTCACTTCCTCGCCCACTTCATAAGAAGCATCTATTTTCTGTGCTTCCGATAATGCAATCTGCAAGTTCGGATTTTCCAGGTCTTCATCCGCCACTACTTCACGGTTGCGCCATATTTCGAAGTCGCCCTTGTCCGGGTTCACAATTACGTCGTAATTCTCATCGGTGCCGAACATCTTCGCGATCACACTACGGAACGACTCTTCGAGCACGCTCACCATGGTGGTTCTATCGATATTTTTCAGTTCCTTAAATTCCGAAAATGTATCTATCAGGCTGATAGTTTCTACTTTCTTGGCCATAGTCTTATTTAAAACTGATTAAGTATTTAGTATATTTTATTTCATCATACGCAAGCATTTCGTCTTCCTGCACCAGCTGGGGACGCTTGGCTCCTTCGGGTTTCACTTTCTTCTCTACAGTTACAGTGAAATGCTGTTCATCGGCTGCCTTCAGCACGCCGCACAACTTGCGTCCATCTTTTCTCAGCACTTCCACTTCTTTTCCGATGTGGTTGGTGTACTGTTGCAACACTTTAAATGGCTGTCCGATACCGGCAGAACCTACCTCCAACTCATAATCCTCATCCTCACGGTTCAACTTGGATTCGATGTATCGGCTCAACTCCACACAATCTTCAATCCAAACCCCTTCTTTGTGGTCAATTTCCACCACAATCTTGTCGTCCGGGCTGATAGCTACTTCCACCAGAAAGTACTCTTTTCCGTCCAGCCACTCGTCAACAATCTGACAAACAGTTTTCTTTTCTACCATTGATTAACTATATAAGAACAAAAAAAGGAGCTTAATTGCCCCTCCACCTTTCATCCATTGCGGTTGCAAAGATATAAATAATCTATTCGACTACAAAATATTAGAGAAAAAAAGAATGATTTAACGCTCCTGAAAGAAGAAAGTAATGCAAATGACTTCTGTAAAACCGCTTCGATATGGCAAGGTCGATTCTGACATTTTGTATTTTATGCATAAGGAGAATGCCGTATATCCGTCCTTCCGCCGGTCTGAATGGAAATACGCAAGTAAAAAAGTGTATCCGGCAGACTGACAGAGGGATACATAAATACGGACAATGCTGAAAAATAAAACAGACGCGGTTTGGCAACCATAAACTGTTGGTTTGCATTGGATATATGGATCGTAGGCGTTCCATATATAGATGGCAAGTATTAGATATATAGATCGTAAGCGTTAGATATATAGATAGCAGACATTAGATATATAGTTTTGAGGCGTAAGATGCATAGTTATCTTGCATAAAGTCTGTATAACGACTGTATATTATTCAATATTCCGTATTTATATTCCTTTAGAAGACAGAACAAGATGCTATTTCCACTCTTTTATAAAAACGGAGCGTAAGTAATACAGGCTTTTTACTATCTTTCTGCATACAAGAAAGCCAATAGTTCGAAATAAGGGAACTATTGGCTCTATCCATAGGAGGTAAAATGTACCTGAACTTTTATATATTTTTATTTATTCGGCGTATCCCATTTCCTGGTATCCGTACAAGTAATATTCAAAGTTTGATTACCCGTCTGTATGCGGAAGTCGCCTTTTTCCAGAATCCATTTGCCATCATAACCCACGAAAGCAAGGTCGGAGCCTTTCACTTTCAGCGTAACGGTTTTCGTTTCTCCCGGTTGCAGTTCTACTTTCTCGAAAGCACGCAGGCGGCGAATATCAGGAGTCAGGGAAGCAATCAGATCGCTACTGAACAGCAGAACGCTTTCCTTGCCGATACGGTTACCGGTGTTCTTCACATCAACGGTGAAAGTAAGTACATCGTCAGCCGTAAAGTTGGTTTTATCCGCTTTGAGATTGCTGTAAGCATAGGTAGTGTAGCTCAATCCGTAACCAAATGCCCATTGCACGGACATCACGGCATCGTAATCATAAGCACCCGACATCTTTTCAAGGTCTTCGCACGGCTTGTAGTCGTAAGTGAACAATGAATTGATTTCCTTCGGATAAGTGTAAGGCATCTTACCGCTGAAGTTGGCGTCTCCTGCCACGAGGTTTGCCAAAGCATCGCCTCCATAGTTACCCGGAAGCATGGTGTTGATAACAGCCTTTGCCAACGGTTCTATTTCGTTGACGATGCGCGGACGGCCTTCGTTCAGAACCAAAACAACCGGCTTTCCGGTGGCAGCCAATGCTTTCACCAGATTGAGTTGGCTTTCGGAGAGGAAGAGGTTATTCAGGTTACCCGGAGTTTCGCAATAGGAGTTCTCACCCACACAAGCGATGATATAATCCGCATTGGCGGCAGCAGCTACGGCTTTATCTATTTCCGGAGCATTTTCTTCCCACCATGCACCACCTTCCTTATAAGTGACACCCGGCTCATAGATGATATTGGAAGCACCGAACTTCTGAGTGAACGATTCAAGAATGGTGTTATAATCCGCCGCTAATTCATCCGCCCTGTGTCCTTGCCAAGTATAAGACCAGCCACCGTTGAGCGTACGCATGGAGTTGGCATTAGGACCTGTAATCAGCAGTTTTTTATCTTTGGGCAACGGCAAGATGTGATCGGTATTCTTCAATAAGACCAGAGACTCTTCGGCAGCCTGCAAAGCAGCCGCAGCATGCTCTTTACCTCCGAACAGGGGGAAATCCTTGTGATTATAAGCAGGTGTTTCGAACAAGCCCAAGCGATACTTCATGCGCAGCACGCGGCGTACAGCATCGTCAATGCGGCTCATCGGCACTTCGCCTTCTTCCACCAATTCTTTCAGGTATGTACAGAAACTCCATTCATAAGGCACCATCGACATATCGATACCGGCATTGATAGCTATCTTGATAGCCTCTTTCTTGCTGCCTGCAATCTTATCGCGGGTGTAGAGGTTATTGATATCCGCCCAGTCGGTCACAATCATGCCGTCCCAGTTCAAGTCCTCTTTCAGCCACTCGGTCAGCAGTTCGTAGTTGGCATGGAAAGGAAGCCCGTTGTTCATGGCGGAGTTCACCATAACAGACAAAGCACCTGCCTTGATACCTTCGAGGAACGGAGCGAAATGTTTCTCGCGCATATCCTGCACGGTGATGGACGAAGGGGTACGGTCTTTACCGGAAACAGGCACACCGTAACCCATATAATGCTTGATGCAGGCGGCCACTTGTTGCTTTCCTATATGATTAGGATCACTGCCCTGGAAACCGAATACGGCTTCGCGCCCCATTTCGGCATTCACGTAGCAATCTTCGCCGTAGTTCTCCCAATGACGGGGCCAGCGGGCGTCACGTGCCAGGTCGAGCACCGGAGCATAGGTCCAGGGGATACTTCCGGCCTTGGTTTCATAAGCGGAGATGCGGGCACCTTCACGCACCAGTTCGCGGTTGAAGGTAGCTGCCATATTGATGCCCTGAGGGAAGAAAGTTCCACCCAATGTATAAGTTGTTCCGTGTATCTGGTCTACGCCATAAATACAAGGAATACCCATGACTTTCATCGATTTGTCCTGTATCTTCCGGATGATTTCTTCCCACTTCTCTTTGGATTGGGCAACGCCCTGGGGTACATTCAGGATAGAGCCGACTTTGTATTTGCCGATAACGGTATCCAGCAAAGCATCGTCTATCTGAAATTCTTGGGTCGAATTATCACGTTTGGTAATGACGTCAATGGTAAGCTCGGTCATCTGCCCAATCTTCTCTTCAAGGGTCATCTTCTTGAGCAAGGCTTCTACCTTCTTTTCTATTTTCCCGTCTCTTGGGATGGCAGGAGCCACTGTAGTTTGCGCCGTAGCGGTCAACATCAGCCCGGAGAGGGCTGCGGATAAGATTAATTTTCTATTCATGGTATTGTTTTTGGGTTTTCGGAGGCAAAGATATGTCAAAAGTTACCACAGACCACACAGATTCACACAGATTATTTATATATATTGTATTCGATCCGTGTCAATCTGCGTAATCTGTGGGGATAAGTTTCTTATCTGAACAACATCGGAACGAACTCCGTCAGATAAATACGCCAGTTCTTCCAGATATGTCCTTCGTCCGATTCGTAATAGGTATATTTATATCCCTTTTCATCCAGCAGTTTACGGTATTCCTCATTGGCTTTGTAGAGGAAATCCGTCTTACCGATGGCAATCCAGTAAAGGGCGGGATTTTTGTCAAACTGCACCTTCAGTTTTCCTTCCATATTCTCGTATATCGGTGAAGACACCTCTTTATTAGGCATAATGGCAGCAGAAAACAGTCCGATATAATTAAACATATCAGGATATTGCTTGGAAATATGCAAAGAATGGAAACCACCCATAGACAAACCGGCAATGGCACGACCGGATTTACTCTTTATCGTACGGTAATTTTTATCGATGAACTTCACGATCTCGGGAAACGCCTGTTCATAAGATCCCTCCATTGTCTTGGGTAACTGCATTGTCGGGGGAACCATTCCACGGGATGACTCTCCGGGAGCAGCCTCCTGTGAAGCATTGCCGTTCGGCATTACTACAATCATAGGCTTTGCTTTCCCTTGTGCAATCAGGTTGTCCAGTATCTGTGCAGTACGGCCCAGGGAAATCCATGCCTCTTCATCACCACCCATTCCATGAAGGAGGTAAAGCACGGGATAGCGCTTGCCGCTGGTTTCATAACCGGCAGGGGTATAGACCGTCATACGACGTTCCAGACCAAGCGCCGGACTATCATACCATATCCGGGAGACGGTTCCGTGAGGCACCGGATTGACTTTATAAAAATCGGCACGATCACCGCCTATGATAAATACGTTGGTTAAGGTGGACACATCACGGATCAGGTAGACATTGGCGGGATCGTTCATCCGCAAGCCATCTACTATGAAAGAGTAGCTGTAAAGCTCCGGTTTCAGAGGTTCGGGAGTAGTATATTCCCATACACCCTCCTGCCCTTCCTTCAGATCCACAATTCCGGGAGCCTCGAACTTAGCATTCTTCTGTACAGGCAGGAAATCTCCTGTAAGCTGTACTCTCACCGCTTTTGGTGCTTTGAAGCGGAAGGTTACGGTATTGTTGTCATGAATCTCGGGAGATACCACGGGAGCAGTTCCCCAAAGGGCTTGTTGTGCAAACATCGTCACACCAATCAGCAAGGCGACGGTTAAAGCTGTTAATCTTTTCATAAGTATGTATATATCAATGTTCACGAATATAGTTTATAATCAGGAAACAGGCAGGTTCGAGTACTGTGCCGTGATTGAAGCCTTGCAACTCATGCAGAGTCACCTTCTTATTACCGATATTCTTCGCTACGGAAGCGAATAAAGCGTTCTCTTCCCATCGATCTGCCATTTCCAGATTGCGGTCTCCGGTAATCAGTATGACAGGAGGGGTATCTTTACGCACACGGTTCACCGGGGCATATTCATCTATAATAGGAATACCGTTCGGCAACCCGCGTTCTTTACGAATCGTGAAATGGGTCACCGTCTGTCCGCTGACGGGAAGATAAGCCGCCACTTTATCGGCATCCGCACCATAAGCTTCCATGTACTTCTTATCCATAGCCAATATCAGTGCAAGGTAGCCGCCTGCAGAATGTCCGGAAACAAATATCTTGTCTTTACTGCCGCCATATTCCTCTATATGGTTGAATGTCCATGCCACGGCAGCCGCAGCATCTTCAATATAAGCGGGATTCTTGGCCTTGGGACTTAGACGGTAGTTCACCGCCACCACTGCAAAGCCTCTGTTCATCAGTTCCTGGGGGATGTGTTTTCCACCGCCTTCCAGACCACCGCCATGAAACCATACGATAGTGGGAAAATCTTTTTTGTCCACCGGATAGTAGACATCCAGTTTGCAACGTTCCTTCCGGTAAGCGTCAGTCTCGGACTTGGCAATATACGGCAGGTCTTTTACGGTTTTATATACTTCCTGCGCATGCAGGGTTAACATACAGAATAATAGCAACAGAAGTGTCACTTTCCTTTTCATGGCATATTTGTTTAAAGGTTTGTAGCTGCAATATTAGGCAAATAATTTTAAAGAGCGGCTTCTTAATTGTTGAAAAGATTGTCTGTACGTTCAAAATCAATCATTTTTCTCATTCTTCATATCCGACCATCTTTCTTAATGGCGCCAACAACCTTTCCAACAAATTCCTATCAGCGAGAATAATATCTACCGTACCTTTAAGCTCCTGCGAAACGGGAAGTTGCCTGCCATAATTAGTCTTTAATCCATCCGGCAAACAGATTTCTACTACATACACATCTTCTTCAGTCGGAACAGGCGAAATTCTTTTCACCAGGCCTTTGACATAACCGAACTCTTGATCGGGATAATTATTCAAACGTATATGCGCTCGTTGTCCAATATGCACTTTTCCCGAGCCTTGCAAAGGAAGTAACGCCTTCCCTAATACATTCGAACTATCTGATGGTTGAATCACGAAAACTGTTTCACCCAACTTTATATTCTGATTACGGCTCCACACTTTCATAAAACAGACCTTACCACTAACAGGACTTTTCAGTAAATAGGAATACTCCCAAACACTCAATTGAGATGCTAATTGTTCCACTGAATTTTTCAGTTTAGTACGATGAGTTTGTTCCTCATCATAGGCCTGTTTACGTATATCAATCAAATTCTCTTCATGCTGTACTAACTGCATTTCGGCTTGTAACAAATTCATTCGTGCACTTTCTTCTAAACGAAGACTTTGCAGATATTTACTACCCGACTCTTCGAACTCGGTAACAATCATTGCATTACGGGCATACAAAATAGAATCACGGTTGTACATATTCTGTACTAAATTTACATTTTTCTTAATCAGCGCATACTCTTGCTCTGCCAGATGGAGATATGCACGTTGTCCTTTTAGTTGTTTTTCTTGCACACATAGTTTCTTTGTATAATAATCTTGTTTCATGAAACGCGCATATTCAAAAAGTGCAGTGATAAACACTGCAAAAGCAGATTGTAACTCTCCCAATTGCAATCGCTTACTTGCAAAGATTTCCATCCCATTCTTCCAAGCATAATTAATCCTCTTCCATTCTTGCATTTGTTCGGATAACCAATGCACATCTTCCCAAATAGCTGCATTATTAATAACTCCCAGATTCGCACCCTCATTGACCAAACTTCCATTCTTGACATAAAGTTTATCCAACTTTCCGGTAGCATGAGCCAAAACAGAAGCAGGGGGATCTTCTGTGGCAAGAGTAATCTCAGCTACCAAAGTATCCGGATACTTAAATATCCAGCATCCTACTAGTATAGCTAACAGAATCATAAACAAGGCAGTAAGCCCCCACCTCACCACCCAAGGTGAAATGTGGTTCATTACTTCTTGTACTTCTTCGCTGCGCAACTCTATATCTTTATACTTCTTCTCCCCCATCAGTTACCCAACTCCAATTGATTCTTTACCAACTGATAATACAATCCCCTTCGTTCAGTTAACTCCTTATGCGTACCTTCTTCCGCTATACGCCCTTTATCAAGTACCACAATCTTATCCGCATTCCTCACCGTACTCAAACGATGTGCCACGATCACAACTGTCTTCCCTTTGTAAAAAGCTTGTAAATGTTCCATAATTCCTTTCTCATTATTAGCATCTAACGCATTGGTAGCCTCATCAAAGAAAAGATATTCCGGATTCTTATACACGGCACGTGCTATCAAAATACGCTGCCGTTGTCCTTGGCTGATACCATTCCCCTCCATGCCTATCTTTGTATTGTAGCCTAACGGAAGGGAATCTATAAAATCTCGAATATTAGCCACCATTACAGCGTGACGAAGCCGTTCTAAATCAACTTGTTCTTCACCTACAGCAATATTCTGTGCTATAGTTTCCGAGAAGATAAAGCCGTCTTGCATCACAGCCCCCGTCTTGGCGCGCCAAAGATGCGGATTAATACTTTCCAACGATGTATCATTCACCTTTACAGTTCCTTTATTCGGTAAATAGAAACCAAGCATCAATTTTATCAATGTCGTTTTTCCACTGCCGCTTGCTCCTACAATAGCAGTCACCTTCCGTTCAGGGATAAATAAAGAAATGCCATCTAACACATAATCCCGGTTTGCACCATCGTAACTAAAAGAAACATTCTCTACCTTTAAATCACGTTTTTCCGGAAGAATGGAAAGTTTAGAAACAATATCCCGCTCTTCATCCAGCTTTCCATGCACCTCATTCAATCGTTCCAAACTTATCTTGGCATCCTGAAATTGCTGTGTAAAGCCGATAAAAGAAGAAACAGGAGCACTCAATTGCCCAATAATATAAGTAAGCGACATCATCATACCCAAAGTCATCTGCCCCTCCACAACAGCTTTTGCAGCAATAAATGAAATTATGATATTTGTAGTTTGATTAAAAAATACTGCCCCTACCTGTTGCACCTGCCCTAAAGCCAAACCTTTCACACTAATCTTAAATAATTTCACCTGAATACGTTCCCACTGCCAGCGCTTCTGTGTTTCACAATTATTCAACTTTATTTCCTGCATAGCAGACACCATCTGTATCAAATTGCTTTCTTCATTTGCAGATTGTTCAAAGCGCTTAACATCCAGTTCACGGCGATATTTCATAAATAAAAGGATCCATCCTACATACAAGATATTTCCTATAAAAAACATCATTAGTATATACCAATTATAATAAGCCAGCACAATAGAAAAAACAAAGAAAGAAATGAACGAAAATATCGTAGAAATAGATGAGCCCATAAGGAATGCTCTGATACGTCCATGGTCTCTGATACGTTGCATTATATCGCCCAAGAGCTTCGTATCAAAAAAGTGTAGTGGCAATCTCATTAATTTTATCAGAAAATCAGAGATCAGAGTTATAGAGATACGCGCATTGACATGGAGCAATATCCAACTACGAATAAACTCTACAGAGAGTTGAGAGATAAAAAGAACCATTTGTGCTATTAAAATTAAGGTTATAAAGCCTAAATTTCCATCACGAATCCCCACATCTACTAAGGACTGAGTCAGAAAGGGAAAAATAAGTTGCAATAATGAACCTGTCAGCATTCCTAATACTAACTGCAATAACTGTTTCTTATAGGGAGTAAGATATTTTATAAAGAAAATCAATTTGTGCCCTTCTTCAACTTCAGATTCATCCTCAAACTCATAAAACCGTGTTCCCGGCTCTAAAGCTAATACAATTCCAAGTTCTCTTGATTCTGATTTTACAGACAGCCAACATTGTTTAATTTCCTTTTCTGAATAAACAAGCAAGCTATTAGCAGGATCTGCTATTTGAAAATAAGATCTACCTCTTCGCTTCTTTACGTCATAACAAACTACAAAATGGTTTTGATTCCAATATAAAATACAAGGAAAGGGAACATCTTTTTCCAATTGTTCCAATGTAATACGCAGACCGGTTGTTCGGAATCCAATGGATTCAGCTGCATCACTAAGTCCCATTAATGAAACACCTTCTCTTGAAATATAAGAATGTTCACGAAGAGTCTGTAATGAATAGTTTTTCCCATAAAACTTTGCAATCATGCGTAAGCACGCAGGACCACAATCCATTTTGTCTAACTGTTTATAATGAGGAAAAGAACTCATTCTATTCATTCTGAACTTATACGACTTACATCAATAGAAAAGACATTCTCAGGTTCAATTCTATGCTCTAGGAAGCCAGAAAATGAAAGCTGTTGACGCCCTCCTACGACATAAAGCTTTCCGTCAACATAAAACAATCCAGAACTCTCCAAACCGTCCGTAAAATAATAAGCACTTACAGTATTCATTCTGATATTATAAATCTGCAAAGTTGTGTTTTCATATATATAAATCAGATTTCCGTTGGATGCAATTCCCGGACAACAGACCCCTTCCTTCAAATTACATAAGTCATTCCAGCCACCTGTCTCCAAATCATAACTTCTAACCTTCCACATTGAAGCCGTGTATTGACCACCAAAAAAATAAGCAACATGTCCCACCAAAACACATTTCATAAAATCCCTTCTTTCTTTTGGAATAGCGATTCCGGCATCATACCAAACGCCGGTTTGAAGATCGAGCATATGCACTTTATCAGAGTACACGTTCTTTTTTATAGTACCACCCATCATATACAGACAATTATTATAAATGAATGTAGCCGGATCTACCGTCTGATGAGGATTCGTCCAATCTACATACAGGGTATCTCTATCCAAATCATAAATTTCAATCTGAGGTGCTGTATATTCCAATCTACGATTAGTGGATAAATACTTTCCTCCCACTATGAATACCCTTCCTTTATAATAATGTGCTCTATGCCCATTACGTCGGGCAAACTTTTGCAGACTTTCTGTCCAAATATCTGTAGCAATGTCATAAACATACATTTTATCAGAAAGAGTACCACCGGTTGCCAAAGTCTTTTCATCTCCTGATATGATATATATCTTACCATTTTGAAAGAAGGAGCCGGAAGAAACAACAGCTACCGGCAAATCTTTCAAAGGTTCATAACTAAGGAAGATACGTCCTCGTTCTCCCTTCACACTCACTTCCGGCAATTGCTGAGAATAAGTAAACATTATTACGCGATAGCTCGAATATCTCAAATCCTTAAGGGTTAGTTTAAGAGAAAGATACCCCACATACGAGAAAATAATCGTATCATTTCCTGCTATATTCTCTATATCTGCAATATTGAAATGTCCGTTTTCATCAGTCACACCTATTCCTACAGAATCTTTTTGCAGATATATATTTACTCCGGATAATGGACTATTGTCTTTTCCGTCTATAACATACCCCTGCGATTGAGATTTCATAGATAGGGAACAAGTTATTATAAGGAACAAAAATATGATTATTTTCACAGTATGAATATTAAATATTTAACATTAAAAGGGAGAAAGCTTAGGCCTCTTTCTCCCAAGAATCAAGCAATTAAGTAGGATCCATTCTGCGACAATCATCATCATCCAGATGGCGGCAATCTATTATTTCAAAGTCGCATTCAGGATAATCCGCATCACAACGAGTCACACACTCATTTGGGCAACCCATACTCAAACAAGTATATCTCGGACAACCTTTACTTGGACAAGATGCACCAGCTCTAATAGACTTTAGTTCATCAGACTGCAATCGTTGCAGCCTTTCATCCAAATTCATTTCTTCACTAAACTCTGTCTGAGTAGAATTTAGTGAAATCATTTCTACACTCTTCTTCATAAAATCTTTTTTAGTAAAACCTCAGATATTTCTTAAAAATCTCATTTACTCGTTCATATGTTTCTAAATTATATGGCATGCATTCTTTTAAGCTTTTGTACAAAGTATCATCATCCCTTTCTATTATCCAATATGGATTACGTCCTTCCTGCTTTTGCACTATTCTATCAGCATGGAACTTTAAATAGAATATACAAATCATTTTATCTATTACAGCGTACGTTTCCCTCTTTATATCTATAAGCGAAGACGGCTTTACTTGCAACAGATTCGCGATACTTGTCTTCAACTCGTCAATAAGAATATACTTTAATATTCTTCGCCTCTCAACTATATCTTTAACAAAATATTTCAAATCTGTAATAAGGTCCTTTTCATCATGTATGCTACATACATCTGAGATAAATGAAATTGGCATATTATTATAGTTCAGCAAATATTTTCGTTCTTTCCGAAGCAGCATATCTTTACTAAAACTAAATATACTGACTTTAATCCCTTTATAAAAAAAAGATACTAAAAAACTTTTCCGACAATCTTCTCGTTGGAATAAAACATCAACATCGCTATCAGCCCTATATGTTCCAGCCGCAACAGAACCACCGACTCCAATAGAAGCATCCGGGTATGCTTTATGCAAATAATCCACGACCTCACTCAATACTACTTTCTGCATTATCCTACCTCCATTAACATTATAGGTCTTGCATATTTTTCCATATATATATTCCGCATATCATTAAACAGGATTTTGCATCGCTGTAATTTCTCGATAGAGAAATCCGTCGATAACGTTTCTCTTAACTCTAAAACATAAGACTTCAATAATACATTGTCAGCACTCAATGCACACAATGAAATTATCTCTGCTTCTATTGTTCCTAAATAAAAATTCATTTCTGCATTTTCCAAGCTTTCAAGCAGATTAAAAATGCCTGAAACTATTGAGAAATATTCTATTGGAACAAAGTGTTCAAATCGGTATTCCTCACTTTCCAACAGATGTTTTATCATTATTGCATCATCAGCTTTCATCAATCCCTTTTTTTATTATATAATTGTCGTATGCCATACCCAAATAAACGAGGATAATCATTGCATTCACCAGACTTTACTTTACCAGTTACCCGATATGCGTTGGCTAAGCAACCACCACCGCAGAAAAACACATATTTGCAATTAACGCACTTTTGCTCACTGACTCTTGAATTAAACCACCTATCAGCTGCCCCGTTCTCTAAAACAAAATCAGGCATGTAACGACCCACTCTTTGTTCTTTTTGCCCCACAACATCCCAACACGAATAAATATCACCAAGTGGATCAAATATGATATTACTAGTCTGAGCTCCGCAAAAACAGCTTCTATGACGGACATGCTTTCCTAAAAGTAATCTATTTAGCACAGATTGCACTTCAAAATCTTGGCACATAAAATGACCTTCACATTTTTCACTTAAATCTTTTTCACAGAATGTGCGATAAAACTCACTTTGAGTAAACATCTCTTTAGATATATTTTCTTTTGTACTATTTATTGGAACATCTTTACGCAAAAGAGCACAATAAGGTTTAAAGTTCTTATACTGGAACCAATCTTTCTCTTTAAAATATGACAACAATTCATCAATACGCTCCATAGAGTAAGGATCCGTATTAATACGAATTGATATGGGAATCCCAATTTTTAGTAAACTATCTACATTCGATGCTATTTTAGCAAATGAATCCTTATTCTTATAATGAGGTTTCCTCTTATTGTGTATATCCTCTACTCCATCTATTGTTATTTGAAAAGAGAATATTTTAGAGTTCTCTTTTAAAAAATCCAAGTAATTATCTAAATCATATCCGTTTGATGTTACAGAAAACATATATCCCAAATCTTTGCCCTTTTGTACAATATACTCAAGGACTTCATAGTTTTCTGCCAGAAAGGGTTCACCACCATACAAATGGATACTCCTTTTTCCTGTCCTATCTTTGTCTTTGTCTTTAATAATTTCATAGGCCTTATCCACTTGTTCCTTGGTTATTCTACACTTGGGCAGGCAAGCACATCCATTTTAAACGGGATCCTCATAACAATAAATGCATCTTAGATTACAGTCATACGAAATTATAAAATGAAAACCGAAATTCTTCAGACGAACTTCATCATATATCTTATTCAAAAGTCGTTTTACCAATTCAGTTTCATCTTCTTTCGATAAAGATGTCATATATCCCCGCTTAACAAGCTTTTCTTTTGTTTCGTTAGAAATGTCCCAATATTCACCTTGATTCTTAAGATACTGATATACATTCTGATTCACAATATCAAAAGCATGAGTATAACTATTTAATAAGGCGTAGCGTCCTGCCTCATTATCCACTTTTACTATTATGTTATATGATGAAGTTCTCATAGTTTCTACTTCTTACAATTCAAAATAGCCAAAGGCATAAGCCCCATTTTCTCCCTTTACCTCAAGCAAACAACGTCCTGATAATCTTTTTGAAAGAGAAATACTTTCAAAAAGATTAGATTCAATATTCTCAGATGAAGAATAAATAGTCATCTCATTCTGAGAGATAATAATTTCTATATTACCTATAGCCTGATAGAACTCTAATTCAATAGTTTGTTTATTACTTAAAAAAGCAGAAATAAGAATTGGCACGAAAATAGAACGTTGTTCTTGATCAGAACCTTTAGGTTTTTGAAAAGGTACATCATTATAGGATAACATGATTTTCGTTCCACTAGTGAAATCATCAGAATCAGCCCTAATTACGCCTATTGATAATAGGCAGAACCAGCTCACAAGGCAAAATACAAATTTCGTTTTCATGTATTAGTGTTTTTAGTGTTTTCAAAAATAGCGCAAATACCCTAAACACACAAATTTACAACAGGACACTTTTTTTCGTCATTATCAACTAATAATAAGGAACTTATAGAAGCCACTAAGCTTTTAGCAGGACATTTTACGAGGATAGTAAGCCAAAAAAACATCCAAATTCACCTTGTTATCTAAGCCAAGTTTATTTTTTAGCCGTTGTTTGCGCTTCCTAACAGCCTCCAATTCACTATCAAAGAGAATCACTAACTCCTCCGAAGAAAAGCCTAATTTAATGAAAGCTGCCAATAACAAATTGCTCTCTTTCAACCTGTACTCTGTACATAAACGAGTCACAAAGTTATCAAAAAGAAAATCCACATAACCTAAAAATTCCCGCCTTTCTATTGCGGTCATATTCTCAACGATCAATAACCCTTCCTTTAATTGTCTCAGTACATTTAACCCGTCAGCATAAGAATTTTCTAAGTTACCCCGATTCTTCTCCATTAAAATTCGTATTTCCTGCTCTAACCTCACAATTTGTTCTTTAGAAGCTTCTACTACCGATACTTCTTTTTGCTTCAATTCTTCTACTTGGCAAATATACTGGCTTATTAATTGCTCATTGGTACTAATAATCTCCCTACTTCGTTTTGCAAATTCCTGCAAACTTTCTCGATAATCTCGCTCATTACGCTTCACCATCTTTTTGCAAAAAAACAGCCCCCAAAAAAATAAAAGAACAATACCTCCTAACAGTTGTATCAAGTTATCTTGCTGAAGTATATCTTTCTCTTTTTGCTGTTTCTCTATCTCGTTCTTCTTCTGTACCTTCAAAACTTTATTTCGTATAGCTTCATTCTGAGCTATTTGTAATAAGGAATCCGACATCTCTTTATAATAAAGAGATTTTCCATACTCTACTTTTTTCTTTTCTAATAGATAAAAATAATTATAAGCACCCGACAAGACAAAAATATCATTTGAGGACAAAATATACTTAAAACATTCTTCTGCTTTATCGAATAGACTAAGTTTCATATAAGCATCTCCTAACGACATATAATAATAAGGAATAGAATCAACAACTTTCTCGCACCTGATAGCCACTAAGAAATAGCTTACAGCATTTAAATAATTCCCGTTACTACTCTCTGCAACTCCTTTAATATGCATCAGTGAAGGAAAAACAGATGAAGTGCTATCACCATTTAATAGAGAGAATCCAGCTTCTACATACCTATTTACACTATCCATATTTTGCCTAACCGCATAAATCCAGGCTATATTCCGATAAGCATAGATAATGCCTAATGTATTATCCGCCTTTTTGTTATAAAAAATAGACTTTTGATAGTTATCCAATGCCATATCATATCTTTCTTGATCATCATTTATTCGTCCGACATATTCTTGTATCCAAGCCTGTAATTTATATTCTTTTGCACCTTCCAACCTTTCTTGTGCATCCAAATAGGCTTGCATGGCCTTTTCATAATCTCCTTGTAAAGCAGTTACTTTACCATAATAGAATAAAGCCTTACCCCCTCTTACCTTATCATCACTATCCTGATAATAATCTACCGCCAGCTTTATTAAAGAATCAGATTGTAAACTATCCAAATAGTTTTTATCGCGTGCCTGAGTCAACAGTAAAGCATAATCAGCACATTCCTTTCCTTGAAGTTTTTCCGGTTGTGATATTTGATTTAAAAGCAATAATGCACTATCAGGACATGTTTCCATATACTTCTCTACCCTATCAAAAATTTCAGATGCATCTTTGGGAGTACAAGAGAAAAGCAAGCCATAAATAAACAAGTTCCAAGCTAATAGCAGTTTTCTCATATTTTCTACTTATTGATATTTGTTCTTCATATCTTATCAGCAAAAAGACTATTTATTCATAGCATTCAGAACAGAGTTCTCATTCCTGACAACCAAAGATACGAATATTGTAGTTTAATAACATACAAACATAAGGGAAAAAGCGCTCAATCATATAAAATAATTACCATCATTTCAAAAACGAAATATTATCCATTCCAAGGCTACACCCTTTCCAGAAAAGGGCTATACCTTTTATCGGAAAGGGTGTAGCCATTCCGACTAAAGGGTGTAGCCCTAAGAAAAAGGCTTTGTAGCTATCTGTACATAGGATAGTAATTACACATTTGTCCAACGATGAGTGCATTCATCAGATACAAAACTCCTAAAATATTACCTAATATAGGGTTTATTCATTACATTTGTACCATTCTTAAAACTTTATCCTTATGGCACACCACTTGAATACCAACAAACAATTTATGGTAGGCAACGGCATCCTGGCCTTTGCAGTTATTTTCGTTGTCGTCATCTTCATTTACATGAGCCTGCGCCTGCAGAAGCAGAAAGATGAAGACCGGAACTTTATCGAAACGTACACCATCACCCTGGAAAAAGGATTTATAGGAGATTCCCTGTCACTAATGATTAATGACAGCGTGCTGGTGAATAAGAAAATAACCGAAGAACCATTCAGTATGGATGTGAAACGTTTTGCCGAACAGAGCGCATTGTTGATTGTGGATAAAGCAACGGATCAACTATCCCTGTTTGAACTGAGTGAGAAAGGTGGTAACTACCGGTTTGAAAAAGAGAATGGGGAAGTAAAACAGTTGGCGCAAAAATAATTCACCACAGAGTAGCACAGAGTCTCACAGAGTTTAATCTATTGAAATAAAACTCTGTGAGACTCTGTGCTACTCTGTGGTGAGAACTTATTTCACCTGAAAATAGAACTTATGCTTCAGTGATTTTCCCGGCATCTTAAATGTCAGTTCCACAAAGTTCTCTTCATCTTCCAGACAGTCTTCGCTATTATAAGTTATCAGAATGTCTTCGCCACATGGCACAGCTTTCAGTTGGGAAGCGCAGTTAGAAGTAAGTTTCGGCATAGCAGCCGTAGTTATCTTCTTTCCTTTTATAAATAAGGAGACTATATAAGCATCCTTGCCATCCGACTTTCCTTCGGCAGTGATAAAGGTTGGCAACTTCCGATAGTTCTGAACGACACCTTCCGCCCATTCGCGGCGTGTCTTATCGAAGAAGTATTCTACGGCGGGACGCATTTTTGTGATGCACTGGTCTATTTCTTCCACAGAAGAGATATCAGAAATATGCTCTTCCATCTTCTTTATCAAGTCCTCCATCGCATGATCCTGCTCTTCAAACTGACGGACCAACGCTTTATGTTCGCTTTCAGGAAAGGGGTAGCGTATTGCATAAGCGTACGTTATCTTACCGGACTTCTTATCACGGCGCTTCTCCCAGTACGAACCATCAACTTTAGAAAGTGAGATTCCCTTGATAAAAGGCAAAGAAGCTGCACGGGTAGAGCCTTCAGCCATATACTGATTGACAAACTCCGTGATACGGTCACCGTTACCGGAAGTCTGTTTCACTATATGCGAATCCGAGAACTCGACATTCTGTGCCACAGCTTGAATAATCTGTCTCTTCACACTTTCCAGGCATTGCTGACGCGCCTCTTCCATCGAACCAGTCTCAGCAGAAGCCACGATATAGCCGGACTCCGCAGACTCATACCAGACGGGAGCTTTCTTATCGCTCTTTTCAACGACTTTATATGCCTGGGCAAACAATGAACCTGTTCCCATGCAGAAAAGCAAGGCAACCGTAATTCCTATTCTTTTCATCTTCATAAGCGGTTTTCCTTTCTTTATTTCCAATCAACGGGCAGATTATGGATAATCACTTTACAGTTATCCACCGTCATTTCTACATACGAAAGTGTAGCACAAGGAGTACTGACACCTTTGATTTCGAACACCTTACCTATTCTGACACCTTTCGGCATCTTGTTTCCATAAGTCCAGGAAGTACAGCCATTCGTCTCTATCTGAGAGAAATTAGTAAAGGTCGCACCATCCGGATCAATCGCCGAAGTCATACGAATAGTCGCACTGTTATTCGTCACACCTGTATTGGTGAAGCGGGCATAGACACGAATACTTTCAGCCGTTTCATTGCCTTCACAAGACACCAGTTCGAAAGAAAGGTCATTGCAGGAAACCGAAATCTTACATTCGGGCAAAGGAGACTTCTCAGGCTGCACGACAACCGGTTCAGGAGACGTCACAGGCTCTGCGACAGGAGTAGGTTGCACTTCCGGAGCAGGTTCCGGGGAAGCCGGTTCTTCGGGAGCCGGTTCAGGAGTAACAGGTGATTCTTGCGGCTCCCGCTTCCCTATCTTTTGCAATATACCCAACACTTCATCGTAGCAAGGTACCGTTTCGGGAACTATAGACAAATAATCCGCAGCTTCATTCAAGAGCCCGGCATCTATCAGCACCTCCGCTTTTTTAATGATGACAGGACAATTCTGCTGGTAGAAATCAGCAATACGCTTACGTGTAGTGCGGATGAAACGTACAAAAGCCGGATCGGTAACCTTGATGCCGGAGATAAGCGAAGCAATCGCATCGTCCTTACTCCCAGTAGCGTCTCCCTGTACCTCGATAACGGCCGTTCCATATACACTGTCGTCATACTTATTGCGGGCAGTCAATGAAAATTCACCTGTAACCAGCGTCACGTCCCGCAGTAATCCTTCCGTCTTCTTCGTCTCTCCGAGAACAAGTTCAGGCTGAATGACGAACGCATTGTAAAGTGAAGCAGTTCCGGCATTATTGCGGGCAATAATTTGCTCCACTTTCAGTTTCAGTGCATCCATGTTCTTCTGGCTTAATCCCTTCTGCGTGGGCGTACCCGCCACAAAATGAATGTTATCCTGCGCCGCCGCACCCAGCGAAACGAGCAGCAGTAAAGCCCATAGAAATCTATTCTTCTTCATAAAATGCAGATTTATTTAATGGTTACAGTCAACCCTTGCCCCATTGTAACTACAGAGGCAACATATTCTCCCCCTAATTTCTCATCGAGGAAGTTCTTCAGTTCGGTACTGAAGCGGGAAATGGTATAAGCGCGTCCCTGCGCTTCATCCCAAATTGGCACTTGTACGGACATATCGATCACCTTGTCGTTGCTGCGGCTCATATCGTAAACACCATTCAAGGCGTGAACCTGCAACCAGTCTTCCAATACGGTCTTGAAACTTGCGCTTCCATCGGGCAACGGCTGGTCAAAATCCCAGTCGGTGATAGATTTCGCCAGTACCATTTGGATAGCCATCTCACGACCATTCTTCACAATGTCATTGAAAGAAGCCTGCAACTTGGTAAAGAACTCATCTTTTACCTTTTTGAGAGCATAGTCCGTCAGCTTAATGGTATCTGTAGTGACGTACTTACCACTTTGGAAAGTGGCGCTTGCCAGATTGCCTGCCGTCTGAAATTCAGTTGCCGTCAGCTCCAGCGACACTTCGCTTTGACGTCTAGTATCAGTGGTTGTCATCACTTTGGCAGTCACAATGATATCCGCACCCATATTCTGAATCATCTTAGTTACGGCATCAGACTGAGTACCGGCTGTCAGTACGTCATTCCGTTTCGCCCGTTTCAGTTGGGCAAGGAAATCTTTCGTCTTATATCCGCGTGAACTGAACTCACTGGTCATTTTGCTCACGGCATAACTCAACATCTGATTGTGATCCAGGATAGCACGTATATCTTCATCTTCCCTGGTATAAGGAACCACCGTCACCGTAGGCAAACTTACCTGGCTGTTGGGAGTGCCCACTGCCATACCAAGATTAGTCTGCACCTTATTCCGATTCAGATCTTTCTGCAAAGCATCGAACAGAATAGTCATTTCCACCGTGCAGCGGTATTGCTTACCTTGTTTTTCCGGTCCCTCCGTAACTGTATAGTCCTTAACAAACACGGAATAACGGTTTTCATCGAAAAAGCGGCGGTCATAGTCAGGTTTTGCAGTAGAAACCATCGGATTTCCCTTATTGACTCCATCCACCCCCGTATAAAATAAGGTATAGAAGGCAGACTTCAATGCCATATTTGCCGCCTCTTTCTTCTTCTCACTGATACCCAGGGCACGGACAGTCAATGTGTTTCCCTGCTGTTGCAGAAAGACCACTTCACTAGAATAATTCTGTCCGCAAAGAGTGGCGGACAGAAATATTCCCAAAAGAAACATAAAACAATGCTTCATAATAACTGTATGGTTTTATTAGTTGAAAATCCCGCCCATCAATGTCTGTTCGCGGGAAACGATCTTTATCGGTTGCTCATCACGGATGGCTTTCATGATTTCTTCACCACCCTTCTGCACCTTACACAAAGAGATATCATCTCCTTCAACCGCCTTCACGGTCAAACGGCCGATTTCCTTCTTGGCTTCTCGTCCGGCAACTTCACGTATGGCATAAACAGTAAATTTCTGGGCTTCTTTCACACCATTCATGGAGCCGAGGTTAATGTACACTTCCTCTGCCTTGCCTTTCTTCTCGCTATTTACTTCAAGGATAGTTCCTTCCATTTTGAAGTATTCATCCACAAAGTCGCGCATGCTGTATACCGCACTTTTGATAGTGTTGGCAATGGCTTCTTCCTTATTGCCACCGGTTCCTCCGGTCAGTCCGCTGTGCTGGAACGTCTTTGTACCGATCAATGTACCGTTCTTCGGATTGATAACTTTCAGTGTATAAGATACTGAGCCATCATAATATCCTTTTCCATCTCTTGTCTTATAAGCAGCAGTCATAGAAGATACCTGACCTGTAATGATGAACTGTGCCCCCAATTCTTCCATCACTGAGAGGCGGTCCATTTCATTATCGTCACCCGAAGAGATATTAGCAGATGAGCGACGTTGCGATTCAATACGCAAGGCATCCTGTGCATCCACATCAATCAGAATCACACGTTCCATCTTCTGTATACCCTCAATCACCGTATTACGCAAGCCCTCTACCCACGAGAACGGTGCATCGCTGGATCGTTTGAAATAGTCAATGAATACCGTAGGTTTTCCCTTCGGCTCATCAAAGTTCTGGCAATAACCGGCAAGTGAATATACCACACAAAACACTAAGAGTACAATCTTTCTCATAAACTTCTTGAATTATATAATTTAAACTTCTGAACTTGCATCTTACTTTAATTTTTCAAAAATAAACATTTGTTATCAAACCGCAAGAGCATTTACGTTTATTAACTCAAAAAAGAAATACAATCACGGAAAACAGTGACAACCCCTATACCGTGTACCGATTGTATCAGAATCATGTCCGCATCGTACCCGAACCGTATCTGCACCGTACTTGCTCCGTACATTCTCCACTCAGAGGTACCTCTGACCGAAGGAAGTACGGAGTTGGTACGGAGCAAGTACAGCTCAGATACAGTTTAAGGGTAATCCAAGTCGTGATAAGTGAGTCGGTAAGTTATGGTAAGTCGTGGTAAGTGAGTTGGTAAGTCGTGGTAAGTGTACAGTAGCAATATGTGGCACGACTTCAAGTGGTTAAAACTCCGTGCGATATTGCCTCAATTCTTTCCGCAAAGCTTGGGCTTTTCCTTCCGTCAATTCATCGAGAAGTGCCCAGAAACGCTCTCCATGATTCATCTCACGAGTATGAGACAATTCGTGCAGAAGCACATAGTCTATCAGATGTTTCGGCAACAAAACCAAATAGTAAGACAGGTTGATTGTGCGCCGTGCCGAACAACTCCCCCAGCGTCCACTGCTGGAATTGATTTTTACACTTTGGTAAGGCAGATTGTGTTTCTGTGAAAGCATATACAGACGGGGTGGAAGAATGATCTTTGCATTACGACGTAGCGCCTCCTCGATAACTTTACGTAACCATGCTTGTAATTCCGCATCAGCAAAATCGGCTCCCGGCGGACAGATAATCTGCATCTCTCCCAACTCGGAGCGTGAAAGGAAACGTTCGCGCTGTCCGCTTACAAGACTTAATTTGAAGAACTCCGTATCAATCCGAAAATTTAAGTCTATCAGAGGACGAGTATATTTTTTCCGGGCCACCCGCAAACGGGGACGCAGTTCTTCTATCGCATTCTTTATCTCTTTAAGTGTAGTTCCCGGCGGAATGGTTACATAGATAGCGTCTTCCCGCGTACGAAAAGTCAAACGCCGCGCACGGGTATTCACTTTAATAAGAAAGCGTCCAAGTTCATTATCTTCCAATACATTTTCCAAAACGACAAAACCTCCCAATGAATAAACAGACAAATAAACGAAATATCGTTCGAATATACAAATGATTAGATACCCAAAAACGGACAAGTGTCCGAAAATGAACACCTGTCCTAAAAGAATACATGCTAATTATCAGCACTTTATTAAATTGGCATGAATATTGAGTTATAAGATGCAACCGGACGTTGCCAAAAAAGTTTCTGAAAAAAGAGAAAAAAGTATGCAACCTTTTTTAAGTAACTTACGTCTAATAGATAAACAGGAATAATATAAATGAATAATTATAAAACTAAAAAAGTTATGAAAAAGTTAGCAAGCCTCCTTACATGCATCTGTTTAATCCTTAGTACAACAGCGTGCTCACAAAGCAAGAACTACAGTTCAGGTAACTGGGGTAGTAAAAAAGTGATAGCCAGCAACAAATACGTAACAAAGGACATCAAGGTAGATAACTTCAAGAAAATCAGTGTAGCCGGTAGCCCCGATGTTACGTTTACTCAGAAATCGGGACGCCCCGAAGTAGAAGTCTACACCTCGGACAATATTGTTGACTTGCTGGATATTAAAGTAAAGGACAACACCTTATATATAGGTTTCAAGAAGGATGTCAATGTGTCTTACAAGAAACTGGAAGTACGTGTATCTGCCGAAACTCTGAATGGAATTTCTGTTGCCGGTTCAGGGGATGTCTTCCTGAAAAACGGTCTCCAGACTAATGACAATTTATCAATTAATGTTGCCGGTTCAGGAGATATCAAAGGCAGTGGCATCAAATGCAATGATATGAAAGTATCTGTAGCCGGATCGGGCGATATCAATGCTGATAATATTACTTGTAATAACCTGAAAGTATCCGTTGCAGGATCGGGTGACATGGTATTGAGAAATGTAACAGCTACGGGCACGGAAGCAAGTGTGGCCGGATCAGGCTCGGCAACTATTACCGGTACAACCCAAACAGCTACTTACAGCGTAGCCGGATCAGGCGATTTGCTTACAGAAGGTTACGAGGCTCAACGCGTTACCGCCAGTGTAGCAGGCTCGGGTAGCATCAAATGTTTCGCAACCGAGTTCCTGAAAGCACGCACCAGCGGCAGCGGAAAGATAGGCTACAAAGGAAATCCGGAACTGGATTACCCGAAGAAGAGCTTGTACAAACTTTAAGATTCTCTCTTACGATTATTATAAAAAGGATAGTTTAACAAACATCAAGCGAAAGGGGTTCCGGGAGGAAGCCCTTCGTTGTTTTTATACAATGGATATATAGATATTGCACATCCAGAATAGTTTATCTGCCTGTATTTAGCATCTTGTCGCATCTATATGGACTATTTGTCGCCTGTCATTTCTCTTTTCCAGCTAATAAATAATGTTTATGGCTTAACTTTGCTCGCTATATTTCTAAACATAAAAAGAAAATGAAGATGAAAAGAATTTTTAGGCTGTCTTTATGCCTGCTTACTGTGTTTTTATTGGGAGCTTGTTCTTCGGATGATACTCCGGTTGCTAATGTTCCGCAACTTTCCGGAAACATAACGTTTGACCGTACGCGAGTGGGAGTAGGCCAGCCTGTGAAAATGAGTTTTGCTTTGCCCGCGTCAGTCAGTCCGGACGTGTTGAAAGCAGAGTACTCTTTCAATCTGGGCGGTATAGCCGATTTGCCCGTAGAGGCGGAGAATAATGTCTGTACCTATACGTACGCCTTCAGAGAAGCAGGTACATACACGGTTAGTTTTAAGGTACGCTACTTATTTAACTATCCTGATGCGGCGGGCGAAATCTACAGAGACGATGTCATAAAGAAAGATTTGCAGGTAGTGGCTTGCGATGTACGCAACTCTTTCTGGGGTGATAACCTTGCAGAAACGCAACGGAACTGTGGCAGTGTGCTGGAGAAACAAGAAGGGAATGCCGACCTGTATGCCGCTGTCTTGAGTAGTGAGTTCGGTTCTTCAGTGGAGGGAGGTAAAGAGACGACTGTCGGCTACACCTTCAAGAATGATAAGCTATATATGGTGCAGGAAGTAAACCTGTTTGATACACAAGTGCCTTTCACTTTAGTGTTCCAATATTATAGAGACATAAAGAAGATGTATGGTGAGGCTGTTGAGATAAACTGGAGTTCGGACACTGAAAAGAATAATGGCTATTTCGACGCTTACGTGAATGGTCGTGACAAGACAGCTCTAGAAGCGATGAATGTATTCCTGACAACGGAAAAAGGAGGATGGGTTGCTTTCAACTTCGAGAAAGAAAACACCATGATGGTAGTGCAGTGTTACAAGAGCAACGATAAGTGGGTAGTGAAACGCGCTTATAGAGAGAAAGAATAACAGGAATTGAAAGTATTTGAAAATAGTCCGTCTCGTAAGCCGAAAAGCAGATCGCAATTTGGGCATACGAGACGGACTATTTTCATCTTATCTTAGCAATAGCTCAGAGGGAAGTGGAATTCCCGTGATTTTCGTTACAGGAAGAAATTGTCTGCCCTTCTCCTATCAAAGGTAGGGTGTTACCGCGGGCATCTATACAGCAATCCTTTATGGAAGCCTGTGAGGTGGCTTTGCCTGCTATGCTTCCACGCACGGTTGTTTCTTTGTCGGCATTGACCGACAGAACGGCGTGGTTATTGCAAGAATGCAACGAGGCACTACCTGATACCTGGCCGCAAATGCCGCCAACGTAGGTACATCCGCTGCCGCGATGTATGTCGGCATAGTTGTCGCAGTAGCGGCAATCGAGGTTGGTGGAGGAAGAAGAGTAACCGATGATGCCGCCTGAACCGGAACTGACAGCATCCTTTATTCGGAATGTGCCGTAATTGCTGCATTGGCTGATGGTTACGTTTGACTGGGCATAGCCGATGATGCCACCTACATACGTCTGGGTGCTGCTGCTTGCGGCATTGTCGGTGGCTGACACAGAACCACGGTTGATACAACCATTCATAGTGAGTGGAGCATAAGTGCTTCCCATCAGTCCTGCAACGTGATTCCCTCCTCCGGCACTGGTGATTCGGCCGTTATAGCTGCAACTGCTGATGCTGTAGGGCGCAGTTCCGCTTATGTAGGCTATCAGTCCGGCGGTATGGGCTGCTTGTGCAGTGCTTCTTGGGTTATTTTCCACATCCGCCAGAATATGCAGGTCCTTTACGCTCCCTTCACTTGCCGCACCTATGAATGCAGCAGTAAAACTCTGGCATTTCATGACTCCTTTGACTATATGCCCATCCCCGTCCAAATGTCCTTTGAAGTAAAAGAATTTACCGTCTACCCCGGTTTCATTGTTGTGCCCGCCAATCGGGCTCCATTTGTCGGAATTGATTAAGATGTCCTTGGTTAACCGGAAATACTTCCCGGCATAATCGTCCCTGTTGACATACTGTATCAGTTGTTGCAGATTTTCGGTAGATTCAATGATATACGGATCTGCTTCAGTTCCGCTTCCATTATACTCCATAGGAGTTACAGCATGAGGATCATCATATTCTATTATTTCCTCACCGCTTTTGCTGAGGCTGAAGTTCATGGCGCGGTAGCGTTTGCCTGCCTTGTAGGTGACTTCAGAGGAGAGCGTTTGCGTCTTCACGTAACGCGTGCCGTTTCGGCAAACCACAGTGGCAGTAAGTTCGCCTGCCGGCAAGGTGGTGGGAACCATCATGAAGTAGACGCGCAGCCCATTGGCAGGCAGGGTTTCCGTGGCTTGCGAGGGGATTTCGATGTTCTCCAATCCGACACTCAGGTTTCTCGTCCGGCTGTCGGCGATGCCGGCGGCGGTGGAGGCGGAAAGGGTTTCGTAGAAAGGCTTTTCGCCTTCGTAGTGGAGCAGGAAGAGGCAAGGTTCGCCGTCAGCTTTCGGGTCGTAGCCTTCCAGCGTGAGGTCGAAGCGCATGATGGCGAGCAGATGCTCGAAGGGAACGGGGGAGGATTCTATTCCGGTAATACCGGTAGCACGCATGTAGTCGTAGGCAGAGAGGTGAGCGGTGGAATTGTTGCCGTTCTGCACTTGTCCCGTCAGAGAGGCTTGGGCTTCCTGCCACGTGTTTCCGGTGCTGCGGGCAGCAGGATAGAAGAGGTTGAAAGAGGTGTTCGCATCCACATCTTCGGCAACGTTTCCCGTGAACTGGGCGTGAGCGTTGTCACCGGTTGCGGAAGCCTCGCTATAGGTGAACAGGGCGGATGTTTCCTGTCCCACTACTTCCTGCACGTGCGGTGTGGTATAGAATCCTTTGAAGGCGTCTGTCGGTTGCCAGCTCAGGGCCATGCCTGCCTCGTTGTTGTCCTCATACGCCATGCGCGTGTCGGGGCTTGGACGGTTGGCATCGGGAGTTGCGTTCGGGTTACCGGTGTTATCGCTGGCGGATGCTGCGGTACTGATGCTTCTTGTGCGCAGTTCCCTCATTCTTACCCCTTCGTTCTCCGTACAAGAGGAGGCGATGATCAGTCCGGCCATCATCGCGAACGGATAAATGAACTTTCTCATTCTACTTTGAGTATTTTTTTAGATTGTCAGTTTTCTATAGTCAGTATATCATTTATCAGGTCTTCCAGTTCACAGGTCGAGGCATTTCTTCCACGGTTGCGGGCCGAAGAAGAAGGGAACATGCTGCCGTCGCCGTAGCCAGGCACCGAGAAACTGCCTTGCATCACCGGTTCGCTGGTTTCCAACGGAATGATCTCTATGGCCGGAGCCGTGTATGGCTCTTTGGAGGATGCTGTTTTCAAGTGATTTTCTGTATTCATACTAATTATTCTTTTGATGTTGGTTATTTGATAGTCTTTATCCTTTATACTCAGATTGTTTCGCATGCCAGTCCGTTTGTTGCGTCAATAGCGGAAAGAGGAACTGCGCATATAAAGAAACCGAGTTCCGCTTGCTACCTCGTCCGATGTGCTGCATTCGGTTGTCTTATTGTATGTCATGGTTATAAATTCAGGTTCGCTGGCACTGTTCCTGCCAATGATATAATTGCTAGAAGCTTCCAATCCGCTTTGCCTGTCGGAATCTCTTTCTTTAATGTTGTATTTCCGGTGTAATTCTTCCAGATCCTTCAGTGTCTTTTCTTGTGTAAATATCTCCCAATCCTTTGGCCTGTCGGCGAAAGCTACCATCGGGTTACCCGACCACATATTAGGACTTGCCACAAACATATACGGACCATATTTATAGAACAATCGAAGCTCTTTTCCCAAACTGTATAAAATAGTTTGCCTTAATACATAGTCGGCCGAATAGGTTTCTGTGCTGTCGATGGGGGTGATGTCCAAGTCACCGGCGTTGTAATAAAGTGTGGGATATTCGCTTCGTTTCCCTATAGGTGTCAAAGTACATTCCAAATCTTTCCATAGGATACGGTAGAGCGAATCGCTTGTCACAGCAAGTCCTTCGTTCCGCACCTCTCCCGATATGATGGGGTAGAAAGAACGGAGCGCATATTGTTTTCCCTTTATCCATATATATTCGGATATGGTCTCTACGATAGCCTGGTCATCGGCTCTCAGATATTCCAACCACCATTGATTATGGTATTTCATATCATCCGTTATGAGCTTCTGGCAGTCGATCTGCCGGTATTTCTTGTCGTACACTTTCGGGAACATGTCGTCTTCATACTGAATCTCTATGCCAAGTTGTGTAAAGACGAAGTTCCGCGCTTTTTCATCGGTTATGAACTCGTAGATGGGGAATAGCTTGAAGTCTATCAGTTCCACATTGTTCTTTACGGGGTCTTGAAGATCAAGACGGATGGATTTATACCATTTGTCTACAATATTGTCGCCAAGCACGTCTTTTTCGCAATTGATGATTTCCGTTATGTAGGTCACATCTCCTCCACGCGCCGAGATGCTGCGCGACTGGCGGGTCGATGTCTGACTGTAAGTATTGGTCTGTCCCTCTTCCATTTTGAATCCACACATGTTGAGGAATGAGGCTTCGGCGGCTACGGAAAGCGTTGTCTTGCTGTCTAAGGCAGCACGCTCGAAGGTGGAACAGAACTCAAGTTTTCCGCCCAAATCGGCATGATAGATGACATGGGTACCGTAAATGCGGAATAGTTCGTCCGTATATTCTGTAGCCTCGTCAAGATTGTCTTTTCCAATGGCATCACTGATTTTATTAATACAGTTTCGGAAGCCTTCGGTCAATATCTTTGGATTATCCCGTGCTATCTCTATCAGACTGTAAGGGTCGATATGTCGGGAAAGGGCTTTATAGTTGTTCATGATGGTGCAAAATGAGTAGGCATTGGTCTTGAGATCACTACGTGCATAGCTCCCCTCCACGTGTGCTTGGAAGAAACCGACATCCAGTCCCAATCCGGCATGGGCGGATAGCGACTTGAGGAGTTGTTCACTGTCTTTTCCTTCCAGAATGGTGGTTACCATATCGGGCGCGGAGTCATCCACGATACATGAGGTCTTGTTCTCCCGTTCGTACAGCCGCAAGGCAGGCAAGCTTATCACTTGGTCGCGTACGCTGTTGTAGCTTGCATATTTACCGAAGGCATCGTAGCCATAGCCCACACCGTATGAACGCATCAAGGCTCCCGAATAGGCTTCTCCCACCGTCTGGCTCAGGCTGCTTGCCTGACGCAAGGAGTAGGTGCGGATTATCGCGCCTTGCCGGTCAGTGAACTCAAGTTCACCGAAGCGTTCCTCTTGATAAGGATTTTGCTCCACTTCGATGGTGAGTGGCTCGCCGCTCCGTACGATAGAATCGGACAGGAATACAAAACCTTCCTTTGCCCGTATGCGGCATCCTTCCAATCCGGCCAGTCTCTCTGCCGTCAGAGTGTAATCAGAATATCCGCGTTTCAGGAGAATCTCATTTTCCGTTGCGATATGAACTTCATTCTCCTCCATTGGAACTTGAAAGCTCTCATCTTGGCAGGCAGTCAGTACAGCCAGGATAAGGATATATTGCAGCTTAAGAATTTTCATAAGGTTTTGTTGGCGTTATTTGTTAATCAAAAGTTTCAGCTACCATATAAATCGGTAAAAGCAAGGTAGCCACATTGGTGGAACCTATCGTTGCCAATTGATAATCATTCATGGATATCCGGCTGGCTCTTCCTGATTTGGTTATTCTGGCAATGTCGGGAAGGAAATCCTGTTTGGGGGTCATGTCCCGAATGGGGAAGACAATAGCTTCCTTGTCAAATTTATCATAAGAACTACCGGATAAATGGCGAAAAGCCCCTTTGCCCCATTTTAATCCTAATAAATTGCTTAGATTGCCGGGATTTAGTTCGAAAAGAACCTTTTCGTTTCCGTTACATACTTTCATCAGACTGTTTATCTGATTGTCAGTGGGGAGATAATGATTAATGTCGGGCCAATAAAATACTTGATATAGATCGTTCGTTGGCTTGCACATGTGAAATTTATTGGCACCTTCGGACTTATTGAAAGGAGCATAATGTGCATTATCTATAATATCTCTCTTTTGTAGGCTATAGCTGGCTTCGAACCACATCAAGGGACCTACCTTGATTAAATAGAGCTTGTCGTTCTCGTCGTCTCCTGCACTATATATTATCTTTTTAGATGAGGCCCGAAGAGGATGTACGGAGGTTATCGAATGTATACTATCTTCTACGATGTATTTGTTGTTTTGTTTTGGGGGTATTATCTGTACGGCAGCGTTATAAAAATATAGTTGTTTCAGCGATTTGCTATTTACGTCGAACAAATGCGCAAATTGGACATTGTCGTACCTGACAGAATCGTTGGGCTCATAGAGGCAATTATTGCCCAACCAGCGTACTGCACCCGGATGGTTATCCGCATCGCCTATGAAAACACCGCAATAAAAGTATGGTTTCTCTTCGATGAATGGGTAAGCTATTATGACGGCGTCATCACGACGGATGGCCGGCACATACTCCTTTACAAATATAAAGTATCTGTTTTTGTTGCGGGTATCTGCTTTCAAAGCACATGAACTTTGTCTTTGTAACCATTCCTTGCGTACAATATCTATTTCTATCCGGGCCGGTGTATCTTCCGGCTTTGGCGCCATCTCCGGTGAGTTGGTATATTTGGAAAAAGCAATCTGCACCAATCTGCGCTTGTCGGGGTCGTTGATTATCTCGTATATGGGTATCAGGCGGCATCCCACCATACCCACATTGTACTCTTTTCCGGTATCGGCGGGGTCAATGTTGAACGATGCCTGCCATTTCTTTATCTCGTCAGGGGTGATCTGGCGTTTCGCATTGACTGCTGCCTGCATGACTCCGTGTGTCTTGGAGTCTCCGCCTACGCAAGTCAAGTCGGCTTTGTAGTCGATGCCTATCTCTCCTTGGTAGGTATCGTATGATTGGCTGCTTTGTCCTTTGTTCTTTCCGAACACCTTCTTCGTGACGGTAGTGACCGAATGCTGCGTTTCGATGGAGGTTTCGCGGGTGATCGTTGTATGCAGTTCGAGGCTTCCCCCCAAGTCAGCAGATACCACCAAGTGGGTTCTGAATTTATTGAGAAAAGCGTAGGCGTTGTTTTCATTAAGTTCTTTCAAGGCTTTGCGGAATTCCTTTGAGTAGAGCGGGGAATCATCGCTCGTGGCTTGGGAACGGAGCATACCTATATCAATGGTACGTGAGGAAATAATCTGCTTCAAGCGCACAAGACCGCACACCTCTTCGATAGTCTTGTTACGGTAGATGTCGGTCTTGGTATCCGAGATTTTTCCACAGCCTAAAAAGGTAGCCTTGCTATCCATGTTTCTTGTCAGCTTTCCAGCCAACTCGGTAATGGTAGTACCGGAAAATATCTCCAGATCCTGATAGTGGCGACGGTCTTCGGAGATGATGGTAATGCCTTTGGCTTCTTCCGCTTCCACCACCTTGTCATAATCCAATACCGGATTGTCGGAATAGCTTCCATCCGACGCATACTCTTTCATGATGTCATACCCATATCCCATACGGTGTTTTTTCTGCATATCTCCCGTCAGGGTGGCGTTATCCTCGTCGTTGTAGCCCGATTGACGGATGCGTACCTGCACCCTGTAAGTGTCCGGCTCCTTGGCATCGGCAATGGTAATGACCGCCACGCGGGCAAAGGGTTCCATGTTCTCTCCCACGTCGAAACGTATATACTGCGACTCGCTCCCTCCCGTGGGCGTGAGGGTGAGCCATTCCGATTCGCAGGTGGCAATCCAGCCGCTGCCCTGACACTCCACATAGAACGCGTAATAGTCCGCCGCACGCTTGATGCGCCAGGGATTTTCGGGCACGGATATGCGGATGGGTCCCGAAACCAGTTCTTCGGGCAGGTCGATAAGTCCGTCGTCATCATCGCGGCAAGAGGTTGTGGCGACGGCAAGGCACAACAGCAGGGTGAGAGGAAAGAGTAAACGTTTCAGCATCTTTGATTCTTGATTTATGAGTCTCTTATTTTCAGGCAACCGTCGGTTGCAGTCTTCTATTTATCATCTTCTTTTTTATCCAAACTTCCTTCTTTGTCCACATAGGCTTTCAGTGCATCGTGGGCGGTCTGGTCGTTGATGAGCAGGTAGATGGGCACCAATTTCATGTCTATCATGACAGCTGTGGAAGGCTCCACGCTCTGTTGCCACGACAGCACTTGCTCGTTCTCCAATACACCTCCCGTCGCCAGGATGCAGACCTCGTTCACGTTGCCGCCACGTATGTTCACTTTGGCTTCGGTCTTCTCCAGGATATTCTTTTGGTCTTGGCTATAGTCCCCTTCGCCTTTGACGTCGATGCCGATACTGACTTTCAGTTTGAATTCGAGCGCGCCTCCGGCGGTCATACCGTCTTTCAGCAATGACTTGTCCACGGAGATGTAGTAGTCGAGCACGCACCCCATGACGGACTTGCTGATGAAGCAGGGTCCCACCTCGCTACAGAAGTCCTTGCAAAGTTTCTCGATGGTGGTCTGCGAATTGCCTGCCGCCTTTATGTCTTTGGTGAATTCCTCTACCTTCTGGATGAATCCCGGCGCATAGACTTCGTTTCTCAGTTCGGGTCTCTCGTTCACCAACGCCACCATGTTCATATAGTTAATTTCGCGCGTGAACTGGTAGCTTTTCAGCCGTTTCACGCCATATTCCTTGTCCTGCGTATTGGTAGACGAACTACCGTAGTGTCCCTTTACGTCGATGGCGAACGCATTGAAGTTCAGGTTGACGGAAGCGGCCACGGAAAGTTTTCTTGACAGGTCTTCTTGCGAAGTAGCGGTGCTCACCTCTTCTTCCACCTGCGGGTAATACTCATCGGTGATAAGGTCATAGCGTATCGCCTGTTGCAGACTGTCGAGGCGTCCCAGGTTGAAGAGCTGCATATTGGTGCCCAGGCAGTAGTTAGAGTTAGGCTGATAGGAGTAGCCCGCCCCTTTATTGGAAGAAATCATTTTCTTAACGGCTTCCATATCGGGTGTAGCCTTTTGGCTGGCAGCACGTGTGAAGGTGCTTTCACCGTTGCGGGTAGCGGCTCCGTTGAGGTGCAGGGTGATGTTCCCCTGCCGGGCTTCGCTCCAATTGCATCCCACGTAGATGGGTATGAGGTCGGGACCTTCGCCTTCGGTGCGTAGTGGCGCCAAGAAATCTTTGTCCACTTCCAGTTTCCACGGACCTTCGGCATTTACTTTTATGAAATATTCGCCGTATTCCGAAGAAAGGTTGTCTACGGCATTCCCCCCACCGTCCACCAAGGTAAACGGAGAAGTTGCGGGAACTTCCTCTTCCACATCGGGATACTGCACGAACGACGTATCACTGCCGCATGATGTGATGCCGACTGATATCGACAAGGCAAGTATGCCTGCCGCTAAGTATTTTTTCTTAATCATGACTTCTATGTATGAGGTGAAGCAGGAAGGAGTGCGCTAAAACAGCTCCTCCTTCTTGCTATAGGTAATCTTACTGTTGCTTTTGCTCTTCCCCCGGCAACTTCGGTGGTACCGTCGCTATGCTTTCAAGATATGACTGCAAATATGTTTTTGCCGCCTGGTCGGAGATGAGCAGATAGATGGGCACCAACTTCATGTCGATCATTACGGCCGATTTCGGCTCTATGCTCTGTTGCCAAGCCAGCAAGTCCTCATTTTCGAGTGTGCCGCCGGTGGTGAGGATAGACACTTGGCTTACATCGCCTCCGCGGACGTTAATCTTGGCTTCCACATTCTTCACGGAATTCTTTTTGTTATCATCGTATGCACCGTCGCCCTCTACGCTTACCGAGGTCTGGAACTTGATATCCAGCGCACCGCTTACCGACATGGTGTCCGTCACTAAACTTTTGTCCATGGAGATGTAGTAATCGAGCACGCAACCCATTACCGACTTGCTGACAAAGCAAGGACCGATTTCGTCTACGAACGATTTGCAATACTTCTTCACAGTCTCTTCGTTGATGGGCGTTGTAGCTGTCGCCTTCTTAATGTTGTTCGTGAAGTCGTTTCTTAGTTTTACGAATCCCGGTGCCAGCAATTTCGCTTCCATTTCTTCCGAACTTTCTGCCATGGCGATAATGTTCATAAAGTCAATTTCACGGGTGTACTGATAACTTTTCATACGCTTCACGGCATACTGCTTAGTGTTGCTGGTGCCGGATGAACTGTTGTAGGCTCCCTTTACATCAGCAGAGAAAGCGTTGAAGTTCAAGTTGACAGATGCAGCTACTGACAGCTTGCTTGACAAACTTTCTTCTGAATCGGCGGTAGTCACTTCCTCTTCCACTACCGGATAGATTTCGTCAGTGAGGAACGTCACGCCTGTCGAATCGCTTATTGCCGCCAGATTCTTCATGTTGAAGAGTTGGATGTGCGTGCCCAAGCAGTAATTGGAGTAGGGTTGATAGGAATATCCCGCACCTTTGTTGGAAGAGAGCAGGTCTTTCACATCACTTGGGTCAAATTTGCTGGTCTGGTTGACAGTGGTTGTGGTTCCGTCTCCTTCGGCGCGGGTGGAAGCGGCATCGGCGCTATATAGTGTGACACCGCCTGTGCGCGCCGCTCCCCAGTTGCTACCTACCAAGAGCTTCACGCGGGCAGGACCTTCGCCCGATTTCCGGTCCAATGCAAGGAAAGGAGTTGTACTCTCCAGTTTCCATTTGCCTTGTGCCTTGATGTCCAGGTAATACGTACCGAAAGTACCGGGAAGGTTGTTTACTTCTTTGCCACTTTCGTTCACCAAAGCGAGGGTCGGCTTGTCGAAACCTGCCGTAACGTCTTCGTCCGGTGTCGCAGCTACAAACGTATTGTCGCTGCAAGATGTGCTGAGGCACATGCCGGCAACTAAAAGGCCTGCTGCTAAAAGATTGCTTTTCTTCATACTAAAACTTAATTTAATTGATTAATAATTATATAAACATATCGATCATTCATGGTGCCATACCGTTTTTTTTCCGGCTTCGTTCCGGTCATTTGATTTTGTCCCAATTGTTTATCTGCCTTTTTATCTCTTCCCTCACCTTACCGGTGAACAGTTCGGTAAACGCCACCAGCTTCACGTCAATCAGAGCTACATTGGCATTACCGGCAATCATGCGGTCGTAGCTGATGCTTTCCAACCAACCTTTATAGTCGGTTTGGCTGATGCTACCCCCGGAGTTGAGTATAGATATCGCCTGCACATCCCCTCCCTTCACGTGCACATACTTGCGGTAGTGTTCCTTGATCTTTTTCATCGTCTCCACGTATTTCCCGCCTGCGTCCGCCTCGATGATACCTGCCAACGACGCTTCCAATGCCAGCTCGATGGTGAGGCTCTCGCTCAGCACGGACTTGTCTATCTCCATTTCGTAGTCGATGGAGCCTCCTAAGCAGGAGCGGGAAACGAAACAGGCCCCCCACTTCTTGAGAAAACGGGTGACTGCTTGCTCGTCTACCCTCCCCGATGATTCATTCATGTCCTGGAGCTTCTTCCAGTCCACATAGAAGCCTGCCGCAAATAGTTCCTTGTCGCCGGCCATGACATCGGCAAGCACATTCCGGTACTGAATGTCGCGGCTGTAAATGATGCGCTTGGTGCGGCTCATGGCAAACTGCGTGCTCTTTGCCTCAAGTTTGGAGTAGTCCACGCTACCGGTCAGCCCTGCCTGGAACACCTTCACCAGGTCCAGTCCGATGGAAGCATTGGCACTGATCTGCTGCGATATCTCCTCTTCGGTCTTGCCCGTCACGAACTCTTCTTCCACCATAGCTTCGTTGTCGTCCATCACATAGAACTTCCCGTTAAGCATCTGCTTGTAGTCCATGTGGGTGATGTCGAACACCTGATAGAGCATGCCCGTACAGTAGCCCGCACTGACATCGTAGCTGTAACCTGCCCCCTTCTCGACACTCGGCATACCGAGCAGTCGCGAAGCCCCGTTCTGTACCACGTTGACGGCAAACATCTTGTCGCTTCTTTTCAGGCAGACACTGATGGTGGCATAACGCCGTTCAGGCACGGGATTAGCTCCTATATTGACAGTGACATCGGCATTGCCGGTGCCTTCGGCCCTATTCACGGTGAGCCACTCCGCATCGACACTCACTACCCATTCGGCGTTAGAAGCAACGGAAATGCTCAACTCGTGCCCGTCCCTGTCTATCAGATAGTCCGTCTGCTCCGGTGTTTCCAACAGGAGTTCCATCTCGTCTTTGCTGCACGATGTCAGCAGGCAGAGAATTAGAAAGACGGAGGATGTTATCTTACTTTTCATTCGTCAATTCTTTTTTGCAGGTATTCCTTCATGTTGTTACGGTACACGGAACCGTAGTTCCTCTCATTATATATTTGTACGTGCGACCCGATAGTGGTGCGGAACAGGCTGTAGTAAAGCTCTCGCAAGGCTATTTCCGGTCGGGCGGTCAGTTCGGACAACAGGGAATAGGTGAACCGGTTGCTCAGCCAGACACTCTTGTAAGGGATATCCGGTTTGGAGGTTTCCCATTCACCGGAGGCTGTCATACACATGATACCCGGTATGCCTTCGCACGCTTTCGCCACACTGCCTGCATAGCAGGTTTCCACAAACCACAACATCTTACGGTATTTCCGCTGGCGGTGGAGGGTATCGAACAGTTCTGCTGCCTGCCAGTGACTGAAGTTATCGACATCTCCCCACGACAGGTTGCCCTGCATGCCATGGCCGCTCCAGAACACGAGTACATTGTCCTGCTCACCGGATGAGACAACGTGAGGCAAACGGTCGCTACGTTTTCCACAGAAGATGTCCACAAGGTCGGCAGGCGATAGTTCGGATAGCTTGTAGTCGATGACCGCACCTTCGTAAACGTCTGTACCATCGGGGCTGATGTACACTTTACCGGGATCGAAGTTCGACGGGTGTCCAGCTATGTCGTCTTCTTCAATCAGAATGATGTGCTCGTCATCGTATCCCCGGCTTTTCAGCAGTTGATAGAAAGCCAGCGCATCGGCCTGGTGACGATAGTTACTCCATCCGCGCGATGCTGCGATGATGACTGCCCAACACTCCTTCAAAGCCGGGTATTCGGGCTCTTTCAGACCCGAATCGAATTCCTGCTCTTTTTCTTTCTTCCAGTTCCAGCCTGCCAGATTGGCATTGGTGCGGTGCGAACCGTCGGTTGTGTGATAATCCAGTACTAGGAAGTTTTTACGGTAAATCATCCAGTGGCAATAGGTACTGTGTAATACGTTGGTATATACGTTCTTGTCGAAAGCCAGCAACCCGCTTGCTCCGTTCAGACAGGTGTAGCTCTGGAATTGAATCCCTAACATCTTCACCCAAAGCAGCCCGGGCATCCATGCACCTTGCTGGTTGTCAGTATTCTCATCGGATACCGTCATTTTTCTCAGGGACATGTTCAAGTCGGTTCCACCGTTTATCTGGAGGTCGTAGACACCCATCAGGGTCAGAAAAGTGGCATCGTACAGGTAGGCTTCCCAAGTAGGTGCTTCGCCAAAGCGTACTTTATAGGCGATGTCGAAGCCTGTCTCCGGGTCGGCACATGTACCCACCCCCTCTATCTCCTCTGCCAAATCACCGCACGACTCAATAACAGAAGTCTGGAAGGCATTGTCCGAAAAAAGCAGGCGCGTAGCACTCTCCTTGTCATGTTGTTCAAGCATCTTTCTTACGTCCGCAGGCTTGCCCGGCACGCAGATAAGAGCTTCAGGTGAAGTGCTCAAGGCTTCGCACATGGCTGCTTCCGGTTGCCCTATAGTGTATTTCAATACTTTGTCTACGCTCACGCCCAACTCGTTGGCCTGGAATGCAAACCAATCAATGAATGTTTGCCCATAGATATCATCGGAAGCGATGAGGGATATACGACGACAGCCCTCTTCCAAGGCAATGCTGAGCAAAGTTTCACATTGGGAGATATCGGTCTCCACCAGTGACCATAAGAAGCCCTCCTGTGCATACAACCGTACCAGGTCAGCGGAAGAAGCGGTAGGGGCAATAAGCGGCTTGTGGGACACAGCACATTCACGGGCTATGATTTCCACATTCTGTGAGGCGTAAGGGCCGATAATGGCATACAAGTCTTCGCGGTAGGCAAGCCTCATAGCAAGTTGTTCCATATCTTCTGTATCCTCATTGTACCACTCTACGTCCAGTTGTACGCAATTCTCGTCACCAACCGTCAACTCGTAGATGGTCTCCTGTGCCCATGCCACGGTGCGTTCGCACTTTTCTTTGGCGGAGGTGTCCGAAAGAGGCATGATGACCGCCACTTTGTATAGGTTTACCTTCGAAGGAGCGAGGGGCGGTATGGCAGCCTCTTCATCTGTCGACGATGAACAACCAGAGAGCAGGCTGAACAGACAACACAGCCAGAGGAGTGTTTTTGAATATATAAGGTGGATATCAGGGTAGTTTCTCTTCATATATCTGTTCTTTTTCATTAACGATTGGACGGTAGTATTCCACAAGGTCTTTATAGCTGGATTGGTATTCGCCAACAAGGGCAATATCAGCGTGCCCGCTACCTATGCCGTAGGTGGTATGCAGAGCGGGCAACTCCTTTTGTTCGTTCCATGCGGTGAGGTATTCCGCAACAGCCCGATCGATATGTTTCACCGTCGAGAACACGATATGTGCAGAGTATGCTGAGAGGTTGACGTCCATACCAGCAGTATAGAACTTGTCAGGGTTTTCGCGCGAATAGCGATATACCCCCTGATTGGAGCCACCGGCTATAGGATATATGAAACGATGGGTCTCGGTCAGACTGTCGGTCAGCTCGTATGCTCGGGCCTGCATGGAATAGCCTTCATGGTTGTCGGAGATGTAGCAAGTGGATACGGAAGTCCCCCCGTTGTCGATAAATCCTTCGCTGAATCCTGTTATGCTCCGCTGTATGGACAGATCTTGCGCGTTGGCAGCGAGGACGGCGGCCTGATATGAAAAGAGGGAGGCAATGGAACCTGCTATATAAGATGCGCCATACATGTTGATGAGAAAGGTATGTATGGGCAGATCGGTGCCATTTGTTTCGAACAGGAGCACGTCGTCTCCAAATCCATCACGCAGTTTCTTGCCTTGCAACCATTGCCGGGTGGCCTCTTCGTATTCATTACCTGCTATGATGGCAAGGCACTCTCCTTTTTTCGCAGAGTTTATGCCGTCAAGAGCCAAATTGAGCATCAGTATGCCTTCTTCCATATCTATAGGGGCGTAGAGCATCGTATAGAACCCGGCTTTCTTCTGCGCTTCAAGAATACCGGCCAGTACGAGGTCGTTATAGGCATGGTCTCCCAATGCGTTAACGGGAAAAATAACATACACGAACTTGTCGAGGGATTCCGGTGAGACTTCCGGAATCTCCTCTTCTATTTTGTCTTTATCATCGCAGCCTCCTGTCATAAGCAGGAAGCCTCCTGCCAGCAAGAAGTATATTAAATAAATAAGACCAGATTTGAGTATAGCCTTTGAACTTGTTTTCACCACCCTTGTCACTGATAAATGTTGTCTGCAAATGTAATAACATTTTATATGGCGGATGGTGACGTTTGAAATGCACTACTGACATTTGGTCAAAAAGTGGGCGACAATTAGTCCGTAGGAGGCTCCAAGGGCTGCTTTCCCTGTATATGCCTCTTATATTCGGAGGGTGTCATATCGTATGCTGCCTTGAACAGGCGCTGGAAGTGGCGGGTGTTTGAAAAGCCCGATACCTCGGCAATGGCCTGTATGGTATAATTAGGATGTTGCTTCAATTCTGTCAAAGCATGTTTCAATCTCAAATCTGTGAGATATTGCGAGAAGGTCATGTTGGTGTTCTCCTGTAGCATTTGTGCAAAGCGATTTTTGTCAACAGAGAGCCGTGCTAACATATCTTGCCTTACTAGTTCGGGCATCAGATAAAGTTTTTCATCTTTGATAATACGTTCCATTTTTCTGAACAAATCTTTATTGATGGAATCTTCCCTTTCTTGTTCTTCTGCTACCGATATTTTACTTTCGTCTATTTGCCTATGCAGTTTTTCCAATTCCTCTTCATACGACATCAGGCTGTCCAATTTGCCTGCTATAAGTTGGTTTTTCTTTTTGATGGTATTTATATGGCGTACGGCAAGCCACAATAAAACCAAAGCCAATGCGAAGGCGCACCCCAACAAGGTCTGAATGATGAAAGAGTTGCGCAACTGTTCGTCTTTCTGACGAATGTGCCATTCTTTTTCTTGCAGTTTATAGATAGTGGCCAGTTCTGCCACTTCATTTTTCCAGTTACGGGCGTTCAGGCTGTCTTCTATTACCTGCATTCTTTGTTGGTATTGGAGAACTTTCTGAAAGTCGTTCATTCCCCTGTGTGCTTCCGACAAGTTACTCAATATTCCGATAAATTCCTGGCTTATCGTATCTGCTGTCAGTTCGGTTAGGTCTGTTTTTTGGTAATAATCTATAATTTGTTTATACTGCTTCATTGCCAGTCGGTAGGCTGTGATGTCTATGTGAGCAGCTTTATGCTTTGAGTATCGAGTCGCAGAGAATTTCTCAAAATGCGTTGAAGCCTTTTGTAGTATTCCCAATTGGGCATAGAGATAGGCTTGCTTGATATACAGGTAGCTTAGCTGTTGGTCTATGTAACCTTGTGGAATACCTTTTTGTTTTTTCATTTGGTTGATAAGATCTTCCCGTTTGTTAGAGATGGCAATAGCTTCATTATATTTTTGTTCTCCGGCCAGATAGTTGGTCAATTGTCCGTAGAAATAAGAGAGGGTAGGTTTCATACGGAATTCCTTTTCATTTTCCAGTAGCTGGATGGCTTGTTCGAAACAATCGTATGCTTCTTGTCTTTGGTTTAATGCATAATAGTTTTCTCCCATTGTAAACAAGAAATCGGCCTCGGTTTGTTTATGTCCGATTTCTCGGGAGAATTGGATGCCTTCCGTTAAGTAATGGATACTTTGTTCGTAGTTTGCCAATCGTTGGTATGCAGCGGCTATGCATGACATGGTTTGCAGGTAATACAGTCGTTCGCTACGCAATGCAGTATCCTGAAGGGCCTTCAAGGCGTAATTCACACTCATTTGTGGCTGCCTTTTTTGTGAATATGACAAACTTCGTTGGGCATTTATCAGGCATGTTTTTTCCAGTTTTCTGTTTTCCATTACATCCAGCAACTTTAAGGCGCTGTCCGGAACAGCAACGTGTATTTTCATGACGTGTTTCAGTGTGTGGATGGAATCCGGAGCAGTATTGGCCTTCATTCCGGTCGGTACAAATATAAATAGTATACCTATAATTGATAATTGTAAAAAGACATTTTTCATTGTGAATGATATTATATCGGATTGTTTATAAAAATCAGGTGTGAATTGTTGCTCCGTCCAGTAGTTTCATATGCGCGTTACACTATCGGATGTCGTTCTTCCACGTGAGAAGAGCTCAAACGGGAAAAACGCGCTTTGATTTCGCAAGAGATATGTTTTTTGTATTTCTGCAAACAATTCCTAATTACTGTAACTCTCGTTGGGCTTATTCAAATCAAACATCGGGCTGAGGTACCGGACATTATTACCTTTACGGCCGATTACCATACCCTGCAACTCAATATAATTCTGCCGGTAGTCTGCCGCTTTTTCTTTGTCGCGACTAAGAGAAGGGATCGCAATCAGAGACTTGAGGACTCCGGTTGCTTCAGAAACCATTGTAGGTATATCGTAAGTCATATCTTTCTCAAATAAATTATCAAAATGCAAATTTATGAATAAATCTTAATATATGCTTAATTTACATTTGGCAAGTTTGTAATTTACGGGTGATATTACAACCACCCTTCTTCATGAGTTCAATATTCAGGATTGTTTTTTCGCTATAAAACCACAATTAAAAAAAATGTGTGTAACAAGGTCTAAAGAAAAAGTTAAGGAAATACGCGTCTGCGCGCATGTATGCGAGTGATGAATGAATTTCTCGAATGAATCTCTCAACACAAAAAAATAGGGAAACCTCCCGGCCTCCCTATTCGTATTGTTAACTTTAATATTAAATGCAGAGTATATCTCCATTTAATGCCTTTATGCCTTAGCGGATGGTTTTCAAACCTTTCATCTCCGCTTTATCAGCCTCTTTGATGCTGATGGCAACGCCACCACTGGCGGCTAATTTCTGTTTCAGTACACTCTTAGGTGTCACTACTACCTTACGTATACGATAGCTTTGGGGATTGGTGTCCCAATCTGCATCCTTGCCATCTTCGTAAATGGTAGCGATATATTGTTTTCCTTCCGGAAGCCAGGAGAAAGGAATCGTCGCCGTACGACTATTCTCATCGGTAATGCCGCCAACAAACCATTCGTTTTGACCTTTCGCCTTGCGGGCTACGGTGATATAATCTCCCGGTTCAGCTTCCAGGTACCAGCTATTGTCCCAATCTACCGCAACGTCTTCAATGAATCGGAAGGCATCCGGGAAACGGGCGTAATTGGAAGGCAAGTCGGCTACCATCTGGATAGGAGAAGGCATGGTCATGTAGAGTGCCATTTGCTTCACCAAAGTGGTATGCACACGTTCGTTGGGTTTCTCACCGTTGTAATAAGACAGTCTTGTCTCGAAAATACCCGGGGTATAGTCCATCGGACCACCTTTCAGGCGGGTAAAAGGCAGAATACAGGTATGATCGGGATCATTGCCACCCATTGTTTCGAACTCTCCGCCACGGGCCGATTCCTGAGCCAGCCAGTTGGGATAGGTACGGCACAAACCTGTGGGGCGTACTGCCTCGTGGCTATTAACCATTACTTTATAATCAGCAGCGCGACGGGCTACATGGATGTAATGGTTGTTCATCCATTGGGAAGAGTGGTATTCATTACGGGGGATGATATAACCTACGTAACCGGTTTTCACAGCATGATAACCATTGTCTACCATGAACTGGAAGGCCTCATCCAATTGGCGTTCGTAGTCGGCAGCATTGGCGGCTGTTTCGTGATGCATCACCATTTGCACGCCTTTTTCTTTGGCGTAACGTTGCAGCTCTTTAACGTCGAAGTCGGGATAGGCTTTGTTGAAGAGGAACTGACGATCTTTCCGGTAAGAAGCCCAGTCTTCCCAACCTTCGTTCCAGCCTTCTACCAGTATTCCGTCGATGCCATGGGCGGAGGCAAAGTCGATATATTCCTTCACATGGGCGGTATTGGCTGGGTGATGACCATTAGGTTTCAGTTTGATATAATCTGTAATGCCGGGCTTGGCCTGGTAGAAATCACTATATGCCCAGGTCTTTCCTTCGCCTGTGAACATTTCCCACCACACGCCGACGAATTTCATCGGACGAATCCAAGAGGTATCTTCATATTGGCAAGGTTCGTTCAGATTATAAATCAATTGAGAAGCAAGAATGTCACGGGCATCATCGCTAACAATAACGGTACGCCAGGGAGACAGCACGGGCAGTTGCAAGTAACCTTTCTTACCTAATTTATCGGGAGTCAGGTGGGCACTCAGTTTAAACTGCTTATCATCTACATTTAGCAACATACCGGCATAATCCACTAAAGCGGCTTCATGGATATTCAGGTAGATGCCATCTTCGCTTTTCATCATTAGCGGGGTTTGTACCGTCAGACCGCCTTCAGCTTTAGATTCATAAGATTTCTTGGCAATTCTTTTCTCCATATCCACTGCGATGTCCGATAGAGGGGCGGTGGTATAGGCAAACTCGTTGGTATCATAGTCACCGGGGATGCAAAAGGCTTTATGATTTCCCGTGAGATTGAATTCGGTTACTTCATCTTTTACGGTGAGGTAGTTCATCTTGCGTTGCAAAGGCAGTTCGTAGCGAAAGCCCAGACCATCATTGAACAGACGGAAACGGATATTTAGGATACGTCCCGTTTCCGGTTGTTCTAAAGTGACGGTCATTTCATTATAATGGTTCCGTACCCGGTTGTACTCACCCCAAACGGGATTCCAGTAGTTATCAACAGAAGCACGTTCAAGGTTTGTTTGTTTGAATCCTCGGGTCAAGTCGGCTTCTTCCGTCAGGAGACCTAAACGACCGGAAGTTAAAACGGGTTTGCCTTTATAGTCCAGCCGGTATGCCGGAACGCCGTCTGCCTGCTCCATAAACTCCAATGACAGGTTACCGTCAGGAGAAGTGAGTTGCTGGGCCGAGGCGAACGAACCGAGGCAAAGGAAAAAGGCAATAAAAAGAGAATGTTTCATATTCTATTATGGTTTTAGTATTATACATAAACTGATAATTTACAAGACGAACATTGAAAGACAGAACTATCCCAATTCCCCTCATCTTGGGAGGAGGAGAATTAAGTTACTCCATATTACAGTTACTCCATATTATAAATACTTCGTAATTATATCGAACTTGATAAATTATCATTCATATCATCATATTATCAATACTTAAAGATTCGATACTGATAAGGGCACAGGCTCAGTTCTGCTTCCAGCTTCTCTTCTGTTCCGCTATACATATCTTTACTTGGATGTCCGTTCCACTCTTGCGGAAGCGTCACATTTACTTCACGATTACGTACATTTACAGCAACCAACACACGATCTTTACCATCCTGTTTCTCAAATAGTAGCACATCGGGTTGCGGGTATGTTGTCAATCCCCCTTTACGGATAGCCGGATACTCGTTGTAAAGAGCCATCAGACGGCAGTATTCCTGATACAGTTCACTGTTCCCCGTCCAATCCACCGGAACATACGTAAAGAAGTTGATAGCTTCGGGATAACCCGCCTCTTGTGAACCATAAATCAACGCTCCTCCATGCAGATAAGTAGTCAGCACGAAAGCTGCCATAGAGCCGCGCATATCTCCGAATTCTTTAATAGGCGACATCTTTGCCGACTCATCATGATTGGTGGTAAAACGCAGTTTCACTTTTCCTACGGGGATAGTATCATACTCCGCCTTATCCGTAGCAAACAGTTCCTGTGCCGGAGCATCTTTTACGAATACATCGCGAAGTGACTCCAGAAAGTCCCAGGAATAATTCATATCGAAACCTGCATCAAAGTGATCGCGTCTTTTCCCTTCAGCCAGCATCAGCAACGAACGCTCGGGGATGGCACGCAAAGAATCGAGCGCCTGTTTCCAGAAGTCGAAAGGAACAAAGTCCGCCGCATCGCAACGGAAGCCATCAATGCCGATTTCAGTAACCCAAAACTTCATGGCTTCAATCATTGCCAGGCGCATCTCCTGATTATCAAAGTTTAAGTCAGCCACATCCTTCCAACCGGTTCCGGCAGGAAAGATTATGTTTCCGACCTCATCCTGCGTATACCATTCTTTGTTGGCAATCCAAGCATTGTCCCAGGAAGTATGATTGGCTACCCAGTCGATAATCACATTCATCCCCTTCTGATGGCAAGTGGCAACCAAGGCCTTAAACTCATCCAGTGTACCGAACTCCGGATTCACTCCTTTGTAGTCCTTCACACAATAGGGGGAATTCACAGATTTCTCCTGCCCCACTTCATTGATCGGCATAAACCACACCACGTTGATTCCCAATGCCTGAATGGAATCTAAGCGACGCTCCACCGCCTTGAATGACTTCTCAGGAGCAAACACTCGCGGATTGACCTGATACATCACCACATCTTCCACAGCAGGCAATGCCGCAATTTCCACCGCCGCTTCACCCTGCCGCTTACCTGTACAAGCAGCAAGCAGACACAGCAGGCTTACAACAAATATATATTTCTTCATATTATCCTTCTATTTTCCAGATGTAATATTGATAGGGCTCCAACGTAATCGTCCTTGGCAACACGGTGCTTTCTCCGGTCCAGAGATTCTTTGCACTATCCCCTACCCGCTCCATAGGCAGATTCAATCTTTCCTGATTGCCACTGGTATTTATCAGTACCAGTATCTTTTCCGTACTGGAAATACGATAAGAGCATATCGCTTTACTCGTCTGATAAAGTTTGATCTCTCCATTCTGTAAAGCGGGAGAGTTGCGATACAACTGCATCAGTTTGGTATAATCCGCCTGATAATCGGCATTAGAGTTCCAGTCCATCGCCTGGTAGCCAAAGAAAGAGAGGGCCTTGTCATAAGCCAGTTCCTGCGAACTATAAATCATTGGGCAGCCACCCATAGAAATAGAGGCCACAAAGGCTGAGAAAGCACCTTCCTTGGTTTGATAAGCCTGCACGGGCGATTTCTCGGAAGCCATATCATGGTTGGTGGAATAACGCATAAGTAACCGTTTATCTGTTACCGAAGCAAGCTCACTACGATGTGTATCATACAGATTAGCCACAGAAGCGCTTCCTGCATATACATCCTGTAGTTTATAAGCGAAGTTCCAGGCATACAGCATATCAAAACCTGCATCGTAGAGTGCGGTTTGTGAACCTTCGGCCAGCATCAGCAAGGTACTTTTGGCGGCACGAAGCTTCGTGATAGTTTCCTTCCAAAAGTCATTGGGCACACCTTCGGCATGGTCGCAACGGAATCCGTCTATGTCAGCTTCGGTCAGCCAGTAAAGCATAGCCTCCTGCATGGCGGCACGCATGGCAGTGTTGTCATAATTCAAATCAGCCACATCGTCCCAACCCATTCCGGGGGGAGAAACAATATTGCCGTTGGCGTCCTGCGTATACCAGTCCTTATGTTCCGTGGTCCAAGCATGATCCCAGGCGGTATGGTTAGCTACCCAGTCCAGGATTACCAACATACCTTCGGCATGGGCCTTCGTGACTAATGCTTTCAAATCGGACAGTGTTCCATAGGCAGGATTAATAGCCCGATAGTCTTTCACACAATACGGAGAACCGACAGCATTCTTTTCACCTTGCTGGAAAATGGGCATGAGCCAAAGAACATTGGCTTCCAGCTTTTTGATACGCGGCAGTTGGGCAGTCAGTCCATTCAGTGCTTGCGTTTCACCGAAGAGTGCCGGATTGGCTTCATAAATCACCATTCCGTCTGTAATAACGTCATCTGCGGGAGGCGGCATGTCAGGATCATCATCCGAACTGCATCCGGTAAAGCTCAACAGCAAAAGGCTGGAGCACAAAATCTTAAGGATATCCTTTATTCTCATATCTATTTAATTAATTGAGATAGTATAAGTTATAATTTCAAATAATCTGTTTCAAGCAATGAAACTAAGAGTTTCTCGGTGTGAAACAGAGAGTTTCAAGTAATGAAACTACTTGTTTCAAGGCATGAAACAAACGGTTTCCCATCTTGAAACTCAAAGCATCTTAGGGCTTGGGCAATTTTTCATAAGAAGTAGCTGTGATAGAGAAGTAGATATCTCCTATCAATGCTGTATACAGCCCGCCATCTTCTATTTGCTGTCCGCCTCCATTGTTATTGAAAATCAGATTCGAATACTTACCCACGTGCTCCGATAAATCAAAGTACTTATAAGTAACACCATTGATCTCCCTCGTTCCGGTTACTTGTATGCCCGGCCAACTGTCACCAATTGCAGCGTCGCCCCAGCCATAGAGAGTCAAAGCTTCCCAGCCGGAGTTATCCTGTACATACACGGTGCAATCTTTTATTTCACTACAACCCGCTTCCGAGATGCGGAGATAGTAATCGCGATCTATCGTCAGATTATAGTCTTTCAACTGATTTCCAACGCCGTTATCATTGAATATCAGATTGATATTCTTATTTGTGCAAGCCGGTGTCAAATGGAAGCACTTATACGTTGTACCGTTGATTTCCTTCGTTTCTGAAACCTGTATGCCGGGCCAGCTACTACCAATAGCCGCTTCTCCATAGCCATACAGCGCCAACGCATTCCAACCGGTATTATCCTCCACATAAAGGGAATAGCTTGTACCGTGTGTTGCAGGATCTATCTCCTCACACTTCTCAGGAGTTATGCTGAAATAGAAATCGCGGCTGAAAGTGATGTTCTTTACGAAAGACAGCACGAGTCCCGGATCGTCTTCCTTTTTGTTATTATTAAATGTCAGCTTCAGACTCTGATTCATCAATTCCACATCGGTTTCAAAGTATTTATAAACTACTCCGTTGATTTCCTTCGTTCCGGCAGGTTCGAGTCCCGGCCAGTCTTCATTGTTATCACCTGCCCCGGAGATGTAAAGTGCCAGATCTTCCCAACCGGACTGGTCATCCACATAGATGCAATAACTTGCTTCCGGGTCTATCTCTTCAAAGCCTTTATCGGTAATGCGGAAGTAGAAGTTTCTGTTGAGTGTCACCACCGGACCGTCAAACTGCTTTCCATCATTATTATTGAAAATTAGATTCACACCTTCATAACCATCCAGAGCTTTCCCCATATCGAAGTATTTATAAGTAACCCCATTGATCACTTCCGTACCTTTCACCGCAATACCCGGCCAAGCAGGTGTTACATCACCGGCACCGGCCCAACCGTACAAGTAAAGATTATCCCAACCGGACTTATCAGCCACATAAACCACAAAGCCATCATGTCCTTCTTCTTCCGTATTAAAGTAAGCCTCCCAGCGGTCTACCCATACATTGGTACGGGTTCCCACCTTTACATCCAACTGATGCACCACAGCTTCATTCTTCACCGAACGTTCCTCACCTTTCGAGGCCGATACGAAGTAGAAGCCGTCTGCCAGTGTCTTTCCATCTTTGAAAGTAGAAGGTAGCAGATAGATTCCCCACTTGGATTCACTACCGGTAGCTTTCTCCAACTGCCATTCCAGATTACCTACAGCAGCTTCGGCTCCTCCGTTGAAGTCGCCCACAATGTAGTATTCGTCATCGGCAGCACTGCCTTTCGGCATGATGACTTCCAGCAATATAGCGTTCGCCTTGATTTCGAACTGAGGCAGTTCATCATCGAATATAATCGTATCTGTATCGTCGCACCCGTTGAGCAGAGCAAACAACGGCAACATAAACAGCCAATAAATTATCTTTTTCATGGATTTTCTGTTTTTGAGTTATTTATAATTCGGGTTCTGTATCAGTCCTTGATTGACAAGCAATGCAGAAGCAGGCAACGGATACCACTCATATTTACGATCACGCTTGGCGGGATAAAGTTGACCATTGTCCGTGGCACGTCCGAAGAACCACCACTGGCCTTGCGTGAATTTGTCGAAACGACGCAGGTCTGTACGGCGGCGGCGACCTTCATTCAGGAATTCAACACCCCACTGACTCAACATCCAGTCCATATCGAAAGCAGTGAAGCCACGGCCCGGTTTGTCTTTCACGTCTGCCCAGTCGCCGGCACTGAAGTAACGTTTACGTACTTCGTTCACCAGTTCTTTGGCCTTGTCGGCTTGTCCGGCACGCATTTCACACTCTGCCAGCATATAGTACACTTCGCTCAGGCGGAATTCCACTTCATCGATGTTCTGAAAGTCGATGGCTGCGGAAGTAGGATATACCGGATACTTCACCAGACGGAGGCCGGAGTTCGTCTCACCCCAACGCGGTGACATGACGGTTTCCAGGTTGCGTCCGAGGTTCATAAACGTACCTACCTGGTCTACATACGCCAAGTCTTGTCCGTCACGGTCGGCATCGGCTTTCAAGGCTTCACCCTTACCATAGTTAGCTTTTATGGTACCTTTCAGGAAGATACCGCTGTAACCGTTCTTCTTATCATAATTATAGTTCTTTTTACGGATGTCGCGGTCGTCGAAGCGTTCGTAGACTGCCCCCAGTTTATCACCGTAAGCCGCATCGAGGAAGCAGGTAGCTCCCTGTGTACCTCCCAATTCATTCACCGTTCCCGCATTGTCATACGAAGGAACCAGACAAGTACAGTTCCAACCACTCTGACTGTAAGTGCCTCCGAAATAATCCCAGATGTTATAAGGATAGAAAGTCATGCGCATCCATCCCATATTCAGTTTACCGTCTTCGCAGGCAAAAGCCATGATGACTTCGGGACATTCCGTATTATTGATAGAGTAAATATCGCGGTAATCCTTTGCCAATTCATATTTTCCATATTTACCGCTGATTATTTCACGGCACAGTTCGGCACATTCGGTATAGTGGCTTTCTTTGATGAACACTTCGGCATTCAGCAACAGACGGGCCTTGATCATACGGTTCACGGCCTTGTTCATGCGGTTCACCTGATTTTCTACCATTCCTTCGTAGCAATCATCCAGCTCGGTAGCAATGAAGTTATAAATCTTCTTGCAACTTGTATCGAAGTCCGGGTCGGCAGTGGGTGGCAATTCACCGTCTACGGTGGCCGGTTCAATATTCAGCGGCAATGCACCACCCCAGATTTCGAAGATATTATAATAAGCCCAGGCACGGAGTGTACGTACTTCGCCTTCATAAGCTTTCAGTTTCTCATCAGTCATCTTCAGGTCGGCAGAAGTTAGCTTTCCCATATCAGCCAATAAGGTGTTACACAGGCCGATAGTGGTCCATGCATTCTCCCAGGCACTACGGATAATCTTGGCATCGGGAGTCCAGTTCTGAATGGAGAAGATAAACTTTTCACCTTCATCATATCCCCACTGACCGCCATTCCATACACGCCAGGTCACCTGATCGGCAGGAAATTCCTGCATGTACCAGAAGTATTCGGCATAACTGGTAGCACCTGTGGAATAAATAGTAGCTACCGCACTCTTCACACTATTCTCGTCCTGATAATAGACGCCGGAGTCTACACGGTCGAACACTTCTTCCGTAAGGTCGAAGCAACCGCTCAATGAACAACCCAGAATGATTGCCAACAGACATTTATATTTCAGATATTTCATAATTCTTTTCTGTATTTAGTTATTAAAGGAGTTGACAAGGCTTCAGGCGACAAGTTGACAAGGGGAAATGACTCTCTTACTAAACGAAACTATTATCCTCGTTCCCTTGTTAACTGCAACCTTGTTAACTATATCTATTTGAAACGGATATTCAAGCCTACGCTCAACTGAGTAGCCGAAGGATAGGCACTGTTCGTATCTACACCCGGAGTCAGTCCGTTGATGGCAACAGCTGAAGGATCGTTACCGGAATAACCGGTCAGCGTAAACAGATTCTTAGCTGTCAGATAAACTCTCATACCTTTGATGAACTTGTTTTCTTTCGGAGTGATGGTATATCCCAGAGTCAGGTTATCCAGCTTAAAGTAATCACCCTTTTCAAGGAAGAAAGAAGAGATTACACCGCCACCGGTTGTAATATCCGCATCTTTTCCATAAGCATCGCGCAGCACATTGTCCGTACCGCAACCTTTCAGACCCATTCCGTAACGACGCATATTGAAGATTTCAAAACCGAAAGCACCGTTGAACATCAGGCTCAGGTCGAAGTTCTTATAACGGAGCGTATTACTCCAGGAAAGATAAGAGGTCGGCGTACCATTACCGATATGGCGTTTGTACTTCACATCTGCCTTGGATACAGGAACTTTTTCGCCTTCATCGGTATAAATCATCATATCCCCATTCTCTACACCGGCATACTCGTAGCCATAGAACTGGCCGATCTTGCTGCCTTCTTCCACGCGGAAGAAGTACTCGCTGGTACCTACACCCGGCTTCTGATACAGTTCCACATAAGAAGCTTTGTACAGGCTGTTAGAGAGCTTATCCAGTTTCGTAGTGCCGTAAGAGTAGTTGATACCCGTTGTCCATTCTACGGGAGTTCCTTTGAAAGCGTCGCCTTCCAGAGAAACTTCGATACCACGATTCACAGTGGTTCCTACGTTTACCAGAATTGTAGAGTAGATGTAGGGAGGCTGTGGAGCCGTATAGTTATAAAGCAAGTCGCGTGACTGGCGGTCGAACCATTCAACAGAACCACGCAATCTGTTCCACAAGGCAAAGTCAACACCGATGTTCATACTGACACTCTTTTCCCAGCCCAGTTTGGAATTGGCATTCACTGAAGGAGCATAACCTGTTACCCAGGCACCGTCCATCAGATAGGTATCCGTAACATTCAACTGGGCATTTTTATGAGAGCCGTAAGTGGCTAATGACTGGTAGCAATCGAAGTCCGAACGACCTGTTACACCATAGGAAACACGGGGTTTCAAACTCTGAACGATGTTTTGGTGGTCTTTCAGGAAACCCATATTCGCCATTTCCCAGGCAAGAGAAAGAGACGGGAAAGCACCCCATTTATGATCTGCACCGAATTTCGTAGAGCCTTCGTAGCGGATGGAGGCGGAAGCAATCAACAGATTCTTCCAATTATAGTTGATACGTCCGAAGACACCGATCAGTTTGGCAAGAGATTTACCAGTACCCATACTTGCTTTTCCTTTGGCAAGGTAAGAACCGCTTCCAAGATTATTCCAGAGAATATCATCGAAATTGAAATCACTGTTTCCGGCTTGCAGGCGTTCCCAGGTGGTTTGCTCATAGTTATAACCGACCATTGCCTTGAAGTTGTGATCACCCAGATCCAACGAGTAGTTACCCAACCACTCCAGGCGGGACGTGTACCACTTCTGGTAAGTCACTTCTGCACGTCCGTTATAACCGTTCCAGTAAGATTCACCGGCAGTGGAAGGGGTATAATAGTGCTGTTTCAGATCGTTGTAGTGCAAAGAGTAGCTCAATGAAGTATTCAGCATTTGCTTTTCCGAACGGATCAGGTTGACTTTTACCTCAGCAGTACCCAGCAGGTAAACGCGCTGGCCGTTATTGTCGATTTCTTTCAGTTCCTGCACCGGGTTGCGTGCTCCGGTAGGAGAAGTAGGCTGGAAGTAAGTTCCGTCCTCGTTATACAAAGGCATGGTAGGGTTCATGCTCAGGGCAGTATCGAACATACCGTCGTTGCCCCATACTTCATTCACGCGACGGGCGTTGAGTGAACCGTTCAGTTCTACGATTCCATCCATCATACGCTGGTTCAGGACGAAGCGTCCACCGAATTCTTCACGACTGCTGTTCAGATCGAGGCCGGTTGCTTTCTTATAATTAAAAGAAGTGCCATAGTATCCGTTCTTAGTACTGCCGTCGATAGAAAGATATTGGTTGTTATCATAAGAGAAATCACGCAGCAAGAGGTCATACCAATCAGTAGAATACCCATAATCCGTTGCACGACGGGAACGACGGAATTCGTCTGCACTCAAAATATCCGGACCGCTCTTTGCCAGGTTCACACCGAACCAGCTGTCGTAAGTCACTTGGGCACGTCCGGCTTCTCCGGCTCCCTTACGGGTAGTGATTAGGATCACACCATTGGCACCGCGTGTTCCGTAGATGGCAGCGGAAGCGGCATCTTTCAGTACGGTCATCGACTCAATGTCCTGTGCTGCCAGGTTGCGGATATCGCCACCTGCCACACCATCAATTACCACCAACGGGTCATTGGATGCCGAAATAGATGTTGCACCACGAATCTGAAGAGAGGAACTTGCATTCGGATTGGCTGCCGCCGTATTGTTTACGGTCAAACCGGCAACTTTACCGGTCAGCATCTCCATCGGATTGTTCATAGAACCTTGCAGGAACTTCGATCTGTCTACCTGCACAATGGAACTGGAAAGTTCTTTCTTGCTCAATGAGCCGTAGCCCACCACAACGACTTCATCCAGTGCCTGAGCGTCTTCTGACAGCACTACATTGATTTCCTGACGTCCACTACAGGGGATCTCTTGTGTTTTGTAGCCAATAAAGGAGAAAACAAGGACGGAAGAAGGCTTCACGCCCGACAAAGTATAGTTACCGTCAATATCGGTAATGATACCATTAGTTGTACCTTTCACGGTTACGTTAGCACCGATTACAGTTTCGCCCGTGGTATCCGTTACTTTTCCTTTCACGGTTAAATCCTGGGCAAAGGATGCCACTGCAAAAAGTAATCCGGCCATAAGAAGAAGAGACCGGCACAAACATAACTTTGTTCTTTTTACATTCATACTATTAGTTTTTAGATTAGCAATCATTCTGTTCACCTCCACAGGTTGAGGCGACAGTGCAAATGTCTGTAAAAAGAAGGGGGAAAGAAAAGAGGACTAAAGAAAATCTAGATTAACAAAAGGATCAAAATATTATATATCAGCGAGATAAAACAAATAAAGGGCGTTAAAAAACTAAATGAAAACAAAGAAAGCAGAATAGAAAAAACGGGATTTTGGGTTCATTTCGGAGGGGGTATGAATTAATTCACCATAGATTAACACAGATTTCCACAGAATTTTATTTCTCTGATTTTAATTGATTAAACTCTGTGAGAATCTGTGTTAATCTGTGGTGGGCAAATTCATTACTATACCATATAGCTCACTAACCAGCAAAAGACCCAATCTTCATCACCTCTTCCTCAAAATTATCACGGCAAAGAGAACGATTCTTCAATTTGGAACGATAGGTATAAATAGTAGTAATGGAATAACGCAGGAAGCCTGCAATCTTGGCACTGTCCGTAATTCCCAAACGAATTAAGGCAAATATACGAAGTTCCGTTGTCAGCCGTTCATCCTGTTTAGGAATAATTCTTTCTTCTTCCGGCAACAACTCATTAAAGCGTTTCACAAAATCAGGGAAAATACTAAGGAATGAATTATCGAAGTTTTGATAGAATTCTTTCAGTTCTTCATCGATGAAACGGGACGATTTCAACGTTTTATAGAGTTCTTCCACCTTCCCCGAAGCTGCCTGTTTGTTAAGCATCCGACGGTATCCCTCCAACTTGTCAATGTATGTGGAACACAATCCCATAAATCGGCCGACATACTCCTCCTTAATATGATTAGCCTCCGTCAGTGAGTCATTCGTTTCGTGCTGTCTCTGATTTACTTCGATCAATCTTTCATTCAGAAGTTTCAGCTCTTCATTCATTGCCAGCAAATCCTGTCGCGCACGGGCCAACTTCTTCACCTGACGAATTACATACCAGACCGCACATGCCAGAAACAGCGTCAGCAAACTGGTAACAACCAGGAAGATCTGTAACACCTGCTGATGCTTCTGTTTCTCCACCTGATAGGCATGGTCTATGACCGGGAGCATCCTTGAAGCCTGCACATTCCGGAGACGGGCATTGTAGAAATTGGCATCTTCCATACTGCGCTTCATATAAACATCCGCCCGTTGTAACTGCCCCTCTTCATATAACAGTTCCGCCAATGCACGCAAGGAATTATTCTCTTTCACCACACCACGAATATCGGCAATTGCACTCTTTATCAAATATTCTTTTTGCTTTTCCCGCTGTCCCGTACTCTGATAGATAAAAGCAAGAATAGAGGTCACCACTGCATAATCCCGTGTATCCGGTGAAAGTTTTTGATGATAAACTTCCAACATTTCAATGGCTTCCTCTCCTCTTCCTTGTTGCAGAAGTTCGGGAGTATAAGCTATGACATACTGATAAGACCCCTCTTCTACCATCTGCAATACAGAGTCGCGGTAGATATACAGGTTATTCAGATATTCAATCTGATATTCGTCATCCATCGCATACTCTGCATGATAGAGATAAATATCTTCAAAAGTGATGTAATATTCAATGAGTTGGTCTCTGGAAAGTTGCTTGCTATCTATAGACTTCAACAAGGCCACGCCTTCTGCATACAGACCTGTCTTTCCCAAGATACTTGCCTTCTTCAGTTTGGCCTCATTCAGCCACTCTTGATTGTTGTGCTGAAGGGCAATCTCTATATTGCGATTGATATAATGTCTTGCTGAATCGCAAATATACGCTTCATATTCATCAAAAAGTTGTTGATTGATATGGTACTCATCAGATGGAGAAGAACTTTTACGAGTCCGGAAATATTCTTTAATCTGATCAATGCGTTTCAGTCTGGCCTGCTCATATTGAGCGGTGTTTTCAATTGTCCTGTCCAGAACTACCAGTAAAGAATCTATTTTCTCCTGCGCTTGCAGAAGGCAACAGAACAGCAAAGAGATTACAAAAAGCAGGTACCGGTCTTTCATGCTTACAAACGTTTACGAACAGGACAAAGATATAAAATCCTACTATAATAACCATCTTACCAGTTCGTTTTTAATAAATCGTCTCAGCTTTGAAGAGCATATATACATAAAAGGGACGCTGCATCTCGCGGCGTCCCATCTATCTTAGTTAGTTTTTATAAGAATTTGAGAGAATTGAAACTTCACAGCCTCAATTTGTTGTTTTAATAAAGCACACTAACTATATTTATGTTTAAAGCAAATGAAAATGTTATTCTTAAAAGCAAATGAAAACGTTACTTCTTCAGTTCCACCTTCTTGTCTATCCGTTGCAGACTATCCAGAATCTGTTGTTCATGGGTAATCGTCACGTCTCCCGAGAGAGCTACCGAAGGTGTGGTAATTTGTTTGCCTATCGTATCGGCTGCGGCTACTTCTTTTATATCACTATAGAATGAATGTTGCATCACATTCCCTAATGAAAGCACCACTGCCACTACTGCGGCGGCCTTGAACAGCGGAACGAAACGTGCGGTAAGCGTCAAGCGTTTTGCCTTCACCACCGGAGTCTCCACTTCTGCAAGCACACGGGCGTCGAAATCTGCTCCCAACCCCACTTCTTGTTGCAGTTGCTGATATACGAACAAATCTTTGTAGCGAAGCAAATGCTCCGGAACGTCGCTTCCGTTAAAGAAAGCACGCAACTGCGCTTCTTCCTCAAGGGAAGTCTCACACTGCCAGTAGCGTTCTAAAAGTTGTTCTATATATTTACAGTCCATAACCATCTATATCTAAATACCGTTGTTTTACTTTTTGCCTCGCCCTGAAAAGGTTCACTTTTACCTGTTCCTCCGTCAAATGCAGGACGACCGCAATTTCTTTATAACTCTTACCCTCTATATCCCGAAGCTGCATAATCAGCCTTTGTTTATCGGGGAGTTCATTGACCAGACGATGGATGAGTGTCATTTGCTCTTTATCCACCAAGTGATCGTAAGGATTGGATGCTCCGGAAGTCTGTTCCATTTCAAGTGTCAGTTCCACGGTCTGAGCGTCTTTTCTTTCGCTACGGTCTATTGCCAGATTCTTTGCCACTGTCAGGCAATAAGCCTCGATAGAACCGAATTTCGTCCACTCATCACGTTTGTTCCAGACTCTTATCAGTGTTTCCTGCACAACGTCTTCTGCCTCTGCTCTGTCGAAAGTAATCCGGAGAGCCAACCGAAAGAGTTTGTCTTTCAGAGGGAGAATGTCATTCCGAAAACTGATTTCTTGCATCTCTATTAATAATGACGGTTAAGTATATGGAAAGTTACAGTTGATCACTATTTTTTTTGAATTATTTTTTGATGCGGGTTCCGCTATTCTCGTTAATTGCTGACGCTAAGGTAATTACCACTTCAGTTACTCCCGCATTCAAAGCTTCAAAAGAATTCTCCAGCTTGGGTATCATACCTCCTTGAATAACACCGTCCGCTACATATTGTTTGAATTCGGCAGGAGTGATCTGAGGTATCACGCTATCGTCATCGTTCTCGTCACGAAGCACACCCTTCTTCTCAAAACAGAATACCAATGTCACATCGAACAAAGCAGCAAGGGCTTTTGCAGTCTCTCCTGCAATAGTATCGGCATTTGTATTCAGCAGATTGCCTGCACCGTCGTGCGTCAGCGGAGCCATTACGGGAACTACTCCTTTATGGATCAAATCACCCAAAAACTCTGCATTCACTTGCTTTACATCCCCCACAAAGCCATAGTCGACGTCTTTTACCGGGCGTTTCACGGAACGGATTACATCCATATCCGCACCAGTCAATCCCAGTGCATTGACACCACGCGCCTGAAGTCCGGCTACAATATTCTTGTTTACCAGCCCGCCGTACACCATCGTCACTACTTTCAGCGTTTCGGCATCCGTGATACGACGCCCGTTTACCATCTGACTTTCAATGCCCAGTTGGGCAGCCAATTTTGTGGCCGAACGGCCACCTCCGTGTACCAAGACTTTGTAGCCCTCAATAGCTGCAAAGTCATCCAACAACTTATGGAGGGTAGCTTCTTCCTCCACGATTTTGCCACCCACCTTTATTACTGTTAGTTTTTCTCTCATAATTCAGTTGACAAGTTTTTTAGTTAACAAGTTGACAAGGGGAAAAGACAAAATGAACAAAGCAATAAAGCGCAGCTCCTTGTCAACTTGTTCCCTTCTCAACTCGTCAACTTTTCTTATTCCAAATAGGTATATCCGTACAGACCGGAACGATAATTGGAAAGGAACTCTTTACCTTCTTCCAACGAAATACGTCCCTCTTTTACTGATTGAGTCACCCAAGTCTCCAGTGTACGCACCAGCTTCTTAGGGCTATATTGAACATAGTCAAGCACTTCCGCTACAGTTTCACCATCAATCACCTGTTCGATGGTATATCCCTTCTCGTTAACAGATACATGCACAGCATTCGTATCGCCGAAAAGATTATGCATATCACCCAGAATCTCCTGATAAGCACCTACCAGGAACACACCCATATAATAAGGTTCCTTACTCTTTAAAGAATGAGTGGGCAGATAGTGTGCCACATTCTTAGTCGAGATAAAGTTAGCTATCTTTCCATCCGAGTCACAAGTGATGTCCTGCAAGGTTGCCGCACGGTCGGGACGTTCATCCAGGCGCTGAATGGGCATAATCGGGAATATCTGGTCGATAGCCCAGGAATCCGGCAAAGACTGGAACAGCGAGAAGTTACAGAAATATTTATCCGCCAACAGTTTCGGCAATCCGCGAAGTTCATCGGGAGCATGCTTCAAGCCGCCTGCAATCTGGTTCACCTCACGCATAACAGACCAGTAAAGACGCTCAATCTGTGCACGTGTTTTCAAATCCACAATTCCATGACTGAACAAGTCGAGCGCTTCTTCACGAATTTGCTGTGCATCGTGCCAGGCTTCCAGCATCTTATTTTGATTCAATGTATCCCAAATGCCATAAAGTTCCTGCACCAATTCATGGTCTTCCTCGGTTACTTCTTCATCATCGTCCCATTCGGGCAAAGTGGTGGTTTCCAAGACTTCAAAAATAAGTACGGAATGATGGGCAGTCAGTGCACGTCCGCTTTCCGTAATAATATTGGGATGGGGAATACCATTCTTATCACTGGCATCTACCAAAGTGGAAATAGAGTCATTCACATATTCCTGAATGGAATAATTGACGCTACTTTCGCTACTGGACGAACGTGTTCCATCGTAATCTACGCCCAAGCCACCACCAATATCCACGAATTCGACTTTGAATCCCATAGCATGAAGCTGCACATAGAATTGAGATGCTTCGCGCAATGCCGTCTTAATACGACGGATCTTTGTCACCTGGCTTCCGATATGAAAATGTATCAATTTCAGACAATCTTTTAGTCCTTTTGAGTCTAAAAAGTCGAGTGCTTCGAGCAATTCACTGGAACTGAGTCCAAACTTGCTTGCATCGCCGCCTGAATCTTCCCATTTGCCACTTCCTGAAGAAGCCAGTTTGATACGAATGCCAATATTAGGCATAACATTCAGCTGCTTCGCCATCTTGGCAATAAGTTTTAGCTCGTTCATTTTTTCTACTACAAGAAAAATGCGTTTACCCATCTTCTGGGCAAGCAAAGCCAACTCTATATAGCTCTCATCCTTATAGCCGTTGCAGATAATCAACGAGTCAGAATCTGAGTTAATAGCAATCACGGCATGAAGTTCAGGCTTCGACCCGGCTTCCAACCCAAGATTGAATTTCTTTCCATGGCTGATAATCTCCTCTACCACAGGGCGCATCTGATTAACCTTGATAGGATAGATGATAAAGTTCTGCGCTTTATAGCCGTACTCCTCAGCAGCCTGCCTAAAACATGAAGAAGTCTTCTCAATCCGGTTGTCCAGAATATCGGGAAAACGTATCAGCATAGGAGCCGCCACGTCTCGCAATTGCAATTCATCCACCAATTCTTTCAAATCGACGCCGACACCGTTTTTACGAGGTGTTACCACTACATGACCTTTGTCATTGATACCAAAGTACGAAGTGCCCCAACCTGTAATGTTGTAAAGCTCTTCTGAATCTTCAATACGCCATTTTCTCATTTTTTGTAACTCAGATGTTTGTTGTTTGATTTTAATAGGGCGACAAAAATACGATAATTCTCGATATTTATTGCGTTTTCCACCTAAAATTACACATTTACAAGCGGTTAAATGCTCAGCAAGTTACGTAACTGCTGCACAGAATCCGCAATTTGCCGACGGCTTTCCAACTGCCCGGCATCGAAACGGTATCTTGCCTTACCATAGTGCGGTGCACGTTTTTCCAAGGCTTCTATAATGAAAATCCGCAGTTCTTCGTCCGTTTTTCCTTGCAGAATAGGACGTTGCTGCGTAGCCACTCGCAAGCGGCGGAACAAAACGTCAGGATGAACATCCAGAAAAACGGTCTGCCCATGCTCGTTCATATACTCCATGTTATCGAAAAAGCAAGGAGTACCGCCTCCGGTCGAGATAATGACGTTTTCAAACTCAGCCACTTCATGCAGCATGGTTCGCTCCAGTTCACGAAAAGAGGCCTCTCCCCGCTCAATGAACAATTCACGTATGGATTTGTGAAGACGTTCTTCGATATACCAGTCCAGATCGATGAACGGTATATTCAATTCGCGGGCAAAAGCCTTTCCTAAAGTTGTTTTACCGGCTCCCATGTAGCCGGTTAAGAAAATACGTATCATAAGCGCTTACCTTTGCGTACAAAGGTAAGCAATTCTATTCTGAGAGATTTACTATCAGATAAAAATTTTAATGCGTTCGCTCAAATCATCAAATTCTTTCCCGCCCGGTTCGGCCACAGGAGTACCGAAAGGCATCTGTGCAATCAACTGCCAGGTTTCGGGAAGATGCCACGTGCTGCGTACATCTTCGTCAATCAACGGGTTATAGTGTTGCAGCGAAGCGCCCAGACCTTTATCTTCGAGCATAGTCCAGATGGCCAGCTGATGCATGGCAGAAGTATGTTGCGACCACGTCGGGAAATTCTCATGATAAGTAGGGAATTGTTTTTGCAGTCCTTCCACAATAGAACGATCTTCAAAAAAGAGTATCGTGCCATATCCGCAAGAGAACGAAGTATCGATCTTCTTCTCCGACTGGCGATATTGTTCTTCGGACAGGCGTTCTTCCAACTGGTCCTTCACTATTCTCCATAATTTCTGATGTTCGTCCCCCAGTAACAACACAATACGTGTAGTCTGCGAGTTGAATGCCGAAGGCACATGCTTTACTGCTGTACGGATGATGTGTACAATTTCCTCGTCCTGAACCGGAGAGTCGTTACTGATAGAATAATAGCTGCGCCGATGCTCCAATGCTTCGGCAAATGTCCGTTCTCTGACCATATTTAATCCTTTCTTTTCGTAATTATCATTTTTGTCTTATATAGTGAAACAAACAAAAAGAGTAAGTTGTTCAAAAACAGCCTACAAATCAAAGCACTTCACCTTTGAGATAGGATTGATACAGATAATCAGGATTTTCAAAGTACAAACTACTATTAAAATCCTCTATTTTACGAGAAAGCCATGAATTATATACTTCAATAAGAGTTTCAATAGGCCTTTTATCCTGCTTATTACACAACTCAATTATCAACCGTTTATAGACTTTCCCTATATCCCAATAGGTAGGAAGTGCATATTTAGCGTCTGCAATATTATCAAAAACTCCAAGTTCGATCAAGCAACTATCAATAAGTTCATCAGCTACCTTATCAATATTTTCACTATGATAGACATCGGCCAACTCATAAATATGTTGTAGCTTCTCCTTTCCTATTGCGTTTACTACCACATTGCGATGATTTTTGGTCTTTCTGGCTATATATTCAATCAGACTACAAACAAAAAACAAATCATTATACTCTTTCTTTTCTCTTCCTGTCATATTTTAACCTCCTCACTTTTGATAAAAGTCAAACATTTCAACGCTTCCGGAGTACAAAAGTTTATTTGGTGTGTAGGGCGTTTAAATTTCGCTAATACCCAAAATTGCTCTCGTGTAAGGACACCACTAATAAAATCTGAAATATAATTATATATCTGATCATTCGCCATGGCGCCAACTACGATATCGTAATCATGTTGTACTCCATTACGGCAATCTACGATAAAGTCGAGCCATTCTTCTGTCATTTCTGCAAAATACAAAACATTCAATGCCTGATTCATATCGAAACTATAAATATTGACTATGGGTGAATCATAACGCCTTGCCCAGCGAATAGCTTGATCTCTTAATTCTGTACAATAAAACCCTACCCCAAAGTCTTTAGCATATTTTCCTTTTATGATTTCAGGAGTTTTTATTGAGCAATATCCTCCATGATATATTTCCATATTCTAAAAAATAGTATTGTTTATACAGCGAAAGATAAGGATAATCTCACTTTCGACAAAACAATTACTCCCTTTTCTTATTCTTACCTGTAAATAAAACAAGCTACGCCTTAACCATAAAAATAAACAGTATATTTTGGTACACCTCCTAGTTTGCATTACCTTTGCACCCAATTATGAGTAAAGAGAAGTTTTACGTTGTATGGTCAGGCGTCAATCCGGGGATTTATACTTCCTGGACAGACTGTCAGTTACAAACCAAAGGTTACGAAGGAGCGAAATATAAATCGTTCGAGACGCGCGAAGAAGCGGAAAAAGCCTTTGAATCTTCTCCGTATGAATATATCAAACGATCCTCTCCGGGTGCTCCCGCCCAAAAGAAAGATGTGAATGCTCCCCTTCCTTCATCTGTCGTAGAGAATAGCCTTGCCGTAGACGCTGCCTGTAGTGGTAATCCCGGAGCTATGGAATATCGCGGTGTACACGTAGTCAGCCGACAAGAAATATTCCATTTCGGCCCGGTATATGGTACGAATAATATCGGCGAGTTCCTTGCTATCGTCCACGGACTTGCCCTACTGAAACAGAAAGGCTTCGATATGCCCATCTATAGTGACAGTGTGAATGCCATCAGTTGGATCAAGCAGAAGAAATGCAAAACAAAGCTACCCCGTGAACCCAAAACAGAAGAACTTTTCAAACTAATAGAGCGTGCCGAAAAGTGGCTACGGGAAAATACGTATACTACCAAAATTCTAAAATGGGAAACCAAGCAGTGGGGAGAAATACCTGCTGACTTCGGAAGAAAATAAGCCTGTACAGGGCTTGAATTAAATGATGCATCATCCTACACCCGCTATTTTTGAGAAAATTGAATAACACTTGAAAACAAATAGTGTTATGGTCCGGAATAAGCAATGTTACGGATGATTAGATTGCTTGTTCTCATCCACAACAAGCAATCTAATTTCAGACAAGTCTGATTTCGTTAAGCGAAATCTGTAAGCGACATGTGAAAAGCGAGTAATATATGCGTACAAACGCTCCTTTTGTACAAGGGGAATTTGCTGTTGATTATCAAGGTGTTGCAAAGGATCAATTTCTTGTAAAAGGAGAAATAGCTGTTTTTTCGGTTTCCTTACACAGCGTAGTTGATAGTACGAATGGCCTATGTGTTCAATCATCTGTATTAGAAAGGCTGAACGCTTTTCTTTCATCTTGCCTCGTCTAGCATCTATATATCGGTGGTATTGGATATATAGATACTGCATGTCCGATATATAGATGTGACACGTCCGATATATAGCTAATATATTCAGAACATGAGTTTTGACCAAAAGAAATGTACATTAAAAACCAAGAAAAAGAAGATTATTCTTCTAGGAAACAGGAGGTAAGCACTGATTCAAAGCAACATGAAGACAGGCACAGATTCCGGTGGTGTAGGCAAATACCTTTCCTACACCCGCATATAATTTTGCCTACACCACACACCGTTCTATTAATGAGACGATTAAGTCTCCGGGTGTAGGATGTAGGCAGAATTAATAAATCTTTCTATTCAGAATCGTTTTTTGATCAAGACAGAGATTGCATATCATTCAAACGTTTATAGTATCCATTCTTCTCCAACAAAGCTTCGTGCCTGCCACGTTCCACAATTTCTCCTTCATAGAGTACGCAGATTTCATCTGCATTTTTAATGGTAGAAAGACGGTGGGCAATAGCTATTGTAGTACGGGTTTTCATCAAACGCTCCAAAGCTTCCTGCACCAGACGTTCGGACTCCGTATCAAGAGCAGAAGTAGCCTCATCAAGAATAAGAATAGGCGGATTCTTCAAAATAGCACGGGCAATACTGATGCGTTGGCGTTGTCCTCCGGAAAGCTTGCCACCACGGTCACCAATATTTGTGTTGTATCCATGCTCTGTCTCCATAATGAAATCATGCGCATTGGCAATCTTCGCCGCCTCCATCACCTGCTCCAGTGTGGCGTTTTCCACACCAAATGCTATGTTATTAAAGAATGTATCATTAAACAGAATCGCTTCCTGATTTACATTTCCTATCAGGCCACGCAAATCATGAATACGGAAATTCTTGGTACTAACGCCATCAATCATGATTTCACCGAAATGTATGTCATGGTAACGCGGAAGCAAATCTACCAGCGTAGATTTTCCCGACCCGGACTGCCCAACCAATGCAATCGTCTGCCCCTTCGGAACAACAAGATTGATATGTTTCAGCACTTCCCTCTTCCCATCATAACTGAAAGAAACATCCTTAAACTCGATTTGTCGATTCATGCCATGCAGAGGAAGCGGGTTTACGGGTTCCTTAATAGGATTCTCAGCCTTCAGAATCTTATCCACACGTTCCATGGAAGCCAAACCTTTCGGGATGTTATATCCTGCTTTTGCAAAATCCTTCAACGGATTAATGATGCTATACAGAATAACCATATAGAAAATGAATGTAGGAGCTTCCAGCGAAGAATGCTCATCGCCCAAAATCAGCATACCGCCAAACCAAAGCACCAATACAATCAAAAGCGTTCCCAAGAACTCACTCATCGGATGAGCCAACGCCTGACGAACGGCCACTTTATTGGTCGCATCACGCAGTTCATTACTGCATCTGGTAAAGCGATCCACCATCTTATCTTCTGCAATAAACGCTTTAATGATGCGCAAGCCCCCCAAAGTTTCTTCCAATTGTGACATGGTATCACTCCATTTGCCCTGCGCTTCCAAAGATTGGCGTTTCAGCTTCTTGCCGACCTTTCCCATCAGCCACCCCATTCCGGGAAGTACTACGATGGTAAACAGGGTCAACTGCCAACTTGTTATAATCAGCGTTGTAAAATAAAACAGGATCAAAATCGGATTTTTCAGCAACATATCCAACGAACTGGTAATGGAGTTTTCTATTTCTCCCACATCACCACTCATACGGGCAATGATATCTCCTTTCCGTTCCTGAGAGAAAAAACCAAGTGGTAAGTGCATCACTTTCGAATAGACCATGATACGGATATCACGAACAACTCCTGTACGCAAAGGAATCATTACCGCAGAAGATCCAAAGTAGCAGGAAGTTTTCAGCATCGTCATAAGGGCTAGAAACAGTCCCATAAACAGAAGTGTCATTATCGGGCCATGAACCTCTATCAACTGAGTAACATAGTAATAGAAATTATTTATTGCTACATCTTTCAAGTCACCGCTCCCCCACTCCATATAATGGTAGATTTTATCACTGTTACCCGTCTTGAACAGAATATTCAGAATTGGAATCAGCAGAGTGAATGAGAATACATTGAAAACAGCCGATAAAACATTGAGCACAATCGCCCACCCTATATACTTCTTATATGGCGACACAAAACGCCGCATCAATTGCAGGAATTCCTTCATTGCTTGGTATTAATGAATTAGGGGCGCAAAGATACAAGAAATATCTTTAAGATAAAGAAGATAAATTTAATATTAACGAGATTTATCTATACAACCCTCAAGAAACAAGCTCTGTAGCTCATTTATATAGATCACAGAATGATATCGGAAAAATATATTGTATCTTTGCGCCCGGATATAAAACAAACGCTTTATTATGACAAAGATCGATAAGTCCGTACTGACATTCGGAATCACTATTTTCCTGAAATTCATGTTATTCGACATACTATGGTGTATCCCGACTACTTTTGCTTCTCTTTCTACAGTTGAATGTTATACAACAAAACTGATAGCCACACTTATATTGCTTATCCCTTACGCCTTCTTCCGTATGTGGAAAACAGAGACGCTCATCATGTTCCTGCTGGATTTCCTGCTGATAGCCAATCTTATGTACTTCAGAACCTATTATACCGCCATTCCTCTGAACAGCTACGGATTATCAGGAAACTTAGCCGATTTCACCGGAAGCGTTTTCGACTCTCTTCGCTGGTATGATATACTTTTCCCATTATCCACCCTTGCAGCCGCCGTCGTTCATCGGCGTACAAAAACTGCACATCAGAAGCGTCCCGCACCGGTGCTTGCTTATTCTGTGGTACTTGCAGTCATCATCTGCATCTTTGGCACAGTGACCCTGATTAAAGGCGGATTTTCAAATGCATACAAGGAATATCGCGACAAAGCATATTTCTGTTCAAGCGGCCCCTCCCTCTATACCGTTTTCGGTAGCCTTTGCTATGATTTGGCAGGTCAGCAACAAAAGTTAACTCCTGAACTGGAAGCAAAGATAGAAGAATGGTTAAGTAAAAAGCCCAAACACGAAGTTGCCCTGCCGGACAGTAGTACTAATCGCCGCACCAATTGCATTATCATTCTGGCAGAATCATTGGAAAGTTGGGTATTAGAAAAAGAAGTGGAAGGGCAGGAGATCACCCCCTACTTGAACAAATTACTGAAGGATTCTACCACCATCTATGCCCCACATGTACTGACACAGGTAAAAGGCGGCCGTTCCATAGATGCCCAACTTATACTCTGCACCGGACTACTACCTATCAACAGTGGTACGTACAGCAGCCAATATCCCAACCATGTTTACCCTTCGTTGCAGAAAGCCATGCACGAAAAAAATCATTCGCGCAACTATCTGTTAACCATAGATAAGATATCCACCTGGAACCAGGGTCCCATAGCCCAAAGCTTCGGCATGGATACGATTATCGCCTATCATGATTTCGAACTGACGGAAGCTTTCGGTACCCACAAACGTACCGGAGACGGCTCATTCTTTGCTCAATGTCAAGAAAAGATAGAAAAAGGGGAGATATGGAAAGAAGGGGAAAACGCATATATGCAGCTTATTACCTATTCTGGTCATGCTCCATTCATATTACCGGAATATCTCAGAGAGATTTCATTCTCCTCTGACATTCCGGAGAAGATGGGTAACTATATGATCACTGCCCGCTACACAGATAAAGCTATCGGTAAATTCGTGGAGTATCTGAAAACACTCCCTCAATATAAGGAAACGCTGATTGTAATAACAGGAGATCACGAAGGTTTAGCGTCTTATCGTGCAGAACTATGCGAAAGTCCCGGTGGCAAAGGTATCGTGTCCGACAAGCAGTTTACTCCTTTCATCGTTGTCAACTCTCCCATAGGTATGCGTTACGATGAAGTGATGGGACAAATAGATATGTATCCCACCCTACTGAACCTACTTCAACTTGACGACTATTATTGGACCGGCCTCGGAGAAAGTATCCTCAATCCTGAAAAGAAAGGATTTGCTGTAGGTTCACAGATGAATGTGGAAGGAGAAGGATATAGTCCGGAAGATGAGGAGTTTGCAAAGGAGGCATATGATATTTCGGATGAGATGATACGGTTTAATTACTTTGGAAAAAAGTAAGATAATAAAGAAAGCGTTCCATGTTTTTAAGAATCTTTGTTTGGAGAAACAGCAGAAAGGGCGTACCTTTGTTTGCATTCAAACCAAACTTCTAAAAAGGCATCAGTTATGGAAGAATATATAGCACCGAACAGAAAACGCATCCCCTACGGCATGATGAACTTCGCCGTGATTCGCCGTGATGATTGTTATTATGTAGACAAGACCCGCTTTATTCCCATAATAGAAGACGCGGATAAGTTTTTCTTCTTCATCCGTCCCCGTCGTTTCGGCAAAAGTCTGACGGTAAGTATGCTGCAACATTATTACGACATAGCCGCCAAAGATAAGTTTGATGCTTTGTTCGGCGATCTTTATATCGGGAAATATCCCACGCGTGACCGCAACAGCTACCTGGTGCTCTATCTCAATTTTTCCGGAATTGTCGGTGAACTGCACAACTACCGCAAAGGGCTGGATGCGCATTGCCAAACCATGTTCGACTACTTTTGCGATATCTATGCCGACTATCTTCCTCAGGGTATTAAGGAAAAACTGGATGCAAAAGAAGGAGCCGTAGAACAATTTGAGTACCTGTTTACGGAATGTAACAAAACCGGCCAAAGAATTTATCTTTTCATCGACGAGTACGACCACTTTACCAATGCCATCCTCGCCGATCCTGAGAGTTTACATCGTTACACCAACGAGACACATGGCGAAGGCTATTTGCGCGCCTTCTTCAACAAGGTGAAAGCAGGAACCTATTCCAGTATCGAGCGCTGTTTCATCACCGGTGTCAGCCCTGTTACGATGGACGACCTCACTAGCGGCTTCAACATCGGTACCAATTACTCGCTCTCCCCAAAATTCAACGAAATGATAGGATTCACGGAAGAGGAAGTACGGCAAATGTTGACCTATTACTCCACCACCAGCCACTTCAACCACACTGTGGACGAGCTGTTGGACATAATGCAACCGTGGTACGACAACTATTGCTTTGCACAAGGACGTTATGGTGAAACCACCATGTACAATTCTAATATGGTGCTCTATTTTATCAAAAACTACCTTGACAACGATGGTAAAGCACCGCAGAATATGATAGAAAGCAACATCCGCGTTGACTACGAGAAGTTGCGCATGCTTATCCGTAAGGACAAAGAATTTGCCCACGATGCTTCCATCATCCAGACCTTGGTGAGTCAAGGCTATATTACCGGAGATTTGAAAGAAAGTTTCCCTGCCGTCAATATCACCACTCCTGACAACTTCGTGAGTCTACTCTATTATTTCGGTATGCTTACCATCAGCGGCACATATGAAGGTAAAACCAAACTCACCATTCCCAACCAGGTAGTTCGTGAGCAGCTTTATGCCTATCTACTGAGCACCTACGATGAAGCTGACCTTAATTTCAGCAGTTACGAAAAGAACGAGCTGTCCAGTTCACTCGCCTATCGTGGCGACTGGCAAACTTACTTCGGCTACATCGCCGACTGCCTGAAACGTTACGCTTCTCAACGCGACAAACAGAAAGGGGAGTTCTTTGTCCATGGCTTCACCCTTGCCATGACAGCCCAAAACCGCTTTTACCGCCCCATTTCTGAACAAGATACGCAAGCCGGCTATGTTGATATATTCCTCTGTCCACTGCTGGAAATCTATTCCGACATGAAACACAGTTACATTGTAGAACTGAAATATGCTAAATATAAGGATTCCGAAAGCCGTGTGGAAGAGTTGCGTCAGGAAGCAATCACCCAAGCCAACCGCTATGCTGATACGGAAACGGTGAGAAATGCCATTGGCACCACGATGCTACATAAAATTGTAGTGGTATATAAAGGAATGGATATGCCTGTATGTGAAGAGGTATAATCAATATAGGAAACCAACAATCCAGATTGGCAATTTATGCCGATAAGGGGTTTCTATATCATCTGCCAATATGAAAGTCCTTACATCTCATAGGAAATACAACACTTGGATAAGTTGGCAATCACATTCAGTATATTAAATAAAGAAGATGTACTAAATACAACTCGCAAATCAGGAGGCATATCATAAATCTCCTTTATTTCTTTGCTCCATGATTATAATTTCAGACTATAATTATACCATTATTCTTCCTGCATAGTCTCAATTAAATCTATGGCTTTCTGAATATCAACAATACCACAACCATAAGGCAGTTCCGGAACATCATATCTATTTGCTGACTTTTTCAAAATCTCCAATAATTCTTGATTAGTCAGCCAAGGGTAAGCTTGCCATAAACAGGCTGCCAACCCACATAGAATAGGGCTTGCATAGGATGTTCCACTTCTAAAATCAATCCTCCCCTCAATATCAATTGTACATGCCGAAGTTCCAAGAGCTACAACATCAGGCTTCATCCTTCCATCAACAGTCATACCATATGCCGTAAAATCGCCTATCCCACCAGTAGTAGTAACAGAACCTACCGCCAATACATTAGGAGAGTCTGCCGGAGTCCCAACCCAACTCCCATCATTACCAGCACAACATGCAATAAAAATCCCTTTATTTGCAGCAACATTAGCCGCTCGTGTTGGCAATGCAGTTTTTCCATCCATCTCTTCATACTCGTGCGAAGGAAAAGGCCATCTATTCCCAGTATAATACAATGAAGTATTCACAACATCTGCCCCTACACTATCAGCATACTCTATGGCAGCTACCCAATAATCCTCTTCTACCGGATATTCACCGGACAAATCTTCCGAACGTAGAAGCCAATAATTAGCTTCCGGTGCAGTTCCGATATAATATCCCGGCTTATCAGTCGCCATACAAGCCGTGACCCAAAGGCCATGCTCATCGCTATTATAAGGGTTCGAATCTTCATATACAAAAGACTTGGCACCTTGAATATGCATAGTATTTAAAGTAGGATTATTAAGCAAATCCATAAATCCTGCATCAATAACTGCAATATCAATACCCTCTCCTTTGAATCCACGTTCATGCAATATTTGCCCATTATGAAGAATTATATTTCTCCACGCCTCTCCATAATCTTCTGAAGAATAACCTGACATATTTCCCCCTGCTGAAGAGCTAACCGAAGAAATTATTCGTTTCTGTTTTTCCGTTTCACCTCGCCATACTTTCACGATATCTTCAACAAATGGTAACTCTTTATATTTGTCAATCTGTTTTTCGTCTTCACATTGCACACAAACAGTTTTCAACCATTTACTTTGGCAAACTATTTTTCCTCCAACCTGTTCTATTTGTTTCAGATAATCTTTAGATATGGGTAGATCTGAATCATCTATAGCAATATTTCTTTTTCGCCGCCTTTCAATTGCTTTAGTTGATAAAAACTTTTCTGGCTGATTTAACGAATAGTCAGCACTTCCTTTATCTTTAAGAATCAGGCGAAATTTATAATTATACTCTTGATACACCGTAATCGGGCATATAGCATGAAAACCCTGCACTACAGCTTCAACTTGTAATCCTGAAATAAACTCATTCTGGAAAACAGCCGTTACTTTACCATCCTCATCTACATTAACCAAATTACTATTTGATTCCCAACGCACTTTACTTCCGTCCAATGGAATCCCATTCAATTTAGCAATCAATTGACACGATTCTCCCACAGCCAACACAACTGAAGCAGGTTCAATAGTCAGTTCATCTGGCACAGGAAACTCCTCTTGCATATTATCTTTTTGACAAGCTACCAGCAAAAGAACTTCACAAATAATACATAAAAAGAGTCTGAGTTGTATCATACAAAAAAATTATATAACTTTTATTATATTGCTAGAAGCGAAGTTGCCATTTATTGTAAACAACAACTCAGCCAATCAACTGTTGAACTAACATAAATTACCTCATAAAAGAAATAACTACACCAATATAATGTATACTCTAAAAAACATAACCAACTATACCTTCATTTAGCCAACCCAATGAATAAGAATTTGTATTATAATGAAATTTTCCATTTTTTTCAAATTGATACAGTGGAATAAGTTCATCATAAATTTTACTTGGATAAATATAACATCTTACCCCTTCATTCAACCAACCTAATGAGTAGACATTGGTATGGTAATGAAACTCACCTTTTTTTTCAAATTGATATAAAGGGATAGCATCTTCATTACCTTTTTGAAGTAGCACATAACACATAACCCCTTGTCTTTCCCAACCTAATGAATAAAGATCCGTATTATAGTGAAAACTACTCCCTTTAGCAAATTGATACAAAGGATGCAAATCCAGCACATCAATCTTTTTACTATCAATATACCTAAACACAGCCTCCTTCATTTCTTGTTTCTTTATAGGATCAGAAATTAGATCATAAATAGGATACGTAGCATTCCAGTTGACATCAAATAATCTAGAATGCTGGTCATCAACTGACTCTGTCCATGCTCCCAAATTAATACTAAAACTTGGTCCTTGCTCAGGCGCGAGCGTAATAGTAGTACCCGAGGTAGAACCACCAAGAGCCTTAATATAGCATTCCCAATTAGAATTTTTCTTATTACGCTCCTCTACTTCCGTTTTGCTCCATGAACCGTGAGCATCAAGCCCAATATTGCTCAAATTATATTTTGCCCCTGCACTGACAATCTCTGTCTTTTCCGTACTACTATTCTCTTCTATTATAGCAGATTTATAATATGCAGTATATTTCCCTCCAACTGTTATATTAGTTAAAACATGCGTTCCATACATTTCCACAATTTTATCCGCAGAATATTTATTTAAATCTTCAACAAAAGAAGACAACAAGTATTTAGATAAGGTTTCAATATCTGTATTCAGCAAATATCTTCTTTGCTTTTTAAAAACCTCCGCTCTTGCAAATGAGTATTTTGAAGAATAGAAATATTTTGAACTTGTTTTGAATCCCGTCGTTATAGTCCCTGAGAAAAAGCCCTCTTTATCCTTTTTCTCAGGTAAAGATCCTACAGAACCACCAAAATTCGTATCGGTTATTATCTGAGATAAAAAAGATTGCGCATCTGCTCCTGCAAAACATCTCTGATCAATTACCCCTGAAAATTGCTTATCAAATCTGTTAGGATTTTCTTTCACAAATGCTTCCACATCTAAGATTTTCAACCTTGTTGAATTTTCACCCATGTAGTCATCGGTTATATCATAACCATAACCTAATACATCATACACTCCATCTCCAGCTGCCCTTGTTGTTACATTTGATACCGAAGATTCAACATTTGGTAAATCCTCTATTTCTGAACAAGAATAGAAAAGAGGCAAAAAGCCTAATAAATAATAAGATTTCTTCATAATAATAATATGTAAAGATTAACAATTATCAAAAGTAAGAAATACCATCATTTTACCCAATTTTAAAAGCATGTTTATAAGCACAACAATTGCACATTATTTCGAATTAGCGAAACTTATATATCTTTTAGGTTCATCATAGATATACTACATTTTCCAGATAATGAAGTAAATAAGCCAGAAAAACTATATTAATTTACACAGACTACGTTTCTTACAAAATCGGTAAATTTTTCTAAGAAATGAACAGTTATTCAGAAGCACTTCACTTCTACTCTACCATATTTATAAGATAATTAAAAAATCACATAATTACAACATTTAAGCTATATTACAAGCTAATTACTCCGAGAAACAATAAAGCATTAATGCGAAGCAAAGTAATCCATACGGAGTAAAATATTTGAAACTTTCCAACAGTCCTTTCTATGCTGTTTAATAGTTTCTGAAACGCCAGTACCACCAGCTTCCAAACCTGTCCGGAAAGTTGCATAGTTGCTAATATTATCTCCAAAAACATTGTCTCCCAGCCCTCTGAAAGAATAGTCACTGCACCCCATCAAAGTTAATAAGGAAGGGTATATATCTACTTGTCCGATAACCTCATCAGTATGTTTTGAATCTAAAGGAGAATTTATAATCAAGAATGGAATATAGCAATCCTCTGCCCTCAACTTTTCCCGCCCTTCATATGTATTGAAGGTCATTTGTTCATGATCACCTGTTATGACAATAATACTATTATCATATAAACCCTCTCTTTTCAGTCCATCAATAAATTCCATAATTCGTATATCAACAAGTTGTATAGCTATTAAATAGTTCTTAATTTCATCATTAACAAATTTCTCTTGGATTAATGGAGTATCAAGTAGGCTAGGCTCCATATATGGCTCATGACTGGATAAAGTAACCAATTGTGCATAAAATGGTGTTTTCATTTTCTGCATTGTCGAAAGGCTTGTTTTAAAAAGATTCTCATCTGCATATTTTCTCTCCCTGTCACCTTCCATTCCAGCATATAGTCTATCAAAACCGTAAGCAATTGTTGTCGCTTCCTGATTCCAATAGTTCTTCTCATCACATATGAAAGAGACTGAAGTATAACCTTGCATCTTCAAAGCTGCAGCCAAAGATGGAAAGGTATTTGCTGCACACAAACTGGATGCCGCCCCTGTTGTCAATGGTAATAAGCCAGTATTTATCAATAACTGGGCATCACTTGAACGTCCATCTTTGACTTGAGGAATAACTTTACGAAAAAAGACTGCATCTTCCTGAATTACCAACTTATTAATATTAGGAGTGCACTCTACTTCACCAACTTTTAAGCCAATTGGCCAACTCTGCAGAGACTCCACTAAAATTAAAATCAAATTCTTTCCCATAACAGTTGGTAAACTTTTGGCCAAGCAACTTTCTTTTTTCGCCAATTGCTCCATAAAGATACAAGCATATCGTTCATCATCTGAAGAAACACTCTGAAAAGAAGCTATCTGATAAATCCAGAAGTGTATTATTCCATATTTCTTAAAAGCTCCAACTTCTGTAGTACTAAAAAGATAAAGAGGATCTTTACCAGACAATCGTTTATTGAATAAATAAGGAGCGGTAACTCCAGTTGCTATTATCAAAATTAAAGTCATTATAGTATTTCTTCGTAGAGATGAAGAATTGAGTATTTGCCTATTCTCCGATTTATATATTAATAAAAAAAATAACAAAGCAAATAGAGGGTAAAAATAAAAGAATATCACTAATATGAATAGAATGAAAAATGCTAGCTCCCAATCCTTTCAAATTATAAAACATTAAATATGAAGACAAAGGCATTATAGTACCATATGTATGATAATACCAGATAATAGACAAGAAATAGAAATTGACTAGCAATAAGTATAAATAAATCAGACATCTTCTTTTACAAAACAAGACTGGTAATGCAAATAAAAGTGAATCAAAAAGCCATCGAAAATAGCCTCCATTATAACCATGAATTTGCAAACTAAAGCGTAGAAACATGAAAGACAGATAAAAAACTATCACCAAAACTATATATACAAATAACCGATTTGTGTTGTAACTAAAAAGTTTCATAGCGTTTTCTCTTAAAAAAGTAAGTATTTTGCAATATGTCAGACTTTTCATCATCACATACAAATATTTAAGTAATTAAATAGAAAAAAATATATATGTATATAATAAGCCTACAAAACCACAATTTATAACGCTACCCTTAATTTATAGCTTTCCTTTTATAATATATCAATTTTAAATACCCTATATTGTAGACTTACAATATGCCTCTACAAATCTTTGTGCACGTAAAAACAACGTTCCTACAAATTTCGGATACAAAGTTAAAGTATAAGTAATTCTTTTCATATCTGGATGAATCTTTTCAAATAGTTTGTGTTGTATATTAGTAAATACAGGAATAGGCCTTTGTAGCGATATCACTTTGATATTTATATCAAAATAAATACACAAAAGATAGTATTTGAAACATTTTAACCTTATCTCCGAAGTTTATCTTAACTAGATCTGAAATGAAGCAGATTTTAAACAAAAATTAGATTATACATTCTTAGACTTTCCATAAACAAATCAATAGTGTAATCTTTTTCCATATTATTTTCAAATAACAGTATTATATAGGAACATAAAAAATATCAGTAGTATATACAATATTTATCATTCTACATCTAACACATAATATAGTATTCACAATAACGTAGGAATATATATTACTCTATGCATTTAAGAACCTTTTGTAAATACAGTCGATTGAAACCACAAGAATAACTACAATCAACATGTCGCCTTAATACTATAAAAGAAAATCAATACATTTTTTAACATGCAAACAAGGCATTATATTCTATAAAATCCATATTATTGCAAAATATAATTTAATCAATGCAGAATATATATATAAAACTACTAGAAAAGCTACGCCAACGCTATATTCAGAAGCATGGTATACCGCAGTATTATAATCCATGTAAAGAAATAGATCCTAATATCATATCAAATCGAATCAGAGAAAATTTATCATCATCAAAACCTTGTATGTTCTCAAGATTCGGTTCAGTAGAAATTGGATGTGTAATCAACTATTTAGGTATCTTTCATCAAAAAAGAGATATTATAAGATACATAAAGGGAGAGGCATTCCCTTGGTGGTGGAAAAAGGAAACGATACATACTATGAAAAATAATGCCGGATTCTTTTCTGCAACTCCCGATCAACTAAAGCGATTCTCAGAGATGATGATTGAAGATATGCCACTGATAGACATACTTGCTTCTTGGAGATATGAAGAACAATATTTCTCTAATGAATTACAAAATGCATACAAAATTGATTTCGAGCCTTTCAATCCTTTTTGGAGCAATATACCGTGGACAGTCGCTTTGGAGAATCAGAAAGTATTAGTGGTACATCCTTTTGCTGAAACTATACAAAAACAATATCTCCGAAAGGAATTCATACACAAAGATTCTAGAATCTTACCTGACTTTGATTTACAAACAATTAAGGCTGTTCAAACAATCGGAAATCGTATAGATAGTAGATTCAAGACATGGTTCGATGCCCTTGAATTTATGAAAAACGAAATAGATAAAAGAGAGTATGATATATGCCTCATAGGTTGTGGAGCATACGGATTTCCACTAGCTGCACATATTAAGCGATCAGGAAAAAAAGCTATACATATGGGAGGTAGTCTACAGCTACTTTTCGGGATAAAAGGTGCCAGATGGGAAGACAGCAATTATAATGAAACTTATAACTATGCACAATTAATGAACGAATATTGGGTAAGACCCTCTGAAACCGAAACTCCTCAAAAAGCCCAACAAATCGAAGCTGGATGCTATTGGTAACAAAATTACGTTCAATCGAGAAAATAGATGAAAGAACTACAAGTAATATATGATTCTCAAATATTTGATGCCCAGACATTCGGAGGTATCTCACGATATTTCTGTGAAATAATTCCCAGAATGAATATCACATTCGACATATCGGTACGATATTCTGAAAATATCTATTTGAAAGAATCTAAACTGTGCAAGCATCGCCTGCCTATTCCAAGGTGGATATTCAATAAATACAAAAATAAACTTCTCGGAAAGAATAGAAAATTCTCTGAGCACATGCTTAGATCATCTTCAACATATTTGCTGCATGCAACTTACTATGAACCATATTTCCAAGAGTGGCTAGGAAATAACCCTTACGTCATTACCGTACATGACATGATCTATGAGAAATTGCCCGAATTCTTTTCAAAAGAAGATAGGGAGTTAATCTTTGAACAAAAGAAAAAAGTTGTTACGCAGGCTGATAGAGTTATTGCAATAAGCCAAAACACTAAGAAAGATATAATAGAATTACTACATATTGCACCAGAAAAGATTGACGTCATTTATCACGGAACCAATATACAGAAACCTACTCAAAAAATTCTTGTTACACTTCCAAAAAGATTTATCTTATATGTTGGTACCAGATATTCCTACAAAAATTTCACTCGGTTTGCTAAAGCCTTTTCACTATTATCATCAAAAGATAAAGACTTATATGCAATATGTACTGGTAACCCCTTCTCTATGAATGAAATAAAAATATTTGAATCACTAAACATCTCCCCCAAATTTATACATATTCAGGCCTCTGATGCTATGCTATATACACTCTACAATCAGGCAGAAGCTTTTGTATTCCCATCACTTTATGAGGGTTTCGGAATTCCTATTTTGGAAGCTTACGCTTGCCTTTGTCCAGCTATCATTAGTAATACCAGCTGCTTCCCTGAAATAGCAGCAGATGCAGCTGCATATTTTAATCCATATTCTGAAATAGAAATAGCAGATACCATTGCAAGTGTCATATACAATCCCACTCTACGCACAGATCTTATTCATAAAGGTTCAGAACAAATTAAATTATATTCTTGGGAAAAAGCTGCTCTCCAAACAGAACAAGTATATTTCAAGGCCTTGGAAAACAAAAAACAAATAAGGAAATAATAGGTATGAGAAAGCCGGTACTTAGTATTATTACAGTCAATTTAAACAACAATTTGGGACTACAAAAAACATTACGTAGTATTCAATCGCAATCATATACAGATTATGAGCATATCATCATAGATGCTAATTCTACAGACGGAAGTCTAGAAACTATTATCAAGTACACTACAGAAACCTCTCATTTATCTTACTGGATATCTGAACCAGACAAAGGGATCTATGATGGCATGAATAAAGGAATTGCACACGCCAAAGGAGAATATATATTCTTTCTAAATTCTGGAGATTTCCTATTTGATGACCATGTTTTGGACGCTATTCCTTTTGACGAAACTCAATATATCTGCGGAAACCTGAGAATTTTGTATTCCAATACAGAATATGAAGATATAATTCCTCCTGAAGAAGTAGATGGATTATTTTTATTAAAAAGTTTTTTACCACATCCTGCCTCTTTTATCCACCACTCATTGTTCAAAAATCAAACTTACAGGACAGATTATAGAATCATATCAGACTGGATACACATGGTAGACAATATCGTATTAAAGGGATGCAGTTATAAGCATATCAACATCCTAGTATCCAACTTTGATAGTACTGGACTTAGCTCTTCTAATGGAGCCATTGGGCTAACAGAACGTAATAAATGGATTAAGAAGAATATCCCCACTCGTATCTACTCCTCTCTAATGGAACTTGACAATCTCAAAAATTCTATTTTAGGAAGTGTTATTCCAGTAGTTAGTCAAAAACGCCACCGCACACAAAAACGAATGAGAAAAGTCATTCTACTATTATCTAAACTCTTAAAATAATATCAGATTCTACAAGATTTCTCATTGAATAACTTCATAAAATCGGCTCATGACACTCTGAACTTCAAATATATTAGCTCGTAGCAAACTTTTCTTATGATATTCAGTTCTCAATGTTTCATCAGTAATATATTTTTTTAGAGCTACATATATGGACAAATCATTCTGTTCTGTGATAACTCCATATTCTCCACCCTCAAGTAACTCTAAAGCACCCGCTGTATTAGTTGCAACAATTGGAATTCCTAATACCAAGGCTTCACAGATTACTAAAGAAAACCCCTCAGAAACTGAAGTACTGATAAATATATCAGATTCTTTCAAATAGGGGTATGGATTTGCTTGAAACCCTAGAAAATGGACCTCATTTTCAACATTAAGTTCATGCACTAAACGCTTTAATTCCGCTTCTTTCTCTCCACGTCCTATAATCTGAATGCAAAAAGATATCCCATCCTTCTTTAACATCTCGGCTACCCGTATCAACCGATCGAACCCTTTCACCTCAAGCAAACTTCCTATAGCTGTTATAGTAAACACTGATTTCGTAATAATACCACCTACAGAAGCTTTCTTATATATATCTGATTTATTTATAACATTATAAAGACAGCACTTAGGGACATCTATATCATATAATTTAGAAAAATTCTCCATAGCTATCTGAGATACGAAAACCAGCTGATCCATCTTCTGATAGCATCTCTTTTCATCCTCTTCATGATTACGATAAGCATTATGTGACGAATGATATTTAAGCATATCTACATGAATCCATGAGATATTCCTTTTTCCTCTATCTATAATTATATTATGCCAGAATGCAGCACTACCTTCCAAATATGATATGATAACATCGTAATGTTTTTTCAGCCTACATTTTATGAGAAAAGAAAAAGGCCACAACTTATTATATTTTATATAGCGTTTCCACGCTTTCCGAAAAAAGAAACTCCTCTCATTCTTAAACAAATATATCGTATGGACTTGCGCTGGTATTGCATCAAGATAAACACCCCGATGGTACATCAAACAAAGCGTCACTTTATATTTTGTGTAATCAAATTCCCGAAGAAGATTAATTAATGCCCTTTCAGCACCACCACCTTCCAAATCCGGCATTAAGAATAGAATCTTTTTCATTACAAACAGAACATTAAGAAAATTATTTCATTTTAGAGCAACAATGTTAGAGAAAATATTTTAGATGACAAAGAGCATCAGTAAAAATATTATCTAAGTTTCCCATAAATAGTTTGCTTATTACAAGAAAATTTGCGAATATTGCATACAATAAAAAAACGATGAACGATAATATACTTTTCATATTCAATATATTTCCTGGTGTTGGAGGATTAGAAAGCGTTTCAAACAACATCATAGATTATATAAGTAAGGATTTTACTATCTATACATTATCCATGTGTATAATGCCCAATATCCCAGCATCACCTAATATTGCAGAAACATTCTGCTGTCAGTCTGACAATGAAGAAGAGAATATTCGATTTTTCAATAAAATCGTTGAAGAAAAAAAAATTACTCATATTATCAACCAGGGCATATATCCCCATATAACAAATATCATTTTTAATCCAAACAGAAAGAAAGAAGTCAAGATAATCTCAGTTCTACATGGAATGCCCAAATATGAGAAATCACAATATTGGCAATTACCACACATACTTAAAGCTAGCAAATGGAAACAGATTGAAAGAAAAACCTTATCTTATTTCGGACTAAACAACAGATATAAACGATATATCAATTCTTTTTCCGATTCATATCGTAAGGCATGTATAAAAGGTAATAAAGTCATTGTTTTGTGTAATGAATATATCACTCCTTTTGCTGAAAAATACCACTTAACGAAATATAAAGACAAAATCATTGCTATTGAAAACCCTTTATCTGTATCCTTTTCTGAGCAAAAACCTATTGAATGGTCTCAAAAAGAAAATCAAGTCATTTTCGTAGGCCGTTTATCCAAAGAAAAACAGGTAAATATTATTCTTGATGTATGGAAAAGAATTGAGAAAGAAACAAATTGGAACTTAACAATCGTTGGCGATGGTACTATTCGCAAAGAATTGGAGCAAATGGTTGTAGACAAACAAATACAAAGAATAACTTTTACCGGACAAGTCGATCATCCGGAAAAATACTATAAATCAGCAAAAATAATTCTCTTAACTTCAAGCTTTGAAGGATTTCCAATGTGTTTAATTGAGGCATTACGATTCGGGGTCGTACCATTAACATTTGAAATAAGTGAAGGAGTTCGCTCCATAGTATCCTGCTCAGGAGGTATGACCGTAACAGATAACAATCTTCAAGAAATGTCTTCCAAATTAATAGAATTAATAAATAATGAAAACCTATTTTCATTAAGCGAAATGGCTAGAATAAAATCTAATCAATACACGTTAAATAGAATAGGTGAACAATGGAGTAACTTATTAAAAGATAAAATTTAAATGAGAAGAGCACTTATCCGAAAATATAAGAGGTTCAAAAAATGGGCCATTCCTGAATTAAAACGGCGTTTCAGCAGTACGCAAGAAATACCCTATAAAGACACTCCTATTGTAATAAATAATTTCAATCGCATAGATACACTATTAATATTAATCAAAGGACTGGAAACAAGAGGATATAATAACATTTATATCATCGACAATGATTCTACCTATCCTCCATTATTGGAATACTACAAGAAATGCCCCTATCCAGTATATATGCTAAACAAGAATATTGGACATCTTTCCATATGGGAAACTGGAATTTATAAACAATTCACAGATTCATATTTTGCATATACTGATTCTGATCTGGAAATTCACCCAGACTGTCCGGATGATTTCATCGAAAAATTCATTCTTTTACTCAAAAAGTATCCTAAAGCATTAAAAGTGGGCTTTTCTATTTGCATTAATGATTTACCAGATTGTTATAGTTTAAAAAAGCAAGTACAAGATTGGGAGAATCAATATTGGCAAATAGAAATAGAACCTAATGTGTTTAAAGCACCTATTGACACAACTTTCGCTGTATATAAGCCTTATTTCAAAGGAGAATTTATTGATATTCAACAGTTATATTTACGTACAGGATTTCCATATTCTGTTAGGCATTTACCTTGGTATGTGGATAATAATAATTTAACAGAAGAAGAACAATATTATGTTAGTCATCTAAAAACGATCACTCACTGGTCTGAACAAAACAGAAAGGAAAAAGAAACACTCATGTAATGCTTTCTTTCTATATAACTATCAGTATTTAATAAAGGTACTCCAAAAAGGATAGTAATCTTTATGACACCAAGCATGACATCCAAAAGGCAGCTGGTTACCATTATAGCAATAAGCCCATTTAGGATTCTCTTCCATAGCAAACTGTAAAGCCTCTTTAAAACAAGGTTTCTTTAAATGGAAATTCCGGTCTGTAAGTTCATACAATAATAACACATCTTCTGGATAAAATGGCGCATCATCATCCAGCAGTTTGCTAATTTTAGTTTTATAATGAGTTGTTATTTCCAGCATTTTACTAATTCGCCGCAACGAAAATCCACCATTGCCAACCTGATAGGCATAATATTTATCGGTCTTAAATGTTTTTTCATCAAATAATCTACAAAAAAGTCGTTGACAATACAAACGATATCGTCCTATGACACTAAGATGCCGTTTTTTCCAAGGTAACCATGGAGCTCCGATATAATCATATCCTTTATTAGCCCAATTCAACAGCTCATCCTTAAACACATAAGCATCCAATTGATAAATCAACATATATGTATAATGCTGAAAAGATCGATAAAACTCCTCTGACAATACAAGCTTATTATATGCTCGCAAGCTAACAAAATGCTTATCTGGGAAGGCTTCAATATGAGTTAGACCATAAAAATTTATAATATCATCTAGATCTAAGCTTTCTGGCTTTATGACAACAATAGAATAGCTAGACAAAAGTTTTAAACATTGTTCCAAAGATATCCTTTCAGAGTTTGATAAGGATGGCAAATAGATAGGAATTACAACAGCTATATCTTTCTTATTCATAACAATCACTTTCCAATTTCTTCAATAGCTTTCCTAAGACGTCCAATTATTAGAGTCCAATTATAATTTTCTGCTACATATTTTTTTCCTTTTTGTCCCATCTCTTTTCTAACATCTGAAAAGTGATCTATTTTGTATAGCTGTTTGCGAAATCCTGCATTTGTAGTATAGTAAAGTGAAGCAAAATTACTTTTATAACAGTGCTCTTTCAACACAGCACAACATCCATTTACCAAAACAGGTTTTTCTTCATTCATTGCTTCCAGAAGAATCAATGATAAACTTTCTCCATTAGAAGGATTCACTACAGCCTTAGCATGCCTTATAATAGTTATTTTCTCCTCATCGCTAACATAGCCTGTATAAATAATATCAGGATGGTTTATCTTATCTATAGTAACTCCCCCTACCAAGACTAATTTTAGAGGAGATTCCTTATATTTTTTCTTATAATCTAAGAAATAGGGTAACAAACGATAGAGCTTTACACGTGTAATCCTACCAACATACAACAAATAGTCATCAGGCAAACCATATTTCGTCTTTGTCGTATTCCAATCTACCGCTTCAGGAGTTTCAATGCCTACACTGATAATACCATGTTTTCCTAATGCTTTACCAAAGATTCGTTCGCCAAGCTTCTGTTCTTCTCCTGTATTGAAACCTACATAAGCAATCTTTGATATGGCGGTCGTCAGCAACGAACGAAATGAAATACCCACATAATGCATTGTTGGAATAGCAATTGTTTTATCACCCGCATAAATGGCAGTATAATAAAAAGTTGGATAATCCAATGACATTGCAATGAACGCCTTATACTCATCACGATATTTTTTTACAAACAGTTGTAAACCAGAAGAATAAAAAATAGACGCATTCATAGCCTGAATTTCGTCTTTCTGCTTATATTCCCATAATGGATGCAAATAAGACAATGGAGCTAATAAGCGGATTCTATATAAAAAGCGTCTCCACTTTCTTGCAGGTTTAGCCGCTTTAGCATACCTCTTTTCATTTTCCGGATGAATCGGATCTGCCTTGAAACGCCGAATTAAGACTCCGTTCCAGTATTCATTTCCTTCCTCATACTCATTCTTACCAGTTTCTGCATTTCTGACACATGTAGTTAGAACCTCTACATCATACTCAGATGTCAGACGTTCTGCCAACATCTGACAATGATATTCAGCCCCACCATTGATATCTTTTCCATAGCGGACAACAACAAAAGCAACTTTCTCTTTATTTTCCTGCATACCTTATATCGCCTCTATCGCCTTCTTCAATCGGTCCATTATTATCTTCCAATTATAGTTTGCTGCCACATACTCCCGACCTTTTCTCCCCATCTCAACACGTAGTTCATCAGAGCTTTCTATTCGATTCAGTTTAGATATAAAATCTCTCTTTCCTTTATAATAGAAAGCAGCTCCATCACTCTTTATACAATGTTCCTTCAATACAGCACACTTACCATTCACAAGCATTGCTTTACCTCTGCTCATTCCTTCCAATAAAATCAAAGATAGGCTTTCAAATTTTGATGGATTAACAAAAACTTTAGCATGCTGAATAATTGCATATTTCTCTGTTTCGCTCACAAATCCGGTATAAAAAATATCGGGATGTCTAAAAGTCTCTGAAAAGAGTCCACCTACAAGTACTAACTTCAAACTAGAACCTGAATACTTCTTTTTGTAATCCAAATAATATTGAATAATATGATCCAATTTCCCTTTATCAATTCGTCCTACAAACAAAAGATACTCTTCTGGTAAATTATACTTCTCTTTAGTTACTTTCCAATCTGCATCTACTGAATCCTCAATTCCTACGCTAATAATACCATGAGGTGACATTCGGTTTCCAAATATATTCTTAGCTAACTGTTCTTCGGCTGTAGTGTTAAAACCTACATAAGCCACCCTCGTAAAAACATCAGTCTGAATGGAACGAAAAGTGGAACCTTCATAATGCATAGTGGGAATTAGAATAGCCTTTTCAGCAGCATATAAAGCTGCATAATATACAGGAGGATAAACCATTGTTATGGGAATAATGGCTTTATACTTTCCCTTATAATTCTGAACATACGAAACCAAAGTAGGAGAATAAAGCGGATGGCTCTGCATATATTTATGTTCAACTTCTGCATTATAAGTCCATTTAGGATGTATAGAAGCCACAAATTTCAATAATCCCAGTTGATAAAGATGCTTTCGTAGCCGTCTTGACACTTTTGCATTACGTTCATATTCTTTGTAAAGTTCCGGCTGGATTGGAGCTACCGGAAAACGACGGACAAGAATATCATCAATCCATTCTTCTCCTTCCGGTAACTCATTTGTCCCTTTCACATAATCTTTAACACAAGTCGTCAGGATTTCTACATCATAATGAGTCACGAGCCTCTCAGCTAACATTCTACAATGCTGTTCAGCACCACCATTCATATTTTGACCATATCGAATGACAACAAAAGCAACTTTATCTTTCATAATAGCTGAACCTTTCGTCCTTCTTTCACGATTCCATTTTCACACCAAACTATCCTCTCTGCAATAACCTGCCTCAATACCTGTTCGTGATATTCCAAATTCTCTCGTGAAGCAAATTTATGATAAAGATGGAATTGCACTCCACCCATCTTCAATTGCTTCTTTTGAATACCTGCATGGATAAGGCGATAGGAAATTTCCACATCTTCCTGCCCCCACATCTCCAAAGACTCATTATAACCATTGACGCGCAATAAGTCTTCTTTCCAGAAAGCCATATTACAGCCCCGTATTCGCAGCATGCTATTCTTGGCATAACGATTTGCCAAATACAAACGTAAAGTGTGTGAACGAAAAGCGTTCAACAAAAAGCTAAGGTCTTGTTTAAAAAGTGCAGGATGAGTTTCCACTCCTCTAAGTAACCGGGCAGTAGCCATTCTTCCTAAAAGTACACGACTCCCACACACAAAGTAACCTTTTTCCGCCAATTCCAGATGGTCCGCAATAAAGTGCTTATCCAAGAGGATATCACCATCAATCTGGATAATATAATCCCCCTTCGCCCTTTCAATAGAGCGATTACGGATGGCAGAAAGACGGAAACCTTTGTCCTCGTGCCATACATGCACAATAGGAATATCGGTCTTTGTCCGCATCTTATCAATCAGCTGCTTGGTGTCGTCACGTGAGCCATCATCTGCAATCAGAATCTCACAAGGCTTCACGGTCTGAGCAAAAGCGCTGTACAGACATAGGGACAAGGCCTCTTTCCAATTATATGTAGATATCATTAATGAGACTAACATGTATCAATTCTTTAATTCAACTTCATTTTTTCTGATCTTCCGGCCAATTATAATCTAATTCAGCCTCACGTTGTAGCGCTGCCCTGATAATCTCACTTGTACTCTCTATTATTTTCTTCTTAATGCCTGTAGTGCTTACATCGGGAGTATAAGGAAAATACACCACTTCCTTACCGGGCTGTTGCTTCATCCACTCAAGCCCCTCCAGATACTTATTTATCCAATCATCCCCTATAGTTACTATATCAATATCCTCTCTCTGTAATTGTGCCACTTCAGTAAGCTTCACTTGTTTCACAGCTTTAGTCACACACTTCAAAGACGAAATAATCCGGAAACGTTGTTCAAAGGGAATAATAGGCGGCATTCCCTTGTAATGCTGTATCAACTCATCTGTGCTTACGCCGACTATAAGTTCATCGCCCAATGCCGCCGAACGTTCCAATATGTTCAGATGACCGATATGAAACAGGTCAAAACTACCGGATGTGAATACTCTGATTTTCTTTCTTTCCATGCTATATAGATTTATCGGTATTCTATTTCTTTAATTCTCATTGCCAGATCATCCAGATCCTCTTCACTTTGAACCCCCAAATGGGAAACCCTGAAATAACAAGGAGTACCACCCGGCATAATGAATATGTCTTGCTTCAACAATTCATTAAAGAGAATATCTCCATTCTGGCGAACAAAGAACCCCGTAATGCAATTGGATGGCACTTCCGCCGGAATCTCCCAACCATTCTGCCTGCACAGCTCACGAAAATACAGCGCTTTAGCACGCACGGAAGCAATAATTTTGTCAACCCCAAGGACTACATTCTCCTTTAAACGGGCATGCAATTGCATAAACAAACTGGTGGCCGGACTGTAAGGTGTCTGACCGCGTTCCAGATTCTTCAGATTCTCAACAAAATCAAAATAATAAGATTTATGCAAAAAATCAGTCTGCAGGATTCTAGGCGAAAGAAACAGAAACGACAAACCCGGGGCTATATTCAGCCCCTTCTGACTGCTGGTAATACAGATATCGATATTCAACTCTTCCATATCCAAATCATCGGACAAGAAAGAACTAATAGCATCAACAACCAGCGAAACATTATGTTTCCTGCAAATAGCAGAAATTTTCTTTAAATCAAACAGTTGACCGGTAGAGGTTTCATGATGTTGACATAAAAACACATCCGGACGCGAAGCAGCCACAGCATTTTCCAGCTGGGCATAATCAATATCACGAGCAAAAGGAACTTCAAAAACTTCATTCTGAACCTGATAGTACTCGCAGAGACTCTTCCAACGGTAGCCGAATGAACCGCCGGCTATAATAAAAGCTTTCTTTTTCAGGGAAACATAATTGGTAACCACAGCATCCATCGCACCGGTTCCTGAAGCAGTATAGAAGATAACACGCCCGCCTGGACAATGTATCAGTTCCAGCAACATACGCTCTGAATCTTTCACAATTTCAGAAAACAAAGCAGTGCGCATATACGGAAAAGGTTCTCCTGCGATTCGAAGAATCCGCTCTTCTATATTTCCCGGAAAAACATAAGATTTCATATTCCTGCTTTTTAATAGTTCTACATTACTTTTCATCACTTCTTTATCCTTCCGAACGTCTTTATACTCGTATATTTTCTCCAAAGGTTCAACTTCCGTTCTCTCGGAACACCATGACGGCGAATATAATCTTCAGCCGCTTCCAGCATTCGCCTGGCTACATTTCCATCCAGATACGGATCGTAGTTATCAACCACCCATCGTCTTTTCGCAATAGCGTTTTCATCATGCTGCACACTTTCAAAGGCGTCTGTCAATTGGGACGTATCCGTTATGTCAGTCCAGTAAATGTCCTTCGCTATGGTGCGATAAGTAATTACCGGACGTCCCAGAAGCAAGAATTCATATACTGTTGAGGAAGTGTCACTTATCATGACATCGGACATTAACTGATACTTCGTAACATTAAAGCCGTCTTCCCATATAATGTGTTCTTCTTGTTCTGCCAGTTGTTTATATTCATCCACCCACTCTTTTTTAGTCAACGGATGCAACTTCAACAACAGAACGACATCCCTCATCTTTACTAAATGCAGCAAAGCCTCTTTTAATGCAGGAAGAGATGTTAAACTTGGTGAAAAAGTAGGTGCATATAATACAATTTGACTTTTTCCATGCAGTTTCAACAGTTCTTCACGTTCCCGGTCAAAATCATGCCAATGATTTTTTATCCAATCTTGTTTGGGCCAACCGGTCTCCACGACCTCAAAATCTTTATATTCGGCAGCTAATTCCTTAAACTTTTTCGTAAAAAAAGGACCTTGGGTGAAATAGGTATCAAAATAGCGACGAATGACCCAATGATCTTTCTTTTCTGCCGCATAGCCATGAAAAACCTGTATCTTCACACCCGGTAAATAATAGGGAACAATATTGCCCGGCACAAATATAGCTTCCGGAGAAAAATCATAAACCTCCTGCATCGAATAGGTGTAAACGACCTTTCCGTCCAGTGGGAAAACCGGGATCTTCGGAAGATGCACATACCACAAGATATGATTCGTCTCCGACTTTACCGCTTCCTGATATATAGGCAATAATATATCAACAGCATACTTATTTTCACAGAATAAGACAATACGCATACTTCTCTCTATAGCTCCAGTTTATACTTCACTTGATGTTTCTTTGCAAAATAAATCCAGAACTTCTTCCGGTGTGCAAGCACTTTATCAACGCAGTATTGTTCATCAGTATTGCGTGCACGTGCATATTCTCTGGCAAGTAATTCAAAAAAGGCTTTCTGTCCCCATAAACGGGCAAAATTGGCACAGCCCATATCGATACTGATCTTACCGAAGCTCATGCGATTAATATCCACTAACATAAAATGATACTCACCATCTATCTTATCAAACAGAATATTTCCAGGAGAATAATCCCGGTGCATAATATCAGATTCATGCAGACGAGCCGTATAACGGGCAAAGGCTATAACAACATCCCGGCAATCGTTAACATCGGCATTGCCGAATTCATAAAAATTTCTTCGATAGGAAGATTGAAGACTGATAAAATAAGAGTACTTGATCAAGCCCCACTTACATTCTTCGATATAAGCGATAGGAACCGGGGTTTCAAAGCCTCTCTGAAGCAGTATGTTGGGATATGAAAAGGCGCGCCTTCCTTTCGGGGCACGAAAAAAAGAATAAGCAATCCGATTTACCAAAGCCGGAACTCCATAACGTTTTATATTGATCTCCAATCCATCATCCACCGTCATCACTTTGATGAGGTTTCTTCCAGAGTAGATCACCCTCCCCTCACTTTCAAAGATATCAGGAATGCTTTCTACAAATTTCCGCAAATGCTCGTATGCAGGATTTACTATTATTTTCATATTTTACTCTGCCTTCACCTTTTTAGACGGTCCCGTCATTCTAAAATATTTATCCATCATTTACCTTATATTCTCTTCAATCTTCGCAATAATTTCTTCAGGTTTTATCTCTCTCAAGCAGGCATAATCGCCACGCCAGCAAGGCTTCTGCCCGTAAACCGAACATGGACGGCAGGATAAGTCAAGTTGCACCGTATTGGCCGGCAACTGTTTCCAGCCCATGAATCCGGCATAAGGATGCGTAGCACCCCATACAGAAACAACAGGCACATTGACCAGAGATGCCAAATGCATATTAGCGGAGTCCATGGAAAGAATCACATCCAAATGACTCATCAGATTCAATTCCGTATCCATTTTCAGCTTACCAATCAACGATAGGACGGAAGGATACTTAGCGGTCCAGCGGTCGAATACCTCCTTTTCACTCTTCCCTCCACCCAAAAGGAAAACTTTCACATCCGGCATTGCAGCAAAATAGGCAACAACCCGTTCCTGCTGTTCTATCGGATAAATCTTACCTTTGTGTTTAGCAAAAGGAGCAATACCTATCCATTTATTATTCTCTTTCGGTCCTACCACCGGTTCTATTTGCGAGAAGTCACCTTTCCCCTCTCCGTAGATGGAAGTGAACTTCAATTGAACCGGAAGCCCCAGCTTTTCCAGTACATCAGCATAGCGCCGGAAAGAACTTTCCTGCTTTTCAAAAACCTTATGATGACGACGAACCAGTTTCTTCTTACCTGCCCGCCCCTTGCATATTGCAGCTACAGGCACGCCATCCAACCGAAAACGCCATCGTAAGTATTTCGCGCGAAGTATATCATGAAAATCGGCCACATAATCAAAATGTAGCCCTTTTAGTTCTGCATACAGACTGTTTAATCCTCGTAATCCTTTATGTTTCCCCGACAAATCGGCACCGTAAAAGCTTACATTCTCCGGCAACTTCAGAAAAAGAGGTTGCAATGCAGTACGACTCAGCACTATGATTTCATGCTGAGGATATTCGGCTGCCAGCGAATGCACTACCGGAACCGTCATGGCTACATCGCCAAGCGCAGAGAAACGGATAATGAGGATACGTGCCATTCGTTATCTTTTTGCATAAAGCACCGGATTCAAGGCCGGGTCATTATACATCTTCATCTGTTTATATACTTTCATATATTTTTTTCCGGATTCAATATCAGCCAGCAATTGGTCAATGGCCGACGAAAGATCTTTCTTTTGTTCCAGAAGGATATCCAGTTTAGCCTTGCATTGAGCATGATGTTCGGGAGTAGTATCCGTACGTTCCACCTCCTTTTGCATGTGATAGATCTTTAATGCAAGAATAGAAAGACGGTCTATCGCCCATGCGGGACTTTCCGTATTAATGGTAGCCTCCGCCATCGGTTTCACATCTTTATATTTATCCAGGAAATAGCTATCGATCAGTTCCACCAAGTCTGTTCTATCCTGATTAGACTTGTCTATTCTTCGTTTCAAAGTTAATGCCGCATTCGGTTCAATCTGCGGATCACGTATAATATCTTCAAAATGCCATTGTACGGCATCAATCCAATTCTTCAAATATAGATAATACTCAATCGTCTTCAACTCGTAAGGATTGTTCATTGGCGCATCCACGCTATCCGTTACATGATAATCCGCGACTGACTTCTCAAAAATGCTGTTGCAAAGGTTACTAAATGCCATAATCTTAACGAACTTTACAGTTATACAATAATACAAAGTTATGCAATATTTCCCACACAAGCAACCGTTCCCCACTTTTTATTCCCATCTTGCTCCAAAAGCAAAATATCCTCTTCCTTATTTATTTCATATTTTTACTACCCCATAACACCTTCAATAAGATAAGATCAAAGGATTCGTATGAAGAATACGTTAACAAATCAAAGCAACTTTCATAAGAAAATAGAAACCAGCTATACTTTATTACTATAACATGACCCCATACATATAATTAATTTCTAAATTTGCCTGTATTCAAAAAAACAGAATTCCATGAAAGTTATTGTTGACAATAAAATACCTTTTATAAAGGAAGCTATCGGGAAAATAGCCGACGAAGTAATATATGTCCCCGGAAAAGACTTCACCCCTGCTTTAGTGAAAGATGCAGATGCACTAATAATCCGCACACGCACTCAATGCAACCGCGAATTACTACAAGGAAGCCGGGTACAATTCATTGCTACAGCCACAATCGGCTTCGATCATATAGATACGGAGTATTGCCACGAAGCGGGCATAACCTGGACTAATGCACCGGGATGCAACTCCGCTTCCGTAGCACAGTACTTGCAATCCACACTCTTATTAATAAATCTCCTGAAAGGAAAAAACTTATCAGAAATGACCATTGGCATTGTCGGAGTAGGCAACGTAGGCATCAAAGTGGCTAAAGTGGCTCGCGAATTAGGCATGCGGGTGTTGCTGAACGACTTGCCACGAGAAGAAAAAGAAGGAAGTACTAACTTCTGCTCTTTACAGTTTCTTGCCGAAGAATGTGATGTTATCACTTTCCACGTACCTTTATATAAGGAAGGGAAATATAAAACTTTCCATCTGGCCGATGAAGTATTCTTCCGTTCCCTCAAACGTTCTCCCATCATCATCAATACTTCCCGCGGAGAAGTAATAGAAACAGCAGCTTTATTGAAAGCTCTCGAAAACGGCCTGATTTCCGATGCCGTCATTGACGTATGGGAAAACGAACCCGACATTAATCTCTCCTTATTATATAAGGTATTCATCGGCACCCCGCATATCGCCGGATACTCGGCAGACGGAAAAGCAAATGCTACGCGAATGTCTCTGGACTCCCTGTACCGACACTTCGGCATACAAGCTGACTATCACATTGCTCCACCCGAACCGGAAAATCCGATCATCATAGCATCTACCCCTACAGAAGCCTATTTAAAAATGTATGATCCGCGGAAAGACTGCGAAGCGTTGAGAGCTCATCCCGAACTATTTGAAAAGTTAAGAGGAGATTATCCGCTACGGAGAGAAAAGACAGCATTCTCCGTAATAACTCCGTAGCTTAGCCTTCGGATTCAAGCAACTTTTCTATCACTTTGGGATAAGTGTCATATTCCAGCGCATGAATACGATGCGCCAGATCATCAGGAGTATCTTCCGGCAACACCGGGCATTTCACCTGGCAAATAATGGCACCCTCATCATAATGTTCATTCGTATAATGAATAGTAATGCCACTTTCCTTCTCGCCGGCAGCAATCACAGCTTCGTGCACGCGATCGCCATACATGCCCTTTCCGCCGAACTTCGGCAACAACGAAGGATGTATATTTATCATTTTATTAGGATAAGCATGCAAAATAAGATCCGGCACGCGCGCCAGAAAACCGGCCAGCACTACAAAATCAATATCATGCTCCCGCAACACCGATAAAATCGCCTCTCCATTCTCCCAGTCACTCTTCGGAAAATAGAAACAAGGCACTTCCAGCCCGCGTGAACGCTCTAAAACAAACGCATTCTGACGGTTAGTTAAAACCAAAGCCACACAAGCCGAACTTTTTTCCCGGAAATAACGGATGATATTTTCGGCATTTGTGCCGCTTCCCGATGCTAATACTGCGATTTTTTTCCTCATATTTCTTCCTTTTAGTGCACAAAACCGTGAAAAATGTGCAAAACATTGCATTTAATTCCCTAAATATTTGCGAGTGACGATAAATATTTATTCCTTTGCCCCGCAAATTTAAAGAAATAAAACTAATTATTAATTAAAAACTTAAAGTTATGTCTGAAATTGCATCAAGAGTGAAAGCGATTATCGTCGACAAATTAGGCGTTGAAGAATCAGAAGTTACTAACGAAGCTAGCTTCACTAACGATTTAGGAGCTGATTCTCTTGACACTGTAGAACTTATCATGGAATTCGAAAAGGAATTCGGTATCTCTATTCCGGATGACCAAGCTGAAAAGATTGGTACTGTAGGCGACGCCGTTTCTTACATCGAAGAACACGCTAAGTAATCCTATCCATCAATTTAATATGGAATTAAAAAGAGTTGTAGTAACAGGTCTCGGCGCCATTACCCCTATTGGCAACAATGTTTCTGATTTTTGGGAAAACCTTGTGAATGGGGTTAGTGGAGCAGGACCTATTACTCATTTCGATGCTTCCCTTTTCAAGACCCAATTTGCCTGCGAAGTGAAAAACTTCGAAGCTACCAAATATATCGACCGCAAAGAAGCCCGTAAGATGGACTTGTATACACAATATGCCATCGCCGTCGCAAAAGAAGCGGTCACTGATTCCGGTCTTGACATCGAAAATGAGGATTTAAACAGAATTGGTGTCATCTTTGGCGCCGGTATCGGTGGTATCCGTACATTCGAGGAAGAGGTAGGTAACTATGCCTTGACCGGCAAAGAAAACGGTCCTAAGTTCAATCCGTTCTTCATCCCCAAGATGATCTCGGATATTGCTGCCGGACAGATTTCTATTATGTATGGTTTTCACGGTCCCAACTATGCAACTTGTTCTGCATGCGCTACTTCCACGAACGCTATTGCTGACGCCTTCAACCTGATCCGTCTGGGTAAGGCTAACGTTATTGTGAGTGGTGGTTCGGAAGCTGCAATCACCGTTGGCGGTGTAGGCGGTTTCAATGCTATGCATGCATTATCAACACGCAATGAATCTCCTACAACTGCATCTCGTCCGTTCAGCGCAAGCCGTGACGGTTTCGTGATGGGTGAAGGTGGCGGTTGTCTGGTTCTTGAAGAGCTGGAACACGCCAAAGCACGTGGTGCTAAGATTTATGCAGAAGTTGCCGGTGTAGGAATGTCTGCCGACGCTCACCATCTAACCGCTTCTCATCCGGAAGGACTTGGAGCCAAGTTAGTGATGAGAAATGCGTTGGAAGATGCCGAGATGAGCCCCGAGGAAGTAGATTATATCAATGTACACGGTACTTCTACTCCTGTAGGTGATATATCGGAAGCTAAAGCTATTAAAGAAGTATTTGGTCAACATGCATTTGAATTGAACATCAGTTCAACAAAATCCATGACTGGTCACTTGCTGGGCGCCGCCGGTGCGGTAGAGGCCATCGCAAGTATTCTTGCGATCAAGAATGGCATCGTACCTCCGACTATCAACCACGAAGAGGGTGATAACGACGAAAACATCGACTATGACCTTAACCTTACGTTCAACAAAGCTCAAAAACGCGAAGTGAACGTAGCTCTGTCCAATACATTTGGATTTGGCGGTCATAATGCATGTGTTATTTTCAAGAAATACGCAGAATAATCAGTCGTGTTACGTAATCAAATAGACAAAATAAGGCTCTTATTCCGTAAGGACAAAGAGTCTTATTTTTGTTTTTATAAGATTCTGGGGTTCTATCCCCGCAACATTCAGCTCTACCAGCAGGCTTTGTTGCACAAATCCACCTCCATCCGCTCAGAAAAGGGACGCCCTTTGAATAATGAACGACTGGAGTTCCTGGGTGACGCCATTCTTGACGCCATCGTGGGAGATATTGTCTATAAGCATTTCGAAGGCCGTCGCGAAGGTTTTCTCACAAATACACGTTCCAAAATCGTGCAACGGGAAACTCTGAATAAGTTGGCAGTAGAAATAGGCCTGGACAAGCTGGTAAAATATTCCACCCGTTCTTCCTCGCACAATAGTTATATGTACGGAAATGCTTTCGAAGCATTTATCGGTGCCATCTATTTGGATCAGGGCTACGAGCGCTGCAAGCGGTTCATGGAAGAAAAGATATTCAAGAATTACATTGACCTCGACAAGATGTCGCGCAAAGAGGTCAACTTCAAATCAAAGCTGATTGAATGGAGCCAAAAAAGCAAAGTTGAGGTTTCATTTGAACTTATCGAGCAATTCCTTGATGAAGATTATAACCCCATGTTTCATACCGAAATCCGCATAGAAGGTATTTCGGCCGGAAAAGGAACCGGATACTCTAAAAAGGAGTCTCAGCAGAATGCCGCACAAGCTGCCCTGAAGAAAATAAAGAATGATGCTTCATTCAAAGAACAAATAGAAGCCACAAAAGCGCAGAATCATTTGCCTGAGAATACAGAAGAAACAGATGAACTCACAGAGGGGACTCTGATTGAAGAAAATCTTGAAACGATTCTGCCTGTAGAAAATCCTGAGACGGACGAATGTAAGGGCGAATAGCCTTCGCCCACATCATTATCAGCCAAAACAAATTCCCATCCGGCGTCCTTGAACAACCAGATCATTATCCTCCGTTACCAATTTCAACTTTCCGGCAATTTCCTCCAGTGGTGCAGAAGAAATCTCATCCCCTTTCAACGTAATCATCCGGCCAAACTGTTCTGTTGCAATCAGTTCCGTAGCATGCCCACCCATGCGGGTAGACAGATTCCGGTCGAAAGGCGTGGGCGAACCTCCCCGCTGGATATAGCCAAGCACAGTCTCGCGGGTTTCAATGCCAGTCTCATACTCTATCTCCTGGGCAATGTATTCAGCGGCACGTTTCCGGCCATCCGTCTGTATGCCTTCGGCAACCACCACGATGGAATAAGGTTTTCCTTTCTTCAGTCGGTTCAGAATAGTCTCACCAATATTATGGATATTATAAGGAATTTCGGGTATCAAGATAACATCACCGCCACCTGCCATACCTGAATACAGTGCAATCCAACCAGCCTTATGCCCCATTACCTCGATCACCATCACCCGTTTGTGCGAGCTGGCAGTAGAGTGCAGGCGGTCAATGGCATCCGTAGCAATACTTACAGCCGAATCAAATCCGAAGGAGAAATCTGTTCCCCAGATATCATTGTCGATAGTCTTAGGCACAGACACGATGTTCAATCCCATGGCAGCCAGTTTGGCAGCAGTCTTCTGCGTACCGTTACCACCGATACAAACCACACAATCCAATCCTAATTCCTTGATATTCTGTTCTATCAATGCCGGTTTATTGACATCGGATATCACACCGTTCTTCTTGAAAGGTTTCTCGCGGGAAGTGCCGAGCATTGTGCCGCCCTGATTCAACAAACCGGACAAAGATTTATCAGTAAACGACTCCACATCCTTGGTAAGCAACCCCTGAAAGCCACTATGAATGCCCACAACTTCCATCCCGTAATGATTGATTGCAGTTTTGCACACTCCACGAATGGTGGCATTGATGCCGGGACAATCGCCCCCCGAAGTCAAAATACCGATTCTCATGACACTTTTGTTTGAATTATTGTTCTTTAGGTCCGTAAAGATAGAAAAAAAAGAGAAAAAAGATAGAGAAGCCGATAAATAAGATTATTTTTGCGCAACAAAATAGTTTTAACTAAGAGAGATGAATATCACAACATTGCTGGATAAGGTGTATTTTGCCCCTCGCCTGAAAAAAATCGACTTCTATGCTAACCGCGCAGGAGAACTTCAACACCGAGTTCTTGACCGCTTAGTGCGCATGGCAGAAAATACAGAATGGGGAAAGAAATATGATTATAAAAGCATTCATACTTATGAAGACTTTAGAAACAGACTACCCATACAGACTTACGAAGAGGTAAAGCCGTATGTGGAACGACTGCGTGCAGGAGAACAAAACCTGCTTTGGCCTTCGGAGATACGCTGGTTTGCCAAGTCCTCGGGCACAACGAACGATAAAAGTAAATTCCTGCCCGTCAGCAAAGAAGCATTGAATGACACACATTATCAAGGCGGTAAAGATGCGGTTGCCCTCTATCTGGGTCAGAATCCTGACAGCCGCTTTTTCTCCGGACAAGGTTTGATTTTAGGTGGAAGCCACAGCCCCAACCTCAACTCCAGGCACGGGCTTGTAGGCGATCTTTCTGCTATCCTGATACAAAATATACATCCGTTAGTGAACTGCGTCCGTGTTCCGAGCAAGAAAATTGCTCTTATGAGCGACTTTGAAAAGAAGATAGAAGCAATCGCCAACAGTGCCGTATCAAAAGATGTAACGAGCCTTTCGGGCGTTCCTTCATGGATGTTAGTACTCATTAAGCGTATCCTTGAAAAGACCGGTAAACAATCGCTCGAAGAAATATGGCCCAATCTGGAAGTCTTCTTCCATGGTGGTGTTGCTTTCACCCCTTATCGTGAACAATATAAAGAAGTGATCCGATCACCCAAAATGCATTATGTAGAAACTTACAATGCCTCCGAAGGGTATTTCGGTACGCAAAACGATCCGAATGATCCGTCCATGCTGTTGATGATCGACTACGGTATATTCTATGAGTTCATCCCATTGGAAGATGTAGGTAAAGAGAATCCCCGCATCTACTGCCTGGAAGAAGTGGAAGTGGACAAGAATTATGCATTGGTTATCTCTACTTCTGCGGGTTTGTGGCGCTATATGATTGGAGACACCGTGAAGTTCACGCAAAAGGATCCATATAAATTCGTCATCACCGGACGTACCAAGCATTTCATCAATGCTTTCGGTGAAGAATTGATTGTGGATAACGCGGAAAAAGGTTTGGCAAGGGCTTGCGAGGCTACCGGAGCATTGATTTCCGATTATTCGGCTGCTCCTGTATTTATGGATGCCAATGCTAAATGCCGTCACCAATGGTTGATTGAGTTTGTACAGGCACCGGACAGTATAGAGAATTTTGCCAAAATACTGGATGATACACTGAAAGAAGTGAATTCCGATTATGAAGCAAAACGACAGAAAAACATTGCCCTGCAACCTCTGGAGGTGATTGTTGCCCGCAAAGACCTATTCCATGACTGGCTGGCACAAAAAGGAAAGTTGGGTGGACAACACAAAGTTCCGCGTCTCAGCAATACAAGGGAATATATCGAGGAAATGCTGGAGCTGAACAACTGATTCCTGCAATAGCATAGGACAATACGATAATAAATAAGAAAGGCCGCATCAGACAAAACCGATGCGGCCTTTTCCATTTTTGTTCCATGCCTTGAAACTCACAGTTTCATTACTTGAAACCAACAGTTCCATGCCTTGAAACTGCGAGTTTCACGCCGAGAAACCAGTAGTTTCACACCGAGAAACTAACAGTCATCCCAGGCTATCAGAAATTATAAGCCAATCCGATGCCCAATATCTCCTTGAACTGTACTTTCGGCCCTTTTTCAACGCCCTCATCATTAAAGGTTTTCACATCATTATCATACTTCAGTGTCATATTCAGGGTTGCTGATAGCACTTTATTGATCTTCATACTGATGAGCACATCCCAGTTGACATCCACATTACCAAAGTCTTTATTATAAGGAGTGAAGAAATCGGCTGTAGTAATCAGATTCACATTTTCCATGACAGGCAGCTCTGCACGGGCTTTCAGGAAAGCTCCGGCTTCGATCTTAAAGTGATCCCCCGGATCAACACCAAAAGAACCTAAATCAGAAAGATAATCATCGCTCACAAAGGTCATCTTTGTGGAGACAGGTGAAAGGAATATAGAATAATTACTCTTCGGACGATATTCCATACCCAATGCCACATTAGAATAGGCGGGAGCAAAGAAGTTAGATATATAGTGACTCTTGTCCGGATAATTATATCCTTTGGCAAATTGAGTATTCAAGTCAGCCATAAGCGTATAATACCAAACTTTAGTGGCTGCATAGCCCAACTGGGTAGATAATCCTATTTTATCAGAACTCTTTCTCATCCCTTGCGATTTGGTTTTCGAAAGACCATAATCCAGCACCAGGTTCGTCACCCATAGCCAGTTTCCGCTCTTATGTGTCAGTGACCCATTCAGGTAAGCATTCCCGGCAATAGAATTCTCACCACCGGCCGACCAGTTTGTCATTGCAGTTTGCGACATATTTATACCTGTCACACCCTTCAGTACCCAAGCTCCTTCTTTATATCCCTTATCGTCCGTTTGGGCAGAGACGATTGTTGCCAAAGTGGCAAATAGTATCATTAAATATATACGTTTCATACTGTTATTCGTTTTAATTGTTCCGCAAAACAAAGACGTCTTTGTATTTCAAACAGAGTAAACTATTTTTTTGTTCAGAAACAAATAAAAGAATGATTGTACGGAAATTACAGGATGATACCTCCTCCCAGCAACAGACCTGCCTCATCGTAAAATGCCGCAGCTTGTCCGGAAGCAATGGATTCCAGTGGTTCGCGCAATAGCACATGCAAGAGATTCTCATCCGTTATACTGACAGTGCAGTGATTAGCTTGCTTCCGATAGCGAATCCTGACAATGACATCCTCGGAATTCAGTAAACGGGAAGTATCCACAATATTCCAGTCTTTCAACAGCATTTCCTCTTTGTAAAGAGAAGCCAGAGGCGCAAGTATCACTTCGTTCCTCTCTTTATGTATCTCTTTTACGAAAACAGGACGGTTCAGATGAATACCCAATCCTCTGCGCTGACCAATCGTATAGAAGGGATATCCTTCGTGCCAACCTAAAAAAGTCCCGTTTTCATCGAAAAATTGTCCTTTTCCCGGCAAAGCATCCTGCGGAACTTCACGCTGCAAGAAAGAGCGGTAATCCATCGGGCAGAAGCATACACCAAGACTATCCTTTTTGGTTGCTGTCCGTTCAAAGCCCCGCTTAGCAGCATAGGCACGCACTTCATTTTTAGTCCAGTCACCCATTGGAAGGAGCATACGTTCTAAAATGTTCTGTTGCAGTCCCCAGAGGAAGAAAGTCTGATCCTTATCACGGTCGGCAGCCGGGGCTATAAAGTAATAGCCATCCCGGAAAACTTTACGTACGTAGTGTCCGGTAGAAATCCAATAAATGCCCATTTCATCGGCAATCTTTGCCAGCAACGGCCATTTCAGTTCATTGTTACAGAGAGTACAGGGAACAGGGGTACGGGCGGAAAGATATTCATCTACAAAATAGCGGATAATGCGTTCACGGAATAATTCGCGGGCATCATAGATGATGTGCGGGATATTCAGGCGGGAAGCGAGATTACGGGCATCATCCAAAGATTCTTCAAAGCCTTCCGAATCATAGAAACGAAACGTCACACCGGTTACTTCATAACCGGCCTCTTGCAACAGCATGGCGGCAACAGAACTATCCGTACCTCCACTCATACCTAACAATACACGCTTCTTTTCCATATAAATACGTTGACAAAAGTAGATAATCCGCTAAAGAAAAACAATCAAACCATTATTTTTATATATTTGCCATTACTAATACTAATGCACACAAAAAATGAAAACTAAAAACATATTCTATGCAGGCTTGTGCGCACTCTTCATGTTAACCTCGGCTATGTGCTGCGATGATGATGACAGTGAAGGTATCATCGAACTAACAGGCATCAAATTGAATCAATACAACAACACAGGAGCATATCCTGTGATTATTGAAAATGGGCAATGTCCCAAAGAAGCGTATCTGATACAAATATCCCCGATTTCAGAGTATTACTACAGCACAAATATCCTAAAATCCCCTATTATAGCTTTCCGTATCATCACGCTGACCGATTTCAATGAAGACTATCCTGCGGGAAGCGATATTTACAAATTATTCAAAGAGTATCCTCCGATGCTGTTAAGTGAGAATTTTAGGGAACATTACCTCAGTAGTGATTGTCTGGACAAAGGACAACCTATCACCACTATAACGTGGGGTGATTTCTACAAGGTCTTGCTAACCTATCCCCAGCCGGGAAATTATCAATTCCGCATTGAACTGGAAACAGAAGACGGCAATATCCTTTCAGAAGAAACAGAAGTCATTCTTTACTAAATCAGTCCCACTTTAAAACAAATACTTCCATGAAAGCTATCTACTACACTTTAATATGTTTCAGCCTGCTTATTACACACAGCGCACAAATCCATGCACAAAAGGAATCAGCGCGGCGAAACGAGCACTTCATCGACCTTGCATTCGGAGCAGAGTTCAATACATCTTCCTATAAAAGTCCGATTGGAGAGATTGTTTTTCAAGGCAAACAGCGAGCATATGTAAGTATAACCATGAAATATCAATATTTCTTTCATAAGCATTGGGGAGCTTTCTTAAGTTTAAACTCCAATGGTTCGTCACCATATTCAGAAGAAAGGTTAATGGACAAGATGGAAAAACAACCAGCGTCCCACTACTACACCTATACCGGTTCTATGGATAAAGATGATATAATGCAGGGCACTTATACCTTAGGAGCCATGTACCGTCAAGATATACACTCGTGGAGCTTCAGACCCTATCTTGCGTTTGGCTGCGCACAATATATGCATGCAAACACAATAGACTATCTCCGCAAAGAAGAGGGAAATAATCAGGTGGAACAAGTGAAAGTCACCGTCGGCAACAACAAGAATCTTCAATATGGGTTCTGCCTCTCTCCGGGAATTTACATCTCCAAAGCAGTAGCCAGCATTGTATACCTGACAGCAGACTTTTCCTATACAGTGCATACAAGAAAATTTGCAGCGCACTACCAACGAAGCAACATATATACTCACGAAATTCTGGAACAATACAACGTAAAAGAAACACCGGGAAACTACCTAAATCTAAGAATAGGACTAAGTATCCGGTTTGCAAAAAACAAATCGAAGCCTCACAAGCCCACTTCCAAATGAAGATTTACAGGATTCGGTAGTCGGTCTACCTCCAACTATCAGCAAGAAAAAGAATGAAAGAACTTATTATCTTATGAAATTGTTGTAACTTTGTGCTCTTTAAAAAACTAAAACTCAAACGTTATGGAACATCAACTGACAATTTACAACACCTTAGATAGGAAAAAGGAGCTATTCGTGCCACTGCACGCTCCACATGTAGGTATGTATGTCTGCGGTCCTACCGTTTACGGTGACGCGCACTTGGGACATGCACGTCCTGCCATTACTTTCGACTTGCTTTTCCGCTACCTTACCCATTTGGGATATAAGGTACGTTATGTCCGCAACATCACCGATGTAGGCCATCTGGAACATGACGCTGACGACGGAGAAGACAAAATAGCCAAGAAAGCACGACTGGAACAATTGGAGCCGATGGAAGTAGCGCAATACTACATCAACCGTTACCACAAGGCAATGGAAGCGCTGAACGTACTTTCACCCAGTATCGAACCGCACGCTTCGGGACACATCATCGAGCAGATAGAGCTGGTGAAAGAGATCCTGAAGAATGGCTATGCTTATGTCAGTGAAGGCTCTGTCTACTTTGACGTAGAGAAATACAATAAGGATTACCATTACGGAAAACTCTCCGGCCGCAATCTGGATGACGTACTGAACACCACCCGCGAACTGGACGGACAAGCTGAAAAGCATAACCCCGCCGATTTCGCCTTATGGAAATGTGCCCAACCGGAGCATATCATGCGTTGGCCCTCTCCATGGAGCGACGGTTTCCCGGGATGGCATGCCGAATGTACGGCCATGGGTAAGAAATACCTCGGCGAACATTTCGATATTCACGGTGGTGGTATGGACCTTATCTTCCCTCACCACGAATGTGAGATTGCTCAATCGGTTGCATCACAGGGCAATGACATGGTACATTACTGGATGCACAACAATATGATTACCATCAACGGACAGAAGATGGGTAAGTCTTACGGTAACTTCATCAATCTGGACGAGTTCTTCAACGGCACACATAAGTTGCTGACACAAGCATACAGTCCGATGACCATCCGCTTCTTCATCTTGCAAGCTCACTATCGCAGCACGGTAGACTTCAGCAACGAAGCCTTGCAAGCAGCGGAAAAGGGATTAACCCGAATGATGGATGCCGTGAACGGACTGGAAAAGATCACTCCGTCCGCCACTTCCAGCGTAGATGTGAAAGCAGTGCGTGAGAAGTGCTATGAAGCCATGAATGATGACTTGAATACCCCGATAGTCATTGCTCATCTTTTCGACGGAGCCAGAATGATTAACAACATCATTGCAGGCAACGACACCATCACTGCCGATGATCTGAAAGAGCTGAAAGAAACTTTCCATCTCTTCTGCTTCGACATTCTGGGACTGAAAGAAGAAAACAATTCCAATGAAGAGCGTGAAGTTGCTTTCGGTAAAGTAGTAGATATGTTACTGGAAGAGCGCATGAAGGCCAAAGCCAATAAAGACTGGGCTACCAGTGATAAGATCCGCAATGAACTTACAGCACTCGGTTTTGAGATAAAAGACGGTAAAGACGGTTGCGAGTGGAAGCTGAATAAATAAGCTCCACTACCCTATAAAAAAGCTGCCTCCCTCTGATCCAAGCGAATCGAGGGAGGCGGTTTCATTTAGAAAAGAGAGTTTTAGTAAGGTATCATGTCGGAAAGAATACGTTCCTTATACCAGGGATCATCTATCGCCTTCAACTCCTTGCCCATCTCACGGCAAAGTTCTGCAACGATTTCTTTATTTTCTTCCAACGGAAGATTATTCATCTGATAAGGGTCCTTTTCATCATCAAACAACAGGCTTTTCTTCAGCTTATGGTCTTTCTTATCAATATAGAAAGCCAAAGTATAGCGTGCCGTCTTATATCCTCTTGAAGAAGGGAAATAAGTCTGCACTTTACCATCCGCATCCTTTTCTCCGTCCAGATTCTGGATATACAAAGCACCACCGGGACGTTCAATTTCCGCCTTTTCATCGAAGAAAAGAGGTGCCCAGTTGCGTCCCTGCACATTAGACGGAATGGAATCGCCCAAACCACACAGCCCCAGGACAGTCGGCATAATATCCGGCGCGGACATCAGAAGATTGTCTACACGCGGCTGGATATGACCGGGATAACGTACCAGGAACGGTATATTCATAGATTCGGAATAAGGAGAATTCTTCGGATCATCCGTGAACTGGCTACACATTGTTTCACCATGGTCGGAAGCAAAGATCACAATCGTATTCTTATCCAAACCCTGCTCTTTCAGTGTTTCAAGGATCTGTCCGAAAGCACGGTCTACACCGGTAACAGAGGCAAAGTAGTAGCGAACGCTCTCTGCTTTTTCACGCTTCTTATCTGCATTGGGACGGATAAGAAGGCTGTCCAGAGGTTGATCTTTGTACAGATTGAAATCTTCTTCCATACAATCATCCAATGAACGGTACGGGCTGTGGGGCGGATTCATACCCACCATTATAAAGAAAGGCTTCTTCGGATCACGTACATTCCCTTCGTTCTTCAGATAGGAAACCACCATCTTGGACTCATGCAACGGTGACCATTCTTTCGGATCGTGACGATTTCCATCCGTATCCCAGTAACGGGGATTCTTATGTTCATCAAAAGTACCGTAGGAGTACCAGTAATTAAAGCCGTGACGGCGTTCTTTCGGCGTATAGGCATCCCAGGCAGGTATTCGATCTTCTACATAGTGACCGGGACGTTGCGGATCGTTCGGTGTAGGGAAGTCAGCGTGTAACTTACCAAAATAAGCGCAGTCATATCCGGATTTATTAAATACATCACCTATACAATCCACGTCGGCACGCAGGGAACTGATAGGCCGGTTTGAATTACAGTTCAAAGGTATTCCGCTTTTATTGGGATACATCCCCGTCAACAGCATACCCCGATGAGGACTACTCAACGGACAGTTACTTTGGGCAGAACTTAACACCAACGCTTCACGGGCAAAGCTATTCAAGTTAGGAGTATGCACCGGATCATTGCGGAAGTTCACCTTGTCGCGAAACCCATCCTGTCCCCAGAACTCCATAGCCTGATTACGGTACTGGTCGGGGAAGACATAAATTACATTCGGAAGTTGTGCCTGCTCTCCCTGCTGAGTTTTGCAGCCTTGCAGGGCAAACAGGCCCAAGCCTCCCAAAAACAAACTAAACCGATTTATCATTTTATTCTTATTAAATTACGTTGAAATTATAAATGGGAATTTATCGGTGAGATACTGTTGCTATCACACCGAATGGAAACTTTGCCGGGGCGCTACGCCCCTAAATTATCATTTATAGTTTCAGCATGTGAATTAAAACAGCTTCTTGTTTGATTCCAAGTCTCTTTTGCGCATAATTCCTTCCAGGAAGTAATAGTCCGCATAATTCAACGGAACATCAATCTCAGCACCATGAGGAATACTGCCTACAGAGTGCATCAGAATAAAATTACCGTTTGTGCCCACTTCTGCACGATAAGCCGGAGAAGCGAGATTTTCCATAATCTTATCTGCTGTTTCCTTATAATTTTTGCCGGGAATGTATGTACTCAACTCGTACAAAGCAGATGCCGTACATGCAGCAGCCGAAACGTCACGGGGTTCGTTCGGAATATTGGGAGCATCAAAGTCCCAATACGGTACAAGGTCTTCCGGCAGGTTCGGATTATTGAAGATAAAGTTATAAATCTTTTCAGCCATATCAAGATACTTCTGATCGTGGGTATAACGGTAACACATGGTGTATCCGTAAATAGCCCATGCCTGTCCGCGTGCCCAGGCGGATTCGTCAGCATACCCCTGTGCGGTTTGTTTCTTACGTACCTCACCGGTTACGGGATCATAATCCACTACGTGATAACAGCTGTTATTGGCACGGAAATGGTTCTTCATGGTGGTATCGGCATGCTTCACGGCAACATTATAATAAGTGGAATCGCCTGAAAGCTTGGAAGCTTCGAACAATAGTTCCAGGTTCATCATATTATCTATAATAACCGGGCATTTCCAACCGCGTTCTGCCTGCCAACCTTTATCGGCATCCCAAGACTGAAGTACGCCTGCCGCCGGACGGAAACGGGTAGAAAGAGACTTAGCCGTCTGAATAATCACAGGCTTGTATTCTTCTTTACCGGCAAAACGATATCCGTTCAGATAGCTGCAACCAATCATAAAGCCCACATCATGATGCCAGGTCAGGTATTGCACGGAATCCAGCGCTTCTGTATACTTCTCAGCCAGCGGCAACCATTTCTTATCACCGGTCAACTCATACATATGCCAGATATTACCGGGGAAAAAACCGGAACACCAGTCATCAATGGGTACATAAACAATGCTACCGTCTTTGTTGATAGTTCTTGGATTCAGAATTTTCCCTGACTTTTCGATAATGTCGGTCTGAATGGTCTCCTGCGCCACCGCATTATCAATATTCTCTTGGATAAAGTTGCTCTCGGTCTGCTTCTGACTTGTGCAACCCGCCAAAACTAGGAGGGATATTCCCAATGTCGTGAGGATTGTTTTCATAATAATGATTTGTTTATTAAAGTTTCGTATTCTTTCGTCAGCAAAAGTAGCGCAGGTTTACAGAAAAGACCCTCCTAAATTATACAGGAAAAGAGCAAAATTGTTACATTTGCACATAAATCATACAGATTGAACTTTTTAATCATATTGAAAACATGACTCCACAAGAATTTTTCAAGAAAGATCTCTTTGCAGAACAAACCGGTGTAGAACTACTGGAAGTACGCGAAGGATATAGTAAGGCACGCCTCGTTATCACGGAAAATCACCTTAACGCAGGACATCGCACCCAGGGCGGAGCCATCTTCACTCTTGCAGACCTGGCACTGGCCGCCGCTGCTAATTCACATGGTACATTGGCTTTCTCCCTGTCTTCCAATATCACCTTTTTGCGCGCCAGCGGACCGAGCGACACGCTGTATGCCGAAGCACGCGAACGGTACATCGGACGTACTACCGGATATTACCAGATAGATATCACGAATCAGGACGGAAAATTGATTGCTACATTCGAGTCCAGCGTATTCAGAAAAGGGGATCCGCTGCCGTTCAGCTTATAACTATCTCATTTCTTCTTTACTACCGACGTCATCGGATAACGATTTCCTTGTACGCTCTTCAGGAAAGCCTTTGCCGACCCGAAGTTAAGATACATATCCAGACGAATCGGGAGATGATTCTTATCATCTGAGATAAAGAAAGTAATCACTTCTTTTTCTTTTCCTTTCTTATATTCTACAAAAGAGAATACGAGGCAACGATAAATCGTATCATTATTGGCTTTTACATCTTCTTTGCCCCGGTAAATCAGCGTCTGTTCTTCTACCTTACGTCCGGTGGCCATAGGGAAAAGAATCCGGTCGCCTATTTTATAATCTGCCGGATCGTAAGAACGCGCCTGCGCCAGGATACTTAACATATCGAAGATGCAACGGCTGTCACTGTATTCCATCTCTTGCGGATCGCGGACCGGATTGTGCCAGATACGCCTCTGTTTCACGTTGGATACGCCATCCTTATATGAAAACCAAGCTTCATCCACCGTATAGCGGTCACCCTCTTCGGCCGCTTTACGGAAGTAGAGCGGCTCCAGCTTTTCACTGACGTAGCAAGTCAGCGTATCACGCATCTTAAAGAAGAAATCGGTCTTTTTACTTCCTACTGAAAGCAGGTTGAAGCGGTAGGCAGGTTGTGACTGGTAAGTAGTGGAGAAGGTGGTCAGACTTGCCAGCCCCACCTTCTTCCAGATAAACTTCCAGTTAAAATATAAATCGTACATCACGTGCTCGCCGGACTGAAATGCGGTATTTTGAGCCGTACATTGTGCCTTGGCAGGCGTGGACATCATCGTAAGTAACAGTGCTCCCAACAGGCAGAACACCCATCCGCGCTTACCGGTTATTGCCGGAGTTGCGGTTATTCTGGTTTCTCTTTTTCTTGTCTTCATCTGGTTTTTGTTTTTTGAGTTCATCCGGTTTCTGTTTATCCAGCGGCTTTTCATGTATGTTCCAATCCTGGGTCAAGTCGAAATTAGCTTTCAGTTCTATCACCTGAGGATAGTAATACACTTTCTCCGGTTGCCGTTTGTCTTCGTATTTTCCGGTGTCCCACACACCGTTTCCATTCGTATCATTTATAAGGCGCGCACTATATTTGCCGGGATTCAGGAAGTAGAAATCTGCCTTACCATCGACAACCGGCACTGTACGTACCACTTTATCCTGTGCGTCCAGCAATTCTACAAAAGCAATCGAATCCGCTCCCGTCACATTATAGAATATTTGCCCATACTCTTCAGGTTTCTTCACCTTAAATTCTTTCTTTATCTTATCGGTGAAAAGGCCATATATTCCATGGAAAGCCGTCGAGTCGACTTCAAAAGCATAGCTTTCACCGGGCACCCAATCTGCATAAACATTATAGCGCATCAGGTTCAGAGAGTCCGGAACAAAGTCGTAAGGGACATCATTCCACAAGCTGTCTACTTTCTGTTTCAGATGAATGGCACCATCAGCAGCAGTTGCCAACGGTTCAGTAAACGTAAGAGAGATGTAGTCGTAGATATCCATCGTACCCGGTGCATATACATCTACAGGTAAGAATACCGTCGGTTCTACATACTCCTTACCCTCTTTCTCCGCTTTCTTTTTGGCTTTTTCCAGTTCCTTTTCTTTCTTCTCACGTTCCTTTTCAAGTTCTTTCTCGGACTTAGGCCGAATTTTCGATACAAGTCTCAGAGTATCTGTACGCGGTACCAACTGGTTGAGTGTATCCGTATAGAGGTAAGTGAGACTCATCTTCAAAGTATCCATCTTATAGATCAAAGAGTCTCTTATCCAATAATGAAGCGTATCAATGCGTCCGGTAGGCTTCTCCACGATGAAAGCGTTGGTTTCATCGAAATTCAGTCCCTTCAACAACGGCAGGCTGTCAGCCTGAGTAGAGAAATAGAAAGAGAATTTCCGGGATTCGGGACGTTCGCTCCTGATGAGACGTTGCGACAAAACCCGTTCTTTAAAACAGCGCAATATAACGTCATCCGGAGAAAAATGAGTATAAGCTCTCTCCATGATCGTATCTATCGTCAGAGAATCTTTCCAAAGTGTATCAAGACGTGTCCGTTCATCCATGGCAGGAATAATCAGGGAGTCTTCGAAAGCAATCATTTCAGTGGGCTGACTATAATAGAAGTTTTGGTCAGCATCTTGCAATCCGTAGATGCGGTATTCGCCCGGAGCAACACCCCGAATTGTGAAATGTCCGCGACTGTCGGTACGACCTACACGTTCAAAAGGTATCGTAGTAAAGGCCGAGTCAGCTAAATTGGAATGCATACCTACCAGCATACCTTTCACCGGTTCCAGATTGGCTGCATTCAGCACGGTACCGGAAACCACCATCGAGTCGATAACGGAACCCGTGGAGAAAGTAAACCCGAAATCGGGCAACGGATTACCTTCATTATTGTCCTGAATAGCATCCGAGAAGTCTATCGAATAAGTAGTATTCAGTTTGAGAGTATCCTTTAAGGTAATTACCACCTTCTTCCCATTCGCCTTTATCTCCGGTTGTTGCACCTGAGGTGGAGAAATCACGATCTTCTCCCCGGGTTTCTCAAGCTTGATGAATTCATCGAATTCAATCGTAATTTTCTTCCGGTTATTATTGAGGGCGCCCGGCGCAGGCGTACTACCTACGAAGCGTGGAGGGGTTTCATCAATAGCACCACCTTCCGGACGACCGATGCTGGCGCAGGAATAAAGCACGACACCAACAACGGCAACACCTGCCAGACGATTGAAAAGAGACTTCATATCTAAATATTTATTACGTAATATGCTGCAAAAATAAAGGTTATCCCTTAATAAACAGAATGCTTTACAGTATTTTAATCAAAAAAGAGCAAGAAGACAGTAAAAACAGATAAAACAAAGGAAAGGTTCAATCGGGAGGATGAAAGAGAAGATACTTCAGCAAGACCCTGAGAAAGCGGGCAACTATCTGTGTGACAATCCACTGGGTGTTCCACAACAATCAGTCGCAATGAAACACGAGTTCAGTCGTAGTGGGAAGTACCTTCAGTCGTAGTGGGAGCTAGCTTCAGTCGTAATGGGAAATAGCTTCACTCGTAATGAGAATATTATTCCTTTCTGTAATATAGAAACCGGAGAGGTAAAAGCTGGTTAGAATGGCATATTGGAGACTTATATATAAGATATGTATGAAACATAGTTAAAAATAGACGCAAATAGAACTAATCTGTTCAAAAATAGATAATTTTGCAGCCGGAAAACCCGAAGAGTGCTTTTAGTTTTCCCCTTTGTCCTCCGTATTATCCAACTATGACAAAACATAAAAAGCCTTTTTTACCAAGATGAAAAAATAAACCAAAAGACAGAGAATAATTACAAGTATGAAGAGTAGATTGATTTTATTGGCATGTTGCCTGTCACTGTTCAGTTGCGGACAAAGTGACAAAACTACGGGTAAAGCACCCGAATTTGCAGTGATTACAGTGGAAACAACCACTGCCAACTTAACGAACAGCTATCCGGCTACGATCAGAGGTAAACAAGATGTAGAAATCCGCCCCATGGTAAGCGGCTTCATCACCAAACTGCATGTAGACGAAGGTTCAGTAGTACGCAAGGGACAAGTGTTGTTCAGCATTGACCCCGTACAGTATCAAGCTGCTGTGAACTCAGCCAAAGCTGCTGTTGAAACAGCCAAAGCTGCCGTGAACACGCAGGAACTTACCGTAAACAACAAGCGTGAATTAAACAAAAAGAACATCATCAGCAATTATGACTTGCAGATGGCAGAGAATCAACTGGCACAAACAAAAGCACAATTAGCACAAGCTGAAGCACAATTAGTAAACGCCAAGAACAATCTGTCGTATACCAGTGTAACCAGCCCCAGCGATGGTGTAGTAGGTAATATCCCCTACCGTGTAGGTAGTTTGGTTAGCCCTTCCGTTGCCAACCCGCTGACTACTGTAGCCGATATTTCTGAAATGTATGCTTACTTCTCCATGACCGAAAGACAACTGCTGTCTCAGATCCGCGAGGGTGGTAGCATCAAGGAAATTCTGGAAAGAATGCCCGATGTACAATTACAACTCATCGACGGGACCATGTATGCCGACAGTGGCCGCGTAGAAACCATCAGCGGCGTTATCGATCAGACTACCGGTTCGGTAACTATGCGCGCCCTCTTCCCCAACAAGCACAATGTGCTGCGTAGCGGAAGTACCGGTAATGTAGTATTCCCCAATCCGTTGCATAATATAATCATGATTCCTCAATCGGCCACAACGGAAATTCAGGACAAGAAATTCGTATTTGTGCTGCAACCAGACAACACTCTGAAAAATATTGAAATCAAAGTATTCAACTTGAACGATGGTAAATATTATTATGTAACAGATGGTCTGAAGGCAGGTGACAAAATCGTTACCGAAGGTGTACAAAATCTAAGAGATGGACAAAGCATCACCCCCATCACTCCTGCCGAAAAAGAAGCAGAATATCAGAAGGCTCTAAAAGACCAGAGAGAAGGTAATATCCAAACGGCATTTAATTAACGTTTAACGGTTAGCGATAAGCATCTGCGGTATAACATAGCGTAGCCGCTAATCACTAATTCCCTAATCACTAAATAATTAACATGAAATTAGATAGATTTATTAACCGTCCGGTACTATCAACGGTAATCTCCATCCTGATAGTTATCCTGGGACTTATTGGTTTGGCTACACTGCCTATCACCCAATATCCGGACATTGCGCCTCCTACCGTTTCGGTGCGCGCCACTTATCAAGGTGCCAATGCCCAAACGGTATTGAATTCCGTCATCGCACCTCTGGAAGACCAGATCAATGGTGTGGAAAATATGATGTACATGACTTCTAATGCCTCCAACAGTGGCTCTGCTGATATCTCCATTTACTTCAAGCAGGGCACTGACCCGGATATGGCAGCCGTCAACGTACAAAACCGCGTATCTATGGCACAAGGTCTGCTGCCTGCTGAAGTTACCAAAGTGGGTGTAACCACCCAGAAGCGTCAGACTTCCATGTTGATGGTATTCTCTATCTACGATGAAACTGACCAGTATAATATTGAGTTCCTTGAAAACTATGCCAACATCAACCTCATTCCTGAGGTGAAGCGTGTAAGCGGTGTAGGTGACGCTAACGTGTTGGGCCAGGACTACTCCATGCGTATCTGGCTGAAACCTGACATCATGGCGCAATACAAATTAGTACCCAACGACGTAGCCGGTGTCTTGGCTGAGCAGAACATAGAAGCAGCTCCCGGTCAGTTTGGTGAACGTGGTGACCAAAGTTTCCAATACACCATCCGCTACAAAGGACGTTTGCAACAGCCCGAAGAGTTCGAGAACATCGTTGTAAAAGCACTTGAAAATGGTGAAGTACTCCGCCTGAAAGACATTGCAGAAATCGAATTGGGACGTCTGTCTTATAACTTCAACAATACTGTAAACGGGCATAAGGCTGTTTCCTGTATCGTCTACCAGATGGCAGGTACCAATGCGACACAGACCATCAGCGATCTGGAAGAAGTGCTTAACAAAGCATCTGAGACATTACCTTCCGGCTTGAAGATTAATATTGCACAGAGTGCCAATGATTTCTTGTTTGCCTCTATTCATGAAGTTGTCAAGACATTGATTGAGGCATTTATCCTTGTGTTCATTGTGGTGTATATTTTCTTGCAGGATATGCGTTCTACCTTGATTCCTGCTATCGCCATTCCGGTAGCATTGATTGCTACTTTCTTCGTACTGAAACTGATTGGCTTTAGTATCAACTTGCTAACTCTCTCCGCAATGGTGCTTGCCATTGCAATTGTGGTGGATGATGCCATTGTCGTTGTTGAGGGTGTCCATGCCAAGCTTGACCAGGGATATAAATCCGCACGGTCAGCTTCCATCGACGCCATGCACGAACTCGGCGGTGCCATTGTGTCCATCACACTGGTTATGATGTCTGTATTTATCCCGGTTAGCTTTATGGGCGGTACTGCTGGTACATTCTACCGACAATTCGGTCTGACTATGGCCATTGCCATCGGCTTCTCTGCATTGAACGCCTTAACACTGAGCCCGGCATTGTGCGCTATCTTCCTAAAACCGCACGAAGAACATGGCGAGAAGAAATCGACATTTGTCAACCGCTTCCACACGGCTTTCAATACGCACTACGACAACATTGTAAAGAAATACAAAAAGCATGTACTTTTCTTCATCCAGAAGAAGTGGTTGTCTGCTGGTATCGTAACAGCCTCTGTCGTTCTACTTATAGTCTTCATGAATATCACACCTACCGGTATGGTACCCAACGAAGATACTGGTACTATTATGGGAGTAGTAACACTGCCTCCAGGCACTTCACAAGAACGCGCTATGGAAGTACTGAATCGTGTGGATAGTCTTGTAGCAGCTGATCCGGCAGTAGAATCACGCACAGTAATCTCAGGTTTCAGTTTCATCGGTGGTCAGGGTCCTTCTTACGGTTCACTCATCATCAAACTAAAGAACTGGGAGGAACGATCCACTATGCAGAATTCGACAATTGTCTATGCTACGCTTTTCATGCGTGCACAGAAAATCATCAAGGAAGCTCAGGTATTATTCTTTGCTCCACCTATGATTCCAGGCTATTCAGCATCCAGTGACATCGAATTGAATATGCAGGATAAAACAGGTGGTGACTTGAACCATTTCTTCGAGGTGGTAAATAACTATACCGCTGCTTTGGAAGCACGTCCAGAAATCAACTCTGCAAAAACTAGCTTCAACCCGAACTTCCCACAGTATATGTTGGATATTGATGCTGCTGCTTGTAAGAAGGCAGGTATCAGCCCGAGCGATATCCTCAGTACCATGCAGGGATACTTCGGCGGTCTGTATGCCTCCAACTTCAATAGCTTCGGTAAAATGTACCGCGTAATGATTCAGGCAGAACCAGACGCGACCAAGAACCTTGAGTCCCTGGCAAGCATCAAGGTGCGCAATGGCAATGAAATGGCCCCTATTACTCAGTTTGTATCTATCAAGAAAATATATGGACCAGACATCATCAGCCGTTTCAACCTTTATACTTCCATGAAAGTAATGGTAGCCCCTGCCACAGGCTACACTTCCGGTCAGGCACTAGCCGCGATCTCTGAAGTAGCTAAAGAAAACCTGCCGACAGGTTTCTCTTATGAATTGGGCGGTATGGCACGTGAAGAGGCCGAAACCAGTGGTAGCACCACAGGGTTGATCTTTGTGCTCTGTTTCGTATTTGTTTATTTGCTGTTGAGTGCACAGTACGAAAGCTACATTTTGCCGCTTGCCGTATTGTTGTCTATTCCGTTCGGTCTGTTAGGCAGCTTCTTGTTTGTCAATGGTATGAGCGCTATCGGTAATATCCCTATGCTAAAGATGATAATGGGGTCCATGTCCAACGACATTTATATGCAGATCGCATTAATCATGTTGATGGGTCTGTTGGCGAAGAATGCCATCTTGATTATTGAGTTTGCCCTCGACCGTCGTAAGATGGGTATGAGTATAACGTGGGCAGCCGTACTGGGTGCCGCAGCCCGTCTGCGTCCTATCTTGATGACATCACTAGCCATGATTGTCGGTTTGATTCCGTTAATGCTGGCATCCGGTGCAGGTGCTAATGGTAACCGTACGCTGGGTACTTCTGCCATCGGTGGTATGTTAATCGGTATGATTCTTCAGATCTTTATTGTACCGGCTCTGTTCGTTGCATTCCAATATCTGCAAGAGAAGATTAAACCGATGGAATGGGCCGATGTGGATAATTCTGATGCAGAACCTGAAATTGAGCAATACACTAAATAAGTATTAGGTATAAATACTTTTATCATTATGAAGAAACAAATTATAACTCTGATGTGTGCAACTGCTCTTTTAAGCAGTTGCCATATCTACAAATCATACGACAGACCCGAAGATATTACGGCTGCCGGACTGTATCGCGACACGACAGCTGTGAACGATACACTGGCAGCGGATACTGCAAACTTCGGTAACCTGCCTTGGAGGGAAGTATTTACCGACCCTCAGTTGCAAGCGCTCATCGAACAAGCACTTGCCAATAATCCAGATTTGCGCAGTGCCGCTCTGAACGTGAAGAAAGCGGAAGCTGCACTGATGTCTGCACGCCTGGCTTATGCTCCCACGCTTGCACTGTCTCCGCAGGGAACTGTAAGCAGTTGGGATAAGGGAAAGGCTACGCAAACTTATTCGCTTCCTGTCACAGCAAGCTGGCAAATAGACCTCTTCGGTCAGATACTGAACCCGAAACGTGGTGCACAGGTATCTCTGAAACAGACACAGTTCTATGAACAAGCCGTGCAAACTCAGGTAATTGCCAATGTGGCCAATATGTACTACACATTGTTGATGCTCGACCGACAGTTGCAAATTACAGAATCCACTGCCGATATTCTTAAAAAGAATGTGGAAACCGTAGAAGCAATGAAGGACGCAGGCATATACAATACGACTTCTGCCGGAGTAGAACAAACCCGTGCCGCCTACGCACAGGTGCTGGCTTCTCTGCCCGGTATGCGCCAAAGTATTCGTGAAACAGAAAATGCTCTTTGCCTGATGCTGAATCAACCGGCACAGGAAATAGAACGTGGGGTATTGGAAAACCAGCAATTACCAACAGAATTCTCTGCCGGTATTCCTTTGCAACTGTTATCTAACCGTCCCGATGTAAAAGCTGCCGAGATGTCTCTTGCTGCAAGTTATTACGATACTAACAGCGCACGTGCAGCTTTCTATCCGCAAATTACATTGAGTGGTTCGGCAGGATGGACTAACAGTGCAGGTTCTGCAATTGTAAATCCGGGCAAGTTACTGGCTTCCGCCATAGGATCGTTGACACAACCGTTGTTCTATCGCGGTGCTAATATCGCCCGTCTGAAACAGGCCAAAGCACAGGAAGAGCAATCCAAAATCCAGTTCCAGACCACTTTGCTGAAAGCTGGAAATGAAGTGAGCAACGCCTTGTATCAATACCAAATGACCTCCGAAAAAGCCATTTCTCGCGAGATTCAGGTAAATTCAGCCCGTAAAGCTGCGGAAGATACAAAAGAATTGTTTAACTTAGGCACGTCAACGTATCTGGAAGTTCTGTCTGCTGAGCAATCTTACCTCAGTGCACAAACCTCCGAGGTATCCGACACTTTCGACCGCATGCAGGCTGTTATCAGCCTGTACCAAGCGCTCGGAGGAGGCAGAAAGTAATAACTAAAAACTAATTACTATGATAAGTCCATTAGCATTTGTAGATCCTGCCGCAAAGCTCGGCAAGAATGTAACGGTTCAGCCTTTTGCATATATCGAAGGCGATGTAGAGATTGGAGATGATTGTATTATCATGTCCGGTGCGCGTATCCTCGACGGTACACGCTTGGGGCAAAGGAACAAAGTGCATCATGGCGCCGTACTCGGTACCGTCCCGCAGGATTTCCATTATACGGGTGAGAAGAGTCTGCTGATCATCGGCGACCAGAACGACATTCGCGAAAATGTAGTTGTGAGCCGTGCTACACATGAAGGAGATGCCACACGTATCGGCAACGAGAACTTCCTGATGGATGGTGTACACCTTTGCCATGATGTGCAGATAGGTAACCACTGCGTATTAGGACTTAAGACTATTGTAGCCGGCGATTGTCGTATCAGTGACTTTACCATTCTGAGCAGTAACGTCATTTTGCAACAACAATGCCACATCGGAAGCTGGGTATTGATCCAGTCAGGATGCCGCATTGCGAAAGACGTTCCTCCTTATGTGATCATGAATGGTAATCCGGCCGGTTATCATGGCATTAATGCGGTTGTACTACAGCACAAGCACCAGGTAACAGACCGCATTCTGCGCCATATTGTAAATGCTTACCGTCTGATTTACCAAGGTAACTTCAGCATACAGGATGCTTTGCAAAAGATTGAAGACCAAGTGCCGATGAGTGACGAAATACACAATATCCTTAACTTCGTACGCGAGTCTAAAGGCATTGTAAAATAAAAGAATACTCCTTATTCGGAAGGCGGTCGGGTTTACTCGTCCGCCTTTTTTGTTATCTTTGCACCACCTTACCCATTCAGTTATGAGAAAGAAGAAGAAAAAACAAACGAATAGCAAGAAACAACTGACGCTCCTGATTGTCCTGATCATATGCGGCATCGTTACCACTTATCAAACAACAAACTCTAAAGAAAAGGTTACTGGTACTGAGCAAACAGAAACCATCGTTCAGAATCTTCCCCTGAATTCTGATATATACATCAAGCAAACGACCACCCCTGGTACTCCCGAAATTCTTCTGCAACGTACCGGATACCTCGTATCCTATAACTCCAACACCCGCATAGCCAACTGGGTAGCTTGGAAACTGACTCCCGAACGTTTAAAGGAAAATACCGAGCGAATCAATAACTTTCGTCCTGACCCTGACCTGCCTAAAAGTAAAGCCGTCACTACACAAGACTATAAAGGTAGTGGTTGGGACCGCGGACATCTTTGTCCGGCAGGTGACAACAAATGGGACCGTGAAGCCATGATAGAAAGTTTCTACATGACCAACATCTGTCCCCAGCACCACAATCTAAACCGGGGCGACTGGAACGAACTGGAACAGAAATGCCGCAAGTGGGTGAAAAAAGACAGTTGTCTTTACATTGTAGCCGGCCCTATCTTCTATGACCGAAAGCCACAGACTATAGGTGAGCATAAAGTAGCTGTACCGGATGCTTTCTTTAAAGTGATACTTTCTCTGCACAAGAAACCGAAAGCTATCGGCTTTATCTATAAAAACAACGAAGGGAATAATCCACTGGACTCTTATGTAAACACTGTGGATGAAGTGGAGCGGATCACAGGGATAGACTTCTTCCCCGCCCTTCCCGATGATATAGAAAAGGCGGTAGAAGCAAGCTATAATTTGAAAGACTGGAAATAGTTACTCAAAATTCAATGTACCGAAAAATTCGGGACAGTGGAAATTAGGCTTTTCCAGATTAATGGGATTCCATGAGAGGAAATGAGGCGTTTGCAACTTATCTCCGCATTTGTAGAAATTGGCACGAACCGTCTTTCCGTCAAGACTGGTGATTTGATGTTTGAAGAAAGCAGAATAAGGAATAACTAATGCCAATTCCCAGCTACACTCTCCTACCCGTTCTTCAAAAGATTCGCGTCCCAGAGAAGACCAACGCTGCACCTTATCCATTACTTCTTGTGGAGCATGTTCGCGATTGCTACGTCCGCCACCTGCACCGATCAGCAAAGTCCCCACACAGTTACACTCTACATTATAATAAATTCCATCTCCCGCAGGAATAGAAAAGAATTCTACGCAAGCATCTTCCCACACAGCACCGTTATCTCCCGTTGCTATAGCACGCACACTAGCTTCCTTTACTTTATAATGAATCAAAATCGCATCATCTGTATGGGCAATACGAAATTGTACTTCCGGCTGATAAGGAAACGCTTTCCAGTTCACCGTATTGATCGACTGAAAATCCACCTTTTCTTTGTCCAGCAAGGCAGGAACATTCTCCACCGCCACATTAGCCAGACTCACTTTCTTTACATTCAACTCTTTCATTTCTTTCTTTTGGGGGTTAGTTGCAGACAAGGGATAAAAACAAAGCAGAGATAAAAACAAGACTGCTGATTTCAACACCAAGTGTGCAGGGGTTCTTTTGTTCATATTTTGATTGCATTAAAGAATTCATTTCTTTTCGGTTATGAATTAATTCACCACAGATTACACAGATTGACACAGATTATATTTTACTGATTATTAGATTAATAAATCTGTGTGAATCTGTGTAATCTGTGGTGAGTCTTATTCCTTTCCATCCTGTTATAAACAGACCTTATACCAATGATTCCTTTATAAACTCCTTCATCTCCGGTGTATATTCCTCGGCACTCTGAAGCAATTTGAACTGCGCTTTTGTACGTACAAGGTTGTGTTCCGGATATTTAATCTTATAATAAGTATCACCATTAATATAATCTGCCAGAAAACGCACACACTGCATGTAGGGGAACAACGCGGCGGCAAACGGCAAGTTCTCAATCTCTATTGGAAGCAAAAAGACTTTTGCAGACTCCAGATAGCCTTTTGCAAACGCCTTAAAGATTGCCATATTGAAATTCACATTATTCAGGTCTTTATCATCCTCGGCGCCCGTATTGGCTGCTGAACGAAGGAAGTCTCCGAAATCGGAAAAGATAAAATTGGGCATTACGGTATCGAGATCAATTACGCAAAGCACCTTCCCTTCTTCATCGAACATCATATTGTTCACCTTCGTATCGCAGTGGCATACACGTTTAGGCAATTTACCCTCACGATACAAACGTTCACCTTTACACATTTCGTCTGCACGCTTTTCAATCTCATCCAGATAATATTGCACTTCTTTCACCCGACCTACCGCATCCGCAGCCACGGCATCCCGAAGCTGCTTCAGACGAAACTCCATATTATGGAAGTCAGGAATCGTCTCTCCCAGCGTATCCGGAATATCCGCAAGCATCGCCTGGAAATTGCCAAAAGCAACACCGGCATAATAAGAATATTCCGCATCCACCGTTTCATAAGTCTTCGCATTGGGAATGAAAGTCATGATGCGCCAATAGTTTTCGCCATCATACCAATACGTTTTTCCCGTATCGGCAGGAATAAAAGAAAGTACCTTGCGGTCGATATCATCCGCTCCCTGTTCCGTAAGTTTCTTGCGGATATGCCGGGTAACGGCTTCAATGTTTGTCTGCAACATTTCCACATTCTGGAAGATAGCGTGGTTGATACGTTGCAATACATAGTCGGGCGCGTCGGCTTCCAAAGTAGTCACTTTGTACGTGTCATTAATCAGTCCGCTGCCCAAAGGCTGGATTTCGTTAACTGTACCCTTCGTATTGAAATGGGATACAATGGATTGGAGGTTATTCATGATATTTTATAATAGATTTAAAATTGGTATGCAAATATACACCTTCCGAATGAAAGCAAAAGTCAAAATTCGTCCGACAAACGCCCAAAAATATACATTTCGACAGACATAACCATAAAAAACAGCCAATAAACATCCCCCTTTTGAGCAAAACGCCTTATATTTGTGTTTGAAACCTTAAAATACCGGAGGAAAAGTGCAAAAGTTTATCAGAACGCTGTTTCTTGTTTTAGTAAGCATAGTTACAGCAAACGTACACAGCCAGAATATCACTTTCAATCATTTAACCACCGACGACGGCCTATCTCAGTTTAGTGTCAACAGTTTGTATATTGATGAAAATGGTATCTTATGGATTGCTACGCGCGAAGGTTTGAACCGTTACAATGGAAACGATATACAGACTTACAAACTGAACAAAAACGATCCCTACAGCCTTTTCTGTAACACCGTGCTCCGCATGGCAGGCGACCAGAACGGAAAAATCTACCTGCTCTGTACCGAAGGTGTTGCCCAGTTCGACCTGACTACCCAACGCTTCACCACCCTCCTGCAAGGTAACATCAATAGCATATATTATAAAAACGGCCTTTTCATCGGGAAAAAGAATGAAATATACCGCTATAATGAGCAAACCGATAACTTTGATCTTTACTACCAGATGGCAGGAGAAAACATCGAAATATCCTGCATGTTCGAAGACAAAGGACACATGTGGATAGGAACCACCAGCGAAGGTGTGTTCAATCTGAAAATAGACAAACATCTGCTAACTCACCCCATCGAGAAAGGAAATATCACCAGTATTTACCAGGACAATGCAGGCGAACTGTGGATCGGAAGCTGGGAAAAGGGACTCTTCCGAGTGAAAACAGACGGAAATATCGAGAACCTGCGAAACGACCCGAAGAACCCACATAGCATATCTTCTGATTTTGTCAGATCCTGCTGCGAGGATAATCTTGGCAATATCTGGATAGGAACCTTCAACGGTCTGAACCGGTACAATAAAACGACAGGACTTTTCCAGAACCACACCTCCAACGAGATGCAGAATGAAGGACTTACACACTCGTCCATCTGGTGCATCGTAAAAGATAATCAAGGTACTTTATGGCTGGGTACTTACTTCGGCGGTGTCAATTACTTCAACCCCGAATATGAAATCTATACCCGATACAAAGCTTCCATTCATGAAAAAGAAGGATTAAGCAGTCCCGTAGTCGGACGCACCATTGAAGACAAGAACGGAAATCTGTGGATTGGCACAGAAGGAGGCGGACTGAACTTCTACAACCGCCGGACACGTGAGTTCAAGTGGTATCTTGCCGGACAAGGACGCAACAGCATCTCCCACAGTAACGTGAAAGCCCTTTATTATGATCCCGCAAAGGAAATCATCTGGATAGGAACCCACCTTGGCGGACTGAACAAACTGGATATCCGCACAGGTACATTCACGCATTATCTTATGGAAGAAGGAAATCCGGAAACTCTTCCGTCCAATATCGTTCGTGACATTGCTCCCTACCAGGACCAATTGATTGTCGCTACCCAAAACGGTGTATGCCTGTTCAATCCTCAGACCGGAAAATGTCAACAGCTCTTTAAAGATAGCAAAGAAGGGCGTAAAATAGCTATGGTTGCAGATGTAGAGGTAGATAATAGCGGTACACTCTGGATTGCCGCTACAGGCGAAGGTATCTTCTCCTACCGCTTCGATACGAACAAGTTGACCAACTACCGTCACGACGGAACGCAGGCACACAGCCTCAGCAACAATAATGTGAACAACATCATGCAGGACAGTAAGGGTAACTTGTGGTTCTCTACTTCGGGAAGTGGCCTCGACCTGTACCGTTCCGCTACCAACGATTTCGAAAACTTCGACAAGGGCAAGAACGGACTTGTCAGTGATTGCATTTACGATACACAAGAATCTCCCGTCAGCGGTAAACTGATACTGATTACCAATCAGGGCTTCTCCATCTTCGATCAGAAAGTGGAAAAGTTTCAGAACTACAGCGTGGAGAATGGTTTCCCACTGACAGCTGTCAATGAAAACGCCCTTTGTGTGACACGCGACGGAGAAATCTTCCTTGGCGGTACGCAAGGTATGCTCTCATTCAATGAACTGGAACTTAATTTCACCCCGAAGCCTTACAAGATCATCCTTTCCCGCCTCATCGTAAACGGCGCCGAAGTAAAAGTGAGCGATGAAACGGGTATTTTGACGCAATCCCTATGCCATACACAGGAAATCACCCTGAATGCTAACCAAACCATGTTCAGCATCGAATTCGCCACCTCCAACTACGTGGCAGCCAATAAGAATGAAATCATTTACAAGCTGGAAGGCTTCTCCGAAGACTGGAACAGCACGCGCGGCCAACCTATCATCACCTACACGAACCTGAATGCCGGAACATACAATCTGCTGATTAAACCTAAAGGAAAAGAAGAGTCCATCTGTCCGCAGGTGCATCTTACGATTCATGTACTGCCACCTTATTATAAGACTCCGCTCGCCTATCTTATTTATCTGATAGTGACCGGTATCCTTTTGTGGTATCTGGTGAAGACATACAAATCGAGAATTAAGCTGCGTGAATCGTTGAAGTACGAACAGAAGCATATACAAGACGTGGAAGCGCTGAACCAATCGAAACTACGCTTCTTCACCAACATCTCACACGAGTTCCGCACGCCGCTTACACTCATCGTATCGCAGGTGGAAACTCTGATGCAATTGCAAAACTTCACACCCACCATTTATAATAAGATACTGAGCATTTACCAAAACAGCATCCAACTGCGCGAACTGATCACCGAACTCCTAGACTTCCGCAAACAGGAACAAGGACACATGAAGGTAAAAGTCAGTCCGCACAACATAGTGCATTTCCTTTATGAGAATTACCTCATCTTCATGGAATATGCAAGCAGCAAACAGATCAATTTCAATTTTGAGAAAGACTGTGAAAGTCTTGAAGTATGGTATGACCAGAAGCAAATGCAGAAGGTAGTCAATAACCTGCTATCCAATGCCATCAAGCATACCCAAGCCGAAGATACCATCACACTCAGCATCACCACCGAAGGCAATGAAGCCGTAATTCGCGTGACTGATACTGGTAGCGGTATCGATGCCAAAGAAGTAGATAAGATATTCGACCGTTTCTATCAGACAGAGCAGATGGACAGTCTCACCACCGGTGTAGGCACCGGCATCGGTCTGGCCCTGACGAAAGGCATCGTCGAACTGCACCACGGTACCATCAAGGTAGAAAGCGAACTGGGCAAGGGCAGCAGTTTCATCGTCCGCCTTCACCTGGGCAACGCCCATTTCAATACTGAGGAAATCAGCAAAAAGAGCGAAGACGTACAACAAATAGAACAACCGCAAATTTCTGAAATAGATGCTTCACTCAAAGCTGAATTGGAAGAAAATGCCCCGATTAAGCGCATGCCCGATGTCAAGATGGTTATCGTGGAAGACAATGCTTCCATTTGTGAGATGTTGGCAAACATCTTCCGCCCATTCTATCAGGTGCTGACAGCCGCAGACGGTGAAGAAGGTCTGGAGCTGATACAGAAGGAAATGCCGAATATTGTGGTAAGCGACGTCGTTATGCCCAAAATGTCCGGTACCGAGCTCTGCAAACAGATTAAAAATGATTTCAATACTTGCCACATACCGGTAGTACTGCTTACCGCACGGACTGCCGTAGAACAAAACATTGAAGGACTGCGTATCGGTGCGGACGATTACATCACCAAACCATTCAACACGAATCTGTTGATTTCGCGTTGTAACAACCTGGTAAATTCACGCATTCTCCTCCAAGAAAAGTTCAGTAAACAACCACAAGCTTATGCACAGATGCTTGCCACCAACCCGATAGATAAGGAAATCCTGGACCGCGCCATCAGCATCATCGAAAAGAATCTGGATAATACGGAATTTAATGTCAATATCTTCGCCCGCGAAATGGCTATGGCACGTACCAACCTGTTCACTAAACTGAAAGCCATCACCGGACAAACACCGAATGACTTCATCCTGACCATCCGCCTGAAAAAAGGCGCCTTGATGTTGCGGAACAACCCGGAACTAAACATTACCGAGATATCGGACAAAATAGGTTTCAGTTCTTCACGCTACTTCTCAAAGTGTTTCAAGGACGTATACCAGATCAGTCCGCTGGCATACCGTAAAGGAGAAAATATGGACTCCGATGAAAAGAACGAAGAAGAACCGCCTCTTGCCACTTAGCAGGCAAGAGGCCGGCAAAGTACCAAACATACACTCGATACGTGTTTTGTACGTTTTTCCCCTTCACTTGTACTCTACTATACACAGAATTTCCCGAAAGCCATTACCTTTGACCTCAGAAATAACAATCTAAAGTCAAAGAGCTATGAAACATTTTTCACCTTTATGGTCTCTCCTCCCGGGCGCAGCCCTGATAGCTGGATGTGGAAATCCATCGAAAAAGGAAACCACTGACAACACCCGTCAGAAACCTAATGTGATATACTTAATTGCCGACGATTTGGGTATCGGCGATTTGAGTTGCTATGGCGCTACCAAGATAAGTACTCCTAATATCGACCGTCTTGCCGGACAAGGTGTACAGTTTACCAATGCCTATGCTACTTCCTCTACCAGTACTCCTTCCCGCTTCGGTCTGTTGACAGGTATGTATCCTTGGAGGCAGGAAAACACGGGAATCGCTCCGGGTAACTCTGAGCTGATTATCGACACAGCCTGTGTCACCATGGCTGATATGTTCAAGGCAGAAGGCTATGCTACCGGCGCCGTAGGAAAATGGCATCTGGGACTCGGCCCCAAAGGTGGTACGGACTTCAATCATCTGATAAAGCCTAATACTCAAGATATAGGATTTGATTACGAATACATCATTCCCGCCACAGTTGACCGTGTACCTTGTGTATTCGTTGAGAACGGACATGTAGTAGGTTTGGATCCTAACGATCCCATTACCGTCAACTATAACCACAAAGTGGGTGACTGGCCTACCGGATTGGAGAATCCGGAACTTGTAAAACTGAAACCCAGTCAGGGACATAACAATACGATTGTAAATGGTATTCCCCGTATCGGTTGGATGACCGGTGGTAAATCTGCTCTTTGGGTGGATGAGGACATTGCAGATGTCATCACAGGTAAAGCAAAAGATTTTATTATCAAGCATAAAGACGAACCTTTCTTTATGTACATGGGTACGCAAGATGTACATGTTCCACGCGTCCCCCACGCCCGTTTCGCTGGAAAGAGCGGTATGGGAACCCGTGGTGATGTAATCCTGCAACTGGACTGGACTGTGGGCGAGATTATGAACACTCTGGACAGTCTGAACCTTGCGGATAACACCATCTTTGTATTCTGTAGCGATAACGGCCCTGTCATTGACGACGGCTATCAAGATCAGGCTCTTGAACTACTGAACGGTCACACTCCTATGAAACAATACCGTGGTGGAAAGTACAGTGCCTATGAAGCCGGAACACGTATTCCATTCATTGTACGTTGGCCTGCCGGTATTCAGCCTTGTAAACAGCAAGCTTTATTCTCTATGATTGATGTATATGCTTCTTTGGCTGCGTTGTTGAATCACCCGCTTACACCCGCAACCGTTGCGCCTGACAGCCGTGATCAATTAGCCACTTTCTTAGGGAAAGATAATACCGGATGCGACTATGTAGTACAGCAGAATTTGAACAATACTTTATCGATTATTCAAGGAACATGGAAGTACATCGAGCCAAGTGATAAACCCGCTGTCGAACATTGGACTAAAATGGAGTTAGGGAATGATCCCAAACCTCAACTGTACAATATTTCCATAGATCCGTCGGAGAAAAATAACGTTGCAGCAGCACATCCGGAGATGGTAAAAGAGCTTTCAACACTACTGGAGCAGGTAAAGGCCGGGAAGAACCAGGGTACAAAGTAAGGAATCGTACAGAACAGGGGTTCTTTATCAAGAATGTACAAATTCGTACTTTTTGCGAACTATTAACTAAAGTCGACTTCTATTCAATCACATACATTTGCGTTGTGATTCGAGTCGTTTAACGAGAAAGAACAACCTTTTTTAAAAACTAATTAATTTAATATTTATGAAACAGAAAGTAACCTTAATGCTATTGGCAACTTTTCTTTGCTGCGTATTAGGCGTACAGGCACAGACAGGAAGTCAAGTTACAGGTAAAGTTGTTGATGCCATGGGAGAACTTCCCGGAGTCAGCGTCGTTGTGAAAGGAACTACTAATGGAACTACTACCGACGTAAATGGTGAGTTTAAGTTAGGTAACGTAAAAAACTTTGATGTCTTACAATTTTCTTTTATCGGATATAAAACTTTAGATGTAAAAGTCGGAAATCAAAGAAAATTCGATGTTACATTACAGGAAGATGCTCAAGCATTGGATGAAGTTGTTGTTGTAGCTGTTGGGTATGGTGACGTTAGAAGACGCGACTTGACAGGTTCTATTGGATCGGCTAATATGAGCGATCTAGTTAAAGCTCCTGTCACCAACATTGCCGAAAGTTTAGGTGGTCGTATTGCAGGTGTACAAGTTTCATCCTCTGATGGTGGTTTAGGCGACAATTTCAACATTGTTATTCGTGGAGCCGGCTCATTAACAGGAAGTACCGCACCTCTTTATGTAGTTGACGGATTCCCTCAAGAAACATCTACCATGAGTGCACTTAACCAAAACGATATCGAATCTATTGATATTTTAAAAGATGCATCTGCAACTGCTATCTATGGCGCACGCGGTGCAAATGGTGTTGTTATTATTACCACCAAAAAAGGTGGCGCAGGTAAACCTACAATCACTTATAATGGTAGCATGACAGTAGGTCAGGTGAAAAACACTGCAGATATGATGAATGCATATGAGTTTGTTCAATTGCAACGCGAACTTCTTGATGATGCAGATTTTGAAAGTAACTATATTACTGACCTTTATGGTTCTCTCGAAGATTATAGATATGCTCCAACATATGATTGGCAAGACTATATTTATCGTACAGCGTTAAGTCATAATCATCATGTTTCTATGACAGGTTCACAGGGCGATCTTAAATATTCTACTTCATTATCTTATACCGATCAGCAAGGTATCATCATCAGATCTGGCTTAAAACGTTATCAAGGACGTGTAAACCTGAGCCAAAAAGTAAATAAGAGATTGAAAGTTGATTTCACAGGTAACTATGCCAGTAATGTACAAGATGGTCCTACTGCCTCAACCGCTACGACAGCCATGTCTACAGCCTACATGTATAGTGTATGGGCATTTCGTCCCGTATCACCTACCGGATCAGACATGTTAAACCAGATGTATGATGAAGGTGTCAATATGACAGAAGACTACCGTTTTAACCCAGTACATTCTGCACGTAATGAATATCGTCACAAAACCACTAACAATTTACAATTCAATGTTAGTGCGGATTACGAATTCATCAAAGGATTGAAACTGAAAATTGCTGCCGGATACACTTCAAGAGACTATACGAATGAAGAATTCAACAGTTCAATGACTCGTACGGGTAACTCACATCCTTCAAATACACAAAGTAAAGGTATTAATGCTTATCTGTACAAATCAGAAGCAAGAAGTTATCTGAACGAAAATACTCTTACCTATCAGTTCAATAAAAACAAGCATAACTTTAATGCACTGGCAGGTCTTTCTTTCCAGAAGAATACAAGCTACATCTATTCCATTACAGCAGAACATATAGCTAAAGATTCCTATGGAATGGCAGGTTTGGACAAAGGTTCATCTACTCCTTCTGTAACATCATCAAAGGGAGAAAATACATTGATGTCCTACTTCGGACGTATCAACTACAACTATGACTCTCGCTATTATGTAACTGCCACTATGCGTGCTGACGGTTCTTCCAAATTTGCAAAAAATAATCGCTGGGGTTACTTTCCTTCTGGTTCATTGGCCTGGGCATTCCAACGTGAAGCTTTTATGTCAGATGTAAACTGGCTATCAAATGGTAAATTACGTTTCAGTTATGGACAAACAGGTAACAACCGTATTGGTAATTATGAATATATGGCTCACCTTGTTACCAGTGATGATGTATATAAATATCCCTGGAACGGACAGTTCAATCAAGGATATGTACTAAGTAGTATGGAAAATGAGAAATTAAAATGGGAGACAACAGAACAGTTAGACTTCGGTATCGATTTAGGTTTCCTAAACGGACGTATTAATCTTACGATGGATTATTATATCAAAACCACAAAAGATTTACTACTTGATGCTAATATTGCAGCTAGTTCCGGCTTTGCAACAGCCACCCTAAATGTAGGTAAGTTGCGCAATAACGGTTTTGAACTTACACTGGAAACAACAAACGTTAAAACCAAAGATTTTAACTGGACATCCAACTTTAATATCGCGTTCAATAAGAACAAGATTATTTCTCTGAACTCAGGTCAGGAAGATATTACTAGCTACATTACTTGGGATAATAAATATCGTACCACACCTGCATACATTAGCAAAAAGGGTGAAGCAGCAGGCAAAATGTATGGTTTCATCTATGAAGGAACTTATAAATATGAGGATTTCAATATTACTGAAGAAAATGGAAAAAAGGTTTATACTCTTAAAGAAGGTATTCCTTATTACGTAGCCAATACTCAACCAGGCGATCCGAAATACAAAGATCTGGATAATAGTGGTACAATTACTGACAAAGATAAAACGACAATCGGTAATGGACAGCCTAAACATATTGGTGGTTTCAGCAATAACTTCACCTACAAAAACTGGGATCTGAATATCTTCCTGCAATGGAGCTATGGCAACGACATTCTGAATGCCAACCGCCTTGTATTCGAAAATCCTGGAGGTAAAAAGAACACCAATATGTTTGCAGGATACGTTAACCGCTGGACTGAAGATAATCCAACTAGTAATATTCCACGTGCAAAAGCAAATGGTGCTGCAGAATACAGTTCACTATATGTAGAAGATGGTTCATTCCTGAAACTGAAAACTATCTCTTTAGGATACAATTTCCTGCCTAAGACATTAAGACCGCTTCATATCAGTAGTGCACGTCTTTATGTGTCAGCAGAAAATATAGCAACAATCACTGGATATTCTGGTAATGACCCTGAAGTGTCAACTCGTAATTCTATTTTGACCCCAGGATTCGACTGGTCACCTTATCCACGTTCATTCAATATGTCTGTGGGATTAAATGTAACATTCTAATTAATAAAAAACAGAATATGAAAACAATATATAAAAGCTTGAGAAATATCAGCCTCGCCCTATGTGCCACAATGGCCATCAGTTCCTGCGATAGCTTTTTAGATACGAAACCTTATGATTTTGTTGCCCCACAAACGTTCTATACAAACGAATCGGAATGTACAATGGCTTTGGCCGGAGTTTATTACACACTAGTTTACGAACAAACTTATGGTAACTATTACTCATGTATGATTTCCAATGTAGATGATCTGAGCTACTACCAACGCCCTGAAGGCCAAACAGCCAGCTACGTATATGGTAATGATCATAGCCCTAGCGAACAATATATCTGGGGGGCATGGGAAACTCTATATAAAGGGATTAATAATGCCAATATGCTAATAGAGAATGTAGATGGTGCTGACATGGAAGATGCTATAAAAACCCGAATCAAAGGTGAAGCCAAATTTCTTCGTGCATACTACCACTTCTTATTAGTTCAAGGATGGTACGAAGTTCCTCTTCGTCCAGAATCATTCAAGGACGTAAACAATTCATCCAAAGAAGCAACTTCGCATGTTGAAGCTTTGGATTGGATTATCCAGGAAATGGAAGATTGCGTAGATATGGTAGATAATACAAACTATGATTTATCTCCGTCATATGTTAAGAAGAATTCAGTTATGGGCGTACTTGCCCGCGTTTACTTGTGGCGTGCTTGTTATCCATTTGACGGAAAAATTTCCAGTGATGGAAAAGCCTACTTCGAAAAAGCAGCTTACTGGGCAACCCAAGTTAAAAATTCAAATAAGCATCACTTGAATCCTGATGTTTATACCATGTGGAAAGCAATGGCTTCAGATACTTATGATACAGAATATAATGAATCTATCTGGGAAGCCGAATTTATAGGTACACGCGATGATGGTAGCTACACAGCTGGACGCATTGGCAATGTAATAGGTAATATCCAGAAAGGTACTGCAAATCCAGGTAATGGATATGCCTACGGTTTCTACGCCCCCACACTAATACTTTGGGATCTATTTGACGAAAAAGACAAGCGTCGCGATCTCTCTATCGCACCTTACCAAATCAATGCCAAAGAAGAAAAGGTAGAATGGACTGCAAAGCAAATCGTACAACGGTCCTGTGGAAAATTCCGTCGTGAATGGGAAAGTGCTGCAACAAAGCACAAAAACTATACCCCTGAGAATTACCCACTATTACGTTATGCAGATGTACTGTTAATGCTTGCTGAAGCTGAAAACGAAGCCAACCAAGGTCCTACAACATCGGCCTACGAAGCTATTAATGAAGTACGCGAACGTGCCGGAATCGATCCTCTGAAGAATTTATCTTATAGCGATTTTCAGCAAGCTGTACGTGACGAACGTGCCCGTGAATTATGTTTTGAATCTTTACGTAAATATGACTTGGTACGATGGGGAATTTACGAGAAAGCGATCCACGATGATTTAGGTGCTGCTACAAAAGACTCTCGTTGGGCTACCGGTACTAATTTCATCGGTGCAGCTACCTACGCTCAAAGAACATCGGAAAAGCACCAGTTTCTTCCTATCCCCACCAAAGAACTGGGTGTGAATACTAAGCTAAAACAAAACAAATATTGGGAATAATCATTTAGTTACGCATAACTTCTAACCTTAAAATGAAATCAAATAGACCTTAATCAATTTGATATGTATGGGGAGAGTGACCGTGAGGTTCCTCTCCCTCTTTTTAAAAACTTAAAAACAATATGCCTTATGACCAGAAAACACTTGCTATTCATCCTTGCGCTGCTATGCGGTCAAGTATCCTTTGCCCAACTGATAGGTTTTGAGACTGGGATTCCCAAGCAGTTTCAAACAAGTGATAAGGGAAAGATAACTTTATCTACTCAGTATTATAAAGAAGGGAAACAGAGTCTGAAATGGGATTTCCGTTCCGGTTCCAAGCTCAACGTTGCTCTTGAACAGCCTCTCACCCTTGATGAGCGAATGGAAAATTCATACGGAATAACCTTATGGATTTATAATGAAGTCCCTCAACAAGATTCCATTCGTTTTGAATTCCTTTCCCCCCAAGGAGATGTCTCTTATTGGTTCAGTTTCCAGTTGGCATCGGCTGGTTGGCGCGCTTGCTGGATCGGCTTCCAGCACATGAAAGGAGATAAACAAAACAAAGAAATAGCAAGCTATCGGTTGATAGCCCCTGAACGAAAAGGTCGCATATTTCTGGACCGCTTGACTTTCCCTGTGAAAAAGATGAACGACCGCACTACCCCCGACTTACAGATGCCTTACAATAACTCCCTCTCGTATCGTGACCTGTGGCATTGGTGCCGGGTTTGGCAATGGGAACAATATAGGTATGATATTCCATTACCTTCCACCCTCAATCAAGCAGAAAAAGACGAACTGCGTACCGTAGAACAGCGATTAACTACTGCCCTCGATATTCAGAAAGCGCCGAAGGAAGCAGTTTCCAAAGCATACAATGTTTTTCAGAAAGCCAATATTCAACGCTCCGGAACTGGATTCACAGGTACTCCGATTCTAACACCCGATGAGCTTGACCGTTCTAAAGGAGAAATTTCCTGGAATGACCTGGAGACAATGCTCTCCGGATTCGCTTACGATGCTTATTATAATCATTCCGAAACTTCCTGCCAGAATTACTTCACCGTCTGGGACTTCGCCATAGATCAGGGATTCTCTTTCGGTAGCGGAATGGGAACCAATCATCATTACGGATATCAGGTACGGAAAATCTATACTACAGCCTGGTTAATGCGCGACGCTATCTGGAAAGCTCCCAACCGGGATAATATCTTGTCCACCCTCATTTTCTGGTCTGCCTTGCAAGAAACCCGTCAACCTTACCAATACGGCAGAGATGAATTACTGGACAGCTGGCACACCCTCTTAATGGCTAAAACAGTTTCAGCATTACTCTTCACTGACGAGCGGGAACGAGTACGCGCACTGAAAGGTCTTTCCCGTTGGGTATCCTCTTCTCTTCAATACACACCGGGCACTATCGGAGGTATCAAAGTAGACGGAACCACTTTCCACCATGGCGGTTTCTATCCGGCATATACCACAGGTGTCCTTGCCATGGTAGGGCAATTCATCTCCTTAACCAATAAGACAGTCTATGAACCTACCGAAGAAGCCCGTCAAGTACTGAAATCCGCCTTTATTGCCATGCGCAACTACTCCAACAAGTATGAATGGGGAGTTGGCATCAGCGGACGACATCCTTTCGGTGGCTCGATGAAAGCGGATGATGTAGCAGCTTTTGCTTATCTTGCTCTATCGGGAGACTTATCAGGAGAAGGTAATACCTTTGATCATCATTTGGCAGCAGACTATCTACGGCTTTGTGAAAAGGATACGCCGGAAGCACGTTACTTCAAAACGCAAGGCATTACTCCCGCCTCTGCCCCACAAGGATTCTTTGTATATAACTATGGAGCAGCAGGTATTTTCCGAAGAAGCGATTGGATGGTAACCTTAAAAGGATATACCACTGACGTCTGGGGATCTGAAATTTACCGGAAAGATAACCGCTACGGACGTTATCAGAGTTATGGTTCCGTCCAGATTATGGGATACCCCTCACGCCTTGCCAGCGGTTACGATGAGAACGGTTGGGATTGGAATCGCCTACCGGGAACTACGACCATCCACTTACCATTCGAATTACTGGATAGCCCGCTACCGGGAACTACCATGACACATTCCAAAGAGAATTTCTCAGGCAGTAGTTCACTGGAAGGGAAAAACGGAATGTTTGTTACGAAACTGATGGAACGTGAACTGAAAAACTTCACCCCGGATTTCGTAGCCCGCAAATCCGTCTTCTGCTTTGAAAACCGGATGATCTGTTTAGGAACAGGTATTCATAACAGCAATAACGAATATCCAACCGAAACAACTCTCTTCCAAAGTACATTCCAAAAGGGAAAGAGCACCATCCTCATTAACGGAGAAGAAGAAAAAGAGATTGGTTTCAAAAAGAAACTTTCCGGTACTACTGAAAAGTTACTTTCTATCAGGGACGGTTACAATAACCATTATTTCGTGAAAGACGGTAATGTACAAATACAGATCAAGGAACAAGAATCTCGTCATGAAAAAACACGTGCTGTAACACAGGGCACTTTCGCTTCAGCATGGATTGAACATGGAAAAGCCCCTAAAAACGGAACGTATGAATACCTCGTATGGATACAGCCAACCGATCTGGAATTAAAAGAACATGAGGCTTTGCAAACATACGAAGTATTACAACGAAATGATAGTGCACATATCGTTCACGACCGATTAACCAATATCACTGCCTATGCTGTCTTCGAAACCTATCGCTCGCAACGGGATAGCCTGCTTAGTCTTATTCCGGCAGAAACAATGGTTATGTATAGGAGGGACAAAGCGAATATCATTATGAGCGTTTGCGATCCAAACCTAAATATTGAGGAAAAGGCATATACCACCAAGAACCCCAGCCGCGTTCTTAAAAAGAGACTTGAATTAAAAGGAAAATGGAAAATCAGTATACCTAATGAAAAAGTAATCCTGACTGCAGACGGAGAGAATACCATTCTCACTGTTCATTGCCAACATGGGCAACCTGTAGAATTCAGTCTCCAGCAAAATTAAAAATCCCGGAAGAATATTTGTAGCAATTACTCTACTACATGTCTGGAAGTTGTCTGAACCGTACTTGCTCCGTACATTCTCCACTCAGAGGTACCTCTACACGACGAAAGTACGAGGTTGGTACGGAGCAAGTATAGTTCAGGTATGGTTTTATGGAACATGGTTATTCCGCTAAAATAGTTACCTTTGCAGAAATATTGAATAACTAATTGATATGCAGAGTACCCTCCCCATTCATTTTGCCCCGCTGCAAGGTTACACCGAGGCTATTTACCGACAAGCGCATGCCCGTATATTCGGTGGTGTAGAGAGCTATTATACTCCTTTTGTACGTGTAGAGCACGGAGAAATCCGAAAAAAAGACATGCGCGAAATTACTCTGGAAAACAACCGTGGCGTACAGCTTATTCCGCAACTAATTGCTCCCGATGTGGACAAAATGGAGCTGATAATTGCCCTATTCATCGAAAAAGGATATAAGAATGTGGACATAAATCTGGGATGTCCTTTCCCTCTTTTGGCTAAACGGCACAATGGTTCGGGAATGCTTCCTTATCCCGAAGAGGTACGGGAGTTGCTGACTGCTGCCATAAAGAATCACCCCGACCTTCAGTTCTCTGTCAAGATGAGGTTGGGTTGGGAGAACCCGGAAGAAAGTCTGGCTTTGCTACCCTTGCTGAATGAACTGCCACTGACACATATCATCATGCATCCCCGATTGGGAAAACAACAATATAAAGGGGAAGTGGATTTAAAAGGTTTTGAAGCCTTCTACAACGAATGTCGTCATCCGCTTATTTATAACGGTGATTTACTTACAGTAGAAGATATACAGACTATCAGCGAACGCTTTCCACGACTGGCAGGTATCATGATAGGTCGTGGACTGCTTGCTAATCCCGCCTTAGCTTTAGAGTATCAACAGGGACATCCGCTTTCTGAAAAGGATATGCAGGAGAGACTCAGATTGTTCCATGCTGACGTATTTGCCCAGTATGGCAATCTTCTGGAAGGGGGAGACAAACAACTGCTGACGAAAATGAAAAACTTCTGGGAATATCTGATGCCGGACGGAGACCGAAAGGCAAAAAAAGCGATTCATAAGTCCAACAAGCTGGAAACTTACCAGGCGGCAGTCCGCAGCTTGTTGGGGTAATCATTCATCTTATTCCGGATTTACGCCCGGAATCGTATGTACATCTTTACGTATCTGCGCTACATGATGCAACTTCATCCAGTCGTGCAGGTACTCACGGTGTTGCAACAGGATCTCTTTGTATTTCTCCTCGATGGCGAGGTTCCGCATTTCGCCACGGTCTTTTTCCATATCAAAAAGTTGCTCACGGTAACGGCCTTTGTCATATAACACATATTTATAGCGAGAGGTACGCAAAGCCCAGCCACGTGTATTTCCACCTTTATCGAAAGTAGTTTCGGTTACGATATAGTCCTGATGCCTCAATGACGGATCAGCTTTCTCTACCAACGATCTGAAAGAGACACCATGCAGCCCTTCAGGAAGCCGGATACCTGCCCAGTCGCAAACTGCTGCAAAAAAATCGACACCATTATTCACGAGTTGCGGCATCTCCTTGCCGGCATTCTTCTTTCCCGGTAAGGTTACAATCAGAGGGATATTTACCACCTCTTCATATAAAGCCGATTTCTGGTTCCAGTGGTGTGCTCCCACTCCGTCGCCATGATCACTAGTAAATATCACGACTGTATTCTTCCATAAATCCTGTTTGTCTATAGCATTCAGAATCTTACCGATTTCCGCATCCACCTTTTCAACCAGACGGTAATAGAGGTTCCGGTAACGGCGCCAATCATCCGGAGTATAGTTACGGGTAGGATAAGCCGAATAATTCAGGCTCTGCTCATAACTGATAACATCAGCGTCATAGGGATTCTTAGCAAAATTAAGAGGTAGTCCCGGCCACTCATTCTGCGGCAGGTCTTCTATATTCCCCCAAGGCAAATTCTGGCTACGTGCGTACTCACAAATATTATGCGGGTTATCGAATCCTGCCACCAAGAAGAAGGGTTTGGTATGTTTTTGTTCCAGAAAGCCGACACAGGCTTCCGCCAGCCCATTATCACTATGAGGATGGATAGTAGTAAAACCAAACTCTTTATCCGGCATGGAGGCAGTATGTACATGCCATTTACCGGCATAGATACAATCATAACCGGCATTTTGCATCAGTGTTCCCAAAGTCCGGGTACGCAATGAATCCGGTATCGGCGTACCATTTCGGGCAAGTCCTACTTCGTGCGAAGTATAGCCTGTAAACATAGCTGCCCTGGCAGGTCCACTCAGGGGCGTAGAACAATAGGCATTACGGAACAGAACACCCGCCTGTGCCAGTTTATCCATATTCGGAGTATGCAAGTCATCGTTTCCCATGCAACTCATCGCAGAGGCTGTCTGCTGATCGGTAACAATGTAGATGATATTAGGCAACTCTTTCGCCCAAGCCAAAGAAGGAACGACAGCCGTTGCACACAACATTATATTCTTTACTTTCATCACAGTTCTATTTTAAGGATTAACTTCATTATTTTTTCAGTTCCACATCGAAGCTGGCGGCATCTCTGCACGTAAATTGCAAAACAGTCTGCTGCTTATCTTTGGAAATCACTTTGCAATAAGGAGTTTCTGCAACATTCCATTCACCCTTTAAAGTAACGGTTACAGGTATTTCACCACTATCATTATCAATCCAGGGACGCGAATAGATACTGCGTTCCATACGTTTGCCATCCTTGTCAAAAGCCTCATCGCTCGGACCTCGATATAGTGCCAGATCCGGTTGGGAAACGGTCAATAAGAGCTTATCTCTGTCTTCACGTATCATGACGAGGCAGGAAGTATCAGCTTTCTGTAGCAATCCCTCCCCGGGCAATGCCTGTGGTGTTTCAAAAAGCACATATGAAGTCAGGTTATCAGTCAGAGAACGAACGATATGAGCATTGCGGTCTTGTTGCAATACCTTGTAAGACGGTTTCTTTGCGAAAGCTTTCAAGGAAGCTGCATCCGTACGGGGCAGGACAGCATATTCATAGAAAGCACCTTTCGGAGCTTTTCCATGCTCTAATACCAATGAAACCCAATCACCGGAAGTAGGTTTCGGATTACGTTCCCCTACGGTAACTTGTGGGAAATTCCTTTCATATTTCGCCGCTTTCATCGTATTTTTCGACAGATAATAACCTACTCCGTTAGGATCGATATAGGTCTGTCCGTCACTTTTATAAGCTGCCCAGTAATCATGCATTTCGGGAGTAGTGGCTGCCAACTGGAAAACGGTAGTTTCTGTCGGGAACTCTTCATTTGTATTCTCAATATCCGTTCCCAGACATACGATCGTTCCATTGAAGAAGTGATAAGATTTACGGGCACGGTGTGAACCGTTGTACTTGTCATGCTCGTGAAGCTTCATGCCGAAGTTACCATTTAATTTTGCCTGAGACAAACCGCCTGCAAAAGCCTCGTCGGAATAAAGCATTTCTTCCATACCTGAGAAAGTATCTACATTCATCACTTTGGCACGAAGCTGATCGAATGGCAAATGAATAGTCGTCGTACCGGGAAAACGGTTCCAGTCGAAGCCTGCTTCCTGCCAACCACTGGTTGTAAAAGTAACCATCTCATCGGGTTTTCCGGTCAATATCTGCATGCCTCCGTGAGCCAGGTAGCGACCGAAGAAATTAGCATCCAGATAATGTTCGGCTGCCCAAAGGTAACGGGAATGCCCACGTACCACAGCAGCCCAATTATCCCGGCGCTGTACTGAAACGCAGCCGTACCCTAACGCCAAATTACCTTGCGGATCGGGTTCGGGGCGGAATCCCTGTGCTTCAAATAGTTGTTTCAATTTCTGTTCATGGGCAGTAGATGCTTTCGGTAGATAATCAGGAGAATTCTTATCAGGAGTTTCCGTATAAGAAACCAGACGCAGATAAGCAGCAGCCAGTTCAGGATCGTATTTTTGTTTTCCATCGGGAGTGCCAGCCAATGCCAAAGTAGCATATTGTATAGGTATCAACTGTCCCTTTCCATTGGGATGACGCCCTGACATGGAAAGAGCCCATTGCTTGGTATTACAATAGAAACGCATAGTGAGCAATACATTCTTTACTGTTTCGTGCGCTATTTCAGATACTTTGAATCCTGTTCCACTCAACAGATAAATCATATTCGTGGCACCATCCAGACCGCCGACCGCATAAGCCGGGTAGTTATTACGATGATGGAAACAAGCACCGTCTTTTTTGAAAGAACCGGCCAATCCAACTGCCGGGCGGCAACCATAATCTATCCAACGGGAGAAAGAACGAAGATATTGAAGTTTCTCAGGAGTATCTTCCATAATCAGGATACTTGCCATGCGCCCCTGCGTCTGCGTATTGAAAGTATCTATATCAATGCCATTAACCGTGGGTTTAGGATATACTTCATTGGTGATGGCATACCAGCGCAAAGTACGTTCCGCTTCGTTCAGCTTTCCGGCTTCTCTCAATACATCTTTCATCAGGAAATAGGCCACATACAAACCGCGCATACTGTATCCGTAATGATGGATATTTCCCCAACAACTGCCATAAGCTACTCCCTGATCAGTGATGTGGTCGTACATCGCCAGGAACTTCTGTTTCAGCTCATCCTTTGCCACAGCATCCGAAGCGTTGTTATAGGCATAGGCTATCCGGCGCATCAGATTGAAATACTCACTCATCTCCATCCCTAACTTGGTGAACATGCCTTTGTCCCAGTTGGGATACATACGTTCGTAAGCTTCAGCCTGGCGTACCATAAAAATGGGCAGCCCGCTTACAACACCGTCCTTATAAGTAATCCCATAGAAATCATATTTCTTACGGATACTTTTCATTTCTTTTTCTGTCAGTTTAGAAGGAGTATAAAGCATATCGCGGAAACGTTTCTCCATCAACTGCATATCTTGTCTGTCTTTCTCGCTAACCGGAGTAAGGGCTATTTCCGGTTTCCACAGGGAGTGTTCATAAATCACCAGCCAATGGTTGGTGGTTCCTTTATTAACGAAGGGCACCTGCACATCAGCTGTTTGCTGACGGGCATCCACTTTACTGGCAGTTATCAAATGGTCTATGAACAACTCTCCCTTTACATCAGGTGCAACGATACGCAGTTCATTCATCCCGGGTTCAGGAGTGCCTTGCATATCGCGCTCGTAGCAGACCCACGCAGCACGCCAGCCGGTGAAGTTAATACCGAAAGGAAAGGAAGTACACTTCTTTCCATCTTTCAGGAATTCAAACTCAATAGTAGTATTCTGAGCCTTTGCATTGTACACCCAAACTATAAAAGCGGAAAGATAAGTGTCTTTTCCGGTAGGGTCTTTCTTCTCAAACTTCAGATCACGCTGAAGGGTTAGTACAGAACCGGATTCAAACGTCCAGCGCAAACTATGCGTACCGTCTTTATAATGTTGGTCGCTAATGCCAAGCGTGGCCTTCGTAGCGCTCAGCCCGGCAGGAAGTTCAGGTTGTTCAAAAGAGAGTAACCGGTCATTCTTTACAACCTGTGCCGACAGGCTGAAAGAAAACAGTGCAGTGCATACAGCGGCAAGAATAGGATTCATCAGATTAAGTTTCGTCATCATGGTATGAGAATATTAATAGAGTTAATTCAAGTGTTCGATACGGAAATTCGTGAAGCAGACATGATTTTGAAGAAGGCGTAAGCCAAAATGTCCATCGCCTGCACCGGCTTCGAGAGGCAGACGGAAAAGTTCCTCACCATCTACAAGAAAAGTTGTGCAATTGTCCTGAACGCGGATCTGAATATAATACCATTGATTAGGTTTCAACAGATGAGCCGGGTCGGTATATTCTTTAATCAGAGGTTTGATACGGGCCTCGTCTACATCATAAAACTGACCGTAGTAACGACGAAAACGGGTAGTGGTATTATCATTACCACCATAGCCTACATAAAAAAGGTTCAATGTATTATAGTTGCGGAAGACACCGTTTCGCCAAGTGGAACGGGCCAAGAGTTTGCCGGGATGTTTCGGGTCGTTTGCAGCCCAGAAGCAGTTCATATCACTCAGACGGTCGTGTTTACCGCCATTCATTACCATACAGATATGGTAACTGATCTCGTAATCGCCGGTCAGGCGATCTTTATACCATAAAGTAAGTCCTTCGGGGACAATCAATTCAAGAGTATCTTCACGAATGGTGAAGTCCATTATTCCCGACTGGTCTTCGGCTATCCAATGGCCCAATGAGAGCCGATCCTGTGCCAATACGGTACAGGACAGGAAAAGAAAAAGACATTTCCACAGAATTTGTATGAAAGATGAATGTGTCATTTCCGGTATTAGTTTCGTTTACAATATTTCCACATTGCAAAGAAACGGTACTTTTTAGAGAAAATGACACATAAATCGTACAGAAAAGGTATATTTTAGTAATTTAAGGATGCATCTCCTCAAACGCTTTATTCTCCTCTTCTATCGTAGTGATGGTTTCCGGCAGTTCACTGATAGGAAGATCGAAATTATACCAGTCAGTATAGCAATCGGTAACGTACCACTTCCCGTCAATCAGTTCGAACACTACGCGAAGGGAAGCTTCCGACTCATCATAGCCAGCCTCAAACTCTTTATGCTTGGGGTTGTTCACGGTAAACCGGGAGACATAAACTCCGCCCTCTTCGTCTGTGATACGTTCTTCTTTAAACGCATCTTCACCCAGCAACGCCCACTTATCACGTGTAAACGGAAAAGTCTTCTCCGTCTCACCATCTTCCTCTAACAAGGCTATGGGAGTTTTCAACGGAAACTTGATACGGGAATACTGGAAAGAAGCACTGGAAGTAAATTTCTTGAGGAATGTCTGGAAGTCCTCATTAGTTGCGGCAGCATGACCATTCGTAGTCGTCAGCATAAGTACCACGAAAAGACAAAATACAAAGTGAATTGCCTTCATTTAGTTACAATGTCAAAGGGTTTATTAATCAGGCGCAAAGATAATGCAAATCCGCAGATTTGAGATAAAAAGGAAAAAGAATATTATACGGTGATGTTGGATCTATAGATGCAACATGTCCCATCTATAGATGCAGCATGACCGATATATAGATGCAACGCGTCCGATATATAGATGCAACATATCCGATATATAGATCCTGCACCCTTATCATGTAACCCTTCATCATATGTTTCATTTCTGCCTCAGATACTCAAACCCAAAACGACAGCGTAAGCAGTCTTTCTTATCGCAATACTCTTTCTGAAGCTGCAACAAAGCCTGCGAATCAGCAGCAGTAGATACAGGTAGTCCTGCCCCACTCCAGTGGCGGATGATATGATTATCCTCCGCTTTCAGACTTTCTAGAAAGCCCGTAGCCCGTTCGCAAAGCTCTTCATTCGCCTTATGCAGGCCATATGCATATAAAAAAGGGATGACAGTATTAATAACAATCAGGTTCTGAGCATTCTTTCCCACTTGCTTTTCACAGGAGGAAGAGACTTTCCGGAAATTGAAATGCTCTTCCCAATACGGAGAGGTAGCGACAGTCAGTAGTTTCCGGACAGCTTCCAGCGTATCCGCTTCCATAATACGGGAGAATAAGGACTGCTCTTTATAATAAAGATTTGCCAACTGCGCCAAGCGGACATGAGGGAAATTACCTGGACGTAAGCGAAGAAAGCGCCATTGAGTAGCAGCCATCGGAACAGGCAGTTCAAACTTATGCTGCAAGTAGCGAAATTCCTTCTGCAACTTCAAATAATACCCGTCTGCATCCGGCAGTTCTTCATCCAGCAGCCCGGCTTGCCCCAAAAAGAAGGCTTCTACTTGAAAGAGATTATCCCGGTGCTTATCTATCGCACGAAAAGGCAGACGACTGGCCCATGCTTCAAAGGCATCCCCATTCAGCCCGAAACCAAAGTTGCGGGCCAAGGTGATAAAGAATACATCTTCCCAATGATTATTGCATCGCTCCAACCGGACGGCAATCACATGGGCTTTCTGCTCGAAACGTTCTACCTGCAAAGCGGAAAGCCAGGAATGGACTGTTAGTTTCGGAAGAAAAGACAATATGGAATAACAAGGAGGATAGATTTCCGCATGACTCAGTTCATCATAACGCTGACGAACAGATTCAGGACAGGATAGTTGCAGTTGTGGCACCGGTGCTCCGTTTGCACGAAACACTTCGCAATCTACAGTTTCCGCTACGTGCAGAATGACATTGTCATAAGCTGCATCTTTATCGTGACCATGCCTCATCCAATCGGATGCCAGCGTATGCACTTCGATGTTTCCCACCCAAAGGGTACCACCAATTTTTAGTTTGGCATTGAAGAAGTCGGGGCCTGCGTTTGTGTTCGGTAGTCCGGCATCTATCACTTCAACCGGTTCGCCGGTGGTGGTCTGGAGCACCTTTAACGGAAAGATTTTATGCTTCCAGACATAATGCAATAGTAGTTCCATTGTTAACAAGAAGTTAATGTACGCAACAAATGTAAGAAAAAGATTATCTTTGCGACCTATAGAACGTTGATAAAGTGAATTTAATCAGAAGAAAGAATGAAAATAGCATTAATCGGTTACGGTAAAATGGGTAAGGAAATCGAAAAGATTGCCCTCAGTCGCGGACACGAGATTGTCAGCATCATCGACGTAAACAACCAGGAGGATTTTAACTCGGACGCTTTCAAGAGCGCAGACGTTGCCATAGAATTCACAAATCCGATGGTAGCCTACTCCAATTATATAAAAACCTTCGAAGCCGGAGTGAAGTTGGTTTCTGGCAGTACCGGATGGATGGACAAACACGGTGAGGAAATCAAGAAACTTTGTACCCAAGGAGGTAAAACGCTGTTCTGGGCATCCAATTTCAGCTTGGGTGTGACCATCTTCTCTGCCGTGAATAAGTATCTGGCAAAGATTATGAACCAGTTTCCTGCCTACGACGTGACGATGAGCGAGACACACCATATTCATAAACTGGATGCACCAAGCGGTACGGCCATCACGCTTGCCGAAGAAATTCTGGAAAATATCGACCGTAAAGATCATTGGGTGAAGGGAACTTTGCAGGCACCGGACGGAAGTGTTTCCGGTTCTGCCGAATGTGCAGCAGATGAAATTCCTGTCAGCTCCATCCGCGAAGGTGAAGTACCGGGCATTCATGTGATCCGTTACGAATCGGAAGCAGACAGCATCATCCTGACACACGATGCCAAGAATCGAAAAGGTTTTGCACTGGGTGCCGTTCTTGCTGCCGAATATACTGCTGACAAGCAAGGTTATCTGGGAATGAGTGACTTGTTCCCGTTCTTAAAATAATAAACACGCTTCACCACAGATTACACAGATTCGCACAGATGAAAGAGAACAGAATTAAATTTTAGTATTAAAAGAAATCTGTGTGAATCTGTGTAATCTGTGGTGAACAACAAAATCTGTGGTGAACAACAAAAATAATATAATAATGAGAAAAGCTACTCGCGCCCAATGGGTTAAATTCGCAATCGTCACCGTGCTTTACCTCGCTTTCCTGATATGGGTAAAAAGCTGGTTGGGGCTGATTGTCCTACCTTTCATCTTCGACATCTACATCAGCAAGAAAATTCCCTGGGGCTTCTGGAAGAAATCAGAGAATCCGGCTGTACGCAGTGTTATGAGTTGGGTAGATGCTATCGTGTTTGCACTGGTAGCTGTTTATTTCGTCAACATCTATGTATTTCAGAACTATCAGATACCTTCTTCTTCTCTGGAGAAATCTTTGCTGGTAGGCGATTATCTTTATGTCAGCAAGTTGAGTTATGGTCCGCGTGTGCCAAACACACCACTGTCTATGCCATTAGCACAACACACCTTGCCGCTAGTGAATACAAAATCATACATCGAGTGGCCCCAATGGGACTATAAACGTGTTCCGGGTCTGGGTAAAGTGAAGCGGAATGATATCGTAGTATTCAACTTCCCTGCCGGAGACACCGTAGCCACTAACTTCCAGCAAACGGATTTCTACACCCTTGCCTACAACGAAGGACAACGCCTCTATCCGAATCCGGTAAATATGGACAGTTTGACGCGCAAGCAACAACGCACTGTCTACGATCTGTATTATAATGCCGGAAGAAATCTGATACGTTCCAATCCCAAGATGTACGGTGATATCGTTGTCCGCCCCGTAGACCGCCGGGAAAATTACGTAAAGCGCTGCGTTGGCTTACCCGGAGACACACTGGAAATCAAAGATGCACAGGTATATATCGATGGCAAACCGCTCGAAAACCCTGAAGAAATGCAGCTCAACTACTTCGTACAGACTACAGGACCATACATTACTGAAGATATGTTCCGCGAACTGGGTATCAGCAAGGACGACCAAACATTAATCAGCAACGAAGGTTTATTAATGGAAATGGGCTTGACTCACCGTGACGCACAAGGTCGCCTGGCTCCGGCCTATGACTTACCACTGACGAAGAAAATGTATGAAACCCTGTCTGCCAATAAGAAACTCGTCAGCAGCATCGTTATGGAACCGGAAATATTCTCCGGCCAAATGTATCCGTTGAACCTTTATACCAAATGGGACCGCAACAACTACGGCCCGATCTGGATACCGAAAAAAGGTGCCACCATCAAGCTGACTGAGGACAATCTGCCGATCTACGAACGCCCTATCAGAGCTTATGAAGGTAATACACTGGAAGTAAAAGAAGACGGCATCTATATTAATGGCAAGAAGACGGACGAATATACCTTCAAAATGGATTATTACTGGATGATGGGCGATAACCGCCACAACTCAGCCGATGCCCGTTCGTGGGGTTTCGTGCCGGAAGACCATGTTGTAGGTAAGCCAATTGTTGTCTGGTTGTCACTCGATAAGGATCGTGGTTGGTTTGATGGGAAAATCCGTTGGAACCGGATATTCAAGTGGGTAAAATGATACCAAATGAAAGAATGAAAGAATTAATAATGAAATAGGTGAGAACGTATTCATTATTAATTCTTTAATTATTAATTTCGACATGAATAAGGCTTGGAAAATAACGGGAGCAATCATCGGAATAATACTCGTTGTGGTGTTACTTCGGGGTTGCGTTATGACTTCCTATCTTATTCCTTCTTCGGGTATGGAGAATTCCTTATTTCAGGGAGAGCGTATTCTGGTAAATAAATGGAGTTACGGTCTGCGTCTTCCCCTTATGGCATTGTGGAATTATCACCGTTGGGCAGACAGCCCTGTACAAAAAGAGGATATCATTGTTTTCAATAATCCGGCTAATCTGTCAGAACCTGTTATTTCCCGGCGCGAAACATTCATCAGTCGATGCATCGGCGTACCAGGAGATACCTTATTGATAGACTCCCTGTTCTCCGTAATTCCATCAGAAAAAAACGCTCCCGACCAGAAGTTTTTATATACTTATCCACGAGAAAAAGAAAAACAGCTGGATTCATTACTTACACTATTGTCCATATGCAACAACCACCTGATGGGACAAGATAGCATAAAAAATGTACGTAGCTTCAGCCGTTATGAATATTATCTGCTGGAACAGGCTATGAATGGCAATTGCTGGATAAAGTTACTGAATGAAGGAGACTCCATAGAAGCCCTGCGCCCGTTGATCGTTCCCGGCAAAGGTAAACCGGTGCGTGTATATCCGTGGAACCGTACTTTACTACGCAATACACTTGTACTGCATGAGAATAAACAAGCTGAAATAAAGAACGATACTTTGTACATTGACGGGAAGCCTGTACAGCATTGCTATTTCACCAAGGATTACTACTGGGTAGGTGCTAATAACTCTATCAATCTCTCTGATTCCCGCTTGTTTGGCTTTGTACCCAAAGACCACATCATCGGTAAAGCTTCGCTCATCTGGTTTTCCAAAAAGACAGAAACAGGATTGTTCAATGGTTATCGTTGGAAAAGAATGTGGAAAACGGTAAGATAAATGAAGTACGAATTACTAATTACGAAGTATAAATTACAAATTGCGAAGAACCAATTATCTCATGAAAACCATATATCTCTCTTCCGCCTATCTGGCACCCGTAGAATATTACGCCAAGTTGGTGGCATACGATAAAATCTTTATCGAACAGCACGATCATTATGTGAAGCAAACCTACCGTAACCGTTGCACCATTGCAGCACCCGATGGCGAATTAGCTCTCTCCATCCCTACCGTCAAACCCGATACTCTGAAATGTCCCCTAAAAGATATCCGCATTTCCGATCACGGCAATTGGCGTCATCTACACTGGAATGCTTTATCATCGGCTTATAACCATACTCCTTTTTTCGAATATTATAGAGATGATTTCCAACCTTTCTACGAGAAGAAATATGAGTTTTTAGTCGATTTCAACGAAGAACTGTGTCATCTGGTCTGTTCACTGATAAATATACAGCCGGACATGAAACGTACTACTTCATTCCAGAGCAGTTTTGCACCCAATGAAGATGATTTCCGCGAGCGTATCCATCCCAAAAAGAATTACAAAAAAGAAGATCCGGACTTCATAGTCCGGCCTTATTATCAGGTTTTCCAGGAACGTCTCGGCTTCCTGCCGAATCTGAGTATCGTCGATCTTCTTTTCAACATGGGACCTGAGAGCTTACTTGTATTGCAGAAGTCATTTTGAGAATTTCTGCAAAAATTCCGCAAGATTCGCTCCTTCTTCCAGTCCCAGCTTCTTACGCAAGCGATAACGACTTATTTCTACCCCGCGCAAAGAAATATTCAACAATGGAGCAATCTCTTTAGAAAGCAAATTCATCTTGATATAAGCACAAAGTAACTTTTCCTTGTTGTTCAGTTCCGGATATGCTTCTTCCAATTTTTTGAAGAAATCATGATGTACCGAATCAAAGGTACTTTGAAATGCCTGTAAATCGTCATCATGCTCGATGTTCGTATCAATCTGTCCCAACAGGCGAAGTGTTTTCCGACGAAGAGAAACCAGATTCTCTTCGCTGATGGAATGGGAGATGCCCAGTACTTCCTTTTTTATATCCAATAGGATTTCATTCTTACGTACGATGTTCAAAGTAGTACGAATCAGTTCCTCCGATTTATGACGCAATTCCGACTGTAGGTTTTCTTCTTGCAGTGAATCTATCTTCCGATCTTTCAGGTCACTCTCTTTCTGGAACTTTTGTTCCTGTCGATAGAGTTCCAGTTCTTTTTGCATTAACAAGCGCTTACGCCCTACTGAGATACGATAATACACATAATAAAACAGCAACACTACCACTACCGAATAAACCAGATAACTCCACCATGTGCGATACCACGGTGGCAATATCTCAAAGACAAACGAGCTTTCCACCGGTTCCTGACTGCCGTCAGTAAGCAATTTCACACTGAATACATACTTTCCTTCATGCAGTCCTGTAAACTCTTTCATATTATTCTCACTGTATTCACTCCAGATTCCTTTCTCACCACCCGTACTTAACTGATAAGAATATAGCACTGTGTGTGCCTTATTGAAGTTGTTTACACTATATTCTATTCGCATTGAATTTTGAGAATAAGGAATCACTATCGGCGCCGTATCATACAAATAACTGCGCCCATAAATAAGGGAATCACGCAATCCCGTTAAGTAGACTTTCCTGATTTGCAATGTCAACGGCATTTGTTGCACCGGCAGGCTGTCCAGTGTGATCAGTGAAAACCCTTCCTCTGTTCCTGCCACTACCTTGTTGGCTTTATAAAGATTTACATCTTCAAAGTTTTCTATCAATGCCCCTTTCAGGAACTGTTCATTAGTTACCCGGCGATACTCCTGCTTATTGGCATCATAATGCAATACTTTCAATGTGCCATCTGCTACATACCAGATATTTTGTAATGAATCTATCTTCATATAGGTATATGCTGCCTTTCCTTCTAATAACTGTTCCAGCCAAATACATGCTTCCAGCGTATCACGGCTCCGATTATACTGCCACAGACCATAATGTGAAGCTATAGTAACTTCATCTTTCACCCGCAACAAACAAGCATCATATCCACGTGGAAAGATGATGTTATTATAGTCTTTCATCTTTTCCACCTTTCTTAAATCATCTGCCAAAGTCAAACGGCAAACCCCATTTTCTTTATTTCCAACCCACAATATATGAGTCGAATCTTCCATCAACATATCTTTGCACGAACGGGTAAACCCCTCTATATAGCTTTCTACCCTCCAACTCGTCCCTCTCTTCATGAGCAAATACAGTCCACTATAAGTGCCTGCAATCAACACATCCTTACGGTCATCCACCGATACAATTCCCCATACTCCTTTGGGATTGTTGAGATGTTCCATATGATCTCCATCCATAATAAAGATACCATTATCCGAACAACAGAACAACTTATCGTCATATTGGTGAAGTGACCACATCTGACCTCCTGTACCCGGCACGAAGTTTATGGGATTTCTCTGGTTTAACTGCCCTGGGAGAGTAGAACGATACAACCCTTGATTCGTTGCGAAATAGTATTTACCCTGATAACTACAAGATGCATATCCCGAACCAATCACAGGTTTACCTCCATAAAGTGAAGCAAGCCTTGCTTTCAAATGAATGCAGTCAATCCCATTATCCAGCCCCAGCCATAGGTTGCCAGTCTTATCAAACAGCATGCTCAACACCGTTTTGTTCTGCAAGCCATTCTCCGTAGATATGATTTCCATCTCATTCGTCTTCAGATTTAAAAGACAAACTCCACCCTGAATAGTACCCAACGCCAACAACGAATCTTGCAATGCAGCACAGAAAACTCTATTTTTACGGCAAAATTCCTCGGCTACAGTATTATATTTCTTTAAAGCAGTGCCATCGTAAATAAACAATCCGTTATCCCGGGTTACCATCAACAAACTGTCCGTATGAGGTAACAATCCACCGACTTTGACAGTCGCTCCTATCCCCAAAGGACCAAGAACGGGTATAAACCCTGTTCCATTCAACATTAGCAATCCTTCGGCAGAAGTGATATACAGTTTGTTACGCAAGATGAACGAAGTATAAATCTCTGAAGAATAATCTATTTTCTTCACAACGCCCTCTTCCCAATAAAAGAAACGACGGTCCGATTGAAAGTACACCCGGTCTCCGTCTAATAAGATATTCCAGATGACTCCGACATTCACACTGGGAGATAAACTATCAGAAAGGCAAGTATACTCCAACCCACCAAGACTATTTGGAGTAAAATAGCCAAATTGCTCCATTCCACCGATATAAATTCGCCCGTCATGTCCCACTTTCACAGCACGTGTTTTGGCATTATGAATCGGATATGTATTCCACTCCACACCGTCAAATTCCAATAAGCCTTTGTTGTTAGCTACATATATCCAACCATTATCATGCTGCTGAATACTCCAATTCTGATTGCCGGCTTTATAAGTATGTCGGGTATAATTTGTCACCGGACGTTGCCATCCGGCACTTACAGGAACAGATATAAAAAAGAGAAGAATATAAAAGAGAAGGTATTTTCGTTTCATAGCGGTTAACATTTTATTCTTATGAAAACAAAGATAGAGTATTTTACCTACAAATAAAAGAATTATTTTTAGATGTAGCGATATTATTATAATAAACATTTAATTATCAACAAAATAATTAAGTCAAGAGAAAGTCCTGATGTAGTTAAAACCAATCAATGAGAAAGTTTTGAAGTAGCGTTTTTTTAGGAAATGCCCTCATCACACGCATATATTTGCAGCGGATAAAACCTTTTTGTTAAACCTATATAAGTCATACTAACATGAGAAAAGTATCTTATTTATTCATTTATGTGTTCCTATTCAGCCTGTTGGTTAATGGCAGTGCATGTGGATCGGACAACGATGAAACAAATCCCCCAAAAACACCTGATGGAGAAAATCCGGAGACCCCTGTCGGTCTGCAAGCCTACATGCTTACCACCACCGACACCCGTACCTATGATCTAAAGGAGTCCACAGTAGAATTCGAATCCCAAGCCAGCATGTCGCCTAAAAACATTCTGCTGAATCCACAGCAGACCTACCAAACTATGCAGGGATTCGGAGCGGCGCTCACTGGTTCGTCAGCCTTTTGCCTAAAACTGATGAAACAGGAAGACCGGACAGCATTCCTTAAAAAAACGTATTCGCAGACCGAAGGTTACGGAAGCAGCTATGTGCGCATTGCCATCGGCTGTTCTGACTTCTCCTTAAGAGAATATACCTGCTGCGACACACCGGGTATAGAGAACTTTGCCCTGACTTCGGAAGAAACAGATTACGTGATACCTATATTAAAGGAAATCATAGCCATCAACCCGAATATCCGCATACTGGCTTCACCCTGGACCTGCCCCCTATGGATGAAAGACTATCAGAAATACCCTGTCTACCAAAACCGGGAATACACCGCCGGGCAGCTGAAACCCGAATACTATGCCGACTATGCCACCTACTTCGTGAAATGGGTACAAGCATTCCAGGCAGCCGGCATCCCCATCAACGCCGTCACCATACAGAACGAGCCCCTCAACAACAAGAACTCGGCCTCGCTGGTGATGGAATGGAAAGAGCAGCGTGACTTCGTGAAAGTGCTGGGCCCCGCCTTCGAGGCCGCCGGACTTTCCACCAGAATCTACGCCTACGACCACAACTACAACTACGACAACAAAGGCGATCAGAATGGTTATCCCTACCAGATATACAACGATCCCGAAGCAGCCAAGTACCTGACCGGAGCCGCCTACCACGACTATGGAGGCAACCGCAGCGAACTGCTCAACGTCTACCAGCGTGCCCCCGAGAAGGACCTGATCTTTACCGAATCATCCATCGGTACTTGGAATAACGGCCACGACTTGTCCAAAACTCTACTTTCCAATATGGAAAGCATCGGCATAGGCACCATCAACAACTATTGCAGCGCAGTGACCATCTGGAACCTGATGCTGGAGACAGACTTCAACGGAGCCGTACCCAGTAACAATGGCGGACAACCCAACCGTCCCGGCGGATGCCAAACCTGCTTCGGAGCCGTAGACCTGAACATGAGCGACTTGAAGACCATTTACATGAATTCGCACTACTACATGATCTGTCACCTCTCAGCAGTGGTAAAGCCCGATGCCGTACGAATTGGGACAAGCGGATACACCGACAATGACATTGCCTACAGCGCCTTCAAGAATACAGATGGAAGCTATGCCTTTGTCATCATCAACAAAAGCAGTTCGGCCAAGAGTATCGTGCTCACCGCCCCCGACGCCGCAGGCAAGAAGCACTCGGCAAACTGCAACTTGCAGCCACGCTCGGTAAACTCTTTCAAATGGAAATAACAGAGACTTAAATATAATACATCACTTTTTTTAATTTTAAATTTATAGATTATGAGAAATCGATTTTTGCTCGGCATGATGGCACTCAGCCTTATCGGCATGACATCGTGCAAAGATGAGATTGACCAGTTCGATGATCACGGCAGCTCGACTATCGTATCCTTTGTAGGCAGTGAAAAAGCTTACATGGGCGATAGCATCACCTTCGACTTCGAGGTGAAAAGCGGAGGCGTGAAAATCAACCAGGCCAAGGTTCAACTCTACTATGGAGAAGAAATGGTATCCGAAGCCTTCTACAGCCTGAAAGCTGATGGAAAGTACAGCGGAAAAGTACTGGCCCCCTACCAGAGAAACACACCCGACGGAGATGCAAAGGTTATCTTGCGCATCCAGAACGAGCGTTTCAGCAACGACAGCAAAGAAATGACCGTTGCCATCGAACGACCCAAGTACCAAACATTAAAGTTGGTGGCTGCCAATGGCAAAGAATACACCATGACTCCTGTTCCCGGCAAAGAGTATGAATACAAAGCACGTGAAGCTTTCCCGGCCGACATGGAAGCATCTATCATAGCACCGGCCTATTCTGACGGAACAAACAACCCCTACCTGCAAGGCAATGACTTGTTCTTCGGTATGGACAATGGCAAGATAGCCCTCAATGCCCCCAAAGGTATCGGCTTCGAAACCACAGGCTATGATGAAGACGGCAAGTATGAAATCACATTCAACACCCTGACTTTTGAAGGTGCCCCATTCCCGAAATTCGGTATACGCTTCGACACGCAGAACAAGTTTATGGAATTCGACGGATCGGGCAACGTATTCTACGTTGAAACCGAATTCAAGAAGGACGACATCATCAAAATCAGTGGCATCAAAGAAGAGTATGCCGAACTCTGGAAGAACCCTACCTGGTTTGACCTCGTAAATGGAGACGAAACTCTGCTCCACTTCCGCGGAAGAGACGGCAAGTACAAACTCACACTGGATAAAGGTATGAAGGCAATCATGATGGAACAGTTGGAAAACGCTTCTTCATCAAACACACAGAATGCCACTGCTATGTGGGTGATTGGTAACGATAAGATAGGATTCCCATCATACGCTCAGAACAACATTAACTGGAACACGGGCAAAGCATTCAATCTGGTTCCGCTCACCGATACCAAGTATGAACTAATACTGTTGGTAGGACAAAACGTAAACGGCGTCAACTTCAAGTTCTTCGGACAGAAAGGATGGGGAACGGAATGGAAAGGTCCTGGAGTATATACAGCAAAAGAAGGTGGCAACTACGTCAAGTATGCCAGTGACGGTAACTTCAACGCCAATGATACTTGGCCATCCGGCAAATACATGGTGATGACTGTAGAAACCAGCACCAATCCGAACGGACTCTGGATAAAAGCCTTAGACGAACTCCCCTTATACGAAATGGGCGAATGACCAACTTTCTTAAAGTATAGATAAACAATTAAGTATAGATATATGAAAAAAAGATATTATATAGCAGCTATGTTTGCCCTTGGTTTGGTAGCACAACCTGCCACTCTACGTGCCAGCGCTGCTGACGAAGCCAACGGTATTGAAGCCGTACAGCAACAAAAACAACGCATCAGCGGTTTGTTGACCGATTCCAATGGTGACCCCATTATTGGTGCCACCGTCAGGGTGCAAGGTACCACCAACCGCGGTGTCATCAGTGACGTCGAGGGACGATACTCCATCGAAGCAGCTCCCGGCGAAGTACTGGAATTCAGCTATATCGGATTCGTTAGTGTAGATCACAGAGTGAAAGCCGACGAAACCACTTTTAACCTCCGAATGGAGATGGATGCCATCGCTACGGAAGAAGTAGTGGTTGTGGGTTACGGTAAGCAAAAGAAAGAGAGTGTAGTAAGCTCCATGTCAACCGTAGGACCGGCTCAATTGAGCGTAAAGAGCGCCAACCTTACCAACAACATCGCTGGTAAGCTATCCGGTCTGATTGCCGTACAGCGTTCGGGTGAACCGGGTTGGGACGATGCTCAGTTCTTTATCCGCGGTATCAGCTCGTATGCCGGTGGAACAGACCCGCTGGTACTGGTAGACGGTGTGCCCCGTAAAATGAATGACATTGACGTAGATGAAATCGAGACATTCTCTATTCTGAAGGATGCCGCCGCAACAGCCGTATATGGTGCCGAAGGTGCTAACGGTGTAGTATTGATTACTTCCAAACGTGGTAAATCACAGAAGACTGTTGTCAGCATGTCGGCCGAATACGGCTACTCCACACCGCTCCGCTTGCCCAACCTCATGAGTTCTTACGACTATTTGAGCTTATACAACGAAGCAGACTGGAACAGCAACGGCAACCCGCGCGCCAACTACACAGCACCGGTGAGCGACGCTGACCTGGAAAAATACCGCAACGGCGTAGACCCCGACCTCTATCCGGATGCAGACTGGATGAGCATGTTGCGCGACCACACCAGCAGCCAACGCTATACCATCAACTTCCGTGGTGGTGGCGACCGCGTACGCTTCTTCGTATCGGGTGCCTACTATACGCAAGACGGTGTGTACAAGGAGAAGAAGAACGCCGACTACGATTCAAACATCAGCTTCGACCGCTACAACCTGCGTTCCAATATCGACTTCGAACTGAGTAAAACCACCCGTATGTCTGTGGATATGTCCGGACAGTACATCAACCGTACGGCTCCCTCCAAAACGGCCGGTGACATCTTCGGTGGTATGACATTGCAACCTGTGCACCTCTATCCGCAGATCTACTCGGACGGTTCAGCCGCACAGCACCCCAACTATGACAATTCAGGCCTCCGTCAGAATCCTTACAACTTCCTCTACTTCAGTGGATACAGTAAGAGTTGGGATGCCACATTCCAAAGCAAGGTATTGTTGGAACAAGACCTGGACTTCATCACGAAGGGACTCTCTATAAGAGGTAGCGTCAGCTTCGATGCCAACTCCAACCAGTATGTCAACCGTACAATGTCCCCCGCTACCTTTACTGCTACCGGACGCGATGCCGATGGCAACCTGATATTCAAGTCATTGGAAGCAGGTTCTGCATTGAGTAACCCCTCAAGTGGTTCATCCGGCGGTAACAAAAAGATCTACATTGAGGCATCCCTCAACTACAAGCGTAACTTTAACGACAAGCACGATGTTACAGGCTTACTGCTATACAACCAAAAGGAAACCCAGAACCAGAACGCTGGTGGCCTCAACCTGCTTCCTTATCGTAAACAGAGCATCGTAGGTCGTGGTTCTTATACTTACGACAACCGTTACACCATCGAAGGTAGCTTCGGTATGACAGGTAGTGAGAACTTCGCCCCGGGTCACCGTTGGGGTATCTTCCCCGCTGTGGGTGGAGCCTGGTATGTAAGCCACGAAAAGTTCTTTGAACCTGTACAGAAAGTAATCAGTACCTTGAAACTGCGTGCATCCTATGGACGTACCGGTAACGACCAGTTGGGCAATACCCGTTTCCCCTACCAGGAAGCAATGAACACCGATGCCGGCGGCCTCAACCTGGGTATATCAGGCATATCAAACGGTAATGCACAGAACTGGTTCGGCGGATTGAGCGAAAACCGCGCCTACTACGCCAACCTGCGTTGGGAGATTGAGGACAAAACCAACTTCGGTTTCGACCTCGGTCTGTTGAACGGACAGTTAGACCTCTCCATGGACTACTTCTCCAACCGTCGTAAGGACATCCTGATTACCCGTAACACGGTTCCCTCAATGAGCGGTCTGCAATCCAACCCTACCCAGAACTATGGTATCGTGAGCAACAAGGGTGTTGACGGAAGTTTGACTTTCAAGCAACATGTAGGCAATCTGAATCTGACGTTCCGTGCCAACTACACGTATGCGAAGAACAAGATTGTGGAAACGGATGAAATCAGACATAAATACAGCTACCAGGATCTCACGGGTATGTCATTGTGGACTCCTTTCCTCTACATCGCCGACGGACTCTATACACCCGATGACTTCAATATCACTATAGATCCTGTGAGCGGTGCCGAAAGTTACCAACTGAAATCCGGTGTAGCCGATCCGGGAGCTGCCGTAGCACCCGGTGACATCAAATACCGCGACTTGAACAATGACGGTGTTATCAATGACGACGACAAGACCTACCGTAACGGTCATCTGGACAAGACCCCGCGCAGCGTATATGGTCTTTCGCTGAACGCTGAATGGAAAGGATTCTTTGCCGGTATCTTCTTCCAAGGTGTAACGGGTTGTTCCATCAACCTGATGAGCAAGGCATCCAACTTCATGCCGTTCAATCAAGGCAAGGACGCTTCTTCGGCACGTATGGAGGCTATGAGCCGCTGGAAGGCATCCGACCCCTACAACGACAACGTGCTTTACCCACGCCTGCGCAACAATACCTTTGCACACAACCTGCAACCGAGCACCTGGTGGTATCGTGACGCAAGTTTCCTCCGCCTAAAGAACGTAGAATTCGGTTACCAGTTCAACAAGAAGCAACTGAAGTCACTGCGTCTCACCAACCTTCGTCTCTACGTACAAGGCACCAACCTGAAAACCTGGGACGACGTGAAGTATTGGGACCCGGAACTGGGTGATGCAAACTCAGGTGCCAAATATCCTATCTCCAGCACTTGGACCTTTGGAGCAGAAGTTACATTCTAAACATCTAATTAATAAACGATATGAAACTGAAAAATTTACTATACGCAACCGTCGGCTCTGCCGTCCTTGCATTCAGCACAGCATCTTGTTCAGACTATCTCGACATATCAGGCGAATTCAACGCCAGCCTGGGAGTCGATCAAGTTTGGGACAATGCAACCTATACCCGAAACTGGTACGGAGTCATCTACCGCAATCTGATGGAATATTCAGAAACCGGTTCAGAAGTCAACGCTTTCAAAAACCCATGGTCAAACCTCTGCGGTGAAATCGCATCGGAAAAAGCCAGTTCACGCGACGTCATGATGGCAGGCTTTACGGCAGCCAGCGGAAGTTATCACCGTTGGGCCACTTTCTACAAAGACATACGCCAAGCCATGATTTTCATTGAACGCGCCCACGATGGAGGTGTAGGTGACCCCAGCAGTACCAACAAGCTGACAGCCGAGGAAATAGCCCGCATGAAGGATGAATGTCGGTTCATGATTGCCTATTATTACTTCTCCATGTTCGAGCTTTACGGCCCTGCCTGTATCGTGACGGAGATAGATGACGCTGCCGAACCGCACGTGACGGACTATGATCGTGCCACGGTGGACGAAATGGTGAACCACATTGACGGCATATTGGCCCCTCTTTGCGACCCCGCACAGTCTAAACTGCCTGAATCAGTCATCACGTCATACGCAGACGGTGCATACAATTTCAACACCAATGAAGTGGTACGCCCCACCATCGTAGTGGCCAAAGCACTGCGTGCCAAGTTGTGGATGTATGCCGCCTCCAAACTGTTCAACGGCGGCGACGGTTCCGAATACTACCAGGGATTGCAGAAACTGCAAAACTCCAAAGGTGAATACATCTTCCCGCAGAGCAAGGACCCGCAGAAATGGGTGACTGCCAGAGACCGTGTAAAGGACTTGATAGATTATGCCGAAGCACAACACCACGCCCTCTACCGCGTGATGGCAAACGGAGTGGAGCAACCCGACCGTTCGGTATACAACCTCTTCCAGGTGTATAATGAAGAAATCCTGTGGTGCAGTACCAACAACAGTTACTCCGATCAGTACAAGATGGAAAAACGTACCAACCCGCGTGATGTAAACTCATGCTATGGCACTATCGGCCCGTCTCAAGACGCTGTAGATATGTTCTTCATGGCCAATGGACTCGACATCGACGATCCGAACAGCGGTTACGATGAAACCGGATTCAGCGCTGTAGAAAACCGTTGCTATGACCCTGACTATAAGGACAAAAAGACAGATCAGAACATCTCCAACATGTATGCCAACCGTGAACCTCGTTTCTACGCAAGCGTGGTATACCAAGGAAGAAGCTGGTTCAAGAAATGGATGAACAGCAATCCTAACTACGTCGTAGACTTCTCGGCAGGTGGCGGAAACGACCTCTCCAACGGTGACAATGTGAAAGGCGGATACATGCTGGGCAAATTCAAGAACCGTACTGTGAACCATGCCAGCGGTGATACACAGAGTTGGAAACGCGTTTCGATCATCTACCGTTTGGCCGAGTTCTACCTGTTCTATGCCGAAGCACTCAATGAAATAGATCCGGGCAATGCGGACATCATCAAGTATATCGACATAGTGCGCGAACGTGCAGGTATCCCAGGCTACCAGACTATGAACGATAACGGCATAAAGACCGGTGTAATAGGCAATTACGACAAACAGTTCGATGCCATCCAACACGAGCGCTACGTAGAACTCTATTGTGAAGGACAACGCTACTTCGACGTTCGCCGCTGGATGGTCTGCGGTGACGAAGGCAGAATAGGTTGCGACCAGACACGCTTCTACGGAATGAATATGAAGGGCTCGAAAGATAAAGCTCCGGGCGAACCTACCTCCTACTATACGCGTACGAAGCTGGAAAACCGCCAATGGACAGACAAACTTTATCTCTATCCTATCCATCAGAATGTGATAGAATTGTCCGAAGGGCGTATTCCGCAGAACTACGGATGGTAAAAAGACAGCTTTTTTGATTCGTTTTCAAAGGATATAAGTAGAAAGATTGAATGAAGGTTTGGAGGCAGCAACTGGCATAACCGGCCTGGTTACTGCCTCCTTTCTTTCTCAGCTAACAAATCAACAATAAATATACCATGAGTAAAGAGAAAACATTTCCAGCCCGGAAACTCCGGATACTGATACCCATGATTCTGTTCCTGTCCCAGACAGTTTGCGCACAGCACGAAAGTAAGACAATCAACGACGGTTGGAAATTCCATAAAGGTGAGTGCGAGGTCGCAGCCTCTACAACTTACGACGACAGTGCGTGGAACAGCATACATCTCCCGCACACATGGAATACGGATGCATATACCGAAAAAAAGTATTACCAGGGAACAGGCTGGTATCGCCGTACACTGACGTTGCCGCAACATTGGCAAGGCAAACAGGTATTCCTGAAACTGGATGCAGCCAGCAAGGCCGCTGCCATCTACATCAACGGTAAAGAAGCAGGCGAACATAACGGCGGATATACCGCCTGCACATTCGATATCACTTCGCTCTGTTCGTTCAACTCTCCCAACTCTCTCGCTATCCGTGTAGACAACGCCCGGCAGGATATCCCCCCTATCTCCGCCGACTTTACATTCTTTGGCGGCATCTACCGGGATGTATGGCTCACGGCAGTCTCCAAACAGCATTTCCATCTGACCAACCACGGTTCGGACGGGATATTTATCAGTACCCCGCAAGTGTCCGAAGAAAAAGGCACGATACTTATTCGCGGAGAGATAAAGAACGATGCAGAACAGAAAGCATCTCTTGAACTGGAGCATATCGTATACAATCCCGACGGAAGTATTGCCCAAACCCAGAAACAGTCTATCCAGATAAAAGGTGGAGAATTATACTCTTTTCATACCGAAACCGCCCCTATCCTGTCCCCCCGATTATGGACACCCGAGACACCTCATCTCTACAGAGTAGAAAGCATTCTGCGCAATAAAAAAACAAAAGCCATCCTCGACCGCAGTAATCATCATACAGGTTTCCGCTGGTTTGGCTTCGATGGCAAGACAGGCTTCTCCCTCAACGGAAAGCCTTATAAATTACGCGGCATTTGCCGCCACCAGGACCAAAAGCCCATCGGAGTCGCACTGACGGACGAGATGCACCGCCGCGACATGATGCTAATGAAAGAGATGGGCGCCAACTTTATCCGCATCTCCCATTATCCGCAAGATGATGCCCTGTTGGAAATGTGCGACAAACTCGGTATGCTGGCCTGGGAAGAAATACCCATCATCGACATCGTGCCCGACACTCCGGGATACGCGGAGAACTGCGAAAACAATCTGCGGGAAATGATACGCCAACACTATAACCACCCCTCCATCATCACTTGGGGATACATGAATGAGATATTGCTCGTCACCCAGCGCCGCTATAAAAAAGAAGAAGAACTGAAACCCGTGCTGGAACGGACACTGGCACTCGCCAATCGTCTGGAGAAAGTTTTGAAAGAAGAAGACTCCACCCGTGTCAGCACTATGGCCTTTCATGGCAGCAACAGTTACAACGAGGTAGGATTGGGCAGTATTACCGATATTGTCGGCTGGAACCTGTATCAAGGCTGGTATGGAGGCAACCTTACAGGCTTCGAACGCTTCCTGGCAGAACAACACAAAAAGTTTCCTTCACACCCCATGATTGTCAGCGAATACGGTGCAGGTTCTGACAAGCGCATACATTCGCTGCAACCGAACGCCTTCGATTTCAGCATCGAGTATCAGCAGAAGTACCTGGAGCATTACCTGCCCGTACTGGAAGAAACGCCCTACGTCTGTGGCGGAACGCACTGGAACTTCATCGATTTCTCTTCCGCCCTGCGTGATGAATCTATGCCGCGTATCAACAACAAAGGACTGGTATATTCAGATCGTACCCCAAAAGACGTGTACTATTACTACAAGGCAGCCTGGCGACAAGACATTCCCGTGTTACATATTGCCAGCCGCGACTGGACTCACCGCAGCGGTGTGCAACATGGAGAGACTCCGGTTCTGCTGCCGGTCAAAGTATACACCAACCTTCCGGAAGTGGAACTTTTCATTGACGGCAAGTCTTTGGGCAAGCAAAAGACTGAGAATTACACCGTTATATTTGAAGTACCGTTCAGCCGGAAAGAACACTTCATTTCCGCCAAAGCTGAAAGCAAAGAAGCTGCCCGTAATCTCCATACCATTGAAGACGGCATCCACCTCAGCTTCGCCCCTGTCCCTGCAAAGTTGAATGAAACAAACTTACGGAATCTGGAACTTGCCGTGAATGTAGGCAGCAATTGCTTCTATACTTCCGATGAAAGCCGGCTCACATGGTTACCCGATCAGCCCTACACTGAAAACAGTTGGGGATATATTGGCGGAGAAAGCAAAAACAGTCAGACACAGGTTGAGAATACCAATGACGGGCCGTTGTTCCAAACCCTTCGCAACGACATTGAAGGCTATTGTTTCGATGTTCCCAACGGAGTTTACGAGATAGAATTTCTTTTTACAGATATATTCCGGGAGAATGCAGCCACCGCCTATCAGTTGGGACGGAATTCCGATGTAGAAAGCCGCGAGAACTGTTTCAGCATAATCGTTAATGATGAAACTGTAGAAGAAGACTTTTCTCCTTGCCGGGAGAGCGGTTACTTCCATGCTTTGCGGAAAAGATACAATATTACAAACTTTCGGAATAAAATTGAAATACGCTTCCCTGTTCGGAATGGAAAAAGCTTTCTGAACGGTATAAAACTCAGAAAACTTTATTAACTTCAAAATAAAAACGCCATGAGAGCTAAAATTTGCTTAATTATCACCAGTCTGATGCTTGCGGCAAGCAGCATACATGCACAGTCCATCTGGGACAAGGCACATCTGGAGAGAGTGAAACAATCATTACATCAACCGTACTTTTCGGCTGCTTATCAGGAACTGATAACGGATGCCGAAAGAACGCTTGACGCACAGCCCTTGTCCGTCATGATGAAAGAGAAGACACCCGGTAGCGGAGACAAGCATGACTACATGAGTCAGGCACGCTATTTCTGGCCCGACCCGACCAAACCGGACGGGCTGCCCTACATCAGCCGTGACGGTGAATCGAACCCGGAACTGAACAAGCTGGACCGTAACCGCCTCGGAGAAACCGCCCAACGCGTCACCACCCTTGCCCTTGCCTGGTACTTCAGCGGTGACGAGAAGTATGCCCGGAAAGCTACGGAACTAATACGCGTATGGTTCTTTAATAAAGATACGCGCATGAATCCCAATCTGGAATATGCCCAGATGATACCGGGGCACAACAATAATAAAGGGCGTTGCTATGGGGTCATCGATACCTATTCCTTCGTCGAGATGCTGGATGCGGTGCAACTGCTGGAGGGCTCAAAGGCCTTCACCCCGAAAGATTCCAAGCAACTGAAAGCATGGTTCGGCAAGTTGCTGACTTGGATACTGAACAGTCCGCAGGGACAGGAAGAGGCACGCCAGGCCAATAACCACAGTACGGCGCACGACGCACAAGTCATCGCTTTCGCCTTGTACGCAGGAAATACGAAAGTAGCGCAGGAAGTCATCAATGCCATTCCCCAGAAGCGCATCTTCACCCAGATAGAACCGGACGGAAAGCAACCGCACGAACTGCGCCGCACCCTTGCCTTCGGTTACTCACAGTTCAATCTGTCTCACTTCATCGACATCTTCATGATGGCACAGAAGATCGGAATCTCCATTGACAATGCCACCTCGGCAGACGGGCGCAACTTCTACAAAGCTATGGACTTCCTGGTTCCCTATGTGGGAAAAGAAGTGAAAGACTGGCCTTACCGTCAAATCAGCGAGTGGGACTATAAACAGCAGGAGTTCTGCAAAGATTTATACCGCACCAGTTTGTTCAACCCTGCACGGAAAGACTACCTGGAACTCTATAAAGCCCACCGCATCATCAACTGGAAAGACCGCTTCAACCTGCTATGGGTAGAAGCCGACGATGTGGACAACGCCTACGCTTTCGCCTGCGGACAACTCCAGTTTGCCCTGAAGTGCGCCGATAAAGCCAGAAAAGAAGGGGACAACCAGTGCAAGCACCGCGTCACGCCCCGCAGCCTCAACAAAGACGGCTCACTGAGGATGATACATCCCCACGACTGGTGTTCAGGCTTCTTCCCCGGTTCATTGTGGCAGATGTATGCCTACACGCACGATGACTTCTGGCGCCAGCAAGCCATCAGCAACACTTGGATGATAGAAGAAGCCAAATGGCACAAAGGTACCCACGACCTCGGTTTCATGATGAACAACAGCTTCGGCAAAGCCTATCAGCTGACCGGCGAACGCTCCTACAAAGATGTAGTGCTGCAAAGTGCCCGGACACTGATAACCCGCTACAACAAGAAGGTAAAGAGCATCCGTTCATGGGACCACAACCGCGACAAATGGAAGTTCCCCGTCATCATCGACAATCTGATGAACCTGGAGATGCTGTTCTGGGCCACTCAGGAGACTGGCGACTCCATCTACTGGAAGATTGCCGTCAACCACGCCAATACAACAATGAAGAACCATTTCCGCCCGGATTACTCTTCTTTCCATGTAGTGGACTATGACCCCGAAACCGGCGAAGTCCGTGCCCGGCAAACCGCGCAAGGCTATGCCGACGACTCTTTCTGGAGCCGCGGACAGGCATGGGGGCTCTACGGATACACCATGTGTTACCGCTTCACCAAGAACCCCACCTACCTGCAACAGGCACGCCACATCGCCGACTTCTTTTTCGGCCTGCCCAACCTGCCCGAAGACTTCATCCCTTATTGGGATATGAAAGCCCCCGGTATCCCCAACGTTCCCCGCGATGCTTCTGCCGGCGCCATCATGGCATCAGCCTTGTATGAACTCCGTGGCTACGTTTCGGCAGAAGACGGCAAACGTTATCAGGACATCGCCGACAAGATAGTGGACAGCCTCAACCAGCATTACCGTGCCGAACCTGAAACAACCTACGGCTTCCTCCTGCTCCACTCCACCGGACACCATCCGGGAGGGGACGAAATTGATGTCCCAATCAATTATGCCGACTATTATTATCTGGAAGCATTGGCAAGAAAAGCTGCTCTTGAGCAGTAATTAGTACTTTTTGAGACAGTAGTTCATCTTTTTGAGACGTTTTGTATGGTGAGCAAACTACTTTTCCACTATTTTTGTAGCATAGAGATTTAGAATCATTTTATAAAAGAAAAAGACATGAAAAACTTATTCGACATTAAAGACAAAGTGATTATCGTGACCGGCGGTTGCGGTATCTTAGGAAAGAGTATCGCCAATTACCTCGCCGAACAAGGTGCCAAAATCGTTATCCTGGACCGCGTGGAGGAAATCGGTAAAGAACTGGAAGCCGAACTCAGACAGAAGACGGAAGCCCTGTTCCTGATGACGGACGTGCTGAACAAAGAAGTGCTGGAAGAGAACAAGAAAGCCATACTGGAACGCTTCGGAACCATCGACGTGTTGCTGAACGCTGCCGGCGGAAACATGGCCGGCGCCACCATCGCCCCGGATAAGACCATCCTCGACCTGGAAGTGGACGCTTTCAGAAAGGTAGTGGACTTGAACCTCTTCGGCACGGTGCTGCCCACAATGGCATTCGTGGACGTAATGGCTAAGAATAAGAAAGGTGTTATCGTAAACTTCTGCTCCGAATCCGCTCTGCGTCCGCTGACCCGCGTGGTAGGTTACGGCTCTGCCAAAGCTGCCATTGCCAACTACACCCGCTATATGGCTACGGAACTGGCCACCAAATTCAGTCCCGAACTTCGCGTAAACGCCATCGTCCCAGGCTTCCTGCTGACGAACCAGAACCGTGCGCTGCTGACCAATCCGGACGGTTCATATACCGACCGCGCAAAGACCATCATCGCCCACACTCCGTGCGGACGTTTCGCCGAACCGGAAGAACTGTTCGGAACCATCCACTACCTCATCAGCGATGCTTCCAGCTTCGTGACAGGTGCCCTGTCGGTAGTAGACGGCGGTTTTGACGCTTTTTCCATCTAACCCGATTCATAATTTATAATTCATAATTAACATGGTATTATGCGAACAAACCTGGCGCTGGTACGGTCCTAACGACCCGGTCAGCCTGTGGGACATCAAGCAAGCCGGAGCAACCGGCATCGTAAACGCCCTGCACCACATCCCCAACGGCGAAGTGTGGACGGTAGAAGAAATCATGAAACGTAAGGAAATGATTGAGGCTGTCGGCCTGCGCTGGTCGGTAGTGGAAAGCGTGCCTGTGCACGAACATATCAAGACCCAGACGGGAGATTTCCAGAAATACATCGATAACTATAAGGAAAGCCTGCGCAACCTCGGTAAGTGCGGCGTAAACATCGTGACGTACAACTTCATGCCCGTACTGGACTGGACGCGTACCGACCTTGCCTACGAACTGCCCGACGGCAGCCGTGCCCTGCGCTTTGAACGTGCCGCTTTCGTTGCTTTCGACCTCTTCCTATTGAAACGCCCCGGTGCCGAGAACGACTACACCGACGAGGAGAAAGCCAAGGCAAAAGCCCGCTTCGAGCAAATGACGGAAGCCGACAAGCAACTGCTTGTCCGCAACATGATTGCCGGCCTGCCCGGTTCGGAAGAGAGTTTCACTCTGGAACAATTCCAGCAGGAACTGGACCGCTACAAGGACATCACTCCGGAGAAGCTGCGTGCCAACCTGATTTACTTCCTGCAGGAAATCGCTCCGGTTGCCGACGAAGCCAACGTAGAGTTGGTTATCCACCCGGACGATCCTCCCTGCTCCATCCTCGGCCTGCCGCGCATCATGAGCAGCGCCGCCGATTTCCAAGCTTTGATTGACGCTGTTCCCAACAAGAGTAACGGCCTTTGCCTTTGCACCGGTTCACTCGGCGTAAGCAGCGCCAACGACTGTGCCGCCATCATGCAGCAATTTGCCGACCGCATCAACTTCGTTCACCTGCGCAGCACGCAGCGCGACGCAGAAGGCAACTTCTACGAAGCTAACCACCTGGAAGGTGACGTAGATATGTATCACGTCATGAAGGCTTTCCTCGAACTGCAACAACGCCGCGGAGTATCCATCCCCATGCGTCCCGACCACGGGCATCAGATGGTGGACGACCTGAAGAAGAAAACCAATCCGGGATACTCCTGCATCGGCCGCCTGCGCGGACTGGCTGAATTGCGCGGACTGGAAATGGGCATCGCAAAGTCTATATTGGTTTCTGACTCACATCAGGCAGCATCATCTGTTTGAGGCGTTATCTAATAGCCCACTCTAGTTTCGCAAGTTCTGAAACTTCAATAACTCATAAGACCCAGCAGTCTGAAAAAGCGGCGCAGTTCGTTGTGCTTCTTCCTCAGATTGCCGGGTCTCATGCTATTACATTGAACAGAAAGTTCCTAAAGAGAGTCTATTTCATCAGTCGAAAGTCCGGTAACCACAGCTATTTCGGCAATGGGAAGTCCGGCACTCTTTAAATTCCGGGCAATGGTTTTGGCTTTTATCAGCTCTCCTTCCGCTCTGCCTTCCGCTCTGCCTTCCGCTCTCCCTTTTGCTTCTCCCTTTTGGATAGCTGTTTTAATTACACTATTCCAGTCTCTGTACACTTTCAAACTCTCCTCGTATGCATAAAGTTTGTCGGGGGAGAATTGCGCTATTTCCGCAGCTTCGAAGAGGCGGTTGAACACACGCTCCTGCAAGGCTACGGGACGTTCCATGAGGCGGGATAGGTTTTTGAGGACGAACATCCATTTGTCGAACAAGGTTTCCAGCTCCTGTTCGGTCTTGTGGAATTTGGGCATCTCCAGATAGACAAAGGTCAGTTTGTCATAAAACACTTCGTGGGTGCTTGTCTCCATCAGCTTCACTTCATGGTAGAATTGGGGCGACTTCACGTCATCAAGGGTAAAGTTCAGTATGCCTATTATGTATACCGCTTTGAGTTCATAGTCCCATATTTCTCCCTTGATGGCTTGATCCCTGATGGGGAAAGTGGAGTAATAGATGCTTCTGTCCTTGAAGAACTGCTGTTCCCCTTTCTGCATCTCAATCAGGATTTTCTCTCCCTTCTCGTTCTGGCAATAGACGTCGAAGACGGCACGACGTTCGGCTTCCCTGCTGCCCAAGTGTTCGGTGTTCAGGTAGGTGACATCTTCTATGACCTGTTCGCCGTTGAACAGGGCATTGAGAAATCCGATAAGAACTTCCTTATTCAGGTCGGTTCCGAACAATAATTTGAATGCGAAATCGGTATAGGGGTTTACATACCTTTCACGTAATCCTTCACTACACATAAGCGTTTGATATTTATTGTTTTATGCAAAGAAACGAAAAAAGAGCGAATCCGGAAAGGATCGGGCAAGGAATTATCGTGTTTTTAATTCTCTTAGTTCCTGTTTTAATTCTATCTTTCCGCACGCAGAGGCAGGAAGATTGACACTTTGCTTTTTATGCATAACGAGAACGCGATATTTCCGTCCCGGTGCAGGGAAGAGCGAAAAGAAACGAACGAAAACCAGCATCTTGCTGATTGAAAGAAGGATACATAAATAAGGACAACTCTAAAAAAAGAAAAACAGATGGTCTGTGTACTAAAAACACATCATCTGTCGCCCATATATAGACCGTCTGTGTCCGAAATATAGATCGTTTGCGTTACATCTATAGATCGTTTGCATTGCATCTATAGATTGTTTGCGTTACATCTATAGATTGTTTACGTTACATCTATAGTTCCCTTGCGAAAGAAGCATAGTTCCTTGCATAACCATCCACACATGCTATCTGTTTATGCAGAAACCATGTATTTATATTCCATACATTATCCAAGCAGATTCTATTTCGAAAGTTTTGCCAGAAGCACTTATCAGCAAAAGGCCCACTCTGATTACTTTTTGTCCGGAATAAAGTATGATGTCTGACTTTTAGCACACCCTCCTAAGGTATCACATAAGTTAAAAAGAATGCGAAGCCCCTGAAGGAACTCCGCATTCACGAGATAAAAAAGGATTGAAAAAAACAAGGTATATATTGGTTAGATGAGAAATTACCTATTATGATTCTTTTCGGAATAGTCGGCACAGGAAAGACCAGGCAGACGTTTTCCCACCTTTCATCTTCCTATCATTATTCAGTATCTTTTCGTTTAATGAAAGAATTCTATGGGTGAGGTCCGACATCTTCTCAAACCCCTCCTGTAGTCTTGCCTCCCGTTGAGCACGGCGATAGTTTTCCTCATACAAATCATCATTGACTTTTGTTAAGCGTGCATTCTCCTTATAGAGCCAGTTTAAATGCTCTTTCGGAACGCGTTCGATAGTCGCATCATCTTCCGGGTAAGACTTCGTTGAATTAAACTCAAGGGATTTCTCAAGATCCTCCGCATCCACCATCGGATCGGGGTCCTCGTAAGGGTCTTTATCCAGAGATGAACATCTCAGATAACCGAGCCTTATCCATTCGTGGATCTGCTCTTCGGATATGCCGTATTTCTCAGCGGCCAAACTTACAGAAAGCCAATTAGCCATATAGAGTGTTTGATTAATAAGTTTCAAATCAACCCTATACGGCTATAACTGGTTATTACAAGAGGTACGGGGCATTACATCTTCCTCCAGAGAAGGTATGTGGGTACCCCTAGAAAAGGAAGAGTAAGCCCGTACCAAGAACTGATACAGGCTACGCTCGTCCGATTTCTAGATAAAACTCCCACATTTTTCTCCAACCGGAAGAGGACATATATGTATACGCAATACTATATGTCACTTGTTCACCTGCAAAGATACGTTTTTTTCATATTCAATAACAAAATACCTCTATGTTTTTTACTTCCGACTTAAAAAAACATCAAATTAAGTCGCTGCAACTCCTCCTTACAAAGAGGGCCGTATATCTTTCGTCGAGCACTCTCCATGACACCGGCAAGGTATAGGTGAAGTCTATCTTCCCTCCCGTGTGAATCATCATAACCGGGGAGTAATCTCCCGGCTCCAAATCAGGCAGGATTACCAACACCTCTGTATCGGTATACTTAAACACTCTTTTTACATGTATCAATGTGCCCTTATCGGAGACGGGAGAGAGACCCAGGTATATGGTTCCGAGTGAAGATAAGCACAGGTTCTCACCTGTGATGACAACAGGAGCGTTCGAGGTAATGGTACCGTCGCGCATGCCCGTCAGCGGGTCGTACACACTATTGATAACAGGAATCTTCTTCCCAAAAAGCGTCGGGATTTCGTTCTTTTCCTGCCTCTTATGGTGTAACTCAGCCACTATTTTTTTCTTATCTTTCATCATATAATATCCATCAATTAGTTAGTAATAACAGTCTATCAAACTGCTTCACAAAATTACATCACAACGCATACACTTCCGTGCCAGTAATAAGAAATATCAGCCAATCCGACTTTCTATATATGGCTACGCAAGGTTTGCCAGACTCATTTTTCGGAAAAGACATCCCCCTTCGAAAGAAATGTTACGAATTTCGAAACAAGTAAGCTCCCAAAAGTGTTAAATGGATAATAGACAAACCTCTAACTCAGACAAAAGATTATGATAACAAACGAGTTAAATACAGGATTAGTTAATGCCGTCAAAGAGAAACTCCCATCCAAAGAAAATCTTGCCAATACTTTAATGGACATTCTTTATATAGGCAAAGAAGCTATTTACCGCCGGCTTCGGGGTGAAGTACCTTTCACCCTGGCCGAAGCAGCCGTTATATCCCGTAAACTGGGTATATCGCTGGACAAAATGATAGGCGTGAGCTTCCGCGACAATGCCGTTTTCGACATGAACATAGTGGATAGCAGCCAGCCTTACGAAACTTACTATTCCATCCTGGAAAAACAGGTGGAGCTATTCCGGAAAGTGAAAGAAGACGAATACTCGGAAATTGGAACTTCATCCAATATCATTCCGCTGACTCTTTCATTGAACTATAATATGCTCTCCAAATTCAGGCTATTCAAATGGATGTACCAGAATGAAAACATAAAGTGCAAACACTTTGAAGAAATGGAAATCCCACAGAAGATAGTGGACAAGCAAAAAGAGTATGCCAGCGCAATAAACCACATCCATTCCGTAGATTACATCTGGGATAATATGATTTTCAGCCATCTGATTAATGACATCCAGTACTTCTGCGATGTCCATCTCATCTCCGACGAAGATAAAGGTCTGCTTAAAGCAGAACTACTCCAAGTGGTAGATGATATGGAAGAGTTGGCTACCCGCGGGAAGAGCAAGGCGGGCAACAACATCAGAATCTACATCTCGAACATTAATTTCGAGGCTACCTACAGCTATCTGGATACAAATACCATACAGCTCAGTATGATCCGGATATATTCCATCAACTCCATCACCACGCAAGATAGCGAAATGTTCCGGGGCCTGAAGGAGTGGATTCAGTCATTGAAGAAGTTCTCCACGTTGATATCGGAAAGTGGCGAAATGCAGCGCATCCAATTCTTTAAGCAACAACGAGAAATCATCGGCACATTGTAACGCCTTATTCCGAAATCTGAAATTGTTCAAACAACAAGTGCCATATTTCGAAAACAGATAGGACTTCTATCTGTTTTTTTTCATCTTTCAACTATTTACCTTTGCATTCTTTTCAATCAGAAAAGACTACCGTTTTCACCACATGATTTCAATCACAAAAGTTCCGTTAACAAGCTCTATATTTGTATATGTCACAAATTCGTCCTATGACATTTGATTATTAACAAAAAAGAAAAGGCTATGACCAAAAATTACATTGTAAAAGAGTTGATTAACGAAATGAAAGAAAGAATTCCCCCAGGGCAGAACTTAGCCAATTATCTGACAGATACATTATATATGGGGAAAGAGGCCGTCTACCGCAGATTGCGGGGGGAAGTCGCATTCACCTTTGATGAAATAGCCGTAATTTCCCATAATCTGGGTATTTCCATCGACCAGATTATCGGAAACCATCTATCCAACCGGGTCACTTTCGATGTGAATCTTCTGCATTCACCCAATTTATATGAAAGTTATCATGAAATAGTAGAGCGTTACCTGCGAATCTTCAATTCCATGAAAGGAGACAGTGCCACTGAAGTGTATTCTGCAACCAATACAATTCCTTTTACCTTTTACTCGGCCTATGAGTATCTGTCCAAGTTCCGCCTGTGCCGGTGGATTTACCAGAATGGGAAGGTGAAGACTCCCAATTCTCTGAGCGACATGCATGTGCCCGACAAAATAGTCGCTTCTCACAAGAAATTGAGCGAAGGATTAAAGAGAGCCGGAAAAACCTACTTTATATGGGACAGCAACGTATTCAGTTCTTTTGTAAAAGAGATTAAGTATTTTGCCGGATTGAATCTGATATCTACGCCAGACGTCATGTATCTAAAGGATGAACTACAACAGTTGCTTATCGACCTGGAGCATTTATCTGTGAAAGGAGAGTATAGCGAAGGACATGAATTGTACATTTACCTGTCGAACATTGATTTTGAAGCGACTTATACGTATGTTGCCAATAAGGATTACCAAATCAGCCTTTTCAGGATATATTCCATCAATTCCATGGATTCGCAAAGCCCGCAGATTTGCCAGATACAGAAGAACTGGATACAGTCGTTGAGAAGACATTCTACGCTGATTTCAGGTAGCGGAGAGGCACAGAGGATTGCGTTTATCGAGAAACAAAGAAGTATTATTGAGACGTTATAAGAATATAGAAATATACAAGGGCTACATCATAATTGCCTTTACACAATCATGGTGTAGCCCTCACTTTCCACCCGCATGAGGTTTATTCTATTTCTTCCGGTTGGAGATAGCAAATCCAATCGTTAATAACAATTTGCACCGCTAACCATGCATCAGAGAAAAAAAAGGAAATTTTATATTCATCTTCACGGTCCAAATATTCCTGAGCAGGCAGACTTTTCCCTTCAATCCCTGTCAATATCAAGTAATTGGTCAGGTTTATATTGAAAACCTTTCTTCCGGTTGATTTCTCCGTCACCACAAAGCGAGTCTCTCTATCAGACATCAACCGCATCGTATTCAACTCTACTGCTATCATAGACGAACTCAACTGCGATTTACTGTATGGCTGGAAACTCAGAATATCATCATCCAGCAAGGAATTATCATAGGCCAGATATCCGTTCGACTCTATAATCTCATAATCATATTCATCCATATTCAAACTCCACGCTTCATCCGCATAACTTTGAAAAAGAAACCGTATTGTATTGGTATCCTTTATCAAATTGACAGTTTCTGTCTGGTGGACAGTTCCAGTGAAATTGACATCAATAATCTCGCCATACCATAATGGTTCCAGCTTATGCTTACTGATAAGAGTTTCCTCACGTTTCAGTTGCAGCCTCAGGTCCGTTATGGTGGAAATACCCGGGACTAACGTAATTATATCATATGAGTCTCGTGCACCGGCCCATGCCATGAATTTATATTCTCCGACAGGCACTTCCACTTCCATCAGATAATTTCCCGTAGCCAAAGAAGTGCCTTCTTCGGACTGCTTAAAAAGAAACTTACCAGCTTTGTCAAACACATACAGCTCAACTTTATCCACCTGCGTATGAAACGCATCGGCAAAAAGCATATTGTAATCGTATTTAAATTTCACGTATAAGCGGCACTCCGGTAAGTTCTCATGAAGATTGGTACATGAGTAAAGTGACCAGACAGATGCAAACAGCATACCCAACATAATTTGACGTATCGGACCGTTTATTTTCATTGTAATTCTATATTATATGAGCTTTATATATGTAAAGGTTTCCGGCAAAACTTTATTTTCATCGAAATACAAAAAATTAAGTAAGGGCGTACAAAAGTAAAACAACCGCAGATTTTACTTTTGACACACCTTTACTGTGGTTATTACATACTAATAACCATATCACAGTTCTTCCACCTGTCTGTACCAAGTCCAAGGATTCACCTTAATCTCCAAAGACAAGAAGCTTTCAGCCTCGTCCGGAGTGTTGGGATCCGGATCAGGAATTGTCGGGTATCCAGGATTATTGAATTTGGTCACAATAATATCATATACGGAATTACGCACAACCCCAAACTCTCCAAGCTTATTATTATCTGCATCACTGTCGTCATGCTTGATCATAACTTTATAATAGCTCTCCGCACCGGAATAATAACTCACTGTTCCGTCAGAAAACGCCCCTTTAGCCTTGATATCAGCTTCCAAAGCCGCAAATGCCGCTTTCAGGTCTGCCGCCTGCTGCGTATTGGTCTTTCCGGAGGTATCGAAGTCAGTTTTTGAAGGAAGTTCTACTTTCTTTGCAGCTCCAAGTGCAGCAACAATGTAGTTATTAAGATAACCGGTTAATTCCGTCGCATAACCGTCAGGATTCGTATCTTTATATTTGTTCGTCAGTTCAGCCGATACCCATTCCAGTAAAGTTGCATAAGTATAGAAACCACCCTTTATTGCAATCCAGTCATTATCAGTTTCCTGAACGGTAGTCGTACTAAGGTCGGGCAACTGGTAGGCCTTAGGTATGAACGTTGTTTTCAACAACACATGTGTGGTATATGCGTGTAAATTGTCATCCTCTCTCTGTGTATTTTCAAGGCAATACTCTACTGCAGGAGCATTATCGCCAGGATCCGCTCCATCAATAGTGACATTTGCGGCTAACCATGTAGCAGGAGGAACAGCGTCAGTATAATAAGAATATTCATTACCATAATTGGGTCCGCCCCATGCCAAAGATGTATGGTTATAGTTAGGATCGATACGATAAGATCCCAACCCGTAAATATCATGAGGGGTAGCATTATCAAAGAATGTTTTCGTTCTCTTTGATACCGGGAAGTACTTCTTATTCTTCACGTTCAGAACCCAATATACATCACCGATTGTAGCGACATCACTTGTCTTGGATGCCTGTACGCGAACTTTAGCAGCAACACGATCTACAAACAGAGTCAACGTATTACTTTCCGCATCTGCCGCAGTTGGATAAAGAGCCAGATTCTGAGGCGCGCCCGTACCGGACACCGACGGCTCAAGTCCTCCTTTTGCATTAGTCATCATAAAAGAGTTTAAGCTGCTCCCTCCTATCACATCATCTACACCGGCAGCCGGAGTAACAACATTATTCACCGCATCGTAAGTTGTTGTTCCCACCAATAGTGACGACAAGGCCGGGATAGTACCGGGATTCGCTATAATCAATAAAGCCTTCGCACTTTTACTGACTTTAAATGCTTTCGGAGCAGTTGTCACTTCGGGAACACTAGCTGTAGAAAAATCAACAACATTAGTTAGCACGCTTCCATCCGTGTGCCCATTGAAGAAAAGTATCTTCACACTGTTAATCACTGTTTCACCCGCAGTACCATTATGCTCATTCGGGTTATTTAAAGCACGGGATATCGGCTTCCTGATACCTAATGAGATCCATGCGGTCTCATTGTCCATTACTTCATGACCGGTACCGATCATATCTTCATTCGTACACGCCATAAAAGCCATAGAGGCAAGCGTCAATAAGAAATAGTTTTTACTCTTCATTTGTTGGATAATTAAATTAATACTAATTATTATTTACTTTTTTACTTTTTTCAATGTCGGCAGCATTAGCTTTTTTCTTAATCAATTCTTCAAGATTGGCCTGAGCCGCTTCCAATCCCAGTTTTTCGGCAACCGTCAGATAATGTTCAGACTGTTCATAATCCCCCTTCATTAATGCCAATACTCCCATTGCATTATTATATTCAGGCAAATAATCATCAGATTTTGCTTTTTCCAGATAACGTTCCGCATTAACCAAATCATTACGCGAAAGGGCGGCGGCGGCGGCATTCATATTGGCTATTTCACTTTCCGGATAGATGCGGGCAGCGGTTTCAAAGATGTCGATAAATTCCTGTGTCCCTTTTGGATAACTGTTGGCCACCATAAACATTTCATTCAGGCTCAGGTTTTGGGGACGCCTCTTTATCACCTCTCTCGCTTCTTCAAGATTAAAGTTCTTTATGTCATAGCTCACTTTGCAAATGGCAACTCGCAACCCCGGATAGATATGTTTCAGCATGAAGCGATAAGGAGCACCGCCACGAAACGTCATCAATTTGTTTTTCCTCATTCCGACGTCCGGAGTATTCTTGATAATATCCGAAATTTCTTCCTTACCGTCCATCTCAATCGTATCGAGCACCTTCAATAAACCATCCCAGTTCTCACCACCAAATATAACATGGTACTGTTCCTGAGGAAAATCATACTTAGTCGCCAGGTAATTGCGCAACGCCATAGCACGACCCTCGGACAAACGTTTATTTCCAGTCAACGACCCTTCCGGAGAAGCATAGCCTATAATGTCCAAACGCTTTACTTTTACGTCAGCGTCCGACTTCAATTCATCAATCATGTTATGGATTTTAGCCAGTTCTTTCGGATTATTCATATAATCAGGACGAATGTCTACCTTATTCACTACAAAGTCCAGAAAACATTCCGCCTGTATGTCACGGCTCTTGATTGCTTCCATTACAGGTTCCACATAAACCAGATGAGGGCTCACGACGTAGGGCAGCAGCATACGCTCAAGCGTAACCTTATCAAAAGTATATTCCACATCCATCAAGGCACTTTCGCCACAACCACATTCATCACGTTGCACATTCAGCTTGGCATCCGCCATCCATTCCTCGTAAGGAAGCGCATAACGATATTCTATCGTACCGCTTTTCTTTTTATAGTTCTTTTCTATCAGGTAAGGCATCTTGTATCCCTTCTTCTCCTTTTCGCTCATCACAGCCAGCCACCGTTCATAAGCCAAAAATTCATTCCGCCCCTTAAGGGAAACTACCGGAAGCTCGTAAGTTACAGTGGAAGTAACCAATTGCGGAATGAAATCCACCCCACGCGTTGATTTTACTTTTACCTGATCTAAAATTATATCCATATCTATATGGAGAAATTCCCCCCGCTGCTCCAATCGTACAGGCTCTATTCTGATAGTTCCTTCATACGAGCGGTCACGCGCCATGACTTCCTCCACGTTCATAGATAAAACGGCTAATACCAATATAATAAATCGCATTTTTTCTTTCATTATTTCCCAATCTATTTAATTACATAAATAAGTGACAAACTTGCTTTCGTAGGTCCCAAGTAGTTTCTACTGGTATCCTTTTTCTTAGTGCCACACGTTGCACATGGATATTTTTCATACACAATATGCGCATATCCTACCCCTAAGGATGCTTCCAGGCTCCAACGTTTCTTCAATATCCACGAATACCCAACCGAGATACCTCCACCGTACAAATGTCCCTGATAACGGTTGTTTTGCATATTCTCACTGATAAATGACCAATCGGGCCATCCTCCTACATTAAAATCGGCATAATGTCCGTGTATTCCGACAAAAGTGCGACGGAACGGCTCACAAAACCAGTAACGCAGTTCCGGTTGAACTCCCCAATGCCTCAGGCGGGTATCATCAAATTTCCACGGATTGTAATTGACCGGAACATCCAATGTCCACTTACGTGCCAAGGCAAACTCCAGTCCTAGATTTACTGTGGCAGTAGCATCATAAAGCAAGTTACTCTTCACCGCAACTTTTTGGGCCATGCTTTCGGTAACCGACAGCCCCAGTATGAACAATAGGGGTATAAGTGTTCTTTTCATTTATTGTATATTGTTTTTTATTTCATTTATATATCTATAAGTACTGCTTCTTTCTCCATCTCCTCATTGCACGATATCCAATTTTATACGACGCGCGTATTGCGTACCTCCCGTACCGGAAGGGTCGATTACAGTGGAAAAATAGACTGTTCCCGTTCTGTTGGAACCGGCAGTGATGTGAGCATCTATTCTACCGTCATCAACCGTAATCTCTCCGGCGTCATTATCTCTGGGAAGTACATTGTACGGAGAAAGTTTAATCCAATAACCCGGGGAAAAATTATCAACTTTCCCGGAAAGCATATAATAACCGTAATCCACATTAGGAAAAGAAAGAACCGTGGCAGCAGTGAGTTTTGCAGAGTTCTTTTTCACTTCTATTACTTTCTTAAGGTTTCCAAACCGCAACGTAATCTCTCCCGAAACAAACCCGGAAGCCATCTGTGCTTTCAAGGTGAAAGATTGCGGGGATGAAGTCGTCACATTGATTCCCCCAGTTGGAGCCGTAATAGTCAACAACCCTGTAGAAGAAGTAATTGTCCCCGTAATGGGAAGCTGAGTCGAGGTACCTTCTGCAACAAGATATATGGAACAAATATCATAACTGACGGTAGCGAGGTTCCCATAACCAATGTATACAGAATTACTTACCGATAAATAATAATCATCAAAGGCAGTCGTTTCATAAGCCGAAAGATCGGTAACGGTAAGTTTAATGTCCAAATGCGTATTATTATATGCCGGAGCCTGCACTGCCCCATCCAGCGTCTCATGCCCTTCACCATATACATTGACAATGGTAAAAGTATACTCATAATTCCGAAGTAGATCCATTTTTTGAAAGCTACCATCCACAAATGCCATTTTATAATAATAATCTGTTCCCAAGTACCTCCCTTTGATTACGATATATGAGTCATTGTCTTTTTCCGATTCGAATAAGTAAATAGGACTTGCAGCTGTGCTGTTAGCAACGGCATCGGAAATATTGGCACCTGTATTCTTGTATGAAACCAAACTTGAGGAATTCACAGTCATCGGCACACTGCCCAACCTATGAAGTTGTCCCTGATGAGGGAAATTATAAGCCGCAGTTACACCTAATAAAGTGAAATTGCTTGCCGTACTCTTCACGATCACTTTAGCCACAGCACGGATTAATTCAACAGGAGATACGGTAGTACCTATTTCAGTTGCCGCATTAATGCCTCCGGGAAGGTCGTATATACAACTCATCGGAAAGGATTGTCCAAGAAAGGGAACTGACGATTGCGTTCCTGTAAGAGGTTCTGTCAGGAGTAAATTACACGCATACTCCAAATTATGGCTACTCAACAGCTGGTCGAATTTATCCTTACTAAAAGTATACGCACTATTATTGGCATAGAAAGTGCCCTGTGGATTCGCCAAAATCAACAAACGATAAGCACCACTCCCTTTTGTCAAAGCTACAAAAGTCTGATTTGTATTAGGAAGCGTAAATGCCTGGCTCGCTTCTACATAGGTTGCCCCATTTCCACTGCCTTTGAACACCAGTATCCATGGTGTTCCTCCCACAGCATCTTCATTAGCTGATATGCGAGAAACCGGAGCGTCGTAAGAAGCCGCTCGGGTGAACAACTCCACCCGCACCATTTTATCTTCCTGCCCTATAGTCTCCCACACCTCTTCATAATAGCAAGAAGATAATGAAAGTACCGGTACAACAGCCAATAAACGGATTATATGTCGTAGAAAATATCTCATCCTTATAAATCATTTGAACCTTAATCTTTTACACAACGAATAGCTGCACCAAAATCAGCATACGTATTCCGGAACATCAACCAGTTATATTGTATTTCAATAGCCCAAGCCCCATTCGAAATACGCCTGTCAGCCGTACCTGGCGATGCTTCTATATAATCATCTCCCGCCCTTATCGGAGCAGCGGACGAGCTCCAGTAATAACCTGTATTCCCCCTGGACTGTAAATCGGCCCAGTCATTACTGATACGACCTGTATGCGGAAAGAACAACGATGCTTTAGTATCCGGGTTAACAAATAAAAGCCCTACATAAGCAACACGCGGTGTATTCAATGATACACCATACCCACTACCCTGGCCGGTGGACAATATGGGTCTGCGATCAAAATAGCCATCCGCATAAAAAGACTTATACGTATTTACTATATCACTTCTGCCGCCAGCAGGCGGATACGTACCATAACCGGTACCCCATATCGTATTCACATCAGCATTTGAGTTTGCATCACCGGAAAAAGGATTAGTGAAAAGCGATACCCTCCATTCAGAGTCAGCAATTTGGTCACTATGATCGGACGTCGGACTACTTAATGACGGTGTAGGTCCATTTGTAGCAATACTAGTGACAGGCCCGTCAGAAGGACGATGATATCCAGGCGGACATGTTTCAAAGACATCCTCGTGCTTCTCCACTCCCGCAGCCACAGGCGCTCCCCACATCACATTCCAGAAAGTTATTCCACCGGCAAGTATTAATGCTTTATTATATCCCTTAGAGCTTATCCACGCCGTTGCATTTTTTACGTTACCATACGGATTAAAAGCTCTGCGATAAAAAGGTGAAATACCATTATTAATACTCGCGTCATCCGTCAACCTCAATCCCCATTGGAAGAATGCACCACTCTGTGACGGATAATCAACAAAAGCACCACTCTTATAATCCAGTCTTACAAATGCAGCAGCATCGTTTATACCGGTTTCATCTTTAAAGTCTTTCGCCGTCAAATTATAAGGACTAAAACGTGCCGCAGCATTTCGAGCTTGCCCCACTAACGGCTGGAACTGGACATTCACAGTAGACGTCTGTTCGATCATATCCCCCGTTTCATAAAGGTAATCCGGGTCTTCTCCCTGTCTGATAAAAAAAGTATGCTTTGCACTCACTACCGCATTAGAACTATTTAGTGTGAAAAAATCCAACTGAACCGTTCCATAACGTGGCTTTTTAGTCCCATCCACCTGCAAGACATTAGGATTTTTACTTTTCATCCCCATACGGAAATAAATGCGCCCCTTACCGGTTACTTTCGTGCCATCTTCATTCTTATAGGCATTCGGTACTACCGGGTATGCCTCCGCTTTACCCGGACTTTCCGTACCAACTCCAGGGTCAAAACTTGGAGTAGAACTGACAACAATAAGATCCTGATATTCAACAGGAACTTGCACAGTCCATTCTTTATCCAAAACATGCTGACCGGTGATAATGCGTTCCCCCATTTCATCATTTCGAAAAAAGATACCGGTATATTGAGTATTTCCTCTCCAATCAGTATGCATGAAGCGCATTCCATTTTGAGTAACCGTTATTTTAATCTCTCGTTGTATGGCCGCATTGCCATTTTCATCTTCTGCAGAAAGAACAAGTGTGTAGACACCACTTTGAGCACCTACAGCAAGAGTGTTTCTTCCTCCATCGACAATGACATCCATATAACCGTTTCCTGTTTGCGGGTTATATGAAAAACGAGTAGTCTCGTTTGAAGTTCCGGTCACCGCCAAATCATTAAAAACCGTATTCGTTTCCATTAGAGTGATGCCGTCTTTCAGAACCTGCTCAAGTATTCTCACTTTGGGCATAGTGGAACTAAAAGAAATACGTATTCCATTCAAATCTGTAATACCGGCCGAAGTATGGGACACATTCAATGCCTTCTCTCCACCAATGTTCCAGTTGGAATTATTCTTCGTCCACTCTGAAGCTTTTATGTTCATTTCCAAAGGCTCTTTGATAATCCCTATCAACTCAAGCCTTGCATTGGCAGGCAGAGTATAGTCAGGGTCATCAAGTATCTTCAAACGGCAAGAAGGGCTGTATTGATCAACGAGATTAACAGTGAAAAGAATGCCGTTCGTCTCCGTACTCTTATCTGAAAAATAACTGGATGGAATAATCACACGATTCACCGTAGCTGCCCATACCAAGCCTTCCGCTTTCTCCTCATTGGACAAAAGCGACGGGTCAACATTGAAATAGCCTGTGTCATCAGCAAGCGTAAATTTACGGGTGACGTTTCTGCCAACTCCCGTTCCTGCATAAGCCGGATCGGGATCGGCATACACCCACGAATTACCTATAGGGTCACTTGGAAGTCCCCAAAGCAAAGGTACTCTATCCGGAAGATTTGAAAAAGACACTCCCTTAAACACACCTGTGGAGACATTCCCTAAATCGACTACTGATTTCAGCAACACGTCTACACGTGCTGCAAGACGCCTGAAATTCACCTCCAACACAGTAAGTTCGCTATCGTTAACTTTTATTTTTCCATCAGGAAGCACCTCTACATCCTTATTTTCCGCAATCATGGGAATATGGGTATCGGAATCAAAAGCAGTGGCCGGATAAGCTATCGCTCTTATATCATTATATTCAGTAATATTTTCAAGCTGCGTTTTAATAACTGTTGATGAAGGTTCATTGGCGAGAAATATAAAATCATATTTGCCCAAAAGAATCGGATGAGATAAAGTTGCATCCGCCAAAGCAGCACCCACATATAATTCATTGCTCCTGCAAGCTCCTGTAGCAGCATCAAATGCTAAAATACGGAAACTACTTACTATATCATCCGCCCCTCCCTCGCTAAAGTTATCCGGACTATTCAAAGAGCGTACTGTTATATACCCATTCATTTTCGTATTATCCTCCCAACTTTGCTCGCTGCACGAGATCAGCGATAAAAGCAGAAGTAAAAGCAATAGCACTACATTGTTATTCTTTCTAAAGTACCTCATTTCTTTAATACTAAATTATTAGGATTAATAGCCCGACTATTATTCAATTTATAACTTCACATACCTGATATATCAAGTCCATTCTCACATTGGAAATCACTTTAAAATCAGTTAAATATCAGATTACAAATATCGGAGTAATAAAGTAAATGAAGAATCACTTTTATTTCTGTTACAGGCATTCCAAACCGCAGGCAATGACCGATAAAGATATTATTCAAAGAGAGAATTGCAGAAATTGAAAAAAAACAGTGGGCGTCAATACCTGTTTTAATATATGAAAATCAATATCTCCAATGTTTCAATATTAGAAACTCATATATAAAATATAAACAGATTATTTAATATATAGAAGAAAAAATATGTATTCTGTTAAACAGCGCAACCCTAATGTAACACTTATGAGTTCCTTGTATTGTACACTGTTTTTATATACAAATATATCGAAAGAAAAAGAATATAGAAAGAATCGGCAGATAAAACTATTATTTCTTCCCTATCAAACGAATAGTATCTCAACAAATAGTACCTTTGTCATCACTTTATTAATTTATAGAACATAATCATGAGTCCCGACTTTAACTACAACGAGGTACCGCTTACTTTCCTCCATTGCCTCAACAAGCAATGCAAAAAAGCTTCCAAATGCCTGAGATATATGGTAACAGCCTATGTTCCGGCCAGATATCCCGCCATCAGTACCGTAAATCCGAACTTTATAGCCTCTTGCAAAGACGCCTGCCCGTACTTCATGCCGGACGAAAAGAAACGGTTCGCACTCGGCATCACCTATCTGTTGGACAAGATACCACACAGCCAAGCTGTCAGCATCAAACGCGAAATGATAGCAGAACTGCAACGTGCCACCTATTATCGCTGCTGGCACAAGGAACGGCTCATCAAACCCGGAGAACAAGAACGTATCCGCCAGATATTCCTCAAATGGGGAATAAACGAAGAGCCTGTATATGACGAATATGTAGAACAATACGAGTGGTAAAAGAGCGTATATTGTTCCATCGAATAGAAACGACCGTTCCAGTCCTATGGAACGGTCGTTTCTATTCGATGAAAGTTTTATTTCTTAGGCAAGAAAATCTTGTTCCAATTGAGTGAAACAAAATGGAACAAATAAGGGGTACTTTTCCTACTTTAATTCAAAAGGAACAATGCCTTTTATATCCGCTGCCGAAGCTGCAATGACGGCTTCAAACTTACCCGGTTCGGCTACCCAGGCATGTTGGGCGTCGTCGAAGAAACTCAAGGCTTCTTTGTCGATGGTGAAGGTAACTTCTTTCTCTTCGCCCGGAGCCAGTTTCACTTTCTTGAAGCCTTTCAGCTCCTTAACGGGACGGGGCAGACTGGACTTCTTATCGCTGATATACAACTGCACGACTTCCTGGCCCTCGCGGTCACCCGTATTCTTTACGGTTACGGTAAAGGAAATCTGATCATCGGCAGACATTACTTTCTTGTCAGCGGCAGGTTTGCCATACGCAAATGTCGTATAAGAAAGTCCGTGTCCGAAGGGGAATAAGGGCTTCACCTTCTTTTGTTTATCAGCCCAACGATAACCTACGAAGATACCTTCGTTATATTTCATATCCACCACTTCCTTGCTACGGTCGCCAAAGTACTCGCCAAGGCTGTGGGCCGGCACATCTTCCAGACGGGCGGGGAAAGTGAAAGGCAGCTTACCGGAAGGATTGGCATCCCCCATCAATACAGCGGCAATCGAATTTCCGGCTTCAGAGCCCAGGAACCAGGCTTGCAATACCGAAGGAACTTCCGCAATCCAGGGCATCGCCACGGCATTGCCGGAAACATTCACAACAATCAGATTCTTATTGGCTTTTGCCAAAGCGGAGATGACATCATCCTGTGCATAAGGCAGGCCAAGGGCTTTACGGTCGGAGTCTTCGCAATCCTGATTGTTGCTCTTATTCAGTCCGCCAATAAAGATAACATAATCAGCATCCGCAGCTACTTTGACGGCTTCGGCTATCAATTCTGCGGGCGTACGGTCGTCCTTCAGGTTCTGCCCTGTTACCACACCATTATACTCACCTGTCGCATCACCCACATAACCACGGGCGTAAACCACTTCCGCCTTATCGCCCACACGGTTCCGGATGCCATCCAACGGTGAAAGTTCACGTTGCACTTTCAAAGAGGAACTGCCACCGCCTACGGTCATCATCTTCACGGCATTCTCACCGATAACGGCAATCTTTTTCGCTTTGTTCAGGTCGATAGGCAATACGCCACCGTTGTTTTGCAACAGCACAATACCCTCTTCACCAATGCGGCGTGCCGCCTCATAATGTTCGGGAGAAAGTATGGAACCTAAAGGACGGTTCGTATCCATCGTAGTGCGGAATGCCAGACGCAGGATGCGGCGCACCTTGTCGTCCAGTTCTTTCGTACCTACCTTACCGGACTTAATGCGTTCGAGATAAGGCATAGCCAGATAATAATTATCGTAAGCATTGCTATGCCCGTTGGAAAGGCCATCCGTCCAGCTGCCGAACTCCATATCGAGGCCGTTCGTGATAGACTGGTCGGTATCGTGCGTGCCGCCCCAGTCGGAAACGACTACGCCATCAAAGCCCCATTCGCCTTTCAGGATATCGTTCAGCAGATATTGGTTATGGCAGGCATGCTGACCTTTATACAGATTGTAAGCACCCATAATAGACCACGTCTTGCCTTCCTGAACGGCTGCCTTGAAAGCAGGCAGATAGATTTCATAAAGGGCACGGTCGTCTACGATGACGTTAGTGGTGTGACGGTTGATTTCCTGATTGTTCAGCGCATAGTGCTTCACACAGGCAGCTACGCCATTCTGCTGCACGCCTTGCACGTAGGGAACTACCATGCGGGAAGCCAGATATGGATCTTCGCCCATGTACTCAAAGTTACGTCCGTTCAGCGGTGTACGGTAGATGTTGACTCCGGGGCCTAAAAGGACGGTCTTGTTGCGATAACGCGCTTCCTCACCGATGCTTTTTCCATAAAGCATGGACATATCGGGGTTCCAAGTAGCGGCCAGACAGGTCAAAGCCGGAAAAGCCACACAGGAGTCGTTGGTCCATCCTGCCTGATCCCATTCATCCCAAAGAACTTCGGGGCGGATACCGTGAGGGCCGTCCGTCATCCAAAATTCAGGAATACCCAAGCGGGGCACGCCCGGACTGCTGAATTTACTTTGCGCATGCAGCATAGCCACCTTTTCTTCGATAGTCAGCCTTTTCAACGCATCTTCTACCCTTTCTTCAATAGGCTTGGTCGCATCCAGATATGCTGGTTTCTGCTGTGCAAAAAGCGGGAGAGCAACAGCAAACGCCAAACCGAATAATACTTTCTTCATATTGATATTTATTAATAAGTACTCAATCTAAATTAATCCGTAATATAAATGATAATTTAGCGGTGTGATTTACGGGGTATCACTGTTTCATACCTAACGATTGTATATATCCTTCCTGCACCACGCAGTTCTTCAGTTTACATGCCTCGATGAAATCCATCATGGCTTTGCGAGCCATTGCCTGGTCGGGACGTGCGTCACGGATTTCCTTATAAGATGTACGGGGAGCCTCGGAGAAATAAACGATATTCGCCCAATTCTCCGGAGGAGTGATACCGACGAAACTGGAACCGTCCATCTTCTTATATGGCCAGAAGGTATAGCCTATATTATTGTCACGCATAGTCTGGCAGAAAGCGGCCTGCCATTCATCCGTGTTATGGCCTATTTCGCCCATATACATCGGCAGATTCACTTTGTCACGGAAATCAATAATACTCTGGATAGCTTCTTTTGTAGGATCGCCCCCATAGCGGTGACAGGTATACATGATCTTATCATCAAACTTAGAATCCTTGAACGGCTTGAAGTTACCGTTCCATTGTGCACCGCCCAACAGAATAATATGGTTGGTATCCACCTCACGGATAGCTGCTACACCCTTCTTATAGATATCCTCCAGCTTGCCGTTCAGTTCTTCCATATTAGGAAAGTACGGAGCAATGGGCTCATTGAAAAGCTCATAACCCAGAATCACCGGTTCATTTTTATAACGATCTGCAATCTTGCGCCAAATGTCGCAATACAACTGCTGACTCGTTTCACTTTCAAACAGCCAGGGATATCCGTAACTATCGTCGATATTATCACCTGTCTGTCCGCCCGGAGCATCGTGCATATCAAGAATCAGATAAAGGTCAGCTTCACGGCACCATTCCACTACACTGTCCACACGGGCAAAGCCGTCCTGAGCGGTGGTCAGTCCCATAAAGTCCTCATCGGTGAAGAGTTTATAATGGAACGGGAGGCGGATAGTGTTCGCACCTGTGTTCTTGATGAACTGTACGTCCTCACGGGTAATGTAATTGTCTTTAAACGCTTTCCAGAACTCAGCAGTAAAGTCAGGCCCCACCAGCTGGCTGAACATTTCATTGATGAAACGGGGCGAGTTGGTCTTGCTGAACTTAAACATATACCCTTCCGGGTTCAGCCAGTTGCCCAAGTTGGTACCCATGATAAAGAGTTTCGTACCGTCGGGCTTTATCAGGTCTTGCCCTTGAATTGTTACAAACGCGGCAGATTCCTGTGCTTTTTCTGCCTTTTCACCGCAACTGCCTAACATCAGGGAGGCGGCAAGGAGGGATGTACCCACTAAAATTGATTTGAACATGGTATTATAAATATAAGATTATTTCTTCCAGCGATAAGATGCCACAGCCTTGGCAGGCACTACACAATCCACGCAATTCTTTCCGTCCGTTACTGTCAGTCTGGCTTCAGAGGTTCCTTCATTCAACAGCACAAAAGCCACGGTTCCATCGGGATTTTCGAACGCAGAGTACATCAAGCCTTTCTCTGCCACGCCTCTGCTTTCGATACGGACTGCACCCGGTTTCACCACAGACGACAGGTGGCCGATGATGTAATAATGAGAATTATAAGTCATCGTCCTGTAGTCTTCACGACTGATATCGACCGCACCGTAGCAGGTCTTACATCCTCCTTCACGCCAGGGACCACGCTCATTATCCAGCATCAGATTCCAGACAATAACGCCTTTACACCAGTTGTTTACCGTTCCGAGGGCTACTTCACGCATATCTTCCATCAGTCGTTTTTCAAGATTGCGCCCGTCATTCCACATACCTATAGAAGTTTCGGTGAAAATCAGTTCCTTGTCCGGACGCTTCTGTCGGATATTGTTCAGTTCCTCGCGTCTGCCACCATAATTGTGGTAAGCGGCTCCGGTGAGAAAAGCGGCAGCTACTTCATCATCATATATCTTAACGGGGTATTGTTGCTGATCGGCCACGTTATCGTAGTTGTAATTATGATCGAAAGCATAAATCTTCGTATCCAGTCCGGCAGCCTTGAAAGCAGGGCCAAGGGCATCGCGCACAAAGGCCAGTTCTTCCTTCCAGCCCATGAACAAAGATGCGGAATTTCCCCTATTCAGCGGTTCATTCTGTGGAGTAACAGAATAAATATCAATACCTTCTTTGCGAAATGCCTCAATCCATTTCACAAAGTAAGTGGCATAATCCCGATAGTAATCCGGATTCAGTTGTCCGCTTGTCCAGGAGTCGAAGGGCTTCTTTTCCTCCAGGTTATTCACCTTCATCCATTTAGGGCATGTCCACGGAGAGCCCAGTATCTTAATGGTGGGATTAATTGCCAGAATATCTTTTAAGATAGGTATTACGTATTCTTTTTCTTCGGTCTGCAAGGCAAAGTTTTCGATACCTTTCGTATCGCAGCAGGTATATTCGCTCAGTGAGAAATCGGAGCAGCCTATGGAAATACGGATATAGCTGAAGCCCAGTCCGTCTTTATCCGAAAAAGTTTCGGTAAGAAACTTCGCACGGTCGGCAGGTGTCATTTGCATCAGATTGTAGCAGGTAGAACCGGTCACGGCAGCACCGAAACCGTCCATCTCCTGAAATTTCACCTTCGGATTCAGGGTGATTACGGATTCAAACGCCGGAGTTTTAGAGAGCTTCTGAGCAGTGTGATTAAAGCTTTGCTGACGGTCGGCAGTAGTGATGTATACATCGGTTTTCTTCTTTCCGGCCGCATTTTCATCCAATGAAGCGGAAGTCTCGGCACAAGCTGTAATGGCAGCGAATAAACAGCATCCTAATAAAAGAGGTAGTTTCAAGTTCATGGTATGTTTTTCAAGGGTTAATTAATCTTCCACAAAGGTAGGCAAGATAAAGACAGTATGCACCTCCGGTTTATCAAGATGTGGATATGATGAAAGCACGCAGAACGATAACAGATTAAATAACAAGACAATAAGTTTGGGATGAGAAAGTAAAAAAGTGGATGAGCAGGAAAGAAATGACGTATGTTTAGCGTATCTTCATAACGCACATTTCAAAGTCATCCCGCGAGACGCACGCTTTATTTTTCACTTTAGCGCGGTAATTATAGATTGTATTGACGGAATAACGAAGGAACTCGGCAATCTGCGAACTATCGTCAATACCCAGACGGATCAAGGCAAAAATACGCAATTCTGTATTCAGCAGTTCGCCCTTGCGGAGTATAATCCGTTCTTCAGGCTGCAACAACTGATTGAACTTTTCTACAAAGTCAGGGAAAAGATGGAGGAAGGCAGTATCGAAGTTCTCGTACAGTTCCTTCAGATCAGTGTCAAGCACATCTCTTGAACGCACCATTTTCAGCAGTTCTTCCGTTTGTCCGCCGGAAAGCTTTTTGTTGACCATGCGACGGTAAGCATCCAGACGGTCGATATAGGTAGAACATAGTTTCAGGAAACGACCGATGTATTCCTCCTTTATATGATTGGACATCTGCAACTGTTCATTGGCCTGTTCCAGATGACCGCGGGCTATGGAAAGATGCTTCATCTGCCGATATATCCAGATGATAGCCATAACCAGCAACAGGGACAGGATACTGATCATCCAAAGATAAAAGCGAAGACGGTCGTTCTGCTTCTCCTGCATGGCCTGATAGGTAAGGTCTATCAGAGACAGGATACCTGCCGTCTGCAAGCTGCGGCTACGGGCATTGTAGTGGTTGGTTTCATCCCACGAGAAGCGAATGTAGCGGTAAGCACGTTCAATGTCTCCTTCTTCATAAAGCAGTTGCGCCAAGGTCCACAAGGAAGCATGATCGGTAATTGCCAGCCGGACATCTGTCAAAGCAGACAAAGCCAGATAATACTTTTCCTGCTGCCTGTCTCCCAACCTACGGTAAAGCAGAGAACGGTGGTAAGTGACCAACGCATATTCCGGGGTATCAGGACGTATGCCCGCCAAACGGCTATCATTTATCTTCAAAGCCTCCTCCAATTGACCGGAGCCGGCGGCTTTCATCTCTTTACGTTCCAGGTAGAGGGCGGAGGCAGGAGAAAGCACCTGCATCAGAGAGTCTCCATAAGCGGTAGACAAACCGTAATAACGGCTGCGCCGGAAGGTATCCTGCGTATACGTCCCCAATTCATTGTATAAATGACGGTAACATTCATAATAATCGGGTAACAAACGGGGAGAAAGCTTAGAGGGATTTATCTTTTCCAGATCTTCGGAAGCTTCTTTATACATACCTGCCGCTGACATCAGATGCGCCCTCCGGATACGGGTTTCATCAGCCGCATCCTGCTCACCGTGCTGTTGCGCCCAGCGCAGGTTACGGCTCAGATAGTAAAGGGCAGAGTCGCAGATGTATGCTTTGTATTCCTGATACATTTCCGCATTCAGCCGGAAGAGCTCCGGGGTTTCCGAACCGGTCTGTACCAATTGCTGCCTCAACGCCTCAATACGGGCTTCCCGTACTGCCACATATTCTTTGTGCTTACCGATGGCTACGTCCAAAACATCAGTCCAGCCACCCATTGCAGGAACATCGGCCGGAGCCGACATTCCTGCAATGCCAACTAAAGCCAGGCCTAGAAATATCAGCAGTTTTATCTTCATAGGGGACAAATATAAAAAATTTGTTTTCTATATTTGCAGCATTAACCCCCAAATGTATTCTATAATGAAAAACTTAACACCTCAACGAGTGGCGGCGGTCGATGTATTCCGTGCGCTTACTATGTTCCTAATGCTCTTTGTGAATGATATCCCCGGTCTGAAAAACATCCCCCACTGGCTTAAGCATGCCGAAATGAATGAAGATATGCTGGGATTTTCCGACATAATCTTTCCCGCATTCCTCTTCTGTATGGGTATGTCCGTTTCCTTTGCTATCCAGAACCGCTATCGAAAGGGAGACACTACCTTGCAAGTGATCGCTCATATTTTCTGGCGCACGGTGGCTCTGATTGCCATGGGACTGTTCTCACTCAACTCCGGTGGCATAGAGGGCGGCATCTCCCATCAATGGTTTTGCATACTGATGGTTATAGGTTTCTTTCTGGTCTGGGCGGTCTATCCCAAGGCCGAAGGTTCAAAAAAGTACCTATTCATCGCAATGAAGGTGCTTGGTGTGGCCCTGCTGGCATTCCTCGTACTATATAAAGACTTAAACGGAAAACCTTTCCATCAGGGTTGGTGGGGCATTCTGGGACTTATCGGTTGGACTTATGTCGTATGTGCCGGTATTTATCTGTTTACCCGCGAAAGTCTGCGCAAGAATGTAATAGCATGGCTGGTAGTTATACTGCTTGCAGTAATCAGTCATTCCAGTCTGATACCGCAAGAATACGGTTTACGCGTCATACTGCTGCCTTTCATCCCCAGCGATTGGACGCTGCACGCATTCGGTATGTCGGGCGTACTCACTTCGTTGCTGATGCAGAAATATGCTGACCGGGAACATCCGCGTAAGTTTATCACAATTCTTTGTGTATTGGGTGTTGTCATGCTTATTGCCGCACTCTGCTCGCATCCTCACTGGATTATTTCCAAGATACAGGCTACCCCGAGTTGGTTGTTCTATTGCCTGGCTGCATTCTTCCCGCTGTTCGGCTTGTTCTATTGGCTGACGGATGTGAAAGGCAAAACGCCCTGGTTCGATATTATCAAACCTGCCGGAACAGCTACACTGACATGCTATATCATTCCTTACGTTTGGTATGCTGTGCAGCAATTGTTGGGTTTGCATTATCCAGAGCTATTGAACGCCGGTGCTCCGGGCTTATTAAGATCGCTTATATTCTCCCTCATCATTGTCCAATTGACCGGACTGTTGGTGAAGGTTAAGATAAAACTGAAAGTATAAAGGATTTCAGGTGCGGATTACGCGGACTATACGGATTCTCAAAGAATCGGAAAGGAATAATTTCCGTGTAATTCGCGTAATCCGCGCCTAAAAGAAAAACAAAAAGGATTATGTTGAAAATAGAAACTCCAAACAACGAAGACAAAGTACTGCTACATTCCTGTTGCGCACCTTGCTCTTCTGCTATTATCGAATGTCTGCTCGCCAACAACATTCGTCCCACCGTATTTTATTATAACCCCAACATCTATCCTCAGGCAGAATACGATATTCGAAAAGCCGAAGCTATCCGTTATGTAAAAGCCCTCGGACTTGATTTCATCGATGGAGATTACGACTATCAGCTTTGGCGCAGTTCCATGTCAGGGATGGAAGATGAGCCTGAACGTGGGGGGCGTTGTCTGCAATGTTTTACTCTTCGCCTGACGGAAACAGCCCGTTATGCCGCAGAGCATGGTTTCACGCTATTCACCACTACCCTTGCCTCTTCCCGCTGGAAAAGTCTCGACCAGATTAATCTGGCAGGCCGTCGCGCTGCCGCTCTCTGTCCCGGCACCGTCTTCTGGGAACAGAACTGGCGGAAAGGAGGATTACAGGACCGCCGAAATCAACTTCTTAAAGAGCATGACTTCTACAATCAACAATATTGCGGTTGCGAGTTCAGTATGCGGAGGCTTAAAGAAAAAGAATAAAAACATCCGATCACAACTTATATTTCTCCATCAGTGACTTCACTGCATCTTTTTTAAAGTGATACTGAAAGAGCACGGGATTATCATCCTCAGATAAGGAATCGGCCAACTCTGATAAAGCCTTACTTCCCGCTGAATCCTCCTTCTTTTCACAAAAGAATTCTGCAGATAGATAACCTACGTGCTCGTCGGAACTCCCTCCCGTCAAAAGTGAGGAATAGAGGTTTAAGTCCGAATTATAGGTAGTGGAAATCAAGATTCCCTTTTCTCCATCCCAGACCAACGTTTTTCTGTTATCAATCAATGCAAACAAATAATCGGAAGAAGCCTCTAAAGCGGTTATGCCCGTGCCTATATTCCGCTGATTCATAATCTTTAGCAGTTCAAAAAAGTCCAGATCTTTGTGCTCATCCAGGAAAGCCTCATCAGGAATGGTAGCGGAGGTATCGACATGATAAACCGGGAAAGTCTTGCCATTCTCATATTGATAAAGTTCATTAGAAAACACAGATGCCAAGAAATACTTATTGTTGAAGGTCACCATTGGAAAGTACAAGAAAGGGTAAAAAGCATCTTTAGTTGTCAACGCCTTTGCATCCATTATCCTTTCCGAAACTAATGTATCTCCTTTCTCTCTGAAGACGCGATACTCACTATCCACATGAAAAAGATCATTAGGCAAAGGATAAAATGCTAAAAGTTCTCCTCCATCACACAACATTGCCGACTCTATATTGGCATCTTTATCCCCAAGGTAGCTCATAGATATGTAAGTGCCATCATACGCATATCGTAATATTCGCTTTTGTACATTGTTGATAATGCAGACTTGCTTATTCTTACGGTCCAAATAGAAATTATCCATATAGAGATATTCCCCGGGGGCATTTCCTTTATGACCGATTTCATTCAGGAAACGTCCGTCTTTACCAAAGACAAATAGCCCTTTAGTATCTTCGACAAAATAAAAATCACCATCCCTCTTAGTCCTTTGGAGTTCACCCAGCAAGCACTTCTCCGAAGTTTCTAAAGGAATATAACTAATGCTGTCCACTATATCGTATATATCCAATTCAATAGGGCGGTCTTTATTTATTATATTGATTGCCTCTAAACTATTCGGCAACGATTGCTGGCGGCAGGATGACATAAGAATTATGACTGTCACTATTAGGCTATATGATTTCCTATTTATGTTCAGCATTAGTTTCATATTAAAAAAAATCTAAATTAAGGTATATTATAAGTATAGATCACATCTTCCTGTTCTTGACAGACAGCAATACCGGAGGAATAGAAATACTGTCCGCAAAATTACAGTTTATACCTTAATAAATAATCTTCATAGTGTGCATTAGTCGCATATATATATCCATTTTCTTCATCAACTACAAAATAAAAAGGAATTATATCAAATGTATATTTGATTATCGGGTTCCCTTCATAATCATAGACCTCTAAAGTTCTGCCTAAGAAATTATCATCCTCCTTATGTCCGACATACAAAGCATAAAAATATTTCTTCCCCGCATAGACATTAAGATAGTGATAAGTTATATCTTCAATGTCATTAGCTATAATTTCGGGATAATGCTTACCATCATTAATTCTTTTTACCAACTTAAAATCTTTCACGGCATAGATATCTATTTGCTTTTTATAGATGTAAGGATAAACCACAAATGAATCATTTGCAGCAATAATTCCTCTATTAGAATAGAAATAAGACTCATTATCGTCATCTTTTTCCAGTTTTATTTTATCCAGTTCAGTTTGATTCTTCAAATCATATTTTGTAATGGCAAGTTGATTACTGCTATAATATATAAATAAAGAATCATTTATAATATTCATGAAATTATATTCATCATATTTACCCAATTCATACTCATCAATAAACAATAAGTTACCATCAAGAGCTAATGATATTTTTCTGATTGACGTAGGGGAATAACCTCTTATATATAAATAATCATTATCTAATGTATGGCAAAACATAGGAAACATTTGGATCTCATCCGGACCATTTCCTTTTATACCTGTGGCATTTTTAAATGTCAATGAAGGAGTCTCATATAGGAATAATGTTGTGTCAGATCGTGAACTTGAAATAATAAAATAGTCTCCTGATTTTGTGACGAAATCAGGAGAAAACATTTCGCTTACAGGAATCTTTTCTGCAAATACCTTTTTACTTTCGTGAAAAATGGTTCCATCTACACGAGGTTGAGAGCATGCACTTAGCATCCAAGCCATTAAGAACACACATGTTGAATTATATTTCATCTGAGTCTAAATTAAATAAGAGGTAACTACATTATATTTGCTGTATATACCGGTCCAGGCTATCCGTAGCAGATAAGGACAATTTATTCTTTATGCGCTGTTTGGTTTTCAATACCGACTGGGAAGTAATATTGAAAAGAGCTGCAACAGCCTTGTTACAGAGTCGGGCACGCACCAGATAACACAACTTTAATTCCTGAGGTCCTAAACAGTAATCAACCAACTCTTCCGACAGGCAGTTCCCATAAAACCAATCGATAACGGTAAACAGATTTTGCCATTCGGTATCATCCCTGACAATGCCATAAGACGGATGCTGATGAAGTCGTAACAACTGGCTCATGGCCAATAATAACGAAGATGAGCAATCTGCCAATACTGATGCTTCCTGATAGTTTTTCAGTTGTTTTGTCAGTTGCTTATTTCTGAACAATAAGCAAGCATTCCAATTATCACTGTAAGTTTCCATATACATCTCTTGTTTTTATAATATTTTCCTAATTACTTTTCCAGTTCCTTTGCTATTTCCTCTACCTCTCTGCGCATCTCCTCAATGGCCGTAGAATGAATTTTAGGCGCTTTCATCAGCACTATTCGTTTCATCTCCTCAAACTTCTCCCTATTCAGAAATTCCGGTTCGGCATATAGCTTCGCCAGCAAATAGTAAGGATAAATCCGCCCGGGCAAACGATGAACCGAAGCCAGAAGAAGTTCCTCTGCCCAATGGTAGCAACGCAGTGCCTGATAATTCTTGCCAATGACATTCAGTATCATTGGATCAGCGCAATATACCAGAGCCTTATCCAGATATTTATTAGACTCATTATAAAACCCCGCCTTATGAAGGCTATGCCCATATTCAAACAAGAATGTCCCTTTCTCTCTCAGTTGCGGATAGAGCTTATCATAAGCCGCATTTGCCGCTGCATAGGCTCCCGCATGATAAAGCATACGGGCATTCACCCAGTCCCGACAAGCATCCTTTTCCCGTTGCCACTTGCCATGAAAACCGCCTATCCATATAATAAGACAAGCAGATAAAACAACCGGTTTAGCTATTATATCTCCTATCCCACAAGCCAGCAACAAGCACACATAGGCCACAATGAAAGCAGGAAGATGCATAGGATAAGAAGAAAAAGAAAAAATAAGTAAAGCGATAATTGCGCCACATACACCGTAGCGTCTGAACTGTGTCCCCGCCCATAAACAGGCAAGAGTAATCACCATCAGCATTATACAGATAACAGGTCCCTGTGTCAGAATCAATTCCAGATATTCATTAAATGCATATTCCGGACTTCCGGCCACCCTTTCTTCCCACTCGGCATAATCTCTCTGGGAAAAATAAGCTTCCTGCGCCTCACCATAAGCAAAAGCGAATCCCTTATCACATCCCCAGGGGTACTTGGTTATAGCCTGACAGGTTATTTTCCATAAAAACAAACGTCCCAGAGCAGAGTCCGGCTTCAAGAAGAAAGCTCCGGCACCTCCCACTATCAACACAAAAAATATCCCTATCCCATAAGAGATATATCGTTTTTTGTACCTTCTCCATAGTATATTCCATTTACGCCTATCCCGATGCATGTATATCACCCATACACAACCTATCACGGCAGCCACCCAGGCCGAACGGCTCATTGTAGCCGGTAATACGCAAAGAATCAGTACTCCCACTACTCCCGCCGCCACTTTCTCCAACTTTAAAGAAGCGCTCATCCACTTCCATGCTCCGAATTGCATATAATGATGCAGGCAGACAGGTAGTACCATCGCCAGATATCCAGCATACGGACCGGGATTAAAAAAAGAACCGGTAAGTGCATAACGAAAATGACCGGAAGCAGAAAAGCCATACAACTGACATAATCCCCAAACGGCTTCAATTCCTCCAAGAAGTATCAGACTCCATGATACACAAGCGGAAAAAGACGAAAAGGATAACATCTCCTTCCTAGAAGAACCATAGAAAAGTTGAAGCAGACAGACTGCAACGATACAACCGGTCGAAAACAATACAGCCTTTCCAAACCAAACCCACTGCCCGATAGTTTCTCCGGCAAGAAGTTCAGGTGTTGTTACGCAGACCAGGCTCAGTGGAGAGCAAACAGCAAGAAAATGTAACAACACAACGGCTGTGTCTTTTATTTTATGTATCCATATCTTTATTCTATTCTCTTCCATATTCTATCCCATCTTATCCTATCCTTCTCCCTATCTACCGACTTCCATATCCTGACAGCCTTGCCCACGATTAGAGGTTCCGGCAACAGTCCCCAATAGCGGGAATCCTGAGAGTTCATCACTTTATCTCCTGTAACAAAGTAATAATTCTCTTTAAAGCGATAAGCATATATCACACTGTCATTCAGTAAAACGGTATCTCCACGCAAGAAGAGTTTCTTCTTTTGTTCCCACTCTATTGCATTCTTATAGAAAGCGGCATGTTCAGGATTCATTTCCACCTCATCCCCTTTAGCCGGAAGATACAAAGGCCCGAAATTCATAATATCCCAGTTTACCAATTCATTATAAGGATAACCACTCATGACAATTCCCCAATCCCTTTCTCTCCCATTCTCTATGATACGCCTCAACCCATCCTGAGAATCTACGTTTCCTAACGGCATATTACAACCGCGCACTTTATAATGCGCCTGACTTATTTCAAATGTATCGCCCGGCAATGCCACACAACGCTTCACATAATAAGTCATTAAATTCAGGCCGATACTGTCCCACCGGGCCGGATAAGGAAAATTGAAAACCAATACATCGTTTCTCTTAATCTCGCCTAACCCCGGCAAGCGGAAAATCCTAACTTCTTTTCCTTCTGCGGCATCCCAAATATTGAAGATACGGGCACCCATCACCCACTTATTCACCAGAATGTTATCCCCCGGAAGCAAAGCAGGCTCCATGGAGTCCGAAGGAATCCTAAAAGTGGCAATACAGGTTACTTGAAGTAATACCCACAGAGCCACTAATCCACAGCCTATCAAAAACAAGTTTAACAACTTGTCGACAAACCAAGAGAGTTTTCTTTTCAAAGCCATCACATCTCCTTCAAGGATAAAGCTATTTTTTCCATTTCCGGCAACTCTTTAGCCCAAATCTGCTCCTCCGTTGTAGCAAATGAAATTAAATAAGTATTCTTTTTTCCCTGAACATACCATGTCTTTATCTTCAATATCTGACTCTCTCCTGTTTCCGGATGCTTATTAGCTTTATATGTCAGTACCACTGATCGCTTCACTTTCTCCGAACTCTGTACATCCCAAATAGTAGAGCTTATAGAAGTATCTTTTAAGTAATTCAAGCTATCCTGCTTCTGTATAAGTTTGTAAGATCTACATTCTTTAAACTCCATTATAGAAATAGACGCTCCCATATCCTTTATTGAATTCTTGGGACGTATCCGCGTTATTTGAGTCGCTTCATATCCTCTTACGGTTCTCCTTGCCGGTTTCTTATATAGTTTTTCTCCAGTAGAAAGTTCCCATCCCTTGATCATATTCATGACATAAGTATCACCCCACAATGTTACATACGAAACTTTCTGTGCACTAACACAGGTGCAGAATATAACTACTAAAAGAAATAAGTAATTTCTCATAACCTAACTGATTAACCGTTAACATTTCAAACATTCATTACTACAAATGATCCAAATTGAAAGTATATATAGAACTTTCATCCTCTGCAAACACTCCATAAACTGTCCGGCTGGCCTCATCGATCGTAAAAGCACTTATATAGCAATTCAATTTATATTGTTTCAAAGGTTTACCCTCCCACGAAAAGACTTGTAAAGAAGGGTAATACTTTCCAGCATATATGTCCTGGGGAGTCATATCTAAATTTAAAGTATAAATATAGTTTTCAGTAGCATAAGCCCCAATAGCATATATATACCTATTCTCTACTTCCAATGGACCTCTTGTTCTCCCGGTAAAATATTCAACTCTATATCTGTAGCATATTCCCGGATATATCATATATCCGCAGCTTTCGAGAATTTGTATAAAATGCCGCAAAATACTTACCGGATGGATGAGCTACCTTGATTTTGGTATAAGCTTGATTTCGTGATAGCAAATTGCCAAAGCGTTCTATCCCTTCAGGATAAACTCCCTATTTTTTCAGTTCTCCATTCGGATAAATAAATGCATATTCATTCTCTTCTTCTAAACCGGAATCACAGATATATAAGGAATCGGTTAACTTAATCAAACCATTATAAAACGGCTGAGCACCAGAAAACTCTAAGTTGGAAATAGTTGGTTGATCATTTACAAAAGATATCTTCTTAAACCGATTCATATCTAACACAATCGTTTCATTATGATTATTAGCAACCAATTGACTTGCTGGCAATATTAAATCATCAGGTCCTTCTCCTTTAATGCCAAAAGCATACTTATATCCAAAACCAATTTTATCAAATACCTGAAAACAGGTATCTATCTTTTCATTGAAGACTACCAAGAAAGAATCTTTTAGAAAGATATTCTTAGGATATAGCATTATTGGAGGAATATCATGTTTTTCCCCTAATAAGGAACTTGTTGCATCAAATGTATCATATATTTCAGTTGTTGACCTTACAGTACAGGCAGACAGGCCTATCAGTAATATCATAAAAGTAAATATCTTCTTTATACCTTTTCCCATATTAAAATCAAAGAATTGCCACTTCACCAAAGACTTACCCTTTAGGTATGTATATTTATCTTTCAACCCCGTTCATTTAGCCTCTCCTGTAAGTTTCAACAAAATAGGCGAAGATTCTGCATTACAATACACTTGTATGGTTTTATCAAAATGTTCCGGTTGTTCCGCTTTATACGTTACCAGTAAAGAAACAGAGCCCTTTGGACGAATCGGCTCCCCAGAATAACCGATCGTAACACAGCCGCAAGAAGTAACCACATTATCTATCACCAAAAGCTTATCACCTGTATTCTCAAGAATGAACTCAACCTTTTGTTCTTGATTCCAATCAAAAGTACCTAAAAACAAATTAATGTTTTTTACATTGACCTTCGTTTTTATCTTCTCATTCTCATAAGTCATCTGCTTTCCCTGAATTATATCTATATATAAATCCCTAACTTTATGATTATGAATGGGATTTCCCATAGCAACAACTCTATTTTCCTCATTCAACAAAAAAGTCTGAAAGTCTATCTTATCAGGAAACTTATTCAATTTATTAAAAGTGTCATTCTCATCAATACATACCGGATGATCAAAATAGTTACTTACTAATAAATTTATCAGTTCATCCCTATTTGTAGGGCATAGAAAGAACAAGACTGGGATTTCCTCTCCATTGGCAGGACTCAACATGGATATGTATTTTTTCCACATATGAGGTTGTAACTTACAACTTGTACAACCGACAGAATCTACATAGCTAACTATTGAATAGCGGGAACGTCTCGTTGGATATTTTACGGTATCTTTCCCATATACTGTGAAATATATTTCTTTAGGAAACAGTATTTCCCTTCTACTCCATTCGGATATTAAACGAGTTATCTCATCCTCCTTTTTTATATACGTACAAGAAAAGAAAAGTATTGCCGTAATGATAAACGATATAGTTACTAATAATCTCTTCATGACAAATTGCTTTATAGTCTTAAACCATAAGAAACTAAAAAAAGTAAACTTCAAGAAACTGTCTTCAAAAAATTCACTGTTATAATTATAGATAATTCTATTCTCTTCGTCCACATCAAAGGGATTCGATATAGTATCCAAAGTATATTTGGTTATGGAATGACCGGAGTAATCAAAAAAATCTATAATACATTTCTTCTCTTGCCTTGACCTCGTGCATAGAAATAACACTTACCTACACCCGTTCATCATAATAAAACCACATTATTTTCTAAATCAATCTACCCCCTATTAATATATGAAATAAAGGTGAAAACAAATCATCAAAAAACACACTATTCACTGCCGTTTAAAGTATATTTTAAGAAACCATCCTCAAATATGTCACTATTATACCCATATATAGTACTATTATCTTCATCCACATCAAAAGCATATAACATTTCTGTCAATTCGTATTGAGCAATTGAGCGTCCCGAGTAGTCATATACTTCTATAAAGCAACCCTCCATGTTTTTGGGTTTTCGACACCTTATATAAAAATAATGCTTACCTGCCACCAACTCGCGCTGCCGGAACTCGGTTTCTTTAACATCACCAACTACAATATGAGGTACCGTATTCTCACCAACAAGTCTTTTCCGAAGTTTCATGTCATCCACTCCATAGATATCGATTTGTTTTTTATAGGTATAGGCATAGATTATCAGAGAATCGTTAGCGGCCAAATATCCCCTGTTTTTATCAAAAAACGTTTCTTTATGACTTTCCATCTCAAGTGAGATTCTACCAGTTATCTGCTGAGTGTTCAAATTGATTTTCTCTATATCAAGTTTACTAGGATATGCACTATATATTAGTAGCGAGTCATTGACTATATTCATAAAGTTAACCATATTAACAGAGATCGGTAATTCTATTTTTTTTTCAAAAGAAAGATGGTTGGTATCATCCAATGCAAAACTTTTAATAGTGAATGGAGTATATCCCCAAATATATATATTGTCAGAGACTGTTTTACAAAACGCGGGAAAAATTTGAAACTCATCTTCTGCTCCTCCTTTTGCACCTCCTTTATATATACACTGGAATTCAGGTAGAGAATATTGATACAACATAGTGTCATTACTTTTTGAGTCTGTTACAAAAAGACTACCTTTTTTTACCTTTATCCCATCAAGCGAAAATACTTCATTTACTTTTATTTTTTCTGCATGCAATAACTTCTTCACAGGAAATGACTCTATCTTCTGTGCAGACACTTGCTTTTGCGCACCCACCTGCCCGGCACATGCAGTAATCAAAGCATAAGTCAGTAATAAACAAATATTTTTCTTCGTCATAAGATACATTTCTCACTAAATAAGCAACATTTTTCAGTATATTATTTGTGAACCTATACAATGGGCATCACCCACATGCATGGTAGATTTCACCGTAGCACAGCCATTACATTTTACGACAATTTCTGCAGGTTCATCGGGAAGCAAATCAGTGCCGGCATATAGATAACATTTTTTTAATCTTAATGGATCAGCCATATCTGATTCATATTCTGCCAAAGCCTCTACATTAGGCAGTACCAAATCCGTCAATCCATAATTTTTATTATGCATTACATACACGTCATAACAAACCACTGTCACAACCAAGACAGCTAAACCAATAAATACTAATTTTTTCATCATGATAACTTTTTATTAATTATTTTTATATCAATAGTTTGCACTATTTACCTAAAGTATACTTTTCTTTATTACAACAAAACTTCACCATTGGCTCATCCTTATTTATATCTACAACAAAAAGAGTCCTAAACTGACCATCCACAAACATACCATAAATAGCATGATCCAACTCATATTTCCTCAACGGCTCCCCCTCCAGACTAAACACATATACATACCATCCTCCATCCGTCATATCCCCTCTCTGTGTCGCTTCTGTAATCTCCTTGAATGTACGTCCCTGAAACACCGCATAGATAGCACTATCCGTCACCTGCACATCGCAAAACCCCATAATTCCCGTAGGAATACCATAGCCTTCCGCAACTTTGAACTTCGGCTCGCCATGCGGACCAATACGAACCACATGTGTACTATCTTTCAAGTTATAGATTTCAAGAACTTCTCCCAATTGAGTAACAGCCGCCAAAACTCCATTCCGAGGATTATAATCAATGAAACTACGCCATGCCTGTGCCAAAGCAGGACGAGCCTGCCTCAAAACCTCTTCATTAACAGAAGGAATCTCTCCCATCTTGCGCAGTAGCTTACCCTTTCGGTTTATCCAACAAAAACGACTTTCTCCTGAATAATCAGGAACGATAAAAGTAGAATCATCATATACCACAAAGTCTAATGCCCGGAGAATTTCTTTATCCAGACTCACCACTTCCTCACGAAGGAGTGAGTCGCCGGATAAAGACAAACTATACCTGGTTAATTGCGATTTATTTGCATCTAACATCCACAATGAATTTCCATCCCAACGGAGATTCTCGGCAGAAAGCATATCTTCCGGTGAATCTCCGCGCCTGCCCAAAGAAGCTATATATGAGAAATCAGGATAATGAAAAAGCTGAATGAAGTGCTCCGAAGCATGCAAATCCAGTATAGCTACGGTATCACCCTGTACCCGAATCCGATAAGGGAAACGAAATATGGCAGTATCTAATGGTACAGTTTGTCCAGATAACTGTTCCGTAACTGGAAAGTCATTATAAGGAATTCCTTTCTCAGGCGCAGAGGCACATGCCGAGACAAGAAGCACTATTAGCAATATGTTAGTACAAGTCTTCAAGGCTATAACCGGTTGCTACAATTTTAACTTTCTCATGATTTATCGGACAATCAACTGTCCCAGAACCTACACAATGCATAGGAACATGGCTTTCTCCTCCCGCCAATGCTTCAATATTTTCCATTAGCAAAGCACTTTCAGTCTTTTCCTCATGAAAAGAGCCATAGCAGACAATCGTCATAACCAGAAGTGACATATCTGCAAGCAAAACTTTCTTTTTCATATTTTTCATTTAACCAATAATTCCATTTGATTCCTCACAAAGGTAGCAGTCCAAAGAGCATAAAAACAAATATAACGTCTGACAAAACCTGTCAGACATTATATTTGATGAATTTGATAGGTTTTGTAAGATTATGTTAGATTTTCACTAATTCTACAAAACATCATCCAACGGTGTCTTTTCTTCGATGGAATGGGCTATTTTCAACTGATACTTCGAATTTCCGCTGATAACTGAAATTTGCGATGACATTTCAGCCAAAGAAGAGCGAAGCCGTCCTACAACAGTATGTACCCGTTCAGAACGTCCACTGCCATCCGGCCATAACAACAGGCAAATATCCGATATAGACATACAATACCCGTCAGCCTCTAAAAGCCCAAGTAATAAAGCGGAAACCTGTGGCAATAAACTCTTTATTTGATTTCCCTTCTTCAACAGTCTATCTGCCGGATCAAACAAAACATCATCTCCCAGTTGATAGATACAGGACACAGTTTCTTTCAAGACAACCACCAACTCTTCTTCCTCAGCAGCTACGCTTCCGAAATTATCATGTTCGCAAGCATCAACAGAACGTCTGTTATAAACAGTCCAAATCCAGAAGAAAAACACAACGGACAACAAAAGAAAGAAGATTTCCATCCAGTCCCATAAAGTCATACTACGCCAATAATTAAAAGGCGACGCAAAAGCCGTCACCTCGACTTCACAGCGATAGCCTATGTAATAAGAGAACAAGCTATCTGATAGAGGCAGATAGCGAGTATCTTTTGCATAAGTCATAGATATATTCTCCGATAAATCTGTGACTGAAACACGTATATTGCCAGTACCAGAGATACCGTTTTTAACCAAAAGTCTATCCCACAGCATATTCAAAGAATCTGCCGCTAAAGGTTGTTCTTCCAATATAACACTGTCGAAAAGTCTCTCTGTAGGATTCTCCGCTATATTATTATAATGCTTATAGGCAGGTACAATATATTCTTTAGGGCCTTCTCCTACATCCATTGTAACTATCTTCGGGCTATCATCTTTAAAATCTCTTCTGCTATAGGAATGTGATACTATATACACATCTTCTTTTCCACGTTTCTCCATACTATCTTCCAATACACCGACAAGGGAAGTACGCATTTGCTCATTCCAGCTCCGCTCCTTCGTCAGATATCCATAAATAATATCTATTGATAAACACAAAGTCGCTATCAATGATACTATCAGCAGAACTCTACCAAAAGCGTTTTTTCTATTCATAATCCAATTCTATTTTATGACTTATCATTATCTGCTACTACCAAAACACCTGTTCCCCATCCACATACTCAAAGATCCGTTCATCTACCCCACCCGAATGATTTTTCAGATAAAGTAACGCCCCTTTAGGAACATTATAAACCAGTGAATCGGAATTAGCCACCGTAGTTCCCGCAGAAATCCAGCCTCCCTTTCCGGCATAGAAAAGTTCGTACTTATCGCCTTGGCGAATAAAATTAACGCGATTTCGCGGAGTAAAGACTATCTTACCAACCGAAACAGATTTTCCCAAATCAATTCCTGCCCAACCGCCATCCGGCTGGTTATAATCAAAAGAAGTGTATGGGTCACCATCAAAGGCACTCATATACCAATGCCCTTTATCGCCCCCGAAACTTCCCGGTGTACCTATCACCCTTCCTTGCAACGGAACCATATCATTCGGATCCCTGTAAAACCCGACTTCCGAAACGTTGCAGTAGCTACCCGCAGGTCCGTAGTAGCGCAAATAGCGATACTCTTTCGGATTACTGACATAAACCACATTCTGAAGCCGTACGGGCTTCTCTTCAATCACAAACAAAGTATCTCTTGTCCGGAATCCCGCATCATTGCTGCCTTCGAATACCCCGCCCACCATACGGTCGATGAATGGTTCAATAAACAGGTTGAACTTATGAAGAATCGTAACCCGTTCCTCCCCCTCTCCGTTACCAAAATATCGGAAATAACTCAATTCCTTATGAGCCCAAAAAGGAACAGTCATGGGCACCAACTGTTTATCACGGTAAGAGGACAGGCAAAAAACAGCGTTTCCATCGACATTTTCAAAACTTACCTGTCCATTCCTATACTTACTGACGGCTACCGGAACCCACTCCATGTGTGAAGGAAGACATAAATAGATAAGCTCATCCCGCTCCGGCCGGATAAGAAAGCGTGACTCAGGGATGCAGATCGTCTGTTCGCAATCAGAATAAATATCTGTTACATCCAGCATCAACGGATAGCGGAAAGTAGGATGTATTTTCTCCGGCGGTTGGCTCATCATTTTCATCATGTCCCGGTTGATACTGAACATCCGGCGATAAACCTTTCCCCGGGGTGCGTCGTAAGTGTGCGATTGGATAAGAGGACCGGGATAGAGAAGCGAGCAGAAGAAAGCGTCGCAATGATCATCCGGTACAAAGTTCCAGTAATGGGGCACATTGTTATCACCACGCATCAGCATTTCATCACAACCACTCGGAATGCCCAGAGAGCGACAGATGTAAGTAAACGCATCCGCCAAATCTTCACAGTTACCGGACAGCCAGTCCGCAATTTCCGGCCCTGCGCTATGTTTGGCATAAGAATAAGAAACAAAACGGGGAGAACGTTTCTTCAAAGAATCCAGCAGTGCATCCGCCACAATCCAGGGGAAAACACTCTCGGGTTTAAGACGAATGCTGTCCAACAGAGAATTATATTTATCGTAAAGCCGTTCGCGCCATTCCACCGGACATTCATCCCCCACGCGATAAGGAAGCACATACTCACAAAAGTTCTCAAAAGAAACCTTCTTGCCCCAAGGCTGCTCACGCCAGACCTTGAATGCCCAGTCTATATTGTGAACCAAATAGACGGAATCCACCTCCCGAATATCATACTTCAACTCTGTCCTACCAAATTGTTCGTTCATTCTCCCACGGTTCAGGGAATCCGCAATCACTTCGGGCGACAAAGCCGTTTCATGAAGCATCTTGAAAAATTGTTTTTCATAATTCACCTCTTCGCCCGTATAGTAGTAATGATAGGGCATATTCTCGATCAGGAAACAGGCGGCCTTATACTTCAGCGAATCCACAGCATAGTGATTTAACACCTTTTCCAACTCCGCGCGATTATCACCTGCCTGTATCAGTGCCGTCTCTAAATTCGTCTTGCCGCCACAAGCCATTACTGCGATGGAAAGGGCTATTATTGAAAGAATCTTCTTCATTGTCATCTTCTTTTTTGTGTTTTTATTCTCATTACCGAATAAGAGAAAGGAAGGAATTCGTAATCAAACAACTCTCCAAACTCCCGGAATTCACTCTCACGCGGATAAATACGTTTAGGCTCCTCTGCCGTATTCTCGTCCATGCCGGTAGCGGCCGCCAATGTAAGCACATGTCCTTTCGTCTCAACCCGTGCGCCTCCCACAAGATGGAACCTTACTTTATAAGGAGCATTTGCCGCATTAACCACCTTTACCACTATCTCTCCCGCCTCTCCATCGTATCCGGCAGCATAAAACTGCCGGGGCATGACCGGCTTATAACCGACCACCAATCTCCCATTCACATAAAACTCCACACCCTTGGACGTACTCACCAATTTCACATCATACCAACGACTATTCTTCAGATGCCAAGGCAATATCTTGGTCACTACCTCACCCTTCATATCTTCGATATTAATGAAGCGGTTACCCCATCTTCCCACATTGACACAATATCCCTTTTTCCCGTTCACCGATACACCATAATAGAGAAAAAAGCCCTCATTGCCTTTTGTGCGCCGTGCCTTGAACGTAAGTACATATTCATTCCCGATGAAATCGGGCAAAACGGCTCTGGTACGCAGTTGTCTGGAAGTCTGCATCAGAATGCCATCCCGCACTTTCCACTCCCCGCTATCGGCTCGGCAACAGGACACATCATAATGAATGTTTTTTCCATCCGCCTCTATCCGAATATCTTTAAACTCTACCTCCGTATCCCATGAACCAAATCCTATCATGCCTTTTTCCATTTTGACAGGTGCTGGAGCACTTTGCGTTTTACTGATTTCTACGATGTAGGTCGGGGTATTCTCTATAGACATGGCTCGTGCATAGTCGGCGCTGAGTCTACTCTCATTATCATCCTTTACAATTAATGAGTCGAAGTCTATGCGAACCAGATCCCCGTTCCGCTCCATCCCCATGTGCCAAGCTACTTCAGCCAGCGTAGCCAGCATATTACCGCTATCTACTTTACATACGTAGCCATGCGCATGGAGCAGAAATTTCCCGCGTGGTTCTTTGTCAAACATCGCAGAATTAGCAAAGAAGAACTCCGGACTTCTACGATAACAGGTGTCAGTCACATTCTCAACAGGAGTCGTTTCTATCGACATATTCTGATAAATATTTATATAAACTTCATCATCAACAGGAGGCGGACAACAAGAACTGAACAGGATAGCTGATAAAATAAAAGTATTCCATACATGACTGTGCATTTTTCTTAATAGTATCATAATATAGGTTTTAAAGGTTTTGCCATTTTACTACTGCAAAGTAAGCTACTTTCATATAAACCCAAGGTCTACATTCAAACCAACAAGGGGATAAAAACGTGTCACGCCTGTTTTAAACAGCCTTTTTCTTCTTTCTCTGACGTTATGTTGCAACATTCCGACAAGGCGAAGAGATTTCATCAATGCTCATAAGCCCTATCTAAACCATATCCGGGATGCACTTGCTCCGTACCATCTCCACTCACAGGTACCTCTGACCGAAGAAAGTACGGCC